>Ga0209934_1000046_pt1 | contig 513147 bp, 460 predicted proteins | sample ThiBiot_750_plan_2_FD_183950 | JGI IMG/M metagenome (GOLD analysis project Ga0209934, IMG submission 183950) | Wastewater bioreactor microbial communities from Cape Town, South Africa - Thiocy_expt_750_plan (SPAdes) | ecosystem: Engineered > Bioreactor > Thiocyanate-remediating >... | reverse complement strand
AGTGACTGCCGGCCGCGCCCGCCGGCAGTCGGCGCACCGCCCGCCGCTTCAGCCGGCAGCGCGCTGGCGGAAGCTTTCGGGAACGGCCGCCGGTTTGCGCGCCGCGTAGTCGAAGAAGACGATCCCGGTCTTGCCGCGCGCGACTTCGCGCCCGGAGGATTTCTCGCTCATCTGCCAGAGCAGATCGCAGCCCTTGCCGCCGAAGTCGGCGGCGCCCATGCGCACGACCATCACCTCGCCGTGGAAAGCTTCGGAGCGGTACTGCAGCGCCGCGTCGGCGACGATGATGCCGGCGCCCTCGACGTTCAGTTCGCTGTAGCCCATCGACTGGAAAAAGCGCGCGCGCGCTTCGGAGACCACGCTCAGCAGCAGCGCGTTGTCGAGATGTCCGCCGTAGTTCATGTGGCTGAGGTAGAGCGCGATTTCGGTGGCGAAGGGAAGGTGTTCCGGGAGGTCGATCTGGATGCGGGGCATGGCGGGGCGGCTCTTCGGCTTGGTTTTCGGGAGCGCCAAGGATCGCAGTTTTCGCCGGCCGCATCAATTCGCCGCGTCCGCGCCGCGAACCGTGGTGGCGGGAGCGGCCTCAGTTTTCGCAGGGAGGCGACGCGCTCAGGAAAGGCGGGCGGCCAGCCGTCGTTGGAAGAAGAAGCGGAACACGTGCTTCTTGTTCTCGGTGAGGAGGCTCAGACCGTAGATCAGCAGCGGGACGACGACGAGGCAGGCGAGGGCGTTGAGCAGCGGATGGCGGTCGTGCGGACAGAGCGCGCTGGCGATGTAGAGCAGGGGCATGTGATAGAGGTAGATCGAGAAAGTGTGCGACGACAGTTCCCGGACGATGCCCGCGAGACGCGGGCCGAAAACGCGGTAGCGCCGGCCGAGCGGAGCGAAGGCGATGAAGTTCGCAGCGACCAGGGCGGCCATCAGGTAATCGCCGGCGAAGCTTTTCGCATTCATGTTGATCAGCCCCGCGCAGCATGGCGCAATGAACTCGCCGCTCGCGGCGTTGAGGCTGCGCAGGGCGCCCGGCAGCACGAAGAAAAAGAGCGTCAGCGAAAGGCCGAAGAGGCCGAGCGTGGTCGCCAGGGGCAGTTCCTTGCGCTGCGTGCAGCGGTGGCAGAACACGCCGAGCAGCCAGACGGGCAGATAGAGCGCGACGCTCGGCCCCATGACGGCCAGCACGGCGACCAGGCCGAGCGCCCGCGGCGCGCCCCGGGCGAAGAGCAGGACGCCGAAGAAGACGTAGTAGGGGACTTCGTAGCCGAGCGACCAGTACGGGCCGTTGGTGAAGAAGATGACTTCCCGCCAGCTCTGGTTCAGGAAGAAGAGCGCCGAGAGCAGCGTCGTGACCGGATCGTAGAGGGTCGCCTCGAGTTTGCCGAAGGCTTCCGGGTCGGCGCTGCCGATGAAGTAGTAGGAGGCGGTCGTCAGGACGATGGCCGGTCCGGCGACCGAATAGATGCGCGCGAGCCGATTGACCGCGTAGGTGCCGGCGTCCTTTTCCTTCGTGGCGGTGACGTAGGAGATGACGAAACCGGAAACGACGAAGAAGAAGACCACCGCATGATGGCCGCCGCCGCCCAATTGCCAGAGCCAGCCGCCCATGAAGCCCGGTGCGTGCGCGAAGAACACCGCCACCGCGGCGAGGAAGCGCAGCGCGTCGAGATAGGTCGACAACTGTTTGTTCATGGGCCGCCGAAACGCCCGCGACGCCTGTCGCCGCGTGCCGTCGCGTGTTTTTCATCGCGCATCGAAGAATGCCTCCGTCGGGTGCCTGTCGCGCTCGTTTCCTGATCGCCGGAGCGGGCGGGGAGCCGGCAGGCCGCGCCGGTGCGGCCGCTCGCCGGCCGAAGCGTGCGGCACACGCGGCCGCCTTTGCTCAAAGGCGCGCGCTTGGCGCCGACGCCAGGGCGAGTTTATGAGAAGGGGATGGGAAAGAAAGTACAGCGGATCAGGTAAATGCGGCCGCTCCGCGACGATAAGGTGGCGTCCGGCTGCGCGGCCCGGCCGGCGGCGGCTCTCCGATGCCGGCCTGCGTCGCGCGATGCGGGGCGGGCGAACAGGCGTTCAGCTACGGCCGGCCCGACGCGGCGCCATCCGCGCGCCGGTTCTCGCCGCGATCAGCCTTCGTCGCCCGGCAGAAGGCGGGGGTTCCAGGCGACTTCCCAGAGATGCCGGTCGGGGTCCTGGAAGTAGGCGGCGTAGCCGCCCCAGAAGGTGTCGTGCGCCGGCTTCACGACCACGGCGCCGGCGTCCCGGGCTTGCCGCAGCACGGCATCGACCTCGGCCTTCGACGCGACGTTGTGTCCGAGCGTGAGTTCGGTTGCGCTCGCCGCCGTCAGCGGCAGGCCGCTATCGTGCGCGATGCTCCGGCGCGGCCAGAGCGCCAGCTTCAGCCCGGCCTGCAGATCGAAAAAAGCCACCGCGCCATGCTCGAACTCCCGGCCGACGATGCCTTCGGTCGGCCAGCCCAGACCGTCGCGATAAAAGCGCACGGCCTTTTCCAGGTCGTCAACGCCGAGGGTGATCAGGGTGATGCGGGCTTTCATCGGCGTTCCTTTCTGTCGGGCTGTTGGCTTGGCTCTGAAGTTGCGGGGCGGCGGGGCGATTCCCGTGCCGCACGCGGCGTTCGCGCCGTATTCATGTGGCGCTTTCGCCTTGCAGTTCGTCGAGCCTCCGGTTGGGGGGCTTGCGCTTCGCAGCGCCGGGGGCGGTTCGGGCGAGCCGGCCCCGGGCCATCGCTCTGCCGGTTGGGCGCGCGATGCAAGTAGGACCGCCGTGCGGCCGTGCGCGTTCAGCGCGTTGCGCGTGAAGGGCGTGAAGGGCGTGAGGGGCGCATGGGTGCCTGGCGCGGTCGGACATGGCCGTAGGCTTGCGCGGTCTCCGGCGAGGTTTCGCGGGCGGGGAAAGCTGCGCGATTCCGCAGCGTGGCTTCGTCGCCCGCCGGCGCGAATTCAATACGGGCGGCCGTCCTTGTGCAGAAACATCCATTTCCCATCGCTTCCTGCAAGGGCCTGCAGGTCGTCGTCGGGATAGGTGACGGCGTCGCCTGGCGTGCGGTCGCCGACTTCGAGATAGAGAACGTCTTCCTGGCTGCGATTGACAAGTTGATGTCCGTTGCCGCTGCCGGCCTTGAAGCCGGCGCACATGCCGGGCGCCAGGGGCGTTTCGCCCTCGTCGGTGACGAGTACGGGGTGGCCGGCGAGGATGTAGATGAATTCGTCCTGCCGCGTATGCGCGTGCCGCAGGGCGGAAACGGCGCCCGCAGCCAGGCGGGTGAGGTTGACGCCGAAGTTCGCCAAGCCGAATGCGTCGCCGAGCGGCCGCTTTTCCCGCCCGCTCATGCGCGCGGCGAACGGTTCGGGGTAGTTCGATGGCTTCGTTCGCGGCGGCGCGTCGAAAGCGGCCAGCGCGACGGGGGGCGGGGTCTGTGACATATAGGATCCTTCTTGGGGCTGTCGGGGACGGTGAGCAGCGGCATATGCCGATGCCCATTTCAAGCAATAGGCTTGCACTCGCGGCAAGGCGTTCCGCTTGCTCTCCCGAACGTGGCGTTCACGACTTCGTGGCCGCCTGGAAGGCCGAGGCCAGATAAGCGGGGAGATGCTTGGCGGCAATGTCCTGGGCGGCGGCCAGCTTGATGTGCCGGCGCAGCTTGCCTTCGCCTTCGAATGCCTTGTGTTCGTCGGGAAGCGAAGCGCCCTCGCTGAACTCGAGCGAAACATGCTTCGCGTAGGAGAAAATTCCGCAAAACGGCTTGCCGGCGGAAAACAGGATGCCGCCGTATTTCACTTCTTCGGAGACGGATGCGTCCAAGCCGAGTACGAGCTTGCGCAAGGTTTGGACGAGCTCGAAGCGTTCTTCGTCGAGCAGGCGGATGTCTTCGAGCAGTTTTTCGACGCGGTCGGTAGTCATGAGGGTTCCGGGGGGGCGTTTGGTAGGGATTCGGGCTTGAGGGGGATGGGATGTGCGGGGGCTGCTTGCTTGCGGAGGACGGGGGCGCTTTTGACCATTCAGCAAGCGAAGCGAGTGACGGCGGACGGCTTACCGCGCGGTTTTTACTTCGATAAACCACTTCGGCTGCATCGCGTCGAAATCCGTCCGGACGTTCGACGGTAAATAGCTGGCCGAATCGAGAACAAAGGGCTGCCCGTCGATCCGCTTGAAAACGACCCAGTGCCAGAAATTCCTGCCGCCTTCCCGATGATGTTTGATCGACAGCAGCGCCAGATCGGGAAGCGCGTTCCATGATTCAAATGGAACTTCATCGGGAGTGATTTCGAGGCCCGCGCTTGAAAGAAGGCGTCTTACGTATTCGGTGTCCGACCAGAGCGATTCATCCGCAGCGTGAATTCCCATGGCATTGGCGATGCGCTTCATTTCGGAATAGGTTTTGCCCAAGACATTGGCAGCGGATGCGATTCCGCATCCTGTCGTTTCTTCCTGTACGACTGCTTTCAGCATCGATGCCCTTTTGTGTGCAAGGTTTGACTTCGCCGGTACCGCACGGTTTTACCACGTAGCGCCCGCGGACGGGATGGGTTGGCCGCGAAGCCGGTAGTGCGGGTGACTATGTGCTCCTCGGGGCAAACATGATGATCGCCATCCCCAGCAGTGCGACCAAAGACCCCACCGCATCCCAAACGCTTGGCCTGATTCCGTCGATGAGCCACAGCCACAGTATGGCGACGAAAACGTAAACGCCGCCATAGGCCGCATAGACGCGGCCAGCCGCCGCCGGATGAAGCGAGAGCAGCCACGCGAAAAGCGCGAGGCTCAGCGCTGCCGGAACGAGCAACCAGCCGCTCTTGCCTTCCTTGAGCCAGAGGTAGGGAAGGTAGCAGCCGGCAATTTCCGCGACGGCGGTGACGAGGAAGAGCGCGATGGTCTTGATTTCAAACATTTGGTGGGCGTCACCTTAAGTCTTGGTTATATGAAAAACTGGATAAGCACGCTAGAGGACGTGCCGTGCCAGTAACTCTGTTATGGCTGCAACCCAGCCAAAGCACAAAAACAAGAACACGTTAAATTTGATGCTTGCATACCAATCGTCCCAGAATCGCCCCTTGAAAAAGGAGTAGATGTCTGGAGTGAACAGAAACCTGATCGCCTCCCCCAGGGATTCAAATTCTTCGCCCCAGAACATCTTCCCGAGAGTCGTATAAACCGGAATGCTAAGCACCCCGACCAAAATCAGAACTACAGGATGATCAAGAAATTCCATATGCTTACCTGATGAGGAGGTCTGACCCGCTGGTTCAGGTGCGCGTAGCCGGCCTGCCTGCGCAGCCTCCCTCTGGGGCAGTGAGTTTTCCAGAAAACTGGAAGAGTTACGACCATTTGGCAAGCGCTCGCCGAATACGTGAACGGAATGTATCGACGTCCTTGGTGGAAAGACGCTCGGCTTTGTAGAGCGACAACATTTCAAACCGGCACGCGGGCGCACAGGTGCCGAGGAGTGCAGTTTTCAATACCCGTTTTACGGGTTGCCACAGCAGCAGGCGGTCCACCCACGACGGCGAGCCGAGCGAGGTAATGGCAAGCGCTCGCCGCAAGTTGTGAAGTCTGGGCTTGATCGGGCCAAGATCGGTGGCGTGGTCGTAGGCGATGCCAGGAGCCCAGACGCGGTCGAACCACCCTTTCAAGATGGCGGGAAAGCCAAACCACCAAGTAGGAAACACCAGAACGAGGGCTTCAGCCGAAAGCAGCCGCTCGATCTGCGATTGCGTGGCCGACGAATCAAAAGGCGGATCGTAATAGCTCTGGCGTTCGCTGGCGGCGAGCGAAGGCTGGAAGTCGATTTCGTAGAGATCTTCCACCTGTACTTCGTGTCCGGCCTCGGTCAGCGCTTGGATGGCGGATCGCGCCAAGGAATGGCATAGGCTGTCGGCAACTGGATGGGCGACTACGACAAGGCATTTCATGCTGGGAATGGCCTGCGGGATACGGTATTCATGCTTGTTATCATGAGGTTGGGGTGTTTGCGCATTTTTTGCGCAGATTGCTTCGAATGACGGGCTAGCTGCCAGCGAACGTCGTTGGGGACCAGGAAGAGCGAGAGATATTGCGCATGAGGCCAGAATTAAACCGCACCACGAAGCGGCGCGGGCTTGAATGGGTTGTCAGGGAATATCACTGGAACTCATCCATCAGCAGATAGGTTCCAGGCGACCTCTGATGCCGATCTATCTGTGGCACAAGCCTCTTGAAATGTTCGGTGTTGCAGTGCGCGTCCAAAGCCGCACGATCGGGCCACTCCTCTACGAACACGAAGTGCCCCGGGTCTTTCTGGTCGATGTAAAGATCGTAAGACATACACAGCGGTTCTTCTTTGGTTCTCTCCACAAGCTCGCGGTATAGAGGCATGACGTCCTCGATGTGTTCCGGTTTGATGAAATCCTGGGCAATTACTTTGAGCATGGAGATGATGTCCGGTTATTCAGCCTGGCGCCTGAGTCAAGCCGCGCCGCATAGCGGCGCCGGTATGAATGTGAATGAATTGTCAGGCCTGCCCGGGGCTGAGTCGCGATATCAGCGCGAACACTCCCCAGCCCAGATATTCGCGTGTGTAAGCCGCGTGACGCTCAGGTTCCGAGGCCAATTTGGATTGCACTTCTTGGGCCAGTTCATCGGCGGGGTTTGCTTCAAGCCATCGGCGCATGGTGAGCCATTTGGCCGCCTCGTACCTGTCCCAGCCGTCCTGATTGGCCAGCACCATTTCAACAACGTCGTAGCCGAGGCGGCCGAAGGATGCGATCAGTTCTGGCAACACAAGGAAGTCAGAGATCGCGTTGGCCAGACACCCCTTGGCGACGTCTTCCGTTGGCGGCAATTGCCGCCAGTAGGGCTCGCCGATGAGGATGATTCCTCCGGCGCGCAGGCTTCGCGCAAGAAGTTCGATGGTGCCAGCCACTCCTCCGGCGATCCAGGTCGCCCCGACGCAAGCGGCTACGTCGACCTTCTCGTCGGAAACGTAACCCGTGGCGTCGCCATGAATGAACTCGATGCGATCAGCGACCCCAAGTTCTTCAGCGCGGCGCTTCGCCTGCTCGCTGAACAATTGGCTCATGTCGATGCCTGTGCCGACAATGCCGTGGTCGCGCGCCCAGGTACACAGCATCTCGCCCGAGCCGCTGCCGAGGTCCAGAACGCGGCCCTCTGGCTCCAGGCGCAAGGCCGCGCCGAGCGTGGCGAACTTCTCGGGTGTGAACGGGTTATGGATGCGGTGCGCACTTTCGGTGATGTTGAATATCCTTGGAATGTCCATTGCGTTAATTTCCTTGCGGGCGCTAATAGATTTGGTAGAGGTCTAACGAAAAATCGAGGGGCGCCGCTTTTGGCGCGTCCCTCTCGAACGCCATGTCGGACGGCGGATGCTTAAAGGTTGCGCTCACCGATATCCCCCGCTTTGATGGATGACAGGTCGACACCATCCAAGCAAGGGGCATTGATAGCAATCGTGTAGTCAACCGAAGAGATGCAGATTGAATACGAAGCCGCGTACGGATCGTCCCAGAAGACTTTCTTTGTCATACATCCTCTATAACGTGCGGCGCCCCAAGGTTTGGATTCATCGGGCTGCGCGGCTTCTCGTTCAGCTCCGGTGGAATGAGATGTTGGCCATCACTTGATTGGATGGCGAATGATTGTTTTCCATTTTGCTGGGTCGGCACGACGTATGTCGCTCAGGTAAATCTCGTGGTGCTTTCCATCTCGCCCCGTCCGTGCGTCGATAAAACTGTGGAGGCGCTCAATCGTTGGCCCTTCCTCTGAAAATGGCCCGATGTGAAGCACTTGTGCGCAGTTGCCTTCGGAAAAGGCTTCCAGCCGAAGTTTGCCGACGGCAGGAAGTGCCTTCTTTCTCTTGACCTCAGAAATGGCTGCCTGAATGACTTCGGTTGCCACGAAGTGCGGTTGCATGATCATCATTGTCCATTTCCACCTCGACTTGTCGTTGGCGATGAAAACGGACATGTCGTCTGCCCACCAAAGTCCTTCGAGAGGCATGACCGCATAATCGATTCCTTGCGCCCCCTTTTTCACCATGAACTTTGCCGTGTAGGAGACGGCGAAGAGGGCTTCCACTGCCTGGGCATATTCCTGTGATGTATTGGGGTCACCTTCACCGTCGACCATCAGGAACTGGAAGGTTGGTACTTCAACCTGAACCACTTCTTTTGTGGATGGTTGGTAGAGGTGTTTCAACTCTTTCTTGAGATCGATCTTCTGCACGAACGCTCCTGATGATGGCTAACGTGGAACTAACTGGCCTGCGCGGTTTTTCGCGCAGATCCGGTTGAGCGCAGGTTATGCGGAATGGGTTTAACGGGCAAGACGATACAAGCAATGACGTCGAAGACCGAGCCCTTCGGGTACGTGTGGATGATCAAACGTTCCAGACTCCCGCATGCCGAGGCGTTCCATTACGGCGCGAGACCTGAGATTGCCGACAGCCGTAAAGGAGACAATTTCCTTTAGCCCGAGCGAATGGAAGCCGAAGCGAAGGGCTTCCTTTGCTGCCTCTGAAGCGAAACCTTTACCCCATCGAAGAAACGAAAGGCGCCACCCAACCTCGACGCAAGGTGAAAATGGAAGTTCAGCAGATGGCGTATGCAGGCCGACAAACCCGATGAACTCATGAGTGGCCTTGCACTCAGCGGCCCAGAAGCCCCAACCTCGTTCTTCGATGAGCAATTGGCAACGATCGGCTATCGCGTCACTCTCTGCGCGCGTGAGCACTGCGGGGAAATACTCCATGACTCTTGGGTCTGCATTCATCGCGGCGAAGGGCTCACGATCAGCAAGCTTCCACTGGCGTAAGCGAAGTCGCTCGGTTTCAAGTTCGATCAGTTCAGCCATTCTCTACAGTGCTCGGTGATGGTGCCGCATAACGTGAAAACAAGCGGCCTGCGCGGCTTTGTCGCGTAGCGTCCAGCGACCGACGGGGGCGAGGTCGAACGTAGGATTAGGCATGGCTTCCGCTCAGAGAAATCTTCTCAGCGATGAATTCTTTCGCGGCCTTGTACCTTTCCGCAAAGTAATACTTGGAGTCTTCAGATATGTTGTTTTCGTCAATAAAGTCGACATAGAACTTGAGTCGAACATAGGCTTCTTTGTATTTACCAATTTGCCTGTATCGTTCGCCAGCATAAAGGTACGCCAAGCATTGGCGTGGATTTAACTCGATTGCCCTTTCCCATGACGTTAGAGCCTGCTCGTTCATGTTCATGGCTTGAAAGCGGTTTCCAATGTTCATGAAGCATAAAGAGGGATTTGGATCGTTGTTCGAAATTGCGGCCAGATAGGCTTCAATTGATTCGACATGCTTTCCAGCAGCACCAAACAGAACACCAAGATCGAAATAGTGCCCGCCGCGTTCTTGAAGGGTTGGTATCGAAAGAGCTTTGTTGAGAAGAGCAATCTGCAACGCGCTAGTTACTCGTTGCGTTCCCTGAACGGCTTTCCCCTTCTCGTTTAGATGTATCTGCGTTAGGGTGAAGAAGCGATCCTCTGTACCCAGCGCGTTGAATGTAGAGTCACCGTCGTTGAGCAATTCTTGTATTGCTTGGGTAGCCTCGTTGTCTGGAATATTTGCCACGCGCTTTATCACAAAATCGCACGCATTGTGGTCAATTTTCGGCCTAAGTTGGTCAGGCATTGAGTTAACGATGGCCGTAAATAGCGTCTCAAGGCGAGCAATGCGCTGCTCAAGAACATCAACACGTTGCCCAGGAATGCCAAGTCCGATCAGCTCGGCCGCAAACGGCGCCGCAGGACCTAATGGTGTGAAGATCGCCCCAGCAGCTCCGAAGACAGCCTTCGAAAACGCTATCGTGACGTCTGTGATGTTTGGGCCTTCCGAGTCCATTCCTGTCACTCCTGTGGTGTGAAATGCCTAACGTTTGAATTCACCGGCCTGCGCGGCTTTTCGCGCAGGTCCGGTGGAATGATGGGTTGGGCCTCGGAGCAACATGCCACAGCAATAACCAAAAACTGGCCCGATAAGTGAACCTGAAAAGGCAGACTGCGCCTGAGTTTGCAGATGCACTCCACCACCGCGAACCATAGCGACAGGAGCGGGCGTGACAAAGGCAGAACGCTGAGTAGTTAATAGCACTCACATCTCCACGGGCCGTCGAACTTTCCCGGCGCCACCATGCCAGTGGCGAAGTGCGAAACTAAGCGAGGTGCCTTATTGAGCTTTGAGCACGTGTTTCTGCATGAGGCCTTCTCGCTTTCGCGGAACCGTTGAACAGGATTTCCGAAGTAAAGCCCAGCAAGGCCAACCGCGACGAAGACGGTGACGACAAGCCACTTGGTGCGAGCACTAATGTGCGTAGTAGTCACCGGGCGCTTAGGCATAGGAAGTAGAGGCTCAGCGTGCTAGCTCAGGGGCGCGAAGCCGGCTTGCCGGCGAAGCGTCCCTCTGGAGCGGCGGGTTATGCATCTTGGACATGCTTAGCCTTGAGGTGCTGACGGACACCAGCCGTGACTGCGACTGACGCCAAGGCGCCTACCAACGACCACGGAAACAGAAAGACGCCAGACCAAGATGAATGCTCGGAGATAGAGTACTCAGCGCCCAGCCAAACAGGAGACCAGTACAAGCAGTAGGAAACTGCGGCAGGGACGAGGGCGCAGGCGGACCAGCGCAGAGCGGCAGGCTGTAGGCGCCCGGTAAAAAGTGCGAGAACAGCTGATACAGCTGCCACCATAAAGAAGCCTGAGGACCAAGATAGCGATTCAATGAGTTGGCGCATGACAAAGCGGTTTGCGTTGAGTTACGGAAGACGCATAACGTGCAAGCTCAGCCGACGGCAAAAAGCGCAGCTTTTTGACGGTCGGCTGGAGCGGGATGTTAGGCAAGTTGGTGTGGGTCATGATGCGTTTTGTTTTGCTCGTAGCGCGTAGAAAGAAATAACCCAAACGATTAGACCTGGAGTGCCCAGCGAGATTAGCCACTCCAGAAATGGGCGCTCTGACGCAAGTGCCCATTGGCCATGACGGCTTTCAATACAAATACCATCTTGGACAGTACCTCCATCGTCAAGGCAGCTATCAATTTCCATAAGTGCAAAAAAATGACGAGAAAGCCATACAAATAGGACAAACAAGATCAGGCGGATAGATGTCTTGGTATGACTGCTCATGAGCAACGCCTAACAACGAAGGTCAGCGGCAGTCGGACAGCGCAACTGGCGGACTGTCCGCTGGGCCGCATTGTTAGGCGATGATTTAATTGGTTTCTATTGCGCTTGGACATTGAAGCTACGCAACCCACATTGAGATTTCTACTGCCCACATTGCGTCGTTGTGTAGCGCGAGAGGGTCGGTTTCTTGGAGAAATTCGATGAATTCAGTTTTGAGGTTCGTTGGTACTAGACCATTTAGATAAGCTCCCGGACCAGCAATTTCTAGGGTTCTTTTAATCAGTTGGCTACATTGCAGTAGCGTCTCGGCAAGAACAGAAATATCTTGGTTGATGTATACCTCAGCAAAACCAAAATCATGGTTGAGGCAGACGACTGGTCCCATGGGTGAAATCGCTATGGGATCGCCCGAGCCATTGAAACCGATAATGTAGTGGCGGCTAAATTTGTCGCCTACTCCCCATGCTTCCGCAACGGTTGGCAGCGAGCCGGTTTTGGGAGCATTAAACGTCAAGAAGGGGGCTGCACTGCTCGGCATTCCGGCGTTTCTGAGAAACGTTTTTGCTTCCTGCGAAATATTAACGCCGACAAATGTACTTTCCGGGAACGCTGTGAGTTCGCCCCCGTTAGCTTCCCAAAAAGCTTTGAAATCGTGAGGAGTAACCATGGTGCCTAACGTGGAAGTAAGCGGACGCCGGAGCGCGAAGCGCGGAAGGAACCACAAGCACAGCTTGTGGCGGTCCGCTTGACTGTAGGGTTAGAGGCGTGGTGGCTACTTGACTGCACGAATCAGCACTCCCTTTTGCAAGACAAGCGGCGCGTCACCTTCAGGCTCGCCTGAACGGATTTGCTTAGAAACAGCCCACCTGATTGTGTTGCCCTGCATTGTGGCAGTGCCAACGAAGACAGCGCCATTGCGATCACTGGTAACAGTGAGGGTTGCAACGCTGCCCTTCACTTTGCCTTTGACCGTGCCTTCGCCACCCTCATTGAGCCGGCCACAGCCAGGCGTGGCAAAAGTGTGATTACCAATGATTTCATTTTTGGATTGAGCGAGATCGAAGGTGGCGGCACCACACTCGACATTATTTTTCTTTTCTTCCGCAGAGCGAAGATCAACCGACCAAGAGCCGGAGAAATTAGGCGCAGCCTCAACCAAGGAAGTACTGAGAAAAACTATCGACACTGCGTATGCGAGGGCTTTGAGCATGAAGCCTCTAACGTGCTAGCTCAGCTGACGGCAAAAAGCGTAGCTTTTTGACAGTCGGCTGGAGTGGGATGTTAGGCAACGCAGCTTTACTCATTGAGATTTACTCGTTATTACGGATGCTTTTCCGTACTGAGATAAAGCTGCAAGAAGGAATGCGCTTCCCGCTACAACGTAAAGAACGAGATCACCAGAGGAGCCAAATTGGCTATAAAAAATGTTGTGAATCCATGCCCAACGCCCGGTGGCTGCACTTGATGCTGGCCACATGTATGAATTTGCCGCACTGAGGAAGCTAAGGCCGGAGAAAGCCAACCAAATGTGCCCCTTTTCCTTGGGCGACAGGGGAAAGGGTTGGAAGTTGTCAGGTTGTCCACGCCAGATTTTCATTTGAATGCCTAACGTTCAAGGTAAGGGGCGCTGCGCGGCGCTTTATCGCGCAGCGTCCCAGCGACCGAAGGGAGCACCTTGACCACAGGGTTAGGCCGGCTGGAGAAAATAGTGAGTATTTTGAAGTTGTTCGTAATCATGGTCAGGACAGCCGAGCGTTTATAAACAAAGTACTGCGACGCAGATGAGTAACCAAGACAAAAACAGCCCCACAAAAAGCAAAGCCTTCCATCGGCTAAATCGCAACAAGTAGCCGATGAAGACAAACGAAAATCCAAGGTAAAGCAATCCCATCAAAGTGGCAGATTCTCCCGTAAATAGACGGGGTGTGCGGTTGCCACGAACGAAGCTCGAAGCCTCGGAAAAGAATATGCCTCGAATAGCGCGCTCCAGTAAGGCGGCTGCTGATAGACCGGCAAACACAATATCGAACTTCGAATTCTTGAGGCTGTTTGTCATTTGCGAGAGGCCTAACGAAGAGCTAACCGGCCTGCGCGGCTTTTGGCGCAGGTCCGGTTGAGCGCAGTGTTATGCGACTGGTAATGATGAACGAAACATAGAGTGCAAGGAAATACCAACCGAAGACCCATAGGTCCGTCCAGACTAACTGGCCGAAGTTCTTCTGCATGGCAAACACTTGCTCCGAGTTGGATGCGGATGCGGCAGATAGGGTGAGGTAGCCAATGGCAATATTCCCAAGTGGAACCCAAAGTGCCGCATAGCAAAAAGCACGCTTGAATCTGAGCTTTCTGAGTGCCGCGCCGGCGATAATCCCCGCTGTGACGCTAAAGGCGAAAGCACGAATTGCAATGGCAAGAAGAACGCCGCCCTCACCACCACGCTCGGCTAAAGCAAACTGCCCCAGCGGCGACTCAAGGATAAACATGAATATGTCACTGGTTGGCAGGACGCCAGGGAGCGCAAAGCCAACCTTGATTACAACTGCTACTGCCGCGCCTAGCAGCACCGCGAAGAGGAATGAGAGAAAGGTTCTAAGTCGCATAACGTTGAACTAAATGGCGCGCCGCTTGCGGCGTGTCCAAGCGACCGCAGGGAGCGATTTTGAGTGCGATGTTAGAGATCACTGCCACTTTTCGCTGAAGGAAATGATTTCTTCGGCTCGGCTTTCAGTTAGCCGAGCTCGGCAATTTTCGTACACGGAATCACAAATTTGGGGAGTACCGCTGCATGTAGAGGATGCGAACTGGCAATACTGTTCGCGATACCGTAGCCATGTTTTTTGAGACTGGATTAGGCGTTGGCGCTGGGTCTTGGTCTCTTCACTCGACAGAATTCGTATCAAATTTCCGTAGAAGAGATTCAGTTTCTCATCAGCTTCTCGAAACTGGTTGGCAGCTATGCAACTAGACCAACTTCCGCTACCGGACTGTAATCGGTCACAGTCTGAAGCAGCTGCCGGTGGTGATAGCAATATCCAGCATGCTGCATAGATAGAAAGAGTGGGCCAGCGGATCATTGTGATCTCTAACGTGGAGATGAGGGGCGGCCGGAGCCGAAGGCGGAGGGAACCGCAAGCGCCAGCTTGCGGACGTCCCTCTCGATTGCATGGTTAGACGATTTTTTGTGCCGTAGCCTTCACTTGGTAGCTAAGGCCACGTTTCCATGGCAGGAACCGAAGCGCGTTTAGCACGCGAACTTGGACTATCGATGCGCTTGGCGATCAGCCTCCTCATCTGAATATGGCTCATGTGACCACGGTTCTTCATTGACATATTTTTCGTAACCAACGATCTCGTAATACTTGGACATTGCATCAAAGTGACATGATGCAATGAACTTCGTTACCAGCTGAGCATTGGGATTCAATAGCGCCCGAAACCCCTCCCCATCTGGCCCCGCCAAACATAGCCCAGGTAACCATTGCCCTTCCTCATCCTGCTCTTTCCAAACCTCGTGTAGCAATGCGGCCATTGGGATGTGTCTAACGTTCAAAGTAACCGGCCTGCGCGGCTTTTCGCGCAGGTCCGGTTGACTGCCGGGTTAGCCGTCGGCACGCGGCACCCGCACTAGATAATGTTCATTATCGATTTCTGCCTCCACGCAGCGCACATGGCTGAAGTACGGGGAGTCAGCGAGAATTTGCCGGATGTCTTCCTTCCTTTGCGCAGACATTCGAGAGCCAAGTACAACTGAGGTTATCGCTTGAGCTGGAAATTCAAAGAGGTGCACCGCATGCGGCCCTCCACCAATAACTGTTGATGCTGTATCAAGGGGTACGATCATTCGCCACTCGGCTTCATATTTCCAATCGGTTCCCTTGGTCATGAACGGCGCGAAGTCGTCAACATCCGCAAGCGTTAGCGATGGCCTCGTAGGGCTATATGAAACCTTTCGAAGGTGACGAAATTCATCTTCGGGATTCACCCGACGATCAAAGAATGGAGAGCGTTCGTCGAACTCGATTACAAACCCTCGATGAGAATCTGCATAGTGCGCCCACATAAGCAGGTTTTCGGCTGACTCCGACAAACACAAGATACCAATCAACTCTTCAAACTTGCGAGCCATAACTTCTTGCAGTTTCGGCATCAGCAGTTCAGCCATGCCCTGAATATTTCGCTTTGCCTCAGGAAGCTGACGGAGAAGGATTTCATGTAGCGCTTCCACAGAAATTAGCGCTCGAGCCTTCGGAGGGAGCTTCGCCAATTCTTCGCGCAAAAGCTCGGGGAGAACCCGAGTTATGTGGGCCTCCATATGTTCCGGTGATACCAGTTCCGCAAGATGTGGTTTCAGTTCAAACGGATCGTTCAATACCGCAGGCGATGAAAATCGGATGGACTGCCCCAGCAGAACATCTATTCGATCTGGATGTAGATACTTGAAGAGCGGCATTCTCAGACGGCTAACGTTGGACGTAACCGGACGGCAGAAAGCGCAGCTTTTTGACGGTCCGGTTGACGGACTTGTTATGCATTGGTGAAGTCGAAGTACAAGATGTTTGACCAGTTTCCGAGCCCGAGGTGATAGATAGGTTTCATCAAATCATGCGCAGGGCTCGGAGGTTCTGGAGTACGGCCAAACAACTTTGAGAAGAAACCAACTGGTTTAGGTGGCACGACAGGGGGCGGCACCAAAGACTGCAACGCCTGTTCTACTTCAGGCTGGAGATTTTTTACTTCCTCGAGGAGCACTAGGTTCTGCTCAAGAAGCGGTGTGTCACCCATGTCGAAAATTTCGCCGCACTCCAAAACGAAGTATTGGTTTTGGTTCCCTGGCTTGTTCAAAAACTCGATGGCTTCGGCAATCAAGTCCTGAGCTTCGGGAAGATCTATTTGCGACAAGAACCCTTCAAGATTTTTCACGCCAGAAGAGTAATCACCTATCAGAGCGATTTCCTCCGGGTTGTTCCAAATCGAAGAAAGGCAGGTTTTTGGGTTGCCGGAGAGAAGAAGCTTAAAAATGATTGGTATATCGTAGTTCCACTCCGAAATGCCAATCAGCTTGCGACCGTTGGCCTTGGCGTTCGGCCCAGGAATGACGTTGGTTGAGTAGAGATAGCTACGATTAGCCACAGTGATTACTCCGATGCATAACGTGATGTCGACGACAAAACGGGAAGTAAACAGATTATTGGACTGACCAATAATCTGGTGTTTTTGGCTAAGTGACTGTATATTAATACAGTGGTTTGTCTGCAGGAGCTTGCCATGTCCAATACCCTTTCTGCTACCGACGCCTCGCCGGATTCGCCGCGATTGCTTGATCGTGTGCGTGCGCGTTTACGTGTCAAGCACTATAGCATGCGTACTGAAACGGCATATTTGGGGTGGGTCAAGCGCTACATCTACTTTCACGGCAAGCGCCATCCGGCAGAAATGGGGCGGTCCGAGCTTGAGGCTTTTTTGTCTTCGCTCGCTGTCGAGCGCAACGTCAGTGCGGCGACGCAAAATCAGGCTTTAAGCGCATTGTTTTTCCTTTATCGGGAAGTCCTGGACATCGAATTGCCGTGGCTGGATAACGTGACGCGCGCCAAGAAGCCGGCCCGGCTGCCAACGGTGCTGACACGCGAGGAAACGGTTGCGCTGCTTGACGGAATCGATGAAGGCGAGATCAAGCTGATCGTTCGCCTTCTCTATGGCAGCGGCTTGCGTTTGCTTGAGGGCTTGCGGCTGCGCGTCAAGGACGTCGATCTGTCGCGTCGGGAGTTGATCGTGCGCGATGGCAAGGGCGGCAAGGATCGGGTCACCATGATCGCGACGCAATTGGTGGAGCCTTTGCGCTTGCGAATTGCCGGCCGCAAACAGTTGCACGATGAGGATTTGGCGGTTGGGCGCGGGGATGTGTGGTTGCCGGATGCTTTGGCGCTCAAATATCCGGCGGCATCGCGCGCTTTTGGCTGGCAGTATGTTTTCCCGGCGGCTGGCCATTCGCGCGATCCGCGCAGCGGCGCCATCCGTCGCCATCATGTCGACGAAAAGCGGGTTCAGCGCGCCGTCAAAGCGGCTGCAGCGCGTGCCGGTATCGTCAAGCCGGTTTCGCCGCACACTTTGCGGCATTCATTCGCCACGCATCTGCTGGAGGCGGGCTACGACATCCGCACCGTGCAGGAACTGCTCGGTCATTCGGATGTTTCGACCACGATGATTTACACTCACGTCCTCAATCGCGGCGGTCGGGGCGTGGCGAGTCCGCTCGACCGGCTTGGCTAGCCGCAACTCAGGAACTAGGCGGGATTTCCCGCGCAGTGGAACATTCTCGATGCCTCACCGAACACTCAGAGTCCCCGAGCGCGGCATGCTCGACGCCTACGAGGCGGTTCTCGCCGCGCGCGGTTTCACGGCCGACGCGGCGCAGCGCGCGGCGGCCGAGCGCCTGCAGCGCCTGTACTACGATCTCTTGTCCTTCAAGGTGTCGCGCGGCAGCGCGCTGCGCCGTCTCTTTTCGCCGCCGCAGCCGCCGCGCGGCGTGTTCTTCTGGGGCGGGGTGGGGCGCGGCAAGAGCTTCCTGATGGATTGCTTCTACGATTCGGTGCCTTACCGGCGCAAGCGGCGCATCCATTTCCACGCCTTCATGCACGGCATCCATCGCCAGCTCAACGAGTTGAAGGGCGAAAGCGATCCGCTGGCGAAAGTGGCCGAGCGCATTGCGCAGGAAGTCCGCCTGCTCTGTTTCGACGAGTTTCACGTCTCCGACATCGCCGACGCGATGATCCTCGGCCGCCTGCTCGAGGCGCTGTTCGAGCGCGGCGTGGTGTTCGTGATGACGTCCAACTATCCGCCCGAGAATCTGTATCCGAACGGCCTGCAGCGCGAGAACTTCCTGCCGACCATCGCGCTGATCAAGCGCGAGATGGACGTGCTGGAGGTCGATGCCGGCGTCGATTACCGCCTGCGCACGCTAGAGCAGCTCGACATCTTCCACCACCCGGCGGACGCAGCCGCCGAACTGAAAATGGCCGAGTATTTCGTGGCGATGGCGGGCGGCGAGGGGAAGGCGGGCGGCAGCATCGAGGTGCTCGAACGCGAGATTCCGACGCAGCGCCAGGCAGACGGCGTGATCTGGTTCGACTTCGCTGCGCTGTGCGGCGGACCGCGTTCGCAGAACGACTATCTCGAACTGGCGCGCGGCTACCATACGGTGCTGCTCTCGGGCATTCCGAAAATGTCGGCGCGCATGTCGTCCGAGGCGCGCCGCTTCACCTGGCTGGTCGACATCTTCTACGACCACAAGGTCAAGCTGATCGCCACCGCCGCCTGCGAGCCGGACGAGCTTTACACCGAGGGCACGCAGGCCAGCGAGTTCTTCCGCACGGCGAGCCGGCTGACCGAGATGCGCACGCGCGAATACCTCGCCCTGCCGCACCTCGGCTGAACGCCGGCCGGGGCGCTTGAAGGGCGTCCCCGGCGCGGGCAAGATAGACCGTCGCCATCCCGGAAGCCGCGTCATGCGCCACCTCCTGCCGCTCATTCTGTTCTGCCTCTGCGCGCCGGTCTTCGCCCAGCAGGAGATGGAGATCATTCCCTTGCGCCATCGCACCGTCGATCAGGTGCTGCCTGCGATCAAGCCTTTCGTCGAGCCGGGCGGCACGCTATCCGGCATGAACAACCAGCTGATCCTGCGCGCCTCGCGCGCCAACCGAGAGCAGATCAAGGCGGCGCTGGCCGCCATCGACACGCCGCAGCGCCGCCTGTTGATCCGCGTCAGCCAGGAGCGCGCGGCGGAAAGCCGGCAGCAGGGCGTCGAGGTGAGCGGCCGCGTGGCGCTCGGCGAGCACGCGCGCATCGTCCAGCCGGACGGCCGCCTGCCGGGCGGCACCCGGATCGAGGTGCGGCGCGGCGAGACGCGCGTCGCCGCCGGCGCTTACGAGGCGCGCGGCGCGAGCGATCTGCGGGCGAGCCAGATGGTGCAGGTGATCGAGGGCGGGCGCGCCTTCATCCAGGTCGGCCAGTCGCTGCCGCTGGCGCTGCGCCAGATCGTCGTCGGGCCGAACGGGGCGGCGCTCGCCGAGAGCGTGGTCTATCGCGATATCGGGCAGGGCTTCTACGCCGTGCCGCAGATCGTCGGTGACCGCGTCACGCTGGAGATCAGCCCGCAGTTCGATACGCCGGGCGGCAGCTACGGGAGCGTGAATACGCAGCGGCTGGCGACCACCGTCTCGGGGCGGCTCGGCGAGTGGATCGAACTGGGCGGCAGCGCGCAGAGCACGGCGAGCCGCGAGCAGGGAAATTTCGGGGCGGGCGGCGGCGAGCGGCGCGATACGCGCAGCGTGTGGCTGCTCGTCGAGGAGTTGCCCTAGAAAACTGCCGCGCCGACGGCCGACCTAGAAGATGTCGATGTCCTGACAGAAGTGGTTGGGGCCGGCTTCGCGCGCGTGGACGAGCAGCGATTCGGCGCGCTCTATGAGCGCGGCGGCGTTCTCGCCGGCGTACTCGGTGACGCCGCCGCTGATCGTGATGCCCCGTTTCGCGTTCTCCCGGTCGTCGGCCTCGATGCGCGACCGCGCCCGCTCCAGGCCGATGATGCCGTCGTGCATGCGCACGTTGGGCAGCAGCACGAGGACTTCCGAGCGGCTCTTGCGCGCGACGATGTCGATCTCGCGCAGGCATTTGCGGACCTGCCGGGCGATATCGTCGAGAGCGGCGTCGGTGGCCGGCGTGCCGAGGCGCTGCTCGGTCTGCGCCAGCTTGTCCATTTCGATCACGGCGAGGGTGAAGGGCGTGCCGTAGCGGCGCGCCCGGTGGATTTCCTCTTCCAGCAGATGCAGCGCGTAGGGGTAGGTGTAGGCGCCGGTCGCGTCTTCGCGGATCGACAGCGCCTGCACGGTGCTCTCCAGCTGCTTGCGCTTGCTGACGTCGACCAGCGTGAGCATGACGCGGTGCAGCGCGCCGTCGTCGGCGAACACCGGCAGCGCGTCGGCCCGCAGCCAGCGCTGGACGTTCTCGCCGTCGCTGACGCCGAGAACGCGGCCGCGTACCGCCTGTCCCGTGGCGAGCGCCTGGGCGGCCGGAAGCGCCTCGGCGGCGAGCGCCAGACCCTCTTCGTCTACCCAGCGCGGCGTCGCAACGCCGCCGAGCAATGCGTCGGCCTGCGCGTTGCGCAGGACCATCGTGCCGTCGGGCGCGCGCAGCAGGAAACCGATGCCGACGTAGTCCATCAGGTCGGCGTAGCGCTTCAGTTCGGCGTCGTCGGCTTGGAAGCGTTGCGTATGCGGTAGCGGCATCATGGGTATGACCAAAGTTATAGGCGCGAATCTTAGCTCAAATCGTCATCGGCGAAGCTGCGTTCGGCGGCCCGTGGCGCTGTCCGCACGGGCCGCCGCCTTGTCCGGGCGCGCGTTACGCCGCGGCCAGGGCCTGATCCAGGTCGGCCAGCAGATCGTCGATATGCTCGATGCCGATCGACAGGCGGATCATGTCTTCCGAAACGCCGGCCTTGACCATCTCGTCCGGGCCGAGCTGACGGTGCGTGGTCGTCGCCGGGTGGCAGGCGAGCGACTTGGCATCGCCGATGTTCACGAGACGGGTGAACAGCTTGAGCGCGTCCTGGAAGCGGCCGCCGGCTTCGATGCCGCCCTTGACGCCGAAGGTGAGGATGCCGGAGGCCTTGCCGTCCATGTACTTCTGCACCAGCGCGTGGTCCTTGTGCTCGGGCAGGCCGGCGTAATTGACCCACGACACCTTGGCGTGCCCCTTGAGGAATTCGGCGACCTTCTGCGAGTTCTCGCAGATGCGGTCCATGCGCAGCGGCAGCGTTTCGAGGCCCTGCAGGATCAGGAAGGCGTTGAACGGAGAGATCGCGGCGCCCATGTTGCGCAGCGGCACGACGCGCGCGCGGCCGATGTAGGCGGCCGGGCCGAGGGCTTCGGTGTAGACGACGCCGTGGTAGGAAACGTCCGGCTCGTTGAGGCGCTTGAACTTTTGCTTGTGCTCGGCCCAGGGGAACTTGCCGCTATCGACGATGATGCCGCCGATCGAGTTGCCGTGGCCGCCGATGTACTTGGTCAGCGCATGCACGACGATGTCGGCGCCGTGCTCGAAGGGGCGGCACAGGTAGGGCGAGGGGACGGTGTTGTCGACGATCAGCGGCACGCCGTGCTTGTGCGCGATTTCGGCCAGCGCTTCGAAGTCGGTGACGTTGCCGAGCGGGTTGCCGACCGATTCGCAGAAGATGGCCTTGGTCTTGCCGTCGATCAGCTTCTCGAAGGCCGCCGGGTCGCGGTAGTCGGCGAAGCGCACCTCGATGCCGTACTGCGGCAGGGTGTGCGCGAAGAGGTTGTAGGTGCCGCCGTAGAGCGTCGCGGCCGAGACGATGTTGTCGCCGGCTTCAGCGATCGTCTGGATGGCGTAGGTGATGGCGGCCATGCCGGAAGCCAGCGCGAGGCCGGCGATGCCGCCTTCCATCGCGGCGACGCGCTTTTCGAGCACGTCCGTCGTCGGGTTCATGATGCGCGTGTAGATGTTGCCCGGCACCTTGAGGTCGAACAGGTCGGCGCCGTGCTGCGTGCTGTCGAACGAGTACGAGGTCGTCTGGTAGATCGGCACGGCGACCGCCTTGGTCGTCTCTTCGGGGCTGTAGCCGGCGTGCACGGCGAGGGTTTCCAGTTTCATGCGCTCTCCCATTTTTGGTGTCAGGTGTGAAGCGCGAATCTTAGCACTTCGCGCCGGGGCGGCCGGCAGGATAAGAACATCAGAAGATAGCGTTGGATACGCAAAAAAAACGGCGCCCGCGAGGGGCGCCGAAGAGGGTGGAAGACTGAAGCGGGGGCGGCGGAGCGTCGGGCGGTTCCGGCAGGCGGAGCCGGAAAGGCCGGCGATGCCCGGTAGGCCGCCCGGCGGGGAGCGTTCAGAGGCGGCTCAGGCGCTCGTTGTCGAGGCGGACGCGGTCGCCGTTCTGCCATTGCGGCGGGTTCGTCTCGGTGACGGTGCGGCGGCTGCCGTCGTCGAGGCGGACGGTGATCTGGTACTGGTGCGTGCTGCGCACGTTCTTCTCGACTTGGTGACCGGCGAAGGCGCCGCCCAGCGCGCCGACGACCGTGGCGACGTCGCGGCCGCGGCCGTTGCCGACCTGATGCCCGAGCACGCCGCCGAGCACGCCGCCGGCGATCGCGCCGAGCGGGCTGCCCTGGCCCTCCTGGGCGATTTCGCGCACGCTTTCGACGGTGCCGCATTCGCGGCAGAGCGGCGGCGCGCTGCGGCCGTTTTCCGCATAGATACCGCTGTCGTTGATCGGCGCGTTGCCCGCGTCGGCCGCTGCCGGCGTCGCGCCGCGGCCGCCGTAGTCGGCGCGCGGCGGGGGCGGCGGCATGGTCGTCGATGCGGTCCTGGCGACCGCTGCGGGATGGGCGGCGGCGCGGCGGGCCGGACGCGTTTCGGCGGCCGACGCCGGCACGCTCGTCTCGCTCCTGGTGCTCGGCGCGGCGGGTTTTTCGGGCGCGGCGGCGGGTGCTGCGGTGGGCGGATTGGCGCCGGCGTCGGCCGGGGTTCCGGCCAGCTGCGCGACGGGCGCGACCGGGGTCGCCGGCGCGGCGCCGCCGGCGGGGAGCCAGCCGAACAGCGCGGCGAGGCCGGCCAGGCTGAGGGCCGTCACCGCCGTGGCGGCGATCAGGATCATCGGATGAGTGGTGTTGGCGCGCGGGGTCTGGATTTCCATGTTCGGCTCACTGTGCTCGCTATGGGTGGGTGATGCCGATTAAACGCGCGATGCGGGCGTTCGGGGGACGCGCGCAACAAAAGCTTACAACTCGTTACCGACGGCAAGCGGGCAGAGCGGAGGAAGGCGGGGCGAATGCCTGCGGGATATCGTCGGCAGTTGCCGACTGCCGCCGACTATTGTTCTTCGGCTGCGCGGCGCGCCTTGCGCGTCTTGCCGCGCAGAAGGAAGCGGCCGGGGTCGACGGCGGCGGCGAGTTCGGCTTCGAGCGGCAGCGGCTCGCCTTCGATCTGGCTGGCCAGAAGTTCGCCGGCCAGCGCCGACCACACGATGCCGCGCGCGCCGAAGCCGTCGATCAGCCAGAGGCCGGGCTGGCGGGGCATCCGGTCGAGCAGGCGGGCGGGCAGGTCGGGATTGGCCGCGGCGGCGTCGGCGTCGGCGACCGGGCCGATCATCGGCAGGCGGTCGGGCGACATCGGGCGGAAGCCGACGCGGCCGTCCAGCTTTTCGGGGTCGTAGCCGGCGGCGTAGCCGGGCAGGATGAAGTTGAGCTTGGCGAGGTTTTCGGCGTGCTCGGCCGTGCGCAGTTCGCTCCCGGCGTCGTCGGCGATAGCGGTGGCGCCGGCGCAGCTCAGGCCGTCGACGGCCGGCGTCACGTAGCCGAGGCGGCAGACGACGACCCCGGGGGGCGAGCCGGCGGCGGCCGGCAGGTGCGAGACCTGGCCGCGTGCGGCGCGCAGCGGTAGGTGGGCGGCGGGGGCGAAGCGCCGGGCGTCGGCGGCGTTGGCGAGCACGAGCACCGGGGCGGCGGCGATCAGGCGGTCCGCGTCGTCGTAGGCGTGCCAGAGGCCTGCGGCGCGCTCGATGCGCGCGATTTCGGTGCGGAAGTGCGTGCGGATGCGCTCGCCGTGCCGCGTGACGTTGGCGCGGCAGGCGGCGGGCGGCTGCACCCAGGCGCCGCCGGCGAACCACCAGCCGCCGGCGTCGACCGGCCAGCCGGCGAGACGGGCGGCTTCGTCGCGCTCGACGTAGCGCAGGTAGTCGGTGGGCGGCTGCCAGGTGTCGACGACGCGCTTCTGCGTCGCCGCGTGCACGTCGTCGCGCGCCAGATGCAGGACGCCGGTCAGACCCCAGCGCACGGTCTGGCCGACGGCGGCGAGCGCTGCGAAGTGGCGGCGGGCGTAGAGGAAGCCGGCGCGGGTGAGGCGCGCCAGCCGGTTGTCGTCGAGCGAGGGAAGCGGGCGCAGGACGCCGGCGACGTTGCCCGAGGCGCCCTGGCCGGGCTCGTCGGCGCGGTCGATCAGGTCGATCCGCCAGCCGCGCGCGGCGAGGCGCTCGGTGGCGCTGCTGCCGGCGATGCCGGCGCCGATCACGATGGCGCGCCGGTCGGTCGGCGCTTCATGCACGTTGCCGGGCCGTTGGCCGCGCAGCATTTCGCCCTTGCCGGAATAGCCTTGCGCCTTTTCGAGCGACCAGCCGCCCGCGGCAAGGGCTTCGCGCACGCCGCAGGCGACCGGCCCGGTGACCAGCGTGGCGCCGGGCGCGGCGAGGCGGGCGAGTTCGCCGAGCAGCGCGGGCGACCAGCGTTCCGGATTCTTCGCCGGCGAGAAGTCGTCGAGGTAGAAGGCGTCGACGCGTGCGGCGAGCTGCGGCAGCAGCGCGACGGCGTCGCCGAAGACCAGCGTCAGCGTTATGCGGCCGTCGTCGAAATGCAGGCGCTGGAAGCCGGGGACGAGCGTCGGCCAGTGCGCGCGCAGTTGCTGCGCGAGCGTCGCCAGGTCCAGGTCGTCGGCCAGACCGGCGTGCAGCGCGGCGAGGTCGGCGGCGGTGCAGGGGTGTTTTTCGAAGGAGACGAAGTGCAGGCGTGCGCAGCGCGCGTCGTCGGCTTTCCAGGCCGCCCAGGTGGCGAGGAAGTTGAGGCCGATGCCGAAGCCGGTTTCGGTGACGACGAAGGTTTCGCGTCCCTGCCAGCGTTGCGGCAGGCCGTTGCCGTCGAGAAAGACGTGGCGCGCCTGTCCGAGTCCGCCCGTGCCAGCGTCCTCGGCGTCGCCGTAGGTCGGCGAATACGGCGTGCCGTCGGGCCGGTAGGCGAGGGCGGCGGGAACGAGGGGGCGGCGCTCAGTCTCAGTCATGCGGAAGGTGTGGCGGCGCGAGCGGTTCGGGGAGGGGGGCGAGCCGGACTTGCGGGGAAGGCCGGCGGCGCGGGGGCGCGCACCGCCGGTCGTCGGGGCGAAGCGCTGTTTACTCGGTGCGCATCTGCGGGAAGAGGATGACGTCGCGGATGTTGGCCGAGTCGGTCAGCAGCATGACCAGGCGGTCGATGCCGATGCCGCAGCCGCCGGTCGGCGGCAGGCCGTATTCGAGCGCGCGGATGTAGTCGGCGTCGAAATACATCGCTTCCTCGTCGCCGGCGTCCTTGGCCTTGGCCTGCTCCATGAAGCGCGCGGCCTGGTCTTCCGGGTCGTTCAGCTCGGAGAAGCCGTTGGCGATCTCGCGGCCGACGATGAACAGCTCGAAGCGTTCGGTGATCTCGGGATCGCTCGACGAGGCGCGGGCGAGCGGCGAGACTTCGACCGGATAGTCGATGATGAAGGTCGGCTCCCACAGTTCGGCTTCGGCGCAGGCTTCGAAAAGCTGCAGCTGCAGGCTGCCGAGGCCGCCCGGCTTGACCGGCTCGCCGAAGGCCTTGATCTTCGCCTTCAGCCACTCGGCGTCCTTCAGATCGGCGTCGGCGAAGGTCGGATGGTATTTCTGGATCGCCTGCACGATGGTCAGGCGGTGGAAGGGCTTCGAAAGGTCGAGCGTGCGGCCCTGGTACTCGAACACCTCGGTGCCCAGCGCGTCGCGCGCGGCGTGGCGCAGCAGGCCCTCGGTGAAGTCCATCAGCTTCTTGTACTCGGTGTAGGCCTCGTAGAACTCCATCATGGTGAACTCGGGGTTGTGCCGCGGGCTGATGCCTTCGTTGCGGAAATTCCGGTTCACCTCGAACACCTTCTCGAAGCCGCCGACGACGAGGCGCTTGAGGTAGAGCTCGGGCGCGATGCGCAGGTAGAGCTCCATGTCGAGCGCGTTGTGGTGCGTCTTGAACGGCTTGGCCGAGGCGCCGCCGGGAATCGGGTGCATCATCGGCGTCTCGACTTCGAGGAAGCCGTGGCCGACCATGTAGTTGCGGATCGACTGCACCATGCGGCTGCGCGCGACGAAGGTGAAGCGCGACTGCTCGTTGGTGATCAGGTCGAGGTAGCGCATGCGGTACTTCTGCTCGACGTCGGTCAGGCCGTGGAACTTCTCGGGCAGCGGACGCAGCGATTTGGTGAGCAGGCGGATCTCGCTGGCCTTGACGGTCAGTTCGCCGGTCTTGGTCTTCATCAGCGTGCCGACCACGCCGAGGATGTCGCCGAGGTCCCAGCGCTTGAACTCCGCGTAGACGTCCTCGCCGACGGCGTCGCGCGCGACGTAGAGCTGGATGCGCCCGGAGACGTCCTGGATGGTCGCGAACGAGGCCTTGCCCATGACGCGCTTGAGCATCATGCGGCCGGCCAGCCGCACTTCGACCGGCATGCCTTCGAGCTGCTCGGCGTCCTTGTCGCCGTACAGTTCGTCGAGCTTGGCGGCGGTGTTCTCGCGCGAGAAATCGTTCGGGAAGGCGCGGCCGCTCTGGCGCCATTCGGCGAGCTTCTGGCGGCGCTCGGCGATGATGTGGTTCTCGTCCTGCTGCGGAGCGGCAGGCTGGTTCTGGGTCGGTTCGGACATGATCTGTCTCGCGGTCAATGAATCACTGGGGGGCGGCCGGATTGGCGGCGGCCTGGGCGGCGGCGTGGGCGTCCTGCATGGCGCGTTCCATCAGGAAGTTGCTCGCTTCCTTGCTGGGTTTTCCGTACCACTGCGAGAGGGCGACGCGCATGTCGTCGATGTTGTCGCGCGACGGCGGCAGGAAGAAGATGCCGCTTGCCTTTTTCGCCTGCACGTCGAACAGGATGTACAGGCGTTCGTCCTGGCAGCCCTGTTGGCTGCAGGCCGAGGTGAGGATGTGCGGCTTGCCGCCGATGTCGACGACTTCGGCCGGCGTGCCGGCGGCGAGGCGTTTGGTCCATGTCGGCAGTTCGAGGTCGCGCACGGCGCTGCGGTAGGCCTTGGCGAACTCGGGCGCCGTCTTCAGCAGCGCTTCGGGCTGCTGGCCGGCGTAGCGCTCGGGCGTGGGCGTCGCGGCGGCGGCCGGGAGGGCGGCGAGCGCGAGGGAGAGGGACAGGATGGGCAGGAGGAAAGGCTTCTTCACGGTTCAGACTCCCTGTTTCAGGCTGGCTTCGATGAATTGGTCGAGGTCGCCGTCGAGCACGCTCTGCGTATTGCCGACTTCGACGTTGGTGCGCAGGTCCTTGATGCGCGACTGGTCGAGGACGTAGGAGCGGATCTGGTGGCCCCAGCCAATGTCGGTCTTCGAGTCCTCCAGCTTCTGCTGCTCGGCCTGGCGCTTGCGGATTTCCGCCTCGTACAGGCGCGATTTGAGCATGGCCATCGCCTCGGCGCGGTTGCGGTGCTGCGAACGGTCGTTCTGGCACTGTACGACGATGCCCGACGGGATGTGCGTGATGCGCACCGCCGAGTCGGTCTTGTTGATGTGCTGGCCGCCGGCCCCGGAGGCGCGGTAGGTGTCCACGCGCAGGTCGGCCGGGTTGATCTCGATCTCGAAGGAGTCGTCGATTTCTGGATAGGCGAACACCGAGCAGAAGCTCGTGTGGCGGCGCGCGTTCGAGTCGAAGGGCGACTTGCGCACCAGGCGGTGGATGCCGCACTCGGAGCGCAGCATGCCGTAGGCGTACTCGCCGGTGAGCTTGATGGTCGCCGTCTTGATGCCGGCGACGTCGCCCTCGGATTCTTCCAGCACCTCGACGCCGAAGCCCTTGCGTTCGCCGTACTTGAGGTACATGCGCAGCAGCATCGACGCCCAGTCCTGCGCCTCGGTGCCGCCGGCGCCGGCCTGAATGTCGACGAAGCAGTTGAGTGGGTCGGCCGGGTTGTTGAACATGCGGCGGAATTCGAGGCCGCCGATGTCCTTCTCGATCGTTTCGACGTCGGCGGCGACAGCGTTCAGCGTGTCGTCGTCGTTTTCCTCGCGCGCCATCTCGAACAGCTCGCCGGCGTCCTTCAGGCCGTCGCCGACGCGGTCGAGCACCAGCACGACGCCTTCCAGCGATTTCTTTTCCTTGCCGAGTTCCTGCGCGCGTTCGGCGTCGTCCCAGACCTTCGGGTCTTCGAGCTCGCGCGTGACGGCGTTCAGCTGATCGTGCTTCTGATCGTAGTCAAAGATACCTCCGTAGCTCGGCGGCCCGCTGGGCGAGGTCCGCGAGCCGGTTGGAGAGGGCGTTGAGCTGTTCGGCTTCCATGATGGTTTCTTTTGCGCTGAATTAAACCCGGCATTATATACGCCGCCGGGCCGTCTCCGGCGGCTTCCCGCGCCATTTTCAGCGCCGTCCGGCGCGCCGGGGCGGCGCTGGTGCGCGCGCGCCGCGGAATGCACCGCTTCGGTGCGCCGGGCGCCGGCGACGGCCGTCCGCGGCACGTGCCGGAACGCGGAAAGCGTCTCGCCGCGGTCTCGTAGGACATTGGCTTGCGAGCTGGCAAGGGGCTTGCTATGGGGAATTCATGGCAACCGAATTGCGCCTCCAGCGGGCTGAAGACATGCACAACGATTCCGACGAGACGGCCGCCGCGCCGGGCAAGGCAGGGAGACTCCGGACACGTGCCCTGAGCGGGCTGGGCAGCCTGCTGCCCTTCGCCCGGCCGCTGCCGCCCGCCGACTGGGGGCAGATCGACTGCGCGCGCGTGCTCAAGGTGCTGGTGCGCAACCTCGACGGCATGGTCTTCCGCTGCGCGCTCGACGCCGAATGGACGCTGCATTTCGCCAGCGAGGGCTGCCACGCGCTGACCGGCTACTGGCCCGAGGAACTGGAGGGCAGCCATGCAATTTCGCTCGAACGGATGACCCACCCCGACGATCGCGCGCCGACCCGGCAGGCGATCATGGCCGCCGTCGCCGGCGGCTCGCGCTATCGCGTCGAGTACCGCCTGCGCGGCAAGGACGGCAGCGAGAAATGGGTGCTCGAACGCGGCGCCGGGGTGATCGACGAGCGCGGCGAGCGCGTGCTCGAAGGCTTCATCGAGGATGTGACCGAACAGGTGCGCGGGCAACGTCAGCTCGCCGAGACCGAGCTGCGCTACCGCAGCATCTTCGAGAACTCGGTGGTCGGCATGTTCCAGACCACGGCCGACGGTCACTACCTGGCCGCCAACCGGGCGCTGGCGCAGCTCTACGGCTACGAGACGCCGGCCAATCTGGTTGCCAGCCTGCGCGACATCGCGGCGCGCCTCTACGTCGATCCCGGGCGGCGCGACGAGTTCGCGCGCCTGATCAGCGAGCGCGGCCGGGTGATCGACTTCGAGTCCGAGGTTTATCGCGCCGACGGGAGTCGGATCTGGATCGCCGAGAGCGCGCACGCGGTGCACGACGGCGCCGGTGCGCTGCTTTATTACGAGGGAACGGTCGAGGACATCAGCGAGCGCCGGCAGTATCAGGCGCGTCTCGAACACCAGGCGACGCACGATCCGTTGACCGGCCTGCCCAACCGCAACCTGCTGCAGGACCGCCTGAGCCAGGCGGTGGCGCTGGCCCGGCGGAGCGGCGGGCGGGTGATGGTCGCCTTCGTCGATCTCGACAACTTCAAGTTTGTGAACGACAGCCTCGGCCACGCCGCCGGCGACACGCTGCTCGTCGAAAGCGCGCGCCGCCTGCGCGCCAGCCTGCGCGGCATCGACACCGTGGCGCGCTACGGCGGCGACGAGTTCGTGCTCATCCTGTCCGACCACGCCAGCCTCAACCATGCGGTCAATGCGCTGGAGCGCGTCAAGCAGGCGATCGCCAAGCCGGTCCTGATCGACGGCCACGAACTGCGCGTCGATTGCAGCATCGGCGTCAGTCTTTACCCGGAGGACGGGGCGGACCTCGATACGCTGCTGCGTCATGCCGATATCGCCATGCACCACGCCAAGGAGCAGGGCAAGGGGCAGTTCCAGTTCTTCACCGACGTGCTCAACACCGCCGCGCACGAGCGTCTGGCGCTCGAATCGTCGCTGCGCCGCGCGATCGACGGCGGCGAACTGTCCGTCGTCTATCAGCCCAAGGTCGATCCCTACGGCACGCCCTGTGGCTTCGAGGCGCTGGTGCGCTGGGAAAGCCCCGAGTTCGGTTCGGTTTCGCCGGTGCGCTTCATTCCGCTCGCCGAGGAAACCGGGATGATCCTGCCGATCACCGACTTCGTCCTGCGCAACGCCTGCCGCGAGGCGGCGAGCTGGAGTGCGCGCGGGCTGTGCGCGGAAGCCGGGCGCCTGAACGTCGCCGTCAATCTCTCGGCGCGCCTCTTCAAGGATCCGCAACTGCCGGCGCAGATCGCCGCCGTGCTCGCCGAAAGCGGCCTGCCGGCGCAGCGGCTCGAACTGGAGATCACCGAGAGCCTGTTGATCGGCGACGTCGAGCAGACGGTGGCGGCGCTCGAAGCGCTCAAGGCGCTCGGCGTGCGCATCGCGATCGACGACTTCGGCACCGGCTATTCCTCGCTCGCCTATCTGAAGCGCTTCCCGGTCGATATTCTGAAGATCGACCGCTGCTTCGTCATGGAGTGCGAGCGCGGCGGCGAGGACATGGCCATCCCGCGCGCGATCATTTCGCTCGGGCACAGCCTGCGCATGTGCATCGTCGCCGAGGGCGTCGAAAATCCCGCCCAGATGGCGGTGCTCGCCGCGCACGGCTGCCAGGAATTCCAGGGGTACCTGATCGCCAGGCCGCTGACGCCGGAAGGGGTTGCAGCCTTCCTGCAGGGAGAGCGCCGCTAGTTTTCCGATCCAAAGTGGATGCCGGTTTCTCGGGCATAATCCGGATTTTGTCGCCCTTCGCTGCGGAGTCTGCACGCATGCATTCCGTTCCCGGCGCCGTTCCCTTTCCCGCGCCCTTGCCTTTCCGCCTGTCCCTGCTCGCGGCGTTGCTGTGGACGCTCGCCCTCGCCGCATCGCTGGCCTGGAACCTGCACAACGCCCGGCAGCAGGCGATGGACATGGCCTATGCCGAGGCGCGCGCCAACCTGAACAAGGACATTTCGCTGCGCCGCTGGGGCACCGAGCACGGCGGCGTCTACGTGCCCGTCACCGAAGCGCAGAAGCCGGTGCCCTGGCTGTCGCACGTGCCGGAGCGCGACGTCGAGACGGCCGACGGACGCCGCCTCACCCTGCTCAATCCGGCCTCGATGCTGCGCCAGATGATGGATCGCTACGCCGAGCAGTACGGCATCCGCGGCCGCATCATCGGCCTGCGCCAGCTCAATCCCGCCAACGCGCCCGACGCCTGGGAGCGCGAGCAGCTCGAAGCCTTCACGCGCGGCGAGAAGGACGAGGTGTGGTCGGTCGCCGAACTCGACGGTCAGCCCTACCTGCGCTATCTGCGCGCGATGTTCATGGAGCCGGGCTGCGACAAGTGCCATGCCATCCTCGGTTACAAGACCGGCGACATGCGCGGCGCCACCGGGCTCAACCTGCCGCTCGCGCCGTATTACCGGCAGATCGACGCCAGCCGCCTGAACCTCGGCGTCAGCCACGGCGCCATCTGGCTGCTCGGGCTCGGCGGGATCGCTTGGGCCTGGCGCCAGCTCAGCCGGCGCGACCGCGAGCGCAAGGACGCGGCGGAGCGCCTGCGCCTCTACGCCAAGGTCTTCCAGCACAGCGGCGAAGCGATCCTGGTCACCGACCGCGACAACCGCATCGTGGCGATCAACCAGGCGCTGACGCGCTACACCGGCTTCACGCTCGAAGACCTGTACGGCGAGAATCCGCGCATCCTGGCCTCCGGCCACACGCCGCCCGAGACCTATCAGGAACTGTGGGCGGCCCTCAAGACGAAGGGCTTCTGGCAGGGCGAGCTGTGGGACAGGCGCAAGGACGGCGGCGCCTATCCGAAATGGACGGCGATTTCGCTGATCCGCGACGAGGCCGGCGCGGTGACGCACCACATCGCCAGCTTCACCGACATCAGCGAGCGCAAGACGGCCGAGGCGCGCATCGACTACCTGGCGCGTCACGACGCGCTGACCGGCCTCTACAACCGCTACAACCTGGAGGGCCGCCTGGCGCAGGCGCTGCTGCAGGCGCGCCGGGCCGGCGCGCAGGTGGCGCTGATGTTCATCGACATGGACCGCTTCAAGGTGATCAACGACACCCTCGGGCATCACGTCGGCGATCGCCTGCTGGTCGAGGTGGCGCGCCGCCTCGAAGGCTGCGTGCGCGAGAGCGACATCATCGCGCGGCTCGGCGGCGACGAGTTCGTGGTCGTGCTGACGGGGATGGAGGCCGGGCCGGACGCGGCGCCGGTGGCCGGCAAGATCCTGCAGGCGCTCGCCGGCGACTACGTGGTCGACGGGAACACGCTGCACTCGGCGGCGAGCATCGGGATCAGCGTTTTCCCGGCCGACGGCGACGACGGCGAGACCCTGATGAAACACGCCGACACGGCGATGTATCACGCCAAGGAGCAGGGGCGGAACAACTTCCAGTTCTTCACCGCGAGCATGAACGAGGTGGCCGGCGAGCGCATGCTGCTCGAACGCGATCTGCATGCGGCGCTGCTCGAAGGGCAGTTCGAGGTCCACTACCAGCCGCAGGTCGATGGGCGCGACGGCAAGCTGCGCGGCGTCGAGGCGCTGGTCCGCTGGCAGCATCCGCAGCGCGGCATGATCCCGCCGCTCAAGTTCATTCCGGTCGCCGAGGAGGCGGGCATGATCGAAGCGCTCGGCGCCTGGGTGCTCGACGAAGCCTGCCGGCAGCTGGCGGCCTGGCGCGCCGAGGGCGTGGGCGGCGGCCTGCGCATGGCGGTCAATCTCTCGGCGCACCAGCTGCGCTCGCCGGAGCTGCCCGGGCAGGTGGCGGCGACGATCGCGCGGCACGGCCTGCAGTCGGGCGATCTCGAACTGGAAGTCACCGAGTCGGTGGCGATGGCTGACCCGGCGCGTGCGATCGACCGGCTGCAGGCGCTGCGCGCGCTCGGCGTCGATCTGGCGATCGACGACTTCGGCACCGGCTATTCCTCGCTCGCCTACCTGAAGCTGCTGCCGATCCAGACGCTCAAGCTCGACCGCGCCTTCGTGTGCGACATCGAGACCGACGCCAACGACGCCGCGATCAGCGCCGCCTCGCTGGCGCTGGCGCACAGCCTCGGCCTGCGCGTCGTGGCCGAGGGCGTCGAAACGGCCGGGCAGCGCGATTTCCTGGTCGCCCAGCGCTGCGACATCCTGCAGGGTTATCTGTTCGGCCGGCCGCAGCCGGCGGCCTACTGGTCGGCGAACTGGTGCGGCGGGGCCGCGCAAGCCGAGGTCAGGGCGGAAGCCTGAGCGTTCCGGCCGTCGCGCCGCCGTCGCCGGGCATTCGCCGGTTACTTGACGGCGATGTGCTCGATCATCAGCTGCGTCGTCTGCACGCCGTTGTAGTCGTTGATCGCCAGGCGGTAGGCGGCGCGGATGCGGTCGCCGGGGGGCTGGCTGAAATTGAACTGGATCGCGTCGAGGCGCTGTTCGCCCTTGCGCAGGCGCAGCTTGAGGTGCTTTTCCTTGAGGATGCGCTGGCTCTCGACGACGAATTCGTCCTCGAACAGCGGCGGCGGGAAGCCCTGGCCCCAGACCTCGGCTTCGAGCAGGCGCGCGGTGTCGAGCGAGAAATAGGCCGATTCCAGCCCGCCGTCGGTTTCCAGCGTGCGCGTCAGGTCGGCTGGGGCGAGCAGTTCGTCGGCGACCTGTGCGAAGAGTTCGCGGAAGCGCGCGAAGTCCTCCTCCATCAGCGTCGCGCCGGCGGCCATCGCGTGCCCGCCGAATTTCTTGAGGATGCCCGGCGCGCGCTTGGACACGAGGTCGAGGGCGTCGCGCAGGTGCAGGCCGGGAATCGAGCGGCCGGAACCCTTGATCTCGCCATTCTCGCCGCGCGCGAAGGCGAACACCGGGCGGTGCAGCTTTTCCTTGATGCGCGAGGCGAGGATGCCGACGACGCCCTGGTGCCAGTCGGCGTCGAACAGCGCCACGCCGGCGCCTTCGGCGACGTCCAGGGTTTCGAGGTGGACGAGCGCCTGCTCCTGCATGCCGGCCTCGATCTCGCGCCGCTCGCGGTTGAGGGCGTCGAGTTCCTGCGCGATGTTCATGGCGCGCCCGGCGTCGTCGGTGATCAGGCATTCGATGCCGAGCGACATGTCGGAGAGGCGCCCGGCGGCGTTCAGGCGCGGGCCGAGCATGAAGCCCATGTCGAAGGCCGAGGCCTGCGCCGGGCTGCGGCCGGCGGCGCGGAAGAGGGCGGCGATGCCCGGCGTCAGCTTGCCGTCGCGCATGCGCTTCAAGCCCTGGCTGACGAGGATGCGGTTGTTGCGGTCGAGCTTGACGACGTCGGCCACCGTGCCGAGCGCGACGAGATCGAGCAGGGCGCCGAGGTTGGGCTCCGGGCGCGCGCCGTCGGCGAACCAGCCGCGCGCGCGCAGTTCGGCGCGCAGCGCGAGCATCACGTAGAACATGACGCCGACGCCGGCGATGCACTTGCTTGGGAAATCGCAGCCGGGCTGGTTCGGATTGACGATGCAGTCGGCCTCGGGCAGCGCGTCGCCGGGCAGGTGGTGGTCGGTGATCAGCGTGGCGATGCCGAGCTGCTGCGCGCGCGCGACGCCTTCGAGGCTGGCGATGCCGTTGTCGACGGTGACGATGAGGTCCGGTCCCTGCTGCGCGGCGAGGTCGACGATTTCGGGCGAGAGGCCGTAGCCGTAGGTGAAGCGGTTGGGCACCAGATACTCGACCGTGGCGCCGAAGCTTCGCAGCGCGCGCACGCCGACCGCGCAGGCGGTGGCGCCGTCGCAGTCGTAGTCGGCGACGATCAGGATCTTCGCCTCGGCCTCCAGCGCGTCGGCGAGCAGCACGGCGGCTTCCTGCGCGTTGGTCAGCTGCGCCGGCGGCAACAGCGATTTCAGTTCGTAGTCGAGCTCGCCGCGGGTCTGGATGCCGCGCGCGGCGTAGATGCGGGCGAGCAGGGGATGCAGGCCCTGCTGTTCGAGCTGCCACTGCAGGCGCGGCGGGACGGGACGGGTAGTAACGCGAGATTCGACGTGGGTCATGCGTGTTTATCTTTCGCCTTGGGCGAGGTCGTGGGCCAGCGCCGCGAGGGGCTGCGGGCGCTGCCAGAGTTTCCATTGATCGGCGCGGCCGCTGTCCCAGGCGAGCAGGGCGTAGGCGGTCGATGCTTCGAGGCGCAGCCGCGTCACCTTGCCGCGCGCGAGCGCCTTGCGCAGCGGGGCGAACCAGTGCGTTTCGAGGGTGTTCAGGGCGGCTGCGTAGGCGTCGCCGTCCTCGTAGTGGACCGGGCCGAGCAGGTTGTCGAGGACGACGAGGTGGTGCGTGTCCGGCGCGGCGTGCTCAAGCAGGCTCTCCAGATTGCGCGGCACGGTGTGCGTCGGGATGCAGGCGGCGCGCGCCAGGCCGAGGGCCAGCGGCTGCGCGCTCCAGACGCCGTCGAAAACGTTGGCGAATCTGCCGTCCTGCGCGGATTCGCCGCGCGGCGGCAGGGCGCCGGCGCCCCACAGCCACAGGCTGTTGATCGGCGGCCGGCCGCTCGCCTGGCGCTCGGCGTTGACCGCGTGCCCGTGCATGACCATTTGCGCTTCGTTGAGCAGCTTGCGCAGCCAGCCGGTCTGCGCCGTCTCGGGCAGCTGGCGTTCGACGCGCCGCCCGGCGACCGCCGAGAGCGGCGGCACGTCGAATTCATCGAGCCGCGTCGTGCCGGCCAGCTGCAGATACCAGCGGTCGGCGCTGGCGACGTGGAAGGTGCCGACGTCGCCGAAGTAGCGATTGAGTTCGCCGGCCAGCGCCTGCGCTTCGGCGAGCTCGACGCCGATGCTGCCGCTGTCGGCGAGGATGATGCGCTCCTGGTGGAAGCGCAGATGCACCGGGTCGGCGCACACCCAGCAGGCGTCTTCGACCGCAAGCTGCGCCGCGAGCGTTTCGCCGAGCAGGCGGAAGGCGCCGTAGGGCGCGCCGGCGGGCTGGCCGAAGGCGTCGGCCAGCGTCGCTTCGAGCGACTGCGGCGGGCGCCGCGTGCGGCGGCTGCGCGCGAGCAGGGCGCTCAGCCCGGGAGCGGCGACGGCGTCCAGCGTCTGCCGGTCGTCGGGCTCGGGCCAGACGAGTTCCGGAACGATCAGGGTGAGCTGCATGGGCATTTCTGCGGAAAAAAGGGAAACCGGCGGGGAATGTGCGGAAAAACGCGCGGAAAACGGTGCGGGAGGCAAGGAAAGGCGCGAACAGTGTACCATGGCGCCTTTGCCGTTCCGGCGCGACAGATTCCCCCATTTTTAAGGCCTTAACGACCGATGGCCCTGCCTTACGAACTCCTGATCGGCCTGCGCTACACGCGCGCCAAGCGGCGCAATCACTTCATTTCCTTCATCTCCCTGATTTCCATGCTCGGCATCGCGCTCGGCGTCGCCGCGCTGATCGTCGTGCTTTCGGTGATGAACGGTTTCCAGACCGAGCTGCGCAGCCGCATCCTGGCCGTCGTCTCGCACGTCCAGATCAGCGGCGCCAACGGCGAGATGGCGGGCTGGGAGCGCGTCGCCGCGCAGGCCGGGAAGCAGCCGCACGTGACCGGCGCGGCGCCCTTCGTGCAGGCGCAAGGCATGCTCTCCTACGGGCAGTCGGTGCGCGGCGCGCTGGTGCGCGGCATCCTGCCCGACCTCGAGGACAAGGTCGCCGACTTCCGGCCGCACATGAAGAGCGGCAGCCTCGACGCGCTGACGCCGGATTCCTTCAACATCGTGCTCGGCGCCGAACTGGCGCGCGCGCTCGGCGTTTTCGTCGGCGACAAGGTGACGCTGATCGCGCCGCAGGGCGTGGTGACGCCGGCCGGCGTCGTGCCGCGCCTGAAGACGTTCAACGTCGTCGGCCTGTTCGAGGTCGGCATGTTCGAGTACGACAGCGGCCTTGCGCTGATCCGCATGGAGGACGCGCAGCGCCTGTACCGCATGGAGGATCGCGTGTCCGGCGTGCGCCTCAAGCTCGACGACCTGTTCGCCGCGCCGCGCGTGGCGCGCGAGCTGGTCACGCGGATCGACGCCGACGCCTTCATCAGCGACTGGACGCGCAGCCACGCCAACTTCTTCCGCGCCGTGCAGATCGAGAAGAACATGATGTTCATCATCCTTTCGCTGATCGTCGCGGTGGCGGCGTTCAACATCGTGTCGACGCTGGTCATGGCGGTCACCGACAAGCAGGCCGACATCGCCATCCTGCGCACGCTGGGCGCCAGCCCGGGCAGCGTGATGGCGATCTTCATGGTGCAGGGTGCGCTGATCGGCTGCATCGGCCTCGGCCTCGGCGTCGCCGGCGGCGTCGCGGTCGCGCTCAACGTCGACGTCCTCGTGCCGCTGATCGAACGCCTGCTCGGTACGCAGTTCCTGGCCAAGGAGGTGTATTACATCTCCGAGCTGCCGTCCGAGCTGCAGTGGAGCGACGTGACGACGATCACCCTGGTCGCTTTCGTGCTCGCGCTGGCGGCGACCGTCTATCCGAGCTGGCGCGCTTCGCGCACCAACCCGGCGGAGGCGCTGCGCTATGAGTGAAAACGTCGAAACCATCCTGCGCTGCCGCGGGCTGTCGAAGGTCTACCGGCAGGGGCAGGTCGAGGTGCCGGTGCTCGGCGGCGTCGATTTTTCGGTGGCATCCGGCGAACGGGTCGCCATCGTCGGCGCCTCCGGCTCCGGCAAGAGCACGCTGCTGCACCTGCTCGGCGGGCTGGACGCGGCGAGCGGCGGCACGGTCGAGCTGATGGGCGCGGACTTGACCCGGATCAATGAGCGCGAGCGCGGGCTCTGGCGTAATCGCCACCTCGGCTTCGTGTATCAGTTCCATCACCTGCTGCCGGAGTTCACGGCGCTGGAGAACGTCGCCATGCCGCTCTTCATCCGCCGCATGCCGCGTGCCGAGGCGGAAAAGAAGGCGGCGGCGGTGCTCTCCGAAGTCGGGCTGGGCCATCGTCTGCAGCACACCCCGTCGGAACTCTCGGGCGGCGAGCGGCAGCGCGCGGCGATCGCGCGTGCACTGGTCACCGAGCCGGCCTGCGTGCTGGCCGACGAGCCGACCGGCAACCTCGACCGGCAGACCGCCGAAAGCGTGTTCGAGCTGATGCTGGCGCTCAACCGCGCGCACCGGACGAGTTTCGTGATCGTCACGCACGATCTGGGGCTGGCCGGCCGGGCCGAGCGGGTGCTGACCCTGCGCGACGGGCGTCTCGAATAGCGCTTGGCGCTTGAATAATTGGACAATCCGCGTAAGGTTGGACATGCGGATTGGGTTGAATGTGGTAATGCTGAAATCGATGCGGCAGCTCCGCTGCCGCCTGGAATCCCGGAGAATAATATGCAGGCACTGTTCGCTCCCGCCATCGCCCTGATGAATCGTCTGGGATACACGAAAAAGTTCGCGGTCATGGGCGCTCTGGCGCTGGTGGCGATCGCCGTCCTGCTCTTCAACCTGTTCAACGCGCTCGATCAGGTGATTCGGAAGTCGGAGACCGAACTCGTCGGCATCGAGGCGATGAAGCCGATCTCGCGTCTCGTCCAGGCCACGCAGCAGCATCGCGGCCTCTCCTCCGGCGTGCTCAACGGCAACGAGGCGATGAGGGACAAGCGCGCCGCCAAGGAGAAGGAAGTTTCCGACCTGCTGAAAGCGGTCGAGCCGACGATTCCGGCCGCGCTGCAGGGCGGCGAAGCCTGGAAGCACATCCAGACCGAGTGGGAGAACCTGCGCAGCGACGGCATGAACCTGATCGTCGGCGAGAACTTCTCGGCGCACACCGCGCTGGTCGACGAAATCCTGACCTTCCAGGCGAGCGTCGCCGACGAATACTCGCTGACCAACGATCCGGACATCGATTCGATGTACCTGATCGACACCGCGACGATCAAGCTGCCGATCGCGCTCGAGCGCCTCGGCCAGCTGCGCGCGCGCGGCACCGGCATCCTGACCAAGAAACAGATTCTGCAGCAGCAGCAGGTGGACATGACGGCGCAACTCGCCGAACTCAACTCGGCGGTCAAGGCGCTGCGCCAGAACCTCGACAAGACTTCGCGCTACAACCCCGGCATGAAGGCCGCGCTCGACGGCGCGGCGCAGGGCATGGTCGAGACGACCGCGCTGGTTTCCAAGCTGATCATCGAGGACATCTTCATCGGCGCCTTCCTGACCGAACCGGCCGAATACTTCGCGATGACGACGGCGGCCATCGACAAGGGCTACCAGCAGATGTTCGATACGCTCTTCCCCTCGCTCGAACAGCTCATCCACCGGCGGATCGACCAGGCCCGGCAGAACCTGCACACGAGCATCGGGATCACCGTGCTGATGCTGCTGATCGTCGGCTACTTCACGGTCGGCGCCTACTACGCGACGATCAACAGCATCGGCGAACTCGCCCGCAACGCGCGCACGATCGCCACCGGTGACCTCAGCGTCAAGATCGACCTCGGCACGCGCGACGAACTGAAGCTCGTCGCCGACAGCTTCAACGACATGGCCGACGCCTTCCGCAACCTGATCCGCAACGTGCAGAGCGGCACCGATCAGGTGTACGAAGCGACCAAGCGCCTGTCCGAATCGTCGTCGCAGATCACCCTGAGCACCGAGCAGCAGAGCGAGGCGGCGTCGTCGATGGCCGCCGCCGTCGAGCAGATGACGGTCGGCATCGACCATATCTCCGGCAACGCGCAGAACGCCAACCAGATTTCGCACCACGCCGGCGACCTCTCGGCCGAGGGCGGCCGCGTGGTCGGTACCGTGGTGCGCGAGATCGAACTGATCGCCGGGGTGGTGAACAGTTCGGCCGCGATCATCGGCGAACTCGGGCAACGCTCCGAGCAGATTTCGGCCATCGTCAACGTGATCAAGGAAATCGCCGACCAGACCAATCTGCTGGCGCTCAACGCGGCGATCGAAGCGGCGCGCGCTGGCGAACAGGGGCGCGGCTTCGCCGTGGTTGCCGACGAAGTGCGTAAGCTGGCCGAGCGCACGACCAAGTCGACGCAGGAAATTTCGACCATGATCGGCGCCATCCAGAGCGGCACGCAGAACGCCGTGGCGAGCATGAACGAAGGCGTCGAGCGCGTGAACCAGGGCGTCGCGCTGGCGACGCAGGCCGGCGAGTCGATCAACGAGATCGAGGGCAGTGCGCGCCGCGTCGTCGACACCGTCTCCGAAATCTCCGAATCGCTGCGCGAGCAGAGCGCGGCGAGCACCGAGATCGCCAAGAACGTCGAGCGCATCGCGCAGATGGCCGAGGAGAACAGTGCAGCGGTCGCCGAGAACGCGGCCACGGCGGTGCAACTCGAACGCCTGTCGGAAAGCCTCGAAGCCGAGGTGCGCCGCTTCAAGCTCGTTTAGGTTCAGATCCGCTCCGCCGAGTCCGGCTGGAGGTTCGTCGCCATAGGCTCCCGTCGGCGACGGGAGATTCGCCCTCCTTCCCGCAGGCTCCAGGGCCGGCCCCGCGTTTCAGGCGGCGCCGGCCTTTCTTCTTTTCCCTCGTGCGCGCCATGCGCGGATCAGGTAGAGGCGCCAGCCGCCGCGCACGAGCAGATAGCCGGCCGCGGCGAGCAGCACGGCCAGCACCACGATGCCGAAAACGAGCGGGCGGCCGAGTCCGAGCGCCCAGTCGATCATGGCGCGCGACCAGTCGGCGAAATGCTGCAGGTCGAACGCCGGCGGCTCGCTGAAGGGCCTGCCGTTCTCGCCGAGCAGCAGGCGGCCGATTTCGTAGGCCGCGATGTAGAGCGGCACGATGGTCAGCGGGTTGGTGTAGAGGGTCGTGAACAGGGCGAGCGGCAGATTCACGCGGAATGCCAGGCAGCAGAGCGCCGCGCCGAGCATCTGGAAAGGGCCGGGAATCAGCCCGCAGAACATCCCGACGGCGACCGCGCCGGCCGCCGAATGGCGATTCAGGTGCCACAGGCGCGGGTGCAGCAGGGAGCGCGAGAAGGGCGCCAGCCAGCGGTTTTCGCTGACCGCGCGATGGTCCGGCAAGTGTTTCCTGAACAGTTTGCGCATGGTGAGGTTGATTTTAGCCGAGGCGGCGCGCGGGCTCGGTATCTTCTTTCGAGGCTTGCTGTTTCGATGCGGTTTTCATTTTTTAAGATGCCGATGTCAGAAAACGGCATTTGAGTTTTCTTTTTCTGAGTGCCCATGCGGCTTTCGCCGACTTTTCGTTTGCTAAAAAGTTCGCGTTTCCCCCCCGCTTTTTCGCTACGTAATTTCCACAATGCCTGGCGTCTACGAACGGCTGATAAGCTGATCTACATCAAGGCGTGTTAAGCACAGCGATGCCTCTCCCGTGGCCGTGCTTAACACGCCTTGGTCTTAGTCGAAGCAGCCGCTTCCGCTATGCATGAGTCAAATATCGAATAGGCACGTCCAGTGCCAATCTAAAGAGACTGAGAGAGACCATATGTTCAATTCCAATACCGAACTTCGCCTGAAGAAGCTGGGTGTCGTCGTTTCCCTGGCCCTGTGCAGCACCCTGGCCGCCGCCAAGGAGCCGGTCAACGTGCACGCCGCCGAGAAAATCGGCACGGTGCAGCAGGTGTACGACGGAGCGCTGTTCCCCGATGTCCAGGTCAATACCTTCCGCAATATCGACCGCCTCTTTTCCACCCGCACCGTCACGCATGGCAGCAAGGTGTATCCGCTGCCCGCGAGCGACCGGCCGCTGAAGAACTTCAAGTTCTCCTCCAACGGCAAGGACTACGACCTCTACGACTACGTTTCGCTCAACCGCGTCAGCGGCCTGCTGGTGCTCAAGGACGGCAAGATCGCCTTCGAGAACTACCAGCTCGGCAACAACGAGCAGACGCGCTGGATGTCGATGTCGGTGGTCAAGTCGATCACGGCGACGCTGATCGGCGTGGCGATCAAGGACGGCTATATCAAGAGCATCGACGATCCGGTCACCAAGTACCTGCCGCAACTCGCCGGCAGCGCCTACGACGGCGTCAGCGTGCGCAACCTGCTGCAGATGGCCTCCGGGGTGAACTGGAACGAAACCTACACCGATCCCAAGTCCGACCGCCGCCGCATGCTCGAAGTGCAGAACGCGCAGACGCCGGGCGGCGTGCTCGACCTGATGGCCAAGCTGCCGCGCGCCGCCGAACCCGGTACGCGCTGGAACTACAGCACCGGCGAAACGCACGTCGCCGGCGCGCTGGTGCGCGCCGCGGTCGGCAAGCCGGTGGCCCAGTACCTGTCCGAGCGCATCTGGGGCAATTTCGGCATGGAATCCGACGCGACCTGGTGGCTGGAGTCGCCCGACGGTCTGGAAGTGGGGGGCAGCGGCCTGTCGGCGACCCTGCGCGATTACGGCCGTTTCGGCCTGTTCCTGCTCGGCGGCGGCAAGGTCGGTGCGGAGCAGGTCCTGCCCGAGGGCTGGATCAAGGAAGCGGGCAGCCCGAAGATGGTGGGCGGCAAGCAGGTGAACTACGGCTACATGCTGTGGCCGATCCCGAACGCCGCCGGCACCATCAACGAGGGAGCCTTCGAAGCGCGCGGCATCTTCGGCCAGCACATCTACATGAACCCCAGGGAGAACGTCGTGATCGTGGTGTGGAGCGCGTTGCCCAAGCCGACGGGCAAGGCGACCATCGGCGACAACGACTTCTTCGCCGCGACGACGCAGGCGGTGCGCTGATCCCGCCGGATTCGCTCCGCGCCGGCTGAACGCCGGCGCCGCGTTTCCTTTGCTTTTCCTTCGCCGTCCCCGCGCAAGCCGGAACGGCGATTTTCATTTCTAGGCCGGAAACCCGCGCCGCCGGGTCGGGGAAAGGCCTAGGCGCGGCCTCGGCCGCAGCCTTGGTCGCAGCCCCGGCCGTTTTCCTGCCTGCGCCTTGCCCCGTGCCCGGACTCCGGCCGGGGAGGGCGCGCGTCGCGTGCGGCCGAAATCTGCTCTAATAGGCCATGCGCATAAACATCCTCGCCTTCGCGGCCGGGGTCGGGCTTCTGCAGTTGCAGGCGCAGCTGCCGCCGGCGTGGGCGACCGCCGCCCTGCTGCTCGGCGGCGCGCTGTTCGCGCTCCTGCCGCTTCGTCTGCCGTACGCTGCCCTTCGCCTCCTGGTGCCGCTGGCCTGCGCCGCGCTCGGTTGCGGCTGGGCCGCCATGCTCGCCCACGAGCGCCTGGGAGAATTCCTGCCCGCCGCGTGGGAAGGGCGCGATATCCGCGTCGTCGGCGTCGTGGCCAGCCTGCCGCAGACGATGGAGCGCGGCGAGCGCTTCGAGTTCGTGGTCGAGCGCGTCGAGACGGAAGGTGCGCAGGTGCCGGGACGGATGCTGATCTCATGGTATCGCGGACGATCCGATGCGGTCGGCGAAGGCGGGAGCGAAGAGATGCACGGCGGGCGGAGCGTGCGTCCCGGCGAGCGCTGGCGGTTCACCGTCCGCCTCAAGCGTCCGCACGGCGCGGCGAATCCGCAGGGCTTCGACTACGAGGCCTGGCTGCTCGAACGCGATCTGCGTGCCACCGGCTACGTACGTCCGCGCGCCGAGGCGCAGCGCCTGGACGCCTTCGTCGCGCGCCCGGCCTATGTCGTCGAGCGCCTGCGCGAGCGGGTTCGGGCGAACTTCGAGGCCGCGCTGCCCGACGGAAAGTACGCCGGCGTCCTGGTCGCCCTCGCGGTGGGCGACCAGCGCGCGATCCCGCCGGCGCAGTGGCTGCTCTTCCGGCAGACGGGGATCACGCACCTCATGAGCATCTCCGGCCTCCACGTCACGATGGTCGGCGCGCTCTTCGCGGCTCTCGCCGGCTGGGCCTGGCGGCGCAGCGAGCGTTTGACGCTGGCTTTGCCGGCGCAGAAGGCGGCGGTCATCGCCGGCTGGGCGGCGGCCTTCGCCTACGCGCTGCTCGCCGGCTTTTCGGTGCCGACCCAGCGCACGCTCTGGATGCTCACCGTGGTCGCCGTCGCGCTCTGTTCGGGACGCAATCCGGGCGCGTCGCGCACCTTGCTGCTGGCCCTGCTCGCCGTGCTTCTGATCGATCCGTGGAGCTTGCTGGCGGCGGGGTTCTGGCTGTCGTTCGCGGCGGTCGGGCTGCTTTTCTACGCCGGCTCGGCCCGCCTCGGCGAAGCCGCCGGCTGGCGCGCGATGGCGCTGCGCTGGGGCGTCACTCAGTGGGCGGTGACGCTCGGCACGCTGCCCATCCTGCTGCTGCTCTTCCAGCAGTTCTCGCTGGTTGCGCCGCTCGCCAACGCCGTCGCGATCCCGCTCGTCAGCTTCGTCGTGACGCCGCTCGCGCTGCTCTTCGCCATGCTGCCCTGGGCGCCGCTGCTGCACGTCGACCACTGGCTGCTCGAAGGGCTCATGCGCCTGATCGAAACCCTCGCCGGCTGGCCGCTCTGGGAGCAGGCGGTGCCGCCGCTCGCCGCCGTCCTGCTGGCGCTGCTCGGCGCGCTCTGGCTGCTTCTGCCGCGCGGTTTTCCGGCGCGTTCGCTCGGCCTGTTTCTGCTTCTGCCGGCGCTGTTCTGGCCGCCGCCGCGTCCGCCGCCGGGCGCCGCCTGGATCGACGTGCTCGACGTCGGGCACGGCCTTGCCGTCGTCGTGCGCACGGCGCGGCACGCGCTGCTTTACGACGCCGGACCGCAATACGGCAGCGATGCCGACGCCGGGCAGCGCGTCGTGCTGCCTTTTTTGCGCGCGGTCGGCGTGCGCCGGCTCGATACGCTGCTCGTTTCGCATCGCGACAAGGATCATGCGGGCGGCGTTGGCGCGGTGCGCGCCGCGCTTCCGGTGACGCGCCTGCTCGCCTCGTTCGACGTGGCGGACGAAGGATGGGCGGGAAAAACGGTGGCCGGAAAGGCGGCGACGGGCGAGGCGGCGATGGGAGGAGCCGCAACGGGAGGAGCCGCAACGGGAGGAGCCGCGGGCGGGATGACGGCGCCCGCAGCGCTGCCCGCCGCCGCTCCGGCGACCGAGCGTTGCGCCGCCGGCCAGCAGTGGGAGTGGGACGGCGTGCGCTTCCGCATTCTGCACCCGGCAGCCGGCGACTACGCCCGTCCGGCGCGCAACACGAACAGCCTGAGCTGCGTGCTGCGCATCGAGAACGACGCCGGCAGCATGCTGCTGACCGGCGACATCGAGGCGCCGGAGGAGCAGGCGCTGCTGCGCGCGCCGGATGCGCGGGAGGCGCTCGCCGCCACCGTCCTGCTCGCCGCCCACCACGGCAGCCGCTCCTCGACGACCGCCCCCTTCCTCGCCGCCGTCGCGCCGCGCGACGTGATTTTCTCGGCCGCCTACCGCGACCGCTTCCGTCACCCGCACCCGGAAGTGCTCGAACGCATCGGCGCCAGCACTGCCTGGCGCACCGACCGCGACGGCGCGGTGCGCGTCGAACTGGACGGCGCCGTCGTCCTGCGGGCGCAGCGAACGCTGCATCGACGCTATTGGCACGGGCAGTAGTGCTATCCTTTTGCGGATAAGGGAGGTCGATGACATGAGTATTTTTTCCGCGCTCTCGCGCTGGTTCGCCGGACAGGCCGCCGCGCGCTGCAGCGAACGCGACGTGCGCTGCGTATCGCCCGCCGGCCTGCACCGCATGGCCTACACCGAATGGGGCGAGCGCGACAATCCGAACGTGCTGGTCTGCGTGCATGGCCTGACGCGCAACGGGCGCGACTTCGACGACCTGGCGCGCGCGCTGGCCGCCGATTACCGCGTGATCTGCCCGGACGTCGTCGGACGCGGGCGCAGCGACTGGTTGCGTGATCCGGCCGGCTACGGCTTTCCGCAGTACGTGGCAGACATGATGGTGCTGCTCGCGCGCATCGACGCCGAGTCCGTGCATTGGTTCGGCACCTCGATGGGCGGGCTGATCGGCATGTTCATCGCCAGCCAGGACGATTCGCCGATTTCGCGTCTGGTGCTCAACGACGTCGGCCCGCTGATCACCGCCGAGTCGCTGCGCCGCATCGGCGAATACGTCGGCAACGCGCCGAAGTTCGATACCTACGAGGACGCCGAGAAGTACATCCGGCTGGTCAGCGCGCCCTTCGGCAAGCTGAGCGCCGCGCAGTGGCGCCATCTGACCGAGAGCTGCCTGCGCCGGGGCGCCGACGGGCGCCTGGAAATGCGCTACGACCCGGGCATCGGCGCGCCCTTCCGCAACGCCATGCTCTATCAGGACGTCGATCTGTGGCCGATCTACGACCGCATCCGCTGCCCGACGCTGGTCGTGCGCGGTTCCGAGTCCGACCTGCTGACGCGCGAGACGGTGCTGGCCATGGCCGCCCGCGGGCCGCGTCCGCGGACGGTCGAAATCCCCGACGTCGGACACGCGCCGATGTTCCTCGAATCCGAGCAGATCGCCATCGTGCGCGATTTCCTGCTGGCTGCCTGAGCATGAGTTTCGTCGAAGTTCTCGGGCGCACGCTCGAATACCAGCTGATCCCCGCCCACCAGATCGACCGTCCGACGCTCGTCTTCCTGCACGAAGGCCTCGGCAGCATCGCCATGTGGCGCGACTTCCCGGCGCGCGTCGCGCAACTTACCGGCTGCCGCACGCTGCTCTGGTCGCGCACCGGCTACGGCCAGTCGTCGCCCCTGCCGGTGCCGCGCACGGCGCGCTACATGCACGAGGAGGCGCTCGACGTGATGCCGGCGCTGTTCGCGAGCCTCGGCATCGAACGCCCGCTGCTGATCGGCCACAGCGATGGCGGCTCGATCGCGCTGATCCACGCTGGCGCCTACCCGGAACGCGTCGCCGGCCTCATCGTGCTGGCGCCGCATGAGTTCGTCGAGGAGAAGGCGCTCGCCGGCATCCGCGCGGCCGGCGAGTTCTACGCCGCGAGCGACTGGCGGGAGCGCCTGGGCCGCTACCACCGCGATCCCGACGCCGTCTTCCGCGCCTGGCACGACACCTGGCTGAGCCCCGCCTTCCGCGACTGGAACATCGAGGAATACCTGCCGGCGATCCGCTGCCCGGTTCTCGCCATCCAGGGCGAGGACGATGAGTACGCGACGATGCGCCAGATCGAGGCAATCGCCGAGGCGGCGCCGGGCGGCGCGCTTGGCGGCGATATCGATCTGCTGCGCCTCGCCGATTGCCGGCACACGCCGCAGCGCGATCAGACCGACGCCGTGCTGGCGGCGATCGCCGCCTTTCTGGAGCGCCTTTCGTGAGCGCCGGATTTTCCCCGCGCCGCGCCCGGAGCCACGCCGACAGCGGACGGCGCCCGTGCCGGAGCGGACTGCCTTGAGCGCGCCCGCGATGGATGCCGCCCCCCTTGCCGACGTGCTGTTCGTGACCGACAGCGAAGGCGTCGTGCGGGACGTGCAGGGACCGCTGCAGACGATGTTCGGTCGCGGCCGCGCGGAAGTGCTCGGGCAGCCGCTGTCCATGCTGATCCGGCCGCAGAACGAAGCGCTCGCTTGCTGCAGTGCCGCGTCCGGCGTGCATCTCGCGCTCGGCCGGCGCGACGGGGGGGATTTTCCCGTCTGCATCAACCCGACCCACGCCGGCAGCCTCTGCTATCTGCACGTCCGTCCGCAGGGCTGCATCGCGCACTACGCGGTGAGCGCGCTGGCGTCGACGCCAGCCACTGTCGACGACATCGCCTCGCTGCACGAGGCGCTGCTCGAAAGCGTCAGCCACGCCTTCATCTCGGTCGGCCTCGACGGGCGGATCAACTTCTTCAACCGCGCCGCGCAGCGCATGCTCGGCTATCGCGCCGAGGAAGTCGTCAGCCACCATACGCCGCTGCTCTTCCACGACCCGCAGGAGATCGCCGGGCTGGCCGAGCGCCTGGCCGGCGAGCGCGGGCCGTCGGCCGGCGCCGGCATGGACGTTTTCTTCCAGCGCGAATCGCAGGGCGAGGTGGTCGAGGCCGAGTGGACCTACATCCGCAAAGACGGTTCGCGCTTCCCGGTCCTGCTGGCGACCATGATCCTGCGCAACGCCCGGCGCGAGGTCATCGGCTGCCTCGGCGTGGCGACCGACATCACCGAGCGCCGCAAGGCCGAGGAAAAGCTGCGCCTGTCCGACGAGGTGTTCGAGAACAGTCTCGAAGCGATCATGGTGACCGACGCCGACAACACCATCGTCGCCGTCAATCCGGCCTTCGTCGCGGTCACCGGCTACTCGCGCGAGGAGGCGGTCGGCGCCAATCCGCGCATGCTGAGCTCCGGCCGCCACGATGTCGGCTTTTACGCGGCGATGTGGCAGGAACTACGCGAGCGCGGCGTGTGGGCGGGCGAGATATGGGATCGCCGCAAGAACGGCGACGTCTATCCGAAGTGGGTGACGATCAATGCGCTGCGCGACGCGCAGAGCGGGCGGGCGACGCACTATCTGGCGATGTTCGCCGACCTCAGCGAGCGCAAGCGGGCCGAAGCGACGATCGATTTCCTCGCGCACAACGATCCGTTGACCCGCCTGCCCAACCGCACCACGCTGCTCGTCCGCCTCGAACAGGCGATCGCCGACGCGCGCCGCCAGGGACACCGGCTCGCGCTGCTCTTCATCGATCTCGACCGTTTCAAGACGATCAACGACACGCTCGGGCATCCGCTCGGCGACCGCCTGCTGGTCGCCGTCGCGCAGCGCATCGCGCAGACGGTGCGCGAGAGTGACACGCTGGCGCGCCTGGGCGGCGACGAGTTCGTCGTCGTCCTGCCGGGCATCGCGCGCGAGATGGACGCGGCGCAACTGGCGATCGACATCTCGCGCATCCTCGCCGAGCCCTTCGAGATCGGCGCGCACCAGCTGCATACCGCGGCGTCGATGGGGATCAGCCTGTTTCCGCACGACGGCAGCGATCCCGAGACGCTGATGAAGAACGCCGATACCGCGCTGCATCACGCCAAGGCGCGCGGGCGCGGCAATTTCCAGTTCTACGCGGCGCAGATGAACGAGAGCGCGGCCGAGCATCTGGCGCTCGAAAACGGCCTGCGCCAGGCGCTCGTGCGCGGCGAGTTCGAGCTGCACTTCCAGCCGCAGATGCGCATCGCCGACCGCCGGCTGATCGGCTTCGAGGCGCTGATCCGCTGGCGCCATCCCGGGAAGGGGCTGCTGGCGCCCGTCGTCTTCATTCCGCTGGCCGAGGAGAGCGGTCTCATCGCGCGCATCGGCGAGTGGGTGATCGGCGAGGCCTGCCGGCAGGCGGTCGCCTGGCAGGCGACGGCGCGGGCGCCGGTGCGCGTCGCGGTGAACCTTTCGGTGCGCCAGTTCGCGCAGCCCGACCTGCTCGGGCAGGTGCGGCGCGCGCTCGATGCGAGCGGGCTGGCGCCGGCGCTGCTCGAACTGGAGATCACCGAAAGCGCGCTGATGGAGTCGCCCGAGAAGGCCGTCGAGGTGCTGCGCGAGCTGCGCGCGATGGGTGTCTGTCTGGCGCTCGACGATTTCGGCACCGGCTACTCGTCGCTCTCCTACCTCAAGCACCTGCCGATCAACCGCCTGAAGATCGACCGCTCCTTCGTCAGCGAGATCGGCGTCGACGCCAACGACACGGCGATCGCGACGGCGACCATCGCGCTCGCGCACAAGCTCGGGCTGGAGGTCGTCGCCGAAGGCATCGAGACGCCGGCGCAGCTCGCGCTGCTGGCAGCCGAGGGCTGCGACGAGGGGCAGGGCTACTACTTCAGCCGGCCGCTGGCGCCGGCGCTGGTGGCGGGCTTCATCGAGCGCGAGGCGGCGGCCTGAGTCCCGGATCCTGGCGGTAGAAGCGCGTCAGCAGGCGGTAGAACTCCGGATATTCGGCGCGCAGAAGGTCCGGCGCTTCGAAGAAGATCTCGCTCATGACGGCGAAGAATTCGCCGGGCGTTTCCGAGGCGTAGGGATCGAGCAGGGTTTCCTCGCCGGCCGCGTCGGCTTCGTCGACCAGCGCGCAGAAGTCGTCGTAGGCGGCGAGCAGCGTGTCTTCCCAGACCTTGCGCGGAACCTGCGGCGGCAGCGGCGGAATGCCGTCCGCCTCGCCGTTCAGCATGTCGAGCTTGTGCGCGAATTCGTGGATGACCACGTTGTAGCCGGCGCCGGCCATCTGCGCGTCGCGCCAGGAAACGAGCAGCGGCCCGCCTTCCCAGGCCTCGCCGGAGGCCACGTCGTCGTATTCGTGCACCACGCCGAACTCGTCCTCGGTGCGGCGCGGGATGACGAACTCGTCCGGGTAGACGACGATGCCGACCCAGCCGCGATACCAGTCGAGCCCGAGGTTGAGGATGGGCAGGCAGCCCTGCGCGGCGATAGCGACGCTGATCGTGTCGGAGAGTTCGAGGCCGCCGGCCGTCGAGAACTCCTTGGTCGCCAGAAAGTCCGTCGCCAGCGCGCGCAGCCGCGCTTCCTCCCTGGCGTCGAGCGCGGCGAGGAAGGGCAGGCCGGCGACCGTCCGCCGCCACAGCGCGTCGGGGATGGGCGTCGGCGCGCTGCGTCCGCGCAGCCAGTCGAAGAGCTTGCCGATCACTTGCGCCGAAGCCGGGGAAGCGCCGCGGTCGTCAGGTAGATGCCGGCGAAGATCAGCGCGATGCCCGCGTAGTGGTAGGCGTGCGGAATCTCGCCGAGGAAGGCCGCCGAGAGCAGCGTGCCGAAGACCGGCATCAGGTGGATGAAGAGGCTGGCCTTGCTGGCGCCGACTTCGCTTACCGCGCGGTTGTAGAAGAGGTAGCCGATGAAGCTTGGGAAGATGCCGACGTAGAGGAGTCCGGCGGCGGCGCCCCAGTGCAGGTTGATGTGCCGTCCGCCGGCCAGCTCCCAAGCGTAGAAGGGGGCGAGGCCGACCACGCCGACGGCGGCGAAGGCGGCGAACAGGAGCATCGGATCGACGCCGGCCGGCCGCCATTGCAGGCCGATCGTGTAGATCGCCCAGACAAGGACGGCGCCGAGCATCCACAGGTCGCCGACGTTGAGGCTGAGCGTGCCGAGCGTCGTTGGGTCGCCGCGCAGGACGATGGTGGCGACGCCGACGAAGGAGACGACGACGCCGAAACCCTCGATGGGGTGCAGATGCTTCCTGAGGAACAGCCAGGAGAGCGCGATGGTGGCGATCGGGATGAAGGAGTTGAGCAGGACGGCGTTGGTCGCCGCCGTGTACTGCAGCGCGACGTAGGCGAAGGTGTTGTAGCAGCCGATGCCGACGATGCCGAGCGCGAGGACGGGCTTCCAGCCCTTCTTCAGCAGCGGCCATTGCGTCCTGAGGTGCGGCAGGGCGAGCGGCAGCACGAGCAGCAGCGCGATGACCCAGCGCCAGAAGGCGAGCGCCATGGGCGGCACGTCGCCGCGGATGGCCCGGCCGAGCACCATGTTGCCGGACCAGAACAGCGTGGTCAGCGTGAGCAGGAGGTAGGGGTGGCGGAAGCGGGAGAGCAGGGCGGGCATGCGGCGAACGTCTCTGCGAGGAAAGGCGCATTATGCCCGAGGCCGGGCGGCGGCTTATAATCCGGCCATGGTTTCCGTCGTCCACTCCGTCGCCGCACAAAGCGACCTCGAACATTCCCTGCAAACGCTGACCGAAGGACTTTCCGCCGACGAGGCGGAAAGGATCCGGCAAGCGGCGGCTTTCGCCCAATCCGTCTACGCCGAGCACACGCTGGGCAGCGGCGAGGGCGTCTGGTCGCACGCGCTGGGCATGGCCATCGTCCTCGTCGGTCTCAAGCTCGACGCCGACTCGCGCCTGGCGGCGCTGCTCTTCGCCGTGCCGAGCTACGACGAGCACGCGCAGACCAGGATCGAGGAACGCTTCGGCCACGCCGCCGCCCATCTGGTGAGCGGCATTTCGCGCCTCAACCGCCTGCGCCCGATCACGCGCGGCTTCGTCGCCCACTCGGTGGAGAGCGGCGAGCAGAAGCCGCAGGAAATGAAGGCGCAGGTCGAAGTTCTGCGCAAGATGCTGCTCGCCATGGTCGAGGACATCCGCGTCGTCCTGCTGCGCCTCGCCTCGCGCACGCAGACGCTGCGCTACTACGCCGGCGTCCCGGACGAGCTGCGCGCGCAGGTGGCGCGCGAGACGCTCGAACTGTATTCGCCGCTCGCCAACCGCCTCGGCGTCTGGGAACTGAAGTGGGAACTCGAGGATCTCTCGTTCCGCTTCCTGCATCCCGATATCTACAAGAAGATCGCCAAGCAGCTCGACGAGAAGCGCACCGAGCGCGAGCAGTTCATCGCCGACGCCATCGTCCGCCTGCGCGACGAACTGGCCGGGACCGGCATCACGAACGCCGAGATCTACGGCCGGCCGAAGCACATCTACAGCATCTGGAACAAGATGCGGAAGAAGGACGTCGAGTTCTCCGAGGTCTACGACGTGCGCGCCCTGCGCGTCATCGTCGACGAGGTGAAGGACTGCTACACCGCGCTCGGCATCGTGCACAACATCTGGACGCCGATTCCCAAGGAGTTCGACGACTACATCTCGAACCCCAAGGGCAACCACTACCGCTCGCTGCACACCGCCGTGCACTGCCCGGACGGGCGCGCGCTGGAGGTGCAGATCCGCACCCGCGAGATGCACCGCCACGCCGAGCTCGGCATCGCCGCGCACTGGCGCTACAAGGAAGGCAGCAAGCACTCGTCGGAAGACAACTACGACGAGAAGATCGCCTGGCTGCGCCAGCTGCTGACCTGGAAGGACGAAGTCGCCGACTCTTCGGACTGGGTCAAGCACTACAAGGAAGCGGCGCTCGACGAGACGATCTACGTCATGACGCCACAGGGCCGCGTCGTCGACCTGCCGCGCGGCTCGACGCCGGTCGACTTCGCCTACCGCGTGCATACCGACCTCGGCCACCGCTGCCGCGGCGCCAAGGTGGACGGCGCGCTGGTGCCGCTCAACACGCAGCTCGAAACCGGGCAGCGCGTCGAGATCGTCGTCGCCAAGCAGGGCGGGCCGTCGCGCGACTGGCTCAATCCGACGCTCGGCTATCTGTTCACCCACCGCGCGCGGGCCAAGGCGCGACAGTGGTTTTCGACGCTGGCGCTCGAGGAGTCGCTGGCCGAAGGGCGCGCCATCGTCAGCCGCGAACTGCAGCGCATGGGGCAGAGCGGCACCAATCTCGAAGAGCTGGCCGGCAAGCTGGGGTTTGCCAAAAGCGACGACATGTACATCGCGGCGGCGCGCAACGAACTCGGCACGCGCCAGCTGCAGGTCGCCGTGCGCGGCAGCGACATGCCGGTCGAAGAACGCGTCGCCGTCGAGCCGCAGGCGCGCAAGCGCAAGGCCAGCGACGAGGCCGAGAAGGGCATCCTGATCGTCGGCGTCGACAAGCTGCTGACGCAGCTCGCCGGCTGCTGCAAGCCGGCGCCGCCCGATCCTATCCTCGGTTTCGTCACCCGCGGCAAGGGCGTTTCGATCCACCGCGCCGACTGCAGCAATTTCGCCAACATGGAGGCGATGCATCCCGAGCGCGTGATCGAGACCGAATGGGGCGGCCAGACCGACGGCATCTTCGCGGTCGACATCGTGGTCGATGCGCACGACCGTCAGGGGCTGCTGCGCGACATCTCCGAAGTGTTCGCGCGCGAGAAGATCAACGTCATCGCGGTGAACACGCAGTCGAAGCAGGGCACCGCGCACATGGGCTTCACCGCCGAAATCCACAACGTCCAGCAGCTCAAGCGCACGCTGGCGCTGATCCACGAGGTGCAGGGCGTGGTCGGCGCCCGGCGCGCCTAGGCGCGGCTGGCGCCGGACGCCTCCGCGGTTTTCCTCAGGGTTTCAGCAGGACGATCAACTCGCACTGCGCGCAGCGCGGCTTGGCGCGCGACGCGCGGCGCGGGTGGTAGCCGCCGTTGCTGTCCATTTCCCACGCCTGCCGGTTGTCGGCGAGATAGGCCTGCAGGCCCTCGCTGATGACGCGGCGCTTGAGCTTGCGGTCGAGCACCGGGAAGGCGAGTTCGATGCGCCGGAAGAAATTGCGCTCCATCCAGTCGGCGCTCGACAGATAGACCTTCTCCTCGCCGCCGGCGTAGAAATAGAAGACGCGGTGGTGCTCGAGCAGGCGGCCGATGATCGAGCGCACGCGGATGTTCTCGGACAGCCCCTTGATTCCCGGGCGCAGCGCGCAGACGCCGCGCACGATGAGGTCGATCTTGACGCCGGCCTGCGAGGCTTCGTAGAGCGTGGCGATGGTTTCCGGTTCGAGCAGCGAGTTCATCTTGGCGATGATGCGCGCGCGCTTGCCTTCGCGCGCGGCCGCCGCTTCCGCGCGGATCGCCGCGACGATGTTCGGCTGCAGCGAGAAGGGCGCCTGCCACAGGTGATGCAGCGTCTGCGCGCGGCCGAGCCCGGTGAGCTGCTTGAACACCTCGTTCACGTCGGAGCCGATTTCCTCGTTGCAGGTGAGCAGGCCGAAGTCGGTGTACAGGCGCGCCGTGCGCGGGTGGTAGTTGCCGGTGCCGAGGTGCACGTAGCGGCGCAGCCGGCTTTCGCCGCCGCCGGCGTCCTTGCCGCCGCCCTCGCGGCGCACGATCATCAGCATCTTGGCGTGCGTCTTGTAGCCGACCACGCCATAGACCACGTGCGCGCCGACCTCTTCGAGCTTGGTCGCCCAGCCGATGTTGGCCTCCTCGTCGAAGCGCGCCATCAGCTCGACGATCACCGTCACTTCCTTGCCATTCTGCGCGGCGCGCAGCAGCGACTGCATCAGCACCGAATCGGTGCCGGTGCGGTACACGGTCATCTTGATCGCCACCACCTGCGGATCGACGGCCGCCTGGTCGAGCAGGTCGATGACCGGCGCGAAGCTCTGGTAGGGATGGTGAAGCAGGACGTCGCCGGCGCGGATGTTGTCGAAGATGTTGGGCGTCTTCTGCAGCGCCTTCGGCGTGCCGGGCTGGAACGGCTGGAACTTGAGGTCGTCGCGCGGCACCCAGTCGGGCACCTGCATCAGGCGCACGATGTTGACCGGGCCGGGGACGCGGTAGAGGTCGGCCTCGCCGAGGCCGAACTGGGCGAGCAGGAACTCGCTCATCGCCGCCGAACAATTGTCGGCCACCTCGAGGCGCACGGCGTCGCCGAAGTGGCGCTGCGGCAGTTCGCCCTGGATCTTGGCGCGCAGGTTCTTGACCTCTTCCTCGTCGACGAAGAGGTCGCTGTTGCGCGTGACGCGGAACTGGTAGCAGCCGCGCACCTCCATGCCGGCGAACAGTTCGCCGACGAAGCCGTGCAGGATCGACGACAGGAAGACGAAACCGTATTCGCAATCGCACAGCTCGTGCGGCAGCTGGATGACGCGCGGCAGGACGCGCGGCGCCTGCACGATGGCGGCGCCCGAGCTGCGCCCGAAGGCGTCCTTGCCTTCGAGTTCGACGGCGAAGTTGAGGCTCTTGTTGAGCACGCGCGGGAAGGGGTGCGACGGGTCGAGGCCGATCGGCGTCAGCACCGGCATCACTTCGCGGAAGAAATAGTCGCCGATCCACGCCCGCTGCGCCTCGGTCCAGTCGGCGCGGCGCAGGAAGCGGATGCCTTCGGCGGCGAGCTGCGGCAGCACCGCGCCGTTGAACAGCGCGTATTGCTCGGCGACCAGCGCGTGCGCTTCGGCGCTGACCAGGCGGAAGGCCTCCCGCGCCGTCTTGCCGTCGGTCGACAGCGCGACCGAGTTGAGCTTGATCTGCTCCTTGAGTCCGGCCATGCGGATTTCGAAGAACTCGTCGAGATTGCTCGAGACGATGCACAGGAAGCGCAGGCGTTCGAGCAGCGGCGTCTGGGCGTTGCGCGCCTGCGAGAGGACGCGGCGGTTGAAGGCGAGCAGGCCGAGTTCGCGATTGAGGAAGTTCTCCGGCGGGAAACGGCGGAGGCTGCGATGCGCGGGCGCGGAGCGTGAGGTCATGATCCGGTCGATACGGGTTTGTGGGTAGTGCACCAAGGCGCCGCCAACCGGCGCGAACCGGGATTGTGTTACCGGTATGTTACAGGGATATGTCGGCGCTGCAATCCAGTGTCCATGCGGTCCCGGATGCTAGAATAAATGGATACGCACGCCACAAGGTCAATCACAGGTAATGGGTTACGAACTGATCGCCGCCGTCGATCTCGGCTCCAACAGCTTTCGCCTGCAAATCGGGCGTGTTCTCGATGATCAGATCTATCCGCTCGACTCGATCAAGGAGCCGATCCGGCTGGCCTCGGGCCTGACGCCCGACAAGCTGCTCGACGACGCTTCGCAGCAGCGCGCGATCGACGCCCTGCGCCGCTTCGGCGAGCGTCTGCGCGGCTTCCAGCCGGAGGCCGTGCGCGCGGTGGCGACCAACACGCTGCGCGTGGCGAAGAACGCGATGAGCTTCCTGCCCTACGCCGAGGCCGCGCTCGGCTTTCCGATCGAGATCATCGGCGGGCGCGAGGAAGCGCGCCTGATCTACATCGGCGTCGCGCACTCGCTGCCGGCGGTCAATCACAAGCGCCTGGTCGTCGATATCGGCGGCGGCTCCACCGAATTCATCATCGGCAAGAAGGTCGAGCCCCTGCTGCTGGAGTCGCTCTACATGGGCTGCGTCAGCTATACGCTGCGCTTCTTCGGCGATGGCCGGGTGGACAAGAAACGCTTCCGCGAGGCGGAAGTGGCTGCGGCGCGCGAGATCGAGACGATTGCCGGCGACTACCAGCGCTTCGGCTGGAAGGAGGCGGTCGGTTCGTCGGGGTCGGCGCGCGCCATCGCCGACCTGCTCGAACTCAACGGACTCAATCCGGGCGGCGTCAGCGGCGTCACGCGCGAAGGGCTGGAGCGGCTGCGCGCGCTGCTCGTGCGCGCCGGCTCGGCCGACGCGATGCGTCTCGAAGGCCTGCGCACCGACCGCCTGCCGGTGCTGCCGGGCGGCATCGCGATCATGTCCGCGGTGTTCTCCGAGCTCGGCATCGAGCGCATGAGCTACGCCGACGGCGCGCTCCGCCAGGGCGTGCTCTACGACCTGCTCGGCCGCTTCCATCACCACGACATGCGCGATGCGACGGTGCTGCAGTTCATGCGTCGCTATCAGGTCGACGGGCGCCAGGCCGAGCGCGTCGAGCTGACCGCGCTATCGATCCTCGGCCAGCTCATCGATCTCGACGCGCCCGAGCACGAAATCGACATCAGCTTCCTGAAGTGGGCCGCCCGCCTGCACGAGATCGGCATCTCGATTGCGCACGGCGGCTACCACAAGCACGGCGCCTACATCATCACCTTCGCCGACATGCCGGGTTTCTCCAAGAAGGACCAGGCGCGCCTCGCCCTGATCGTGCTCGGCCAGCGCGGCAAGCTCGAAAAGGTGAGCGCCATGCCTGCCGGCGATCCGACCTGGCGGCTGGTGTTCTGCCTGCGTCTGGCCGAACTCCTGCATCGTTCGCGCGGCGATCAGCCGCTGCCGGGCTTTTCCGTCCGGCAATCGCCCGCCGGCTTCCTGCTCGAATTGCCGGGCGACTGGCTGTCGGCCAATCCGCTGACTTCGGCGGCCCTGAACGAAGAGACGCAGTTCTGGCTGCGCACCGCGTCGCCGCTGCGCATCAAGCGTCGCGCCGCGCCGGCGCTTCCGGCGGCGCAGGCGGCCCAGGCCTAGACGGGCATGGCCGACGCCGCGCTCGAGATCGACGACCGGGAAGCGGCCGCGCGGGCGCGCCTGAGCGGCGACTGGACGCTCGTCGGACTGACACGGACGGACGGGGTGTGCGCCGACTTCCGGGCGCGCGAGGCGCGCCTGCGTGATCTGACGCAGCGTGGCGCGCACTGGGATCTGCGCGCGATCGACCGTCTCGACAGCGTCGGCGCGGTGCTCCTCTGGCGCACCTGGGGGCGGGCCTGGCCGGCGGCGCTCGAGGTTTCGGAGGCACACCGGCGCGTGCTCGAACATGCCGCGCAGCTGCCCGAACCCGTCACCGGGCGGGCGCCGCGCGAACCTTTCCCGGTCACCCTCACGCTCGGCCGCCTCGGACTGCGCGCGCTGTCCAACCTGACCGGCCTGATCGCGCTGATCGGCCAGATGGTGCTCGACTTCGCGTGGCTGTGCGCCCATCCGCGCGACATCCCGTGGCGCGAGTTCTCGGCCAATCTCTACAAGAGCGGCGCGCAGGCGCTGCCGGTGACGGCGCTCGTCGGTTTCCTGATCGGCGTCGTGCTCTCCTATCTCACCTCGCTGCAGCTGAAGGCCTTCGGCGCCGACGTCTTCATCGTCAACCTGCTCGGCATCAGCATCGTGCGCGAACTCGGGCCGGTCCTCGTCGCCGTTCTCGTCGCCGGCCGCTCGGGCTCGGCGATGACGGCGCAGATCGGCGTCATGCGCGTCACCGAGGAAATCGACGCGCTCGCCACCATGGGGATTTCGCGCACGCTGCGTCTGGTGCTGCCCAAGGTCGCCGCGCTCGCCATCGCGCTGCCGCTGCTCGTCATCTGGTGCTCGTCGGCCGGCATCCTCGGCGGCATGGTCGCCGCCAACCTGCAGATGGACCTCGCCTACGGCTTCTTCATCGACACGCTGCCGCGCGCGGTGCCTGTCGCCAACCTCTGGATCGGCCTCGGCAAGGGCTTCGTCTTCGGCATCCTGATCGCGCTCGTCGCCTGCCATTTCGGCCTCAAGGTGCGGCCCAACACCGAGAGCCTGTCGGCCAAGACGACGACCTCGGTGGTCACCTCGATCACCGTCGTCATTCTCGTCGACGCGGTTTTCGCCATCCTGACGCGCAACGTGGGGATGCCAGGATGAGCGCGCCGTCGACGCCGCCGGCGATCGAGATCCGCGGCTTGTGGACGCGCTACGGCGAGACCGTGATCCACCGCGACATCGACCTCGCCGTGCCGGTCGGCGAAATGCTCGGGCTGGTCGGCGGTTCGGGCAGCGGCAAGACGACGCTGCTGCGCGAGATCGTCGGTCTGCTGGCGCCCAGCCAGGGCACCGTGCGCGTCTTCGGGCACGCCGTGCTCGATCCCGACGCCAGCGTGCGGCGCATGGTGCGCCGGCGCTTCAGCATGCTCTTCCAGCAGGGGGCGCTGTTCTCGGCGCTCTCGGTGTACGACAACGTCGCTTTCCCGCTGCGCGAGCTGCGCGTCTTCGACGAGGCGATGATCCGCGACCTCGTGCTGCTCAAGCTGGCGATGGTCGAACTCGAGCCGCGTCACGGCCGCCTGATGCCGGCCGAGCTGTCGGGCGGTATGATCAAGCGTGTGGCTTTGGCGCGCGCGCTGGCGATGGAGCCCGAGCTGCTCGTGCTCGACGAGCCGACCGCCGGCCTCGACCCGGATCGCAGCGAGAATTTCGTCAAGCTGATCCGCACGCTGCAGAAGGAGCTGGGATTTACCGTGGTGATGGTGACGCACGATCTCGATACCCTGGTCGGGCTGGCGACCCGCATCGCCGTGCTCGCCGACCAGCGCATCGTCGCCTGCGGCACGCCGGCCGAGGTGGTCGCCGTCGACCATCCCTTCATCCGCAATTTTTTCTGCTCCGAGCGCGCCGCAAACGCCCTGCAAAAAGGAAAGGCTTAATGGAAAACCGCTCGCACGCCCTGCTCGCCGGGCTGTTCACGCTGCTGCTCGGGCTTGCCGCGCTGGCTTCGGTCTGGTGGTTCGGCGGCCAGCGCGAGGCGACCCGCGACTACGTCGTCGTCACCCGCCAGAACGTCACCGGCCTGTCGCCGCAGGCGCAGGTGCGCTATCGCGGCATCGGCGTCGGCAAGGTGCAGTCGATCCAGCTCGACCCGGACGACGTGCGCAACATCCTGATCCGCATCCGCGTCGGCGCCGAGGTGCCGGTCACCCGCGGCACGACGGCCAAGCTCGGCTACCAGGGCGTCACCGGCATCGCGCACGTCCTGCTCGAAGAGGGCGGCAGCGACGCGACGCCGCTCTCCGGCAGCGACGGCCAGGCGCCGCGCATCGCCATGCAGCAGTCGCTGATCGAAGAGCTTTCCGAAGTCGGCGGCGCGACGATGCGCCAGGCGCGCGACCTGCTGGCCAACGCCAACCAGCTACTGAACGCCGAAAACCGCCAGCGCGTCGCGCAGACGCTGAGCAATCTGGAAGCGAGCACCGGGCGCGCCGACGCCTCGCTCGCCCGCCTGCAGCAGCTGCTGTCGCCGGAGAACGTGCGTCTACTCAACGCCACGCTGGCGCGTACCGAGCAGGCGGCGGGGCAGGCCGGCCCCTTCTTCGCCGAAGCGCGCGAACTGGTCGCCCGCCTGAAGTCTGTGAGCGAAAAACTCGACGCGACGCTCGGCGATTCGCCGGTCGGCGGCGCCGGCGCGCTGGTTCCGCGCCTCAACGAGCTGAGCGCCGAACTGTCGGCCAGTTCGCGACAGTTCAACCGCGTCCTGCAGCGCCTCGAAGACGCGCCGCAAAGCCTCATCTTCGGCAACCCGCAGCCGGCGCCGGGGCCCGGCGAAGCCGGCTTTGCCGCGCCAGCGGCGCCAGCGAACACCAGGGGGAATCAGTGAAAGCCATCAGCCTCGTCTTGTGCGCGCTGCTGCTCGCCGCCTGCAGCACCGGCGGCCGCAACGGTAGCGCCGCGTCCGCCATTTACGATTTCGGCATGCCGCCTGCGCGGATCGCCGGCGACGGCCAGTGGTCGCGTCTGGCGATCGATGTCAAGGCGCCGCACTGGCTCGATTCGCCGGCCATCGATTACCGCTTGAACTACGAAGACCCGCTCAAGCTGCACGAGTATTCCGGCAGCCGCTGGGCCGGCGCGCCGGCCCAGCTGATCGGCCAGCGCCTGCGTCAGCAGCTCGGCGTGAACGGCGCGCTCGGCAACACGGCGGTCGATTGCCTGCTGCGCTTCGAATTGCAGGAGTTCTCGCAGGTTTTCGATAGCGCGCAGGGGAGTCGCGGCGTGCTGCACGGCAGCCTCGGACTGTTCGACGCGCGGCGGCAGCAGCTGGCCGGGCGCCGGGTCGCCGTCGAGCGCCCGGCGCCGACGCCGGATGCGCGCGGCGGCGTCGGCGCGCTGGTCGCCGCCAGCGACGAACTCGGGAATCAGATCGCCGCCTGGCTGGCGGAACTGGAGCAGGGGGGCAGGCTGCAAGCCTGCCGCGTTATCGTCAGACAGGAGAGAGAGAAAAAATGAGCTCGCCAAATATCTACGAACAGGGCCTGGAAAAGAATAAGGCCAACTACACGCCGCTGACGCCGCTCACCTTCATCGAGCGCGCGGCCTACATCTACCCGGACCGCCTCGCCGTGGTGCACGGCGCGCGCCGCTACACCTGGAGCGAGTCCTTTGCGCGCGCCCGCCGTCTCGCGTCGGCGCTCGTCCAGCGCGGTATCGGCAAGGGCGACACGGTCGCGGCGATGCTCAACAACACGCCTGAAATGTTCGAGTGCCATTTCGGCGTGCCGGTCACCGGCGCCGTGCTCAACACGCTGAACACCCGCCTCGACGCCGAGGCTATCGCCTTCATGTTGAACCACGGCGAAGCCAAGATCCTGATCACCGACCGCGAGTACTCGCCGATCGTCAAGAAGGCGCTGGCCGAACTCGGCCGGGCCATCGCCGTGGTCGACGTGGACGATCCGGAATACAGCGGCCCCGGCGAGCGCCTCGGCGAGACGGAGTACGAAGCCTTCCTGGCCGGCGGCGACCCCGGGCATCCGTGGGGCGGCCCGGCCGACGAGTGGGACGCGATCTCGCTCAACTACACCTCGGGCACCACCGGCAACCCCAAGGGCGTCGTCTATCACCATCGCGGCGCCTACCTCAACGCGATGAGCAACATCGTGAGCTGGGGCATGCCGCCGCACGCCGTCTATCTGTGGACACTGCCGATGTTCCACTGCAACGGCTGGTGCTTCGCGTGGACGATGGCGGCCAATGCCGGCGTCAACGTCTGCCTGCGCCGCGTTGATCCGAAGCTGATCTTCGACGCCATCCGCGAACACCGCGTCACCCACTACTGCGGCGCGCCGATCGTGCACAGCCTGCTCGCCAACGCCCCGGCGCAGTGGCGCGAAGGCATCGAACACAAGGTTTACGGCCTGATCGCCGCGGCGCCGCCGCCGGCCGCCGTGATCGAAGGCATGGCCAGGATCGGCTTCGACATCACGCACGTGTACGGCCTGACCGAGAGCTACGGCCCGGCGGCGGTGTGCGCCAAGCATTCCGAATGGAGCGCGCTGCCGCTCGAAGAGCAGGTCGCGCTGAACGGCCGGCAGGGCGTGCGCTACCACGCGCAGGAAGCGATCACCGTGCTCGATCCGGTGAATATGCAGCCGGTGCCGTGGGACAACGAGACGATGGGCGAGATCATGTTCCGCGGCAACCTCGTCATGAAGGGCTACCTCAAGAATCCTAAGGCGACCGAGGAATCCTTCGCCGGCGGCTACTACCATACCGGCGACCTCGCCGTGATGCAGCCCGACGGCTACGTGAAGATCAAGGACCGCTCGAAGGACGTGATCATCTCGGGCGGCGAGAACATCTCGTCGATCGAGGTCGAGGACGTGCTCTACAAGCATCCGGCCGTGATGGCCGCGGCCGTCGTCGCGGCGCCCGACGAGAAGTGGGGCGAAGTGCCCTGCGCCTTCCTCGAATTGCGCGACGGCGCCAGCGCGACCGAGCAGGAGATCGTCGACTTCTGCCGCGAGCGCATGGCGCGCTACAAGGTGCCCAAGCGCGTGGTTTTCGGCGCCCTGCCGAAAACCTCGACCGGCAAGATCCAGAAGTTCGTCCTGCGCGAGCAGGCGAAATCGGCCGCGGCCTTCGAATAGAACAGCGAACCCCAAGGAGACGAGATGACCCCCCAGACTCACGAAGAAGCCTACGTCCAGCGCAGCGATGCCGGCGGCGTGACGACGCTGACGCTCAACCGTCCGGCGCAGTTCAACGCGCTGTCGAGCGCCATGATCGCCGCGCTGCAGACCGAACTCGACGCGGTCGCCGCCGATCCGGCGGTGCGCGTCGTGATCCTCGCCGGCGCCGGCAAGGCTTTCTGCGCCGGGCACGACCTCAAGGAAATGCGCGCCAACCACGAGAAGCCTTTCATGCAGGCGCTGTTCAAGCAGTGCGGCAAGATGATGATGACGCTGACGCAGATGCCGCAGCCGGTGATCGCCCGCGTGCACGGCATCGCCACCGCCGCCGGCTGCCAGCTCGTCTCGATGTGCGACCTCGCGGTCGCCGCCGACGTCGCGCGCTTCGCCACCTCGGGCATCAACGTCGGCCTCTTCTGCGCGACGCCCGGCGTCGGCCTGTCGCGCAACCTCGGGCGCAAGCAGGCGCTCGAAATGCTGCTCACCGGCGACTTCATCGACGCCATGACCGCGCAGCAGCAGGGCCTGGTCAACCGCGTCGTGCCGCCGGACGCGCTCGACGCCGAGGTCGACCGCTTCGCGCAGTCCATCGTCGCCAAGTCCTCGGTCGCCGTCGGCATGGGCAAGCAGATGTTCTACAAGCAGCTCGAAATGGGGCTGGACGCCGCCTATCAGTACGCCGCCGAAGTGATGGCCTGCAACATGATGAGCGAGGACGCCGGCGAAGGCATCGACGCTTTCATCGGCAAGCGCAAGGCCGAGTGGAAAGGACGCTGAGGCGCTGAGACGCCATCCGGCGGTCCGCTGGGCAGCGAGCGGCAGGCGAGAGCCTGACGCTCGTCCGGCGGCATGGCCGCTTTTCGTGCAGCTTTCCATGCGGCTTTCCTGACCGCGCCGCAGCACGACGATCTGCGCCGCCGGGCGGCGCATCCCCGAACCGAGAATCCCGTCATGAGCGTCGCCCGCAAGAGCGTCGACGGCTTCGCCGCCGGCGCCATGTTCCTGCTCTGCATCGTCTGGGGCCTGCAGCAGGTGGTGATCAAGCTGGCGGCGCCGGACATCGCGCCGATCATGTTGCTCGCCCTGCGCTCGCTGATTTCGGGCGGCCTCGTCGTGCTGCTCATGCGGCGGCGCGGCGAGCCCGTTCTGGTGCGCGACGCCACGCTGTGGCCGGGCCTGCTGGCGGGCGCGCTGTTCGGCATCGAATTCGTCTTTCTCGGCGAGGCGCTGCTTCTGACCAGTGCTTCGCATACCGCGGTGTTCCTGTATACCGCGCCGGTGTTCACCGCGCTCGGCCTGCACCTGCTGCTGCCGAGCGAGCGTTTGCGACCCTTGCAGTGGGCGGGCATCCTGCTCGCCTTCGCGGGGATCGCGCTCGCCTTTCTCGGCGGCCCGGTGGCGACGGCGAGCGCCGACATGCTCTTCGGCGACGCCCTCGCCATCCTCGGCGGCCTCGCCTGGGGCGCCACCACGGTCGTCGTGCGGACCACCGCGCTGTCCGAGGCGCCGCCGACGCGCACATTGCTCTATCAGCTTCTCGCCGGATTCGTCGTGCTGCTCGCCTATGCCGTCCTCAGCGGGCAGGCGGGCCAGCTGCGGCCGACGCCGCTGATGTGGGGGAGCCTGCTGTTCAACGGCGTCGTCGTTTCCTTCGCCAGCTACCTCGCCTGGTTCTGGCTGCTGCGCCGCTATCTGGCCTCGCGCCTCGTCGTCTTTTCGTTCATGACGCCGATTTTCGGGGTCGGCTTCGGCGTGCTGCTGCTCGACGAGCCGCTGACGCTCAACTTCGTCTTCGGCGCTGTGCTCGTGCTGTTCGGCGTCTTTCTCGTGAGCGCCACGCAGCTGTTCGGCGGCGTGCCGAAAGCGCCGCGCTAGAACCCCTTCGCCGGACGTGAATCGATCCGGCACCCATCGGCTTCTTTGTTCTTGTTAATACTTTGGTAATATGCCGCCATCAAAAAACTAGCGTGCCTTGAAGGCGAGGGTCATGAAGGAAGTCGCGTCCGAACATTCGCCGGAAAGCACCGAGGCGCTTTTCCGCAAACTGCCCCTGCAGCTTTCGGTTTTTTTCCTGCTTCTGATCGGCGCCATCTGGGGCGCCATTTTTTTCCAGTTGCAGTACATGCACACGCAGGAACAAGCCGGCGCGCAGCGCGACAACGAGAATCTGGCGCGGGCCTTTGCCGAGCAGGTGCATGCGTCGCTGCGCGGGATCGACCTCTCGCTGCTCGCGCTGCGCGAGGAGTGGCAGCGCAATCCGTCGGGTTTCCACGCGGCGGTGCTGCGCCAGCAGAACTACTTCGTGCGCGAGGTGAGTTTCCAGATCGGGATCATCGACGCCGGCGGCAACCTCGTCTACAGCAACCTCGAACAGCCGGCGAAGCCCGTTTCGCTTGCCGATCGGGAGCATTTCCGCGTGCATCGGGAGCGCGGCAGCGATCGGCTGTTCGTCAGCAAGCCCGTCCTCGGGCGCGTGTCGCAGCGCTGGAGCATCCAGTTCACGCGGCCTATCCTCGGGCCGGACCGGCGCTTTCTCGGCGTCGTCGTCATGTCGGTGCCGCCCGAGTATTTTTCGCGCTTCTACGACAGCATCAGCCTGGGGCAGCACGGCAGCGTGACGCTGGTGCGTTCGAGCGGCGAAATCCTCGCCCGCTCGCCCGATGCGCAGCGCGGCATCGGCATCTCGCTGGTCAATCGCGACTTTGTCGGCGATACGGCGCCGGAAACGGGGAGCTATCTCGGGAAGGGGCAGGTCGACGGTGTCGAGCGCCTATACACCTGGCGCCGTCTCGCGGAGTTCGGCCTGGTCGTGCTCGTCGGCCAGTCCACCGTTGCGGTGCTCGAGTCCTATCGCACGCCGCGCCTCGTCCTGCTGATCGGCGGTGGCGCGCTTTCCGTGCTGCTCCTGCTCTTCGCCTACAGCCTGATCGCCGGTCTGCGCCAGCGCGCCCGGGCCGCTGCGGCGCTCGCTTCGGGCGCGGAGCGCGACCGCCTGCTGATCGCCGCGCTCGAGGCGGTCGGCAACGGCGTGGTGATTACCGACGTCGATGCCAGGATCGAGTGGGTCAATCCGGCCTTCGAAGCGCTTACCGGTTACACGCGGGCCGAAGCCTCGGGCCGGCGTCCGGCGGAACTGGTCAGTTCGGGGGCGCAGAAGCCGGCGTTCTACGCCGACCTGTGGAACACCATCCTGGCGGGCAAGACCTGGCGCGGCGAGGTGGTTAACAAGCACAAGGACGGTAGCCTGTACGACGAGGAACTGGTGATCACGCCGGTACGCGACGGCGCGGGCCTCATTCGTCACTTCGTCGGGGTCAAGCAGGATATTTCCGAGCGGCGGCGGACGGCCGCCGCCCTGCGCGAGAGCCAGGAGCGCTGGCAGTTCGCGCTGGAAGGGGCGGGCGACGCGGTGTGGGACTGGGACGTGGCGAGCGGCGCCATTCAGTTCTCGCGCCGCCTGACGGAAATCCTCGGCGTCGACGAAGGGGCCGTCGGGCAGAGCTTCGACGATTGGCAGCACTGGATTCATCCGGACGACCTGCCGCGTGTGCAGGCCGATGTGGAGGCTTATCTGGCCGGTGCCAGCGCGGCCTTCGTGACCGAGCATCGCACCCGCTGCGGTGACGGCGGCGTGCGCTGGATACTGGCGCGCGGCATGGCCGTCAGCCGCGATGCGAGCGGCCGGCCGCTGCGCCTGATCGGGACGCAGTCCGATGTGACGGAGCGTAAGCTCGCCGATGAGCAATTGCGGGTCGCCGCGGTTGCCTTCGAGTCGCAGGAAGGCATGATGGTGACCGACGCGACGGGGGTGATCCTGCGCGTCAATCGGGCTTTCTGCGAGCTGACCGGCTATGCCGCCGACGATGTGGTCGGGCAGACGCCGGCGATCCTCAAGTCGGGCCGGCAGGACCGCGAGTTCTACCGGGAGATGTGGCGGGACATCGCGCAGAAGGGGCACTGGCAGGGCGAAATCTGGAACCGCAAGAAGTGCGGCGCGCTGTATCCGGAATGGCTGGTGATCACCGCCGTGCAGGACGAGGGTGCGCGCATCACCCACTATGTCGCCGCCTTCTCGGACATCACGACGCGCAAGGAGGCCGAGGCGCAGATCCGCAATCTGGCGTTCTACGATCCGCTTACCGAACTGCCCAACCGCCGCCTGCTGATGGATCGCCTCGGGCAGGCGCTGGCGGCCAGCGCGCGCAGCCGGCGCCATGGCGCGCTGATGCTGCTCGACCTCGACCGCTTCAAGACCCTCAACGACACGCTGGGGCACGACGTCGGCGACCGTCTGCTGATCGAGGTGGCGCGACGCATCCAGGCCTGCGTGCGCGAGGGCGACACGGCGGCGCGCCTGGGCGGCGACGAATTCGTGGTGATGCTCGAAGACCTGAGCCGCGATGCGCGGCGCGCCGCCGCCCAGGCGGAAGCGATCGCCGAGAAAATCCGCGAAGCGCTCGGCCGTCCCTACGCCCTGGCGGGCTGTGCCAGCGACTACCGCAGCACGTCGAGCATCGGCGTCTGCCAGTTCCTCGCCCACGAGCACGGTGTCGAAAGCCTGCTCAAGCAGGCCGACATCGCGCTTTATCAGGCCAAGGACGCCGGTCGCAATCAGGTCCGCTTCTACAGCGCCGAGATGCAGGCCGCGCTGGAGGAGCGCGCGCGGACCGAGTCCGGGCTGCGCGAAGCCCTGCACGGCGGCGGCTTCCTGCTGCACTACCAGATGCAGGTCGACCGCGATGCGCGGGTGATCGGTGCCGAGGCCCTGCTGCGCTGGATCACGCGCGAGCGGTCGGTCGTCATGCCGGCGCAGTTCATTCCGCTGGCCGAGGAGACCGGACTTATCCTGCCGATCGGCGCCTGGGTGCTGGAGAGCGCGTGCCGGCAACTGGCGCTGTGGGCCGCGACCCCGGCGCGCGGACTGGTGCTGGCGATCAACGTCAGCGCGCGCCAGTTCCGGCAGCCGGATTTCGTCGCCCAGGTGCAGCAGGCGCTGGCCGCCAGCGGCGCCGATCCTGCCTGTCTCAAACTCGAACTGACGGAGAGCGCGGTGCTCGACGACGTCGACGACAGCGTCGCCAAGATGCAGGCGCTGCGCGCCCTGGGCGTGAGCTTTTCACTCGACGATTTCGGAACCGGCTATTCGTCGCTGTCCTACCTGAAGCGCCTGCCGCTCGATCAGGTGAAAATCGACCAGTCCTTCGTGCGCGACATCGCCATCGACCAGAGCGATGCGGCGATCGCGCAGACCATCATCAGCATGAGCCGGACGCTGGGCCTGCATGTCGTCGCCGAAGGCGTGGAGACGGAAGAGCAGCATGCCTTCCTGCACGCGCACGGGTGCGAAGGCTTTCAGGGCTATCTGTTCAGCCGGCCGCTGGTCCTGGCCGAATTCGAAGGTCTGCTGGCGCAGCCGCGGCAGGGCCGCGGCTGAGTCTGCTGGACTGGCCGGATCAGGCGCTCGGCGTGCCCGCTTTGGCGGGCCGCTTGTGGAACTTGCGGAAAGGCTTCTTGGGTCCCTGTCCGGCGCCTTGCCCCTGAGCGTCGCCCTCGGGACGGGGCGGGCGGGGAGGCCTGCTTTGCGCGTTCTGCGGATTCTGCGATCCCTGCGGGTTCTGTGCGTTGGGATTGCCGCCGGAGCGGGGCTGTCCTCCGGAACGGGCGTGGGCCGGGCGCGCCATCGGATTGCGCGGGCCTTCCTGTTTGCCGGAGTCGAGGCGATTGCCGGGAGCCAACTGGATCTCGAGATCGTTCAGCTCATCCCATTGGGCGTCGGTGCGCTCGCTGTCCGGGATCGCTTGCAGTTCCTGCAGGCGACGGCGAGGGGATGTGGGTTGCGGTGTATTCATCCGCGCATTATCCCATTGTTCGGCAAGCCTTGTCCCACTCTGTCGGGCGAACGGCGCAAGACTTTTTTCCGGAAGCGGTGAAAACAAGTGCCGGCGAAGGGTACTGATCGCTTGACCGGACGGGATTTCGCAGCCAAACTGCCGGGGTACGTCTTCAATCGTCCGGTTTTTCGTCCTAGACTGCCTTTCGGTACCTCAGTTCGTTATTCCCGATACTGATTGTCGCGTTTCGGGCAATCGCCCCTTTTTTACTCCAACTTGGGAATTTTCATTTATGGCAACTGGTACCGTTAAGTGGTTCAACGACGCTAAAGGCTTTGGTTTCATCACCCCGGACAACGGTGGCGAAGATCTGTTCGCTCACTTCTCCGCCATTCAGTCGAACGGCTTCAAGAGCCTCGCCGAAGGCCAGAAGGTTCAGTACGACGAAACGACCGGCCCGAAGGGCAAGCAAGCCGGCAACATCCGTCCGGTCTAATCCGGATCAGATCGCCGCGCGGAAGGCTCAGGCCTTCCCTGCAACGAAAAAGCCCGACCGGAAACGGTCGGGCTTTTTCGTTGACTCCTTTTCGGCGCGTCGATAACGGCGCCCAGTCGGAACCGCTTCCGCCCGGCGCCGGCTAGGCCGGCGCCGGAACGGCCGCTCAGTTCACCAGCGTCCAGTCGCCGTTCTTGATTTCGAGCATGCGGAAGGCCGAGAGGTCGAGGCCCATGTGGTCGGTCGGCGACATGTTGACCTTGCCGCCGGTACCGACGTAGCCCTTGGTCGCCTCGATCGCGTCGCGCACCTTGGCCTTGTCGGTGCTGCCGGCGCGCTTGAGGGCGTCGACGGCGAGCATCAGGCCATCGTAGGCGTGGCCGCCGAAGGTCGAGACGTCCTGCTTGGTGGCGTCGTGGAAGGTCTTGGCATAGCCTTGCGCCACCGGCTTCTGCGCGTCGTTGGCGTCGAGTTTGTTGGCGACGAGCAGGGCGGCGGCGGGCAGACGGACGCCTTCGGCGGCCGGGCCGGCGAGCTTGATGAACTCCTCGGAGGCGACGCCGTGCGCGTGGTAGAGGGGCAGGGCGATGCCGAGCTGCTTGTAGTTCTTGGTGACGATCGCCGGACCCTGGCCGAGGCCGAACACGAAGACGGCCTGCACGCCGGCCGTGTTCTTGATCTTGGTCAGCTGTGGGCTCATGTCGGTGTCCTTGGGGCCGTAGGTTTCGTTGGCCACCAGCGTGATGCCGTACTTGCCGGCGACGCCTTCGGTCTCCTTCTTGCCCGAGCCGCCGAAGCCGCTCGTTTCGGAGAGCAGGGCGACCTTGCTGATGCCGCGCTTCTTCATGTCCTCGAACACTTTCTCGGCGGCCATGCGGTCGGTGTGCGGCGTCTTGAACACCCACTTCTTGACCGGCTCGACGATGACCACGGCGCCGGCCAGTGAGATGAATGGCACGCCGGCGCGTTCGACGAGCGGCACCATCGACATGGTGGCGCCGGTGGTGGTGCCGCCGACGATCAGGTCGACCTTGTCGTCGTCGATCAGGCGCTTGCCGAAGCTGTTGGCCTTGTTGGCGTCGCTGCCGTCGTCGTAATGCACGAGCTGCAGCGGACGGCCGAGCACGCCGCCTTCCTTGTTGATCTTGTCGACGTAGATCTGCAGGGTCTTCAGCTCGGGGTCGCCGAGGAAGGCGGCCGGGCCGGTGACGGACAGCACCGAGCCGATCTTGATCGGATCGGCGGCCTGCGCCGAGGCGACGAAACCGAGGGCGGCGACGGTGGCGACCGTGGCCGATGCGAGTTTGCGGAATGCCTGCTTCATGGTTGTCTCCTCCTGTTGTGGTTCGGGGTGTTCAGATGCGCTCGATGATCATCGCGATGCCCTGCCCGACGCCGATGCACATCGTGCACAGCGCGTAGCGGCCATTGCGACGCTTGAGTTCGTAGGCGGCGGTCGTGACCAGCCGGGCGCCGCTCATGCCGAGCGGGTGGCCGAGGGCGATGGCGCCGCCGTTCGGATTGACGCGCGGATCGTCGTCGGCGATGCCGAGGTCGCGCAGCACGGCCAGACCTTGCGCGGCAAAGGCTTCGTTCAGTTCGATGACGTCCATGCGGGCGAGCGTGAGACCGGTCTGCGCGAGCAGCTTCCTGACCGCCGGCGCCGGGCCGATGCCCATGATGCGGGGCGCGACGCCGGCCGTCGCCATCGCTACGATGCGCGCGCGCGGCGTCAGGCCGTGCGTGCGGGCGGCGGCTTCGGAGGCGACGATCAGCGCGCAGGCGCCGTCGTTGACGCCAGAGGCGTTGCCGGCGGTGACCGACAGCGCGGGGCCGTTCACCCCCTTGAGCTTCGCTAGGCTCGCCAGCGTCGTGTCGGGGCGCGGATGCTCGTCGGTATCGACGACGAGCGCCTCGCCTTTCTTCTGCGCGATGCGCACCGGAACGATCTCGTCCGCGAAGCGCCCTGCGGCGTGCGCGGCGGCCCAGCGCTGCTGCGAGCGCAGCGCGAAGGCGTCCTGGTCGGCGCGCGCGATGCCGAAGTCGGCGGCCACGTTGTCGGCCGTCTGCGGCATCGAATGCGTTTCGTAAAGCTCCTGCATGCGCGGGTTCACGAAGCGCCAGCCGATCGTCGTGTCGAATATCTGCGCGTTGCGCGAGAAGGCGCTGTCCGCCTTGCCCATCACGAAGGGCGCGCGCGACATGCTCTCGACGCCGCCGGCGATCATCAGCGCGGTTTCGCCGGCCTTGATCGAGCGCGCGGCGAGGCCGAGCGCGTCCATGCCCGAGCCGCACAGGCGGTTGACCGTGGTGCCCGGCACCGCGATCGGCAGCCCGGCGAGCAGGGCCGACATGCGCGCGACGTTGCGGTTGTCCTCGCCGGCCTGGTTGGCGCAGCCGTAGATGACGTCGTCGACGGCCGACCAGTCGACGTCGGGGTTGCGCTCCATCAGCGCACGGATCGGGATGGCGCCGAGGTCGTCGGCGCGCACGCTTGAGAGCGCGCCGCCGTAGCGGCCGATCGGGGTGCGCACGGCGTCGCAGATGTAGGCTTGTTTCGAGCTTTCGTTCATCGTCCGGCCTCGCTCAGGACAGCTTGGGACGTTCGTCGAGCACGCGGCGGGCCTTGCCGGTCAGCGTGCGCGGGATGGCGTCGAATTCCATGACCGTGATGCGCGTTGAGACGCCGATCAGGGTCTTGATGCGGTGCTGCAGTTCCTTGGCGATCGTCTGGATTTCGCTGCTCGCGAGCTTGCCTGACAGTTCGCGCTGCACCTCGCAGCGCACCTCGATGTTGTCGAGGTGGCCGTCGCGCGTGACGACGATCTGGTAGGTGCCGGCCAGCCGCTTGTCGCGCAGGATTTGCTCCTCGATCTGCGTCGGGAAGACATTCACGCCGCGGATGATCAGCATGTCGTCCGAGCGGCCGGTGATCTTGCCCATGCGCCGCATCGAGCGCGAGGTCGGCGGCAGCAGGCGCGTCAGATCGCGCGTGCGGTAGCGGATGACCGGCATCGCTTCCTTGGTCAGCGAGGTGAATACGAGTTCGCCTTCCTCGCCGTCGGCGACCGGCAGGCCGGTTTCCGGGTTGATGATCTCGGGGTAGAAATGGTCTTCCCAGATCACCGGGCCGTCCTTCGATTCGATGCACTCGCTGGCGACGCCCGGGCCCATGACTTCCGAAAGGCCGTAAATGTCGACCGCGTCGATGCCGAGCTTGCGCTCGATCTCGCCGCGCATGCCCTCGCCCCACGGTTCGGCGCCGAAGATGCCGACTTTCAGCGAGCAGGCGGCGGGGTCGAGACCCTGCTTCTCGAACTCCTCGGCGATCACCAGCGAGTACGAGGGCGTGACCATGATGATGTCGGGTTGGAAGTCCTGGATCAACTGCACCTGCTTCTCGGTCTGCCCGCCGGACATCGGCACCACCATGCAGCCGGCGCGCTCGGCGCCGTAGTGGGCGCCGAGGCCGCCGGTGAACAGGCCGTAGCCGTAGGCGATGTGGCAGGTGTCGCCGGGCCGGCCGCCGGCGGCGCGGATCGAGCGTGCGACGAGGTTGGCCCAGGTGTCGATGTCCTTCAGCGTGTAGCCGACGACGGTCGACTTGCCGGTCGTGCCGCTCGATGCATGCACGCGCGCCATCTTGTTGCGCGGCACAGCGAAGAGGCCGAAGGGGTAGTTGTCGCGCAGGTCCTGCTTGGTCGTGTAGGGGAACTTGGCGATATCGGCGAGCGTTTTCAGGTCGTCGGGATGGACGCCGGCCTCGTCGAACTTGCGCTTGTAGTGGGGAACGTTCTCGTAGGCGTGCTTGAGCGTCCATTTCAGGCGTTCGAGCTGCAGGGCGGCGATCTCGTCGCGGCTGGCGCGTTCGATCGCTTCGAGTTCTCCGGGCTGGGGTTTCTTGACGGGCATCGTTGTCTCCTCGTTATGGGGTGTGCGCGTGGCGAGCGGGGCGGGGTCAGGGGGCGGCGTGCTCTTCCTTCTCTTCCGCCTCCAGCCCGGCGATGACCTCGCCGTTGATCCGGTACGACTTGCCGCGAAAGAGCGCGACGACTTTCCCGGTGCGGTTGCGGATGGTGGTGTCGTAGACGCCGGTGCGTCCGGACAGCGAGCGTTCCTCGCATTCGGCTTCGAGCACTTCGCCTTCCTTCGCCGGGGCGAGGAAATCGATGTGGCAGGCCGAGGCGACGGTGTTCTTGTTGTAGCTGTTGCAGGCGTAGGCGAAGGCCGAGTCGGCGAGCGTGAACAGATAGCCGCCGTGGCAGATGTGGTGGCCGTTCACCATGTCCGGCCGGACGACCATGGCGAGCCGCGCGTAGCCGGGGCGCACGGCGATCAGGCGCAGGCCGATCAGCTTGCTCGCCGCATCGCGGCGGAACATCGCCTCGGCGGTCTGTTCGGCGAGCGCGGCGGCCTGCTCAGATAGGGTCTTGGTCATGGAAATTCTCTCCGGAAAAAACCTTGCGCTGGAGCAGCGGCGAACTGCGGTAGCGGTCCTCGCCGTAGCTCGCGGCGAGGTGGGCGAGCACGCCGTGCACCTGCGCCAGCCCGATCGCGTCGGCCCAGGCCAGCGGCCCGCGCGGGTAGTTGGTGCCGAGGCGCATCGCGCGGTCGACGTCGGCGGCGCTGCACACCTGCTGGTAGACCGCGTCGGCGCCTTCGTTGGCCAGCATGCAGACGGTGCGCATGACCGCGAGGCCGGGAACGTCGGCCAGTTCGGAGACGGCGAATCCGGCCGCCTGCAGGAGGCCGGCCATCGCTTCGAAGGCGGGCGCGGCGCACTGCGCGGCGCGGGCGACGGCGAGGCGCGGCGCCGTCGCGTAGTCGAGCGCGAGGTCGGCCAGCACAGTGTCGCGCAGGCCGCTGGCCGCCGCACGCTGGCTGGCGCTGCGCCCGTCGGTCAGGTACAGCGCCGCGCCGCCGGCTTCGGCGACGCGGCCGTCCGGCGACGCGAGCACGCGATCGATTCTGTGCCCCGCGGCCTGCAGGCGGGCGGCCAGCGCGGCGGCCAGCGGCGTTTCCCCGTAGATCCGGATGAACTGGGGCGCGGGGCAGGGGGGCGCGCTGCGCGCATGCACCGCCGGCGCGTCGGCGCCGTGGGCGTAGAAGCCGCGCCCGCTCTTGCGCCCGAGGAAGCCGGCGGCGACCAGCTCCTGCTGGAGCAGCGAGGGGGCGAAGCGCGGGTCGTGGTAGCTCGCCTTCCACACCGATTGCGTGACGGCGAAATTCACGTCGTGGCCGATCATGTCCATCAGCTCGAACGGCCCCATGCGGAAGCCGCCGGCCTCGCGCAGGACGGCGTCGAGCGTCGCGCAGTCGGCGGCGCCTTCGCCGAGCAGGCGCAGGCCTTCGCCGTAGTAAGGGCGGGCCACGCGGTTGACGATGAAGCCGGGCGTCGAGCGTGCGCGCACCGGCTCCTTGCCCCAGGCGCGCGCGGTGGCGAACAGCGTGTCGGCGACGCCGGCGTCGGTCGCCAGGCCGCTGACGATCTCGACCAGCGCCATCAGCGGCGCCGGGTTGAAGAAGTGCAGCCCGGCCAGGCGGCCCGGCGCCTTGAGCCCGGCGCCGATGGCGGTGATCGAGATCGACGAGGTGTTGGTGGCGAACAGACAGTCGGCGCCGACGAGGCCTTCGAGTTCGCCGAACAGCGCCTGCTTGGCGGCGAGGTCCTCGACGATGGCTTCGATCGCGAGACCGGCGTCGGCCAGTTCGGCGAGCTGGGAGGCGGGGTGCAGGCGGGCCTTGGCGGCGGCTGCCGCGGCGGCCGTCAGCTTGCCCTTGGCGGCGAGCTTGTCGAAGGTGGCATGCAGGTCGGCGATGGCGCGTTCGGCGGCGCCGGGGCGCGCGTCGAGCAGGCGCACGCGGTGGCCGGCGGCGGCCGCCACCTGCGCGATGCCGGCGCCCATCGCGCCGGCGCCGACGATGGCGACGGTCTGGTCGGGAGAGAGCGCCGTCGCCATCATTCGCCCTTGAACTGCGGCGCGCGCTTGGCCATGAAGGCGGCGACGCCTTCCCGGTAGTCGTGGCTGCGGCCGAGCTCGCGCATCATGTCGCGTTCGAGGTCGAGCTGCGTTTCGAGATCGTTGTTCACCGAGGCGCGCATGGCCTGCCGCGTGCGCACCAGCGCTTTGGTCGGCGCGGCGGCGAACTGCGTGGCGATCCGGTCGACCGTCGCGGGCAGGGCGTCGTCCTCGACGCAGGCCCAGATCAGGCCCCAGGCGGCGGCCTGCTCGGCCGGCAGCTTCTCGGCGAGCAGGGCGAGGCCCATGGCGCGCGCCATGCCGACGCGCTGCGGCAGGAACCAGGTGCCGCCAGTGTCGGGGATTAGGCCGATCTTGCCGAAGGCCTGCAGGAAGCTCGCCGATTTCGCCGCGACGACGATGTCGCAGGCCAGCGCGAGGCTGGCGCCGGCGCCGGCGGCGACGCCGTTCACCGCGCAGACCGTCGGCATGCGCAGGTTCTGCAGGCGCAGGACGAGCGGTTTGTAGTTCTTCTCGACCGAGGCGCCGAGGTCGGGCGCCGCGTCGCTGGATGCGTCGGAGGCCACCGAGCGGTCGTTCAAATCCTGCCCGGCGCAGAAGCCGCGCCCGGCACCGGAAAGCACCAGGACGCGTGCCGTCGGGTCGGCTTCGAGCGCGGTCAGCGCCTGCCGCACTTCCTCGTGCATGGCGTCGGTGAAGCTATTCAGGCGTTCCGGGCGGTTCAGCACGAGGCGGGCGACGCCGGCATCGACGGAGTAGGTGATCGTTTCAAATTTCATTGATTAACCTCATTCGGCACGGAGAGTACGGAAAAACGGAGCGCACAGAGAAAAACGAAAACGGGTTCTGCCTTTCTCCGTGCTCCTGTGTCTCTGTGCTTTCCATGTTCAAAGCGTTTCGTCGATCAAACGTGATAACGCCGTTGCACGACGCGGAAGCGGTTGGCGACGAAGGCCGAGTCGGCGTAGGAGGCGTTGGCCGCCGGGTTGCCGCCGGTGCCGTGGTAGTCGGAGAAGGCCGCCGACTGGTTCACGAAGACGCCGCCGGTCAGGTTGATCGAGAGCGCGACCTTGCTGCGCCAGGTGGCTGCGGTCATCGCGTCGATGACTTCCTGGCGCGTCGAGTAGAGGCCGACGGTGAGCGCGCCGTGGCGGGCGACCACGTGCTCGGAGAGGGCGATCGCGGCGGCCGTGTCGGCGACCTTGACGATGAAGCTGATCGGCCCGAAGCGTTCTTCCATCCACGCGCTTTCGTCGGCAGCATCGCAGGCGATGAGCACCGGCGTGCGCACCTGCGCGTTCGGGAAGTCGGGGTTGGCGAGCGTCCGCGCGGCGAGGATGACGCGGCCGAGGGCGCCGCCGTTGGCGATGTCGATGCGGCGCAGGGTGTCCTCGGACTGCACGGCGCCGAGCACGGCGTGCGCGACTTCCGGCTTCGCCAGGAAGCCTTCGATGGCGCGCGCAAGATCGGCGCAGACGTCGTCGTAGCTCTTGCGGCCTTCGTCGGTTTCGATCCCGTCGGCTGGCACGAGGATCGCCTGCGAGGTGGTGCACATCTGCCCCGAATAGAGCGCGAGGGTGAAGGCGAGGTTGCGCAGCATCGCCTTGTAGGCGTCGGTCGAGTCGATCACGATGTTGTTCACGCCGGCCAACTCGGCATAGACCTGCGCCTGCCGGCAGTTGTCGATCAGCCACTGGCCGAAGGCGTTGCCGCCGGTGAAGTCCACCGACTTCACCGCCGGGTGGCGGGCCAGCGTCTGCGTGTCCTCGCGCTGGTCGAAGGCGGCCAGCGTCACGAGGTCGGCGTCGAGGCCGTTCTCGGCGAGCACTTCGCGCGCGATGCGCACCGTCAGGGCGGTCGGCAGGATGGCGTTCGAATGCGGCTTGACGATGGCGGCGTTGCCGGTGGCCAGCGCGGCGAACAGGCCGGGGTAGGTGTTCCAGGTCGGGAAGGTGCCGCAGCCGACGACCAGCGCGACGCCGCGCCCGACGATCTCGAAGTGCTTTTTCATGACGAGCGGCGGGTTCTTGCCCTGCGGCTTCTCCCACACGGCTTCCGCCGGGACGAAGCTCTGCTCGCGCCAGGCGTAGGCCACGGCTTCGAGGCCGCGGTCCTGCGCATGTGGGCCGCCGGCCTGGAAGGCCATCATCCAGCCCTGGCCGGTGGTCATCATCACCGCGTGGGCGATCTCGAAGCTGCGCTTGTTCAGGCGGTCGAGGATCTCCAGGCAGACACCGACGCGCCCTTCGGCGCCGATCTTCTGCCAGCCGGCCATCGCCCGCTGCCCGGCCGCGACCAGCGCCTCGGCGTCGCACACCGGGTATTTCACGTCGAGCGCCACGCCGTAGGGCGAGCGCTCGCTGCTCATCCAGCCGCGGACGCCCGGCTGGTCGAGCGCGAATTCCTTACCGAGGCAGGCTTCATACGCGCGCTTGCCGTCTTCCATCGCGGTTTCGCCGTAGGTCTTTGGACTCGGCATCTCGTTGAAGGCCGCCCAGTAGCCGCGGGTGTGGATGGCCTCGACGGCGGCGTCGAGCGTCGCGCGGTGTTTCTCGAACAGGGGGTGGGGCATTGCGTCCTCCGTTTTTCCGTACGGTTGGTTGATGCGCTAAACGTTACAAAAACAAAATACGAATGTCAATCAAAGTATCAAGAAATAAATTCCGCTAAAAGAAATTCCGGTGCAGCTAGGTATCGATGGCTGGTCGGCGGCCTTGCTGTTTGTTGATTGAGCGCTATGTCTGGCGGGGTTATCGTCGGTATCGCGTGGCGGTGCTTTCTGCGGCTGCTTCAGATTTGTTTGTTTAAGCGATACAAAAATCGTTGACACGTCGGTCGTATTGGTAACATGATGCGTGCACCGGAATCGCGACCGGAACGAATTTTTGAATTGATCGACCGAACCCTGTGCAACGCAAAGGAGACAAGCATGGCCGCCAACAAGGAACGTTTTGCCGACAAGATGGATCTGCCGCCCGCCACCCCGCAGCCGAACGTCTATCCGCTGTCGTGGGAAGCGCATACCACCAAGATGGAAGAGGTGTTCGCCGCCTCGACCCGCGAATACTGGGACCCGGCCAAGCTGCCGTGGGACACCTTCGATCCGTCGAGCTACAGCTGGGAGGAGCGGGAAGCCATTGCCTACTGGTGGACGCTGCTCTCGGTGTTCGACGCGTCGGCGCCCCCGGTCTTCGCCGAGGCGTTGATCAAGACCTACGAGGTGCATGAAGAAGCGCCGGTGCGCAACTGCTTCTTCTCGGTGACGCGCGACGAGCACAACCACGAGATGATGTGCGGCATGGCGATCACCAAGCTGCTCGACCACCCGGACGCGCTGACCTACACGCCGAAGACCGATCTCGGCCGCCGCCTGCAGAAGAACGCGCAGTGGCTGTACTTCAACGGCGGCCGCTACTGGGAAGGCTACAAGAAGGCGGTGCCGCGCTATTCGCTGGCCGTGCTCTTCAGTTCCTTCCTGATGGGCGAGATTGCCGCCGCGACGATCTTCAAGCAGATGTACGACAACTCGCGCGAGGCGGTCTTCAAGGAAGGCTTCCGCAACATCGGGCGCGACGAGGGCCGCCACATGGCGATCTGCATGGCGCTGATGGAGCGCGACTATCCGCGCCTCGGCGACGAGGACAAGAGCGTCGTCACCAAACAGATCCGCGCCGGCTACCTCTTCCTGTCGGCCGTGCTGTTCGAGCCGCCGATGGATTTCTGGGACCTGCCGGCCGACTTCATCGCCAACCAGCGCGAAGGCGAGGAAGTCTGCCGTATGGCCGGCTTCGGCATTCCGACCTACGACCAGAAGCTGGAGAACTGGAAGAAGGCGATGCTCAACCTGAAGGGCGTGCTCGACCGCTACGGCATCGAGTTCCCGGCGATTCCGGAGGTCGGCATCACCGGCCGCGAAATCTCCGACGTCGAGATGGACGACATCATTCCGGTGTTTTAACGGAATCGGCGGGAGTCGGAGATCGGGAGTCGGGGCTCTCCGTTTTTCGATTCCGATTCCCGCCTTCCGACTCCCGATTTTCGATTCTCGAGGAAAACAATGAGCCGCATCGTCCTGCACCCCTCAGGAAAGACCGTCGAATGCGCGCACGGCGACACCGTGCTGGCCGCGCTGGAAAATGCCGGCTACGCGCTGCCCAACAACTGCCGCGCCGGCGCCTGCGGCGAATGCAAGGTCAAGGTACTGTCCGGCCATTTCGATCAGGGCGTCGTTCTCGACATGGCGCTTTCGCCCGACGAGCGCCGCGACGGCTACGGCCTGATGTGCATGGCCAAGCCGATCTCGGAGGAGATGGTCATCGAGTGGGGGACGGCCGACGCCAAGCCCAAGCTCTTTCCGCCGCGCGAGAACGCGCTCTTCGTCGTGGTCGACAAGAGCATCTGCGCCGCCCGCGTCGCCGAACTGCGCCTGCGCCCGGTCGGCCCGGTGCTGCGCTACTGGCCCGGCCAGTACGTCACGCTCGGCTCCGAGCGCGACCATATTCCCTACCGCGCCTATTCGATCGCCAACGCGCCGCGTCCGGACGGCGAGATTACGCTGCAGGTGGCGCGCTCCGACGACGGCGTGACCAGCCCCTGGGTGCACGACACCCTGCGGATCGGCGATCAGGTCAAGCTGAACGGCGCCTACGGCACCTTCATCGGCGATCCTTCGGTCGATACGCCGGTGCTCTGCCTGGCCGCCGGCACCGGGCTGGCGCCCGTGCTGGCGCTCGCCGAGGCGGCGCTGCGCCGCGGCTACAAGCGTCCGGTGACGCTCGTCGTTTCGGCGCGCACGGAGGCCGACCTCTACGCACGCGGCATCATGGCCTGGTGGCACGCCAAGCACCGCAACTTCGACTACAAGCTGACGCTGACGCGCGAGGAGAAGGAGGGCTATCTGCACGGCCGCGTCGATACCGTGCTGCCGACGCTGTTCTCCGATCTTTCGCAGCACAGCGTCTTCGCCGCCGGCAGCCCGGAGTTCGTCGATGCCTGCGTCGCCGCCGCGAAGCGGCTCGGCGCGCAGGAGGCGATGATCCATACCGAGGGTTTCTTCGCGCAGCAGCAGGCGAACGCGGCGGATGGCGATCCTTTCCTCTTCCTCAACGGCTGATTCGGCCCGCGTTTTTTGCGGACGAGACTGGCGAGCCGGAGGGCGAGCGGCTAGAATCGTCGGCTTCGCGCAGCAGGCGGGCGCGGCCGACGATTTCCGGCCGGCTCCGCCGCCAACAAGAAAAAAATGACCCACCCGATCCGTGCACGCATCGACGAATTCAGCCAGCAGAAGCGCGTCCACGCCAACTCGCTGATCATTTCCGTATTCGGCGACATGGTCGTCCCGCGCGGCGGCCGCATCTGGCTGGGCAGCCTGATCCGCCTGCTCGAACCGCTCGGCCTCAACGAACGCCTGGTGCGCACCTCGGTCTTCCGGCTCGCCAAGGAAGAATGGCTGCGCACCGAAGCGCTCGGCCGGCGCAGCGACTACCTGCTGACGCCGCACGGCCAGCGCCGCTTCGACGAGGCCTCGCGCCACATCTACGCTTCCTACGCGCCGCTCTGGGACCGCCGCTGGCGCCTCATCCTCGGCGTCGGCCAGCTCGAGCAGAAGGACCGCGACGCGCTGCGCCGCGCCCTGTTCTGGCAGGGCTTCGGCGCGCTCGGTTCCGACTGCTTCGTGCATCCGTCGACCGATCTCTCGGCAGCCTTCGATGCGCTGGTCGCCGAAGGGCTCGGCCACCTGATCGGCGGCCTGATGCCGCTGCTCGCCGCCGACTCGCGCCTGGGCGGCACGGCGAGCAACGCCGACCTCGTCGCGCGCGCCTGGAACCTCAGCGAACTGTCCGACGCCTATGCCCAGTTCGTCGCGACCTACATGCCGGCGCTCGCCGAGCTGCGGCGCGACCGCAGCGCCGAGATCGACGAGGAGGAGGCTTTCCTCATGCGCCTGCTGCTCATCCACGACTATCGCCGCCTGCTCCTGCGCGACCCGGAACTGCCAGACGTGCTGGTCCCCGCCGGCTGGCCGGGACAGACCGCGCGCGTGCTGTGCAAGGAGCTGTACCGGCGCCTGCTGGCGCCGTCCGAGCGTCATCTCGACCGCTGCTTCAGCATCGCGGACGGCAGCTGCCCGCCGTTCGATCCGGCATTCCTCGAGCGCTTTCCCGAGGACGACCCGCTGGCCGCGATCGCGCCGTGAGTGAGTGCAAGGTTTGGTAATTGACGCTCCCGGGGGCGCTGCGTAGCATTCATGCCGTACAGATCAGGACGAACTCCATGCAGACGCAGGACCAGCAAGACTTGACCGGGAACGAACTCAACGCGCAGCGCTTCCGCATGCTCGAAGACATCGCGAAGGAGTTGCAGGGCGAAGTGGTTTTCCCGATCAGCTTCGATATCGCGCTGCGCATCCGCAAGCTGGTGGACGACCCCGAGCAGTCGATCGAAAAAATCAGCGCGATGATCAACCTCGATCCGCTGATTTCAGCAAAGCTCATCAATCAGGCCAACTCCGTCGCTTACAACCCGGGCGGACAGGAAGTGCGCAACCTGCGCGGCGCGATCACCCGCCTCGGCCTGAAAGCGGTTCGCAGCACCGTGATGGCCATCGCCATGCGGCAGCTCCTGCGCTCGAAGGACATGGTCGATTTCGCCGAGATCGCCAACCGCCTGTGGAACCACACCCTCCAGTGTGCTTCCGCCGCCTACGTGCTGGCGCGGCGCATGACCCGCCTGAATCCGGACGAAGCCATGCTCGCCGGCCTGCTGCACGACCTCGGCGCCTTCTACATGCTCTACCGCGCGACGCAGTACCCGGAGCTGCGCGTGCGCCCGGATACCGTTCGCCATCTGGTGATCCGCTGGCACGACGGGATCGGCGTCAGCCTGCTCGGCTCGCTCGGCGTCGCCGAGGAAATCATCGACGCCGTCTGCGATCACGATCAGCCGCGCCTCGTGCCGCCCGCGCCGCGGAATCTGAGCGACGTGATCTACGCCGCCAACCTGATGGCCGGCGACGCCCTCGAATTGCAGAGGGATGAAGGCGACGGCAACGATTTCGCCGACTACATGCCGGGCGCATCCTACCTGGCGCTCCAGGACGAGATCGAAGCGCACGCCAAGAGCATGCGCGCCGTCTTCGACTGACGCGGCTGCGACGCGTTTCGCCGGGACTGCTTTCGTCATGTCGCACAACTCCCCGCGCATCTGCCCGAACTGCCGCTACGCCCGCAAAGCGACCGATAGCGCGCCCGACTGGCAGTGCCCCTCCTGCGAACTCGCCTACAACAAGGCGGCCGGCGCGCCCGTCACTGCGGACTACGGACGTCTGGCGCCCGTAGTCCGTGCGCCTGCGGCACGCGGCGGCGCCGGAAAGTGGCTGCTGCTCCTGCTCGTCGTCGCCGGCGTCTTCTGGTTCGGCAAGCCGGCCTGGCTGGCGGGCACGCCCGGACAGGCCAAAGCGACGGCCGGCCGCGCGCAGCCCGAGGTCGTCCTTTACGCGACCTCGTGGTGCGGCTACTGCGCGGCGACGCGCGATTTCTTCGCCGCCCACGGCATCGCGTACAGCGAACTCGACATCGAGGCGTCCTCCAGCGCCTACGAAGGCCACCGGCGCCTGGGCGGCAACGGCGTGCCGCTGGTCGTGATCGGCGACGAAATCATTCGCGGCTACAACGAAAGCGCCTTGCGCTCGTCGCTCAAGCCCTGGCTGAAATAGCCTCCCGCGCATTGCCGGATTTCTCCACGGAATCCGTGGGCAATCCTGTGGATAAGCCTTGAAACCGCCATTTCCTTCAAGGACATGACGCGCCGCCCGGGAAACGGGCGCCGGCACCGGCGCGGCAAAACCTTCCGCCGCCTTCGTCCGGCGCGCTTTCCCGTGAAATCCGGCGATTCAGGATGTAAGATCAGGTATGGGCGGATTTGCCTTTGCCGGAGTTCGTACACCATGTTTTCGGGCCTGATCACCGAGTTGAAGGAGCAAGCCGTCGAGCTTGCGCGCACGATCAGAACGCGGGAATTCTGGATTTATTCCTGCGTCACGGTCGTGCTGGCCGCGGTCGCTTTCGCTGCGGTTTATCTCGCGGCCGGTTTCAATCCGCTGACGCGCAACCAGTTGCACATGGCAATCTCGTGCCGTACCGGCGAAGCGCAGATCGGCACCATCATCGTCGGCCTGTTCGTCTTCGGCCTCGCCTGCGTGTTCACCCTTGGTGAAGTCACGCACTGGATCGAGGCGCGGCGGCGGTCGCGCGTGCCGGGCCGGCGTCCGTCCCGACTCAGTTTCTGGCGCCCGCTGCTGCACGTGGTCGGAACCGCGCTGCTCGGCATCGGCGGCTTCCTGCTGATGTCCGCATGGTGCACCTGATCCGTCATGAGCAAGCGTTTCCTGGCGCTCTCTCGCGTCTATCGCCTGCTCGAACCGGGGCCGGTCGTGCTGCTCGCGACGGCCGGCAAGACGGGGCCGAACGTGATGACCATGTCGTGGCATTGCATGCTCGAGTTCGAGCCGCCGCTGGTCGGCTGCGTCGTCAGCAACCGTAACGAGTCCTTTGCGCGTCTGCGGCGCAGCAAGGAGTGCACGCTCAACATCCCGACCGTCGAGCTGGCGGCCAAGGCGGTTGCCGTCGGCAACAGCTCGGGGCGCGCGACCGACAAGTTCGCCGCCTTCGGCCTCACCCCGGTGCCGGCTGCGCTGGTTGCCGCGCCGCTCGTCGACGAATGCTATGCCGCGCTCGAATGCCGGGTGGTCGATGGGCGCATGGTGAATGCCTACAATTTCTTCGTTCTCGAGGTGGTGAAAGCGTGGGTCGAGCGCTCGGTCGAGAACCCGAAATTCATTCATCATCGCGGAAGGGGAGAATTCGCGGTGGACGGTGAGATAATCCGCCTGCCTTCGAAAATGAAATAAAGATGCGAATGCACTTTCCCCAATAACCGGCGCGCGCCGCCCGACCGCTCATAACGACACATTCCCCCTTCGTTGAAGAAACCCGCTTCGGAAACTGGTTCCTGAAGTCGGATACCTGGAAGGTGCACGTGCTGCGCCGCGCCCTCAATGACCTGCAGCGCCTGCTGCCCGCCGATGCGACGCGCTGCCGGCGGGTGATCGACGTCGGCTGCGGTTTCGGCCACTCGTTCGACGAGCTGGCCGCGCGCTTTTCTCCCGACGAGATCGTCGGCATGGATGCCGACCCCGAGCTGCAGGCGCGGGCGGGTGCGGCCGCCGCCGCTTGCGCCGCCCCGGTGCGCCTGCACGCCGCCAACGCGGCGCGCATGGATCTGCCCGACGACGAATTCGATCTGGTGTTCTGTCATCAAACCTTCCACCATATCGTCGAACAGGAAGCGGCAATGGCCGAGTTCTTCCGCATCCTGAAACCGGGCGGCGTCCTCCTGTTCGCCGAATCGACGCGGCGCTACATCCATTCGCTGCCGATCAAGCTGCTGTTCCGCCATCCGATGGAAGTGCAGAAAACCGCCGACGAGTACCTGGCGATCATCCGCGGCACCGGCTTCGATCTGCCGGACGAGCGCGTTTCGATGCCCTACCTGTGGTGGAGCCGGCCGGACATCGGCTTCTTCGAGTGGATCGGCGTGCCGGTGCCGCAGAAACGGGAAGAGACGCTGGACAACGCCGTGGCGATCAAGCCTGCGCGCGCGCTTTAAGTTGCAGTTCGGGCGTCGCCCGCAGACGTTCTCTCTTTGCCTTGCGCTGCGTTGGCCGGAGAGCGACGCTGGGGCGCGTTAGCTCAGTTCAGCTCAGCCAAGATTGGGACGCGCCATGAAAGCGGACCAAATTGCGCCCGTCTTCCTTGGCCCGGTACATCGCTGAATCGGCCCAGTCGAGCACGTTCTCCTCGCTCGCTTCGCATCCGTTGAAAACCACCATGCCGATGCTGGCGGAGCAACGGTGCTCGAGCGCGGTTCCGGAAGGTTCGCCCGGCGCGATATTCAGCGCATAGGGAGTCGCCAGACGGGTGCGGATCTTTTCCGCGATGGCGCTTGCCTGCGTAATGGCTTCGTCACGATCGGCGCTCAGGTCGCCGAGCAGCACGACGAACTCGTCGCCGCCAAAGCGCGCGACGGTATCGACTTCCCGAACGCAGGATTTCAGGCGATTGGCGACTTCGAGCAGCAGCAGGTCGCCGGCGCCATGCCCGTGGGCGTCGTTGAGGGTCTTGAACTTGTCGAGGTCGAGGAAGGCCAGCGCGCTGTAGTGGCGGGTGCGCTGGGTCGAGGCGATGTTCTGGGCCAGACGGTCGAGCAGCAGGCGGCGATTGGCCAGCCGGGTCAGCGGGTCGTGGAAAGCCAGCTGGCGCACCTGCTCCTCCAGACATTTGCGCTGCGTGACTTCCCGGGTGATGCCGTGATAGCCGACGATTTTCCCGTGCGCATCGCGGTCGGGGTTGGACTGTACTTCGCCCCAGATCCAGCGCCCGTCCTTGCAGCGGTGTTCCGCTTCGAAGGTCATGAAACCGAGAGGCGGACCCGATTTCTCCGCAGCCGCCCGCTGCTGCATCAGGCTTGTGACCAGCGCGATGCCGTCGTCGTTGAACATTTCGAACACGTGGCGGCCGATGATCTCGTCGGCCTTGTAGCCGCGCAGGCGTTCGTCCGCGGGGCTGATGTACGTGATGCGGAGGTCGGCGTCCGCCTTCCAGAGGACATCCTGGGTATCCTCGGTCAGCTGGCGGTAGAGCGCTTCGCTTCGATGCAAGGCCCGGGTGCGCTCCTCGACCAGCGCCGTCAGGGCGCTGTTCTTCTCCTGCAGGCTCTTGAGAGGGTAGACCTCGCCGTCCTGTGCCGGGTGATAGGGAATGGAGATGCCGCTGTGGACGATCTTCCAGTCCGCGCCTTCGCGGCGGAAGATCAGCACGAGGCGGGCGACCTCGCTCGACAGCATTTCGTTTTCGGTGGGCAGGTGGATGTGGAAGAAGGCCGTGCTCGCCACGACGTCGTCGCTGATGTCCTGCAGCGCGAGATCGAGCATTTCGATGCGGATGCGCCCGGTCACCTGGGCGAAATCCTGCCGGGTGATCTTTACCCATTCTTCCCGGCTTGTGACGAGGAAACTCCCGCTGCCCGTATAGCCGCTGAAGTTCTCGCTGAAGTGCGTCGTCAGCCGGTCGTCCCGCGAGGCGTACATTTCGATGTACTCCTCGAAGAGCGCGCGGATTTCGCGGTGACGGTCTGAGTGGGCGGCGGTCATCGGAATATTTTAGTATCGTTTTTGATATAGAAAACCGTCGAAACGATCAAATTTTGTATCGCGGGCCGTTTTCCGGGCGAAGTTTCCGGGGCGAGCCCGCGCGGGCACAAGGCATTGCGCCGGCCGCTCCGGTCCTTCCCGTATGCCGTCGGGCGCCGATGCGAAAACGGCGAGGCTCGCGCCTCGCCATTCCCGTTGCGGCTGTGCGCCGGTCAGTTGGCCAGCTTGACGACCTTGCCCTTCAGCGCGACGCCCGACATCAGGGCGCCGCTGCCGCACATGTATTCGGTTTCGCTGCTGCGCTCGATGCTCTTGTAGTTGCTCTTGATGCCGACGACGGCGTTGCCGCCTTCCTTCTGGGCGCGTTCCTGCAGTTCGAGCACGGCGCTCAGGAAAACCCATTCGCAGGCCTCCTTGTCGGTCTTGTTGAAGCCGTTGGTCTTCTTGTTGGTCTTCCACTCGCCGAGTTCCTTGGCGACCTTCGGATGCTTCTGATTGCCGAAATAGAGGCGGATGTCGGGGTCGAGCTTGCTCTTGGCGGCGGGCAGGTTCAAGGCATCTTCCAGCGGGAACATGTTCTGGTCGTCGCGGGCGGCTGCGCTGCCCGCGATCAGCAGGGCGGAGAGGAGAGCGCTGATTTTCAGGAGTCGTTTCATGGTGTGATTCCCCTATGGTTGATGGCGATGCGTTGAAGAGTGTTTTCCTGCGTATCGCGCGCGAGGCGCAGGAGCGGCATGTGGCTGATGTCGTTGCTCCAGTTGAAGCTGTTCTGCAGGACGGCGACGGTGCTCCCGCGCTCGGCGCCGATCCCGATGTGGCTGGTGTAGCCCGCCACCAGACCGATCTGGTAGTTGATGCGCCGGCCGCCCACGTCGTCGGCGATCCACGCCAGCGCCGCCGCTTCCTTCGGGCGCGCGACGCGCACCTTCAGGACGGTGTCGAGGGCGGTGTCGAAGGGGGGCGCAGCACCCTTCAGATGGGCCGCAGCGAATGCGAGCAGATCGCGGGCGTCGGCGCTGAGCGCCGTCGCCGGCGGCAGCAGGTTGTCCAGCGTGTCGTCCCAGGACAGGGGGCCGTCTTCGACCAGCAGGGCGGTGATCGTCGCCAGAAAGCCCTTGCTCAGCGAGCCGACGGCAAACGGCGTGTCGGCATCGGGCCGCTCGCCGCCGCGCTCGGTCGTGCCGTAGCCGAAAAACTGCGTGCTGCCGTCCGGGAGGAGGATGCCGACCACCATGCCGGGCGTCTGGCCGCTGGCGACGGGCGGCTCCGCCAGCGCATCGACCTGGCGCTGCAGGCTTTCGCCCCCGGCGTAGCGCGGCGGATTCAGGTCCTGCGCGTCGAGCGCCATCGTCGACAGGGTGCCGCAGCCGGTCAGGGCAAGGGCGGAGCAGCAGAGCAGGATCGCACTCGCGTGGTTTGTCCGGCGGGCTGCGCCGGAGCGTGTGACGCGAGGCCGCCTCATGCGCGGCGGATCATTCCGGCAACCGCCGGAAAATCAGGCTGGCGTTGGTGCCGCCAAAGCCGAAGCTGTTCGACATGATGGCGTCGACGCGCCGGTCGACGCTCCGGTGCAGGATGGGCAGGCCGGCGCAGGCCGGGTCGGGATCGGCGAGGTGCGCGCAGCCGGCGAGAAATTCGCGTTCGAGCATGAGCAGCGAATAGACCGCCTCGTGCGCCGCGGCGGCTGCGATCGGGTGGCCGGTGAGGCCCTTGGTCGAGGAGATCGCGGGAATCTCGTCGCCGAAGACCTCGCAGATCGCGGCCAGTTCGCTGACGTCGCCGAGGCGCGTCGAGGTGGCGTGCGCGTTGATGTAGTCGACGCTGCCGCCGGCTTCGGCGAGCGCCAGGCGCATCGCGCGCGCGGCGCCCTCGGCGGCCGGCGTCACCATGTCGAGGCCGTCCGAGCAGGCGCCGTAGCCGGCGAGTTCGGCGTAGATGCGCGCGCCGCGCCGGCGCGCGCTTTCCATCTCTTCGAGTACGAGGATGCCGGCGCCGCCGGCGATGACGAAACCGTCGCGGCTCGCGTCGTAGGGGCGCGAGGCTGTGCTGTCGTTGTGCGCGGCGGAGAGGGCGCCCATCGCGTCGAAGGGCATCGTCGTCGTCCAGCAGACCTCCTCGGCGGCGCCGGCGATCACGCGGTCCTGCTTGCCGAACTGGATCAGTTCGGCGGCGTGGCCGATGCAGTGCGCCGCGGTGGCGCAGGCCGAGGTCATCGAATAGCTGACGCCCTGGATGCCGAAGGCGGTCGACAGGCAGGCCGAGGTGGTGCTGCCCATGATGCGCGGCACGCCGTAGGGCGGCACCTTGGCGATGCCCTTGGCGCGCAGGGTGTCGACGGCGACGCTGTGCTCGTACGGGGAGCCGACGCCGGAGCCGACGATCAGGCCGGTGCGCGGCGTCGCGACGTCGGCGCGCGCGAGGCCGGCGTCGGCCAGCGCGCGGCGCGTCGCGTGGTAGGCGTAGAGCGCCGCGTCGCCCATGAAGCGGCGAATCTTGCGGTCGACCGGCGGTTCGCCGCCGATATCCGGCACGCCGGCGACGCGGCTGCGCAAGCCGAGTTCGGCGTATTCGGGGACGTAGCGCACGCCGGAGCGGCCTTCGCGCAAGGCGCGCGCCACCGCATCGAGATCGTTGCCGAGGCAGGAAACGATGCCGATGCCGGTGATCGCGACGCGGCGCCGGCCGCCATGATTGTCGGTGCTCAGAGCGTCAGGCCTTGAGCAGTTCCAGGCGGATCGCTTCCTTCAGCGTCTGCACCCATTTGTTGTAGAAGGGGTGGATCAGCTTCTGGCCGTCGCGCTCGATGAAGTTCATGTTCGTGCTGTCCTTGTAGGTCAGCGCGTACTTGTCGGCGGCGTAGGCGATGTCGACGACGACGGTGTGCTTGCCGCGCACGACGATCGTCGCCTGCAGCTTGCCGTCGCCCGCCGGAGCCACCGTCCAGCCCTTGCCGGCGGCCGCGGCGGCGATCGCCTGCCTGACCTGCTCGGCGTCGGGTGCCTTGCCGCTGCTGGTGGCGATGGCGACGTTGTCGTAATTGACGATGGGCACGGAATCGCGGGCGATGGCCGGGGCGGCGACGAGCGTCGTGGCGATCAGGAGTGCGGCGAATAGTTTGCTTTTCATTGTTTCTTGTCCTCGATGGTTTTGGGTGACCGGGCGGCGGGCGCCGCCGGTCGGGCTGGATTCTGCGAACGAGCGGGAGCGGCCGTGTGCGCTGCTCAGTTGCTCGCCATTGCCATTTCCTCGCCGGCGCCGCTTTCGCCGCCGACCCGCTCGGAATAGTTTCGCCTGTTGTAGTCGGCGACCAGCGTGGTGATGCGGGCGAGCATTGCGTTGTCCTGGCCGCCGAAGGTGGCGGCGCCGCTCATCGCGGCGGCCCGCTGGTAGAACTCGGGCTCGGCGATGACCTTGCCGGATTGCTTGTCGACGTAGCGGACCTTCATGACCACCGCCGAACTGCCGGCGAGCGGCCCCGCCCAGATGCGGGCGCCGACGCCGATGAACTTGATGTGTTCGATGCGCGGTTCGATCACGAGCGTGGCGGAGCCGCCGGCGCGCTTGCCGTTCCACTCGTCCACCACCGTTTTCACGCGCGCGTCGAAGTATTCCTGAATCTTGGCGGCGGCTTTCGTGTTGGCGCCGTTGTTGGCGTACGTCGGCGAGAGTTCGACGCGCTTCAGTTCGAAGCGGTCGTACGCCGAGAACTTCTCCTGCGGCGGCGGATTGGCCGTCGTCGTCGGCTTGATCTGGGTGGCGCAGGCGGCCAGGAAAGCGCTGCCGGCGATGAGCGCCATCTTCACGAATCGATGCATTGTCATATCCCTTAAATTGAGCGTTTCAGAACGATCGAGGTGTTGATTCCCCCGAACGCGAAATTATTGCTCATGACATATTCCAAGTCCATATTCCGCCCCTCACCCATGAGGTGGTCGAGGTCGGCGCAGGCCGGGTCGGGATGGATGAGGTTGAGCGTCGGGGCGAACCACTGGCGGCGCATCATCTCGATCGCCCACCAGGCTTCGATGGCGCCGCAGGCGCCGAGGCTGTGTCCGAGGTAGCTTTTCATCGAGCTGATCGGCACGCGCGGGCCGAAGACTTCGTTCGTGGCGTGGCTCTCGGCGACGTCGCCGCGGTCGGTGGCGGTGCCGTGCGCGCTGACGTAGCCGACGGCCTGCGGCGCGAGATCGGCGTCGGCCAGCGCCTGGCGCATAGCGACGGCCATCGTCGCGGCTTCCGGCTGCGTCACATGGCTGCCGTCGGAGTTGCAGCCGAAGCCGACGATCTCGGCGTGGATGCGGGCGCCGCGCGCCCTGGCGTGCTCGTATTCCTCGAGCACCAGCGTCGCCGCGCCTTCGCCGACGACGAGGCCGTCGCGCTCGCGGTCGAAGGGGCGCGGCGTCGCATGCGGCGCGTCGTTGCGGCTGCTGGTGGCGAACAGGGTGTCGAACACTGCCGCGCCGGGTGCCGATATCTCCTCGGCGCCGCCGGCCAGCATCAGCGCCTGCCGGCCGTAGCGGATCGCCTCGAAGGCGTAGCCGATGCCCTGGCTGCCCGAGGTGCAGGCGCTCGAGGTCGGGACGACGCGCCCCTTGAGGCCGAAGAAGAGGCCGACGTTGACCGCCGTCGTGTGCGGCATCATCTGGATGTAGCTGGTCGAGGTGACGCCCTGCATCGAGCCGGTGTCGAGCATGTGGCCGAAGACGCGTACCGGGTCGACGCTGCCCGACGAGGAACCGTAGGCGATGCCCATGCGTCCGTCGCGGATCGCCGGATCGTCGAGCAGGCCGGCGTCGGCCAGCGCCATTTCGCTGGCGCGCACGGCCATCAGCGAGACGCGGCCCATCGAGCGGATCATCTTGCGCGGGTAGTGTGCTGGCGTGACGAAACCGTCGACCGGCGCGCCGAGGCGCGTGTTGAGCGCCTCGATGTAGTCCCACTCGGGCATGCGCCGCACGCCGTTGCGGCCGGCGCGCAGATTGGCTTCGATGTCCTCCCAGCGCTCGCCGAGCGCGCTGATGCCGGCCATGCCGGTGACGACGACGCGCTTCATCAGACGATGCCTCCGTTGACGCCGAGCACCTGGCGCGTGATGTACGAGGCTTCGTCGGACATCAGGAAGGCGACTGCCGCAGCGACTTCGTCGGCCTGGCCGACGCGGTTCATCGGCACGATCTTCAGCGCTTCGGCGAGCGGCAGCTCGCTCGTCATATCGGTTTCTATGAGCCCGGGGGCGACGCAGTTGACGGTGATCCTGCGGCTCGCGAGCTCGACGGCGAGCGCCTTGGTCGCGCCGATCAGCCCGGCCTTGGCGGCGCTGTAGTTGACCTGCCCGCGGTTGCCCATGACGCCGGAAACCGAGGCCAGCGTGACGATGCGGCCGCCTTTTTTGGCGCGCACCATCGGCATGGTCAGCGGATGCACGACGTTGAAGAAGCCGTCGAGGCTGGTGTCGAGGACGAGGTCCCAGTCCTCGTCGGAGAGCGCGGGGAAGGCATTGTCGCGGCTGACGCCGGCGTTGCAGACGATGCCGTAGTAGGCGCCGTGTGCGGCGACGTCGGCGTCGAGCGCGGCGCGCGCGGCGGCGCGGTCGCAGACGTCGAACTGCAGCACGCCGGCGCTGCCGCCGGCGGCGGCGATTTCAGCGGCCACGGCGTCGGCCTCGGCGCGGCCGCTGCGGCAATGCACGCTGACGGCGAAACCGTCGCGCGCCAGGCGCAGGGCGATGGCACGGCCGATGCCGCGGCTCGATCCGGTGATCAGAACGCGTCGCAGATTCATGAAAGACTCGCTTGCAGGAAGGTTTGGAAATCGTCGGGTTCGTAGACCTTGAGCGTGGCGCTCGCCACTTCCTCGTCGCCGGACGCGATGCTGCATTCGTAGGCGCCGAGGCCGCTGGCGTCGCGGTAGATGCTGCGGGTGCGGATGCGCAAGGGGGCGCCGGCGGCGAAGGCCGGCCGCTGCGCGCTGTAGCGCTGCGTGCCGAGCAGGGCGCCCTGCTTGGGCGGGGCGCCGGCGCTGCGCTTGAGCAGGCCGACGTGGGCGGCGACCGTCTGCGCCATCAGCTCGATGCCGATCCACGCCGGCATGTCGCCGTTCGCGTCGGCGTACCAGGCGTCGCCGCGCGGCGCGTATTCGGCGCTTGCCGTGTCGGCGTCGTAGGCGAGCACGCGGTCGAGCAGCAGCATGGTGCCGCGATGCGGCAGGAGGTCTTCGACCGGGGGAATGGCGGGCGCCGGGGTCATCGTGCGTCTCCGATCAAGAGGCTGGCGTTGCTGCCGCCGAAAGCGAAGGAATTGCTCATGCAGGCGCGGCCGGCGGCGCGCGCGAAACGGCGCTCGCCGGCGACGAGGTCGAGCGCCGGCAGCTCCGGGTCGGCGGCGCCGTCCCAGACGTGCGGCGGCAGGCGGCCGTCGCGTAGCGCGAGCCAGCAGAACGCCAGTTCGGTGGCGCCGGCGGCGCCCAGCGTGTGGCCGGTGAGCGGCTTGGTGCCGCTGGCGGCGACGCCCTGCGGGAAGACGCGGGCGACGGCGCGGCTTTCCATTTCGTCGTTCTTCTGCGTCGCCGTGGCGTGCAGGTTCAGGTAGTCGATTTCGTGCGCCGCGAGGCCGGCGTCGGCCAGCGCGGCGCGCATCGCCGCTTCGGCGCCGAGGCCGTCGGGGTGCGGCGCCGAGATGTGGTGGGCGTCGCTCGTTTCGCCGACGCCGAGCAGTTCGGCGGCGGCCTCGTCGCGGCTCATCAGGAAGAGCGCGGCGCCTTCGCCGATGTTGATGCCGCGCCGGTGGCGGCTGAGCGGGTTGGTCAGTTCGGCGGTCGTCGATTCGAGCGCGGCGAAGCCGTTGATCGTCAGCTTGCACAAGGAATCGACGCCGCCGACCAGCACCGCGTCGCAGAGACCATGGCGCAGGAGATTGCGCGCCGAGGCGAAGGCCTTGGCGCTCGACGTGCAGGCGGTCGACACCGTGTAGGCCGGTCCGCCGAGGCCCAGATGGCGGGCGAGGAAGACGGCCGGCATGCCGATTTCCTGCTGCGCGTAGCGGTAGCCGGCGGGCAATGCGCCGTGCGCGCGGTGCGCGGCGATCGCCGCCTCGCCCTCGGCGATGCCCGAGGTGCTGGTGCCGAGCACGACGCCGATGCGCGTGCGGCCGTAGCGCGTCAGCGCGCCGTCGACGGCGGTTTCGATCTGCGCCAGTGCGGCGAGCAGCAGCTGGTTGTTGCGCCCCGCCCAGGCGGCGTCGGGTAGCTCGGGAAGGGCGCCGCGTGCGCGACCGACGCGGGCCGGCGCGTCCGGCAGCCAGCCGTCCTCGAGCAGCATGCCCGAGGTGTCGCCGGCGAACAGGCCGCGCGCGACCGCGTCGGTGCCGCTGCCGAGCGCGTTAATGATGCCGAGCGCGGGGAGATAGACGCGGGCTTTCATGATTCCTTCCCGTCCGCTGCGATGGTGTCGAGCGCTTCCAGTGTTTCGATTTCGAGTTCGAGGTCCGCCGCCGGCACGGCGATGCGCAGGCCGCGATACGGCGGCTGCGCGCCGCGGTAGTCGATGCTGATCGTCGCCTCGCCGCGGTTGAGGATGCGCCGCCGGCCGGCGTTCTCGTCCAGCGTCAGCGGCTCCTCCAGCCCGGCGCGCACGGCGTCGGCCGGCCACAGCGCGATCTGCAGCAGCGCGATGAGCAGGGCCGGGCTGATCCGCCGGTCGGGCAGCGTCGCGGCGCTCGCCGCGCGGTTGTCGTAGGCGACCTGCAGCAGCTTCTGGCCGAAGGGCGTCAGGCCGACGAAGCGCATGCCTTCGGCGTCGCTTTCGATTTCGGCGATCATCGTCTCGCGCCGTCCGCGGAAGGTCGCCTCGACCTTCTGCTGCACGTCGAAGGGCGCGAGGGCGGTGGTCGGCTGCAGGCAGTAGCTGCCGCCGCCGATCAGCGGCGCGCACGGCGCTTCACCATCGCCCTCGCCGCAGGCGCCGAGGGCGAGCAGCAGCGGGAATAGGAGGATATGCAGGCGTTTCATGCGTTCTCCCCGGTGGAGAAAGTCAGGATCATCGGCGCCAGCAGCACGGCGATACCGACGCCGACGAGCAGGGTCAGGCCGAACCCGGAGAGCGCCGGCATCGAGCTGAAGGCGAGCAGGCCGAAGGAGAGCAGCGTCGTGCCGGCGGAAAGCAGGACGCCGGCGAGGGTGGCCGCTGCGCGCTGCCCGCCTTCGCGCAGGAAGATCGCGTAATTGACGCCGACGCCGAGCACCAGCATCAGCGCCATCAGGTTGAACAGCGTGAGCGGCGTGCCGAGGTAGCCGAAGATGCCGAGCGCCAGCGCCATCGCGAGCAGCGTCGGCGCCTGCGTGACGGCGGCCTGGCGCGGGCCGTAGCGCACGCAGAGCACGCCGAAGACGAGGAGGAGGGCGCCGAGCAGCCAGAGCGCGCCCCACTGGCGATAGTCGTGGAACAGGCGGCTGACGCTGCCGGCCTTGTCGACCAGCGTGACGCCGGGCAGGCCGTCCGCCGCCGCGGCCAGCGCCGCCACGTCAGTTGCACCCTGCGGCAGCACGATGGAGGCGTAGCCGCGCTCGCCCTGGCCCAGCCAGAGGTGGCGGAAGGGCGTCGCCATTGGCGTTTGCAGCCAGTCGTCGAGGCGCAGCGGCTGTCCGGCGGCGGCCTTGAAGGCGGCGATCTGACTTTCGGCGATGTCGTCGCGCAGCTCGCTGCGCGCGAACAGGGCATGCAGCGCCGCCGCGTCGGCGAAGACGTTTTCCTGCCACAGGCGGTAGTTCTCGGCCTGTCGCTGCGGCGAGGGGACGAAGGCGGAGAGCGCCTGGTAGCCGGAAATTTCGCCACCGGCGGTCAGGCCGGCAAGGCGCGCCGCGAGGGCTTCCTCGTTGGCCTGCACGGCGTCCGGCGTGGCGCCTTCGACCAGGAAGAGCTGGCTGCCGTTGGCGAAGCCGGTCAGCGCGCGGATCTTTTCCTCCTGCGCGACGAGGGCCGGCGGACGGGAAATCAGCAGGCGCACGTCGTCGTTGCCGGAAAGCTTCGGCCAGCCGGGCGCCGCGAGCGCGAGCAGCAGCGCGGCCAGCCCGAGGCAGCGGCGGCGGCTCATGCGCGTCTGCCACCAGCGCAGGAATTTCTGCGGCCCGGCGACGGCCGCTTCCGGATCGCGCCGGCCGGGGCTCACCAGGAGCGCCGGCAGCAGGAGGAAAACCGAGAGCCAGGCGGCGGAAAGGCCGCAGAGGGCGAACAGCGCGATCTGCGCGAGGGCCGGGAAGGGCGCCAGCAGCAGGGCGCCGTAGCCGAGCAGGCTGGTCGCCAGCGCGACGGTGAGGCCGGGCGCGATGCTGCGCAGGCCGCGCATCGGCTCCCAGTCCTTGCCGGCGCCGAGGTGGGCGGCGAAATACTGGATGGCGTAGTCGATCGCCTCGCCGATTAGGCTGGCGCCGAAGACGAGCGTGATCAGGTGCATTTCGCCGTACGCGGCGACGGTGACGGCGACCGCCGTGCCGATGCCGAAGCCGACCGAGAGCAGGCCGAGCGCGAGCGGGCGCAGCGAGCGGAAGACGAGGTAGAGCATGAGCAGCATGCCGAGCAGCGAGCCGGCGCCGATCAGGTCGAATTCGCGCTCGGCGCTCTGCCGCGCGGCGTCGGCGTAGAAGACGGTGCCGGTGCGCAGCACGGCGGCGTCCGGGTGGGTTTTTCCGAGCGCGCTTTCGGCGTGCGCGACGGCCGCGCCGAAGCGCTGCTGGAGGTTGCCGTCGTAGGCCGAGGCGGACAGTTCGGCGGCGACGAAAACCCAGGTCTTTTCCGTTGCACCGTCGGCTTCGCGCGCGACGAGCAGGCCGCCTTCGGGTTCGAGCTTCAGGCTGCGCAACGGCAGCCCGGCGAGCCAGGCGTCGGTGAAGCCGAAGGGGTCGTCGGCCGGCGAAACCGTCAGGCCGAAGCGGAAGGGGGCGTAGAGTTTTTGCTGTAGGCGCGCGTCGAGATCGGCGCGGCCGGCCGCCAGCGCGGCGCGGTCGGCGTCGGCGAGCAGCGTGTAGCGGTGCTGCAGGTAGAGGCCGGTGAGCTGTTTCGGGTCGAAGGGCGGGATGTCGGCGACGACCTGGCGCAAGGTGTCGGCGCCGGCGGCTTCACGCAGCGTCGCGGCGAAGGCGCGCGCCGCGGCCGCCGAGGCTTCCGGCGACGATGCGCCGACCATGAAGACGGCGCGGTTGCCGGCGGCGTCGGCCAGCCGGTTCACCGCCTCTTCGGCGAGCGGATTGCGCTCGGTCGGCGGCAGCAGCGCGAGCAGGTTGGTCTGCACCGGGACGCGCCCGGCGGCGACGAACTGCACGGCACAGGCGAGCGCCGCGCTGAGGGCGAGCAGCAGCCAGAGGGCGGCGCGCAGCTTCATCGCCGGGGTGGCGCGCGCGGCGGGGGCTCTCATGGCTTGCCGGCCACGCCACCGAACAGCTGCAGTTCGTCCGCGTTCGGCGCTTCGGCGCTCTGCGCGTTGCGCAGGCGGATCTGCGTCGAGTCCTTGCTGCCTTGCTGGCCCGCTTCGCCCGCGCCGCCGTTTTCGTCGATGCGAATGCTTTCGACGAAGCGACCGCCGGACAGGTAGAGGCCGCTCAGGAATTGCGCGAGCTGCGCCTGGCGCGGCTTGAGGTCGATTTCCCACTTGCCCGAATCGCCGCGCACGACGACCGTGAAGGTCTCGCCGAGCGCCGCCGTGTTGGCGCCGAGCAGGGCGCGGAAGACGCGGCCGACCTGGGCCATGCCCGGCACGTCGCGCAGGCCGCGTTCGCGGCGCGTGCCGTCGGCGGCGATCTCGACGATGCGCTCCTCGCCGAGCACGTAGGTGATGCGGTAGGGCTGCTCGATCTGCCACAGCACGCCGTGCCGGCGCGAGAAGACGAGGCGGCCGGTGGTGACCAGCGGGCGCTTGAGCGCCGCCATCTGCTTGCTCTGCGTGAACTCGGCGCGGACCACGGCGTGCTGTTCGATCTGCGCGCCGATGCGCGCCAGCGTGTCGGCGTCGGCGGGCGCGGCGTGCAGCGGTGCGGCGGCGAGCAGCAGGAGGGAGAGGATCAGTCGGCGCATGCGCGCTCCAGTTTTGCGAAGACGACGGGAGGGGAAACGAACTGCAGTTCGCGCGTCGAAGCGTCGACGGCGACCTGGATGGTGCTGCCCTTGGTCAGGCGCTCGCCGCTCTGCGCGTCGCGGATTTCGTAGCCGATCCGGATGCGGTTCTCGAATTCGAGCAGCGTCGCCTCGACGCGCAGGCGCTGGCCGTAGAGCGCCGGGCGCACGTACTTGAGATGGCAGTCGACGATCGGCCACAGATAGCCCGAGGCCTGCATCTGCGGGTAGTCGTAGTCGAAGCGGCGGAGCAGCGCGCAGCGCGCGATCTCGAAGTATTTGACGTAGTGGCCGTGCCAGGCGACGTTCATCGCGTCCACGTCGTGGAAGGGCACCTCGACCTCGACGGCGGCGCTGAGCTTAGGCATCGGCGCCACCGTCCGCGCCGCTGGCGCCGTAGAGCGCCCAGCGGCCGTCGCGGATCAGGCCGGTGACGGCGCGCAGTTCGGCTTCGAGCGGGCGGTCCTCGTCGAGGAAGGGCGAGTGTTCGCCGACCTCGCGCATGAAGGCCTCGACCTCCGGCGTCAGCTCGGCCGGTTCGGCGTCGGCCAGTCGCTGGCGCAGCGCGACGCCCTGCACGGCGGCCAGGGTCAACGCACTGGCGACCTGCTCGGTGAGTTCGAGCACGCGCAGGCAGTCGCGCGCGGCGATGGTGCCCATGCTCACCTTGTCCTGGTTGTGGCACTCGGTCGAGCGCGAGAAGACGCTGGCCGGCATGGTCAGCTTGAGTGCCTCCGCCGTCCATGCCGAAGCGCCGATCTGCACCGCCTTGAAGCCGTGGTTGATCGGCGCGCGCGCGCCGCAGCTGCCCGAGAGGTTCTGCGGCAGGCCGTGGTTGTACTTGCTGTCGACGAGCAGCGCGAGCTGGCGGTCCATCAGGTCGGCGAGGTTGGCCACCGCCGTCTTCAGCGCGTCCATCGCGAAGGCGATGTGGCCGCCGTAGAAGTGGCCGCCGTGCAGCACGAGTTCGGCGTCGCCGTCGATCAGCGGGTTGTCGTTGGCGCTGTTCAGTTCGTTCTCGATGTCGCGCCGCATCCAGGTCAGCGCGTCGCGCGCGACGCCGATCACGTGCGGCGCGCAGCGGATCGAGTAGCGGTCCTGCAGGCGGATCACCTCGGTTTCGTCGGCGTGCAGGTCGGCGAAGATCCACGCGGCCGCTTCGTTCTGCCCGGCGTGCGGCTTGGCGGCGAAGAGGCGCGGATCGAAGTGGCCGCGGTTGCCGCGCAGCGCGACCGAGGCCAGTGCGGTGAGGCGGCAGCACAGGCGGCTCAGGTGGTCGGCGCGCTGCCAGGCGAGGCAGGCCAGCGCGGTCATCACGGCGGTACCGTTCATGATCGCCAGCCCTTCCTTGGGCGCCAGCGTGAGCGGAGCGCGGCCGAGCAGGGCGAGCGCCTCGGCGGCCGGACGGCGGACGCCGGCGTGGCGCACGTCGCGTTCGCCGATCAGTGCGGCGGCGACGTAGGAGAGCGGCGTCAGGTCGCCGCTCGCGCCGACCGAGCCTTCGGACGGAATGAAGGGCAGGACGCGGTGTTCGATCAGCGCCGCGAGCTGCTGCAGCAGCTCCCAGCGCACGCCGGAGTAGCCCTGCGCCAGCGAGTTGAGGCGGCAGACGAGGACGGCCAGCGTCGCTTCGTCGTCGAGGTGCGCGCCCATGCCGCAGCCGTGGTATCGCGTCAGGTGCAGCGGCAGTTCGGCGACCAGTTCGGGCGGCACGCTGACCGTGCACGAGTCGCCGTAGCCGGTGTTGACGCCATAGACGGTACCGTTGTCGGCGAGCAGGCGTTCGAGGAAGGCGGCGCCGCTGCGGATGCGGCGGGCGAATTCGGGATTCTCCGAGAGCGCGACGCCGGCGCCGCCGCGCGCGACGCGCAGGACGTCCTCGATGCGCAGGCGGCGGGCGCCGATTTCGACGGGGGCGAGGGTGACTCTTGCGTCCATGTTCAGGCCTTGGGTTGTTCGGCGAGCGCCGGAGCGGCCGCCGGGGCGGCAGCGTCCTGCTGCCAGAAATCGTAGAAGTTGAACCACTGGTCGGGCGCCCGCAGGCAGTAGGCTTCGAGGCGCCGCGCGTACTGCTGCAGGTAGGCGTGCAGCCGCTGCCGGCGTTCGCGGCGCGGCAGCTCGATGCGCTCGGCGAAGGGCTCGAAGTGGATGCGGTAGCCGTCGTCCTCGCGCAGGCAGAAGAACAGGTAGACCGGGCAGTCGAGCAGGCTGGCGAGGATCATCGGCCCCTGCGCGAAGGGCGCCGGCGCGCCGAGGAAGTCGACCGTCGCGACGCGGCCATTCTCGGCCGGCGGCGTGCGGTCGCCGACGATGACGAGCAGTTCGCCGCGGTCGATCTTGTCCTTCAGCATGATCGCGGTGTCCGGACCGAAGTCGGAAACCTGCAGCAGGTTGACGCCGAAATCGGCGTTGGCGGCGGCGAGCATGCGGGTGAACTGCTGCGCGTGCTCGCTGTAGACGACGGCATTGACCGTCGCCAGCCGCTTGCCGCTGGCCAGCGCGCGCGTCATTTCGAGGTTGCCGAGGTGCGCGCCGATCAGCACGGCGCCTTTGCCGGAAGCGAGCAGCGCGTCGAATCCAGCGCGGTTCGGGAAATCGACGCGCCGGCCGTCGATGCCGCCCATCCAGGCCGCCAGCTTGTCGAGGCCGGACTGCGCGAAGGCGAGCAGGTGGCGGAAGCTGGCGCCCCAGCCGGGCGCTTCGCCGCCGCTGCGCTGCGCGACGCGGCGCAGGTAGTCCTGCGAAGCGCGGCGGGCGCGCGCCGAGGTCAGGAAGAAGTAGGCGACGACGGGGTAGAGCAGCAGGCGCGCGGCGCGTTCGCCGAGCAGGCGGTAGCAGGCGTAGACGATGCGCAGGCCGAGGCCGCTGCCGCGCTCGGCGAGGTGCGACCAGTGCCGCGTTTCGCCGCCGCCGGCCAGCTTGCGCCAGAGCAGCAGCGGCAGGCGCGGCAGCATGGCGAAGAAGAGGCGGGTGTGCATGCGCGTGATGCGCAGGTTGTCGCGCCACAGGTCGAAGTGCGAGACGCCGTCGGCCGGGTAATGCACGCGCGTCGGCAGGTTTTCGAAGCGGACGCCGCGCCAGTACAGGCGGACGGCGATCGCGGTGTCGAAATCCATGCGCGTCGGGATGCGCACCGCGTCGATCAGCGCGCAGGCGGCAGCCAGCGGGTAGAGGCGGAAGCCGCACATCGAATCGCCGATGGCGAAGGAGAGCGTTTCGATCCAGACCCAGAAATGCGTGACGTAGCGCCCGTAGAGGCGTCCCTTGGGCACCGATTCGTCGTAGATCGGCCGGCCGCAGATCACCGCCTCCGGGTGCGCCGCGCCGCGCGCCAGGAAGCGCGGCACGTCGGCCGCGTCGTGCTGGCCGTCGGCGTCAATCTGCAGCGCGTGGCTGTAGCCGGCGCGGCGCGCCTCGCGCATGCCGTGCATCACCGCCGCGCCCTTGCCGCCGTTTTCCGGCAGGCGGTAGAGGCGGACGAGCGGCTGCGCGGCGGCCAGCGCCGTGAGCACCTGCTGCGTCGCCGCGTCGCTGCCGTCGTCGACGACGAGGATCGGCAGGCCGTGCGGCGCCAGGCGTTCGACGGTGCGGCCGATGCTTTCCCGGTGGTTGTAGATCGGGATCAGCAGGCAGGGAGCGAAGCTCATGCGGCGGCGCCGAAGACGAGGCGGCCGGTCGAGTACTTCCGCTGGCCGTTGGCGTAGGAGAACTCCAGGCGGTCCTTGGCGGCGTTCCAGAACAGCGCCAGTTCGAGGCGCGCGTCGGGCAGCACCAGGGCCTGGAACTTGATGCCTTCCAGCGCGCTGAAGGCGCCGGCGCAACAGCCGGGCAGATGCAGGCGCGCGAGGCGTACCGCCCAGTCGATCTGCACGACGCCGGGCAGGATCGGCAGGCCGGGGAAATGTCCGGGGAAGTGGGCGAGCGCGGGCGGCACGTGCAGGTCGAGCACGACTCGCGCGCTCGCCTCGCGTTCGTCGAGTTCGTCGCTTTCGTTGCATTTGCGGCGCACGGCCAGCACCTCAGGCAGGAGCGGATTCATCTTCTTGGGCCTTGGCGGCGAGGGGCGATTCGGCGGCGGGGGCGCTCGGAAATCCGGCGGAAGCGGCGGCCGCGGCGGTGGCGGAAGTGTCGGCAAGCGCGCCGGTCGCGGCGTCGGCTGAAAGCTCGGCGTCGCCGGCGAAGAGCGCGGCAAGCGCGGCCTGCGTCAGCTTGCCGCGTTCGTCGAGCGGCAGCTGCTCCGGGAAGCGCCAGCGGCGCGGCAGGAGGACCGCTTCGAAATGTTCGGCGAGATGGCGGCGCAGTTCGAGCGCGGCGGCGCGCCGGCCGCGCGCGGCGAGCTGCGCGCGCCCTTCGGCGGTGAGCGCGAGCGCCGCGCCGATGGTCTGCCGGCGCCCGACGAGCGCCACGGCGGCCGCCGCCGCAACCCACGGATGCGCGCCGAGGCGGGCTTCGAGGTCGGGCAGCGAGAGGCGCTTTTCCTCGATCTTGACGATGCGGTCGAGCCGTCCGCGCAGGTGGAAGCGGCCGTCGGCCAGCAGGTCGACGGCGTCGTCCATGCGCCACGGCGCGTTGGCGGGCAGAAAGGGCGAACGTAGCGCGAGCGCGCCGTCGTCGGCACCCACTGCGACGCCGGGCAGCGGCGTCCACGCGTCGTCGTCGCCTGCCTGCCGCCGCCAGGCGATGCCGCCGGTTTCGGTGCTGCCGAAGACCTCGGTCGGCGCCTGCCCGAGCTGGTGCGCGAACTCGGCGGCGCTCGTCGCCGGCAGCGGCCCGCCGGAGGAAAAGACGAGGCGTGGCGCCGGCTGCAGCGTGGCGAGCGGCACCAGTTCGGGCAGGCGCGCGAGCTGCGCCGGGCTGGAAATGAGGGCGGTGTCGCGCAGCAGCGCGAGGCGTTCGCCCAGCGTGTCGGGGTGGGCGCAGGTCGTTGCGTCGAAGGCGCGGCCGGCCGCCAGCGGCCAGAGCAGGCGGAAGAGCAGGCCGTAGATGTGCTGGTGCGGCGCCGTGGCGACGATGGCGGCGTCGCCGAGCGCCGCGCCCCACAGCGCTTCGAGCGCGCCGATCTCGGCTTCGAACTGGGCCAAGGTCTTACGTACGCGTTTGGGTTCGCCGGTGCTGCCCGAGGTGTAGAGATCGACGGTCGCGTCCGCCGCGACGAGCGGCGAGAGCGGCGTTAGCGGGGCCGACGCCGTTGCCGGCGGCGCGTCGGCAACGGCGTCGTAGGCGCCGGCCAACTGCGCGAGCGTGCCGGGCTGCGTGTTGGGCGGGATCACCGCCTGCTTGCCGGCGTGCAGAAGGGCGAGCAGTTGGACGAGAAAGTCGAGCGGATGCGCGCTAACGAGCAGCCAGCGCGTTTCCGGGCGCGCCGCGAAGGCTCCTGCGTGCGCGCCGACGCGCTCCGCGAACTCGTGCCAGGGCACGATGCGTACGTCGTCGTGGCAGACCGGATGAAGCGCGTCGCGCCCGTCGGCGAGCAGGCGGTGCAGGGGCATGAGCCGCGTCATGCCATGCTCCGGGCGCGCACGCGGCGGCGCACCAGCCATTCGCCGGCGAACAGCGCGCCCATCAGCAGATAGGCGATCAGGCCGTTGTACAGCGCCCATTGCTCGCGGCTGGCGTACAGCGCGGTCCACGCGGCGAACGTTCCGTTGGCGACGAAGAAGGCGCACCACACCTGCGTCACGCGCCGCGTGTAGCGCACGCCGGCCGGCGGTAGCTCGGGCTCCTGCAGGCGGGCGAAGCGCTCGACCATCGACGGCGGGAAGCGCAGCGACAGGCCGAAGAGCAGCAGCATGCCGAGGCTCACGGCGGCGGGGTAGAGGCGGAGCAGCGTCTCGCTGTTGGTCAGTGCGGTCAGCGCGGCGAGCGCGAGGAGGGCGGCGAGCACGGCATGGTCGATGCGCGTCAGCCCGAACAGCAGGCGGCCGGCGTCGCGCCGCCGACGCAGGAGCAGGGCGGCGGCGAGCAGCAGGGCGAGCGTGCGCGGCTCGCAGACCTGCAGGCCGAAATAAACGACCAGCGGGTAGACGAGCCAGAGCGCGGTGCGCAGGAGCTTCGCGCTGGACATCGGGAGCGCGGCTTCGCTCAGGCGGCGAGCAGCGTCTGCACGGTGCCGACGACGTCGCCGACGGTGCGCACGCTCTTGAAGTCGTCCGGCTTGATGCGCTTGCCGGTCATTTCCTGCAGCTTGATGGCGAGGTCGACGGCGTCGATGCTGTCGAGGTCGAGTTCCTCGAACAGGTGGGTTTCCGGGGTGACGCGCGCGGGGTCGATTTCAAAGGCTTCGGCGAGGATGGCCCGGAGTTTTTCCAGGATCTGGTCGTTGGTCATGCGGTTCTCCTGAAGGGCAAATTGGGTCAAGGCGCTCAGGCCGCCTGCGCGCGGCTGCTGACGAGCGCGGCGAGGCTGTTCACCGAGCGGAAGTGCTGGCGGTTGCCGGCGTCGTTGGCTTCGAGCTGCAGCTGGTATTTCTTGCGCAGCGCGACGCCGAGTTCGAGCGCGTCGATCGAATCGAGGCCGAGGCCTTCGTCGCCGAACAGCGGGGCGTCGTCGGCGATGTCGTCCGGCGTGGTGTCTTCGAGGTCGAGCGCGGCGATGATCAGGCGCTTGATTTCAAGCCTGAGGGTGTTCAGTGCGTCCATGACGGGCGAGTTCCTGTGTGAAATGGGCTTCTAGGGAAAGCGTCAGCTTGCGCGCGGCGATCGCTTGCGGATCGTCGGCGGCGATCCAGCGCGCGGCGTTGATCGGTTCCAGCACTTCGACGCGCAGGTGGAAGCGGCGGCGGGGGATCTGGTACCAGCGTTCGCGCTTGGTCAGCGTGCTCGGGTTGCAGTCGATGAGTACCGGCAGGATTGGCTTGCCGCTCTTCAGCGCGATGTAGGAGGCGCCGCGCAGGAAGCGCAGCGGCTGGCCGGGGCGGGTGCGCGTGCCTTCCGGGAAAATGATCAGCGGGTTGCCGGCGGCGAGGTCGGCGGCGCAGTCGTCGATCAGGCTTTCCGGCTCGGAATTGCTGATGTAGTTGGCGGCGCGCACGACGCCGCCGAGGAAGGGGTTTTGCCACAGCGCGCGCTTGACGACGCAACTGGCGGTCGGCATCAGCGAGATGAGCGCGACGACGTCGATCAGCGTCGGATGGTTGGCGAGCACCAGCGTGTTGCGGCAGCGATGCAGGCGCTCGGCACCGATCACCTCGAAGCGCATGACTCCGACTGTTTCCATCAGCCTCATGAAGAAGCGAAAGGATTTGTGGATCACCCAGCGCGCGCGCAGCGCCCGCGTCCTGCCGGGAATGAAGAAGAGGACGGGGAAGACGACGGTGGTCAGCGCCAGTCCGCCGAAGCCGAAGACGGCGAAGCAGCCGCCGGTGGCGAGCAGGCGCCAGTAGTAGTTGAGGCCGGCGCTCATCGCGTCGTACCGCTTTCGTTGCCGTTTGAGGCCCAGCGCCAGCGCCGGCCTTCGCCGACCCAGGCGCCGCCGATGCGCTCGCCGGCCTGGGTTCCTTCCAGGCTGCGCAGGAAAGCGAGCGAATGCGGTTCTTCGTCGGACGCCGCCGCGCAGGATTCGAGGCGGCAGTCGAGGGTTCGCGCCGGTTCGGCGCCGTCGGCGGCGAGCAGCAGGGCGAGCGCATGCGCGGGTCCGGTGTTCGCCGCGTCCTCGCCGTAGACGGCGGGCGCCGGTTCGTCGGCGTAAACGAGCAGGACCGGCGTGCCGGGATCGTCGGCGAGCTGCGTGGCCGCTTCGAGCAGGCCGAAACCGAAGCTCGAGCGGGCGGCGGCGACCGCCGTCGCCGGCGCCGTGTCGTTGCGCAGGATCGAGAACAGGCCGGCGCTCGCGTTGAGCACCGAGAGGCTGAAGGCGGTCGGAGAAAGCGCTTCGCCGGCGGCGAGGTCGTCGAGCAGCGCGGTCGTGCGCGTCAGGTCGCCGTGCCGCGAAGCGAACACGAAGCGGACGCGCGGCAGGTCCTGCGCGCAGTCGTGCGCGACGCGCAGCGCCATTTTGGCCAGCCGACCGAGCCGCCGTCGCAGCATCGGCTCGATGAAGCCGACGTCGGGCGCGGCCGCCGCGTCGACGCGCGCCTCCCAGGCCGCCCAGCGGGCGATCGGCGCCCTCCAGCGCAGGCCTTCTGTTTGCGAATGCAATTGCTTTCACCAAGCGATGGCGCCCCCGCACTTCCCCTTTGTCCGGGGAGGTGCCGCCATGCTTCCGGTTCGTTTATTGGATTTGTAGCGACGCTGCCGACACGACATTCGTAGCGGGCGCGATTATAGCCGAGGAGAGCGGATTTTCGGGTCGGCCAATCATTTCTATGCCTTTTGGCATAGCGTATCCCGATGTCTTCGCGCAGCGGGAACTCTCGGGCCGGAAGCCCGGTCGGACGTGCAATTACCGGGAAGGACGTACTCATGTCGCGCTTGGAAAAGCTTCAGTTCTCGCTGGGCGAATTCAGGAAGCCGCTGAACGCCGCCCTGTGCGAGCGGGATAGTTATACCCAGTCGCATTGCGCACGGGTCGTGGCGATCGCCGACGAGCTCGGGCGCGAGTGCGCGCTGCCCGAGGAGGAGATCGGCATGCTGCGCATCTGCGCTTCTTTTCACGATATCGGGAAGATCGGCATTCCCGACCGCATTCTGCTCAAGGAGGCGGGCTTCGACAGCGACGAGTGGGAGGTGATGAAGCAGCACGCGGTGATCGGCGAGCGCATCATTCGTGCCATCGACGCCGAGGGGGCCGACGAGATCGCGACCGCGGTGCGCCACCATCACGAGCATTTCGACGGCGGCGGCTACCCGGACGGGCTGGTCGGCGAAACGATTCCGCTCTGGTCGCGCATCATGTCGATCGCCGACAGCTACGACGCGATGAGCACGACGCGCCCCTATCACAAGGCGCGCGGCCAGGCGGAGGTCATGGGCGTGCTGCTGCGCGAGCAGGGCGGCAAGCACGATCCCTATCTTCTGGGGCGCTTCACGCACCTTGTCGCGCGTGGTCTGAACGCTTGAGCCGTGCGGCGCCGGCGAAGTTGCGATGATGTCCGGCCGGGGGATGACGCAAGCGGCATGCGCCGGCTCGGCAACGCGCTCGATGAATCCGGGGGATTCGTGGCGATTCGGGATGAATTCGGGGCGAGCGCGCCTCGATCTTCCTAGGCGTGGATGTTCGTCGTCATTCGCTGGAGGCGCGCCAGCTCTGGATACAGCTTCGCCAGCATCTGCTGCAGCTTGGCGGTATCGCCAGTCAGTTTCTCGACGATCCCCTGGGGGGATGGTTTCAGGGAATTCGCATGTTCCGTCCCGTTTCGCCAGCGGGCGTGGATTTCCGCACTGTCATCCGTGTTTCGGAACGTTTCCCGAAACGCCCATGCGCTTGCATGAGCCTTGCTGTCCTTTGGTGAATTCACGAAAACTCCCTTCTTTCTTGCTCGGGACGATTTTTATTCGATCGCTGATTTCTTGTCTTTCGACTTCGATTCTCCGGTCGCCTGACGGCGACCGGGATCGATTTTTCTAGAACCATCTGTTGGGGATGGGGCTTGAAGCGCGGATGAATTGTGCCCTTGGGGATCAACCGGAGAAATACATCGACATGCGTATTTTTTCTACCGGGAAACAAGTATCCGCCGTTTTTTCTCCCCGACGCTTCCGGCATTCCGAAAATTTTGGGAAAGACGCGACTTTTCCTTGATACCCCCCGCAAGGTAGAAAAAATACGGATATCCGCGTATCGCCGGGCGGCATCCCGATCCGTATAGTCGGACCAGCTTCGTCCCGACGGTATTTCGGCAGAGGTGATTGCCGAGCGCGGGAGCCGATCCTCTGTGTCGCATGGGAGGCCGCATGAAAATTCATTTCCTGGCGGGCGTGCTCTTGGTCTTGGCGGGCGCGGCGGCCTGCAACTCGTCGCGCGAGCCGCTCGCGCCGGTGGCGCGGCAACCGCAGGGCGATCGAACGGACGGCCCGCGCAAGCCGGTGCATGAGACGGTGGATGCGGAGAAGGCGGACGTGGAAAAGGAAAAACCGGATGCGAGGAAGGTGCCGGACAACGCATCGAATCGCGCAGCGCCGCTCCGGCGCCAGACCAAGGCGGCCGATCGCGATACCGAAAAGCGCGTGACCCTGCTCTGGTTTCTTTTGCGCAGCCCCCTCGGTGGCTAGTAGACGGAGTTTTGAAAGAAACACGATAGCGCAGGAAACAAAGCTGAAAGAGCGCAGTCGAAATCTGCATGGCATTAAACGTCCCGCCCGCAGGCGCGGACCCGGAGGCGCCCGTGCCTGCGGGCACCGCGCGGCCTTTGGGCAGGGTTCCAGACGATTTTCGTTCACCAGGACCGGCGATGATCCAGATCGATGCTTCCCAGGGAAACGGCGGCGGCCTGATTTTGCGCGGCGCCTTGGTTCTATCCTCGATGACCGGGTTGGCCGTCCGCCTGACCCGGATTCGGGCGCGGCGCTGCAGCCCCGGCCTGAAGCCGCAGCATCTGCGTCTCGTCGAGGCCATGGCGCGTCTGTGCGACGCAAGCGTCGAGGGCGCGAGCATCGGTTCGCAGACCCTGCTCTTCGAGCCGCGCGGCGACGTGCGAGGGGGCGGAGTGATCGACGTCGTCACGCCCGGCTCGGTGACGCTGCTGCTGCAGACGCTGTTTCTGCCGCTGGCCTTTTCCGGCCGGATCACCCGCCTGCGCCTGAGCGGCATCACGCACGCGCCGCGCAGCCCGTCGCCCGAAAGCCTCGCCTGGAACTGGCTGCCGGTGCTCGAAGATGCCGGCTACCGCGGTGAAACGAGCCTGCAGAAGGTCGGTTTCGCGCCGCGCGGCGGCGGCATCGTTCACGCCACGATCCATCCGGTCGCGACGCCGATGCCCTTGTCGCTGACCGAGCGCGGGCGCCTGCTGCGCGTCGGCGGTCTGTCCTCGGTCGCCGGCCTCGATTTCTCGGTGGCCGAGCGCCAGCGCCGCCACGTCGTTTCCCGCCTGCAGGGGCTGCATGTGCCGGTCGAGGTCGTTCCCGGCGTCGTTTCGGCGGCGGTGCCCGGCGCCTTCGTTTTCCTGACGGCGGAATTCGAGCATGCGCGGCAGTCCTTCTTCGCGCCGGGGCAGCTCGGGAAACCGGCCGAAACCGTGGCCGGCGAGGCGGTCGACGCGCTGCTGGCGAGCCTCGGCGGCGGCGGCGCGGTCGATCAGCATCTGGCCAACCAGTTGCTGCTGCCGCTGGCTTTCGCCGACGGCACGTCGGAGATCGCCACCTCGCGGGTCGGCGAGCACCTGCTGGCGATGGCGGAGCTGATCGGCCGCTTTTTCCCGGCGAGCGTCGACGTGCATGGCAGCGTCGGCGAGCCGGGAATGATCGCCGTGCACGGCGCCGGCGTCCCAGCGCGCAGCCACGGCCTGCCCCCGCTCGATGTCGGGAGCCTGCCGGAATGGCACGGGATGGCGGCGGCCGTTACCGCGTCGCAGCCTATGCCGGCCCGCTGATTTATCGCTGATCTCGCTCGATCTCGCTGCTTCCAGCGACCTTCCGCCGCCGGTGCGGCGGGGCGGTTTCCGGGGTGGCCGCCCTGGGCTGTCCGCCATTTCCGGTGCAGGATTCCCGCTCCCGATTTTTTCGGTGCCGGATTTACTTGCGGGAGTCCGCGCCGTTGCAGGAAGGCTGAGTGTCCGAAGCGAGCGAGCTGCTGCATCCGGCGGCGACTCGCGGAACGGGCTGCCTGCGCGGGCGGTGCTCCCGCGGTTCCCGACAGTCTTCCGGTCCTTCCGGCGTTTCCGCGGCGCCGGCCTATTGCCGCCGTGCCTGCTTTTCCGCGCGCGGCGGGTCCGTTTCGCTGTAGAAATGGAAGCCTTGGCCGTGCGACGATTTTTGCCGGTACATGGCGCTGTCGGCGTGGCACATCAGCGTTTCAGCGTCGCGCCCGTCGAGCGGGAAGAGGCAGGTGCCGATGCTGGCGCGAATGGGAATCCGTGCTTCCTCGTCGCTTTCATGGTCCCGATGGCAGGCGCCGTGCGCCAGGGTGGCCAGAACCTTCTCCAGCACGATCTCGACGTCCTTGTGCCGTGCCACGTCGAGCAGGATCAGCGCAAACTCGTCGCCGCCCAGGCGGGCCGCCGTATCTTCTTCGCGTATGCACGAAACGAGGCAGCGGGCGGTCGCGCAGAGCACCGTATCGCCGGCGGCGTGGCCGTGCCTGTCGTTGATTTCCTTGAAGTCGTCGAGGTCGATATAGACGACGGCGAAGCCTTCGTTGTGGCGCGTGGCCCGCGAGAGCGCCTGGCCCAGGCGGTCCATGAAGAGGTTGCGGTTGGGCAGGCCGGTCAGCGCGTCGTGGTAGGCCTGGTGCTGCAGGCGCAGCAGGGTTTCCTGCAGGGTGTCGCTGACGATCCGGCCGCTGGCGACGTAGCTGACGATGTTGCCGTTTTCGTCGATGAAGGGGCGGATGTGCTTTTCCTCGAAAAAGACTTCGCCGTTCTTTCTGCGGTTGGCGAAGAGGGCGCGGAAGTCCTGGCCGAGGCGTAGCGCGCTCCACAGTTTTTCGTAGAAGACGGCGTCGTGGAAGCCGGACTTGAGCAGGCTGCTCTGTTGCCCGACGGCCTCTTCGCGGCTGTAGCCGGTCATCTGCTCGAAGGCCGGATTGACGTAGCGGATGATTCCGTCGGTATCGGAAATCATGATCGCATCGAGGCTCGTCTCCGCGCTGGCTTCGAGGCGGCTGAGCTGACCGTTCGGATGGGTGTCGGCGTCCTGCGGGCGCAGGCCGAGCATGATGAAGGGGCAGCCGTCCAGGGAGATCCGCTTGAGCGAGGCCTCCAGCGGGACGAAGCGTCCCTCCGGCGTCAGTCCTTCGACTTCCAGCCAGACCACGGCGCTGCCCCAGAAAGCGGCAAACGCCAGGTTGTAGCCCGGCGTTTGCTTGTTGAGCGGTAGCTCGGGGAAGAGGTGCGACGCCTCTCGCCCGATCAGTTCCTGGCTGTCCCGCTTGAGCAACTCGCCGACCGACGCGCTGCAGTAGGCGACGACGCCGTGCTGGTCGAGGATGGCGACCGCAGGGTCGCCGGCGGATGCGAAGGCATCGTCGGGATGTGCCGGACGCAGGAGCCGGGACGGCGAATCGATTCCGCCGAACCGGGGTTCGCGTGCGTTGTGGGCGGCCTCCATCGCATCTCCTTTTTTGCCCGCTTCGCCGAGCAATATAAGGATTCACTTTATCGGTGAAGGAAGCGGCGAAAAATACCCGCAATTCCTTATTTTTCGGGGCTGCCTGTCCATGGCGTCGACCCCGCCCTGCGCACGGGCGCTCAGCTCGAGGTCAGGCCGTTGCGCACCGCATATTTGGTCAGTTCGGCGACGCTGTGCAGGTCGAGCTTGCGCATGATGTTGCGCCGGTGCACCTCGACCGTGCTGGTCGCGATGTGCAGACGGCCGGCGATGATCGGCGAGGTGCAGCCTTCAGCGAGCAATTGCAGCACCTCGCGTTCGCGCCGGCCGAGCCGGATGTCGCCGTTCTTGTCGATCGATTTCTTGCCGCCGCGCACGGTGTCGATGACGACCGCGGAAATCTCCGGGCAGAGATAGGTGCGTCCCTGCGCGACGGCGCGGATGGCGCGCAGCAGTTCGTCGCGTCCGGCCGATTTGACGACGTAGCCGCAGGCGCCGGCGTCGAGCATCTGGAGCACGATGCGGCGGTCGGAATAGGTCGAGAGCGCGAGCACGCGCAGGCCCGGATGCTCGGCGAGCAGCGCGCGGGTGGTTTCGATGCCGCCCATGTTCGGCATGCCGACGTCCATGACGACGACGTCGGGCCGGTTTTCCCGTACCAGCTTCAGCGCCTCGGCACCGTCGCTGGCTTCGCCGGCGAGGGCGATGTCGTGCTCGCGGTCGAGGACGGTCTTCAGCGCGTCGCGCAGGATCTTGTGGTCGTCGATCAGCATGATGCGAATGGCCATGGTCGTTCTCCGGATCAGATGTCTGCAGCTTTGTTCGGGAAGCTGATCGAAACGGTGGCGCCGTAGCCCGGCTGGGTGTCCACGTTCATCTGCCCCCCGACGAATTCGATGCGTTCGCGCGCGCTCACCAGTCCGAAGCCGGATTCGACGCGGCTGCCGCTCAAGGCCTTTTCGTAGTCGAAGCCCTTGCCCTGGTCGGTCACCGAGAGCGTCAGCCGGCCGTCGTCGTCCTGCTGGCAGTCGATCTGCGCGAGGTTCGTCCCGGCGTGCTTGGCGACGTTGATGAGCAGTTCGCGCAGGACGCGGAAGGTCGTCGTGCGCGCCGGCTCTTCGAGGACGGGCGGCGGGCCGTCGACGTCGATGCGCACGCTCAGTCCGTAGCTCCGCTCCATTTCCTCGGCCAGCCATTCGAGCGCCGGGATCAGTCCGAGCGTTTCGAGCACCGGCGGGCTCAACTGCTGCATCAGCGAGCGGACCGAGCGGTTCGACTGGTCGATCAGGTCCTCGATTTCCTTCAGCGGCTTTTTGAGCGTGCCGCGCCGCTCGCTGTCCTCGAGCGAGGTGAGCTTGATCTTGACGATGGCGAGCAGCTGGCCGAGGCCGTCGTGCAGATCCTGCGCCAGGATGCGCCGCTCGCGCTCCTCGATCAGCCCCAGCTCGGCCATCAGCGTGCGCAGCTGGGCGGTGCGCAGGCGCACCTGTTCCTCGAGCATTCCGGCGGCGCTGCGCTGCGCGTTCGCGATCTCCTCTGCCTGTTTGCGGGCTTCGCTGATGTCGGTGTAGTTGATGATCACGCCGTCGATCCGGTCGTTCTCGGTGCGGTAGGGCAGGCTGCGGCGCAAATACCAGTGGCCGTTCGGCGACCGCAGTTCGCGCTGCGTGGCGGCCAGCGTCCTCAGCACGGTCTCGATGTCCTCGGCGAGCGCTTCGCCGAAACCGCCCGGCGCGAGGTCGTCGACCGAGCGTCCGATATCCGCCGCCATGATGTTGCAGAGGGCGCCCATGCCCGGGGAAAACCACTTGATGCGCTTGCCGCGGTCGATGCAGAGGGTCGCGATTTCACTGCTCGCGAGCAGGTTGCGGATGTCCGTGGTGGACGCTTCGAGTTCTCCGACCTTGGTCTGCAGCTGCCGATTGACGAGCTTCAGCTCCTCGTTGAGCGATTGCAGGTCCTCTTTCGAATTTTCCAGTTCGGCGTTGATCGAATGCAGTTCCTCGTTGATCGAGATGATCTCCTCGTTGGAGATCTTCAGGTCCTCGTTCGAGGTTTCCAGCTGCTCGATGGCGCTCTGCAGGTCTTCCTTGGTGGCCTGCAGTTCGTCCTCCAGCTGCCGCACCATGCGTCCCTCGCTGCCGAGCGGCGAGGGGGCGCTGGCGACGTTCTCGAAGACCACGAGGAGCAGGGGATCGCCGACGCCGTTGCTGCCGGCCGGCAGGACGCTGAACCTGACCGCCTCGAAAGTGTTGCCGCGCCAGACGCGGGCGTTGTCCACAACGACGCAGGCGTTGCCCGCGATGGCTTCGCGCACCGCGCTGCGCAGGCGCGAACGCAGACCGTCGCGGATCTGCGCGAGCAGGTCGTGGGTCGGCGCGCCGCGCGGCATCTGCAGGAATTCCTCGGTCGGCCCGGAGTAGTACAGGGCCTCGAAACGCGCGTTGATCAGCACGGCGGCGGGCGAGAAACGTTCGAGAATCAGCTGTTGCGTCAGGCCGGCCAGTGCGCCCGGAAGGCCGGTCTCGCAGCGGGTGCCGGCCGTCGGCAGGGGGTCGGGCGTCCGCTGGCTTTCGCGGATCGGAAATTCGAGCTGATTCGGCGTGAAGCCGCCGGTGTGCCGGTAGAGCCGCCATTTCCTGGCCAGCGGCCGGAAGACGTCTTCGTAGCGCCCGACCGTTTCCGCGTTGCCGAGAAAAAGGTAGCCGCCGGGCTGCAGGGCGAAGTGGAAGATGGAGATGACCTTGCGCTGGCTTTCCGGGTCGAGATAGATCAGCAGGTTGCGGCAGCAGATCAGGGCGATGCCCGAGAAAGGCGGATCGCGCAGCAGGTTCTGCTTGCCGAAGATCAGCGTTTCGCGCAGCTTCCGGCTCACCTGATAGCGCTGCGCCTCGCCGTCTTCGACGAAGTAGCGCGCGAGCAATTCGGGCGGGATGCGTTCGGCGATGCTCGCCGGGTAGCAGCCGCGGCGCCCGACTTCCAGCGCGTCCTCGTTGGTGTCGGTGGCGAAGACCTGCAGGGGGCAGTTCTTGCCCGTCGCGCGCAGGCGTTCCGTGAGCAGGATGGCGATCGAATAGGCCTCCTCGCCGGTCGAGCAGCCCGGCACCCAGACGCGGATGGGTTCGTCGTCCGGGCGCGCGTCGACCAGGGGAACGACGATTTCCTTCTCGGCCAGCCGCCAGGCATCCTCGTCGCGGAAAAAGGCGGTGACGCCGATCAGCAGGTCCTTGAACAGCGCCTCGACCTCTTTCGGATCGCGCTTCAGGAGCGCCACGTAGGCATCGACGTCGGCCACCGAATGCAGGCTCATGCGCCGCTGCGCCCGGCGCAGGAGGGTGTTGCGCTTGTAGCCGCCGAAGCAGTAGCCGCGCAGGTTCTGGATGGTGCGGAGGATTTCCTCGATCGCCGCGTTGCCTTCCTTCGCCGAGGTGCGCGGCAGCGGGTCGGCGACGTAGGCGTGGCTGGCATAGGCGAGCAGGCTGGCCGGCATCTGGCCGACCGCCAGTACCTGGCTGACGAGTCCGGTGGCGATGGCGCTGCGCGGCATGCTGTCGAACTCGCAGCTTTGCGGCGTCTGCACGAGGACGATGCCGCCGTTTTCGACGATGCTCCGGAGCCCCTGCGAGCCGTCGCCGCCGCTCCCCGAAAGGACGATGCCGATGGCCCGTTCGTGCTGGTCCTCGCCCAGCGCGGCGAAGAAGTGATCGATCGGCAGGCGCGGTCCGCGCGCGTTGTCCGGCACCCCCAGATGCAGGCAGCCGCCGTGGATCGAGGCGTAGGTGTTGGCCGGCAGGGTATAGACCCGGTTCGCTTCGAGCCGCACGCCCTCGCTGGCCTGCTGAACGGACATCGCGGTGTGCTTGCCGATGATCTCGGCGGCCAGGCTCTTCTGCGTCGGGCTCAGGTGCTGGACGATCACGAAAGCCAGTCCGCTGTCGTCCGGCATGGCGCCGAAGAACTCGCAGATCGCCTCCAGCCCGCCGGCCGAGGCGCCGATGCCGACGATGCACGGAGTCGCCGGCGCCGCTTCCTTCGCCCGGCGCCTGGGCGGCGCCGACGTGGCGCTGTCGATTGCCAAGTTCGCTTCTCCCTGTTCTTCGATGGTCTTTTCGCCTGCTGCGCGGTGTCCTCGGGATTCGCCGATTACTGTTTGAATGTTAACAAGATAGCCCTCCATAAGCGTTACCCGATGTCCGGTATTCCCGCGTCGCAAGCTTGCCGGCCAAGGCTCTGCGCGGTGCCGCGGGTTTCGTTTCCGGACGGGTGTTTCACTTGCGATGCACCGCCGGACCGGGCGCGAACGCCCATTGCGCGGGGCGTGCGGGGGCGTCCGGCGATGTTTCGCGGACGATCTGTTTCACACGGTTTACACGCTCCTTGCGTTCGTCATTCCGGGTTTTTGGTCTGTTCTGTAAATTTCATTTTAATCAGTATGTTACGAGTAATTTTTCCCCTGGCACGGGGTTCGCTTACGTCGCTCGGTGGAGGGCGCAGCATGGTGCGGCGCCTGCCCTTGATCAGGAGATTGCAAAATGAACAAGACACTATTGGCGACCGCCATCGCCTTGGCCTTCGGTACGTCTGCTGCTTGGGCGAATCCGACCAACAACGCTACGACGGTGACGCTCAATCCCGTTCCGGCGACGACGGACGGCACCCCGTCCGCCGCCGCCTCGCAGTCGGCCGACGGCGCGGCCTTCCAGCAGACCGCCATCGCCAAGTCCAAGCAGGGCGGCGAGAACAACGTCCAGGCGAACGAGAATTCGACCGCCACCGACAACAGCAACAACAGCAAGACCTATTCGAGCACCGACAGCAGCACCAGCACGAAAACCAGCACCAGTACCCGGACCAGCACGACGAACCTGACGAAGGACAGCAACAACACCCGGACGACCACGCTTACCAAGAACGACACCAAGACCAACACCAACAGCAACAACGAAGGCGATGCAAGGGCGAGCGATTACGCCACGTCGGCCAACAACGGCGCTTCGGCGACCTCCAACTTCAACAATTCCTTCAACCATAGTGCGGCGATCGCCAAGATCGATCTCAGCGGTGCGGTCACGGGCAACCGGGTACACGACATCGGCAACAACGCCGGCAACAACGGCAATGCCAACGGCGCCGGCGGCGGGACCGGCGGCAACGGCTACGGCGGCAAGGCCTACGGCGGGACCGGCGGCAACGGCGGCGCGGGCGGTGCGGGCGGTGCCGGCGGCAGCGGCGGCGTTGCCAGCGCGAGCAACGGCAGCGCCTCGGCCGGCGATGCGAGCAACGGCAGTGCGAACAACGGCAGCGCCACGGCCGGCTACGGCGGCGACGGCGGCAATGCCAAGAACGCCAAGGGCGCCAACGGCGGCGATGCCAAGGCTTACGGCGGCGACGCGACGAACACGACGGCGCAGAAGGCCACCGGTTCCGACTCGACCAGCGTCGCCAAGGGCGGTTCGTCAATGGCGGCGGATACGACCAAGACCGGTTCGGCCGACACCACGTCCATGGCCAAGGGCGGTTCGTCGACGGCGCTCGACAGTGCCAAGGGCGGTTCGTCGGCAGCGCTCGACAGCGCCAAGGGCGGTTCGTCGAAGGCTTCCGACGCTTCGCTCGGCGGTCTCGCCGCGTCCAGCCAGAAGAGCCTGACCGGCGGCGCGGATGCAAACAGCAAGACTGTGGCCGGCGGCGCCGATTCGACCAACAAGGCGTGGGGCGGCGCAGCGGCGTCCGATCCTGCCGCTCCTGGCGGCTATGCCACGAACGGCCCGACCACCACGACGGCCGGCGCGGCGACCGGCGCCGCGGGCGGAACGTCGTCGACCGGCGGCGGCACGCAGACGGCGAGCAACACCGGCGGCGCGGCGACCGGCTCGGCGACCTCGACAGCGGGTAGCGGTACCGGCACGGCGACCTCGACGGCGGGTAACGCCACGGGGACGGCGACCTCCACCGGCGGTGCCGGCACGACCGGCGCGGCGACGGCCTCGAGCGGCGCGGCCACCGGTACGGCGACCTCGACCGCGGGTACCGCCACCGGCGGTACGGCCAGCTCCACCGGCGGCAGCGCGACCACCACGGCCAATGCCACCGGTGCCGGCGGTTCGGCGACCGGCGGCGCGGGCGGCACGGCCAGCAACACCGGCGGTGCGGGCGGCGCGGGCGGTTCGGCGAGCAACGGCAGCGCGACCAACGGCGGCGCGACGACGACCGCTTCCAACGGCAGCGCGACCGGCGGCACGGCCCAGGGCGGTAGCGGTGCCATCGGCGCCGTGGGCGGCGCCGGCGGCGTCGGGCAGGGCGGTCTCGGCGGTACCGGCAACGGTGCGGTCGGCGGTGCCGGCGGCAATGGCGGCAGCGTCGCCGTCAGTGCCGGAACCTTCGACATGTCCAACACCATGACCAGCGTCGGTCAGTCGGCCGCCGGCATCATGGTGGCCGCGCAGCAGAGCGGCATCAACTCGCTGGTGCAGCAAGCGGTCAACGTCCAGGCCAACCTGAACGTCGGCAAGTAAGCGCATCGTCCCGGAGGCCGCGCGCTGCGGTCTCCGGGTGTCCTTCGACTTGCGCGGGAGAACGACGTCATGGCAACTCATCTTTCCCGGTCGCTACTGCTCGCCACCCTGCTCGGCGGCGCGCTGCAGTGGCCGGTTCATGCTTTCGCCGATGAAAACGGCAGCCTTTCCGGCGCCTTGCCGGAAGCTGCGGTCAAGACCGAGGTTGGCGTGTTCGGCAGCGGCGCGATCGAGCCTGGCGCGCTCGACGTCTATCGCGGCGGCGCCGAGAACCTGACGCTCGAACTGAACAAGAACCAGAGCACGGGAACCGTGACCGACAACCAGGCCTACAACCTGACGACCGGCAACAACCTCATCACCGACGGCTCGCTGGCCGGCGCCAGCGGCTTTTCGACGGTGATCCAGAATTCGGGCAACAACGTCCTGATCCAGAATTCGACCATCATCAACCTGCAGGTGAAGTGAGCGATCATGAACGTCGTTCGCGTCCTGCCGCTGCTGACCGTGCTGCTGGCATTGCCGCCGGGCGTCCGCGCCGAGGGCGCGAAGAGCTATGCCGACATGCCGGTGCAGTCGGGCGGCGCCTTTTCGGTGCCGGTTCACAGCATCAAGGATTTGCGCTTCCGCAACACGATTCACCAGCAATACGATTTCAGCTGCGGCTCGGCCGCGCTGGCCACCCTGCTGACCCACCACTACGCTTACCCGGTCAGCGAGCAGGACGTCTTCCGCGAGATGTTCGAGCGCGGCGACAAGGACAAGATACGTCGGGAAGGCTTCTCCCTGCTCGACATCAAGGGCTATCTCGAAAACCACGGCTTCCAGGCCGACGGCTACGTCGCCGACGTCGAGCAGCTCGTCAAGGTCGGCATTCCGGCCATCGCCCTCATCAAGGACAGCGGCTATTACCACTTCGTCGTGGTCAAAGGCCTGCGCGGCGGGCGCGTGCTCGTCGGCGACCCGTCGTCCGGCTCGCGCGCGATGCCCGAACGGCAGTTCAAGGAGCTGTGGGTGAATCGCGTCCTCTTCGTCATCCACAACAAGATCGAGATCGCGAGCTTCAACGCCGAGCAGGACTGGCGCGCGGCGCCCCGGGCGCCGCTCGGCGACGGCATCTATCGCGGCATCGCCGACGCGCTGCCGAAACGCGGCCCCTCGGACTATTAGGGACGGATGGCGATGAAACCCCGGCGGCCCACAGCCCTGAAACCCGTGCTCAAGTTTGGCCTCTCGTTGCTGCTCGCGGCCTACATGCCCGGGCCGTGGCAGAGCGGGCTGATCGCGTACGCCTTTGCCGAAGCCGCGGCGCCGAGCGACGGCGCCTTGGCGCTTGCCGTCGCGACGCCGCCCGGCGAGCCCTCGGCCGCCTGCGCGGCCGCCCTGCAGCGTGCGCTGGAGGCTGCGCCGGCCTTGCTGGCGCTCGCCGACTGGCCCCTCGACACGACGCCGCCGGCCGAATGTTCGGCCGACGGAGGCGCTGCGCTGCTCGCCGCGGTTGCCGAAGGGCTGGCGGAAGCGGAGTCAGTGGAGTTGGTCTATCCCTATCCGCCAGCGGATTTTGCGCTCAACGATGCGATAGGGGATATCACTCCGGGCGCAACGGCCAGCGCTCAACAGGGTTCGGCGGCGCCGCCAGGACTGTCGGCAGAAGGCGCGCCTGATCCCTTCGCGGGCAAGCTGGTGGCGCTTGCCGACGGATCGCTGGACGACGATTCGCTCGACGGCATTCGCGGCGGCTTCGAGCTGGCCGACTCCAACCTGAAGTTCTCCTTCGGCATCGAGCGGGCGGTCTTCATCAACGGTCAGCTGAGCGCGTCCACCGTGCTCAATCTGCGCGATCTGCAATGGACCGTGGGCGCGGGCAAGGCGCCCGAGGTGCTGACGAACGGCGCGCCCGGCGCGCTCGGCGTCATCCAGAACGGGGCCGGCAACGTCGTTCCGGCGCAGCTCGGCGGCAACCTGGCCGGAACGGTGATCCAGAACACGCTGAACAACCAGAACATCCAGACCGTGACGACGATCAACGCGGCGGTGAACAGCGCGCAGATGCTGCGCTCGATGTCGCTGCAGACGTCGATCAACAACGGCATCGTCAATTCCCTGCGCCGCTGAGCGTTTTGCGTTCGTCGACGATGCAAAAGCCGGGGGGCCGCAAGCGCGGCCCCCCGATTTTCATCCTTGCCGCCGCCTTCAGAAAGTCATCGGCAGGCGAACCGAGAGCTGGACGTCCGGCGTGTCGCGCGTGACGCCGACGCCGACCGAGACGTTCAGCGAGGTGCTCTTGTCGATGCGGTGCGAGTAGCCGAGGAGCAGGGTGCCGAGCTGGGTGCGCACGGTGTTCACCGCGTCGCTGCCGTTGATCTGCGTCTTGCCGACCGAGGCGTGGTCGTAGCCGATGCTGAACGACGAGCGGTCGTTCAGCGACAGGCCCATGCCGAAGTTGAAGCCGAGCACGCCGCCCGGCGTCACGTCGCCGATCGGAACGGCACCGTTGGTCGTGTTCAGGCTGACGCCCGTGCGCTTGAAGTTGTATTGATAGCTGATGCTGCCGAAGAATACCGCCGGGTCCGCAGGGTAGAGCATGGTCAGCCCGGGCTGGATGGTGTAGAAGCCCGACCCGGTGGGCAGTTCCTTCTGCAGTTCGTTGGAGACGTTGGGATTGGCGCCGGTGTCGGTGAGCACCTCGAACGGGTCCTTGCCGGTGCGGGTCTTGAAGCGCAGCGTGCCGACGTAGTAGGCGCGGTCGGCGCCGCCGTCGTTCAACTGGTAGCGGCCGGTGAATTCGACGTCGCCGATGCCCGAGCCGGTGCTCGTGAACAGTTCGTCGCGCCCGGCGCCGATGTTCTGCGGACGCGAAAGGACCGAATCCGAACGATAGACGTAGGGCAGCTTGGCCTCGATCTCGAAGCGGTTGGTGATGCCCCAGCGCGCCGTCAGGCTGGGCGTGAAGGTGTTGCGCCTGACTTCGCGGACGTCGACCAGACCGATCAGCAGCGCCGGGATGATCGTGTAGCCGACCAGCGAAACGCGGTTGCTCGACGAGTAGCCGTACTGCATGCCCGGCTCCAGCACCATCTTGCCGCGCGGCGTGAGCACGCCCGGCTGGTCGAAGATCGGCGCGATCGCCGGCGGCTTGCCGTCCTGCGCGGGAGATTGTCCGACCGGCTGCTGGCTAGGCTGCGACGATGCCTGCGCGACCAGGAGCGGTTCGCCGTCGCTGGCGCGGATCGGGCCGGTGGCGCCGCCGCGCGTGTTGCGCAAGGCTTCCATGCCGAGCGCCTTGCGGATGTCGGCGAGCTTGGCGTCCTCTTCCGCGACGCGCTGGCGCAGGGCGTCCAGGCGCTTGGTCTGTTCGACGATCAGGGCGCGCAATTCCTGTTCCGAGGCCGGATCGGCGGCTTGCGCCATGCCGCCGCAGGCCACGATCAGGGCACCGACGAGCGCCTTTTCGCCAAATGCCGTCCTTTGTTTCCGCCTGATTTGCATCGCACCGATCCCCCTGGCTAGTCTTCGACCGCGATCATATGCGGCCGGTATGGCGCGATAAATACCGTGAAATCAGTATTCAAGAGCGTTTGAACGGCATTCGCCGCGCATCTCTCGGGCGATTTTCCGGAGGGCTTGCCGGTCGCCTCAGTGCAGCGGTGCGATGTTGAGCTTGTTCATCATGCGGTAGAGCGTGACGCGCGAGACGCCGAGCTGGCGGGCCGCCCGGGAAACGTTGTTGCGGTTGGCGCGCAGGCTGCTTTCCACGATGTCGCGGTCGAAGGAGGCGCGGGCATCCTCCAGCGTCAGGTTTTCGCGCACCCGTACGCTGTCTTCCAGACCGAGATCGGCGGTGCTGATCAGGCGGTTCTCGCTCATGATCAGCGCGCGGTGCACGCGGTTGATCAGTTCGCGGACGTTGCCCGGCCAGTCGTAGGCGTTCATCGCCTTCAGCGCTTCGCTGCTGAAACCGCTGGCCCGGCTGCCGCGGCCGGCGGCGTTGAGTTTGCGGAAAATCGCGTCGGCAAGGATGGGTACGTCGCCGGCTCTCGCGCGCAAGGGGGGGAGCTGCATGTGAAGGACGTTCAGGCGGTAGTAGAGGTCTTCGCGGAAGCGCCCGCATTTGACCGCTTCGCGCAGGTCGACGTGGGTCGCGGCGACGATCCGGAAATCGACCGGGATCGCCTGCGTCGATCCGACGCGGGTGATCGTGTGCTCCTGCAGGACGCGCAGCAGGTTGGCCTGCAGGGCGAGGGGCAGGTCGCCGATCTCGTCGAGGAAGAGCAGGCCGCCGTTGGCCGCTTCGATGCTCCCGATCTTGCGCTGGAAGGCGCCGGTGAAGGCGCCCTTTTCGTGCCCGAACAGTTCGGACTGGATCAGCTCGGTCGGGATGGCGCCGCAGTTCACCACGATGAAGGCGCCCGTCGAGCGCTGCGAATGGCGGTGGATGGCCTGCGCCACGAGTTCCTTGCCGGTTCCCGTCTCGCCGCCGACGAGCACGGGCAGGTCGGCCTTCACCACTTTTTCCATCTGGCGGAAGAATTCGCACATGGCCGAACTCGCGCCGTAGATGCCGAAGCGGCCGGAGGCTTCGTTCTTTCCGCTCAGCGCCAGGCGCAGGCGGGCCTTGCCGTGTGCGTGGCCGATGCAGGGCAGCAGGCGTTCCGGGTCGATCGGCAAGGTATGGAAATCGTGGAAGGCGCGCACGACGAAGGCCTGGAAATCCGTATCGGCGAGCAGTTCGCGCCCGACCACGGCGATCCATTCGGTAGCCGACGAACCGAGCACGAGACGCTCGATTTCCTGTTGCTGCGCCAGCGCGAAATCCAGCGTGAGCGCATCGAAGATCGCCAGGCCGACGCCGTAGCGCTTCTGCTGCAAAAGCTGCCTCGCCTCCGCAATGGAACGGGCATGGGTGAATGTCGATTCCGGCGTGGCGATTTCGGCCAGACGCTCGGCCATCGTTCCTTGCGGATCGAGAACGAGCACATCCCGCATCTGCTCTTCGCGCATTTTCACTTCGTATTCCCCCGTGGTCGTTGACTCGAGGCGGGGGCGGCTCCGGGAAGGAGCGGCGGCCCTCGCGGCGCGGGATCGCCGCCGCCGCGAATTCGAGCTCGATGGATGGGCGCTGGTGAATGCCCGGCGAGAAGTTATTCGCTGTAGGAGACTGTAGTCTCCCGGGGGATGGCGGAAAAATACTTGAAGTACCCTAATTTCCAGGGGGGTACCTAGCAGATAAGGGTAGCGGGCGGTGTGCGAAAACGCACGAAAGGCATCGTTCCCTTGGCCGTCGATCTTCGCGGAGGCTCCTCCCGGGTGGGAGGAGCCGTCCGGGAGGCGGCGATGCGTTCGTTCTTTCAGGTCGCCAGTTCGAAGACCCGGCGCGATACGTCGAGGCCGATCTCGCGCCGCTCGCCGAGCGCCGTCATGCCGTGCCGTTCGAGCTGTGCGACGAGCGCCGGAACGGCGTCGGCGCCGATGCCGTAGCCCGAGAGGCGGGTCGGCACGCCGAGCGACTCGAAGAAGTCGCGCGTGCGCGCGATGGCGGCGTCGATGCGCGCCTCTTCGTCGCCGTCCGTCAGGCCCCAGACGCGCGCGGCGTACTGCAGCAGCTTTTCGCGCTTCTCGACGCGCCGCTCCTGCAGCATCGCGGGCAGGACGACGGCCAGCGTCTGCGCGTGGTCGAGTCCGTGCAGCACGGTCAGCTCGTGGCCGAGCATGTGCGTCGCCCAGTCCTGCGGCACGCCGGCGCCGATCAGGCCGTTCAGCGCCAGCGTCGCGGTCCACATCAGATTGGCGCGCACCTCGTAGTTGTCGGGATCCTTCAGCGCCTTCGGGCCTTCCTCGATCAGCGTCAGCAGCAGGCCCTCGGCGAAACGGTCCTGCACCTTGGCGTCGGCCGGGTAGGTCAGGTACTGCTCGGCGATGTGCACGAAGGCGTCGACGACGCCATTGGCGACCTGGCGCGCCGGCAGCGTGTAGGTCTTCGTCGGGTCGAGCACCGAGAAGACCGGGAAGAGCAGGCGGTTGGCGAAAGCCAGCTTGTCCTGCGTGGCGCGCCGCGTGACGACGGCGCCGTTGTTCATTTCCGAGCCGGTGGCGGGCAGCGTGAGGACGCTGCCGAAGGGAACCGCCGCGCGCACCGGGGCGCGCTCGGAGAGGATGGTCCAGGGGTCGCCCTCGAAGGGGATGGCGGCGGCGATGAACTTGGTGCCGTCGATCACCGAGCCGCCGCCGACGGCGAGCAGGAAGTCGATCTTCTCGCGGCGCGCGAGTTCGACGGCCTGCATCAACGTTTCATAGGTCGGGTTCGGTTCGATGCCGCCGAATTCGACGACGGCGAAGTCCTTGAGCGTGGTCTTGACCTCGTCCAGCGTGCCGGTCTTGACGACGCTGCCGCCGCCGTAGGTGATCAAGACGCGGGCGCCGGCCGGAAGCTCGCGCGGCAGGTCGGCGATGCGGCCGGCGCCGAACAGGATGCGGGTCGGGTTGTGGAAGGTGAAGTTCTGCATGGGGGGGCCTTTCGCTCAGGCCGCCGCGCTTTCGCGGACGGGGTAGTCGGTGTAGCCGCGCTCGTCGCCGCCGTACAGCGTCGCCGTCTGCAGGGGGGCGAGCGGCACGTCGTGGCGCAGGCGCTCGACGAGGTCGGGGTTGGAAATGAAGGGGCGGCCGAAGGCGATCAGGTCGGCCCGGTCCGCCGCGCGCGCCGCGATCGCCATGTCGCGCGTGTAGCCGTTGTTGGCGATGTAGGCGTTCGGGAAGAGGCGGCGCAGCTTGCCGAGGTCGAAGTCGGTCGGGCGGCCAGGCACGCGCTCGCCGCCGGTGTTGCCTTCGACGATGTGCAGGAAGGCGATGTCGCGCGCCGCGAGCTGTTCGACGGCGTAGGTGAAGACCGGTTCGGGATTGCTGTCGTCGATGTCGTTGGCGCCGCTGATCGGCGACAGGCGTACGCCGACGCGCTCCTTGCCGATCGCCGCGACGACGGCGTCGGTCGCTTCGAGCAGCAGGCGCGCGCGGTTCTCGACGCTGCCGCCGTAGGCGTCGGTGCGCAGGTTGGTCTTGTCGCGCAGGAACTGGTCGAGCAGATAGCCGTTGGCGGCGTGGATCTCGACGCCGTCGAAGCCGGCGGCCAGCGCGTTGCGCGCGGCCTGCGCGTAGTCGGCGACGATGCCGGGCAGCTCGGACAGTTCGAGCGCGCGCGGCGTCACCATGTCCTCCTTGCCCTTGCCGGTGAACACCCAGCCGTTCGGCTTCACCGCCGACGGTGCGACCGGCAGCGCGCCGCCTTCCTGCAGCGCCGGGTGCGAAATGCGGCCGACGTGCCAGAGCTGGATGACGATCTTGCCGCCCTTGGCGTGCACGGCGTCGGTGATCTTCTTCCAGCCGGCAATCTGCTCGGCGCTGTAGATGCCCGGCGTCTGGATGTAGCCCTTGCCCTGCGGCGAAATCTGCGAAGCCTCGCTGATGATCAGGCCGGCGTCGGCGCGCTGCGCGTAGTAGGTGGCCATCAGGTCGGTCGGCACGTCGCCGGCGCCGGCGCGGCTGCGCGTGAGCGGCGCCATGACGATGCGGTTGGCGAGTTGCAGCGCGCCGACGCGGGCGGGCTGGAAGAGATCGGAAGTGTCGTTGTTCGGTTGAGCGGACATCTAGGTCTCCTGTGGCTTTGGACTGAACGGTCCGGAAAGGGGGAAGAAAAGGGGGATGAAAGGGGAGGGGACAAGTGGATCAGGGGCCGCCGCCGAGCAGGCAGTCCAGTTGCGTATCGGCGAGGGCACTCAGCCGGGTGCTGGCGAAGCCGCCCTTGGCCAGGACCTGCAGGCCGGCGACGAGGCCGAGCAGGGCGTCGGCCGTGCGCGCCGGATCGAAGGCGGGCGACAGCGAGCCGTCGGCCTGCCCGCGCGCGACGGTTTCGGCGAGAAAGGCGGTGAGTTCGTCGAGATGGCGCCGCACGCCGGCTTCGATTTCGGCGTCGTGCGGCGCGAGTTCGACGGCGATGTTCACGATCAGGCAGCCGCAGCGCTCGCCGGGTCGGTGCTTGGCCGGGGCGACGCCGTGTCCGACCCAGGCCGCGAGCAGCGGCGCTACCGGCGCCGTCGATTCCGCGCCGCCGAAATGGCGGCGCGCCTCGGCGAGTTCGCGCGCGCTGTAGCGGCGCAGGGCGGCGAGCAGCACTTCGCGCTTGCTGCCGAAGCATTCGTAGAAGCTGCTCTTGCTCAGCGCCATGGCGGCCAGCAGGTCGGTCATCGAGGTCGCGGCGTAGCCCTTCAGCCAGAACGCGTCGAGCGCCCGGTCGAGGACTTGGTCGATATCGAATTCGCGGCAGCGGGACATGGCGGACCTGAGCAAAAGAATGTCGCCGATCATACTGGACCGATCGGTCCAGAACAAGCCCCCGCCCGTATCGGCGTGTGCCGGATCGTATCGCCCTGTAACGTTCCGCATCGTCCGCAGCCGCCTCTTTTGCATCTTTCGCCTCGTTCGCTTCCCGTTTCGCTCCGGCGGTCGCGCGCGGTATTTCCTTCCGGCCGCCTTGCCGGAATGGCGCCGCGCGCGCAAAGCGGCTATCGTTCGCTTCCGTCCGAACAAGGGGGCGCCCGGTGCGCCGCCCGTTTCCTGGAGCCTGCCATGAGCGCATCCCTGACCGACCTTCTCGACGAACTCGAACGCTTCGGCGCGTCCAACGACGCTTCCACGGCCGAGCGGCCCCGCCGCATGCTCAACATCACGCGCGATACCGGCGAATTCCTCGCCGTGCTGGTGCATGCCACGAACGCCCGGCGCATCCTCGAAATCGGCACCTCGAACGGCTATTCGACGCTCTGGCTGGCCGAAGCGGCGCGCGCGACCGGCGGTTCGGTGAGCACGGTCGAATTCTCCGCGTTCAAGCGGGAGCTCGCCGCGGCGAACTTCGCGCGCGCCGGGCTGGCGTCGCACATCGCCCAGATCCACGACGACGCCGGGCGGGTGCTGGCGGGGGCCGCCGACGCCGCCTACGACCTGATCTTTCTCGATTCCGAGCGCGGCGAATACTGCGGCTGGTGGCCCGACCTGCGGCGGACGCTGCGTCCGGGCGGCCTGCTGGTGGTCGACAACGCCACCTCGCACGCGGCGGAAATGGCGCCGTTCATGGCGGGCGTGCGCGCCGACGCGGATTTCGCCTGCAGCCTCGTCCCGGTCGGCAACGGCGAGTTTCTCGCGACGCGCCTGCGCTAGCCGCCGCCGCGCCGCGCCGCGCTTGCCGGCCGCCGGCCGCTCGCTCTCCGCCGTCCGCCTTTCTCACCCGGTCGCCTGACCGCCGCCCGCGCCGCAAGCGGCGCGGCGACGCGAATACGCGGACATCGGTATTGAATTGATCCCGCCGTGCGCGGTCCAATCGACGTCAATGACTTCGTCGCGTGCGTCGCGACCACTTCCGGGAGATCGGGCGGCCCATGACTGTCCGTGCATATAAGAAGGTCTTCGTCTTCACGGCGCTCGGCATCGCCGCCGCCGGGATCGTTTTTCTCGTCGAGGAAGGGCGCCATTTCCGTCTCCAGGCGCATCTGCTTTCCGATATCGGCCAGCAGATCAGCTACCGCGTCGAACCGGGCGCCAGCCAGCAAATCCGCTTCGGCGGCGGCGGTCCCTACGATCAGCGTCTCGGCTACAGCGCCCTGCCGGACTACATCCAGCGCCTGCAAGCCGACGGCTACGTCATCAGCGGGCAGGCCCGGCAGTCGCCGCAGCTGCTCAAGGTCATGGACATGGGGCTGTTCGCGCCCTACCGCGAGAAGACGCAGGCCGGCCTCGGCATCCTCGATTGCCGCAACGATCCGCTCTACGCCGCGCGTTACCCGGAGCGCGTGTTCAGCGACTTCGACGCGGTGCCGCGCGTGCTGGTCGAGTCGCTGCTCTTCATCGAGAACCGCGAACTGCTCGACGAGTCGCGCCCGCGCCGCAACCCGGCCGTCGAGTGGGACCGCTTCGCGCGCGCCCTGTTCGACCAACTGGTGCATGCGGTCTACCCCGGCCACGAGGCGCCGGGCGGCAGCACGCTGGCGACGCAGATCGAGAAGTACCGCCATTCGCCGCAGGGGCGCACGATCGGCGCCCGCGAGAAGCTGCGCCAGATGAGTTCTGCTTCGCTGCGCGCCTATCTGGACGGCGAGGAAACGCTGGAAACGCGCCGTCGCATCGTGCTCGACTACCTCAACACCGTGCCGCTCTCGGCGCGCCCCGGGCGTGGCGAAGTCAATGGCCTGGGCGACGCGCTGTGGGCATGGTACGGGCGCAACCTGCAGGACATCGGCGATCTGCCCGCGGCCGGCGAGGAGCGGCTCGGCGCGGATTTCGGGGAAAAGGCGCTGGCCTACAAGCAGGCGCTGTCGCTGATGATCGCCCAGCGCCGTCCCTCGTACTACCTGAGCGGCAACGGCGACGAACTCGAAGCGCATGCCAACGTCTATCTGCGCCTGCTCGCCGACGCCGGCATCATCACGCCCGCCGTGCGCGACGCGGCGCTCGCCCGGCCGATCGCCTTCCGCGCCGGCGGCGCCGAGCGGGCGACGGCCAGCTTCGCCTCGCGCAAGGCGGCCAACGCCGTGCGCGTCGGCCTCGCGGCGCAGCTCGGCGTCGCCGGCCTGTACGAACTCGACCGCCTCGATCTCGTGGCGCACAGCACGCTCAACGCCGACCTGCAGCAGGCCGTCACCGCCCGCCTCGAAGCCCTGCGCGACCCGGCGGTGGCCAAGGCGGCGGGGCTGATCGGCTTCCGCCTGCTCGACCACGGCGATCCGGCCAAGCTCGTCTACAGCTTCACGCTGTTCGAGCGCACGCCGGGGGCCAACCTCGTGCGCGTGCAGGCCGACAACTTCGAGCAGCCGCTCGACATCAACAACGGCAGCAAGCTCGACCTCGGCTCGACAGCCAAGCTGCGCACGCTGCTCAGCTACCTGTCCGCCGTTGCCGAACTGCACGAACGCCTCGGCGGCCTCGGCGTCAAGGAGCTGCGCGCGCTGCCGGTGCACCGCCAGGACGCGATCACCGCCTGGGCCGTCGACTATCTCGTGAAGCTCCGCGAAAAAGGCACCGGCCCGGCCGAACTGCGGCCGATGCTCGATGCGGCCATGGAACGCCAGTATTCGGCCAACCCGGGCGAAGGCTTCTTCACCGGCGGCGGCCTGCACCACTTCGACAATTTCGACGCCGCCGACAACGGCCGCATCGTCAGCGTGCGCGAGGCGGTGCGCCGCTCGATCAACCTGCCGTTCATCCGCCTGATGCGCGACGTCGTGCGCTACGCGATGTTCGCCATGCCGTCGTCGAGCCCGACCATCCTCGACGACGTCGCCGACCCGCAGCGCAAGGTCTATCTGGCGCGCTTCGCCGACCGCGAGGGCCGCGAATTCCTGCATGGCTTCATCGCCCGCTACCGCGGGCTGAGCGCCGAGGACGCCCTGCAGCAGCTGCTCAAGAACAAGCGCCCGACGCCGACGCGGCTGGCGGTCGTCTTCCGTTCGCTGGAACCGGGGGCCGACGAAGCGGAGTTCGCCGCCTTCCTGAGGCAACACCTGCCGGCGGCGGCGGAGGCCAAGGACAAGGCCAAAGCCGAGGCCAGGGTTGCACGCCTCTACCGCGACTATGCGCCGGACCGCTTCAACCTCAACGACCGCGGCTACCTGGCCGGCGTGCATCCGCTGGAACTGTGGCTGCTCGGCTACCTGCGCCAGCACCCGCAGGCGACGACCGCCGAGATCTTCGCGGCCAGCCGCGACGAGCGGCAGGAAGCCTACGAATGGCTGTTCAAGCCGCGCAAGAAGGGCGCGCAGGACGCCCGCATCAAGGTCCTGATCGAGGAGGATGCCTTCCGCGAAATCCATCGCGGCTGGAAGCGCCTCGGCTATCCCTTCGACTCGCTGGTGCCGTCCTACGCCACGGCGCTCGGCTCGTCGGCCGACCGGCCGGGCGCGCTGGCCGAGCTGATGGGAATCCTGCTCAACGACGGCGTGCGCCTGCCGACGGTGCGCGTCGAGAGCCTGCTGTTCGCCGCCGGCACGCCCTACGAGACCGAACTCGACTATCGCCCCGGCGCGCCGCAGCGCGTGCTGCCGGCCGAGGTGGCGCAGGTTGCGCGGCAGGTGCTCGCCGAGGTGATCGAGAACGGCACGGCGGCGCGCCTGAAGGGCGTCTTCCGGCAGGCCGACGGCTCGCCGCTGACGGTCGGCGGCAAGACCGGCACCGGTGACCACCGCTTCGAGACCTTCGCCAAGGGCGGCGCGCTGATCTCCTCGCGCGTCGTCGAGCGCTCGGGAACCTTCGTCTTCTATCTCGGCGACCGCCACTTCGGCACGCTGACCGCCTACGTCGGCGGGCCGGACGCGGCCGACTTCCGCTTTACCAGCAGCCTCCCGGTGCAGATCCTGAAGGTTCTGGCGCCGGCCCTCGAAGCGGCGACGCGCGGCGCCGAAGGCGCCGGGCAGGCCTGTCGGCGCCCGCCGTCGCGGGCGGTGATGGCGCAGCTCGAAGCGCTGCCGACCGGCGGTCCGCTCGAGGTGCGGTGAGGCCGGCGCGGGCGAGCGTCTGCGGCGTCTGCGTTTTCCCGGCCCCGGCTTCGTCCGGCGGGGCGCCGGAGCCGGCTAGGTATTTCCGGCCGCCAGCTTTTTCGTTTCCACCAGCGGCAGCACGCCCTCGATGGCGATCCGCTTGCGGTCGGGTTCGACGGTCGTGAGCGCTTCGGTTTCGACGAGCGTCGCGTGGCAGCGCCGCGCGAGTTCCTGGTAGGTCTGCGTGCCTTCCGTCTTCCACGCGAGTTCCTGGTCGCTCACCGTGCGCACGACCTTGGCCGGCATGCCGGCGACCAGCGAGCGCGACGGGATTTCCATGCCGGCCTTGACGAAGGCGCAGGCGGCGACGATGCACTCGGCGCCGACCACGGCGTTGTCCATGATCACCGCGTTCATCCCGACCAGCGCGTTGCGCCCGACGCGACAGCCGTGCAGCACGGCGCCGTGGCCGATGTGCCCGTTTTCCTCGACGACCGTGTCGGTGCCGGGAAAGCCGTGCATGACGCAGGTGTCCTGCACGTTCGCGCCGGCTTCCAGGATCAGCCGCCCGAAGTCGCCGCGCAGGCTGGCGCAGGGACCGACGTAGCAGCCGGGGCCGACGATGACGTCGCCGATCAGGACGGCGGAGGGATGGACGTAGGCGCTCGGGTCGATCACCGGCACAATGCCGTCGATGGCGTAAACGCGGGGGGAAGTCATGGGGCGGCTCCTGCGGGCTGAAGTTCGGGGGCGGGTGACGGTGTCGGCAGCGTCGGCATTGCGGGCATTGCGGGCATTGTCGGCGCGCGCGCCGGGACGTCGTTCGGTTTTCTTGCCGGAGTTGTCGTCGGGTTTGTCATTTGCTCCGATCATTCTATAAAATGAAATAAGTTACGCAAAACAGAATTTTCGTGCGCCGCACGCAGGCGGGCGGAATCGGGAAAGGGAGTCGGACAATGCGGCAGAAGGCAGCCGCCCGGGCGGAGCCGGGCGACAAGGACAACAGGGACGACCTCGAAGGCGGCGACGGCAAGCACGGCGTGCAGTCGATGGAGATCGGCACGCGCATCCTGCAGGCCATCGTCAACGGCCATCGCTCGATGATGCTCAAGGACATCGCGGCGGCGGCCGACATGCCGGCGTCCAAGGTGCACCGCTATCTGGTCAGCCTGATCCGCGGCGGCCTCGTCGAGCAGGACCCGCTGACCTCGCGCTACGACCTCGGCCCCTTCGCGCTCAACATCGGGCTGGTGGCCATCGACCGGCTCGACCGCATCCGCCTCGGCATCGGCGCCATCGCCAACCTGCGCGACGAGATCAACGAGACGACGGCGCTCGCCGTATGGAGCGACAAGGGACCGGTGATCGTGCGCTGGGAGCGTCCGCGCCGGCCGATCACGGTGAACGTGGTGACCGGCACCGCGCTGGAAATGATCACCTCGGCCAGCGGCCGCGTGTTCGGCGCCTGGCTGCCGCGCGAGACGGTCGAGCCGCTGGTTCAGAAGGAGCTGAAGAATCCGGATCTGCCGGAGGCCTGGAACACGCGCTTCAAGGTCGACTGCCTGTTCGAGGAGGCGCGCCGCCAGGGCATCGCCACGGTCTCCGGCTACCATCTGGTGCCCGGCGTCGAGGCCGTTGCGGCGCCGGTCTTCAATTTCAAGAACGAGATTTCGCTGGCCATGCTCGTCGTCGGCGTGCAGGGCATGTTCGACATGAGTCCGTCAGGCCGGGTGGTGACGGCGCTCAAGGCCGCCGCGGCCGATCTCTCGGCGCGCCTCGGACATGAAGGCGGCCCCGCCGCGAAGTAGCGGCGCGGGTTTGTCCGCCGGTTCTTCGCCCGTTTCGTAGGCGGATTCCCCGGATCATTCTTCGATGAACCTCCGGCTGGCTCTCACGGCCCGGCCTGCTTCGATGGACTCTCCGGTCGGCTTTCACGGCCCGGCCTGCGCGGCGGGTTCTCGCGGCCGTCGTTCCCCCGAGTTCCGCTTGCCTCTTTCTCGTTCGGCCGATCCGGCAGGCGCGCTCGCCGCTCAGGGCGGCGCGCCGCGTTCTGCGCCTGCCGCCCACGCGGCGAGGGCGGCGGCGATTTCCACCACCACCGGCGCCCAGTCGCCCGCCGCCGTTTGCCGGAAGAGACGGGCGGTGCCCGGATACCACGGCGAATCGCAGCGACCGGCGAGCCAGCGCCAGTCGGTCTTGTATTCCGGCAGCATGATCCAGCAGGGCTTGCCGAGCGCGCCCGCGAGATGGGCGACGGCGGTGTCCACGCTGATCACGAGGTCGAGTCCGGCGACGATCGCGGCGCTGTCGGCGAAGTCGTCGATCCCGCCGCCGAGATGGACGAGCGGGAGTCGGGCCGGCGGCGCCAGCGCCTCGTCTTCGCCGGCTCCCTTCTGCAGGCTGAAGAAGCGCACGCCGGCGACTGCGCCGAGCGGCGCCAGCAGGTGCAGGCCGGGCAGCGAGCGGTCGGCGTCGTTCTCGAAGCGCGGATTGCCCTTCCAGACCAGCCCGACGCGCAGCGGCGAGCCGCCCGCGCTGCTGTCGTGCGGTGCCAGTCGTGCGGTCCAGCGCGCGACGTCGTCCGGCGCGGCGCGCAGATAGGGGATGCTCGCCGGAATCGTGTCGAGGCGCGTGCCGAAGCGATAGGGCAGGCTGAGAGCGGGCACCCAGAAATCGTGCGCATCGGGAATTTCCTCGTCGAGGCCGACGACCGCGTCGACGCCGTCCAGCGTCGCGAACAGGCGCTTCAGCGCCGGGTGGCACCACAGCGTGATGCGTGCCGCGCCCCGCGCCTTGAGCAGCGGCACGTAGCGGCAGAACTGGATGAGGTCGCCGTGCCCGGCTTCCGGGCAGACCAGCAGCGCCTTGCCGGCGAGCGCCTCGCCCTGCCAGCGCGGGCAGTCCAGGCGTCCGGCCAGCCCGGCGTACCAGTTGCGCGCTTCGAGGCATTGCCAGCCTTCGTCGAAACGCCCCTGGCGCAGGAGCAGATAGCTCAGGTTGAAGCGCGCGCCGGCGTTTTCGGCGTCGAGCGCCAGCGCCTCGCGGTAGCAGGCCTCGGCTTCCGCTTCGCGCTTCAGGCAGGCGTAGAGGATGCCGGTGTCGGTCCAGACGTGCGGCCAATCGGGGGCGAGCGCGATGGCCTTCCGGCAGGCCGCCTCGGCTTCCGCGAAGCGCCGGCGCCCGGCGAGCAGCATCGCGAGGTTGATCTGGATGTCCGGCAGCGCCGGCTTGAGTGCCAGCGAGCGGCGATAGCAGGCTTCGGCCTCCTCCAGCGCGCCGCGCGCTTCGAGCACGAAGCCGAGGTTGCCGTGCGCCTCGGCGCAGTCGGGGTCGATGGCGAGCGCGTTGCGAAAAGCCGCTTCGGCGCCGGCCTCGTCGCCGGCGGCGAGGCGTTCGCATCCGATCGCGAAGTGCCCGGCGGCGCTGGCCGCCGGGCCTGCGTGGCGGCCGCTCAAGATTGCGCTTTCGTTTGCGAAGGGAGGGTCGGATTCATGCGGATGCCGGGGAGGAAAAGGCTGCGCCGATTGTGCCTCGCTTCAGGCGAAGACGTCGACGTTTTCTCCCAGCCCCGCGTCGCCGGACGTTTCCCTGGACGTCGCCGACGCGCTCGTTTCCTCGGTTGCGGAGTTCTTCTTGTCTTGCGCGGCGTTGCTTTTTTCCGACTGCAGCTGCGCGATCCTTTCCTGAATTTCGGCGATCTTTCGGGTGATGCGCTCGACCTCCTGAGCGCCGGACTCGGTCGTGGCTTCCTTCTGTGCGGCGACCAGCTGTTTTTGGTAGGAGGCGAGCTGCTTTTCCAGCGCCGCCAGTTGTGAGTCGCTGCTGCTCGCGCCGCTTGCGGTGCTGATGCCGGACGTTCCGATTGCGGAGACCATCGCTTTTCCTTTCCCTGCTTGCACGGCGAATCTGCCGTTGGGAACGATAACGGCGCCTGCCGGGGCGCGGTGAGGGCGTTTCGGGTAAAAGGGGGTAAAAGCGGGTAAGGGCGGCGAACGCCGCCGATTGCGCTAGGACGCCGCCTTGCGGACTTTTTCCGCGTGCGGCGTCATGCGGCTGGCGGCGGCCAGCGCGACGACGAAAACGACGGCCAGCAGCATGAAGCTGTCGGCGTAGGCGCCCGGTCCGACGGCGCCGTAAGCCGTTTCGCGCCATTCGACGAAGACCGACGACACGGCGATGCCGAGCACGCCGCCGAGCTGGCGCACGTAGCTGACGACCACCGACGATTGTCCGAGCTGGTGCGCCGTCATGCCGCGCAGCGCGGCCAGGCTGAGAGCGGGCAGGATCAGCGCCAGTCCGAGGCGGCCGAGCGCGGTGACCCAGATCATCTCGTCGTAGGCGATGCGTCCGCCGATCACGGCGAGCAGCAGGAAGGAGAGGCCGAAAACGGCGAGTCCGAGCATCGTCACGCGGTGCGGCGGGTAGCGGTCGGCCATGCGGCCGCCGAGCGGAATCACCAGCGCCAGCACGAGGCCGGCGGGCAGCAGGGCGAGGCCGGCGCGCGTCGCGGAGTAGCCGAGGGCGCTCTGCAGGAAGACCGGGATCAGGTAGGTCGAGGCGTACATCCCGAAACCGTAGGTCAGCGAGACGAGCGTGCCCATCGTGAACGCGCGGTTGGCGAAGAGCGTGGGCGCGATGATCGGCGCCTGCGCGCGCCGGGCGTGGCGCACGAAGAGGACGAGCGCGAGCGTGGCGAGGCCGAGCAGCGAGAGCGTCCACGGCGACGTCAGCCCGTGCCCGTGCACGCTGGTGATGCCCTCGATGGCGCAGAGCGTGGCGAGGCCGAGCGTGCCGGCGCCGAACCAGTCGAAGCGCGTGTTCTTCAGCTCGCGCGGGTGCGGCAGCAGGGCCATCCCGGCGACGCCGGCGATCAGGCAGAAAGGCAGGTTGGCGAGGATGATCGCCTCCCAGCCGAAGCGGTCGAGCAGCATGCCGCCGAGCGTCGGCGCGACGGCCGGCGCCAGTACGATGCTGAAGCCGAGGATGCCGGAGGCGCGGCCCTGCGATTCGACCGGGAAGAGGCGCATCACGGCGACCGCGCCGAGCGGCTGCAGGATGCCGGCGGCGGCGCCCTGTACGATGCGCATGGCGACCAGCCAGGCGAAGTTGGTGGCGAGCGCGCCGAGCGCGCTGCTCGCGGCGAGTACGGCGATGGCGCCGAGGAAGCAGCGGCGGAAGCCGATGCGGTCGAGCAGCCAGGGCGTCGGCAGCATCGACAGCGTCATCGCCGCCATAAAACCGGTGATGGCCCACTGCACCTTGTCCTGGCCGAGGCCGAACTGCTGGCCGATGCTCGGGATGGCGACATTCATGCTGCTTGTCGACAGGACGCCGGCGATGCCGCCGAAGGCGACGGCGAACAGCACCAGCCATTTGTAGCGTGCGCCGTAGCGTTCGCTGAGGCTTTCGAAGCTGTGCTTGTGTGGGAGCGGAGGCGTGTCTGGCATCTGGACAAAAGCGGCGGGCGGGAAGATGATGGTAAATGTTATCAAGCTAATCGTTAGCTAGCTAATTAATTAAATGAATGACGAAATGAACGACGATCTTCAACGCTACGCCACCCTGCTGCACCGCGCCGCCGCGCTGTGGCGGGCGCGGCTCGACGCGCGTCTGCGCCCGTGGGGCATGACGCAGGCGACCTGGCGCACGCTCTGGCTGTTGCGTAGCGAGGCGAGCGACGTAACTCAGAGCGAACTGGCCGCGCGCCTCGGGGTTGAAACGCCGACCCTGGTCGGCATCATCGACCGGATGGAGGCCAAGGGGCTGCTGCGGCGCACGCCGGACCGCGAGGACCGGCGGCGGAAGCGCATTGCGATCACCGACGCCGGCCTGCGGCTAGCGCGCGAAATCGAGGGCGAGGTGGTCGCCGTGCGTGAGGAGATGCTGGGGGATTTCGACGCGGAAGCGCTGCGCGCCGGCATCCGGCAGCTCGAACGCATCGTCGGCAAGGCCGGCGGGGAGGGCGCGCCGGCAGAGGGTTGAGGCGGTGCCGGGCGCGGGTTTCGCTCCTGCGCCCGGTTTTTCCGTATGCCCGGCCAGCCGTCGCTACCCCTGGCCGGGGACGGGCTGCGCGATTTGCGGGCACGGGAGCGCTTGCGGCTCCCGCTGGCAGCGGGCAGGAACCGTGCAGGAAGCGTGCAGGAAGCGTGCAGGCTGCGGGTCGGCGATGCTCCTGTCGCGCCAGGTCGGGTGCGGCGGGCAGGCGGCGTGAGCGGCGGGCCGGGCTATTTCCCGGCGCGGCGGCGCACGGTCACCGATTCGCCGCCGATCCCCCAGTTGTCGGTTTCGACCTCGTCGATCACCACCACCGTCGTTTGCGGGTTCTTGTTCAGCACGCGCTGCAGCAGTTCGGTGACGCCGGCGATCAGCTCGGCCTTCTGCGCGGCGGTCGCGCCTTCGTTGGTGATCTTGATGTTGACGTAGGGCATGGTCAGCTCCGGAGCGGGTTCGTGGCGGGATTGGGGCGCGACGCGACGTAGGCGCCGAGCGAAACGAAAACGAGGCCGGCGAGCAGCCAGGCGGTCAGCGGCTCGTCGAGCAGCGGCACGGCGAGCAGGCCGGAGGTGACGGGCACCAGCGCGAGGATTGCCGCCGTGCGCTCGGGGCCGAGGCTGGCGACCGCGCGCAGGAAGAAAATCATGGCCAGGATGGTCGCGCCGACGCCCTGGTACAGCCCCTGCGTCACGATCATCGAGAGCGGCGCGGCGTCCAGCGCCTTGGGCAGCCATAGCGCGTAGACCGGCAGATAGAGGACGGCCGAGCCAAGCGCCACGGCGCGCGTCAGCGTCCATGCGGAGAAGCCCCAGCGCTTGGCGAGCACGCTGTAGAGCGCCCAGGTCACCGAGGCGAGGAGGAGCAGGGCGTCGCCGAGCAGCAGTTCGGGCGACCAGTGCGTGAAATAGGGGATCGCCGCGCAGAGCACGCCGATGGCGATGCCGGCGAGGCCGATGCTGCGCAGGCGCGTCGGCCGCGTGCCGGCGATCAGCCAGACGATGGCGGTGATCAGGAAGGGCTGCAGGCCGGAGAGCAGGATGCCGCCGTGCGCCGCCGGCGCGAACTTGAAGGCGCCGTAAACGAACAGGCCGTAGAGCAGGCCGCCGATCAGCGACAGCGCCCACAGCCGGCGGTCGCGCCACTCGCCGCCGGCGAGCAGGCTGCCGGCGAGCGGCAGGAGGATCAGCGAGGCGGTGATCAGGCGCAGCGCGAAGACGTCGTAGGGCGTCAGCGCGCTCTTGCCGCCGAGGCGCGAGACGAGCACGAAGCCCGTCCAGATGCACAGCGTGGCGCCGGCCGCGAGATAGCCCTTGAGGTGTTCCGCGCGTTGTTCCTGTTTTTCCTGGACTGCTTGCACCGGGTTTTCTCCGTCGGGCGATGGTTTTTCCGGGAGCTTAGCGTTCGTAGAAAATTCTGTAAAATGAATAAATCAGATGCGAACGATCGCCAGGAGAGAACGATGGACCTCGAGGATCTGCGAATTTTCCGCGCCGTGGTACGCGAGGGCGGCGTCACGCGCGCGGCCCTGCGCCTGCATCGCGTCCAGTCGAACGTGACGACGCGCATCCGCCAGCTCGAACAGGGGCTCGGCGTCGCGCTCTTCATCCGCGAAGGCAAGCGCATGCTGCTCTCCGCGCCGGGCCGCGTGCTGCTCGACTACGCCGAGCGCCTGCTCGATCTGGCCGACGAGGCGCGCGCCGCCGTCAGCGAGGGCGTGCCGTGCGGGCGCATGCGCCTGGGGTCGATGGAGAGCACGGCGGCGGCGCGTCTGCCGCCGGCGCTCGCGTTGTTTCACCGGCGTTATCCGGACGTGCAGCTCGAACTGCGCACCGGTCCGACCGGGCGCCTGCTCGCCGAGGTGGCCGAGGGCGGGCTCGACTGCGCGCTGGTCAGCGGCCCGGTGCAGGACGCGCGCCTCACCGCGATCCCGGTCTTTCGCGAGGAGCTGGCCGTCGTCGCGCCGGCCGGGCATCCGCCGATTCGTTCGGCGCGCGACGTGCGGCAGCGGACGCTGCTCACCTTCGAACCGAGCTGCGCCTATCGCCAGCGCCTCGAAGCCTGGCTGGCGGCCGACGGCGTCGTGCCCGAGCGCGTCGTCGAACTCTCGTCGTATCACGCGATGATCGGCTGCGCGGCCGCCGGCATGGGCATCGCGCTGGCGCCGCTCAGCCTGCTCGACGCGCACGCCGGCACGGTGTCGGTGCACCGCCTGCCGGCGCGCTTCGCGGAGACCTCGACCGTGCTCGCGACGCGCAGCGGCAACGTCGGCCCGGCCGTCGCCGCGCTTGTCGAAGTGCTCGGCATCGACCTACAGGACGCGCCCGAGCGCGCGCTCGGTCAGGCCGCCTGAGCCGTCCGGCGGCCGGTTTCGCTCCCGGCCGGGCCGCCGCGGCCAGCCTCTTCCGGCGCGTACAGATGGGCGAGGGCGAGGGCGATCAGCGGCGGGACGGCGAACATGTGCTGGCGGTCGCCGCTTTCGAATAGCGCGAAAACGGCGACGCCGTAGAGGAAGGGATAGAGCAGCGGCAGCGCCGCTTCCGTCTGCTCCCGCGAGCGGCGCCGCAGCGCCCGCAGGCCCCGGATCGCCATGCAGCCGAGCGCGATCCAGAAGAACAGGCTGAGCAGCTTCGCCGCCCGGTAGGCGCTTTCCCGGGGCGTGTCCGGGTCCTGCCGGATTCCCGCGTCGAGCCGGCCGTCGCCGCGCTTGATCGCCCAGTAGGCGCCGTAGGCGTCGCCGCCGAGCAGGAGGATTTCCTTGCGCACGGCCAGCGCCAGCGCTGCCAGCGGCTGCTCGCGCAGCCACTGTTTCCCGAGCTCGAAGCCGAGCCGGTTCTGTTCCAGTTCCGGCATGTGGGTGATGGCGATTTCGCCCTCGGGAATCCAGCTGCCCGACGCCGCCGGATTGTTCGCCCGGTAGAAGACGCTGCCGCCGTTCGTGGCGACGCCGCAGAACTGGCCGGAAAACACCTCGCAGTTGCGCAGCATCCATGGCGCGACGATCAAGACGGCGCTGAGCAGCGTCGTCGCCAGGATGGCGAGATAGCGTTGCCAGCTCAGGGTTTTCAGCGCCGCGCGGAACATCGGCGGATAGGCCAGCAGCAGGAGCAGCAGGCCCGGCTGCGCCAGCGCCGCCCAGCCCATCGCCGCGCCGGCCGGCAGGGCGCGGATGAAGGCGCGCGGCCCGGGGCTGGCGAAGGCGGCGAGCAGCAGCGCCAGACTGGCGGCGACCAGCCCGAGGCAAAGCAGCTCCTTTGCCACGACGCCGGCGAGCAGCAGGCGCCCCGGCCAGAGCGTGAAGAGGAGGGCCGCCGGCGCCGCTGCGCGGTGCCCGCAAAGCGTTTGCGCCAGATAGGCGACGGACGCGGCGCCGAGCAGGTAGAGAACGCCGTTGGCCGCGGCGATGGCGATCGGCGTCGCGCCGAACAGGCGGACGAAGGGCGCCAGGTAGAGCGGCAGCCCGGCCGGCCAGAACGCCAGATGGCCGAAGGCGTCTACGTAGCGCCGCCCGTGCGCCAGTTTTTCGGCCAGGTCGAGATAGGCCGCGCCGTCCGCCTGCGGGATCGGCGCGCTAAGCGCGGCGACGGCGACGTGCAGCGCGAGCCCGAACAGCAGGACGTGGCGTACGGGCGGGAATTGGAGGGGGCGCGGAAATCCGGCTCCGGCCCGGACGAAGGCGTCCGGAAGCTTCCAACGCCAGGGGCGGTAGGCGCCGAGCCAGAGCACGCCGACGCCGCCAAGCAGGGTCAAGAGGGCGCCCGCGCGGCCCCAGCCGGGCAGGGTGACGTTCGCGTAGATCGACAGCACGGGGATGAGGCTCAGGGAAAACAGGGCGCAGGCGTATTCGATCCGCGTCAGCGTCTGCGCGAGCGCTGTGCACGCCGTCGCGCAAGCGCGTGCGCTCCGCGTTTGCCCGGACAGCGGAGGTGAGGCGGGCGCAGCGTCAGGCGAGTGCGTGGAAGAACGGTTTGGCGAGCGCTTCGACGAAGCGTCCGCCGAAATATCCGGTGCGGCGCCCGCTACACGCCTCGCCGCCGGCGCCGCGCCGGCGGCGGTCCGCGCGCCGCAAACAGCGGCGTCCGCCGGGTGCTGCGGCCGAAGCGGCGATCCCGGCATCACGCCGCCGGCTTCACGAATCGGCCTGCGCCTTCTGCCAGAGCGTCCCCAGCGCCGGTTTTTCCTGCCGGGCGAGCGACGACGGCAGCACGCGATTGACGAGGTAGAGCGGGCGTCCCTTGACCTCGTTGAAGATGCGTCCGATGTATTCGCCGAGGACGCCGACCGAGATGAGCTGGACACCGCCGAGAAAGAGCAGCACGACCATCAGCGACGGATAGCCGCGCACCGGGTCGCCGTGCATCAGCGTTTTCCAGATGACGAAGGCGGCGTAGAGCAGCGCGAGCAGGGCGACGCCGAGCCCGCAGTAGGTCGCCGCCTTGAGCGGCGCGATGGTGAACGAGGTGATGCCTTCGACCGCCAGATTCCACAGCTTCCAGTAGTTCAGCTTGGTTTCGCCCGCGGCGCGGGGATCGCGGCGGTATAGGAAGGGCTTCGAGGGAAAGCCGATCCACGCGAAAAGTCCCTTCATAAAGCGGTGCTCCTCGCGCAGACGCCTCAGTTCCGCCACCGCGCGCCGCGTCATCAGACGGAAGTCGCCGGTGTCGCGCGGAATGGCCACGCGGCTGACGCGCTGGATCAGGCGATAGAAGGCCTTGGCCGTTGCCTTCTTGAGCCAGGTCTCGCCGTCGCGCTGGCTGCGCATGCCGTACACCACGTCGTAGCCTTCGCGCCAGCCTTCGAGCATCTGCGGAATCAGTTCCGGCGGATCCTGCAGGTCGGCGTCGAGGACGACGACGACGTCGCCCCGCGCGTGGTCGAGTCCCGCCGACAGCGCGATCTCCTTGCCGAAGTTGCGCGACAAATCGACCAGGGTGACGTGGGGGTCGGCGGCCTGCATGGCGTGCATCATGGCCAGGGTGCCGTCGCGGCTGCCGTCGTTCACCAGCACGATTTCGTAGGGGGCGCCGATTTCGGCGAGCACCTTGCCGACGCGGCGATGGAATTCGCCCAGAACCTCCTGTTCGTTGTAGGCCGGCGCGACCACCGAGATGCTCGGGAGCGGCTCTTTGTAGCGCGGACTGAGGGCCGGATTGGTGCAGCGGCCGGCGCCGAGCGCGTTCAGTGCGTCTTGGGAAATATCCATTTTCGGCTCACGATGAAGTTGATTCCGAGGATGAGCAGCGTCGCGACGACTTGCGCGATCAGATAGTCGCTTCCCAGCCTGACCAGCCCGCCGACGATCGCGCCGTTGAACGCGATGCCCAGCGCGGCCAGCGCGAGGAAGCGGGGCAGCGCTTCACCGTGCCGGCGCGCGCTGCGGAAGGTGAAGTTGCGGTTCAGGACGTAGTTGACGCCGGCCCCGACGCCGGCGCCGGCCATCGCCGCCCACGCCGCGGCGACGCCGAATCCGGAGGCCAGGGCGATCAGCGTCGCGTAGTGCGCGAGCGTGCCGACCGCGCCGGCGGAGGTGAAATGGAGGAATTGCCGCCGGAGACTCGTTGCGCTCATGACGCATGTGCCGTTCATGGCGCTTCCGCCGCCGTCGGTTTTGCTCTTTCGATCCGCATGCCGAGTCCTCGTCGCTAGCCGCATTTTTTCCTGCCGAGGTGTGAGCAACCGGCGTGCCAGCGGGCCGGTGCGCTTGGCAGCCGGAGCAGGCGCCGGTTAGGCGGCGCGCCGGCGTCAATTTCTCCGACTCTGGACTTTCAGGTAAGGGCGGCCGGAATCCGGTAGCGATGCGCGGAGGGCGGTGTTCGGTGCGCGAAACGGATGCGGCCCCCTATCTCGTCGCGCCTACGGCCGGATGAAAAAGGGGGGCGAAGGCGGGCGTGGACGAAAAAAACCCCTGCCCGGACGAACCGGACAGGGGCTGAAGGCGGACGGCGTGGGGCGGTCCGCCGAGGGTTGATCGCTTGCCGGCGCGCTTACTGCGTCTGCTGGATGCCGGCCAGAACCCAGCCGGTCTTGCCGTCGCGCGGCTTGGTCATGTGCCAGATCTCGTCGACCGTTTCGGCGGCGGCGTCTTTCTCTTCACGCATCAGGCCGTTGAAGCGCACGCTGACGATGTAGCGGTTCGCTTCCTCGGCGACGTCGATCACCTGGGCGTCGAGCGTGACGACGTCGGTCTCCTGCTTCGCGCCGCCGCGTTCGGCGATGCTCATGCGGATTTCGGCGAACATTTCCGGCGTGGTGAATTCGCGGATGTCCTCGAGGTTGCCGGCGTCGTTGGCGGCCTGCAGGCGGATGAAGCTGACCTTGGCGTTGCGCACGAAACCGTCTGCGTCGAAGTCGGCCGGGACGTGGCCGGTGCCGGCGGCCGCAGCGGTCGCAGCTGCCGGCGCCGCGGTGCCGCCGGAGGCCGGCAGCGACATTTCGTAGGCGCCGCGGTTCGGCGCGGCACGGTCGGTGCCGGCGGCCGCGTACTGCAGGCCGCTGGCGCCGGGCTGCTGCGCGGCGGCGCGGCGGCGCATGACGATGCCGATCACCGCCATGACGGCGACGACGAGCAGGCCGATCATCAGCATCGAGGCGAGTTCCTCGCCGAAGCCGAGGTGCGAGGCCAGCGCGGCGAGGCCGAGGCCGGCGGCGAGGCCGGCCAGCGGGCCCATCCACGAGCGCTTGGGTTGCGCCTGCGGCGCGGCGGCGGGGGCGGCCTTCGCGGCGCCCGGAGCGGCGGTCGGGGATTGGGCCGGCGGAGTGGCCTGACGTTGCATGCCGGTGGATTTGCCGCCGCCGATGCGGCGCGCCGCTTCGGCGTCGGCGGTCACGAGCGTCAGGCCGAGCGCCAGGATGGCGGCGAACAGCGAGAAGGTTTTCATTGGGGTCTCCTGTGTGTGGGGGAAGTGCTCCGCGAGACTACCCCGTCTTTGTTTCATAAAAAAGCAGAATTATCGATTGCGACATATCGGAAAAAACTGAATTTCAGGGTGGCCGGAAAACTCCGGAAAGCTTGGGGCTGCGGGACTTCTACTGTGTCGGGAGAAGCGGCGGACGTGCGCTTTCCGGGCGGGGACTTTTCCGATCCGGGGGAGGGCTGCGAAATTGTAAATTCCGGTTGACAGAATGAATTATGAAATACAGAATCAAATTCGAAAGCGATACAAAAAAATAAGAATCGAATAACCGGAGGAAACACAATGCGCGCACAGCAAGCCCGGACCGGGCGCTGGCCTGGCGGCGGAGGAGACGACTGATGCTTGCCCAGTTCCTGCAGTTCCTGTTTTCCGGCGTCACCGTCGGCGCCACCTACGCGCTGGCGGCGCTCGGCTTCACGCTGATCTACAACGCCAGCAACGTGATCAACTTCGCGCAGGGCGAATTCATCATGCTCGGCGGCATGCTGACGGTGTTCTTCATGCAGCTCGGGCTGCCGATGCCGGCCGCCGTCGTCCTCGCCATCGTCGTTCCGGCGTTCGTCGGGGTGCTCGTCGAGAAGCTGGCGATCGAGCCGGCCAAGGGCGCCGAGACGGTGACGCTGATCATCATCACGATCGGCTGCTCGCTGATCATCCGCGGCCTCGTGCAGGTCTGGCTCGGCAAGGGCACGCACGCGGTGGCGCCGTTCTCGGGCAGCGAGCCGATCGCCGTCCTCGGCGCGACGCTGCTGCCACAGAGCCTGTGGGTGCTCGGCGTGACCGGCGTCGTGGTCGCCGCGCTGTGGTACTTCTTCAGCCGCACGCTGGCTGGCAAGGCGATCCTCGCCACCTCGTTCAACCCGGTGGCGGCGCAGCTCGTCGGCATCAACACGAGCTGGGTGCTGTTCATCAGCTTCGCGCTCTCGGCGGCGCTCGGCGCGCTCGGCGGCATCCTGGTGGCGCCGATCACGCTGACCTCCTACGACGTCGGGATCATGCTCGGCCTCAAGGGCTTCGTCGCGGCGGTCGTCGGCGGCCTCGGCAGCGGGCTGGGCGCGGTGGTCGGCGGTCTGATGGTCGGCATCGTCGAAGCCATGGCGGCCGGCTACATCTCGTCGGCCTACAAGGATGCGGTGCCTTTCGTGCTCATCCTGGCCATCCTCTTCTTCATGCCGCGCGGCCTATTCGGCGCCAAAGTGACGGATCGGGTGTGAGCATGATGAATTTCCGCTCCCCCTACCTCGGCCTGTGGCTGCTCGTCGCCGTGCTCGCCGTGCTGCCCTTCGCGCTGCCCAACGCCTTCTACATGGACCTGGCGATCCGCATGGCGATCAACGCCGTGATCGTGCTCGGCCTCAACCTGCTGATCGGCTTCGCCGGCCAGATCAGCCTCGGCCACGCCGGCTTTCTCGGCATCGGCGCGTATTCGTCGGCGGTGCTCACGACGCATTTCAACTGGCACCCGGCGTTCGCCATGGCGGCCGGCGCGGCGGCCTGCGCGGTCCTCGCGGCGCTCGTCGCGCGGCCGATCTTCAAGCTCAAGGGCCACTATCTGGCGATGGCGACGCTCGGCCTCGGCATCATCCTGACCATCGTCATCACCAACGAGGGGGCCTGGACGGGCGGGCCGGACGGCATGCCGGTGCCGCCCTTCGCGCTGTTCGGCTTCGAGCTGTACGGCGAGAAGCACTGGTACTGGGTGGTCGCCGCCGTGCTGGCGATCAGCGTCTGGGCCTCGCTCAACCTGATCGACTCGCCCTTCGGCCGCGCCCTGCGCGCGCTGCACGGGTCGGAAGTCGCCTCGCAGGTGGTCGGCGTCGACGTGGTGCGCTACAAGGTCGCCATCTTCGTGCTCTCGGCGGTGTTCGCCAGCCTGATGGGCAGCGTCACCGCTCACTACGTCGGCTTCGTGACGCCCGGCGTCGCCGGCTTCTTCCACTCGATCGAACTGGTGACGATGGTCGTCATCGGCGGCATGGCCTCGGTGTACGGCTCGGTGCTCGGCGCCGTGCTGCTCACCGCTCTGCCGCAGGCGCTGGCCACTTTCGAGGGCTGGGAAACGGTGGCCTTCGGGACCATCCTCGTGTTCACCATGATCTTCATGCCCAAGGGGCTGGTGCCGACGCTCGCGGCGAAACTGGGGAGGAAGGACTGATGGCGCTGCTCGAAGTCAACAAGCTCTCCAAGGCCTTCGGCGGCGTCAAGGCCGTGCAGAACGTCAGTTTCTCGATCGACGCCGGCATCGTCTATTCGGTGATCGGACCGAACGGCGCCGGCAAGACGACGCTGTTCAACCTGATCACCGGCGTCTATACGCCGAGCGAGGGCGAGATTCGCCTCGACGGCAAGGAGATCGCCGGCGCCGGTCCGCACACGCTGGCCCGCCTCGGCGTCGCGCGCACCTTCCAGAACCTGCAGGTGTGCATGAACATGACGGCGCTCGAGAACGTCATGGTCGGCGCCCACCTGCGCCTCGACCGCAACCTGATCAAGGCCGCGCTGCGCTTCCCCGCGCTGCGCCGCCGCGACGGCGAACTGCGCGACGAGGCTGCGGCGCTGATGCACTTCGTCGGCCTCGACAAGTACGTCGCGGCGCGCGCCGACGCGATGCCCTACGGCGCCCTCAAGCGTCTGGAAATCGCCCGCGCGCTGGCCGCCAAGCCGCGCCTGCTGTTCCTCGACGAACCGGCGGCCGGCCTCAACCCGAAGGAAACCATCGAGGTCGACCATCTGGTGCGCAAGGTCGCCGACTCCGGCGTCACCGTCGTCCTCGTCGAACACGACATGAAGATGGTGATGAACCTCTCCGACCGCATCCTCGTGCTCGACTACGGCAAGAAGCTCACCGAGGGCTCGGCGGCGGAAGTCCGCCGCAACCCGGACGTCATCGCCGCCTACCTCGGCGCGCACGCATAGGGGACGATCATGGAAGCACTCCGCATCATCGGCGACGAACACCGCAACCTGTGGCGCATCGCCGTCACGCTCGACCAGCTGCGCGGCGAGATCGAGGATGGCGGGCACGCCGACCGCAGGCTGTTCGATGCGATCTTCGACTACCTCGACAACTTCGTCGACCGCCTGCACCACCCGAAGGAGGACGATTTCCTCTTCCGCCTGCTGCGCGCGCGCAGCGCCGAGGCGGCGGCGGTGCTCGACCGCCTGCAGGACGACCACCGTGCCGGGCCGGACAACCTCAAGGCGCTGCGCGCCGCGCTGGCCGCCGCGGCGAACTCGCCGGCCGCCGGGCAGGAGTTCGCCGCGGCGCTCAAGCGCTACACCGACGGCCTCAAGGCGCACATCCGCAGCGAGGAAAAAGACGTCATGCCGCTCGCCCGCACGGTGCTCACCGACGCCGACTGGGCCGAGATCGACGCCGCCTTCGCCGACAACAGCGACCCGCTGTTCGGCGCCAGCGCGCAGGCCGAGTTCCGCGAGCTCTTCCACCGCATCGCCAGCCTCGCGCCCGAATCGATCGGCCTCGGCGGGCAGACGGCCGGCGAACTGACGCCGGGCGCCGGCCCGGCGCACGCCGACGTCGTCCTTTCGATCCGCGGACTCGAAAGCAGCTACGGGCGCATCAAGGCGTTGCGCGGCATCGACCTCGAAATCCGCAAGGGCGAACTGGTCGCGCTGGTCGGCGCCAACGGCGCCGGCAAGACGACGCTGCTGCGCGCCATCTCCGGCGTGCAGCCGGTCGGCGCCGGCGAGATCCGCTTCGCCGGCGAGGACATCACGAAGCTGCGCGCCGACCTGCGCATGCGCAAGGGCATCTGCCAGTCGCCGGAAGGGCGGCAGGTGTTCGGCCCGCTCTCGATCGAGGACAACCTGCGGCTCGGCGCCTACACGCAGCCGAAGGCGCAGGTCGAGGGCGACCTCGAAAGGATCTGGGCGATGTTTCCGATCCTCAAGGAAAAGCGCGCGCTGCCGGCCGGCACGCTGTCCGGCGGGCAGCAGCAGATGCTGGCGATCGGCCGCGCGCTGATGGGCCGCCCCAAGCTGCTGCTGCTCGACGAGCCGTCGATGGGCCTCGCGCCACTGCTCGTCGAGGAGGTCTTCAACGTCGTCAAGTCGCTCAAGGCGCAGGGCATGACGATCTTTCTCGTCGAACAGAACGCCTTCGCCGCGCTGGCCATCGCCGACCGCGGCTACGTGCTGGAGACGGGGCAGACGACGATCACCGGCAGCGGCCGCGAACTGCTCGAAAACGAGGACGTGAAGGCAGCCTACCTCGGCATGTAGGCCGGCAGGCAGGACAAGAACGCAGGCAACCCCCCGACCCCACGGGACCCAGTCATCAACGGAGCCAGATCATGAGCAATCCCACCGAAAAGCAGTTCGCCTCGGTCGCCGACCTCGAGGAAAAGAAGACCACCTTCGCCCAGCTGTCCGAACACTGCTGGGCCTACACCGCCGAGGGCGACCCTAACACCGGCGTCATCGTCACCGACGACGCGGTGCTCATCTGCGACACGCTGGCGACGCCGGTCATGGCGCAGCGCCTGATCGCCGAGATCCGCAAGGTCAGCGCGGCGCCGATCAAGTACGTCGTCCTCTCGCACTACCACGCCGTGCGCGTGCTCGGCGCCTCCGGCTACCAGGCCGAGGGCATGCAGCAGATCATCGCCAGCCAGGGCACCTACGAGATGATCGTCGAGCGCGGCGCGCAGGACATGATGTCCGAGTACGAGCGCTTCCCGCGCCTGTTCCAGAACTTCGATTCGATTCCCGGGCTGACCTGGCCGACGCTCGTCTTCAAGGAGGAAATGACGCTGTGGATGGGCAAGCTCGAGGTGAAGATCATGCACCTCGGCCCCGGCCACACCAGGGGCGACACCGTCGTCTGGATTCCCGCCGAGAAAGTGCTGTTCTCCGGCGACCTCGTCGAATGCGACGCCGCCTGCTACACCGGCGATGCGCAGCTCGAGGAATGGCCGGCGACGCTCGCCGCGATCCGCGCGCTCGGCGCCGAGAAGATCGTCCCCGGGCGTGGTCCGGCGCTCACGTCGCCGGCCGAGATCGCGCGCGGCCTCGACTACACGACCGACTTCGTGACGACGCTGCTCGCCAGCGCGAAGGAAGCCGTGGCCGCCGGCATGAACCTCAAGCAGGCGATGGCGCACGTGCGCCGGGCGATGGACCCGAAGTTCAGTCAGGTCTTCATCTACGAGCACTGCCTGCCCTTCGACGTGACGCGGGCGGTGGACGAGGCGAGCGGCATCAAGCATCCGCGCATCTGGACGGCGGAGCGCGACAAGGAAATGTGGCACGGGCTGCAGGCCTGAAAAACGTAAGCGCCGCCGGCGCGGAGCGCGCAAAAAAACAGAGCGGACAAGGACGCGCGCCGCGCCCCGGCGCCCCCGGCGGTTCAACGGGTCGAAAGATCCTGGAGGAGACAAAACCATGCTCAGCACCTACAAGTATCCGAAATTCGAGTACGTGAAACCGCCGGAACAGGCGGGCGCGGAAGTCGGCCGCTACCCGGCGGTCGTCGTCGGTGCCGGCCCGGTCGGGCTGGCGGCGGCCATCGACCTCGCGCAGCAGGGCACGCCGGTGCTGCTGCTCGACGACGACGACAGCGTCTCGGTCGGCTCGCGCGGCGTCTGCTACGCCAAGCGCGCGCTCGAAGTGCTCGACCGCCTCGGCGTCGGCGACGCCTGCGTCGAAAAAGGCGTTTCGTGGAACGTCGGGCGCACCTTTTTCCGCGAGGAGGAGGTGTACAGCTTCAACCTCCTGCCGCAGCCCGACCATAAGCGGCCGGGGATGATCAACCTGCAGCAGTACTACCTCGAGGACTTTCTCGTGCGGCGCGCGCAGGCCCTGCCCAACATCGACCTGCGCTTCAGGAACAAGGTCGTCTCGGTGCAGCGCGGCGTGGACAAGGTGACGCTGCAGGTCGAGACGCCGGACGGCGTGTACTCGCTCGAAACCGACTGGCTGGTCGTCGCCGACGGCGCGCGCAGCAGCATCCGGCGCATGATGAACCTGGAGATCGAAGGCAAGATCTTCATGGACCGCTTCCTGATTGCCGACGTCGTGATGAAGGCCGACTTCCCGGCCGAGCGCTGGTTCTGGTTCGATCCGCCCTTCCATCCGGGGCAGTCGGTGCTGCTGCACCGGCAGGCCGACAACGTCTGGCGCATCGACTTCCAGCTCGGCTGGCAGGCCGACCCGGAGGAGGAGAAGAAGCCCGAGAAGGTCATTCCGCGCATCAAGGCGATGCTCGGCGACGATCGCGAATTCGAACTCGAATGGGTCAGCGTCTACACCTTCCAGTGCCGGCGCATGAACGACTTCCGGCACGGCCGCGTGCTCTTCGTCGGCGACGTCGCGCACCAGGTCAGCCCGTTCGGCGCGCGCGGCGCCAACTCGGGCATCCAGGACACCGACAACTTGATCTGGAAGCTCAAGCTGGTGATCGACGGCAAGGCGCCCGAGAAGCTGCTCGACAGCTACAGCGAGGAGCGCGTCTTCGCCGCCGACGAGAACCTCCTCAACTCGACGCGCTCGACCGACTTCATCACGCCGAAGAGCAAGACCTCGCTGACCTTCCGCAACGCCGTGCTGACGCTGGCGCGGCACTATCCCTTCGCGCGCGCGCTGGTCAATTCAGGCCGCCTGTCGGTGCCGTCCTTCCTCACCGAGTCGTCGCTCAACACGCCGGACCGCGAGACCTTCGGCGGCGAAATGGTGCCCGGCGCGCCGATGGACGACGCGCCGATCCGCGAGGTCGGCGGCGCCGCCGGGGCCGGCGGCAATGCCTGGCTGCTCGACAAGGTGCGCGACCGCTTCGTTCTGCTCTGCTACGTCGACGACCCGGCGAGCGTAGACGCGGCGACGGTGAATGCGCTCAGGAGCCTCAGCGACGGGCCGATCCCGATCGAGCCCATCCTCGTCTCGGCGCGCGCCAATCCCGCGCCGGGCGGGCTGCGCGTGTTCGAGGACTACACCGGGCGCGTCGCCGAGCGCTACGACGCGAAGGCCGGCACCGTCTATCTGCTGCGTCCCGACCAGCACGTCGCGGCGCGCTGGCGCAGCGTCGACCCGAAGCCGATCCGCAGCGCGCTGGCGCGCGCCACCTGCAACGCCTGAGAGGAGAGGACGCCATGGCGAGCCCGAGCACCCCGAATACCCTGAACACCAAGTCGAATTTCAACGAACCCGGCAAGCGTTACTTCCGCGCCTACTCGCCCGGTGACGATTTCTACGAGGCGCTGATCGACACGCACCGCGACCTGTCCGACGAACAGAGCGCGCTGCTCAACGCGCGCCTGATCCTGCTGCTGGCCAATCACATCGGCGACCTCGACGTGCTGCGCGAGGCGATGCGGATCGCCCGCGAGGACGTGTGAGCGTGTCCTAGGGGGTGTTGACATGTATTTCATGGGCGCGACGGCCACTGAACGGGCGCATCGCCGCGTTGCGCCGGCTTGCCTGGCACCAGCCAGGCGGCGCCGTCGCGCCTTGCGCTGCATCCCGTTCAATGGCCGTCCCGAAGGCTTGTGACGAGGGGGCCGCGCCTACGTCGTTACGCCCCTTACTCGCACCTCGGTGCGGGCAGCGGCGCGCGCCTAGCAGTCACAGCCCCCTCGTCACAACGCGCTCCACGAAATGCATGTCAACACACCCTAGCCCGCTGGCGACACCGGGGCGCTCCACTCGTGCTGCTCGACGAAGCGGAACAGGAAGTCGATGAAGCTCTCGGCCGCCGGCGAGAGCGAGCGGCCGTTGCGGGTGAACACGAAGAACTTGCGGGTCACCTCCGGCTCGTGCAGCAGGCGCATCTGCAGGCGGTAGGGGTGGGCCAGCGAGCGCGCGTAGGGCAGGCAGGCGGCGATTCCGAGATTGGCGCTGACCATGCCCAGCGCCGTCGTCATGAAGGTCACCTCGTTGCTCGGCGTGAGCGTCAGGTGGGGCAGGGCGGCGTGCAGATCGACCGAGAGGCGCTCGGTGAATTGCCCCTGCAGGGCGATGATCGGGTATTGCACGGCGTCGGCCCAGCGGATGCGTTCCAGTTCCCCGAGCGGGTGGTCGAGCGGGAAGACGGCCATGAAGGGCATCTCGAACAGCGTGCGCGCTTCGATCTCCGGCGTCGGATCGCGTTCCGGGCCGATGCCGAAATCGACCTCGCCGCTGAAGACGCGGGCGAGCACGCTTTCGACGACGCAGTCGACCAGCCTGACCTGGATTTCCGGATGTTCGAGCCGGTAGGCGGCGATCACTTCCGGCAGCAGGGTGCAGGAGATCAGCTGCGGCGCGGCGATGCGCAGCACGCCCTTCTTCAGCGCCTTCAGGCTGGCCACCTCGTCGAGCGCGGCGTCGAGGTCCTGGATGACCTTGTCGACGATCGGGTGCAGCTTGCGCCCGACTTCGGAGAGCTGGATCTTGCGCGTGCTGCGGTCGAACACCTGCAGGCCGAGAACGCCTTCCAGTTCCTTGATCAGGCCGCTCAGCGCGGACTGCGTGACGTGCAGGCTGTCGGCGGCGCGGCTGAAGCTGCCGAGACGGGCGACGGCGAGAAAGGCGCGCAACTGGCGCAGGCTGACATTCATTGGTTTATCCGATAAATCTATCTGTAAATACCGTTTGTATGATAGTTCGCTTTGCCCTTAAATAGAACGACGCGCGCGGCGCAAGGCCGGGAAACACCGGCCCGCCGCCACGGGAAATCCGTCCGCGCCGGCCGGCGCACGGGATGCATCCACTCACACCGAGGAGACAAGCATGCAGATCAGGAAAATCCACCACGTCGCGTATCGCTGCAAGGACGCCAAGGAAACCGTCGAGTGGTACGGCAAGTACCTGGACATGAAATTCGTGCTGGCGATTGCCGAGAACGAGGTGCCGTCGACCAAGGAACCCGATCCCTACATGCACATCTTCCTCGACGCCGGCGGCGGCAACATCCTCGCCTTCTTCGAGCTGCCGACCAAGCCGCCGATGGGGCGCGACCCGAACACGCCGGAATGGACGCAGCACCTGGCGCTCGAAGTGGATTCGATGGAGACGCTGCTCGCCGCCAAGGCCCGCCTTGAAGCCGACGGCATTCCGGTGGTCGGCCCGACCGACCACACCATCTTCAAGTCGATCTACTTCTTCGACCCGAGCGGCCACCGCCTCGAACTCGCCGCCAACACCGGCACGCCGAAGATGGCGGCGGAGCTCGACCGCGTGAAGTGGGAAATGCTCGACGAGTGGTCGAAGACCAAGAAGGCGCCGGCGCACGCGCGCTGGATGCACGACGGCAGCTTCGCCGGCTGAGCCCGGTCAGTCTGACGCGCCCGAGGCAAGCGCCGTGTTCGACCGCCTGACGCTGTGGGTCACCCGCTCACTGGAGATCGGCATCGCCGTCTGTCTCGCGGCGATGGGACTGCTGGTATTCGGCAACGTGGTGCTGCGCTACGGCTTCAACTCGGGCCTGGTCTTCTCGGAGGAAATCTCGCGCCTGCTGTTCGTCTGGCTGACCTTCCTCGGCACCATCCTCGCGTCGCGCGAGCACGCCCACCTCGGGGTCGATTCGCTGGTCAGGCGCCTGCCGCACGGTGCGCGCCAGGCCTGCATCCTGGTCTCCGGCGTGCTGATGATCCTGATGTGCGTGCTGCTCCTGTGGGGCAGCCTGAAGCAGGCCGAAATCAACCTGGACAACGCCATGCCGGTGTCCGGCATTCCCTACGCCGCGCTGTACGCGGCGGGCATCGCCGCCGCGCTCGGGCTGATCGTCAGCATCTTCTACAACATCTTCCAGGCGCTGGTGCACGGCGAGCGCGAAGAGAACATCGTGATGGTGCAGCGTACCGACGACATGATCAAGGAGGCGTTGACCGAGGTCGAGGCGGACGCGGCGCGCGCCGATGCGAGACGCGAGGGGCGCGCGTCGTGACCCTGACCGTCTTTCTCGGCTCGCTGCTCGCCGCGATGGCGCTGGGGATGCCCATCGCCTTCGCGCTGCTCGTCTGCGGCGCGGCGCTGATGTTCTTCATGGATCAGTTCGACGCCCAGATTCTGGCGCAGAACGTGATCTCGGGCGCCGACAACTTCGTCCTCATGGCCGTCCCCTTCTTCATCCTGGCGGGCGAGTTCATGAACGCCGGCGGGCTGTCGAAGCGCATCGTCGACATGGCCAACGCCTGGGTCGGCCACATCCGCGGCGGGCTGGGCTACGTGACCATTGTCTCGGCGCTGATCCTGGCCAGCCTGTCCGGTTCCGCCGTGGCCGATACGGCCGCCCTCGCGGCGCTGCTCATTCCGATGATGCGCGACGCCGGCTACAAGACGGCGCGCTCGGCCGGCCTCGTCGCGTCGGCCGGGATCATCGCGCCGGTGATCCCGCCGTCGATCGGCTTCATCATCTTCGGCGTCGCCGGCGGGGTGTCGATCACCAAGCTGTTCATCGCCGGCATCTTTCCCGGCGTGCTGATGGCGCTGTCGCTGGTCCTGACCTGGTGGTGGGTGTCGCGGCGCGACGCGCTGACCGTCCTGCCGCGCCTCTCCGCGCGCCAGCGGCTGGCGACCGTGGGCGCCGGCGGCTGGGCGCTGGTGCTGCCGGTGATCATCGTCGGCGGTTTGAAGGGCGGCGTCTTCACGCCGACCGAGGCGGGCGTGGTCGCCGCCTTCTACGCCCTCCTGGTGGGCGCTTTCGTCTACCGCGAGCTGACCCCCGCGAAGATCTACCACGCCCTGCTGACGACGGCGAAAACGACCGCCGTGGTGATGTTCCTCGTCGCCGCCGCCTTCGTTTCCGCCTATCTGATCACGGTGGCCGACATCCCGAGCCAGCTCAAGACGCTGTTCGCCCCGTTCATGGACAGCCCGAAGCTGCTGATGGCGGTGATGATGCTCGTCGTCGTGCTGGTCGGCACGGCGCTCGATTTCATTCCGACCGTGCTGATCCTGACGCCGGTGATGCTGCCGATCTGCCGCGAAGCCGGCATCGATCCGGTCTATTTCGGCGTCCTGTTCATCATGAACAACGCCATCGGCATGATCACGCCGCCGGTCGGCGTCGTCCTCAACGTCGCCGCCGGCGTCGGCAAGGTCGGCATGGAGGAGGTCATTCGCGGCGTCTGGCCCTTCATGTGGGCCGAGATTCTGGTGCTGTTCCTGCTCGTTCTGTTTCCCGAGCTAGTGCTCGTTCCGATGCAGTGGTTCCACTGATTCTTTCCGTACAACACGCAAACAGGAGACGAAAATGATGGCGACGATCCAGAAACGCACCTTCCTGGCGCTGGCCCTCGGCCTTGCCGCTGCCGCCAGCCTGCCCGCCACCGTCTGGGCGCAGACTATGAACGCCAAGTTCAGCGTGACCCTGCCCGAGAAGTCCCACCAGGGACAGGGCGCCGCCCGCTTCGCCGAGCTGGTCGGCCAGAAGACCGGCGGCCGCGTCCAGATCAAGGTGTATTACAACGCCGCGCTGGGCAACGACGTGCAGGTGACTTCCGCGCTGCAGGGCGGCACCGTCGAGTTCGTCGTCCCGCAGACCTCGACGCTGACCGGGATGATCAAGGATTTCGAGGTGCTCGATTATCCCTTCCTGTTCGACAGCGAGAAGGAGGCCGAGGCCGTGCTCGACGGAGCGATCGGCAAGCGCCTGCTCGACAAGCTGCCGGCCAAGGGGCTGGTCGGGCTGGCCTATTGGGAGAACGGCTTCTTCAACGCCACCACGAGCAAGCATCCGATCGCCCGCGTCGAGGACTTTGCCGGACTCAAGTTCCGCGCCATCCAGGCGCCGATCTCGCTCGAATCGATCAAGGCGCTGGGCGCCAACCCGGTTCCGCTGCCGGTGCCCGAAGTCTATGCAGCGCTCGAAACGCGCACCATCGACGGCCAGGCGACGCCGACGGCGGTGATCGCCGCACTCAAGTTCAACGAGGTGCAGAAGTATCTGTCGGTGATCCGTCTGTCCTACGGTGCCTTCCTGCCGCTGGCCAGCAAGAAGTTCTGGGACAAGCTGAGTCCCGAGGACCAGAAGGCGATCCAGGACGCGGCGCTCGAAACGCGGGCCTGGCAGCGCCAGGTGGCGCGCGACGCGGCGCGCAACGCGCAGGTCGATCTGGCGAAGAAGGGCATGCAGGTCAACGAGGTCGCCCCCGCCGAGATCGCACGCATGCGCGAGCGCGTCAAACCGGTGTGGGACCGCTTTGCGCCCGGCACCGGCGCGGAACTGGTCAAGGAGGTCGTCGCCGAGGTGGATAAGGTCCGGCACGCCAGATAGCGAAGGAATGAAGATCGAAAGCGGGAGCGGGGCGGCGCAGCCGTTCCGCTCCGCGAGCACCGCTGTTTTTGCCACGAAGGATTGAAAGATGAAACTCGCCACGCTCAAAGCCGGCGGCCGCGACGGCACGCTGGTCGTCGTCAGCCGCGACCTGCTGCGCTGCCAGCCCGTTCCCGCCATCGCCCGCACGCTGCAGGTGGCGCTCGACGACTGGGACGCCGTCGCGCCGCAGCTGCAGGAAGCGTATGCCGCGCTCAACAACGGCGCCGCGCGCCACGCCGAGCCCTTCGACGAACGGCTCTGCCACTCGCCGCTGCCGCGCGCCTACCAGTGGGCCGACGGCTCGGCCTACGTGAATCACGTCGAACTCGTGCGCCGCGCGCGCGGCGCCGAACTGCCGCCGTCGTTCTGGACCGATCCGTTGATGTACCAGGGCGGTTCCGATTCCTTCGTCGGCCCGCGCGACCCGATCTACGCGCTGTCTGAAGACTGGGGCATCGACCTCGAAGCTGAGGTTGCGGCGATCACCGGCGACGTGAAGATGGGGGCGACGCCCGCCGAGTGCGCCGGCGCCATCCGCCTGCTGATGCTGGTGAACGACGTCTCGCTGCGCAATCTGATTCCGAACGAGCTGGCCAAGGGCTTCGGCTTCTTCCAGTCGAAGCCGGCCACCGCCTTCAGCCCGGTCGCCGTGACGCCGGACGAACTGGGCGACGCCTGGCAGGGCGCCAAGGTGCACCTGCCGCTCGTCGTGCACCTCAACGGCCAGCCTTTCGGCCGCCCGAACGCCGGCGTGGACATGACCTTCGACTTCGGCCAGCTGGTCGCCCACGTGGCGAAGACGCGCGAACTGGAGGCCGGCTCGATCATCGGCTCGGGCACCGTCTCGAACAAGCAGGGCGGCCTGCACGGCTCGTCGATCGAGAACGGCGGCGTCGGCTATTGCTGCCTCGCCGAGGTGCGCATGTACGAAATGATCGAAGGCGGGGCGCCAAAGACCTCCTTCCTCAAGTTCGGCGACCGCGTGCGCATCGAAATGGCCGACGCCGAAGGGGGCACGATCTTCGGCGCCATCGAACAGACCGTCGCGCGCTACCCGGGCTGAACGCCGCCGGCCGGCGTCTGCTTCTTGCTTCTTGCTTCTTGCTCCGGCGTGCCGACCATGCCCAGCGCGCGTCCGCGCGCTTCGCCGCTGCCGGCGCCACTGTCGCGGTGAAGCGCACCGCCGGGCCGACCATTTTTGAAGGGACGGACCATGCTCAAGCTCTACACCTACTTCCGCAGTTCCGCCGCCTACCGCGTGCGCATCGGCCTCAACCTCAAGGGGCTGGCGTATGAAGCCGTGCCGGTGCATCTGGTGCGCGGCGGCGGCGAGCATCTGACGCCGGCCTATCGGGCGCTCAACGCCGGCGCCATGGTGCCGACGCTGGTCGACGGCGACGCGGCGCTCGGCCAGTCGCTGGCCATCCTCGAATATCTCGACGAAACGCATCCCGCCGTGCCGTTGCTGCCCGCCGACCCGCTGGGCCGCGCCCGCGTGCGTTCGTTGGCGCTCACCGTCGCCTGCGAGATCCATCCGCTCAATAACCTGCGCGTGCTCAAGTATCTCGTCGGCCAGTTCGACGCGAGCGACGAGGCGAAAAGCGCCTGGTATCGCCACTGGATCGGCGAGGGGATGCAGATCATCGAGACCCGTCTCGCGCGCGAGCCGCAGACCGGCCGCTACTGCCACGGCGAAACGCCGACGCTGGCCGACTGCTGCCTGATTCCGCAGGTCTTCAACGCCGAGCGCTTCCAGGTGGACCTGGCGCCCTATCCGACGATCCGCCGCATCCACGCCGCCTGCGCCGAACTGCCGGCCTTCGCGGCGGCGCATCCGGCGCGGCAGCCGGACGCGGAGTAGGGGCAGAGCAGGGGGCCGAAGGACGTGGGGTAGGGATCGACGCCGCCGGCAGCGGAGGCGCCGCCGAGGCTGTTCAGGCGTCTTTCGATCGCCCTGCGGCGTTTCACGAAGCGCTACGGAAAGTCAAGCCGCGACCGACGAACTGTTACGGCCGATTTGTGTAATTTTTGTAACGAAAACCCGGTAATCCCATGAGCGCAAAGGGATTATTCAGTTACCCACAAAACCTGTGGATAAGTTTGTGGATTATTCCCCTCCGGCGGCCTTAAACCCAAGCCAGTCAAGCGCTTCCCTTACTTTGCTGAAAGCTTGGGCGGAAAAGGAAAATCAATATTTTTCAATGACTTGAAAATATTTTTCCCCGCCGCCGCGAAGGCTTCGGACGATGCGCGCCGGCCGTTCCGCAAAAAATCCATTCTGTGCGTAAGTCAAGTCTTGACGTCGAAAAATTTACCGTTTTCGCGCCGGCGCGGTACGCAGCCAACGCCCCTTCTGCCTAAAAACAAGGCGGCGGGAAAAACGCCTTACGGAAGAGTTATATAAGACAGTTCTCCAGTCCTTATCCACAGGGTTTCGGGCGAAGGCTGTGGATTTCGCGGCGTGCCGCCCCGCCCGGGGCTGGCGAACTTTTTTTTGCGCTACTCGCTTTTTTCCGCTTCGTAGCTCGCCGGGCTGATGCCGGCGTGGGCGATGAACTCGCGCACCTGCTTGACCAGATCGCGCGTGCACGCGCTGCCGTGGTGGGGGTGGTGGATGAAGTCCGAGACGCCGTTGAGCGTCACCTTGAAGCGAGCGCCGTGCGACGACTCGATGCTGGCGCCCAGATGGTTGAGCAGCGACTCGACTTCGCGCCAGTGGAGGTTGGCCGGCGGCGGGTCCTGGAAGACGCTGCGCAGCAGCGACAGATGCTTGTGGCTCATGAGCTCTCTCCTCGGCCAGTGCGTTCTATTGAGCTAGACCGCGCCCGCCGGGCGATGTTCAGCCGCGTGCGCTAAACGACCTGTGCGCCGTGCTCGACCAGCAGTTCGCGCAGCACCGAGCGGTGACAGTGCGCTTCGTCGGTGCAATAGCAGCCGACCGAGAAATCGGCGCCGCGCGACAGCGCCGCCAGCAGGTCGAGCGTGCGGCGGTTTTCCGGCGTCGCCATCTCGGCGCGGTAGTGCTTCGCGAAGCGTGTCCACTCCGCCGCGTTGCCGGTCTGCTGCGCGGCCTGAGCCTGCGCTACCAGCTCCGGGCTCGGCGCCAGGGCGGGATACCACACGTCGTACCAGTCGCCGGAGGCGAATTCGCTTTTCGGCACGCCGCGCGGCGGGCGGCGCACCGTGCCGATGCGCGTGCCCTCGCCGGGCAGGCGCGGGGAACCGAGACGGACGATGCGGATGCTCATGAGTGGCCTTTCTGTGCGGAGTCCGGGAGGCGGCTGGAAACACGTCGAAACGTTGCGGATACGCGCCGGCTTCGATCCGACGCCGTCCGAAAGCGGCCTGGATCGGGCCGGGAACGCGATGCCGCCAAGCTTACCCCCGCCGCGTCCGCCGATCCAGCCGCGGTATGGCTTACAAATGCAGGGACGCCGGCTATCCTGAAAGGAGGCAAAGCCAGCCGCGCCTGCCGCCGCCTCCGACCCACAAGGAGAAACGCCATGTCCGCCCATGTCTACAAGCTGGTCGAAATCGTCGGCACTTCGCCCGCCAGCACCGACGAAGCCATTCACAACGCCATCGAGGAAGCCGCCAGGTCGCTGCGCCACATGGACTGGTTCGAGGTCATGGAAACGCGCGGCCATATCGTCGACGGCAAGGTCGCGCACTTCCAGGTCAGGCTGAAGATCGGCTTCCGGCTGGAGGCGTAGGCGGACGCGGGTCGGGATGCCGCTCCTCGTCGCCTCGTTTCCAATTGTCCGCAACCCCCGACCGAAAGCGCCCGATGACCGCCAGCAAACCCCTTCGCGCAACCCTCCGGGTCGTCGAGAACGGCCCCTACCTCGTTTCCGGAGGGCTGCCGCTGAACAAGGAAATCATCGGGACCAACGCGGCCGGCGAATCCGTCCGCTGGACGCCGGGAGAAAGCTTCCCGAAGCAGGATAAATACGCGCTGTGCCGCTGCGGCCACAGCGGCAACAAGCCGTTTTGCGACGGAACGCACGCGAAAGTCGGCTTCGACGGTACCGAAACCGCCAGCCGGCGGCCCTACCTCGAACAGGCCAGCGTGCACGAAGGTCCGGTGCTTTCGCTGACCGACGTCGAGAGCCTCTGCGCTTTCGCGCGCTATTGCGATCCCAACGGGCAGGTGTGGAAGCTCGTCCGGGAAACGGACAACGTCTTGGCACGCAAGTTTTTCGTCAGCCAGACCTGCGACTGCCCGTCGGGCCGGCTGGTGGCCTGGGACAGGCAGTGCGGACAGGCCATCGAGCCCGCCTACGAGCCGTCGATCGCCCTGATCGAAGACCCGGCCAACGCCTGCTCCGGGCCGCTCTGGCTGCGCGGCGGCGTGCCCCTGGTCGGCAGCGACGGCTTCGCCTACGAAGTACGCAACCGGATGACCCTGTGCCGCTGCGGCGCCTCTAAGAACAAGCCTTTCTGCGACGGAACGCACGCGGCGATCGGCTTCCGCGACGACAGTTGATGCACGGTCGCCGGTCGCCGGGTTTGCGCGCTTCGGGCGGGGCGCTTACGCCCGCTCTTCGCCAGCGAAATAACGCCGCGGTTCCATTCCCAGCACCCGCTTGAACATCGCCGTGAAGGCGCTGGCGCTGCGGTAGCCGAGCTTTTCGGCGACGCGCGCGACCGGCACGCCGTTGGCGAGATGCCCGAGCGCTTCGACGAGGCGGGCCTGCTGGCGCCACTGGCGGAAGCTCATGCCGGTTTCGCGCGCGAACAGGCGGGCCAGCGTGCGGCTGCTGGTGGCGTGGCGCTCGGCCAGCGTCTCCAGCGTTTCCTGCGTCTCCGGGTGTTCGATCTGCGTGCGGCACAGCTTGAGCAGGCGCGGTTCGGACGGCATCGGCAGGTGCAGCGCGGGAATCTTCAGGAAGCGCAGTTCGAGCAGCGCCAGCGCGGCGATGCGGCCGGCGCGGCCGGCGAGGTCGTAGGCCAGCGGCTCGTCGAGCAGCGCCAGGATCAGCGCGCGCAGCAGCGGGCTCACCTCGATCAGGCAGCAGTGGTCGGGCAGGTCCGGCGCGGCGTCGGGGCGGATGTAGAGCGTGCGCATCTCGACCGGGCCGAGCATGCTCACCTGATGGTCGGTGTCGGCCGGAATCCACACGCCGCGCACCGGCGGCACCACCCAGCAGCCTCCGGCCGTCTCGACGCGCATGACGCCGCTGCCGGCGTAGATCAGCTGGGCGCGCGGGTGGCGGTGCACGGGCGTGACGCCGCCCCGGTAGTCGCGCGCCTTGGCGGTCACCGGGTGGGGCAGGGTCTGGTACTCGTCGTCGTGGCCGACCGGCTGGCCGGCGGGTGGGGTTGTCCGATTCACGATGTTTTTTGGCAGGACGTGTGTGAAGCGGTCATTCTAGACTGCCGACCGGATCATTTATCGCTTCTCTCCATGGAAAAGACTATCGCCGCCGGCAATCTTGCCGCCACGCCCGCCGCCCCCGCCCCGGAGGCGCACGACGCGCTGAAGCACACCGCCTACGCGGTGATCGCCGCGATCAGCTTCTCGCACCTGCTCAACGACATGATGCAGTCGGTGCTGCTCGCCATCTATCCGATGCTCAAGCAGGGCCTGCATCTCTCCTTCGCGCAGGTCGGCATGATCACGCTCGCCTACCAACTCACCGCCTCGCTGCTGCAGCCGTTGATCGGCCTTTATACCGACCACCGGCCGAAGCCGTATTCGCTGCCGGTCGGCATGGGCTTCACGCTTGTCGGTCTGCTGCTGCTCGCGCAGGCGGCGAGCTTCGGCGCCGTGCTGCTCGCCGCCTCGCTGGTCGGTATCGGCTCGTCGGTCTTCCACCCGGAATCGTCGCGCGTCGCGCGCATGGCGGCCGGCGCGCGGCCGGGCCTCGCGCAGTCGCTGTTCCAGATCGGCGGCAACCTCGGCACGGCGCTCGGGCCGCTGCTCGCGGCGCTGATCATCGTGCCGCTCGGGCAGGGCAGCGCCGCCTGGTTCTCGCTGGCCGCGCTGCTCGGCGTCGTCGTCCTCTCCGGCGTCGGGCGCTGGTCGCGCAAGCACGTGGCGGGCTTCCGCAGCCGCATGCGGGCGCATCCGGGGCATAGCCTCACGCGGCGGCAGGTGGGCCTCTCGCTGCTCGTGCTCGGTGCGCTGATGTTCTCCAAGTTCTTTTACATGGCGAGCCTGCAGACCTACTACACCTTCTACCTGATCGAGAAGTTCGCGCTGCCGCTGCAGAGCGCGCAGATGTACCTGTTCGCCTTCCTGCTCGCGGTGGCGACCGGCACCGTCGTCGGCGGCCCGGTCGGCGACCGCATCGGCCGCAAGCGCGTGATCTGGGGCTCCATCCTCGGCGTCGCCCCCTTCGCGCTGCTGCTGCCGCACGCCGACCTGTTCTGGACCGGCGTCCTCTCGGTGCTGATCGGCCTGATCCTCGCCTCGGCCTTCTCGGCGATCCTCGTCTACGCGCAGGAACTGGTGCCTGGCAAGGTCGGCGCGATCTCCGGCCTCTTCTTCGGCCTCGCCTTCGGTCTGGCCGGCATCGGCGCCGCCCTGCTCGGGCAATTGGCCGACGCGACGAGCGTCGCGACGGTCTACCGCATCTGCGCCTTCCTGCCGCTGATCGGACTGCTCACGCTGTTCCTGCCCGACGTCGAGAAGCGTTGATGTCTTGAACGGACGCGGCGCATGGCCGCGATGGGAGCCGGGGAGGGGGCCAAGCCGGACAGCGGCAAGGAGGCAGGTCCAGTCGCTTCCTTGCCCTTCCTCCCGCGCAAAAAGCAAAACGCCGAGACTCAGGTCCTGGCGTTTTGCTTTTGAGGAAGGCTGCGGTCTCTCAGGACGCTTCCTGCTCCAGCAACGTCTGATAGACGAAAGCGGTCAGCGTGATGCGGTCCTGCGGCGCGCCGCCGGTGAACTCCAGCCCGTAGCCGGTCATCCCCGGCCCCAGGTCCTCGCCGGCGGGATTGACGACGCGGATCGTCGCATCCAGGCTCACCAGCGAGACGATGTCGGCCAGCGCCAGCTTGAAGCTGAGGCGGATCGAATCGCCCTGCCGGCCGAGGGAATGCGGCGAGGCGAGCATGGCGCCGGAGATGCTGACGTTGCGGATGCTGGCCGCGGCCGCGTCGGCGCTTTCCTGCCCCTGCGCGTCCAGCCTTTTGGCGCTGGCGATCAGATTGACCTTGGCCCGCGCCCCCCGGCGCACCACCAGCGCGCGTACGTCCTTGGGGTAGGACAGGTGCAGGTAGGGGTAGGGCACGGCGACCGAGCGGATCACCGACGTCGAGAAAGCGTAGGCGTTCTTGCCTGAGAAGGCGCGCACCACGTAGTCCTGCCCGTCGCGCACGAAAATGTAGGCGCCATCTACCTTGGGCGTGCTGACCAGCACGCTCGAGGGCTTGGCGAAACCGATCAGCTTGACGTAGTGGCGGGGCGCATTGGCGTCGCCAAGCGGCTGGAGTTGCAGGGCGTCGCCGATCTGCAGCCGCGCCTCCTCCAGATTGACCCGGTTTTCCAGGGGCGCGTCGGGAACATCCTTGGTGGGAGCAGACATGGTGAGGCGGGAAATGGGAGAGGCTGGAGTTTAGCACTCCTATGTCGGCGTCGTTGCCCTTGGCGCGGTGCGGACGCCATCGCCGATGCGGCTCTTGTTCGGAGCGGCGCGCAGCATATGCGCCGGCCACGGTCGCTTAGCGATAATCGTGGCCTGTCCCGGCTTTCGAACTTTCGCTCCCGTTGTGGGATCGTTATTTTTTATTTATAAAAATTAATCGTTTTTCTTGATTGCTGATATTAATTTCTAGTATGTTTTTATCTGGCATTGAGGCGAGTGCCATCAATAGCTCGAATTTGCATTCGGAGTTTTTGTTTTCGTTTGTTTTGATGACCAGTTTTGGAGTTTGGTTTAGTAAAAGAACATTGTGAGTTGTTGTGTACATCTCCTTTTCTTTAACTAGTTGTTGAGCGCATTCTTTTGATTTTTTGCTGTAATTTTCGAAAGTATCTGAAATGTTGGCTATTCGTACTTGCTGGTTGAGGTCGGAGATTGCTGCTGAAATAAAGTAAATAATGACGAGGGTTGTAATTGCTCCGGCGTAAAAAAATGGGTTTTTAGGTTTTGTTTTTTTCATGTCTGATTTTAAAATAAATAGGGGCTGATTTCTGTTGTTTATTTTTTAGTAGCGGCTTCTTCGAACTTTGGTTACATGCCCGAATTCACAGGTCATTCTGAGTTCATTGGTTAATTCGTCCACTTCCACGTGCATGATTTTTGCTTTGCACGTGCGTTTAGCAACGGTCATTCTTTTCATGCAGCGCGGACTTCTTTCGGGGTCGCGTGGAAATAGGTACGCCCATGCGGCAAGGAGCAGGGCCGCTAGTGCAATACTCTCGCCTACTCCAAAACCAGAGATGAAGTTAGTTAGCTCGCCGCGAGTTGGCTTGCGTGGGCCAAATTCTCTCGGTATGTCCTTAAGCAAGGACGTGATATCAATTCTTTTTCTTTCCATCGTCAATCGGAGTCCGAATAATTGGGTCTAACGAATGATAGGGTCAGAATCTTAAATAATAGGGGTCTGACCCCTATTGGTTCTTTAAAAGGCCCCGGTGATAAGGTATATTAGGCAGTGGTTAATATAATAAATCTCTATTGACCCGTTTCACGTTGAGTTGCATTCCGGACGCTCTCCGTAAGCGCTGACATACTCCCAAATAAGCCTGCGCTCAAGGTATTTAATAAAAGCAGAGGTATATATCTCGCCCATATCAACCGGACAGACAGAAACCCAAAGCATATTCTCCGGCGTATCAGTCGCCAGCCTAGTGCGGAACGTATTTCCTCCAGAGTGCCCCGGCTTTTCTGCGTATGCAGAGACACTGAACTGCCGAATGCGATCACCTAAGGTTTGCCCCGTAGTTTCGCCGATATAAATAATGCTTCCGTTGTTTGCACGATAGTCGCTTGGTTCACTCTTGCTCTTAGCGATCATGTACACGCCGGGGAAATTCTTTCCTTGAATGTCTCCCCTAGACGTCATGTTTACCCAGCGATGAAACCCTGGCTCTCCGGACAAAGTGCTGACCTCCCTGTTGTGGCTAACGAGGCTGTAGAAAAACTCGACGAAGGGTCGAGAATAAGGAAATCGCGGGGTAGTTCGTCACTTCCAGGAACGCTGATCGCTTGATATGGATCGATTGCGGCGGTCGTCTTTCTGTCATGGCCGAGGCGGATTTTTCATCGTGAGACAAGCCTGACAGCATAAGGACGAAGTCTGCTTATGTCGAGCGGGTAAGATGCTGCGTGCTTTTCCCCCTACGTGCCTGCCGCCTCAAAGCAGCAGCTTGAGCAGCAGCCCGACCACCGCACATCCCCCGATCACATGAATCACGTTGCGCTGGTAGCGGAACAGCGCGACGGCGGCGCCGAGGGCGATGAGGGCGGAGGGCCAGTCGAAGTGGCCGGCGAAGCCCTTGGGCCAGAGGACGTGGTAGCCGAAGAAGAGCGCGAGGTTGAGGATGACGCCGACGACGGCGGCGGTGATGGCGGTGAGGGGAGCGGTGAATTTGAGGTCGCCGTGGGTGTGCTCGACGAGCGGTCCGCCGGCGAGGATGAAGAGGAAGGACGGGAGGAAGGTGAACCAGGTGACGACGCCGGCGGCGAGCGCGCCGGCGAGGAACAGGCTGTCCGGGCCGAGGGCCGCCTTGGCGTAGCCGCCGACGAAACCGACGAAGGCGACGACCATGATCAGCGGCCCCGGCGTCGTTTCGCCGAGCGCCAGGCCGTCGATCATCTGCACCGGCGTCAGCCAGCCGTAGTGCTCGACGGCGCCCTGATAGACGTAGGGCAGCACGGCGTAGGCGCCGCCGAAGGTGAGCAGCGCGGCCTTGGTGAAGAACCAGCCCATCTGCGTCAGCGTGCCCTGCCAGCCCCAGGTCGCGAGCAGCAGCGCCATCGGCAGTAGCCAGAGCAGGGCGCCGACGAGCGCCACGCGCAGCAGGCGGGACCAGCGGAAGCGCGCGTGTTCGGGCGTCGGCGTGTCGTCGTCGATGAGCGCCGGGCCGAAGCTGGTTGCGGCGCTGCCGTGCGCGCCGCCGATGCGGAATTTGTCCGGCGCGATGCGGCCGCCGGCGTAGCCGATCAGCGCGGCGGCGGCGACGATGGCCGGGAAGGGGACGTCGAGCGCGAAGATGGCGACGAAGGCGGCGGCGGCAATCGCCCACAGTGCGCCGTTCTTGAGCGCGCGTCCGCCGATGCGGTGCGCGGCGTGCACGACGATGGCGGTGACCGCCGGCTTGATGCCGTAGAACAGGCCGCTGACCAGCGGCACGTCGCCGAAGGCGAGATAGATCCACGACAGCGCGACGAGGATGAGCAGCGAGGGCAGCACGAAGAGCGCGCCGGCGACGATGCCGCCCCGGGTGCGGTGCATCAGCCAGCCGATGTAGGTGGCGAGCTGCTGCGCCTCGGGGCCGGGCAGCACCATGCAGTAGTTGAGCGCGTGCAGGAAGCGGCGCTCGGAAATCCAGCGCCGGTTTTCGACGAGTTCCTGATGCATGATCGAAATCTGCCCGGCCGGCCCGCCGAAGCTGATGAAGCCGAGCTTGAGCCAGAAGCGGAAGGCTTCGCGGAAGCTGACGGCGGTTTGGGGGGCGCCAGACTCGCTGGGGGCTTGGGGAACGTTGGGCATCGGAGGCTTTCCGGTGGCGTGCGGCGCGGCGTTTTCCGCGTGCGGGTCGGGGGCGGGCGTGAGGGCGAGGCCCGATCGTGCGCTTCGCCTATTGCGCGGGCATGAAGCAGCGGGCGCTGTCGCGCGCCGCGGCGAGCATGGCGGCGAAACGTTCGGGCGGCGGCGCGAGTTCCTCGGCGACGATTTCGCCGACGCGCGCGATGGCCGCTTCGGCCGCTTGCGCGTCGAGAAAGAGCAGGCGCGTGCGCCGGGCGAGGATGTCCTCGACCGTGCGCGCCGCTTCGTAGCGCAGGGCGAAGCGCACCATCGCCTCGGTGTAGGGCAGCCCGGCGTGCAGGTGCTGGTCGTTGCCCGGCAGCATGGCGAGCAGCGGCGCGTCGGTGCCGTAAGAGTCGTAAATGTCGTGGCCGGCGGCCTGCGTCGGCGGCGGGCAGCCGTGCAGCTTGAGATCGCGGGTACGGCAGGGCGCGGCGTGCAGGCCGCCGAGCTCGGCGGCGCGCTCGACGGCTTCCTGCGCCATGCGCCGGTAGGTCGTCCACTTGCCGCCGGTGACGGTGACGAGGCCGCTGTCGCCGACGAGCACCGCGTGTTCGCGCGAGAGCGCGGCGGTGCCGCTTTTGTCCGCCGCGCGCTGCGGGTGTTCGGGGTGCAGCAGCGGGCGCAGGCCGGCGAAGACGCTGCGGATGTCGGCGCGCTGCGGCGGGCGTTCGAGGACGCCGGCGGCGGCATGCAGCAGGAAGTCGATTTCGCCGGCCAGCGGCTGCGGTTCGGCCGGCAGGTCGGGGCGCGCGGTGTCGGTGGTGCCGAGCAGCACGCGGCCCTGCCAGGGAATGGCGAAGACGACGCGGCCGTCCTCGGTCTTCGGGACGAGCAGGGCGTTGCCGCCGGGCAGAAAATCGGCGTCGAAAACGAGATGGATGCCCTGGCTGGGCGTCAGCAGCGGCGCGGCGTTCGGGTCGTCGAGGCGGCGCACCTTGTCGGCCCAGACGCCGGTGGCGTTGATCACGGTGCGCGCGCGCACCTCGAAGCCCTCGCCGGTTTCCGCGTCGCGCAGCCAGGCGCCGGCGATGCGGCCGCCGGCCTTGATCAGCTGCGTGGCCGGCAGGTAGTTGAGGCTGGTGGCGCCGAGGCCGGCGGCGGTGCGCATCAGCGCGACGGCGAGGCGCGCGTCGTCGAACTTGCCGTCCCAGTAGCGCACGCCGCCGGTGAGGCCGGCGCGGCGCAGGCCGGGCAGGGCGGCGAGCGTTTCGGCGCGGTCGAGCAGGGCCGAGGATTCGAGGTTGCGCCAGCCGGCCAGCGTGTCGTAGAGCTTCAGCCCGCCGGCGTAGAACAGGCGGTCGATGGCGCTCCAGGCGGGAATCACGAAGGGCAGCGGCTGCACGAGGTGGGCGGCGTTGTGCAGCAGGCGGGCGCGTTCGCGCAGGGCCTGGCGGACGAGAACGAGGTCGCCCTGGCGCAGGTAGCGCACGCCGCCGTGGATCAGCTTGGTGCTGCGCGACGAGGTACCGGCGGCGAAGTCGCGCGCTTCGACGAGCAGCGTGCGGTAGCCGCGCGCCGCCGCGTCGACGGCGCAGCCCAGCCCGGTGGCGCCGCCGCCGATCACCAGCACGTCCCACGGGTGGCCGTCGCGCAGGGCGGCGAGGTCGTCTTCGCGGCGCAGCGGCTTGGCCATCAGCGCACTTCCTCCCTAGGCTGTTTCCCGGATTCCTCCGCGTGTTCCTCCCCGTGTTTCTCCCAGTCCCGCGCGCGCTCGACGGCGCGCCGCCAGCCGGCGAGCCGGGCGGCGCGTTCGGCGGCGGGCAGGCGCGGCTCGAAACGGCGCTCGGCCTGCCACAGGCTTTCCAGTTCGGCCTCGTCCTGCCAGAAACCGACCGCCAGTCCGGCCAGATAGGCGGCGCCGAGCGCGGTGGTTTCGGTCACGCGCGGGCGCACCACCGGCACGCCGAGCAGGTCGGCCTGGCATTGCAGGAGCAGGTCGTTGCGCGCCGCGCCGCCGTCGACGCGCAGTTCGCGCAGCGGCGCGCCGGCGTCCTGCTGCATCGCGGCGAGCAGTTCGGCGCTCTGGAAAGCGATCGCTTCGAGCGCGGCGCGCGCGATGTGCGCGCGGTTGCTGCCACGCGTCAGGCCGAGCAGGGCGCCGCGCGCGTAAGGGTCCCAGTAGGGCGCGCCGAGGCCGGTGTGCGCCGGCACCAGATAGACGCCGCCGCTGTCCGGCACAGAGGCGGCGAGCGCTTCGACGTCCTCGGCGCGGGCGATCATGCCGAGCTCGTCGCGCAGCCACTGCACGACGGCGCCGCCCATGAAGACGCTGCCTTCGAGCAGGTAGGCGGCGCGCCCGGCGGACTGCCAGCCGACGGTAGCGAGCATGCGGTGCGCCGAGGCCATCGGCCGTTCGCCGGTGTTCATCAGCAGGAAGCAGCCGGTGCCGTAGGTGTTCTTGGCCATGCCGGCGTGCAGGCAGGCTTGCCCGAAGGTGGCGGCCTGCTGGTCGCCGGCGATGCCGGTCAGCGGGATCGGCGCGCCGAGCAGCGATGCGTCGAGCGTGGCGAGCGGTCCGCTGCTGTCGACGACTTCGGGCAGGACGGCCGGCGGGATGTCGAGCAGGCGCAGCAGGTCGTCGTCCCAGCGGCGGCGGTGGATGTCGAAGAGCAGCGTGCGCGCGGCGTTGGACGGATCGGTCAGATGCCGGCGGCCGCCGGTGAGCTTCCACGCCAGCCAGCTGTCGATGGTGCCGAAGGCGAGTTCGCCGCGCTCGGCGCGGGCGCGTGCGCCGGGCAGGCGGTCGAGCAGCCACTTGAGCTTGGTGCCGGAGAAGTAGGCGTCGAGCACGAGGCCGGTGCGTTGCTGGAAGATGTCGGCGTGGCCGGCGGCGCGCAGGGCGTCGCACAGCGGCGCGGTGCGCCGGTCCTGCCAGACGATGGCGCGGGCGAGCGGCTGGCCGCTGCGGCGATCCCAGAGGACGGTGGTTTCGCGCTGGTTGGCGATGCCGACGGCGGCGATGCGCTCGGCGCCGATGCCGTTCTCGCGCAGCACGGCCTGCGCGACGGCGAGCTGCGACTGCCAGATGTCGAGCGCGTCGTGTTCGACCCAGCCCGGCTGCGGGTAGTGCTGCGCGAACTCGCGCTGCGCGACGGCGCGGATGCCGCCCGCACGGTCGAAGAGGATGGCGCGCGAACTGGTGGTTCCCTGGTCGAGCGCGAGGATGTAGTCCGGCATGCCGTGTGCAAGGAATGGCGATGCCGCGAGTATAGCCTCAGTGCCGGCGCAGGGGCCGCTGCGCGCGCGCCTCCGCGAGTTGCCGCAGGAAGATTTCGACCTGCCGTGCCGCCGCCGGCGTTTCCATCATTTCGAGCGGAGCGATGCCGCCGAATTCGCGTTGCGGCCGCCGCAGCCAGCGCTGCGCCCGTTCGCGGCTGGCGAAGGCCAGTTCCGCGAGCGCGCTCAGGCGGGCGATGCGTGCATCGGCGGCGTCGGCGTAACTCCCGTCGTCTTCCTTGCCGACGAAGCGGATGATGTGCGCGCCGCGGTCCGCCATGTCCGTCATTTCCGTCGTGTCCGTTCGGCGCACCGGGCGCGGGCGGTGGCGCGCCGCTCAGTGCCGGGTGGCGTCGCGATCCTTGCCGCGCCAGGCCGGGCCGTAGAAGCCATAGCTGTCGTCGGGAACGCTGTCGGCTTCGGCCTCCTTCTGCGCCTTGAAGTCGACCTTGTGGTTCCAGTAGATGTCCCAGCCCCGGTGTTGATCGGCGACCACTTCCGGGTGTTCTTCGAGATAGCGGTCGATGAAGGCCGTGAATTCGGAAACGTAACTTCTGTCCCAGTGTTTCATCGTCTTTGCACCTCCTTCTCTACTTCTGTCCTTGCCGCTTTCAGGCGTGCGCCGGGTCGATGCACGCCGCCTTCGATAGACCGCCGGGGCGGCGTTTGGTTGCCCGCGAAGGGGGGCGGGGCGCATGGCGTTCGCCGCCTCTCCGCTCATCGCTCAGGCGACTTCGAGCCGGTTGACCACGCGCTGCACCGCGAACAGATACCAGGCGTCCAGCTCGGCGCGCATCCTCTCGCTGACGCTGCCCACGACGCCCTGCAGGGTGACTGTGCCGTTGCGGCAGGCGATGCCGATCTGCCCGGCGTGGACATAGGGGTCGGATTCGAAGACGAGGTGCAGCGCCTCGACGATTTCCTCGTCGCTGTCTTCCTCGGGCGGCTGCACTTCCAGTTCGTTGACGACGTCGCGGCAGCCGCGCGACCACCAGGCGAGGACGCCGGCCAGGCGCTTGTGCGAGAGGCTGATGACTTGGCCGGCGAGCGTGACGACGCCGTCGGCCACGGCGATCTCGATCGATCCGGCGGAGTCGGCGCCGGCGTCGCGCAGGGTCGTGCGCTCGCCCTTGTTCCGCACGTGCAGCGCGCAGTTCTGGAAATCGATGTCGCGCAGCAGCCATTTGCAGACGGCGTCGCGCGTCGCGCCGTCGCCCGGCGGCTCGCCGGCGGCCACGCGCAGGCGGTCGACGATCCGTTCGACGCCGGGAACGCTGGCGGCGGCGTGGCGCGCCAGCTTTTTGGTGGCGACATGGGCGACTTCGCCGTCCAGCGCGAGCGCGCCGTCGCTCAGCGAGAGGGCGATCGGGTTTTGCTGCGGATCGATCCGGGTCGCCTGTTCGATGGCCGCCTGCACCTGCTTCAGTACCGCATCCTTGTGCTGCATGATGGCTTCTCCCTGGAAAAGTCCTGCGGGCAAGGCGGCAGTCGAGCGTTTTCACCCGTATTCGGGCGAAGGGGATTCTTGAGGGCCGCCGACAACGGTGCGACGGCTTGCGCCGGCACCGGGAAAAACAGGGGCCGACGCCGGGTCGACCGTGCTGCTGCTGATGATTGATTCGGGACGGTGGCGGGCCGGCTTCGCCTGTGCTGGGGCTGCCCGTCGTCGTATGGGCATCGCGCCGTTCGACGACGACCGTGCTTCGTCCACGGCAGGTATGACCCCGGTGCGCCGCACGCGTTCCTTCCCGTCTTTTCCGGCGCCGGACCTTCCTCTTTTCCGCGTCTGGCATCGCGGCGCTGCGTCGCCTATGGTGGGGTCTGGCCGGCGGTTTTCGCCCCGATCAACCCCATTTCCAGGAGGCAGTCATGGCCAATCCCTTTGTACACGTCGAATTACAGACCCGCGACGTCGCGCGGGCCAAGGACTTCTACGGCCGTTTGTTCGGCTGGACGCTGGTCGACGAGCCGATGCCGGGCGGCGGCGGCAGTTACACCATGATCCAGGTCGGCGAGGGAACGGGCGGCGGCATGTTCACCAATCCCGATCCGCAGGCGCCGCCGTGCTGGACGGCCTACGTCGCGGTGGACGACATCGCGGCGTCAACCGCGCGGGCGCGCGAGCTGGGCGCCCGCATCGTGGTCGACTGTATGGCGGTCGGCGACTACGGCAGCATGAGCGTTTTCGTCGATCCGGGCGGCGCGACGCTGGCCATGTGGCAGCCGAAGATGCCGGCGGCCTGAGGTGCTGGCACGTTAGGCGTCCTCTACCGGCGGTTCGCGCGAGGGAATGCGCCACAGCCAGGTGCCGACGCTGACGCCGATCACGACGAGCAGCGCCTGCAGCCAGGGTTTGCCCGAAACCAGCCAGATCGAGACGCAGATCGAGAGACTCATGGCGGTGACGGCGACGCGTTTCACGCGCCGCGGGATGCTGTGATAACGCTGCCATTCGACGATCAGCGGGCCGAACGACGGGTGGGCGATCAGCTTGCGGTAGAAACGTTCGGACGCGCGCGCGTAGCAGGCGGCGGCGAGCAGGATGAAGGGCGTGGTCGGCAGGACGGGCAGGAAGATGCCGGCGATGCCGAGGAGCAGGGCGAGCGTGCCGGCGATCCAGAGCAGGACGCGGACCGTCGGCGAGCGGTGCAGCTTGGGTTCCATCCCCGGTCGCGCGCCGCTCAGTCGGCGACGATGCGCTCGGCGATCCAGCGCCGGAAGTCGGTCACTTTCGAATCGTAGCGGTCGTAGGCCATCAGGCTCTGGCCGAAGACGTAGGCGTAGAGCAGCAGGCTGCGGCTTTTCGCTTCCTCTTCCGAGAGCCCGAGCGCGACGAAGAGGCGGCGCGTGCATTCGAGGCGGCAGGTGTCGACCTCCTCGACGACGGCGGCGGCCTGCGCGTCGCGGCGCGCCCAGTCGCGCACCGCGAGTTCGATCGAGATGCCCTTGCGGTTGCGGTTGGCGCTGTAAACGTCGATGACGTGGTGCAGCTGCTCGCGCTCCTTGCCCGGCGAGCCGGTCGTCTGCTTGTTGATGTCGCGGATGCGGCCTTCCTTCCAGGTCTGCAGCACCGCGTTGAAGAGATCCTGACGATCCTTGAAGTGCCAGTAGAAGCTGCCCTTGGTGACGCCGAAGCTCTTCGCCAGCACTTCGACGCGCAGACCGTCGACGCCCTGGGCGGCGAGCACGTCGGTTGCCGCCTCGATCCATTCCTTGCGGTCAAGCTGTGCGCGGGGCTTGGGCTTTGCCGGATTCATCGTTCCCCGTTCCTTTCCTGTAACGCAAGAATGTCGAAATATTTCAAACGATCGTTTTGTTGCCGTTGACATGCGCTTTTCCATACGGTACCGTACGCGCATCCATACCGTAGGGTATGGCTTATTGTCCGATCAGACCTCGGCAATGTCAAACGCACGGTGCCATAATCAGAACACCGGCGTTTACGTACGCAGTCACAAAGGAGAAGAGCTTTGAAGATCCTCGTTCCAGTCAAGCGAGTGGTGGATTACAACGTCAAGGTGCGGGTCAAGGCCGACGGTACCGGCGTCGATATCGCCAACGTCAAGATGTCGATGAACCCCTTCGATGAAATCGCCATCGAAGAGGCCGTGCGCCTGAAGGAAGCCGGCGTCGCCACGGAAGTGCTCGCCGTTTCGGCCGGCGTCGCCGGCTGCCAGGAAACGCTGCGCACCGCGATGGCCATCGGCGCCGACCGCGGCATCCTGATCGAGACCGACGCCGAACTGCAGCCGCTGGCCGTCGCCAAGCTGCTCAAGGCGCTGTGCGACAAGGAACAGCCGCAGGCCGTGATCTGCGGCAAGCAGGCGATCGACGACGACGCCAACCAGACCGGCCAGATGCTCGCCGCGCTGCTCGGCTGGCCGCAGGCCACCTTCGCCTCGAAAGTCGTCCTCGCCGACGGCAAGGCTACCGTCACGCGCGAAGTCGACGGCGGTCTGGAAACCCTCGAAATCGCGCTGCCGGCGGTGATCACCACCGACCTGCGCCTGAACGAGCCGCGCTACGCGACGCTGCCGAACATCATGAAGGCCAAGAAGAAGCCGCTCGACACCGTGACGCCCGACGCGCTCGGCGTCGATGTCGCGCCGCGCCTGAAGACGCTGAAGGTCGCCGAGCCGGCCAAGCGCAGCGCCGGCGTGAAGGTCGCGGACGTCGCCGATCTGGTGGCCAAACTCAAGAACGAAGCGAAGGTGATCTAAATGGCTATCCTCGTTATTGCCGAACACGACAACGCATCCCTCAAGCCGGCCACGCTCAACGCCGTGACCGCCGCCGCCAAGCTGGGCGGCGAGATTCACGTGCTGGTCGCCGGCAGCGCCTGCGCCGCCGCCGCCGAAGCCGCCGCCAAGGTCGCCGGCGTCGCCAAGGTGCGCGTCGCCGACGCCGCCCATTACGCCGACCAGTCGGCCGAGAACCTCGCCGCGCTGGTCATCGCCAACGCCACCGGTTACAGCCACATCGTCGCCCCGGCCACCACCGGCGGCAAGAACTTCCTGCCGCGCGTCGCCGCGCTGCTCGACGTGGCCCAGATTTCCGACATCGTCGCCGTCGAAGCGGCCGACACCTTCGTGCGTCCGATCTACGCCGGCAACGTGCTGGCCACCGTGCAGTCGGCCGATGCGGTCAAGGTCATCACCGTGCGCACGACGGCTTTCGAGGCTGCCGGCGAAGGCGGTTCGGCCGCCATCGAGGCGCTCGCCGCCGCCGCCGATTCGGGCCAGAGCAAGCTGACCGGCCGCGAAATGACCAAGTCCGCGCGTCCCGAACTGACCGCCGCCAAGATCATCGTCTCCGGCGGCCGCGGCCTCGGCAACGGCGAGAACTACAAGTCCCTGCTCGAGCCGCTCGCCGACAAGCTGAACGCCGCGCTCGGCGCCTCGCGCGCCGCGGTCGACGCCGGTTTCGTGCCGAACGACTATCAGGTCGGCCAGACCGGCAAGATCGTCGCGCCGCAGCTCTACATCGCCATCGGCATCTCGGGCGCCATCCAGCACCTGGCCGGCATGAAGGACTCCAAGGTGATCGTCGCGATCAACAAGGACCCGGAAGCGCCGATCTTCCAGGTGGCCGACTACGGCCTCGTCGGCGACCTGTTCGAAACGGTTCCGGCGCTGGTCGCGGCACTCGGCTGACGTCGGCCCGGGCATGAATCTGCCGGACGGCCTGCTCGGCGGCACCTGGACCATCGTGGCCTGGGTGCTGTTCGTGCCGCTGGCGATTCTTGCCCTGCGCCGTGCGCCTTGGCGCGTGCTGGGCGACAGCGGCCGGCTCAATTTCTGGCTCGGCCTGATCGTCTCGCTGATCCTGCTCTGGAACATGAAGGCCGGGGTCAAACCCGGCCTCAGCCTGCATCTGCTGGGCGCCGGCGTGATGGCGCTGTGCTTCGGCTGGGCGCTGGCCTTTGTCGGCCTCTGTCTGGTGCTGGCCGGCGCCACGCTGAACGGCGTCGCCGGCTGGGAGGCCTTCGCCGCCAACGCGCTGCTGATGGCCGGCGTGGGCGTCGCCGTCAGCCGCCTGATCCATCGCGCGGCGGAACGCTTCCTGCCCCGCCATCTCTTCGTTTACGTTTTCATCAACGGCTTCTTCGGCTCGGCGCTCGCGGCCGTCGCCGTCGGCCTCGGCGCCAGCCTGCTGCTCGCGCTCGCCGGCGTGTACGACGTCGAGTACCTGACCGGCGAGTATCTGCCGTATTTTCTGCTGCTCGGTTTTTCCGAGGGCTGGCTGTCGGGCATGGTCATGACGCTGCTCGTCGTCTATCGCCCGGAATGGGTGTCGACTTTCGAGGACGCGCGCTACCTCAAGAACAAGTAGGGACAAACAAGGGCTTCGCCCATCTCGGCGGCGCGCCGAGCGGCGGCCGAACGATTACGCAACGACTTACACAAGGAGAATGTTATGAGTGAATACATCGCCCCGGTTCGCGACATGCAGTTCGTGCTCAAGGAGCTGGCCGGACTCGATCAGGTCGCGAAGCTGCCGGGTTGCGAAGAGGCGACGCCCGATCTCGTCGATGCCGTGCTCGAAGAGGCCGCCAAGTTCGCCGAAGGCGTACTTTCGCCGCTCAACGTCCCGGGCGACCAGGAAGGCGCGAAGTGGGCCGACAAGGCCGTGACGATGCCGAAGGGCTTCAAGGAAGCCTACAAGCTGTTCGCCGAAAGCGGCTGGACGGCGCTGCAGTGCGAGCCCGAGTGGGGCGGCCAGGGGCTGCCCAAGGTGCTCGGCGCCGCCGTCTCCGAAATGTGGAAGTCGGCCAACCACGCCTTCTCGCTGTGCCCGCTGCTGACCAACGGCGCCATCGAGGCGCTCGTGCTGACCGGTTCCGACGAACTGAAGAAGACCTATCTCGAGAAGATGGTGAGCGGCGAGTGGACCGGTTCGATGAACCTGACCGAGCCGAACGCCGGTTCCGACCTCGCCGCCGTGCGCACCAAGGCCGAACCGCAGGCCGACGGCAGCTACAAGGTCTTCGGTCAGAAGATCTTCATCACCTACGGCGACCACGACATGGCGGACAACATCGTCCACCTCGTGCTGGCCCGCACGCCGACCGCGCCCGAGGGCGTCAAGGGCATCTCGCTGTTCGTCGTGCCGAAGTTCCTGGTCAACGCCGACGGCAGCCTGGGTGCGCGCAACGACGCCTACTGCGTGTCGATCGAGCACAAGCTCGGCATCCACGCCAGCCCGACGGCCGTGATGGCCTTCGGCGACCACGGCGGCGCCGTCGGCTATCTGGTCGGCGAGGAGAACCGCGGTCTCGAATACATGTTCATCATGATGAACGCCGCCCGCTTCGGCGTCGGCCTCGAAGGCGTCGCCGTCTGCGAACGCGCCTACCAGCGCGCCCGCGACTACGCACGCGACCGCATCCAGTGCACCGACATCGGCGTGCGCGGCGGCCCGAAGGTCGCCATCATCGCGCACCCGGACGTGCGCCGCATGCTGATGAGCATGAAGTCGCAGGCCGAAGCCTCGCGCGCGCTGGCCTACGTCGTCGCCGCCGCGCACGACGCCGCGATCCACCATCCGGACCCGGAAACGCGCAAGCAGAACCAGGCTTTCGTCGACCTGATGATCCCGGTGGTCAAGGGCTGGAGCACCGAGATCGGCATCGAGGTAGCATCCACCGGCGTGCAGGTGCACGGCGGCATGGGCTTCATCGAGGAAACCGGCGCCGCGCAGCACCTGCGCGACGCGCGCATCTCGGCGATCTACGAAGGCACCACCGGCATCCAGGCGAACGACCTGATCGGCCGCAAGATGGCGCGCGAAGGCGGCGCCACGCTGAAGGTCGTGATCGGCATGATGCGTGCGCTCGACGCCGACCTCGCCAAGCAGGACGGCGAGCACTTCGTCGCCATCCGCGCCCGCTTCACGGCGGCCGTCAATGCCGTCGAGAAGGCCGGCGACTGGCTGGTGAAAACCTACGCTAGCGACGTGCGTTCCGCTGCCGCCGGCGCCGTGCCCTTCCTGCGTCTGCTCGGCGTCGTCGCCGGCGGCTGGCAGATGGCGCGCGCCGCGCTCGTCGCGCAGGCCAAGATCGCGGGCGGCGATGCCGACCCCTTTTACGTCGCCAAGATCGGCACCGCGCGCTTTTACGCCGATCACCTGCTCTCGCAAGCCGAAGGTCTGGCGAGCAGCGTGACCGACGGCGCGGCGGGCGTCATGGCGCTGGCCGACGAAATGTTCTGATGCCGTTGTAAACCGCAAGTGCCAGGGATGGCCGGTCGCACGACCGGCCATCCGCGCTTCGGGCCCGCATTCTGAATGCATCCGTGCGCTAGAATGCGGTCTGGATTTCCGGAAGGAGTTGCAGCATGAGTGAAGCGACGCATAGAGCCGCCGAGGCGCTGCGCCGTGCGCTGGACGAGACGACGATCGGCGAGCTGAGCTTCCCGACCAGCGTGGATGCCAGCCGGCGCGTGATGAAGGCGGTCGAGAATCCCGATCTCGGGCTCGATGCGCTGGCCAAGATCGTCGTCGCCGAGCCGCTGCTGTCGGCCAAGGTGATCCGTCTGGCCAACTCGGTGGCGCTCAATCCGCTGGGCAACACCGTGCGCGACGTGAAGCAGGCGGTGATGCGCGTCGGCATGGATCCGATCAAGTCGCTGGCGATGGCGCTGGTCCTCGATCAGCTTCGGCAGTCGCATCGCCACAGCCGCTGCCGCCTGCTGTCCAACCGCCTGTGGGAGCGCAGCATCCACATCGCCGCGCTGTCCTACGTGCTGGCCCGCAAGCTGACCAAGCTCGACGCCGACGAGGCGATGTTCGCCGGCATCGTGCATGACCTCGGGCGCTTCTACCTCCTGTCGCGCGCCGCCGAATATCCGGAATTGCTCGACGATACGCAGACGCTCGCCGAACTGATCAACGACCTCGGCGACCGCGCCGGCGCGCGCGTGCTCGGCGAGCTCGACCTGCCCGAGTCGGTGGTGCATGCGGTGCTCGCCTCGCGCCGCTACGGCGGCTCGATGCCGCCGGCGACGCTCGGCGACCTGCTGTTCGTGGCCGGCGCGCTGTCGCCGCGCACCGATCCCTTCGACGAACTCGACGCGCGCGTCGTCATCCCGGAAAACCGCGCCGTTGCGCTCGGGCTCGACCAGAGCACGGTGGTCGACGCGATCACCGCCTCGGGCGACGAAATCTATTCGATCGTGGTCGCGCTCGAATCCTGATCGAATCCCGATCCGCCGCTGTGCCCGGCGCCAGCCGGACGGCGGCGCATCTTGCGCGGCATCCCGTTCGGCGATCCGTCGCGCTTATGGACCGCGCGTCGGCTCGCCCTAGAACTCGGTGTGCAGGCGCATGCCGAAGATGTTCACCGGTCCGCGGTCGGCGTTGTAGGCGGGGTTGGCGAAGTGCTGGGCGTTCAGGGTCAGCGTCGTGTTCTTCAGCAGTTCCAGGCTGTAATAGGCTTCCGCGATCCGTTCCGGACGATAGTTCAGCGCGCCGTCGCCAATGAAGAAGGAAATCCCGCCGGCGGCCAGGTAGGCGCGTCGGTCCGGGGAGAGCGTGTTGCGCAGGAGGGCCACGCCGAAGGTGTCCTGCGCGCGCCCCCAGGCGGCGCCCTTGAGCGCGCCGCCGAGCGAGAGCGAGCCGTCGACTTCGGTGAAGGCGTAGGTTTCCGTCCGCCCGTCGGCCTTCATCGCGCGCAGGAAAACCCCGAGATTTTCGTCGATCGCCTGTTCGACGTTGAGGCCGATGCCGTACTTGATCTTTTCCCCGTTGCGGACTTTCAGGATCGTCTGCGGATCGCCTCCGGGGTTGGCGCGCAGGTAGTCCAGCGCATCACGGAAGCTTGCGGTGACGGCCCGGTTGCGCCAGCCGAGCACGCGCACCTTGCCGGGCTGGCCGCCGATTTCGTGCGCGCGCTCGATCTCGATCTGGTCGCCGTAGTGCTTGCCGATCCGCGGGTCGGTCGGCAGCATGTTCGGCTCGCGCGGGCCGGTCATGCGTCCGATGCGGAAAACCCAGCCGTCGGCGCGGTACCACTCGGCGGCAAAGCCCCAGCCGAAGCCGCGCGCGTCGGCCGCGTAATCGTAGGCGGCGTAGGTCATGTTGCCCCAGTTCATGAACTGGGTGCGCGGGTCCTTGGCGTAGGCGTTGTCGTCGAAGATGTCCAGCGTCGAGAAATTGCCGACGGTCAGCACGACGTGGTTCCGGTCGACGAAGCCGGCCATCCGGTTGAGGTCGGCGTCGATGTGCTCGCGTTCGCCGCCGAGGTTCCAGGTCTGGCGCAGGAACAGGCGCTGGCGGTAGAAGGTCGGGTTGCTGCCGCCGGCGCGCGTGATTTCGCCGTTGTAATAGCCGCCCAGCCCGGTGAGGTTGGAGAGCGGCTCGCCGAGCGCCATTTCGGGGTTGAAGTACAGTTCGCCGCCGTCCCAGGCGCGCACGCCGAAGTGCGCCGTGGCGCTTAGCGTATAGCTCTGTTCGCGCGTCGTGAGAAGGCTGTTCGCGCCGCTGTAGCGGGCCGTGAAGCCCGGCTTCTTCTGCATGATGTAGGTCGACTGGAAGCGCGCCGTCCAGTCTTCGTGTTCCGGAGCGTCGTCCGCCGCCCGGGCCGGCGCGGCGGCAAGGACCAGGAAGGCGGCGAGGGCGGTGAGGATTGCGAGGGCGCAGCCGGGCAGGCGGTCGAGGTTCGGCACGGTCGGTTCTTTACGGTGGAGGCGGGACAGCGGACAAAAGAAAGGCCGCCAGGAGCGGCGGCCGTATTGTATGGCGTTGTTGTGACCGGGCGATGACGCCCGCGCGCCTACATGTTCGGGTAGTTCGGTCCTTCGCCGCCCTGCGGCACCACCCAGTTGATGTTCTGCGTCGGGTCCTTGATGTCGCAGGTCTTGCAGTGCACGCAGTTCTGCGCGTTGATCTGCAGGCGCGGGTTCTGGCCGGATTCGTCGCGCAGGATTTCGTACACGCCGGCCGGGCAGTAGCGCTGCTCGGGTGCGTCGTAGAGAGCGAGGTTGACCGTGATCGGCACCGCCGCGTCCTTCAGCGTCAGGTGGCAGGGTTCGTCTTCCTCGTGGTTGGTGTTGGAGAGGAAGACCGACGACAGGCGGTCGAAGGTGAGCACGCCGTCCGGCTTGGGGTAGACGATCGGCTGGCAGTCGGCGGCCTTCTTCAGCTTGGCGTGGTCGGGGCCGCTGTGGTGCAGCGTCCACGGCGCCTTGCCGCGGAAGACGATCTGGTCGATGCCGAACATCAGCCCGCCGAGGTGCAGGCCCTTGCTCATCCAGGGCTTGAAGTTGCGTGCCTTGTGGAGCTCTTCGTAGAGCCAGCTGTTGCGGAAGGCTTGCGGGTAGGCGGTAAGTTCGTCGCCGGTGCGGCCGGCGGCGACCGCGTCGAAGGCCGCTTCGGCGGCCAGCGCGCCGGTCTTGATCGCGCAGTGCGAGCCCTTGATGCGGCTGGCGTTGAGGAAGCCGGCGTCGTCGCCGAGCAGGGCGCCGCCCGGGAAGGTCAGCTTGGGCAGCGACTGCAGGCCGCCGGCGGTCAGCGCGCGGGCGCCGTAGGCGACGCGCTTGGCGCCGTCGAAGAAGCCGCGGAGCGCCGGGTGCGTCTTCAGGCGCTGGAATTCCTCGTAGGGCGACAGGTAGGGATTGCTGTAGGCCAGACCGGTGACGAAGCCGACCGAGACGAGGTTGTCTTCCATGTGGTAGAGGAAGCCGCCGCCGTAGGTGTCGGGGTCGAGCGGCCAGCCGCCGGTGTGGATGACGAGGCCGGTCTGATGCTTCTCCGGCTTGATTTCCCACAGCTCCTTGATGCCGATGCCGTAGACCTGCGGGTCGGCGCCGTCGCGCAGCCTGAACTTCTCTTCGAGCTGCTTGCCGAGGTGGCCGCGGCAGCCTTCGGCGAACAGCGTGTATTTGGCGTGCAGCTCCATTCCCGGCTGGTAGGCCGGGCCGTGGCTGCCGTCCTTGAGGACGCCCACGTCGCCGGTGGCGACGCCCTTCACCGAGCCGTCCTCGTTGTAGAGCACTTCGGCGCCGGCGAAGCCCGGGTAGATTTCGACGCCGAGCGCTTCGGCCTGCTGCCCGAGCCAGCGGCAGACGTTGCCGAGGCTGATGACGTAGTTGCCGTGGTTCTGGAAACAGTCCGGCAGCAGCCAGTTGGGCACCTGCGAAGCGCCGGTTTCGCCGAGAATCAGGAAGCGGTCTTCGCTGACCGGCGCCTTGAGCGGCGCGCCCTGCGCCTGCCAGTCGGGGAACAGTTCGGCCAGCGCCTTCGGGTCCATCACCGCGCCGGAGAGAATGTGGGCGCCGATTTCGGAGCCTTTCTCGATCAGGCAGACGTTGATCTCGCTTTCCTTTTCCGCCGCCAGCTGTTTGAGGCGGATCGCCGCGGCCAGTCCGGCGGGGCCGCCGCCGACGACCACGACATCGTATTCCATCGCTTCGCGTTGCATGTTCTTCCTTTCTCCCGGTGTTGTTTTTCGGCTGATATTTGCAACTCTTGCTGCAAGCGGCCGTTGCTGTTGTTATGGTTTTTGCAATACGGTATCGTATGGAAAAAGGCCCCGTGCCGTCAACCACAAGTCCCGTTGCCGCAAAGAAAAAGGAGAAGTATGGAGACCCAACGCAAACTCGTACACACCGGCCTGATTCCGATCCGCTGGGGTGACATGGACGCCTACGGCCATGTCAATAACACCGTCTTTTTCCGTTTCATGGAGCAGTGCCGCGTCGAGTACCTCGAAAAGCTCGGTTACAAGGTCGCGCCGCAGGGCACGGCGCCGGTCATCATCAACGCCAGCTGCACTTTCCTCGCCCAGTTGAATTATCCGGGCACCGTCGAGATCGCGATGTATTTCGGCGCGCCGGGGCGCAGCAGCATTCCGTCGAGCTACGAAATCCGCGTGCAGGGCGACGATACGTTGTACGCGACCGGCGAATCGAAGATCGTCTGGATGGACGTGGCGACCGGAAAATCGGTGCCCATCCCCGACGAACTGCGCGCCGAACTGTCTTAATAAAACCAATCAAAAAAAATCACCGGAGGAGACCCATGAACCAGGTGAATAAGTTGGAACGGGATGCGCTCTGGCGCCCGGGCGCCGAGCGTATCGCCGGCGCCAAGGTGAGCGCCTTCATGGCGGCCGTCAATAAGCGCTGGAACGCGGGTTGCAGCGATTACCGCAGCCTCTGGCGCTGGTCGGTGGAGCAGCCGGAGGCCTTCTGGCTGTCGGTGTGGGACGAATGCGGCGCGCTCGGCGAACGCGGCGACGCGGTGCTCGAAAACGGCGACCGCATGCCCGGCGCGCGCTGGTTTCCGCAGGCGCGCCTCAACTACGCGCAGAACCTGCTGCAATGGCGCGATGATGCGGACGCTCTGGTGTTCTGGGGCGAGGGCCAGGTCAAGCGCCGCCTGTCGCGCGGCGAGCTGTACGCCGAGGTGTCGCGCTTCGCGCAGGCGCTGCGGGCGGCCGGCGTGGGGCAGGGCGACCGCGTCGCCGGCTATCTGCCGAACATGCCCGAGGCGATCGTCGCCATGCTCGCCACCGCCTCGCTCGGCGCGATCTGGTCGTCGGCCTCGCCGGATTTCGGCGTGCAGGGCGTGCTCGACCGCTTCGGGCAGATCGAGCCGAAGGTGCTCGTCTGCGTCGACGGCTACTGGTACAGCGGCAAGCCGGTCGACTGCATGGCCAAGAACGCCGAGATCGCGGCGCAGATGCCGGGCGTGCAGCGCACGGTCGTCGTCTCCTACCTGAATCCGGCGCCGGACGTCGCGGCGATCCGTAACGGCGTGCGCTGCGCCGATTTCGTCGCGCCCTTCGCGGCCGGCGAGATCGACTTCGCGCCGCTCGCCTTCGATCACCCGCTGTTCATCATGTTCTCCTCGGGTACCACCGGCGTGCCCAAGTGCATCGTGCATTGCCATGGCGGCGCCTTGCTGCAGCACCTCAAGGAGCACCAGCTGCACGGCGACGTGAAGCCGGGCGACCGGGTGTTCTATTTCACGACCTGCGGCTGGATGATGTGGAACTGGCTGGTTTCCGGCCTCGCCTCGCAGGCCGCGCTGCTGCTTTACGACGGCTCGCCGTTCGCGGCCGGCGCGTCGGGGACGCCGGGGACGATCCTCTTCGACTACGCCGACGCCGAGGGGATGACGCATTTCGGCACCTCGGCCAAGTTCATCGACGCGATCGCCAAGAGCGAACTCAAGCCGCGCGCGACGCACCGGCTCGCGCAGCTGCGCGCGATCTTCTCGACCGGCAGCCCGCTGGCGCCGGAGAGCTTCGACTACGTTTACCGCGACATCAAGGACGACGTCCTGCTCGCCTCGATTTCGGGCGGTACCGACATCATTTCCTGCTTCGCGCTCGGCAGCCCGATTTTGCCCGTCTATCGCGGCGAGCTGCAGTGCCGCGGCCTCGGCATGGCGGTCGACGTCTATGACGACGAGGGGCGGCCGATCCCGCCCGGCCAGGGCGAGCGCGGCGAACTGGTGTGCACCCGGCCGTTCCCGGTGATGCCGGTCGGCTTCTGGAACGACCCGGACGGCGCGAAGTATCGCGCCGCGTATTTCGAGCGTTTCGCGAACATCTGGTGCCACGGCGATTTCGTCGAACTGACCGCGCACGAGGGAATGATCATCTACGGCCGTTCGGACGCCGTGCTCAATCCGGGCGGCGTGCGCATCGGCACGGCGGAAATCTACCGCCAGGTAGAGCTGCTGCCGGAGGTCGTCGAGTCGCTGGTCATCGGGCAGGACTGGCAGCACGACGTGCGCGTCGTGCTCTTCGTCAAGCTGCGCGAAGGCGTGACGCTGGACGAAGAACTGATCGCGCGCATCAAGCAGCAGATCCGTCAGAACACGACGCCGCGCCATGTGCCGGCCAAGGTACTGCAGGTCGCCGACATTCCGCGCACCAAGAGCGGCAAGATCGTCGAACTCGCGGTGCGCAACGTGGTGCACGGGCGGCCGGTGAAGAATCTCGAAGCGCTGGCCAATCCGGAGGCGCTGGATCACTTCCGCGCGCGGCCGGAATTGCAGTAGCGCAGTAGCCGTCGGCGTTGCCCGTCTAGTCCGGCGCGGGCTCCGGCGCTTTGCCGGGGCCCCGTTTCCGTTCCGGCCGTTCAGCTTTTCTCTTCTTCGTCCTGGGCCGGGTCGGCCATGGGGTCGTCCGGTGCGACGATGTGCAGCATGATCTGCAGCATGGTGAGCGCGAACAGGGCGACGGCGACGGCTTCCATCGAGCCGGTGCCGAGCAGGAGAATGAGGGGAAGGACCAGTGTTCCGGTCGCGAAAAAGCCCAGCCATGCCTCTTTGTTCATGATCGTCTCCTGAGTGCGGGTGCGGCCTGTCGTGGAAGCTTGCGGCGACGGGGTCGTACCGGAGACAGGATGCCGGGCGCGGCCTCGGAGTGGCGCATCGGCGCATCGCAAACGGGAAACGCCGACCTACCCAGAATCGACAGAAAGGCGTGCGAGAGGTTCAATGCCTCGTTCGCCCTGCGCCGTGTGTTAAGGTGCCGGCTTTCCCGCCTCCGATTCCGTTTCCGATCGACTTTTCCCCGGATTCCCATGAACGTCGCCATCGACATCGTTTCCGACCTCGTCTGCCCCTGGTGCTTCATCGGCAAGCGCCGCCTCGCGCAAGCCATGACGCTGGTGCGGGCGCAGCAGCCGGCGGTCCGTTTCCAGCTCAACTGGCTGCCGTATTTCCTCAACCCGGACACGCCGCCCGAGGGCGAGCCTTACCGCGCCTTTCTCGAAGCCAAGTTCGGCAGCGCCGTCGAGGCGGCCAAGGTGCAGCTGGAAGTGACCGAGGTCGGGCGCGAGTCCGGCGTCGTCTTCAATCTCGACCGCATTGCGACGCGCCCGAACACCCTGCGCGCGCATCGCCTGATTTACCGCGCGCAGTCGATCGGTCATCGCGCCGAGGAGATCGAGGCGCTGGTCGAGCGCCTGTTCGTCGCTCATTTCGAGCGCGGCGAGGACATCGGCGACATCGCCACGCTGGCCGCCATCGCCGCCGAGTGCGGTGAGAAGGCCGACGAAGTGACCGCCTTCCTGGAAAGCGGCGAGGGCACGCCGCAGGTGAAATCGCTGGTGGACAAGGTCGGTGCGCTCGGCGTGACCGGCGTTCCCTTCTTCATCATCCAGCGCCGCCTCGGGGTGTCCGGCGCGCAGACCGCCGAGGTGCTGGCCGCCGCCATCCTGCAGGGGATGCAGACGCCGCCCGGGAAATAACCCGGCACATCTCCGAAAACGAAAAAGGGCGCTGCGGCGCCCTTTTTTTGTGCCGTGTCTGGCAGCTAGAGGATCGGTCCCTCCGCATGCTCGCCGCGTTCATACACGACGTGCGCGCGGCCGACCAGCAGGGGATCGAGCGGGCTGATGCGGTCGATGTCCTTTTCCCGGTACGGCAGCTTGTGCAGCACGTAGCGCAGGGCGTTCAGGCGCGCGCGCTTCTTGCAGTCGGACTTGATCACCGTCCACGGTGCGTCGGCGGTGTCGGTGTAGAAGAACATCGCCTCCTTGGCCTTGGTGTAGTCGTCCCACTTGTCGAGCGAGGCGAGGTCGATCGGCGACAGCTTCCACTGCTTGAGCGGATGCACTTCGCGCTCCTTGAAGCGGCGGCGCTGTTCGCCGCGGCTCACCGAGAACCAGAACTTGATCAGATGGATGCCGCTGCGCGCCAGCGTGCGCTCGAACTCGGGCGTCTGGCGCATGAACTCGTTGTATTCGTCGGGCGTGCAGAAACCCATCACGCGCTCGACGCCGGCGCGGTTGTACCAGGAGCGGTCGAAGAGGACGATCTCGCCGGCCGTCGGCAGGTGCTGCACGTAGCGCTGGAAATACCACTGGCCGCGCTCGCTCTCGGTCGGCTTCTCGAGCGCGACGACGCGCGCGCCGCGCGGGTTGAGGTGTTCCATCACGCGCTTGATCGTGCCGCCCTTGCCGGCCGCGTCGCGGCCCTCGAAGACGATCACGACGCGTTGCCCGGTTTCCTTTACCCAGGCCTGCAACTTGAGCAGTTCGACCTGCAGGCGGTATTTCTGGCGCTCGTAGTTCTTGCGCGACATCAGGTTGCGGTAGGGGTAGCCGCCGTCGCGCCAGTCGTCGGAGAGCTGGTCGTCGGGGCTGCTCGGCAGCTTGGCGGTGGGAATCTCGTCCTTGTGCAGCAGCGCGTCGCGCAGCGCAGCGGCGTCGTCGGGCGAGGCGCCGGCCATGATCGCTTCGAGCGCGCGGGCGAGCGCCGCCGAATCGCCGGTGGCGGCGAGCGCGAGGATGTCCTGTACGGCGCTTTTCTTGGCGTTCTGCGCGGCGTCGACGGCTTCGGCGACGACGTGGGTTTCGATGCCGGCCGGGCGGCGGGTTGGTGCGACGTCGCCGGCCGTCGCCTTGCGCGGGCGGGCGACGCGGTTTGGCGCGGGAGATGCGGGACGTGCGGCAGAGCGGGGCGTTGCCGGCCGGGCAGCGGTTTTCTTGCCGGAAACGGGGGGGGGCGGGTTGGTCGGGTCGTTCTTCTTGTCCATCGAGCGGGCTCCGTGAGGATTTTTCGGCGGGCGTTTCGGCAGGGCGCGGCGCGGGCTGCGTTATGACAGATCATAACCCGGCCTCGGCGCGCGCTCCAGCCCACGGAGCCCGGATGGGTCAGCCCTGCGGCGCTTTCGCCAGGCGCGCGAGAACGGTTTCGCGCGGGAAGAGGGCGACCACCGCGTCGACCGAGGGCGTCTGCGCCTGTCCGGTCAGCAGCACGCGCAGCGGCATGGCGAGCTTGGGCATCTTGAGGCCGTGCTTGCCGACCGATTCCTTGATCAGCGCGCCGATTGCAGGCGCTTCCCAGGCGACGTCGCGCACGCCGGCGATGAAGTCGGCGAGCGCCGGCACGGCTTCCGGAGCGAGATGCTGGGCGAGCAGTTCGGCGGAGGGGTGGATGTCGATGTAGAACACCTCGGCGGCATCGGCCAGTTCGTTGAGCGTGGCGACGCGCTCCTTGTAGAGGCCGATGACGGCGGTCAGCGACGGCGTGTCACCGACCGTGACGCCGCGCGCTTCGAGGCGTGGGCGGACCAGCGCGGCGAGGCGCTCGTTGTCGCTCTGCTTGAGGTAATGGGCGTTCAGCCAGTTGAGCTTCTCGGTGTTGAACTGCGCGGCCGAGGGCGTGATGTGGTCGAGGTCGAACCACTCGCAGAACTGCGCCATCGAGAACACTTCCTCGTCGCCGTGCGACCAGCCGAGGCGGGCGAGGTAGTTGAGCACCGCTTCCGGCAGGTAGCCGTCTTCGTCGTACTGCATGACGCTGACCGCGCCGTGGCGCTTCGAGAGCTTCTGGCCGTCGTCGCCGAGGATCATCGACAGATGCGCGTAGAGCGGCACCTGCGCGCCGAGCGCCTGCAGGATGTTGATCTGGCGCGGCGTGTTGTTGACGTGGTCGTCGCCGCGGATGACGTGGCTGATCTGCATTTCCCAGTCATCGACGACGACGCAGAAGTTGTAGGTCGGGGTGCCGTCGGCGCGTGCGATGACGAGATCGTCGAGTTCGGCGTTGGCGATCTCGATGCGGCCCTTGACGAGGTCGTCCCAGGCGACGACGCCGTCGAGCGGATTCTTGAAGCGCACCACCGGCTGTGCGCCGGCCGGCGGCGTCGGCAGCGTCTTGCCCGGCTCCGGGCGCCAGGTGCCGTCGTAGCGCGGCTTGAGTCCCTTGGCGCGCTGCTCCTCGCGCATGCGGTCGAGTTCCTCGGGCGTCGTGTAGCAGTGGTATGCGGTGCCGGCGGCCAGCATCTGCTGGATCACCGCCTTGTAGCGGTCCATCCGCTGCATCTGGTAGAAGGGGCCTTCGTCGTGAGCGAGGCCCAGCCAGTCCATGCCGTCGATGATCGCCTGCACGGCTTCCGGCGTCGAACGCGCGACGTCGGTATCCTCGATGCGCAGGATGAACTGGCCGGCGTGGCGGCGGGCGTAGGCCCAGGAAAAAAGAGCGGTGCGGGCGCCGCCGATGTGCAGGAAACCGGTCGGGCTGGGAGCGAAGCGTGTGCGTATCATAGGAAGATTCAGCGGGTTCGGTTGGCGAAACCGTGCATTGTAAAGGATGCGAAAGAGATTTGACCCGAAGCCGCGGCTTGTGGTTTAATTCGCGTCCTCGATTGGGCGGTTAGCTCAGCGGTAGAGCACTGCCTTCACACGGCAGGGGTCACTGGTTCGATCCCAGTACCGCCCACCAAAATGCCGCGAAAAGGCCCGTAAAACCTATGTTTTACGGGCCTTTTGCGTTTTTTCTTTGACTTTCATGGCGGTGCCGAATGAATGCCGCGCGAGGGTTTCAACCTGTCGTGCGGCGTGATGTTCAGCATCATGAATGGCTCTGGTGGTTTTACGCCGCAGGCAATGGATTTACAGCGCGTTAAGAACATTCCGCCCCTTGTTTTCCACGCTGTACTTGAGCGGCCGATAATCACTCCTCATCGACCTGCCCACGGATACGGATGTAGCCCGGAGTCATGGTCAGATAAGGCGATGCGCTGACCAGTTGCTGTGGGCTTGGCGCTTGATCGGCCCCCATGGCCTGACGCTGCGTGCGCTTGGCCTTTTCTTCCGGGGCCGCGACATGGCTCCGAAGCGCCTGCGCGAGGCTGCCGCCCGATGGCATGCCAGGGTTCGCCATGCTCCCACCGCTTCCGGTCGCGACCGCCACAGTCAACGTGCCGTTGACGTAGGTGATGTCGTAGTTACCCACGACAAAGCCGTTTTCGCCTTGCACGTCGCTGGCTTCAATGCGGTAGCTGCCCGTCTGGGCGCTGGCCGGGGCGCCATCGCTAACCAGCATCACATTCGTCACGGTTTCCCCATTTTTCAATTGACCGCTGCCGGTAGTGAACTCCGTGCCCTGGAAGATCAGCGTATCGCCCGGGGTCTTTCTTGTGCTGTTGGCGCTAACCGTCAGTGTGGCCTTGTCGATGGTGCTGCCGGTGTTGTCGGCATAGCTGACGTTGTAGTTGCCGCCACCATTACCGTCCTGAACCGTTACGCCCAAGACGGTGACGGTCTTGCCGCTGCCCGCATTTTTGTCGGCAAAGGCAAAGCTACCGCCGGACAAGCTGTCGCCACCAAACAACCGACCGTCCGCGACGGTGGCCGTGCCGTTGGCAGCAGTGGTGCCGTCATAGCTCTTGCTGACGTTGCCGGTGCTGATCGTGAGATTGGCCTTGTCGATGCGGCTGTTAGTGTTGGCTATGTAGCTGATTGCATAATTGCCGCCGCCATTGCCGTCCTCTACCGTCACGTTCGAGACGGTAACGGATTTGCCGTTGCCCGCATTTTTGTCGGCAAAGGTGAAGCTGCCGCCGGACAACGTGTCGCCGCCAAACAACTGACCGCCCGTGACGGTGGCTGTGCCGTTGGCGGCGGCGGTGCCGTCATAGGTTTTGCTCACATCGCCGGTACTGACGGTGAGATTGGCCTTGCTAATGGTCAGTGTGGCGCTGGTGTCGTAGCGGATGTCATAGCCCTGCTGGCCGGAGTACAAGCCGCCCATGGTGAGTGAGCTATCGGTAACGCGGTAAGTGCCTGCATTCTTGCTGGTGGTGGCGTAGCTCAGGTTGCCGTCCAGTACGGCACCGGCCACATCGGTGTGATAAGTGGCCGTGCCGGTGGCGGCCGTGCCGTCATAGGTTTTGTCGCTGCCACTGGCTGTTACCGTGATGGCTTTGAGCCAGCTGCGCAGCAGCGGCGTGGTGTGGCCGTCGTAGATGCGCCAGAGGGCGCTGCCGCCGCCCTGGCTGTCGATGGCGGTACCCCAGGCGACAAAGGTAGTGGCTTGTTTCAGTTCGGTCAGCGTTTTGCCGACGCCGTTGGCATTGCCGCTCCACCCCGTACCTGCGTTGCCGCCATTGTTGATGGCGTTGCCGTTGGCATCCGTGGTGGCATAGAAGGCGCGGGTGATGCTGCCGTCGGCGCTGTCGTTATTGAGGCCTATCAGACCGCCCGCATGGTTGCTGCTGTCGTTGCCCCCCGTCGCGACGGCGCTGCCGCTGGCGTAGCTGTCGGAGATGCGTCCATCCGGACCGCCATTGTTGTTGCGGCTGGCCAGACCGCCCGCATAGTTGATGCTGTCGTGGCCTCCCGCTGCGACGGCGTTACCGGTAGCGTAGCTGTTGGCAATTCTCCCGTGGTTGATCCCTGCCAAACCTCCCGCATAGTTGGTGCTGGGGCCGTCGCTGAGGGCACTGGCGCTGCCGGTGGCGTAGCTGTTGCTAATGCTGCCGCCGCTGGTGTTGATGCCGACCAGACCGCCTGCATGATTGTTGCTGCCGTCGCTCCCCGATGCGCTGACGGAGCCGCCGGCGTAGCTGTCGGAGATGCTGCCGCCCAGGTTGTAGCCCACCAAGGCGCCAGCCAGATTGGAATTGCCGCCGCTTGCCGAAACCCCGGCGTTGACCAGACCGATACGGCGGATCTGCGCACCCGTGCCCGCCACGCCGAACAGACCCGCGTAGGTGAGGGTAGAGCTACCGCTTGGACTGCTCACCTTCACGTTCAGATCGCTGATGGTGTGGCCCTGGCCGTCGAAGCTACCGGTAAAGCGGCTGGCATCGGAGCTGCTGCGGTTGTCGCCGATGGGTGCAAAGCCCGCGCCGCCATTTGCCGTGGCGGCGGCCAGTTGGGTGTAGCCCGCTGTCGTGCTGTCGAGGTTGTTGCTCAGGCTGTAGCTGGCGGCGAGTACGTTGCGGATATTGGAGAGTTGCTGCCAGTCGGTGATGCCGTAAGGGTTGGCCGCCGTTCCCCAGCCGCCGTTGAACAAGGTGCTGCGCACCAGATCCTGGGCGCGGGTCACGCTGATCAGGGAGGGCAGCCCTACCTCGTAGCCTTCTACGTTGGCCCCGTCGCCGAAGGACCAGATCCCGGTGTCCCAGCCGCTGAAGATGGCCGAATCCATCAACTGCGCACGGGTTTTTCCGACGCCATGGCCATTGCCGCTCCACCCTCCGCTCGATTCCCCCCCGTTGTTGATGGCGTTGCCGCTGGCATCGGCGGTGGCGTAAAAAGCGTTGGTGATGCTGCCGGTGCCGCTATGGCGCCCCACCAATCCCCCCGCAGAACTGGAAGCCCCGCCCGATGCGCTGGCGCTGCCGCTGGCGTAGCTTTGGGAGATGCTGCCCCAGTCGGTCCCCACCAGTCCGCCCGCATAGTTCTCGATGCTGGCGCCCGATGCAGTGGCGTTGCCCATAGCGTAGCTGTTGAAAATGCGGCCGGTGCCACCGCTGCCGCCGCCGGAGTTGACACCAGCCAGCCCACCCGCATGGCTACTGCTGCCGCCCAAGGCGTTGGCGTTGCCGCTGGCGTAGCTGTTGACAATGGTGGCGTCGAGGTTGTTGTGGCCAACCAGCGCACCCGCATAGTTGGTGTTTCCGCCGTGCGATGCGCTGGCGTTGCCGCTGGCGTGGCTGCGGATAATGCGGCCATCGCCGAAATTCGCGCCGGCCAGCGCGCCGGCATAGTTGTCGCTGCCACCGGAGGCGCTGGCGTTGCCGCTGGCGTGGCTTTGAGTGATGTCGCCATAGTTGAGGCCCACCAGACCGCCTGCCCGATTTTTGTTGCCGTCCGATGCGCTTACGTTGGCGCTGGCATCGCTGTCGGCAACACTACTGATGTTGCCGAAACCTCGGCTGAGGCCCACCAAAGCGCCGACATAGTTGTCGCTGCCCCCCCATGCACTGACGCTGCCGCTGACATGGACGCCGACAATGCTGCCGCCATTTTGCGCCACCAGACCGCCCGCCAGGTTGAGGCTGCTGCCAGTGGCCGAGATATTTGCGTTGACCAGTCCGACCTGGCGAATCCATGCCCCTGCGCCCGTCACGCCGAACAGGCCGGCATAGGTGTAGCGATTGCCAAAAAGCTCATAACTGGGGCTGCTGACCTTCACGGTCAGATTGCTGATGGTGTGACCATTGCCGTTGAAACTGCCGGTAAAGCGGCTGGCGTCGTCGCCGGTGCGGTGGTCGCCAATGGGAATAAAGCCTGCGCCTCCGTTCCAGCCGAGTGTGCTGCTGGCGTCAATATCGCCCGCCAGCGTGAAGCTTTGGCCCAACTGCGTACTTATGCCTTGCAGACCATACACGTCGGTGAGGGCATAGGGGCTGGCACCGCTGCCGTCGCCGCCCGTGGCGCGTACAAAGCTGCTGCCGTAGTTCAGACGGAAGTCTGCCGCCCGGAAGCCGGGCAGCATGGCGGCGATCTGCCGCCAGTGCCCCGATTGCAGCGTGAAGCGGCCCACGTCCACGGAGGCCGTGGCGCTTATGGTGTTGCCCGCTTGCAGCGTCAGGCCGCCGTTGGTGGCGGTGATGGCGGCGTTGATATGGATGTCGTTGTCCGCGTGCAGCGTGAGCGTGTTGGTGCTGTAGCTGATGCCCGCATCGATATGAATGTCCCCCGCATCGCTGCCGGTGTTGGCGGTGTTTTCGCCGGGGTTGGTGTGGCCATTGCTGGTGGAAACAGTGACGTTGCCGCTGCCCAGCGCGGCTGCGATGGCCGTGGCCTTGTTTTGGTCGATGGTGATGTTCACCGGATCGATCAGCCATTGCCCCCCGCCAGTGTCGACCTTCAGGTTCTTGTCGATGTTGACGGTCGCGGCCGAGGTCTCGACAAACTTTGCTTGTAGCGTACCGGCGGCGCGGGTCTCGCCGTGCTGCATGTCGGCGAGCAGGAGAATGCGTCCGTCTTTCTCCTGCAGGGTGTTGGCCTGCACGGTGCCGGTGTTGGCCACTACGCTGGCCGAGAGGATGTCGGCGGCCTTGCCGGTCATCAGTACCTGACCGCCGTTGGCCACGATGAGCTGTTTGTTTTCGACGAGGGTGCGAACCGTGGCCGGGTCTAGCTGCACTTGCAGCAGGCCACCCGCGCCAGCCTGCAGTGTGACTCTGTCGCCCGCCGCCAGAACCACGTTGCCCAGTCGGGCACTGACGATGCCTTCGTTCCTGACGGTCGGTGCCAGCAGGGCGACCAGACCGCCGTCCCCGGCGGTGATTTCGCCCTGGTTGGATATGCCGCCGGAGGCGCCGTTGCGCCTGAAATCGAGACGGCCCGCGAGGAAATCCTCATTGGTGATGTCCATGGTGGAGGCGACGAGTCCGCCGACATCGACCTTGCTGCCGGCGCCGAAGACGACGCCGGCGGGATTGACCAGAAAGACGTGGCCGTTGGCGCTGAGTTTGCCGTAGATCTGGCTGGCTTCGCCGGAGAGCACCCGGTTGAGGGCCACGGCGCTGGTCGACGGCTGGATGAACCGGACGCTGGCCTGGCTGCCGATGTCGAAGGTCTGCCAGTTGAGGATGGCCTTGTCGCTGCCCTGGGTGACGGTCATGGCGCTGCCGCTCTGGGCAACGCCGGCCTGTCCGGCGACGACCTGGCCCCCGGTGGGCAGGGCGTTGGCTGCCGGCGGTGCGGCAAAGGCGGGATTGCTCAGCGCGCCGGCCAGCAGCAGGGCGAGCGGCGCCAGGCACGGCTTCCCGGCGCTGCCGGAGGTCCGGCCTTTGCTCCGGGCGCATTCGGGCGCGGGGACGTGGCCCTGGCTCAGATCGTTCCAGACGAGGCGGTAACAGTGGTTCATGGTTTTCTTCCAGATTCGGCTGGCTAGAGAAAGGCTTTACTCAGGTTGAGCCAGAAGCGGGGTGCATTGGCCCGGCTGCCGTCGTTGTTCAGGTTGCCGGCGCCGCTGCCGGGGTTGCTCCCCAGGGGGGCCGCGATGCTGGCCGCCAGGGTCCAGTCGCCGGGCCGTTGCCAGCTGAGGCCCAGCCCGGCACCGGAGAGGCTGTAGGCGTTGGGCTGGTTGCAAGCGCAATCCCATCCTGCCCACAGCTTCCGGTGCTGGCGGATGTAGCCGGTGTCGTAGAAGGCGGTGGCCTGCCACCCGCCGCCGAGCGGGCGCTGGAGTTCCAGCTTGAGCAGAACCCCTTCGTCGCCGCTGCCTTCGTTGACCGGGTAGGCGCGCACCCCGTTGGGGCCGCCCAGGCTGAACTTCTCGGAGCTGCCCAGGTTGCCGGCGGCCGTCTGCCCGCTGAGCCCCGCCAGAAGCTGCCAACCGCTGGCGCCCAGGCTCTGCAGCCGGCTCAGCTGCAGGGCGAGCTTGGTGTAGTGGCCGTTGGTGCGGGGGCCGGCGGCGTCGATGGCGCGATCGTCGGCGACGTCGCCGATATGCAGCTGGCCGCGGACGAGCTGAAGCCCGCCCCAGGTAACGCCGCCGCCGCCCAGGCTGTCGTTCAGATCGCCGCTCAGGCCGAGGGTGAGCGCATCGACCTTGTGGCGCCGCAGGGGGGCGTCGAGCGTATTGTCGTCGTAGCGCCGCTGTTCCCAGGCGGCGGAAAGATTCAGGTTCCGGTCGCTGCGGCGCAGCCAGGCGTAGGTCAGGTTGAGGCCGCGGGTGTGCGCCTGGCCTTCGGCTTTCAGCGGGCGGAAGCGGTCGCCGAGTTCGTAGTCGAGCGCGGAAGCGTGGATGCCGAGGCGCCAGCCCGCCGTGCCCAGGGGCAGGTTGTACTGGAACTGGAGGTTCTGCATGTTCTCGGCGACCAGGGCGCGCAGCGCCAGGCGGTCGCCGTAGCCGCTCAGGTTGTTGAGAGCGATGCCGCCGACCAGCTGATGGGTGCCGGTGGCTTTCACGCCCTGATTGTTGGCGCCGATATCGCCGCTGATCCAGGGCGTGTCTTCCAGTTGCAGCAGCAGGCGCGTGCTGCCGGCCTCCTCACCGGCTTCGAGCACGCCGGTGGTGCGAATGCCGGCCAGGTCGTTGGCCAGCAGCAGTCCCCGTTCGAGGGCGTGAGCGGAGAGGGGCTGGCCGACTTCGAGCTCGCGGGTCACGAGGGTCTCCACGAAGGCGGCGTTGACCCGGTGCTCCTTGCCGTCCAGACGAACGCCGCCGTAGCGCCCCTCGATCACCCGGATGCGGATATGGCCCGAGCTGACGTCCTGCTCCGGCAGATAGACGCGCACGTACCAGCCCCTTGCCCGGTAGTGCTGGGCGATGCGCTGGGCGGCCTGTTCCAGTTCCGCCAGGGTCAGGGGCCGGCCGATCAGGTCTTGCAGCAGGGCGTTCAGTTCGGCCGGGTCGACGAGCGACGCGCCTTCGATGCCGAAGGCGCGCGCGGTGACGCGCGCCGCCTTCCGGTCGTCGGCCATCGGCCTGGCCGTCGGTCTGGCGGGCTGAAGCTGTGGCCGCTGCGGTTGGATGGCCTGTTCCGCCTCGCGTTGCAGCGTGCCGGCGCCGGGCGGAACCTGCGCATGGGCCAGCGGCGCACTCAGGCCCAAGGCGAGGGGAAGCACGATCCGGCAGTGCCGGCGCACGGTTCCTTGCGTGGAAGAACGGGGTTTCAAGGCGGGGGGCTCCATGGGCGACGGTCTTCGAATGAATTTTTCGCCATGATGCGGGGCGGGCGTAAGAGAAGCGTAAGAGCCGCTTCCTCGCAGGCTTGTCCGGATCGGCGCGCGCGCGGCGGCACGCCGGCTGGGCCGTTCGTTGCGGCCGCGAGGATGGCGCCGACGGTCGCTTGCGCCCGGAAAAGGCCGGCGCGGAAAGGGGCGGTTCCCGTTTTGCCGCCGATGCGTCCCGTGAGATCATGGCGCGCCGCCTGGACCGTCCCGGCGATGCACCCGGAACGCGGGCGCACGCAATGCCCGTGGGGCGCCTCATCGGCGCGGAGCGCATAGGCGCATCGGCGTTTCGTCGGGGCGCCGGGAGGCGGCCGAGGGCAGGGCGGCCTTCTTCGCCGGATTCGCCCCGTTTTCGTCTTTTTCGGGCCAACTGTGCAAGGACGGACAGGCCCGCTTATGGCCCAATCGCGTTTTGTCCGGGGGCTTCCGGGTCTGCCCCGCGTTCGACGGCGCGGGGGCTTCCCGACCTTGCCGCAGCTTCCGTCTTTCCGCGCCCGCCGCTTGCCGGGCGATTGCGTCCGGCGCACGACAGTCGCCCCTTCGACCGAGGACCGTTCATGAATGAATCCAGCGCGCCAGCGCCCAAGCCCCGCCTTGCCGGCTTGTCCGACCAGTTTCTCGGCTTCCTGGCGGCCGGGGTCGTCGTCGTCTGCTGGTCGGGCTTCAATATCGTCTCCCGCCTCGGGAGCAAGGGCGTATTGACGCCCTTCGATCTGGCCGCGATGCGTTTCGGCGTGTCGGGCGTCCTGGCCCTGCCGCTTTTCATGTACTGGGTGCGCGTCCGGGACTGGCCGCGCTATATCGTGCTCGCGCTGTTCGGCGGCCTCGGCTACGGGCTGCTCGTGTACTCGGGCTTCGCCTTCGCGCCGACGGCGCATGCCGGCGTTTTCGTCAATGGCGGGATTCCGTTCTGGACCGTGGTGATGGTCGCCGTGCTGACCGGCTTCCAGATCGCGCGCCACATCGTTCTGGCCCTGCTGCTGTCGACGAGCGGGCTGGTGCTGATCGGCTACGACAGCCTGTTCGGCGCGCGCGCGGGCGACGAGTGGATCGGCGACGCGCTGTTCCTGCTGGCCGCGTGGACGTGGGCGGTTTTCGGCCTGCTGATGCGCCGCTGGCAGGTGAAGCCGCAATTGGCGATTTCCGGCGTCGCGACCTTCGCGCTGATTCTCTACATGCCGGTCTATCTGCTCTGGCTGCCCAAGGCGGTGGCGCAGGCGTCCGCTGCGGAAATCGGCTTGCAGTGCGTCTACCAGGGCATCGTCGCGGCCCTGCTGGCGGGCGGCATGTACAGCTACGCCAACCAGAAGATCGGCGCCTATCAGGCTTCGATGATGCTCTCGCTGGTGCCGGGCGTTTCCGCGGTCGGGGCTTTCTTCATCCTCGACGAGGCGCCCTCGGTGCGGGTCGTGCTCGGCATCGTCGTCGTCTCGATCGGCGCGATTCTCGGCGCCATGCCGAGCGCCGGGGTCAAGCGGCTGCTCATGCGCCGGGGATAGGCGCGGTCGCTTCGCGCGGGCGGCGTCCGCCGCCGCCCGCGCTGTGCTCCTGCGCTATCCGGCCTGGGGTTTGACTTCGGGCGTGGCGTGGGCGGCCGCGGCCAGGGTGCCCGTCAGCAGCGCCATGACGGCGCAGAAGATCACGATGGCGGTGTGCAGGCCGAAGTGGTCCGACAGCCGGCCGATCCCGAGGATGGGGACGATGGTTCCCAGGTAGCCGACGATCAGGTAGGACGAGAGCAGGCCGGCCCGGTTGCCCGGCGTGGCGACCTTGCCGACCAGCGACATGCCCGCCAGGTTCGTCAGTCCGTGGCCGAATGCCGTGGTCAGCACGCTGAGCATGAACAGGGGCGTCGATTCCGTGTAGGTGGTCAGGATCAGCAGCAGATTGCACAGCGTCAGCGCGCCGAGACCGAGCACCGCGCTGGTCTTGTTGCGCACGCGCCGGGCCAGGAGCTGGACGCTCGACGAGAGGAACAGGATCATCGAAATCGACATCCCGCTGAGCGCGGGGCCGTGCCAGGGCAGGATGTCGCGCATGAAGCTGGGGGCCAGCGAGGCGTACAGGCTGAACATGCCGAAGGCGCTGAAGGCGCCCATGCAGCCGATCCAGAAGGGGCGGCGCAGCGCGCGCGGCGGCAGCGTGAGGCTCGGCAGCCACTGCGCCAGCCCGCGCCCCGGCGCCGGGGGCGCAAGCGGCGCCGCGCCGGGCAGGCGCATCCGGAAGAGGGCGTAGATCGACATCAGGCCGAGCAGCAGCGACGGCAGGTAGGCGCTGAACAGCGGCGCCGGCGCCCACTGGGCGATCAGCCCCCCGACCAGGGGGCCGAGCCCGAAGCCGAGGGTCATGGCGAAGGTCGTGACGAGCGCCGTGCGCTTCATGTCGCCGCGCCCGTCGAGCTGCGTCAGGCCGATCGACGCCGAGGTCGTGATCATGCCGGAGGCCAGTCCGATGGCCAGCCGGCTGACGACGAAGGCCGCCGTGCTCCAGGCCAGCATCGAGAGAAGGACGCCCAGCGTCACCAGGATCAGGCCGGCGCGCAGGATCGGCAGGAAGCCGAAGCGGTTGGTCAGCCGCCCGAGGAAGAGCAGGCTGGTCAGCGCGCCGAACATGTACACCGTGAAGATGGCCGTGATGTCGCTCGGCTTCAGGTGCCACAGTTCCTGATAGAGCGGATAGAGCGGGCTGGCCAGGGCGGTGCCCATGACCCCGACGCACATGGAGAAGCAGACGCGCCCGAAGGGCGACCAGAGATTTGGCATGGGAAGATGGTGCGAGGGCGAAGTGTCGATGCGCGGGGGCGTGGATGCGGGCGGGGCGGCGGTGGCGCGCCCGCCGGGCTAGGCGCGGGCGAGCGCCTGCGCGTGATGGCGCAGATGGTCGTCGATGAAACTGGCGATGAAGTAGTAGCTGTGGTCGTAGCCCGGCTGCCGGCGCAGGGTCAGCGGATGGCCGGCCGCATGGGCGGCGGCCTGCAGGGCGTCCGGCTTGAGCTGCAGGCTGAGGAAATCGTCCTGCTCGCCCTGGTCGACGAGGATCGGCAGTTTTTCGCCGGCGTCGGCCAGCAGCGCGCAGGCGTCCCATTCCGCCCAGCGCGCGCGGTCCGTCCCCAGATAGCCGGTGAAGGCCTTCTCGCCCCAGGGGCAGGCCATCGGGTTGGCGATCGGCGCGAAGGCCGAGAGCGACAGGTAGCGTCCGGGATTGCGCAGGGCGCAGACCAGCGCCCCGTGGCCGCCCATCGAGTGGCCGCAGATGCCGCGCCGGTCGGAGGCCGGGAAGTGCGCCTCGACGAGCGCCGGGAGTTCGTGCACCACGTAGTCGTGCATGCGGTAGTGGCGCGCCCAGGGTTCTTGCGTCGCGTTCAGGTAGAAGCCGGCGCCCAGGCCGAAATCCCAGGCGCCGTCGCTCGCCGCCGGCACGTCGGGGCCGCGCGGGCTGGTGTCGGGCGCGACGAGAATCAGGCCCAGTTCGGCCGCCATGCGCTGCGCGCCGGCCTTCTGCATAAAGTTCTCGTCGGTGCAGGTGAGGCCGGAAAGCCAGTACACGACGGGCAGACCGCCCGTGGTTGCGGCCTGCGGCGGCAGGTAGACGGAGAAGGTCATTGCGCAGTCGAGCGTGGCGGAGCGGTGGCGATAGCGCTTGAGCCAGCCGCCGAAGCTCTTCTGGCTGGAGAGGTGTTCCAGGGGCACGGGCGGATTTCCTCGCTTAGAAGTGAATGACGGTGCGGATGCTCTTGCCTTCGTGCATCAGGTCGAAGGCCTTGTTGATGTCTGCGAGCGGCATCGTGTGGGTGATGAAGGTGTCGAGCGGGATTTCCCCGGATTGCGCTTTCGCGACGTAGCCCGGCAGTTCCGTGCGCCCCTTGACGCCGCCGAAGGCGCTGCCGCGCCAGACGCGGCCGGTGACGAGCTGGAACGGGCGCGTGCTGATTTCCTGGCCGGCGCCGGCGACGCCGATGATGGTCGATTCGCCCCAGCCCTTGTGGCAGCACTCGAGCGCCGCGCGCATCAGCTTGACGTTGCCGACGCACTCGAAGGAGTAGTCCACGCCGCCGTCGGTCAGCTCGACGATGACGTCCTGGATGGGCTTGTCGAAATCGTTCGGATTGACGCAGTCGGTCGCGCCCAGCTTGCGGGCGATGGGGAACTTGTCGGGGTTGATGTCGATAGCGATGATGCGCGCGGCTTTGGCCATGTTCGCGCCGATGATCGCCGCGAGGCCGATGCCGCCCAGGCCGAAGATCGCGACGGTGGCGCCGGCCTCGACCTTGGCCGTGTTCAGCACGGCGCCGATGCCGGTGGTGACGCCGCAGCCGAGCAGGCACACCTTTTCGAGCGGCGCATCCGGTGCGATCTTGGCCAGCGAGATTTCCGGCAGCACCGTGTACTCCGAGAAGGTCGACGTGCCCATGTAGTGGAAGATCGGCTGGCCCTTGTAGGAGAAGCGCGAAGTGCCGTCGGGCATCAGCCCCTTGCCCTGGGTGGCGCGCACCGCCTGGCAGAGGTTGGTCTTGCCCGATTTGCAGAACTTGCAGACGCCGCATTCGGCCGTGTACAGCGGAATCACGTGATCGCCGACCTGCAGCGAGGTGACGCCGGGGCCGACCGATTCGACGATGCCGCCGCCTTCGTGGCCGAGAATCGCCGGGAAGATGCCTTCCGGGTCCTCGCCGGACAGGGTGAAGGCGTCGGTGTGGCAGACGCCGGAGGCGACGATGCGCACGCGGACTTCGCCGGCGCGCGGCGGGGCGACGTCCACTTCGACGATTTCGAGCGGCTGCCGGGCGGCGAAGGCGACTGCGGCGCGGGATTTGATGGTCTGGGGTGTCATGGCGCGCTCTCTGTCGGGTGGGGGACGGTAGTTTAGTCGATGGGGAAAAGTGCGCGCCGGGAATTCAGGAATTCAGGAATCCGGAAATCCGGAAATCCGGGAACTCGGAAATCAACCGCAAGCGCGCTCCGGGTTCAGTCCGTATTTGCTCCGAATCGTTCCCGGCAATCGCCGCATTTCCCTCCGGCGCGCGCTTCCGGACGCTTGCATGGCTGCCCGCGGACAAGGCGCCGCCGGCCCGCCGTCTATCGACATGCAGGGGCCGCGCCGGCGGCTTCGCACGGCGTTGCCCTTTGTGCGACAGCGAACGGAGTTTTCCGGCGCCCGGAGCGATGATGCGTTTTTGACCACCATGAAAGGCAGGTCCGATCATGCAAACCCGACTCGCGTGCAGCTGCTTCGTCATCGTCTCCCTGCTGGCTCCCGTCGCAGCCCATGCGGCCGACGCCGACAGCGACCGCAAGCATCCGGCCGCCTATATGGAGGACTCGCTGATCACCGCCAAGATCAAGACCAAGCTGGCGGCCGAGAAGGTGAGCAGCCTGGGGCACATCAAGGTCGATACCGACAACAAGGGCGCGGTCACCCTGAGCGGCAGCGTCGATAGCCAGGCGCTGGCGGACAAGGCCGTGGCGATTGCCCGCGGAACCGAAGGCGTGACCGCGGTGACGAGCACGATCAAGGTCATGAAGGAGAAATAATCCGCCGCTTGCCGGCGCCGCGCGGCGGCGGCCTGGGCTGCGTGCTGATAGACGGCGCCCCGGGGCGCGAGAGGGAGATGGGGATGGACGACGCTTCGGACGCGGCGACGGGCGCGCCCCTGACCGACCGCCAGCGGCGGGAACTCGAATATCATCGCGAGCGCGCCCGGGAGCACCGGAGCGTTCTCGCCGCGCCGTTTTCGTGGGACGTGCTGGAGAATCCGGCGCGCCGCTGGTGGAACGCCTATTGGCAGATGTATGCCTGTCTGCTGGATTGCGGCGTCCGGGACAAGCGCGTGCTGGTGGTCGGCTGCGGCTTCGGCGACGACGCCCTGCGCCTCGCCAGGCTGGGCGCCCGCGTCAGCGCCTTCGACCTCAGCCCCGACTCTCTGGGCATCGCCCGGGGGCTGGCCGCGCGCGAAGGGCTGTCGATCGCCTTCGACGAGATGCCCGCGGAGGCGTTGCGCTACGGCGACGCGAGCTTCGACCTCATCGTCGCCCGCGACATCCTGCACCACGTCGACATTCCGGCCGCCATGCGCGAAATCGTTCGCGTCGCCAGGCCGGGCGCCATCTTCGTCGTCAACGAGATCTACTCGCACTCCTGGACGGAGCGGATCCGCCGTTCGCCGCCGGTCGAAAAATTCCTCTATCCGCGCCTGCGCCGCCTGATCTACGGCCCGGGAACGCCCTATATCACCGCGGACGAGCGCAAGCTCAGCGAGGCCGATCTGGCCGAAATAAAGAAGCCGTTGCGGGCGTGCCTGATCGAAAAGCACTTCAACTTCCTGGTCACCCGCCTGATCCCGGATCGCTTCGATTCCTGCGCCAAGGCCGACCGCCTGCTGCTGCGCCTGCTGAAGCCGCTGGGGCCGCTTCTGGCCGGTCGCGTGCTTTTTTGCGCGCAGGTCGCGAAGTAGCGAACGATGACGATGGGGGCGCGCAAGTTTGAAGGCTTTGCCGCACGCCTGGCGGCGTCGTCGGCAAGGAGCGTGGAAAAAGGCTGGCAAGGGGCTGGCAAGGGGCTGGCAAGGGGCAGAAATCCCGCCGGAGGAAATGTGTTGCTCGCCGGCGCCATGTCCTGGCTGCGGCACCCCGCGGGGAGCCGCCTTCGTCAGATGCCGGCTACAATCTTCCGCCCGCGCCGCCGAGCGTCGGCTGCGGGGTTTTCCAGAGGCTCCGCGCCGCGTTCTATGAAAGCCCTCGATGATCAAACGATTCTCCGTCCTCCTGGCGAGCCTCGCATGCTTCGCCGCCCACGCCGAGGCGCCGCCCGTGAGCAGCGTTCCCGGCGTCGATCTCGCCCGCTATCTCGGAAAGTGGTACGAGATTGCCGCTTTCCCGATGTTCTTTCAGCGCCAGTGCATCGGCGATACGATGGCCGAGTACGGAGCGCGCCCCGACGGCGACATCTCGGTCGTCAACCGCTGCCGGACGGAAAGCGGCTTCGACCAGGCCACCGGCAAGGCATGGGCGGTCGAGGGCGGCGGCAACGCCCGGCTGAAGGTTTCCTTCTTCTGGCCCTTCCGTTCCGACTACTGGGTCATCGGGCTGGACGCCGACTACCGTTGGGCGGTCGTCGGCAATCCGAACCGGATGTATCTCTGGATACTCTCGCGCACGCCCGGCATCTCCCCGGCCGACCTGGAGCGAGCGCTGGCGAGCGCCCGGGCGCAGGGTTTCGATCTCGGCTTGCTCAGATATACGCAGCACTCCGCGGGCGCCGAAAAGTAGCGGGCGCCGACCGCGCGCGCGTCGGGCAAAAGGAGGATATTCGCGGGCCGCGAGCCCCGCGCTCTACGACAACGTGCTTTGAAGCTGCGATAATTCTCCGGCGGTTTGCCGCAGGGCGCCCGGGGGCGGGGTAAGGGCGCATTCATCGTGCATGGCGGAGACGGAGAGAATGATCCTCGAGAAACAGGCGTCCATGATCGCGGCGGCGCTCCGCCGGATGTCGCTGAAGACCCGCCTGACCGTCGCGACGGTCGGACTCTTCACCCTGTTCATCTGGGTTCTCGTCTTCCTGTCGGTCACCGTCCTGCAGGATCGGCTCGAAAGTGTGCTCTCGGCCCAGCAGTTTGCCTCGACCCGGCATTCGGCGATCGAAATCGACAACAGCCTGCTGGATCGCCAGGAAGGACTGCGCCGCGTGGCGGCCCTCCTGCCCGCCGATCTGAGCGATCAAGTTCAGCAGGCGGCGCTGTCCAACCGCCCCTTGCTGGGGATCTATTTTCCCGGCGGTTCGCTCCTTCTCGGGCTGGACGGGAAGGTCATCGCCGAGCATCCCCCCGGCGGCGTGCGGCGCGAGCGGGACTTCAAGGACGAGGATTACTTCCGCCAGGTCGTCGCCACGCGCCAACCCTACATCGGCAAGCCGGGAATCGATCCGGTCTCGCGGCGCCCGACGCTGACGCTCGCGGTGCCGGCCTTCGACGAAGAAGGCCGGGTTCGTGCGGTGCTGACCGGGGCGGTCGATCTGACGGCGCCCAATTTCTCGAGTCTCGCCTCCGAACAGGCGCAGGAGGGGAAAGGGGCGTTCTTTGTGGTCTCGCTGCGCGACCGGCGGATCGTCGTCTCCGGCGACAGCGGGCGGGTCGCGACGCCGCTTCCGGCGCGCGGACGCGATGTCATGCTGGACCGGATGGCCGACGGATTCGAGGGCTCCGGGGTCGGCGTCGGCGCCGACGGCGTGTCCCGGCTCTATTCGGGCAAGCGCGTCCAGATGGCCGACTGGCTCGTATTGTCGGTCCTGCCCACCGAGATCGCCTTTGCTCCGGTCCGCGTGATGCGCAACGCGCTCTACGTCGTCGGCGCGCTGCTCACCGTCCTTGCGCTCGCGGTGTTGCGCGGCATGACGCGGCGCATGTTGGCTCCGCTCGACGAGGCGGGCGATGCGATGCGCCGGATGACCGACGGCCGGGCGCCGCTGGCGCCGCTGGCGCTGCGGCGGAACGACGAGATCGGGCAGTTGATCGGCAATTTCAATCATCTGGTCGAAGACCGGAGCCGCTACGAAACCGCCCTGCGCGAAAGCGAGCAGCGTTTCCGCCTGCTCGTCGAAGCCGCGCCGGACGCCATCATCGTGCAGACGGGCGGGCATATCGTCTATGCCAACACCGCAGCCATTTCGCTGCTCGGCGCGCGCGGCGAGGAGCAACTGCTCGGCATGCCGGTGCTCGCCCACGTCCATCCCGACTGCCATGAGATGGTGAGCAGGCGCATCCGCGCGCTCGATAGCGGGAGCATCTACGTGCCGCCGCTCGAGCAGACCTATCTCCGGCTCGACGGAACGCCGGTCGCCGTCGAGGTTTCGGCGGTGCGCTTCCGTTACGAAGCGCAGGACGGCGCGCTCGTCTACGTGCGCGACATCACCGAGCGCAAGGCGCTGGAGCGCGAACGCGAGAGCCAGGCGCTGCGGTTGGTCGGGCTGTCGCGGCGCCTGCTGGCGGTGCAGGAGGCGGAGCGGCGCCGGCTCTCGGCGGAGTTGCACGACCGGACCAGTCCGAACCTCTCCGCCCTCAGCATCATGCTGCGCACGGCCGAGCAACAGGGGCCGCTGGCCGGCACGGAGGCGCGCACAGCCTTGCTCGAAGACGCGCGCGCCCTGCTCGACGACACCACGGCGAGCATCCGCGAAATCAGCGCCGAACTGCGTCCGCCGGTGCTCGACTACGGCGGGCTGCTGCCGGCCCTGGAAAGCCACGCCGAGAGCTTCGCCGCGCGTACCGGCATCGCGGTCCGCATCGCCTGCCCGGCGCCCGTCGGGCGGCTGTCGCCGGAGATTGAATCGAGCCTGTTCCGCATCGCGCAGGAGGCCATGACCAACTGCGCCAAACACGCCGGCGCCGCCCACATCGACATCGCCCTGCGCCTCGAAGGCGATCAGCTCGTCCTGGTCATCGCCGACGACGGCGTCGGCTTCGAGCGCGAGCAGCTCCTGCGCCCCGGACACGGCCTGCTGATCATGCGGGAGCGGGCTGAATTCGCCGGCGGACGTTGCGAGATCGATTCGCGCCCCGGCGCCGCGACGCGCGTCACCGTCTCGATTCCGGTCGGAACTCGCGGGACTCGCGCCTGGGGGAGCAGCGACGAAGAGGTGTCGATCTAGAGCGCGTTCGCCACGGGTGCGTGGCGCGCGTTCTCGCGCCGGTGCGGCGGACGCCGGGCGTCGTCAGGCAAGAAGCTGTCCGTCCCGTTCAGATGGCCGGCACGCTTTCGCCGGAGTTGCGCAGGTAGCTGCGGCGCGGCGAGGAGAGCAGGCGGTCGCAGGCCTGCTGGACGACCTCGGAACGAGCGACGATACGCGCGCCGTCGCCGAAGGCCTGCAACTGGCCGAGCAGATGGATGCCGAGGATGTCGATTTCGCGCACGCCCGAAAGGTCGATCTCGAGGCGCTGGTAGCGGTGCATGGCGTCGATGATGCCGTCTTCCAGTTCGCGCGCATGGGCGAAGGTCATGCAGCCGTCGAACTGCAGGCGGCAGGTGCGGCGGTCGGCTTCGATCAAGGTGATGCTCACGGTCGTCTCCCCGGCAGGCCTGGCGATAGCGCGGCGGGGCCGCTGCTGTACCGCTGCCTTTACTCTGTTGGCTCGAAACGCGCTCCGGGATCGACGTGACGCGACCGAACCGCGGTGCCACTGGCTGATTCGCCGGGGCGCTTGCACGCGCTCCCGGTGAAATTCGTGCCGAGTATAGGAGGAGGGTAATAAGGGCGGAAATACAATGGGTATGCTATTCGGCATACCCGCCAGACGGTATTTTGCGCGGGGTCAGTTGGTGATCAGCCCGTGCCGGATGGCGTAGCGCGTGAGGTCGGCGACGCTGTGCAGGTTCAGCTTGCGCATGATGTTGCGCCGGTGCACGTCGACGGTGGCCGGCGAGATGAAAAGTTGTTCGGCGATCTGCGTCGACGTGTTGCCGTTGGTGACGAGGCGCAGAACCTGCGATTCGCGGCTGCTCAGCGCGGGCGCCGCAGCACGGCTGCCGTCGCGGTTGAGCAGGGCGTCGGCGACCGTTTCGGCAACCCGCGGGGTGAGGTAGGTGCGGCCCAGGCGCACGGCGCGAATGGCGCGCAGGAGTTCTTCGCCGGCCTCGTTCTTGGTTACGTAGCCGAGCGCGCCGGCGTGGAGCATTTCGAGAATGAAGTGCTTGTCGGTATGCGTGGACAGCCCGACGATCTTGACGTCCGGGGCGATGCTGCGCAGGCGCCGGGTCGCCTCGATGCCGTCCAGGCCGGGCAGGCCGATGTCCATGCAGACGACGTCGGGCCGGATCTCGCTCACGCAGCGCAGCAGTTCCATGCCGTCGCCGACTTCGCCGACGACCGCGATGTCGGCTTCCTGTTCGAGAAGGATCCGCAGCGACTGGCGGAACATCAGATGATCCTCGGCGAGGAGCAGGCGCGTTTTCATGATGGGGCCCCGGTTTCGTTGTTTATGCTTTTACGATACTACATTCACATCTTCTCTCGTAGAAGCGTCTCGAATGCGTCGAGCGGCAGGGGGCGCCCGAATAGGTAGCCCTGGTAGGCGTGGCAGCCGGCGCTGGACAGGAAATCGCGCTGCTCGGCGGTCTCGACGCCTTCGGCGATGACCGCCAGGCCGAGCGTCTGGCCGAGGGCGACGACGGTGCGCACGATGGCCGCGTCGTTGGGGTTGCTCAGCACGTCCTGGACGAAGGAGCGGTCGATCTTCAGCTGGTCGAGCGGCAGGCGCTTGAGGTAGGAGAGCGAGGAGTAGCCGGTGCCGAAGTCGTCGAGCGAGAAGCCGACGCCGTGCGCCTGGAGTTCGACCATGCGCGCGATGATGCCTTCGATGTCCTCGAGCAGGTGGCTTTCGGTGAGTTCGAGCTTGAGCCGGCGCGGGTCGGCGCCGGTTTGCGCGAGCAGGCCGAGCACTTGGTCGACGAAGTCTTCCTGGCGGAACTGGCGGGCGCTGACGTTGACCGCCAGATTCAGATGCGCCGTCTCCGGCCGGCGCGCCCAGCTCGCCAGTTGCCGGCACGCCGTTTCGAGAACCCAGTGGCCGATCGGCAGGATCAGTCCGCTTTCCTCGGCGAGCGGGATGAATTCGACGGGCGAGACGTTGCCGCGTCGCGGGTGGCGCCAGCGGATCAGCGATTCGGCGCCGTGGATGTGGCCGTCACCGTCGACCTGCACCTGATAGTGCAGCGCGAACTGTCCTTCGCGCACCGCCTCGCGCAGGTCGTTCTCGAGCGCGACGCGCGCGCTGATCTGGGCCTGCATGGCAGGGTCGAAGAAACAGATGGTGTTGCGGCCGGCGAGCTTGGCCTGATACATCGCCACGTCGGCGCGCTTGAGCACCTCCTCAATGCTGGTCCGCTGGCTGCCGAAGAGGGTGATGCCGACGCTCGGCGTGCTGTGGTGCTCGTGCCCGGCCAGTTCGTAGGGCCGGCTGAGCGTGGACAGGATCTTCTCGCCGACGGCTTCGGCCTGTGCGGCGGCTTCCTGCGTGTGCACGCTGAGGTCTTCGAGCATCACGACGAACTCGTCGCCGCCCAGGCGGGCGACGGTGTCGCCTTCGCGCACGCAGGCCGTCAGGCGCTGCGCCACCTCGCGCAGGAGACGGTCGCCCATGTCGTGGCCGAGGGTGTCGTTGAGCGTCTTGAAGTGGTCGAGGTCGATGAAGAGCAGGGCGCCTTCGCGTCCGCCGCGCGCACGCACGGCCAGCGCGTGGCGCAGGTGGTCGAGCAGCAGGCGGCGGTTGGGCAGTTCGGTGAGCGGGTCGAGGAAGGCGAGGTTGTGGATCTGCTCTTCGGCCGCCTTGCGGTCGGTGATGTCGGTGTGCGTCGCGACGTAGTGCGTGACGGCGCCGTCCTCGCCCTTGACGGCGGTGATCGTCAGCCACTTCGGGTAGATCTCGCCGTTCTTTCGCTTGTCCCAGATTTCGCCCTGCCAGCGCCCGCTTTTCTGGAGGTCGCCCCACATCGCGGTGTAGAAGGCGGCGTCGTGGCGCCCGGACTTGAGCATGCGCGGCGTCCGGCCGACGGCGTCGTCGACCGAATAGCCGGTGATTTCGGTGAATGCCCGGTTGACGCTGAGGATCACGCCGCTGGCGTCGGTCACCAGCATGCCGACCTGCGATTCGAAGACGGCGGCGGCGACGCGCAGATCGGCGTCGGCCTGCTTGCGTTCGGTGATGTCGCGCGCGAAGCCGACCGTGCCGAGCACTTCGCCCTTCTCGTCGAGCAGGGGCGCCTTGAAGGTCTCGATCCACTTGCGTTCGCCGTGGCTGACGATTTCTTCCTCGACCGTCTTGCGCCGGCGCGACGCGAGGACGGCGCGGTCGTCGGCCACGTAGCGGTCGGCGAGTTCGTGCGGCAGGATGTCGTGGTCGCTCTTGCCGACCAGCGCCTCCGGGTCGCTCGCGCCGCAGCCTTCGGCGAGGACGCGGTTGACCGCCAGGAAGCGGCTCTCGGTGTCCTTCAGCCAGACCATGAAGGGGAAGTTGTCGAGCAGGGCGCGCTGGTAGCCCTCCTTGCGGCGCAGGACGGCATCGTTCTTCAGGCGTTCCTCGGCCTGCGCGATGTGCCGCAGGTTGTCGCGGAAGACGAGCATGGCGCGCGCCATCTCGCCGATCTCGTCGCCGCGCCGGTCGTCCTCGATGGCGACGTTGCTGTCGCTGGCCGCCAGCCGGTCCATGTCGCCGGTGATGCGCTGCAGCGGGCGCACGATGCCGCGCGCGATGACGGCGGCGAAGCTGATGGCGAGCGTCAGCAGGACGCCGGCGAGCGCGCTGATGAAGATGGCGACGCGCGTGGCCGCGACCTCGGCGGCGCCCGCCTGCGCGATCAGGTCGGCAGCGACGCGATCCTCGACCGTCTTCAACAGGTCGATCTTGCGCGTCACCGCATCGTGCCAGTCCATGGCGTCGATCTTCAGCTCCTGCGGGCGTTTTGCGAGGACGCTGCGGCGCATCTGATCGACGATGGCCGCGTCCTTGCCGGCGAGCACGTGGTCGAGGAGCGCGGCCTGTTCGGGCGAGGCGACCAGGCGGAATTCCGCGAGGTAGATCCATTGCTGGTCGATCAGCTCGGAAAAGCGTGTCCGGTCGGCCGGAAGGATGCCGCCCGCCGAGAACCCGGAGACGCCGATCGCCCGCTCCAGGCCGTAGCGCTCCTTGACCTGCAGCAGGTGCGTGAAGGCGGTGATCGTGCGCGTCATGTCGGCGCGCGTGCCGACCGCCAGCATTTCCTGGACGATGCCGATCAGTTCGGTGATCAGGCCGCCGTAGTTGGCGGTCAGCTCCTGGCTGCTGATGCTCTGGCCGGCCAGGGCGGCGCGCCAGCCGGTGATGCGGCCGAGCGAAACCTGCGCGCGCGCGATGCGGCTTGCCAGGCTGCCGCTCAGCGCTTGCGCGTCGAAGCGTCCGAGGGCGCTTTCGAGGTCGGCGATGCGCGCATCGGTTTCGTAATAGCGTTCCGCGAGGCGCTCGAGGAAGGCGTCGCGGCGCAGGCCGGTGACGCCGATGGAAATGGCGCGTTCCTTCTGCACGGCGTGCGCGAGGGCGCTGACGACGGGCGCGAACTGCGCCATCCGGCGGGTGTTGCCGAGTTCGTGGGCGCTGTGGAAATAGTTGAAGACGATCCACAGCGACAGCGCGAGCAGGCCGCCTAGCGGCAACGCCAGCGCCAGCGCGATGCGCGTTCCGATCCGGTAGTTCTGCAGCGAGAAGCGGCTGGGCTGACGGGAGCGGACGGTCCTAGCGGACATCCGGCAACTCCTCGAGCAGCGGGTCGTTGATCTGCCCGACCGGCGCGCCGCGCCGCGCGCGCTGGCTCAGGTGGCGCTCCTCGGAGGCGATGGTCTTGACCTTGCCGCGGAAGCTGCCCTTCACGTTGACCGTGACGCCAGCCAGCACGATCACGTCGCGCAGCGTTTCCTTGTCGCGCAGGCCCATGATCTGCACGCCCTTGCCGCCCGAGAGCTTCTTCATCTGCCCGAGGTGGAAGACGAGCAGGCGGCCGTCGTCGGCCAGCGCGGCGACGTGGTCCTTGCCGGCGGTGCGCAGCGGCGGCAGGATGCTCGCGCCGTCCTCCAGCGTCAGGAAGGACTTGCCGGCCTTCTGGCGCGACAGCAGGTCGCCGAAGCTGCACACGAAACCGTAGCCCGAGGTCTTGGCGACCAGCAGCTCCTCTTCCGGCTTGCCGGTCAGCACGTGCGCGATGCGCCCGCTGCCGAGCTCGACGAAGGAGCCGAGCGGGGCGCCCATGCCGCGCCCGTCGGGCAGCGCGGAGACCGGAACGGTGTAGGCGCGGCCCTCGGTGGACAGGATCACCAGCGCGTCGACCGAGCGGCATTCCTGCGCGCCGCCGAGGCGGTCGCCGTCCTTGAAGGCGACGCTGGAGAGGTCGAGGCCGTGACCCTGGCGGACGCGCGCCCAGCCTTTTTCCGAGACGATGACGGTGACCGGCTCGTCGGCCACGGCGGCGACTTCCGAGCGCGAGGCCATCGCCGCCGGCTGGATCACGGTGCGTCGCGCGTCGCCGTGCTTCTCGGCGTCGGCCTTGATCTCGGCGACGACCTTCTTGCGCAGCAGCGTGTCGCTGCCGAGCAGCTTGAGCAGGCCTTCGCGCTCGTCGCGCAGCTTGGCCAGCTCCTGCTCGATCTTGATCCCCTCGAGGCGCGCCAGCTGGCGCAGGCGGATTTCGAGGATGTCCTCGGCCTGCCGGTCGGACAGCGCGAAACGCTCGATCAGCGCGGGCTTCGGCTCGTCCGATTCGCGGATGATGCGGATCACTTCGTCGATGTTGAGAAAGACGATGTGCCGGCCTTCGAGGATGTGGATGCGGTCGTCGGCCTTGGCGAGGCGGAACTCGGTGCGCCGGCGCACGGTCGTCAGACGGAAGGCGCACCACTCGCCGACGAGGTCGGCCAGCGACTTCTGGCACGGACGGCCGTCGATGCCGACGGCGACGAGGTTGATCGGCGCCGTCGTTTCCAGGCTGGTGTGGGCGAGCAGGAGGGCGACGAACTCGTCGCGGTCCTGGCGGTTGCTGACCGGCTCGAAGACGAGGCGCACGTCGTCGTCCTTGCCCGATTCGTCGCGCGCGCGGTCGAGCTGCGAGGCGAGCAGGGCCTTGAGCTGCGCGGCGGACTGTTCGATCGCCTTCTTGCCCGGCTTCGGCTGCGGGTTGAGCAGGGCGCCGATTTCGGAGAGTACCTTGGCCGACGAGACGCCCGGCGGCAGTTCCTTGAACACCACCTGCCAGGCGCCGCGCGCCATTTCCTCGATCTCGTAGCGGGCGCGCACGCGCAGGCTGCCGCGGCCGGTGCTGTAGGCGTTGAAGATGTCGGCCGGCGCCGAGATGATCTGGCCGCCGCCCGGATAGTCGGGGCCGGGGATGTGCTCCATCAGCTCGGCGACGCCGGCCTGCGGGTTCTGGATCTTGTGGATGGCGGCGGCGGCGACTTCGCGCAGATTGTGCGAAGGCATTTCGGTGGCCATGCCGACGGCGATGCCGGAGGCGCCGTTGAGCAGCGCGAAGGGCAGGCGCGCCGGCAGGAAGGCCGGTTCCTCGAAGGAGCCGTCGTAGTTCGGCTGGTAGTCGACGGTGCCTTCGCCGAGTTCGCCGAGCAGCAGGTCGGCGAGCGGCGTCAGGCGCGCTTCCGTGTAGCGCATGGCGGCGGCGTTGTCGCCATCGCGCGAGCCGAAGTTGCCCTGGCCGTCGACCAGCGGGTAGCGTAGCGAGAAGGACTGGGCGATGCGCACCATCGCGTCGTAGGCCGAGGTGTCGCCGTGCGGGTGGTATTTACCGATCACGTCGCCGACGACGCGCGCCGACTTGACCGGCTTGGCGGTCGCCGACAGGCCGAGTTCGCGCATCGCGAAGAGCACGCGGCGCTGCACCGGCTTCATGCCGTCCTTGACGTCGGGCAGGGCGCGGCCCTTGACGACGGCGACCGCGTATTCGAGGTAGTCGCGCGCCGCCGATTCGTGCAGCAGGATGCTTTCGCCGTCGTCGTCCTCAACCGGGTCGGCCGGCGGCGCCGGCGGTTCCGGCGGCAATCCGGCAGGGGCGGCCGCGTCGGAGGGCGCGGCGGGCGCCGCCGCAGCGTGTTCGTCCGCCAGGTCGGCGAACAGGTCGGGGGTCTGGTCCATCGGTCCCATCGCTTAAATCTCCGCGCCGACGAGGGCGCCGTTGGCTTCCATCCAGGCGCGCCGGCCGGACGATTCGTTCTTGGCCATCAGCATGTTCATCACCGGCTGCGCCGCGTCCGGTCCCGGCAGGCGCACGCGCATCAGGCGCCGCGTGTCGGGCGACATGGTCGTTTCCCACAGCTGTTCCGGGTTCATCTCGCCCAGGCCCTTGAAGCGCGAGATCGAGATCGCCTCGGTCTTGACGCCTTCCATGCGCAGGCGGTCGAGCGCCGCGTCGCGCTCGGCGCCGTCCAGCGCGTAGATCTTGCGCGGCGGGCGGTTCTTGCCCTGTCCGGGAACGTCGAGGCGGTAGAGCGGCGGCTGCGCGAAATAGAGGTGGCCGGCTGCGATCAGCTTCGGGAAGTGGCGGTAGAAGAGGGTGCACAGCAGCACGCGGATGTGCGAGCCGTCGACGTCGGCGTCGGTCATGATCACCAGCTTGCCGTAGCGCAGGTTGGCGAGCACGGTATCGGGCGCGTCCGGGGCGTGTGGGTCGATGCCGAGGGCGACCGCGATGTCGTGCACCTCGCGGTTGGCGAACAGGCTGCCGGGTTCGACCTCCCAGGTGTTGAGCACCTTGCCGCGCAGCGGCAGTATTGCTTGTAGATCTTTATCGCGGCCGGACTTGGCCGAGCCGCCGGCCGAGTCGCCTTCGACGAGGAAGAGTTCGTTGCGGGTGACGTCCTCGCTCTGGCAGTCCGACAGCTTGCCGGGGAGGATGGCGACGCCCGACTGCTTGCGCTTTTCGACCTTCTGGCCGGCGCGCGTGCGTGCCTGCGCGGCGCGGATCGCCAGTTCGGTGATCTTGCGCGCCGCTTCCGGGTGTTCGTTGAGCCACAATTCGAGCGGGTCGCGCACCATGCGCGCGACGAGGGCGACGGCGTCGCGCGAGTTCAGGCGCTCCTTGGTCTGGCCCTGGAAGGACGGGTCGAGTACGCGCGCGGCGAGGACGAAGCTGGCGCGCGCGAAAACGTCCTCGGCGGCGAGCTTGACGCCCTTGGGCAGCAGCGCGTGGTGCTCGGCGAAGCTCTTCACGGCGTCGAAGGCGGCCTGGCGTAGGCCGGTTTCGTGCGTGCCGCCGGCCGGCGTCGGGATCAGGTTGACGTAGGACTCGCGCGCCTGCCCGCCTTCGGCCGTCCAGCACAGCGCCCAGGCCGCGCCGGCGCCGGGCGGGAAGTTCTCGTCGCCGGCGGCGGCGTATTTCTCGGTGGCGAAGACGGGCGCCAGCGGTTCGCCGTCGACCTGCTCGGCGAGGTATTGCTGCATGCCGCTGGCGAAGCACCAGTTCGTCGTTTCGCCGTTCTCGACGACGAGCGAGACCTCCAGCCCGGGCAGCAGCACGGCCTTGCTGCGCAGCAGGCGTTCGAGTTCGCCGCGCGGGATGTGCGGCGAGTCGAAGAAGCTGGCGTCGGGCCAGACGCGCACGCTGGTGCCGCGCGCCTTTTTCGGCGTGTCGCCGATGCGCGCCAGCGGTTCGACGACGTTGCCGCCGGAGAAGACGATGCGGTGGCGTCCGCCGTCGCGCACGACCTCGACCTCGAGCCGCGTCGACAGCGCGTTGGTGACCGAGACGCCGACGCCGTGCAGGCCGCCGGAGAAGCGGTAGGCGGAGTCGCCGTCGTTCTTGTTGAACTTGCCGCCGGCGTGCAGGCGGGTGAACACCACTTCGACGGTCGGCACCTGCTCGACCGGGTGGATTTCGACCGGGATGCCGCGCCCGTCGTCCTGCACCGAGACCGACTGGTCTGCATGCAGGGTAACGAGGATGCGCTTGCAGAAGCCGCCGAGCGCCTCGTCGGCGGCGTTGTCGATGGCTTCCTGGATGATGTGCAGCGGGCAGTCGGTGCGCGTGTACATGCCCGGGCGGTGGCGCACGGGTTCCAGTCCCTTGAGGACGGCAATGGAATCAGCGGTATAGCTCAATGGTCTTCCTCTTGTCTTGCCAGAAGTGTGGCCGGGATGGGGTCGGCCTGGCGCGGGATCAGCGGCCGCCCCAGGGCATCACGGGGACGGTGGAGATGCTGTTGGCCGGCGCGCCGTCGATCAGCTTGCGGCTGATCGCGACATACACCAGCGTCTTGTTGGGCGCGTCCCACAGGCGCACGACGCGCGTTTCCTTGAAGAGAATCGACGTGTCTTCGGAGAACACCGTCTCGTCCTCGGGCAGTCTGGCCGGCAGCGCGATCGGGCCGGTCTGCCGACAGGCCAGCGAGAACTGCGACGGGTCCTGCGCCAGCCCGAACGAGCCCTTGACGCCGCCGGTGCGCGCCTGGCTGACGTGGCAGGTGACGCCGGGCACCTTCGGGTCGGCGAAGGCTTCGACGCAGACCTTGTGGTTGGCGCCGATCAGCTTCCAGGCGGTGGTGACGCAGCCGACCGTCTCGGCCGCCGCCGCGCCGGCGTGGAGGCCGAGGGCGAGCAGCAGAAAGCGGGGGGCGGCGGCAAACGGACGATTTTTCATCGTGCGCATTATCCCGGAAAATGCCCGCCGGGCGTTCACTTCGCCGTTTGCGCCAGCGTCCCGTGTGCGCGCGGCTGCGCGTCGCGCAGGATCAGGCGCGGCGCAGCGAAGGGGGCCAGGCGTTCGAGAAAATCGAGCAGTTCGAGCAGCGGCGAGCTGCGGAAGAACTTCGCCATCGGCGTGTCCATCCAGATGCGGTCGGAGTAGGCCCAGATTTCGTAGGGCGTGTCGCCGACGCCGTCGCTGTCGCGGTCGAAACCCTCGTAGTCGTCCCAGTAGTTGCCCCGCCAGTCGTGCGCGCCTTCGCCGTCGCGCCCTTCCTCGCCGCCGACCAGCGCCTGCCAGAGGTTGTGCTCGAAACGGTTGCCGATCACCAGGCGGCCGCCGCGCTCGCCGTAGAAGTTGATGCCGGTGATGTTGTGCGCGATGCGGTTGCCGATCAGCGCGATGCGGTTGGTCGGGTGCAGCGACGAGTCGGCCATCACGCCGACCGCGCAGTGGATGATCTCGTTGCCGTGCACCAGCGCCGCGCTGCTTTCCTTGAGCGCGATGCCGGCGCCGCTGGCGTCCATCGCGTGCATGATCTTGTTGCGCCGGATGACGAGGCCGTCGGAGTTGAGCGTCGTGATGCCGGTCGAGTTCTTGTCGAACAGATTGTCTTCGATCAGCGTGCGGTGCGAAAACAGCAGATTCATCGCCCGCCGGCTGTCGCGCACGGTGTTGCCGACGAACTGGTTGCGCGGCGAGTTGCTGACCGTGATGTCGCGGATGACGGCGATGTCGTTGCCCTCGATGCGGTTGCCGGTGCTGTACCACAGGCGGAGGCCGTCGCCGCGGTCGGCGGAGTCGAAGGGCTTGGAGCGGACGCGGTTGCCGGCGATGCGGTTGTCGTTGGATTGCTGCAGGGTGATGCCGAACAGGACGTCGTCCAGCGTGTTGTTTTCGATCGTGGCGGCGTTCGTCTTTTCGAGCAGCAATCCCGAGTCGATGCTGTCGTGCGAGTCGCCGGAGCCGGTGATGTGCAGGTTGCGCAGGGTGACGCCTTCGGCGCGCACGGTGATCACGCTGCCCTTGCCGCCGCCGCTGATGACGACTTCGCGGCGGCCGTCGATGACGATCGGGCGCGTGATCAGCACCGGCCCCGAGTAAGTGCCGGCCGGGACGTTGAGCGTGCCGCCCGCTTGCGTGGCGTCGATCCAAGGCTGGAGCGGGGGCGGAGCCGGGGTGGCTGGCGCGTCCGTTCGCGCCGCCGCGAGCAGCGGTCCGCCGGCCGGCGGGACGAGCAGCAGCAGGCCGAGCAGGGCGGCGCCCAGCGCCCCGCCGAGTCGCCCGCGCCAGGTGCGCGTGGGGCTCAGCTGGCGGCTTCGCTCGGCAGCCACAGGCACTTTCCCTTGCTTTCCTTCTGGATGGCGGCGAGCTGTTGTCCGTGCGCGCCGATCTCTTCGTCGCTCGCGCGCTGCACGCGCAGCGGCTTGCGTTGCGCGCCGGCGAGCGCCTGCCCGCCGATCGCGCCCTGGCCGCCCTCGTCGTCGCCGAGATCCATGATCAGGCTCTCCTGGCCGCGCGTCATGGCGACGTAGACTTCGGCGAGGATTTCGGCGTCGAGCAGGGCGCCGTGCAGCGTGCGGTGCGAGTTGTCGACGCCGTAGCGGTCGCACAGCGCGTTGAGGTTGTTCTTCTTGCCCGGATGCAGTTCCTTGGCCATGCGCAGGGTGTCGCGCACGCCGTGGCAGACGGTCTCGATCGGCGCCATGTCGAGGCGCGCCAGTTCGGCGTTCAGGAAGCCAATGTCGAAGGCTGCGTTGTGGATGACCAGCTCGGCGCCGCGCACGAAGTCGAGGAATTCGGCGGCGATGGCGGCGAAGCGCGGCTTGTCGGCGAGGAAGTCGCGGCTGATGCCGTGTACCGCCTGCGCGCCTTCGTCGATTTCGCGCTCGGGATTGACGTAGCGGTGGAAGTGCCGGTTGGTCAGGCGCCGGTTGGTCATCTCGACGCAGGCAACTTCGATGATGCGGTGCCCGAGCTTGTGCTCAAGGCCGGTGGTTTCGGTATCGAGGAATATCTGGCGCATGACGGGTTTCTTTCCGGGTGCGTATTATCGCCTCGCCGGACGGGCGCCGGCGTTGATCTGGATCATGGGTCGGCGTCCCGGCGGCGAGGCGGGACACCGGGGGCGGGCGACGGACGGATCAGCGGCGGCGGGCCGCCAGCAACTCGTCGATGCCGCGGTTGGCCAGCGCGTCGGCGCGCTCGTTGCCGGGGTGCCCGGCGTGGCCCTTGACCCAGATCCACTTGAGTTCGTGCTGCTTGGCGAGTCCGTCGAGGATCTGCCAGAGGTCGGCGTTCTTCACCGGCTTCTTGTCAGACGTGCGCCAGCCGTTGCGCTTCCAGTTGTGGATCCATTCGCTGATGCCCTTCTGGACGTACTGCGAGTCGGTGTGCACGTGCGCGACGCTCGGGCGCTTGAGCGCTTCGAGCGCGCGGATCACGGCGGTCAGTTCCATGCGGTTGTTGGTGGTGTCCGGCTCGCCGCCGCACAGTTCCTTGACGTGCTCGCCGGCGCGCAGCAGCACGCCCCAGCCGCCGGGGCCGGGATTGCCGCGGCAGCCGCCGTCGGCGTAGATTTCAATCGTCGTTTCGCTGTTCGCTTCACTGATGCTCACGTTGCCCGATTCCTTTTTGTGTCAGCGCGGAGATCGCCTTGCGTTGGCTCTTCCGCTGGTTCCAGGCGGGCAGGATGAGGCGCATGCCATGCACGCGCTTGACCGCCCGCAAAAGATAGACGCCGCCGGCGAAGCTCCACCAGCGGTCGCCGGCCGCTTCCATGAAGCGGCAGCGCTGCAGCCACTGCGGGTTCTCGCAGGGCGGCGCGTAGCAGCCGAAGCAGCCGCGGTCGACCTCGAAGCCGAGCAGCTGCAGCCAGTCCTTCATGCGTTGCACCGAGAGGTAGCTGCCGTTCCACGGAAACGCGTCCGGGCGGTTCGGCAGGTGGCGGCGCAGGCCCCAGAGCGAAAGCGGGTTGAAGCCGCTGATCAGCAGCTGCCCCTCGGGGATCAGGATGCGTTCGACTTCGCGCAGGATCTGGTGCGGTTCGTTGCTGAACTCGAGCACGTGCGGCATCACGACGAGGTCGACGCTGCTCGCGGCGAACGGCAGCTCGCGCAGATCGCAGAGCACGTCGACGACGACCGCCGTACGCGCGGCGCCGGAGGCGGAGCTTGAACCTGATTCCCCGACGCGCTGGCGCAGCGGGATACGGTTCTGGGCCAGCAGATCGAGCTGCGGCAGGCCGATCTGCAGGGCGTTGTAGCCGAATACGTCGGCGACCATTGCGTCGATCCGCGCCTGCTCCCAGGCGGCGACGTAGCGGCCCGGCGCCGTCGCGAGCCAGGATTCGAATCCAGGAATTGACATTTTCCGCACTTCTCCCAGAATTGGACCATGCTGTCAGCGAACCCCCAGGCGAATTCCGCCGCGATTCCCTCCGTTGCCCCCGCCGCGATCCCGATTCCCGCCTTCCGGGACAACTACATCTGGCTGATGCGCCACGGCGCTTCGGCGGTCGTCGTCGATCCCGGCGCGGCGCAGCCCGTGCTCGATTATCTGGCGCGCGAGCGCCTGTCGCTGACGGCCATCCTGATCACGCACCACCATGCCGACCATCAGGGCGGCGTGGCCGAACTGCTGGCACGCTGCGCTGCCGAGGTCTTCGGTCCGGCGGCGGAGTCTATCACAGGCCTCGACCGCCCGTTGCGGGGCGGGGAGCGTATCCGGCCGTCCGGTCTGGAGGCCGCGTTCGACGTGCTGCCGGTGCCCGGACATACGCTCGGACACCTGGCCTATTATCGCCCCGGCCTCCTGTTTTGCGGCGATACGCTGTTCGGTGCCGGCTGCGGCCGCCTGTTCGAGGGATCGCCGGCGCAGATGGCGGCGTCGCTGGCGCGCCTGGCGGCCTTGCCCGACGACACTGCGGTCTATTGCGCGCACGAATACACGGAGGCCAATCTGCGTTTCGCGCTCGCCGTGGAGCCCGGCAATCCGGAACTGCAGCGGCGTGCGCGGGATGCCGCCGCGCTGCGCGCCGAGGGGCGGCCGACCGTGCCGTCGACTATCGGGCTGGAGCGCGCGACCAATCCCTTCCTGCGTTGCGAAGAAGCGGCGGTGATCGCCGCGGTGCGGGAGCGGGGAGGTCTGGAGGGGCGGAACTCCACCGCCGACCCGCTCGCCGTCTTTACCGCGTTGCGCGCGTGGAAGGACGTTTTCTGACGGGGCGCCGCCGGGTTAGGATGTTGGTATATATTTCATGAGCGCGACGACCGCTGAACGGGATGCAGCGCAAGGCGCGGCGCCGCCGCCTGGCTGGTGCCAGGTGAGGCGACGCAATGCGGCGATGCGCCCGTCAAGTGGTCGTCCCGAAGGGTTGCGCCGAGGGGGCCGCGCCTACGTCGTTGCGCCCCTTGTCGCACCCCGGTGCGGGCGGCGGCGCGCGCCTAGTACCTAGTAATCACAGCCCCTCGGCACAACGCGCTCCACGAAATATATGCCAACACACCCTAAACGGTGAGCGGGCGTCTGCCGGCGTAGGCGCGCTGCAGCGTGTCGACCACCTTGGCGGCGTTGAAGGGCTTGACGATGAAGGCGCAGGCGCCGTTCTGGATCGCCACCTTCACGTTGTCGATGCTGGCGTTGCCGGTGACCATCACGACGGCGGTTTCCGGGCGCGTCGACTTGATGTGCTGCAAGGCTTCGAGGCCGCCCATTTCCGGCATTTCCACGTCCATGCAGACAATGTCCGGGCGCAGGAGGTCGGTCATTTCGAGAGCGACGGCGCCGTTACGGGCTTCGCCGACGATCTCGTATTCCTCGTTGCGCAGGATGCCGCGCAGCAGCGCGCGCATCACTTCGTTGTCGTCGACGATCAGGATTTTCGGGCGGGGCTTGGACATCGCGATGGTTGCTTTCAGGCTACGGGTGTTTCCAGGGAGACGGCGCGGCAGACGCGGTTCTTGCCTTCGAGCTTGGCCTGGTAGAGGGCGCGGTCGGCGCTGCCGACGAGGGCGCGCGCGCTGCCGTCCGCCGCCGGGAGCGTCGAGGCGATTCCGAAGCTGGCCGTGATGTGGCCGCAGGGCGAGCCGGCGTGCGGCAGCTTGAGGTCGGCGACCGCCCGGCGCATGCGCTCGGCGATGAACAGCGCGCCGCCGGGCGAGGTGTCCGGCAGGGCGGCGATGAACTCCTCGCCGCCGTAGCGGGCGAGCAGATCGCCGCCGCGCTCCATCGCCTCGTTCAGCGCCTGGGCGACGAGGCGCAGGCATTCGTCGCCGTCCTGATGGCCGTAGTGGTCGTTGTATTTCTTGAAGTAGTCGATGTCGCACATCAGGATCGACAGCTCGCCGCCCTGGCGCATGGTGCGCCGCCACTCGCGATCGAGGATCTCGTCGAAGTGCCGCCGGTTGGCGATCCCGGTCAGCCCGTCGAGCGAGGTCAGGCGGCGCAGTTCCTGGTTGGCGCTGTCGAGCTTGCGCGTCGCGACGAGGAGGGACTGGCGCATCTGGAGGATGCGCTGCATGGCGCGTATCTTCGCGCTCAGCACGATCTCGCTGGCCGGCTTGTACAGGTAGTCGTCGCCGCCGGCGGCGATGCCTTTTTCCAGATCCTCGTCGTTGTTCAGCGCGGTCAGGAAGATGATCGGCGTCCAGTCGCCGGGGCGTTCGAGCTGGCGGATGCTGCGGGCGACTTCGAAACCGTCGATGTCGGGGAGGACGATGTCGAGCAGGATCAGGTCCGGCCGTTCGGCGAGAAACAGCTCGATGCCGGCCATGCCGCCAGCCGCCGGGATCGCCTGGATCCCGATCCTTTCGATCTGGTGGCACAAAATGGCGAGGCTGCTTGCGCTGTCCTCGATGACGAGCGTTTTCATCCTGATCCGGGGCGGAAGTGTGTATTCGACACAATTTTAGCCTGAAACCGCTCGCCGGCGTGCCGGATCGCGGGCAGGCAGGGTGCCGCGAGGGCTCGCCGGAGGGGCGTTCATGATAAATTCGCTTGGTGCCGGAATCCCCGCGCGCATTTTCCCGAGCCGACCCCATGATCGACAAAACCAAAATCCTCGCCGGCCTGCGTGGCCCGAAAACCAAACGTTACGGGCTGCGCTTCCTGATCGCCGTCGCGGTCGTCGGCGTCCTCGGGTTCTTCGTCCTGCCGCCAATCGTCAAGTCCGTGCTGCTCGATCAGTTGGGCACGGCCCTGCATCGCAAGGTGACGGTCGAGCGCGTCTATATCAACCCTTACACGCTGGCCGTCCAGGTCGACGGGGTGGCCATTCACGAGCGCGAGGGCGTGGGACAGGCAGCGGAGACGGTCGCCGGTTTCGACAGCCTTTATCTGAACCTGCAGCTCTCGTCGCTGCTGCGCGGCGGGCCGGTGTTCAGCGAGATCCGCCTCGCCGGCCCGCGCCTGAAGGTCGTGCGCCTGCCTGATCGGAGCTACAACTTTTCCGACCTGATCGACGAGTTCATGGCACGCCCCGAGTCGACCGATCCGACGCCGCGCTTCTCGCTCAACAACATCCAGATCGCCGGCGGCCGCCTCGAATTCGACGACCGCGTGCTCGACGAGAAGCACGTGATCGGCGACATCGTGCTCACCCTGCCGTTCATCTCCAGCCTGCCGAACTACGTCGAGTCCTTCGTCGAGCCTGCCTTCTCGGCGACCATCGACGGCGCGCCGCTGGCCCTGACGGGGCGCAGCAAGCCTTTCGCCGATTCGCGCGAGAGCGAACTGGCGCTCGATCTCGACAAGCTGCAGTTGGCGCAGTACTTCGATTACCTGCCGGTGCAGGTGCCGGTCAAGCTGGCTTCCGCTTCGCTCGACAGCGACCTCAAGCTGGTCTTCCGCGAGGAGCAGGGGCAGCCGTCCACGCTGACCGTCTCCGGCCGCGTCGCGCTGAACGATCTGTCGCTCAAGGAGTCGGGCGGGGCGCCGCTGGCTTCGCTGCGCCGCCTCGAAGTCGATCTCGCCGCGCTCGATCTGCTCAAGCGCCACGCACAGGTCGAGCGCGTCGTGCTCGATACGCCGGTACTGCACGCGCGGGCCACGCCGCAGGGCACGCTCAACTGGCTGGACCTGCTGCCCAAGGCGCCGGCCACGCCGGAGAAGGCCGCGCCGGGGGCCGCGCAGCCGGCCTTCGCCTGGTCGTTGGGCGAAGCCAGCGTCAAGGGCGGCGCCCTCCAGTGGCTCGACGAATCGCGCGGCAAGGCGGTGCGCGCCAGCGTCGAGGGGATCGACGCAACGCTCAAGCACCTCGACAGCCAGGGCGAGAAGGCTGGCGCTTTCGATTTCGCGTGGCGGGTGAGCGCCGGCGACTGGCTGAAGGTGGACGCGTTGGCGATCAAAGGCGGGCAGATCAATCTGGCCAAGCGCGAAGTGCTGCTCGGCGAGGTTACGACGCGCGGCGTGCGCGTCCAGGCCCTGCGCGGCAAGGACGGCGTCCTTGACTGGATCGAGCCACCGGCGCTGCGCGCGCAGGCGCCGGCCGGGAAGAACGCGAAAGCGGCGGGGAGTCGGGCGGAGAGCGATGCGCCGTGGAAGGTGACGGTCGCCAAATACCATGCCGAGGACGTGGCGCTGCGCTTCGAGGACAAAGCGATCCGGCCGGCGACGATCCACACCGTGCAGAACCTGACGATCGACGCCGAGAATCTGAGCACGGCGCCGGGAACGACGGCGCAACTGTCCACGCGCTTCGGCCTGAACAAGAAGGGCGAAGTGGCGGTGAGCGGCAAGCTTCGCCCCTTCCCCCTCGACGCCGATCTGGCGCTCGACCTCAAGGCGATCGAACTGCTGCCCCTGCAACCGTACTTCACCCAGAAGCTCAACGTTTCGGTGACGCGCGGACAGCTCACCCTGAAGGGCGCCCTGCAAGTGCACGAGCGCACCGGGAAGGAGGGGAAGGACGGGAAGGAAGGCTACGCCGGCGGCTTCAGCGGGCAGGCGACGATCGGCGATTTCCACGCCGTCGACAAGATCAATTCGGCCGACTTCCTGAAATGGAAGTCCTTCTACTTCGGACACATCGACGCGCGTCTCAATCCCGATTCGCTGACGGTCGGCGACATCGCGCTCGCCGATTTCTTCGCGCGCATCATCGTCAGCCCGGAAGGCAAGCTCAACCTGCTGCAGATCGTTCGCCGCGACGAGGCGGCGCCGACGCCGGTCGTTCCCGCGCCGGCGCTGGATGCTGCGCCGGCCGGCAAGGGCGAGGGCAAGGCGAGCGCCCCGGTTGCCGAAAAGGCGGCGCCGCCGATGCCGATCCGCATCGGCAAGGTGACGCTGCAGGGCGGCAGCGTCAATTTCAGCGACAACTTCGTGAAGCCGAACTATTCGGCCAACCTGCGCCAGATCGGCGGCCAGCTGTCCGGCCTGTCGTCGGCGCCGGACAGCGTCGCGACGCTCGATCTGCGCGGCAGCTACGACGACGTCGCGCCGCTCACCGTCAAGGCCCGCCTGAATCCGCTGGCGGCCAAGCCGTATCTCGATCTCGACGCCGAGGTGAAGGGCATCGAACTGACGCCGTTCTCGCCGTACTCCGGCAAGTACGCCGGCTACGCGATCGAGAAAGGAAAGCTCTCGCTGTTCGTCAAATACAAGATCGAGAACGACCAGCTGCAGGCCGAAAACCGCGTCTTCCTCGACCAGCTGACCTTCGGCGATCCGGTGGAAAGCGCCGATGCGACCAAGCTGCCGGTCAAACTGGCGCTGGCCCTGCTGAAGAACCGCCAGGGCGAGATCGACATCAACCTGCCGATCTCGGGTTCGCTCAGCGATCCGGAATTCAGCATCGGCGGGCTGGTCGTCAAGGTCATCGTCAACCTCTTCGTGAAGGCCGTCACCTCGCCCTTCGCGCTGCTCGGTTCCCTGTTCGGCGGTGGCGAGGAGTTGTCCTATCTCGAATTCGATGCCGGACGCAACGCGATCACGCCGGCCGGGCAGCAGCGTCTCGAAACGCTCGCCAAGGCGCTCAACGACCGTCCGTCGCTCAAGCTGGAGATCGACGGGCGCGTCGATGTCGAGCGCGACCGCGAGGGCCTCAAGCGTGCATTGATGGAAGGCCTGGTGCGTACGCAGAAGCGCAACGACATGGTGCGCAAGGGCGTCGAGGCCGGCTCGGCCGACGACGTCGTCGTCGAGGCGAAGGAGTATCCGGCGCTGCTGGCCCGCGCCTATCGCGCCGAGAAATTCCCCAAGCCGCGCAATCTGGTCGGACTCGTCAAGGACCTGCCGGTCGAGGAAATGGAGAAGCTGATCCTGACCAACATCGCGGTGAGCGACGACGATCTGCGCGCCCTGGCGACCCGGCGCGCCCAGGTCGTGCGCGACTGGCTGGTGAGCCGTGCCGGCGTGCCGTCTGAGCGCATCTTCCTGCTGCCGGCCAAGCTCGAAGCGCCGGCGGACAAGGTGGGCGCCGCCGACGACAAGGCCAAGGCGAAAGCCAGCCGCGTCGATTTTTCGTTGAAGTAGCGGTTTTCGCAATGAGGGTTCTGCCGGTTCGCCGGGTTTTTGAAAGTCACGTGGGATGAATGAAGTCGTGTTGTACGGACTGCTGCTGGTCGCGGTGGTCGTGTTGCTGCTGCAACTGTTGCTGCTTCAGCGCAGCGCCCGTCAGGGCGATCCGCTGGAAGGCAGCGCGCCGTATTTTCGCGCGCTGGAAAACGGGCTGGAACGCGTCGAGCGCGAATTGCGCGAGGAGCTCGCGCGCAGCCGTCAGGAAGCGGGGCAGGCGGCGCGCGGCGACCGCGAGGAGCAGTCGCAGTCGCTGGCGCGGCTGGCGGCCACGCTGTCCGACCGCCTCGCCCAGCTCGGCACCCTGCAGGCACAGCAGCTCGACGCCTTCGCGCAGCAGCTCGCGCGCCTCACGCAGAGCAACGAAGCGCGTTCCGAGCAATTGCGGCAGGCCGTCGAAACGCGCCTGTCGGCGATCCAGAACGACAACGCCGCGAAGCTCGAGGAAATGCGCAAGACGGTCGACGAGAAGCTGCACGCGACGCTCGAGCAGCGCCTCGGCGATTCGTTCAAGCTCGTCAGCGAGCGCCTGGAGCAGGTGCATCGCGGCCTCGGCGAGATGCAGACGCTGGCCGCCGGCGTCGGCGACCTGAAGAAGGTGCTGACCAACGTCAAGACGCGCGGCACCTGGGGCGAGGTGCAGCTCGAGGCGCTGCTCGAACAGGTGCTGACCGCCGAGCAGTACGAGAAGAACGTGGCGACGCGCCCGAAGAGCAACGACCGCGTCGAGTTTGCGATCAGGCTGCCGGGCCGCGAGAGTGGCTCCGGCGAAAGTCGCCCGGTGTGGCTGCCGATCGACGCGAAATTCCCGCTCGAGGACTACCAGCGCCTGGTCGAGGCGCAGGACCGGGCAGACCCCGTGGCGGTAGAGCTGGCGGCCAAGGCGCTGGAAATGCGCCTGCGCGACGAGGCGAAAACGATCCGCGAGAAGTACATCGAGCCGCCGCACACCACGGACTTCGCGATCCTCTACCTGCCGACCGAAGGGCTGTACGCCGAAGCCCTGCGCCGGCCGGGGTTGGCCGACGCGCTGCAGCGCGACAGCCGGATCAGCATCGCCGGCCCGACGACGCTGGCGGCCCTGCTCAACAGTCTGCAGATGGGCTTCCGCACGCTGGCCATCGAGAAGCGCTCGTCCGAGGTCTGGGCCGTGCTCGGCGCGATCAAGACCGAATTCGGCAAGTTCGGCGAAGCGCTCGACGCGACGCGCAAGAAGCTCGAGCAGGCGACCAAGAGCATCGACGCGGCCGGCGTGCGCACGCGCCAGATCGAGCGCAAGCTGAAAGGCGTCGAGGCGCTGCCGGTGCCCGAGGCGCAGGCTCAGCTCGGCGCGCTCGAGGAAATCGACAGCGTCGACGAAGAGTCGCCGGCTTGACCCCGCATTCCCCGGAACTCGAAGCCGCCTTCTGCGCCACCGCCTACCGGGTCGAAACGCCGGCCGGCCGCTTCGATCTGCGCGTCGCGCAAGCGCTGCCGGCGGCCTTCGCCTCCTGGCTGGAGGCGCAGAACGTTTCCTTCTGGGGCGTCGTCACCGCCTATAATCCGGCGTCGCGGCGTCTGCCCGACGACGTCAATCGGCAGGCGTCGGTCGCCCTGTTCAAGGCCGCAAGCGTCGCCGGTTGGCGCGCCTATCCGGCGTGCAATCTGGCCGATGCCGGCGACTGGCCGCCGGAGCCCGGCTGGCTGCTGCTGGGCGGCGACGAGGCCGGCCTGTGCGCGCTGGCGCGCGAATTTTCCCAGGTCGCCGTGCTTTGCGCCGCCGCGGGCGAGACGCCGCGTTTGCGCTGGTTGCCGGCGGCGTGAAAAAGTAGGCGCGACGGGCGCGGAAAAGCGCCTAAAATGCCGCTACAACAAGAGTGATAGATAGCAATGGGCAAGCATATAGGTCGTTTCGAGATACTGCGCGAACTTGGGAGGGGGGCGCAGAGCGTCGTCTATCTGGCGCGCGATCCGCATCTGGAGCGGGAAGTCGCGATCAAGACGCTGCATTTTTCACAACCCGATCCGCGCCAGAACGAGCAACTGCTCACCGAGGCGCGCATGGTCAGCCAGCTGCGGCACCCCAACGTCGTGCCGATTTTCGAGGCCGGAGAGGAAGAGGGCGACCTCTACCTCGTCTTCGAATACGTGGCGGGGAAGAACCTCGGCGAGTATCTGAAGGCCAGCGGCGCCCTCTCGCCGGTCAAGGCGATCGCGATCATGCGCCCGATCCTCGACGCCATCGGCCATGCCCACGCGGCGGGCATCATCCACCGCGACCTGAAACCGACCAACATCCTGATCAACGAGGACGGCGTGCCGCGCGTGATGGACTTCGGCATCGCCGCCCGCGTCGAAACCCCGACCCACGAAGGCGCGCACTTCACCGGGACGCCCGCCTACATGGCCCCGGAGTACATCACCGATCACGTGATCGGCGAGCGTACCGACATCTTCGCCGCCGGACTCGTCTTCTACGAACTGCTCACCGGCCGGCGCGCCGTGCAGGGGCGCGATGCCTTTCAGGTGATGAACCGGATCGCCAATGAGAACATCGTCCTGCCGACGGATGGCAGCGTGAATCTCGACGACCGCATCGTCGACCTCCTCTACAAGGCGCTGGCGCGCGACCCGCAGAGCCGCTACGAATCGGCGGCGCAGATGAGCGATGCCTTCGACGCCTATCTCGAACCGGATGAGGTGACGCCGCCGGCCGATGTGAAGCAGAGCACGATCGATTTTCTGCTCCGGCGCATGCGCCACAAGAGCGATTTCCCGGCGCTCTCCGAGTCGGTCAGCGCGATCAACAAGATGACCACGTCGGACAAGGAGAGCGTCGCCCAGCTTTCGATGTCGATCCTCAAGGACTTTGCGCTGACCAACAAGATCCTGCGTCTGGTCAATTCGGCGTACTACCGGCAGGCCGGCGGCGGCAACATCAGCACCGTTTCGCGCGCGGTGCTCGTGCTCGGCTTCGACGCCGTGCGCAACATCGCGATCACCGTACTCCTCTTCGAGCACCTGCAAAACAAGAGCAACGCCAACCAGCTCAAGGACGAATTCCTGCGCGCCAACCTGGCCGGCATCCTGGCGCGTGACATCGCCGCCAGGACCTCGACGCGCGACGTCGAGCAGGCCTTCATCTGCTCGATGTTCCACAACCTCGGACGCCTGCTCAGCCAGTACTACTTCCCTGAGGAGAGCGAGGAGATCAAGAAGCTGCAGCTGCAGAAGCCGGGTGCCGAAGAGGCGGTGGTGATCCAGGTGTTGGGCATTTCCTTCGAGGATCTGGGCATCGGCATCGCCCGCACCTGGGGCTTCCCCAGCCTGATCGTGGGCAGCATGCGCAAGCTGCCGGCCGGCAACGTGCGCAAGCCAGCGGCGGCCGAGGACCGGCTGCGCGTCCTGTCCGGCTTTTCCAACGAGCTGTGCCGGCTGATCGCCGAGGTCGCGCCCGAGCAGCGGCACAAGGAACTGCGCAAGCTCAGCGCGCGCTTCGGCGACAGCGTGCCGCTCAGCGAGCAGGAACTGCAGCAGACGATGGAGAAATCCTTCGAGGCGGTGGCGCAGTTCGCCAGCATCATCCACCTCAACCTGCAGCTCACGTCCTTCGGGCGCCAGATCAAGGCCTGGGGCGGCAGCCGCGTCAATCTCGCGCAGACCGAGGACACCCTGGCCGGCGGCGACAGCCTGTCGGGCACCGTGCTCTCCGATTCGGTCCCGGCCGGCGCCGCCGGAAGCCTCGGGCAGGCCGGCGATACGGCGGCGGGCGATCAGGTCGGCGCAGCCGAGGCGATCCTGACCGCCGGTATCCAGGACATCAGCAATACGCTGGTCGAGGATTTCAAGCTCAACGACGTGCTGCGCATCATCCTCGAGACGATGTACCGCGCCAAGGGCTTCAAGCGTGTCATCCTGTGCATCCGCGACGCGAAGAACAACGCGATGCTCGGCCGCTTCGGCTTCGGCCCCGATGCGCCTGACGTCGCCAAGCGTTTCAACTTCCCGCTTTCCTTCACGCCGGATATCTTCCATGCGGCGCTCTCGAAAGGGGTCGACATCCTGATCAGCGACACCAACGACCCGAAGATCGCCACGCGCATCCCGGACTGGTTCCGCAAGGGCGTCGCGGCCGAGACCTTCCTGCTCTTTCCCCTGTGCATCAAGGGCAAGCCGATGGCGCTGATCTACGCCGACCGCGACCATGCCGGCGAAATCGTTATTTCGGAGAAGGAACTGTCGCTGCTGCGCACGCTGCGCAATCAGGCGGTGCTGGCGATCAAGCAGTCGTCCTGAGTTCGCTGCTTGCCAAAGAAAAGGGCGCCGCGCGGCGCCCTTTTTCGTTTCCTTCCGTTTTCCGGACCTACCAGAGCTTCCACCAGGGTTCCGGACGGTCGAGGCCGCGCACGTAGTAGGGGCTCTGCGGGAAGTTCTTGCGCATGACGCGCTCGGCGTCGTCGCGCAGGTCGTTCATGCCGAGCTGGTCGTAGCCCTTGACCATGACGAACAATGCTTCCTCGATCGCCGGCGCGTCAGGGTAGTTCTTCAGCGCGTACTGCGCGCGGTTGATCGCCGCGAGCTGGGCACCGCGCTTCATGTAGTAGCGGGCGACGTGCACTTCGTGCGAAGCCAGCGCATTGACGAGGTATTTCATGCGCGCCAGCGCGTCCGGCGCGTACTTGCTGTTCGGGAAGCGGGTCACCAACTCCTTGAACGCATCGAAGGATTCGCGCGCGCCCTTGGGATCGCGTTCGGTCATGTCCTGATTGCTGATCGTTCCGAGAATGCCGAGGTCCTCGTTGAAGTTGACCAGGCCGCGCAGGTAATACACGTAGTCGACGTTGGGGTGGTTCGGGTGGAGCTTGATGAAGCGCTCGCAAGCGGCGACGGCGGAGGCCGGTTCCCCCGATTTCCAGTAGGCGTAGGCGACTTCCATCTGCGCCTGCTGCGCGAAGCGGCCGTAGGGGTAACGCGATTCGAGTTTTTCGAAGTACTTGATCGACTTGTCGTAGGAGCCTTCGCTCAGGGCGTCCTTGGCTTCCGCATAGAGTTTGTTGGCCGTCCAGCCCGAAGTTTCGTCCTTGACCTCGGGCAGCAGGCCGCAGCCGGCCACGACGGTCGCGAGGAAAAGCGCTGCGATAACCGCTAAACTACGCATCATGAAAATTCCACACAAGAAAACACAAAAGGATCCGCAGGATCACGGCTCCGGGCGCGCCGATTATAGCGCAAACCCACGTCTCGACCTGACCGTTCCGGCCGACTGCGGCGGGCAGCGTCTCGACCAGATTCTCGCCCGCCTGCTGCCGCAGCATTCGCGCAGCCGGCTGCAGGGCTGGATCCGCGAAGGGCGCGTCGACGTGGCCGGCGCCGCGCTCACCGAGCCCAAGCACAAACTCTGGGGCGGCGAGAAGATCGGCGTCGCCGAGGCGCCGGACGAACGGGCCGAGTCGGCGGCGGCCGAGGACATTCCGCTCGATATCGTCTATGAGGACGAGACGCTGCTCGTCCTCGACAAGCCGGCCGGACTCGTCGTCCATCCGGGCAACGGCAACTGGAGCGGCACCCTGCTCAACGCCCTGCTGCACTACCTGCCGCAGCTGCACAACATCCCGCGCGCCGGCATCGTGCACCGCCTCGACAAGGATACGAGCGGCCTGATGGTTGTCGCCAAGACGCTGGAAGCGCAGACCGACCTCGTGCGCCAGCTGCAGGCGCGCACCGTCAAACGCTACTACCAGGCGCTGGTACGCGGCGAGGTCGAGCGCGGCGGCACCGTCGACGAGGCGATCGGCCGGCATCCGACGCAGCGCACGAAAATGGCGGTGGTGCGCGGCGGCAAGCCGGCGCGCACGCACTATCGCATCGTCGAGCGTTTCATCGGCTGCACGCTGGTCGAGTGTTCGCTGGAGACGGGTCGTACGCACCAGATCCGCGTGCATATGACCGCGCTCGGCCATCCGCTGGTCGGCGATCCGGTCTACGGCGGCGGCGCCAGCCGCGTTCCCAAGGGGCCGCCTTTCCACCGTCAGGCCTTGCATGCGCGCCGCCTCGGGCTGGTGCATCCGGCCACCAGCAAGGCCATGTTGTGGCGTTCGCAGCTGCCCGAGGACATGGCCGAGCTGATCGAGATTTTGCGCACGGAGGCTTTCGAGGCGCGCGCCATCGCCGAGGAAAACGCCGAGGACGACTGGGACGAGGACCTCGAGGGCGGTCCCGAGATCATCTACGCCTACGGCGATGGCGGCGACGATGACGACGAACTCGACGAGTAAGGCGAAAAACGGGCCGGAAAGCGCCTGGATCGTCCCCGACTGGCCGGCGCCGGCGCGCGTGCGCGCACTGTTGACCACGCGCTCCGGCGGCGTCAGTCCGGCGCCCTATGCCAGCCTGAATCTCGGCGATCACGTCGGCGACGAGGCGCGGAACGTCGCCGAGAACCGCGCCCGGGTGGCGGCGTGCCTACCCGCAGCGCCGCGCTGGCTGAATCAGGTGCACGGATCGACGGTGCTCGAACTCGGCCTTGATGCCATATCGCAGCTGCCTCCGGAGGCCGACGCCGCCCTGGCCAGAGAGCACGGGCAAGTGTGCGCCGTGATGACGGCGGACTGCCTGCCGGTGCTGCTGTGCGACCAGGCGGGAACGGTGGTCGCCGCCACCCACGCCGGTTGGCGCGGACTGCATGGCGGCGTGCTCGAACGGACGGTGGCGGCGATGGCGCGCCCGGGCGGACAGCTGCTCGCCTACCTCGGCCCGGCCATCGGTCCGGAGTCCTTCGAAGTCGGCGACGAGGTGCGAGCCCTTTTCGTCGCCGACAGCGCCGAGGCGGAGGCCGCATTCAAGCCCCTGCGCCCGGGGAAGTGGTTGGCCAACATCTATCTGTTGGCGCACCAGCGGCTGGCGCGCCTTGGAATCCATGCGGTGTATGGCGGCGGGTTTTGCACGGTGCGCGAAGCCGAACGCTTCTTCTCGTATCGTCGCGACGGTGCGACCGGGCGCATGGCTTCGCTGATCTGGCTTGCCGAGACCGACGCTTAGGGAGCGGGCGGCGCTGGCGAGGAGTCGGTGCCAGAGGCGGCCTCGGCCTGGCGCGCGGCCGCTTCCCGCTGCGCGCGCCGCCGGCGCCGCGCCGTCGTGCCGAGCAGCCACATGAGCAGCGCCGTCGGCGCCAGTCCGTAAAACACGAAACTGAGGACGCCCGCGACGACGCTGCCTTCGGTCAGCGCCATCAGCAGGGTGACGTAGAGCCAGCCGATTGCAATGATGTACATGGCGGCATTATAGATGAGCGTGCGCTCGCCATGCCGCGCCGTTTGCCGCCCGGAGCCTGGGTGTCAGCGTTGACAGCACTCATGCTGCAATGCAGAATCAATGCAAATACAACGACGGCCAGCGCTACGGCCGCCTCAAACCCCGCGAGGAAAGTCTCATGTCGATGTCGCCGGATTCCTTCGTCCCCGCGATGCAGAATTTCGTTCAGGCCGGGCAAGCGCTGGCCCAGAACTTTCTGGGTTTCCTCAACACGCAGCAACAGGCGCAGCAGGCCGCGGGGAGCGGCGGCATGAAGCTGGCGCCGCCGGACCCGCAGCAGTTTGCGGCGCTGCAAAAAACGTATTTCGAACAGCAACTGCAGCTCTGGAACGCGATGCTGCAGCGGGGCAAGGACGGGCAGGGCGCGCCGGTCGTCGAGCCGGAAGCGGGCGACCGCCGCTTCGCCTCGCCGGAATGGCAGAGCAGCCCGGTCTTCGATTACGTCCGTCAGGCTTACCTGCTCAACTCGCGCTTCATCCGCGACCTCGTCGAGGCACTGCCGGCCGAGGACGAGAAAACCAAGGACCGCGCCCGCTTCCTCGCGCGCCAGTACATCGATGCGCTGTCGCCCGCCAACTTCGCGGCGACCAATCCGGAATTCGTTCGCCAAGCCATCGAGAGCAAGGGCAAGAGCATTACAGACGGGATCAACAACCTGATCCGGGACTACGGCAAGGGCCGCATTTCGATGACCGACGAATCGGTTTTCGAGGTCGGCAGGAACATCGCGACGAGCGCCGGCTCCGTGGTTTTCGAGAACGAGGTCATGCAACTGATCCAGTACGCGCCGCTGACCGACAAGGTGGCCGTGCGCCCGCTGCTGATCGTGCCGCCGTGCATCAACAAGTACTACATTCTCGATCTGCAGCCCGAGAACTCCTTCGTGCGCTACGCGGTGGAGCAGGGCAACACCGTCTTCCTCGTCTCCTGGCGTAACGTCAAGGATCCCCAGGGGCACCTGACCTGGGACGACTACCTCGAACAGGGGCCGATTCAGGCCATTTCGGTCGTGCGCTCGATCTGCAAGGTTGATCAGGTCAACGCGCTGGGCTTCTGCGTCGGCGGCACCATCCTATCCAGCGCGCTGGCCGTGCTGGCCGCGCGCGGCGAAACGCCGGTCGCCAGCCTGACCCTGCTGACGACGCTGCTCGACTTCTCCGATACCGGCGAGATCGGACTCTTCATCGACGAAGGCTCGCTGGCCACGCGCGACGCGGCGATGGGCCGGGGCGGCATCATGAAGGGCAGCGAACTGGCCGGCGTCTTCTCGGCCCTGCGCGCCAACGACCTGATCTGGAACTACGTCTCGAGCAACTACCTGAAGGGGCAGAAGCCGGCTCCCTTCGACCTGCTCTACTGGAACTCCGACAGCACCAACCTGCCGGGACCCTTCGCCTGCTGGTACATGCGCAACCTCTATCTCGACAACAGCCTGCGTGCCGCGGGCAAGCTCGAGATGTGCGGCGTGCGCGTCGATCTCGGGCAGGTGACGGTTCCGAACTACCTGCTGGCGACGCGCGAGGACCACATCGTGCCCTGGCAGACCTCGTACCAAGGGACCCAACTGCTCGGCGGCGAATCGAAATTCGTCCTCGGCGCCAGCGGACATATCGCCGGGGTAGTCAATCCGGCTAGCAAGAACAAGCGCAGTTACTGGGTGGGCGGCGACCAGCGGGGCGATGCAGACGCCTGGCTGGCCGGCGCGGAAGAAAGGAAAGGCAGCTGGTGGTCCGACTGGAGCGCCTGGCTGAAGCAGTACGCCAACGGTGAACGCGCGGCACGGGCCAAGCCCGGCAACGCGAAATACAAGGAAATCGAGCCGGCACCGGGCCGTTATGTGAAGGAGAAAGCGTAAGTTTCCGATCGCCGTCCCTGCGGACGGCGATTTTTTACGTGGCTTCACAGCAACAGAGACTGGAGACGAAAATGACAAGAGTTGCACTCGTGACCGGCGGGATGGGCGGTCTGGGCGAAGCGGTCTGCATCAAGCTCGCGGCGCTCGGCTACAAGGTGGTGACGACCCATTCGCCCGGCAATTCGAAGGCGCGCGACTGGCTGCAGACGATGAACAACATGGGCTACGGCTTCAAGGCCTATCCGTGCGACGTCGCCGATTTCGATTCGTGCAAGGCCTGCGTCGAGCGGGTGACCGAGGAGGTCGGGCCGGTCGATGTGCTGGTGAACAACGCCGGCATCACGCGCGACATGACCTTCAAGAAAATGGGCAAGGCCGACTGGGATGCGGTGATCGGCACCAACCTCGACTCGGTGTTCAACATGAGCAAGCAGGTGATGGACGGCATGCTCGAACGCAAATGGGGGCGCGTCATCAACGTCTCCTCGGTGAACGGGCAAAAGGGCGCCTTCGGGCAGACCAACTACTCGGCCGCCAAGGCCGGCATGCACGGCTTCACCAAGGCCCTCGCCCTCGAAGTGGCGAAGAGCGGCGTGACGGTCAACACCATTTCCCCCGGCTACATCGGCACCAAGATGGTGACGGCCATTCCGCAGGAAATTCTCGACTCCAAGATCCTGCCGCAGATTCCGGTCGGCCGGCTCGGCAAGCCCGAGGAGATCGCCGGCCTGGTCGCCTACCTCGCCTCCGACGAGGCCGCCTTCGTGACGGGCGCCAACATTTCGATCAACGGCGGCCAGCATATGTTCTAGTCCCGCGCCCTTTGGGCGCGGGTCGGTTTTACGGAAGTTTTCTCAACGAAAGGAAGCAAGTATGACGCAACGTGTTGCTCTGGTTACTGGTGCGATGGGCGGTCTGGGTACCGCAATTTGTCAGGAACTGGCCAAGGCCGGTCACAAGGTGGTGGCGGCTTACCATCCCGAATTCGACAAGCCGGAAGAGTGGCTCAAGGAAATGGCCGAAGCCGGTTTCAAGGACGTCGTCACCGTTGCCGGCGACGTCGCCAGCATCGACTCCTGCGCCGCCATGGTTGCAGAAGCCGAAGCCAAGGCCGGTCAGGTCGACATCCTGGTGAACAACGCCGGCATCACCCGCGACAAGATGTTCGGCCGCATGGAACTGGCCCAGTGGGATGCCGTCATCTCGACCAACCTGACCAGCCTGTTCAACATGACCAAGCAGGTTTCGGCCAAGATGGCCGAGCGCGGCTGGGGTCGCATCATCAACATCTCGTCGGTGAACGGCGTCAAGGGCCAGGCCGGCCAGACCAACTACTCGGCCGCCAAGGCCGGCGTGATCGGTTTCTCCAAGGCGCTGGCCGCCGAACTCGCGACCAAGGGCGTGACCGTCAACGTGATCGCTCCGGGCTACGTGGCGACCAAGATGGTCATGGCCATCAAGCCGGAAATCCTGCAGACCATCGTCGACTCGGTGCCGATGAAGCGTCTGGCCAAGCCGGAAGAAATCGGCGGCGCCTGCGTGTACCTCGCCTCCGATATCGCCGGCTTCATGACCGGCGCCACCATGAACATCAACGGCGGCCTGTACTACCAATAAGTTGATGTCAAGCAAGTCTTTGTTCTGACTTGATAAAACAGGCTCCGACGGAGCCTGTTTTGCCATTGGTGCTATAATTTTGCTGCACAGCATCAAGAAAACGCCGAAGAGCGCTTGCCGAGTCACCCACAAGTGGAGGAAAGGTTTTCATGTCCGAGCAGTCCCGCCTGATCAAGAAATATCCGAACCGCCGTCTGTACGACACCAAGACGAGCGCCTACATCACCCTGAGCGATGTGAAGGACCTCGTTCTAGGCAACGAGAACTTCAAGGTGCTCGACGCCAAGACCGGCGAGGATCTGACGCGCAGCATCCTGCTGCAGATCATCCTGGAAGAGGAAACCGGCAGCGTGCCGCTGTTCACCACCGATCTGCTGGCGCAGATGATCCGTTTCTACGGTCATGCCATGCAGGGCATGCTCGGCAAGTACCTGGAAACGAACATGAAGGCCTTTACCGATTTCCAGAGCAAGCTGCAGGAGCAGTCGCGCTCGCTTTATGGCGATAACCCGCAGATGCAGAGCGACATGTGGTCGCAGTTCCTGAACTTCCAGGGCCCAGCGATGCAGACCATGATGTCCGCCTACGTGGACCAGAGCAAGCAGATGTTCCAGCAGATGCAGAGCCAGTTGCAGAATCAGACGCGCAGCATGTTTACCGGCATCCCGTTCCCCGGCTTCCCGGCCGAGACGGCGAAAAAGTCGGAAAGCACCGAGAAATAAACTGTTCATCCAGTTCTATCAGAAGAGTTTTACGTGACCGTTGATGTTTCCAAACCACCCAAGGTGGGTTTTGTCAGCCTGGGCTGCCCGAAGGCCCTCGTTGATTCCGAACAGATCCTGACCAAGCTGCGCGCCGAGGGCTACGTCATTTCGCCGTCGTACGACGGGGCAGACCTTGTGGTGGTCAATACCTGCGGCTTCATCGACGCCGCGGTCGAAGAGTCGCTCGATGCGATCGGCGAGGCCCTGACCGAAAACGGCAAGGTGATCGTCACCGGCTGTCTCGGCGCCAAGGAGGACGTGGTGCGCAGCGCGCATCCGCAGGTCCTGGCGATCACCGGCCCGCACGCGGCGGACGAGGTGCTGCAGCACGTGCACGCGCACCTGCCGCAGCCGCACGACCCGTTTACCAGCCTCGTGCCGCCGCAGGGCATCAAGCTGACGCCGCAGCATTTTGCGTACCTGAAGATTTCCGAAGGCTGCAATCACAGCTGCACCTTCTGCATCATCCCGTCGATGCGCGGTCCGCTGGTCAGCCGCCCGATCGGCGACGTGCTGCAGGAAGCCAAGAACCTCGCCGAAGCCGGCGTCCGCGAACTGCTCGTCATCTCGCAGGACACCAGCGCCTACGGCGTCGACGTCAAGTACCGCACCGGCTTCTTCGGCGGCCGCCCGGTCAAGACGCGCCTGCGCGAACTGTGCGAGGCGCTCGCCGAGTTCGGCATCTGGGTGCGCATGCACTACGTCTATCCTTATCCGAGCGTCGACGACCTCGTGCCGCTGATGGCCGAGGGCAAGATCCTGCCCTACCTCGACGTTCCCTTCCAGCATGCCAGCCCGCGCATCCTCAAGGCCATGAAGCGGCCGGCCAGCGCCGAGAACAACCTCGAGCGCATCAAGGCCTGGCGCGCCATCTGTCCGGACATCACGATCCGCAGTACCTTCATCGCCGGTTTCCCGGGCGAGACCGACGCCGAGTTCGAGGAACTGCTCGGCTTCCTCGAGGAAGCGCGGCTTGACCGCGTCGGCTGCTTCGCCTACTCGCCGGTCGAGGGCGCCGCTGCCAACGCGCTGGCCGGCGCCGTGCCGCAGGACGTGCGCGAGGAACGCCAGCGCCAGCTGATGGAGCTGCAGGAGGATATTTCGGCCGAACTGCTCGCCGCCAAGATCGGTCGCGAGATCGAGGTGCTGGTCGACGCCGTTGACGACGAAGGCACGATCGCCCGCTCCAAGGCCGACGCGCCCGAAATCGACGGGCTGGTCTTCATCAACGACCATTTCGACGCCGAGGTCGGCGATTTCATCCGCGTTCGCGTCGTCGATGCCGACGAGCACGACCTGTACGCCGAAGCGATCTGATTCCGCACGAGCGCTTGCGCCAAACGAGAAGGGCGCCCCGCAAGGGGGCGCCCTTTTTCATTGGCCGGCGCTTCGGCTAGAGGAGGCGCTGCCGGCCTGGATTTTTCGGATTCCTACATGATGATTTCGGTCAGCGCGTCGCGCCGTTCGAGCTCCGATTCGAATTCGGTCAGCTCCTGGCCGAGCGCGTCGCGGATCGAGATCATGCCGAGCGGCACGCCGTTCTCGGCCACCGGCATGTGGCGGAAGCCGCCTTCGTACATCATGTGCAGGGCGTGGCTGACCGGGCGGTCCGGGCGGATCGTCTGCGGGTTGCGCGTCATCACCCCGGCGATCCCGGTCTTGTCCGGGTCGAGGCTGGTGGCGACCACGCGGTTGAGGATGTCGCGCTCGGTGAAGATGCCGATCAGCTGTCCTTTTTCGACGATCAGCAGGGCGCCGACCTTGTCGGCCGCCATCAGGCGGGCAGCCTCGCGTACGCTGATGCCGGATTCGGCGCTGAGAATTTTCTGATCGCGGATGACGTCGCTTATTGTTCTGTTGGCCATGGTCTCTCTCCTTCAGGATTGGGGGTAGTGAGCTGCCTGCGAGCGAAAAAGGGCTGATTGCATCTGCTTCGAAAATGCCCGCCGCGTTCATTGTTACCCGATATCGACAAAAACATCCACCCCGGTGTGCGGGGGGGCCGCCGCACTGCTACTGTTCACTTCCCTGAATATCTTGTACAAGCGCGCAGTCCGCTTCTCCGGACGGCGGCTGACGGAGGGCGAAGCATGGATACCCCGACCCTGATCGAACATTTTTCCGGGCTGCTCGGCAGCCACAACGTCATCGCCGACGCGTCGGGCATGGCGCCGTATCTGGAAGACTGGCGCGGACGCTATCGCGGCGACGCTCTGTGCGTCGTCCGTCCGGGCAGCACGGCGGAGGTGGCGGCGGTCGTGCGCGCCTGCGCCGCGGCCGGCGTCGCCATCGTGCCGCAGGGCGGCAATACCGGCCTGTGCGGCGCGGCGACGCCGCTCGCGGCGAGCGGTGCGGTGATCGTCAGCCTGGCGCGCCTCAATCGCGTGCGCGCCGTCGATACGGACAACAACACGATGACCGTCGAGGCCGGCTGCGTGCTGGCGGCGCTGCAGGAACGCGCGGCGCAGGCCGGACGCCTGTTTCCGCTGGCGCTGGCGGCGGAGGGCAGTTGCCAGATCGGCGGCAATTTGTCGACCAATGCCGGCGGCGTGCAGGTGCTGCGCTACGGCAACACGCGCGAGCTGACGCTCGGGCTCGAGGTCGTGCTGCCGAGCGGCGAGGTGTGGGACGGCCTGCGCGGGCTGCGCAAGGACAACACGGGCTACGACCTCAAGCACCTGTTCATCGGCGCCGAAGGTACGCTCGGCATCATCACCGCCGCCGTGCTCAAACTCTTCCCGCTGCCGCGCGCGAGCGCCACGGCCTGGCTGGCGCTGGCCTCGCCGGCCTCCGCGGTACGCCTGCTGAACGACCTGCAGGCGGCGTTCGGGCCGCAGCTGACCGCGTGTGAACTCGTTTCCGGGATTTCGCTCGGCCTCGTTCTCAAGCACATCCCCGGCGCGCAGGCGCCGCTCGCCGAAAGCCCCTGGTATCTGCTCGTCGAGCTGTCCGGCGGCGGCGAAGAGAGCGAACTGCGCGAGGCGCTCGAAGCCTTTCTCGGCGATGCGCTGGAGCGTGCGGCGATCGACGACGCGACGCTGGCGCAGAGCGGCGAACAGGCCAAGCGCCTGTGGGCGCTGCGCGAGAACATCAGCGAGGCACAGAAGATCGAGGGGCTGTCGGTCAAGCACGACGTCTCGGTGCCGATCTCGCGCATCCCGGAATTCCTCGAACGGGCGGACGCAGCCTTGCTGGAGGCTTTCCCGGATATCCGCATCGTCGCCTTCGGCCATATCGGCGACGGCAACCTGCATTACAACCAGTCGAAGACGGAAGCCGGCGAGAACGCCGCTTTTATCGCCGCACAGCCGGCGGTCAATCGCATCGTGTACGACCTGGTGCACGAACTCGGCGGCAGCATCAGCGCCGAGCACGGTATCGGCCAGCTCAAGCGCGACGAACTGGTGCGCTACAAGAGTCCGGTGGAGTTGGAAATGATGCGGGCGATCAAGCGGACGCTCGACCCGCTGGGTTTGATGAATCCCGGGAAAGTGCTGTAGCCGTCTGGCGGGCAGCGCGGCCGATGCGGGGCGTGCGTTTCGCCCGCTCGGCGCCGCCCGGAGACCCAACCGGAGAGGCCGGGTCCAGCGCGTTCGCTATTTTTCGAGGCCTTTGCGCAGCAACTCGTCGACCAGTTCGTTGATGCCGGTCCGGCGCTCGCCGGCAAGCGTCCGTAAGGTCGCGACCAGCTCGCCGTTGAGCTTGACGGCGAAAGGGACGAGGCCGGCGGCCTGGTCGAGCTTGCGCTGCTCCTTGCGGTCGGGCAGGGCGGTGGAGGCTTCGCCGAAGCGGTTGGGCGTGCCGGCGGCGTTCAACTCGTTTCTCGCCTTGAGGAATTTGTTCTTCGCGAGGTCGGTGCGTTTCAATGTCATGGCGTTCTTTCCTGGATTTTCTGCCGCAGGTCTCAGTGCAGCGTGGGGGGATTCTCGCGGAACAATTCCTCGATCGCCTGCGCGTCGAAGCGGTACTCGCGGTTGCAGATATCGTCCTTGATCAGGACCTCGCCATGTTCCTGCAGGATGGAGTCGACTTCGGCGCGGCCGAGCGAACGCAGCATCGAGCGCACCTTCTCCCAGTCTTCCGGGCAGTCGTGCACCACCGGGCGCGGGTCGAAGACGCGCACCGTCTCTTCGTGGAAGAGGCGCAGCAGCAGTTCTTCGGCCGGCAGACCAAGCAATTCCTCGGGCTTGACCGTCGAGGCCAGGTGCTCGATGCGCGCCCAACCGTCGGCGTCGCGCTCGTCGGCGCCGGGCAGCTTCTGAAGGAAGAGCCCGGCGGCGCCGTGTTCGTCGGCGGCGAGGAAGAAGCGCGCGGGCTGCTGCTCGGACTGCTTCAGGTAATGCTCGAAAATCTCAGCGATGCTGTTCCCGTCGAGCGGCACGAAGCTCTGGTAGGGCTCGCGCATGCTCGGCAGGTCGAGCGAGAGCAGCAGCTGGCCGTGGCCGAGCAGGTCGGGCGCGTTGCCAGTCAGCTGCGCCGCCGGCACGGCTTCGTCGCACTTGGCCATGCCGCGAATGTGCAGGCGTTCGTTGCAATCGATGACGAGCAGCGAGACCGGGCCGCTGCCGCGCAGCTGGAAGGTGATGCGGCCGGGCTGCTTGAGGTTGCCGCCGATCAGCAGCGTCGTCGCGCTCATTTCGCCGAGCAGGCGCGCGACCGGCGCCGGATAGTCGCGGCCGGCCAGCATCTGCTGCCAGACCGGGCCGAGGCGGACGACGGCGCCGCGAATGTCGAGGTCGTCGAGAAGAAAGCGTTGAACGTAGTTTTCCATCACTTGCACTCCGCCGCGTAGCGTTCCGGGTCGAAGCCGACGAGCAGCGCCGCGCCGGTGTCGAGCACCGGGCGCTTGATCAGGCTCGGCGTCTCGGCCATCAGCGCGAGTGCTTTCGTTTCGTCGACGTCGGCGCGCTGGGCGTCGGTGAGTTTCTTCCACATCAGGCCGCGCGTGTTGAGCAGCAGCTTCCAGCCGGCGCGGCGGTTCCAGTCGGGCAGGTGCCCGGCGGCAACGCCGGTCTTCTTGTAGTCGATGAATTCATAGGCGACGCCGTGCGCGTCGAGCCAGGCGAAAGCCTTCTTCATCGTGTCGCAGTTCTTGATGCCGTAGATCTTTACGGGCGAGGGATTTTCTTTTTTTGCCATGTGTTACTTACTGAAAAGTTTGGTATTTGATCGTAACGCCATTTTGTTTGTCTTCTGAACGGAAAATACGTGCAAATTGATGGTGTTGGAGAGAAAGCGCCCCATCCGATTCCCAGGTTAGACGAACCTCCGGACCTTGAGTGATTCCGGCTGGCGCTCGACCATGGTTCTTGTCGGCCACAAAAAAAGCCTTGGGAAGAGATCTGGCGTCAGAGGCCTCGAATGAAGCCTTAACAATTGCAACCTGCGTGTTGAAGTCGGCGCTCGCTCCGCAGTCGATCTGAAACATAACTGCTTTCAATTTTTTGCTTGGCGACAGAATTTCATCGAACACAGTTGTTGCACACATGCTTGAAAACAGATGATCCAAAACAATCACGCAGCCGCCAACGGTCACGACAAGAATTGCAGAAATCCAGAGTAAGATTTTTTTCCAAGTGGCCATATTCAATATCGCTACTCAGTTCCCTATGCCGTAGATGCGGATCATCGTCCTTCCCATTCAGCGCTTGAGCTTGGCGAAGGCCGCGGCCATCGCGCCGCCGGCCTGGGGCTGGCGTTCCTGCTGCTGGCGCGCCTTGTTCGACATGGGCGCACCGCCCATCTTCGGGGCGCTCGGCACGTCGTCGGTCAGGCGCATGGTGAGCGCGATGCGCTGGCGGGGCAAGTCGACTTCGAGCACCTTGACCTTGACCACGTCGCCGGCCTTCACGACCTCGCGCGGGTCTTTCACGAATTTGCTGGAGAGCGCCGAGATGTGCACGAGGCCGTCCTGGTGCACGCCGATGTCGACGAAGGCGCCGAAGTTGGCGACGTTGGTCACGACGCCTTCGAGCAGCATGCCCGGCTGCAGGTCCTTGACGTCCTCGACGCCGTCCTTGAAGGACGCGGTCTTGAACTCGGGGCGCGGGTCGCGGCCCGGTTTTTCGAGTTCCTTGAGGATGTCCTGCACGGTCGGCAGGCCGAATTTCTCGTCGGTGTACTTGGTCGGCTGCAGCGCCTTGACGAGGCGCGAATCGCCGATCACTTCGCCGATGCCCTTCTTGATGTCGGCGAGGATGCGTTCGACCAGCGGGTAGGCTTCCGGGTGCACGGCCGAGGCGTCGAGCGGGTTGTCGCCGCCGGTGACGCGCAGGAAGCCGGCGGCCTGCTCGAAGGTCTTTTCGCCGAGGCGCGGCACGGCGAGCAGGTCCTTGCGCGTTCTGAACGCGCCGTGCTTGTCGCGGTGCGCGACGATGTTTGCGGCGAGCGTCGTGTTGAGGCCGGAAATGCGCGTCAGCAGCGGGATCGACGCGGTGTTCACGTCGACGCCGACGGCGTTCACGCAGTCCTCGACGACCGCGTCGAGCGTGCGCGCCAGCTTGGTCTGGCTGACGTCGTGCTGGTACTGGCCGACGCCGATCGATTTCGGATCGATCTTGACCAGCTCGGCGAGCGGGTCCTGCAGGCGGCGCGCGATCGACACGGCGCCGCGCAGGCTGACGTCGAGTTCGGGGAATTCGCGCGCGGCGTATTCCGACGCCGAGTAAACCGAGGCGCCGGCTTCCGAGACGACGATCTTGGTCATGTGCAGCTCGGGCATCAGGCGGATCAGGTCGGCGGCCAGCTTGTCGGTTTCGCGCGAGGCGGTACCGTTGCCGATGCTGATCAGGTCGACGGCGTGCTTCTTGGCCAGCATGCCCAGCGTCTGCAGCGCGCCGCCCCAGTCGCGGCGCGGCTCGTGCGGGTAGATGGTGGCGGTGTCGAGCAGCTTGCCGGTAGCGTCGACGACGGCGACCTTGACGCCGGTGCGCAGGCCGGGGTCGAGGCCCAGTGTGGCGCGCTGGCCGGCCGGCGCAGCGAGTAGCAGGTCGTGCAGGTTGCTGCCGAAGACGCGGATCGCTTCTTCCTCGGCGCGCTCGCGCAGGCCGTTCATCAATTCGAGTTCGAGGTGCAGGAAGACCTTGATGCGCCAGGTCCAGCGCACCGTGTCGGACAGCCACTTGTCGGCCGGGCGGCCCTGGTCGGCAATGCAGAAGCGCTTGGCGATGCGCGCCTCGCAGGGGTTGTGGCCGACCGGGCGGGCGGCTTCGTTGAGTTCGGAGTCGAGCAGCAGCGAAACCTGCAGCATGCCTTCATTACGGCCGCGGAAGAGGGCCAGCGCGCGGTGCGAGGGAATGTCGCGGATCGCTTCCGAGTAGTCGAAGTAGTCGCGGAACTTGGCGCCTTCGGTTTCCTTGCCGGCGACGACGGTCGATTTGACGACGCCGTGCGCGTCGAGGTAGTCGCGCAGGGCGCCGAGCAGTTCCGCGTCCTCGGCAAACTGCTCCATCAGGATCTGGCGCGCGCCGTCGAGCACCGCCTTGGCGTCGGCGAAGCCCGCGTCGGCGTTGAGGTAGGCGGCGGCCTCGGCTTCCGGCGTCAGCGTCGGGTCGGCGAGCAGCGCCTCGGCGAGCGGCTGCAGCCCGGCTTCGCGCGCGATCTGCGCCTTGGTGCGGCGCTTCTGCTTGTAGGGCAGGTAGAGGTCTTCGAGGCGCTGCTTGGTTTCGGCGCCGTCGACCTCGGCTTTCAGTTCCGGCGTCAGCTTGCCCTGCTCGTCGATCGAGGAGAGGATCGCGGCGCGCCGGTCTTCGAGTTCGCGCAGATAGATCAGGCGCTCGTCGAGCGTGCGCAGCTGGGTGTCGTCGAGGCCGCCGGTCACTTCCTTGCGGTAGCGGGCGATGAAGGGGACGGTGGCGCCTTCGGCGAGCAGTTCGACGGTGGCGACGACCTGTTGCAGGCGGCAGCCGATTTCCTCGGCGATTTTCTGGGCGATGCGATGTTCGGTGTGGGGGAGCATTGAATGGCGCGGCGTCGGCGTTCTGAAAAAAGACCGCGAACTATGCAGAATCGGGCCGGAAAACTCAAGCCGGACGGCGCGCGCCGGGCCGCGCGGCGGCGGCCCGGCGGTTTTGGAAACGGCCTCAGGCGAGCGTTTCGAGGTGCGCTTCGAGCCAGTCGCGGAAGGCGCCGGCGGCCATCGGCCGGGCGTAGAGATAGCCCTGCGCCAGTTCGCAGCCGATGCCGCGCAGCAGTTCGGCCTGCGCCTCGGTTTCGACGCCCTCGGCGATCACCGACAGGCCGAGCGACTGGCCGAGCTTGACGACCATGTCGGCGATGCCTGTGCCGGAGTTGCCCGGACGGTCCATGTCGTTCACGAAGCTGCGGTCGATCTTCAGCCGGTTGAGCGGCAGGCGGTGCAGGTAGGAGAGCGAGGAGAAGCCGGTGCCGAAATCGTCGACGGCGACTTCGGCGCCGAGCGCGCGCACTTCGCGCAAGGTCGAAATCACCGTCTCGGCGTCGAGCATGGCGACGCCTTCGGTGATTTCCAGTTCGATCCGCTGCGGCGGTACCGCGAGTTCGGCGAGGATGCCTTTCAGGCGGCTGGCGAAGCGGCTGTCGCGGAACTGCGTCGGCGAGACGTTGACCGCCATGCGCAGCGGCGGCAGGCCGGCGGCGTCCCATTCCATCAGTTGCGCCGTGGCGGTGCGCAGGACCCATTCGCCGAGATCGAGGATCAGGCCGGAGTATTCGGCGAGCGAGATGAACTGGTCGGGCGGGATGTTGCGTCCGTCGTCGGTCGTCCAGCGGATCAGCGCTTCGGCGCCGACGACGCGGCCGCTCACGAGGTCGATCTGCGGCTGGTAGTGCACCGCCAGCCCGCGCTTTTCGACGATCGCGACGCGCAGGCTGTGCAGCAGGTCGAGACGGGCGCGGGTGGCCTCGGTCATGTCGCGGGTGTAGTACTGCCAGCGTCCGCGGCGGTCGTTTTTGGCGCGGTTGAGGGCGATGTTGGTCGTCTTGAGCAGGTCGAGCCCGCTGCCGCCTTCGTCGGCCAGCCGCGTCAGGCCGATCGTCGCGTGCACCGGCAGCAGGTAGTCGCCGACGGCGATCGGTTCCGCGAAGAGCGCGAGCAGGGCGGCCGGGTCGAGGTGCAGGTCGGGCGCGAGCAGGGCGAAGACGTCGCCGCCGACGCGGGCCAGCGTGTGCCCGGCGCCGAGCACGGTGCGCAGGCGCTGGGCGACGGCGAGCAGCAGCAGGTCGCCTTTCTGGTGACCGAGCGCATCGTTGATTTCCGAGAAGTGGTCGATGTCGATCAGCGCCACCGTCCAGTCGGTCGCGCCGTGCCGGCGGCGGGCGTCGATCGCGTCGATGAAGCCCTTGCGGTTGGGCAACTGGGTCAGCGGGTCGGAGAAGGCGAAGAACTTGAGGTCGCTGAACAGATTGACGTTTTCCAGCCCGACCGCGATGTTGACGCAGAAGACTTCGAGCAACTGCTTGTCGGTGGCGGAAAGCGGCTCCTGCGTGGCGAGGAAGACGGCGGCGCTGTGTCCGTCGTCGCCGGTGAAGTAGAGCGCCGTGGCGCCGTCGCCGTAGATGTTGCGCTTCTCGGCGATGCAGCGCCGGATGTCGCCGACGATCAGCGGGTCGTCGATGGCGTCGAGCGGGCAGTCGATCAGCGCGCTGTATTTGCCGGCGGCGCCGACCACCATCAGCGGCTGCTTTTCGCTGCCCTGGGCGGGCTGCGCGTCGCGTGCGCAGAGCAGGCCTTCCGGCGGCAGGCCGAGGAGCGCGGCGAGCTGCGTCAGCACGCCTTCGGCGAAGCCCTTGAGCGCGCGCCGCGAGAAGAGGTCGGCGGCCGAATTGACGATCAGCGCGAGGCCGCGCCGTCCGGCGGTGATGGTGCGGATCTGGTCGTAGGAGCGGAGCGCCGTGGTCAGCGTGGTGAGCAGGCGGATGCGCGTCAGCTCGGACTTGGTCTTGTAGTCGTTGATGTCATAGTCGCGGATCACGCGCAGTTCGGGTGCGTAGCCGGGCTGGCCGGTGCGCAGGATGATGCGCAGTTCGCTGAGGCCGAGGTCGTTGCGGATGGTGTGCACGAGATCAAGCCCCGAGCTCTCGTGCTCCATGACGACGTCGAGGAGGGCGACGGCGACGTCGGCTTCGTCGCGCAGGATGGCGAGCGCTTCGGCGCCGGTATAGGCGTGCAGGAAGTGCAGCGGGCGGCCGTCGATCAGGATGTCGTGCAGGGCGAAGAGGGTGGCGTTGTGGACTTCGCGGTCGTCGTCGACGATCAGGATGCGCCAGCCTTTGCGCTTGTGTTCGATGCCGCCGGTCGGTCCGTCGCCGTCGTCGAGGATGTCCAGACGGTCGTCCGGATCGGGACGGTCGGCGATCAGGGAAGTCGCAGAATTCGGCAGGTTCACGCAGGGCTCTCCGTGTCGCCTCGCGGCGCGTTGAACGGTATTGTAAGGGTAAATGTCGTTCCTTCGCCCGTCCGGCTCATGACGTTGAGCTTTCCGCCGAGGCTGCCGGTGACAATGTTGTGCACGATGTTCAGGCCGAGCCCGCTGCCGCCCTTGCCGAGCTTGGTCGTGAAGAAGGGGTCGAAGATCCGCTTCAGATGCTCCTCGGCGATACCGATGCCGTCGTCGCTGAAAACGATTTCGATCTGGCGTGCGTCGAGAGCGCGCGCGGCGATGCGCATGCAGCCCGTCGTGCGCCCCTCGAAGGCGTGCAGCAGGGCGTTGGTGACGAGGTTGGTGACGACCTGTCCGAGCGGCCCGGGATAGCTGTCCAGCACCAGTCCTCCGGCGAGATCGAGTTCCATGCGATAGGGCGTCTTGCGCAGCATCGGCGAGAGGGTGGCGACCAGTTCTTCGAGCGTCGTGCGCAGGTCGAAGGGGCGGCGCTGGTCGCTCGCCTGGTCGACGGCGACCCGTTTGAAGCTGGTGACGAGTTCGTGCGCCTGGCCGAGGTTGCGCAGCAGCAGGTCGCTCGCCTTGCGGGCCGAGTCGACGTAGTCGTTCAGCGTCGAGCGCTTGATCGAGCCGTCGTGCACGGCTTCGGCGAACTCGTGCGTGCGTTCGGAGAGCGTGCTGGCGACGGTCACGCCGTTGCCGATCGGGGTGTTCAGTTCGTGGGCGATGCCGGCCACCAGCGAGCCGAGCGCCGCCAGTTTTTCCGAGCGGATCAGTTCGTCCTGGGCGACGCGCAGGGCGTCGAGCGTATCGGCCAGTTCGCGGTTCGAGCGTTCGAGTTCGGCGGTGCGCTGATGCACGCGCAGTTCGAGCGTTTCGTTCATGCGCTCGATCTGACGCCGGGTTTCGAGCTGCTCGGTGACGTCGCGCACGGCGCCGAGCAGGTAGGTCTGGTCGTCGATTTCGATGGTCGAGGCGTTGAGCATGCATTCCCGCTGCGCGCCTGATTTGAGGCCGATCCGACAGGGGAAGTCGCGCACATAGCCCTGCGCGCGGAGAATCTCGACGGCGCGCCGGCGCTCCTCGGGGGAAGCCCAGAGGCCGAGCTCGATGGCGGTCTTGCCGAGCACTTCGGCGCGCGTCCAGCCCGTCATCTTTTCGAAGGCTTCGTTGACCTCGAGGATTTCGCCGCTGTCGAGGTAGCTGATCGTGATGTAGTCGAGGCTGGCGTGGAAGGCGCCGGAGAATTTCGCTTCGGAGACGCGCAGCGCCTCCCTGGCCGCTTTCAGCGCGGTGACGTCGCGGCCGACGCCGAGCAGGCCGGTGGCCTGACCGCCGGCGTCGAGCAGCGGCGCCTTGAGGGTGTCGAGCAGGATGCGGCGGCCGTCAGGGTAGCTGACCCATTCGTCGTTCTGGCACGGCTGGAGTTGCTCCAGAACCGTGCGGTCGTGGTTGCGGAAGAACTCGGCGAAGGGGCGGTCGAACAGGTCGAAGTCGGTAAAGCCGACGATCGCTTCGCGCGGCCGCCCGGCGAAGCGGCAGAACTCGGTGTTGCAGCCGAGATAGACGCCTTCGCGATCCTTGAAGAAAACGAGGTCGGGCGTCGAGTCGAGGAGGCGGGCGAGCACGGCCGTCTGGTGTTCGAGCGCCTGTTCGGCGCGCTTGCGTTCCAGTTCCAGGCGCCGCTGCTCGCTCATGTCGGTGATCACCGACGCCAGATAGCGTTTGCCGTTGACCTCGAAGAAGCGGCCCGAGTACTCGGTCAGGAAGGGGGCGCCGTTCTTGCGCCGGAGGGTGATTTCGCGCAGGCGTACCTCGCCCTCCAGATGGATGCTGCGGATGATCGCGCGCCGGTCCTCCGGTTCGGCCCACAGGCCGATCTCCAGCGAGGTCCGGCCGAGCGCTTCGGCGTGGCTCCAGCCGGTCATCGGCGTCCATTGCCGGTTCATGTCGACGAAGGTGCCGTCCTCGGCGTTGCTGATCATCACGAGGTCGGGCAGCAGTTCGAAGACGCGCGCGAACTTCTGCTCGCTTTCGCGCAGCGCCGCTTCGGTCTGGCGTTGCGCGGCGGCCAGCGCATTGCGCGCGGTCACGTCGTGCGAAATCAGGATCAGGTGCGGCGTTCCCGCGATGTCGAAGCAGGTGGCGGAGACTTCGCTCTCGATGAGGTGTCCGCTGCGGTGGCGGAAGCGGACCGGGTAGTCCCGCAGTTCGCCCCGGGCGCGCAGGGCGTCGACGAAACTCAGGCGTTCGGTATCGTCGAACCAGATGTCGAGTTCGAGCGAGGTCTTGCCGATCGCGGTGTCGCGGCTGTGGCCGCTCAAGGCTTCCCAGTTATGGTTGATCTCGACGTAGCGCCCGGTCTCCAGATTGGAGATGGTGAGCACGTCGGGCAGCAGGTGGAAGATTTTGGAATAGCGCTCCTCGCTCATGCGCAGCTTGTCTTCGGCGAGCTTGCGCGCGGTGATGTCCTCGACGGTGGTGATGAAGCCGCGAAAGTCGCCGTCGTCGCCGTAGATCGGCGTGGCGCGCACGGCGGCCCAGCGCACGCTGCCGTCGGCGCCGATGCTGCGGCGCTCGGTTACGTGCGCCTGCCGGGTGTGCCGCGCTTCCTTCCAGTAGGCCAGGATGCGCGCGCGGTCGTCCGGGTGGATGTGTTCTATCCAGGCGCCGAGACGCACTTCCTCGAGCGTCGCGCCGAGCATGGCGAGGTAGGTGTCGTTGGCGTAGGTGAAGGTGCCGTCCTGGTCGACGACGACGACGCCGAGTCCCGAGTTTTCGCAGATGCCGCGGAAACGCTCGGACGACTGGTGCAGTTCCGCCTTGAGCCGGCGCAGTTCGGACGGTTCGGCATCTTCCGGGCGCGTTCCGACGTTCCGCTCGAGGCGCCGGATCCTTTGCAGGAGTACGGCGCTGACGGCGACGCCGCTCAGGCTGGCGATCGCCAGAAATAGGGTCAACATTGCTTTGGCGGAAATACCTGAATCAGGTTAAATTATTGTCATTGGCAAGTTACCGCGCTTGCCCGCTTTGCACAATGCCCGGCGCCTATTCCGGCGCCCCACGACAACGCAGGAACGCTCAGGGGAAATACATGAAGATCGATATCGAACGCTTTGGCCTGAAGGAAGTGCCGGTGGATCCGGAAACGGTGTTCACTTTCGCCGAAGGCCTCGCCGGCTTCGCGCAGTGCAAGCGTTTCAAGTTCTTCCACGAGGAAGGCAAGCCGACCGTTTTCTGGCTGCAGTCGCTCGATCAGTCGGACATCATGTTCCCCATCGTGGCTCCCGAAATGCTCGACCTCGAATACCAGATCGAGCTGTCCGACGCCGATTGCGCGCTGCTCGATCTGGAGAAGGCCGAGGACGCCGCCATCGTCGTCATCCTCTACCGCAACGAGGCGAGCGGGATCGCCGCCAACACGCGTTCGCCGCTGATCCTCAATCTGAAGAACCGCAAGGGCATGCAGAAGATCCTGCAGGACGTGCAGCCGAAGGTGCTCTACCGCGCCCGCTGATAGGCGTTCAGAAGCGCGCCCGAAGGCGCGCTCCGAACGAAAAAAACCCGCGCCGGCGATTCGCCGGCGCGGGTTTTTTTCGTCTTGGACTGGCGCGCTGCGGCTCAGGGCGCCTTCGGCGCCGAATCACCCGCTGCGCCCGACGGGGCCAGTTCGCTCAGGTAGCGCTGCCAGTTGTCGATGTAGTGCTGGGCGCTCAGTTCGAGGCGGGCGACGTCCTCGTCGGTCAGTTCGCGCACGATGCGGCCGGGCGAGCCGACGATCAGCGAGCGGTCGGGGTAGACGCGCCCTTCGGGGATCACCGTGTTGGCGCCGACGATGCAGTGCTTGCCGATCACCGCGCGGTTGAGGATGACGGCGCCGATGCCGATCAGCGACCCCTCGCCGATGGTGCAGCCGTGCAGCATGACGAGGTGGCCGACGGTGACGTTGCGGCCGATGTCGAGCGGGATGCCTTCATCGGTATGCAGGACCGAGCCGTCCTGGATGTTGCTGTTCTCGCCGACCGCGATCGGGTCGTTATCGCCGCGCAGCGTGGCGTTCCACCAGATCGAGGCGTTTCTGCCGACGCTGACGTTGCCGATCACCGTGGCGTTGGGGGCGATCCAGCTTTGCGGATCGATCTGCGGGCGCTTCGCGCCGAGGTCGTAGATGGGCATTGGGTGTGGGGTGGGGTTACGGGTGGGGAGCGCTCATTGATAGCGCAGCGCTTCGATCGGGTCAAGCGCGGCGGCTTTGCGCGCGGGGTAGAAGCCGAAGAAGATGCCGACGCCGGCGGCGACCGCGAAGGCGACGAGCACCGAGCCGCCGGAGATGACGATCACCATGTCGGTGATGGCGTTGATCAGCAGCGCGCCGCCGATCCCGAGCGCGAGTCCGATCAGGCAGCCGGCGACCGAGATGATGATGGCTTCGAGCAGGAACTGCGTCAGGATGTCCTTCTGGCGGGCGCCGATCGCCATGCGGATGCCGATTTCGCGCGTCCGCTCGGTGACCGAGACGAGCATGATGTTCATGATGCCGATGCCGCCGACGAGGAGCGATACCGAGGCGATGGCGCCGAGCAGCAGCGACATGACGCGCGTCGTTTCGGCGGCGGAATCGGCGGCGGCGGCGAGGTTGCGCACGAAGAAGTCGTTCTCCATGTCTTCGCGGATGCGATGCCGCTGGCGCAGCAGCGACGTGATCGATTTTTCGACCTGCGGCATCGCCTCGCTCGACGCGGCCTGCACCATGACGACGCGCACCGAGCCCGGGAAGGGCGTGCCGAACACCTTGCGCTGAGCGGTGGTGAGCGGGACGATCACGGTGTCGTCCTGGTCGCGTCCGTCGAGGTTTTGCCCCTTGGGGCCGAGCAGTCCGACGACGACGAAGGGGCTTTGCTGGATGCGGATCGTCTTGCCGACCGGATCGTCGCTGCCGAACAGGGCCTCGGATGCCGTTTTGCCGATCAGCGCGACGCGCGTCGCCGAGCGCACGTCGGAGTCGCCGAAGGCGTGTCCGCTGACGATGGTCCACGCGCGCGCGTCGAGGTAGGACGGCGTCGTGCCGATCACCGTGGTGTTCCAATTGTTCGCGCCGTAGACCAGCTGCCGCGTGCCCTGGTGCGTCGGCGCCACGTAGGTCACGCCGTCGAGTTCGGCGATGGCGTCGGCGTCGCTCACGTTGAGCGTCGGGCCGCCGCCGCCGCCGCTGCGGATGCCGCCGGTGTTGGTCGAACCGGCGATCACGATGAACAGATTGCTGCCCATGCTGCTGATGGTCTGCGCGACGGCGAACTGCGCGCCCTGGCCGATGGCCATCATGAGGACCACGGCGCCGACGCCGATCACCATGCCGAGCATGGTCAGCGCCGTGCGCATGCGGTTCGCGCCCATTGCGCGCCAGGCTTCCCAGAGCATGGCTTTCAGCATGGCGCGGCCTCGCCTGCCGGCGTTACGCCCGCGCAGCGGACATCGCTGACGATGTGCCCGTCGAGAAAGCGCACCTGGCGCTTGGCGTGCGCGGCGATGTCCGGCTCGTGGGTGACGAGGACGATGGTGATGCCTTCGCGGTTGAGTTCGGCGAAGAGCTTCATGATTTCCTCGCTGGTCTGGCTGTCGAGGTTGCCGGTCGGCTCGTCGGCGAGGATCAGGCGCGGCGAGTTGACCAGCGCGCGGGCGATCGCCACGCGCTGCTGCTGGCCGCCGGAGATGCGGTTGGGCAGCGAGGCCGCATACTGGCCGAGGCCGACGCGGGCGAGCAGCTCGCGCGCCCGCGCGCGGCGCGTTTCCTTGTCGGCGCCGGCATAGATGAGGGGCAGCGCGACGTTGTCTTCGAGGCTCATGCGCGGCAGCAGGTTGAAGCCTTGAAAGACGAAGCCGATGGTCCGGTTGCGCAGCACCGCGAGTTCGTCGGCCGGCATGTGCGCGACGTTGCGGCCGGCGAGAAAGTAGTCGCCGCCGGTCGGCGTGTCGAGGCAGCCGAGCAGGTTCATGAAGGTCGATTTTCCCGAACCTGACGGCCCCATGATGGCGACGAACTCGCCCGCGTCTATCGTCAGGTCGACGCCCTTGAGCGCCGGGAAGAGGCCGGCCGCCGTGGCGTAGGACTTGCCGAGGCCGCTGACGCGGATGACCGCCTGGCCGTTCGCCTGCGGCATCAGAACATCCTCATGCCGACGCTGCTCGGCTTGCCGTTGCCGGCAGCGACGTTGTCGCCGGTGACCACGCGGTCGCCCGCCTTGAGTTCGCCGCCGAGCACTTCGGTGTTGCGGTTGTCGGTGATGCCGAGCTGCACGCCGACCGCTTTCAGTTCCTTGCCGTCGACGACATAGACCGTGCCGTTGGACGCGTCGCGCTTCTTGCCGCGACCTTCGCCCTTGCCGCCGCCGCTCGCGTCTTTCGCCTCCTTCGCTTTCTCCGGCGCGCCGGCCTTGGCCGGCAGGTCGGCCGGCTTGAAGCGCAGCGCGGCGTTCGGGACCAGCAGCGCGTCCTTGCGCTGGGCGACGCCGATGTTCACGTAGGCGGTCATGCCGGGCAGCAGGAGGTGCTCCGGGTTGGCCACCGAGACGCGCACGTTGTAGGTCACGACGTTCTGCGTCGTCGTCGGGTTGAGGCGGATCTGCTGCACCTCGCCCTGGAAATTGCGGTTCGGGAAGGCGTCGACCGAGAAGCGCACTTTCTGGCCCTCCCGGATGTTGCCGATGTCGGCTTCGGCGAAGGCCGAGTCGATGCGCATTTCGGACAGGTCCTGCGCGATCTTGATCAGTGTCGGCGTCTGGAAGCTCGCCGCGACGGTCTGTCCGAGGTCGACGACGCGGTCGACGACGACGCCGGACACCGGCGAGCGGATCGTCGTATAGGCCAGGTTGACGCGGTCCTTCTCGGCCGCCGCTTTCGCCTGCGCGAGCTGGGCCTCGGTCGATTTGCGCGCCTGCACGGCCTGGTCGTACTCCTGGCGCGAGACGTATTCCTGCGCAAACAGCGCCTGCATGCGCTGTTCGCTGGCGCGCGCCAGATCGAGCGCCGCCGCGATGTTGGCGACGTTGGCCGCGCTCTGCTTGGCCTGCGCGGCCATCAGCGCGTCGTCGAGTTCGAGCAGGGGCTGGCCTTCCTTCACCTGATCGTTGAAATCGACGTAGAGCTTCCTGACCGTGCCGGAAACCTGCGTGCCGACGCTGACCAGGACGACCGGGTTGAGCGTGCCGTTGGCCGATACCGTCTGCGTCAGATCGCCCTGTTCGACGGTCTGCAGCTTGTAGCGCTGTTCCGGCGCCTGCGCGGCCTTGCCGAGATAGAGGGCGACGCCGCCGACGACGAGGGCAAGGGCGGCGAGGGCGATCAGCGATTTCTTGAGAACGGGTTTCATGGTTGCGATTTTCCTGCGGCCGGTGCCTGCAGCAGGCCGATGTCGAGGTTGCCGAGCGACTGCGCGAGCGTGGCGCGATAGACGCGCCAGTCGAGCAGGGCCTGGATGCGTTGCTGGCGGGCGGCGGCGAGGGCGCTCTGCGCGTTGAGGACGTCGAGAATGTTGCCGACGCCGGCCTTGTAGCGGCCGAGCGCGACGCGCTCCGACTGTTCGGCGCTGGCCAGCAGGTCGGCCGTCGTCTTCAGCGACTGGCCGGCAGTGGTCAGGCTCTGGTAGGCGCGCCAGACGTCGAGCGATATCTGCTGGCTGAGCTGGTCGCGCTGCGCGGCGAGCGATTCACTTTGCGCCTGCGCGGCGCGCACCTTGTAGGTCGTGCCGAAGCCGGAAAAGAGCGGCAGGTTGAGCGTCAGGCCGAGCGAGCTGCCGTTGCCGGAAATGCCGCCGGCGTCCTGCCAGGTCTGGCCGGCACCGAGGACGACGGTGGGCAGGCCGGCGCCGCGCGCGGCGTCGATTCCGGCCTGCGCGGCCTTCAGCTGCGCTTCGGCGGCCTGCAGGTCGGGCCGGCGGCGGCGCGCTTCGGCGACGAGGGCGGCGACGTCCTGTTCGGCCGCCGCGTAGGATTCACCGTTGCCGTTGCCGCTGCCAGCCTCCGGCGCGCCGGCCGGGAGTTCGGCCAGCGCGAGCGGCCGGTTGGCGTCGAGGCCCATGACGTTGGCCAGCACGCCCTGCGCGTTGCGCAGATCGCCTTCGGCCCGGATGCGGTTGAGCGTCGCCTGTGACCAGGCGGTCTGCGCCTGCAGGCGGTCGGCCGGCGTTCCGGTGCCGACCTTGTAGCGCGATTCGGCGGCGACGAAGCTTTCGCGGCTGGCCTTCTCGGATTCCTGCGCGGCGGCCAGCGCGGCGCGCGTCGCCTGCGCGTTGTAGTAGGCCTGCAGCGCGGAAAGGAAGAGCGACTGCACCGAGGCGTCGAGCGTCGCCGAGGCGGCGCTCAGCAGCTGCCGCGCGCTCTCCAGGTTGGCGGCGCGCGTGCCGAAATCGAAGAGCAGCCAGGACAGCGTCAGCGCGGCGCTCTTCTGCTGGCCGGTCGAGACGCTCGACAGGCTGTTGTCGACCCGGGTGGCGGCGAGCTTGCCGTCCAGCGTCGGCAGGTAGGCGCCCTGTGCGATGCCGACCTGCGCCGCCTGCGCGCGGGCGTTGGCCCACACCGCGCGCGTCTGCGGGTTGTTGCAGAGCGCCATGTCGACGGCCTGCAGCACGTCGATCGCGGCGCCCGACGCCGGCGCGAGGCAGGGCGAGGGTACGGTGAGCGCGGCGTCGCTGCCGGTCTGCAGGACCGGACGGGGCGGAACGAGGGATTCGGTGGCGAAGGGGTCGGCGGACCCGAAGGCCTGGGCGCTGACCGAAAAAATACCGGCAAAAGAGGCCAAGCAAAGGGAAAGACGACTTGCGCGGAGCGGCATGGAAAGCAATCTGGGTGTGGGTTTCGCGTTTTTTCGCTAGTATAGCCAAGCTCGCGCCCCCCTGATTTTTTCTCCCGTTAGCAAATATTTCAGCGAACGCCGCGGCGCGCGCCGCTTTCCCGTCCCTTTTCTCCAGAAAACCCCAGAAACCTCCCCGATGGCCCTCAAAGCAACGATATTCAAAGCCGATCTGCAGATCGCCGACATGGATCGCAACCACTATCAGGACTACGCGCTGACGTTGGCGCGCCATCCGTCCGAGACCGACGAGCGGATGATGGTCCGCCTGCTCGCCTTCGCGCTCCACGCCGACGAACAGCTCGCCTTCGGCAAGGGCTTGTCCACCGACGAGGAACCGGACCTCTGGCTGAAAGACCTGACCGGCGCCATCGAGCTGTGGATCAACGTCGGCCTGCCCGACGAGCGCTGGCTGCGCAAGGCCGCGGGGCGCGCCCGGCGGGTCGTCGTCCTGACCTACGGCGGCCGCGTCGCCGAGATGTGGTGGGAGCAGAACCGCGCGGCGCTCGAACGCCTGCAGAACCTCACGGTGCTGCGCCTTTCGCCGGAGGACACGCAGGCGCTGGCCGCGCTCGCCAGCCGCACGATGCGGCTGCAATGCATGGTGCAGGACGGCGAGGTTCTGCTCACCGGCGACGGCGGCGCGGTGCGTATCGAGCCGCAGCGCATCGTGCGCGCGGCGGCCTGAGCGGAGACGCGCCGTGCCGTGGATGGAAACCGTCGGACTCGCGCTGCTGCTGGCCGGCGCGTGGTTCTGGATGGATAGCGCGAAAGCGCGCGAGGCCGGCATGCGCGCGGCGCGCGCCGCCTGCGACGCCGATGATCTATTGCTGCTCGACGATACGGTGGCGCTCTGCATGCTGCGCCCGGAGCGCGACGACGCGGGGCGGCTGCGGCTGCGCCGCGTCTACCACTTCGAATACAGCGACACCGGCAACAATCGTCGGCGTGGCAGCGTGACCCTGCTCGGCAGCGAGCTGGTGATGCTCTACGTCGGTCCGCGCGCGGAGCCGGAAACCGCGCTGCCGGACGAGGGGCCGCTGCTCCCGCCGTCATGAACTACCTGGCGCACGCGCTGCTCGCCGGGCCCGAGCGCGACTGGCGTCTCGGCGGTCTGCTCGGCGATTTCGTGAAGGGGCCGTTGCCGGCGGGGCGCGGCCCCTTGCCGGAGAGTGTGCGTCTGGGCGTCGTTCTTCACCGGCGCATCGACAGCTTCGCCGACGCGCACGCGGCCTTCCAGCGCAGCCGGGGGCGGGTCAGCGAGGCGCGGCGGCGCTACGGCGGCATCATGGTCGACATGTTCTACGACCATTTTCTTGCCCGGCACTGGGCGGAGTTTTCCGACGAGCCGCTCGAGTCGTATACGGCGAAACTGTATGCGCTACTGGCGGAGCGCCCCGCGCTGCTTCCGGAACGCCTGCGCGAAATCCTGCCCCTGATGCGCCGGGACGACTGGCTGGCCAGCTACCGCGAGGTGGCCGCGGTCGCCTTCGCGCTCGACCGGATGGGCGAGAGGCGCCTGCGGCCGGGCAACCGGCTGGCCGGTTCGGGCACTGAACTCGAAGCGGCGTATGCCGGTTTCGAACGCGACTTCCTCGAATTTTTTCCCGACGCGCTGGCCTTCGCGGCCCGCTTCCGGGAGCGCGCTGCGGGCGGCCAAGACCTCCCGGAGTGAGGCGGGCGCCTTACTTCTGGCGCTTCATCATTTCCTTGAACTGCGGGTCGTTCATCATCTCGTTGACGTTGATCTTGCCCATGTTCGGCATGATCACGTCGCCCGGCTTCTGGCCCGGCTTGCACGGCCCCAGCCACTTCGCCTCCTGGCTCATCTTCATCTCGCTCATGCCGTGCAGCGGCGGCGTGTAGCGCACCTTGATGTCGCCCTTGTAACCAGATTCGAAAGCGCCGACGAAGAGCGCGTCGGTCGTCGCCGTCGTGCCTTCCATCCGGCACACGGAATGCACGGTCGCGCGGTTGTCCTGCGTCTTGACGTCCATCACGCTGCATTCGACCTTCTGGTTCTTCGCTTCCTGCTGCATCAGATTGTCGGTGTGCTGGTCGATGCACTGCTGCATCGCGCCCATCGACGGCATGCCCTCCATCCGCGTGTTGATTTCCCATAGGCCGGGCTTGCGCTTGGGCAGGTCGGCGGCCAGGGCGCCGCCCGCGAGGCAGGCGCTCAGCGTCAGGAGCAGCAGGGCGGCGGGGCAGCGGTGGCTTGCGCGAGTCATGATTTCTCCTCGGATCGGAAAGGTGGCTGGATTTGCATTTGGCATGGTAGCCGCGAATGCCGCATCTGTCTGCGCGCTACGCTCGATCGACGGGGCGGCGACGGGGCGCTTCATTTGCCGAACAGTTTGCCGAGCGATTCGCCGATGCCCTTGGCGATGCCGCTACCGGCGCTGCCGACGCCCTTGGCCAGCCCTTCGAGACTGATGCCGAGCGAACCGGCGATCGACGATCCGATACGCGTCGTCAGATTTTCGTTGAGCGAGAAGCGCGGATCGTTGATGTCGCCTTCGAGGGTGAACTTGACCGCGATCTGTCCGTTCTTGTCCTTCATCATCGATACGACGGCGTTGCGCGGCATGCCCATGAAGGTGCCGCCGCCCGCCGTGGATAGTTCCAGCCCGCTCAGCGTGAGCGTTCCCGGTGCGTGCAGCTGGCCGCGCCGGATCGTTGATTTGAGGTCGAGGTCGAGCGTGCCCTTGCGCACGCCGGTTTCCGCGGCCTTGATCAGGTAGGGCTGGAGCGCCAGCAGATCGACGCCGCGCAGCCGTGTGCTCATTTCGGAATCCTTGCTGGCCAGTTCGGCCTGTCCCCGGATGCTGACCTTGCCGTCCTGGTGCACGCCCTTGAGGATGCCTTCGACGACGATGTCGCTGCGTCCGGTCAGTTCGGGCAGACGCAGGTTCGCAACGCTCGCATCGATGTGTTCCAGGCGCAGTTTGAGTGGCGGCTGGCGGACCGTGGCGTCGAAAAACTCGACCGAACTGTCGACCAGTTCGATCTTGCCGATGCTGATCGCCGGCGCCGCGGACGGGTGCTTGTCGGCCTCGGGTTTTTCGAGCAGGGAAGGCAGCACGCGCAGCCTGCCTTCCCTGGCGCGCAGCAGCGAGAGGTAGGCGCCTTCGACGCGAATGCTGTGCAGCACGATGTTGGCCGAGAGCAGGTCGCGCAGGGCGGGAACAATCAGGATGCGCTCGGCGCGCAACTGGTCGTCGGCCGGCCAGGCGCCCTTGCCGCTGCCTTGCGGCGCCGGGATGCGGATGCCGAGGACTTCGACGCCGGCCAGGCCGACGCGGATCTCGCGCACTTCGCTGCGTGGCCCCAGCGCCTGCTCGACCTTGTCCTTGAGCAGGTGGATCGCGAACTGGAAGGCGGCGAGGCCCGCTACGAGCAGAACGGCGAGCGTGCCGCCGAGGATGGTGAGCCAGCGTCGGGGAGATTTCGTCATGTCGGTCAGCGGTAGACGGAAGCGCCAGCGGACATTATGCCCCTCTTGCGCCGGGCGTTGCTTCCGGGCGATGCAACGGCGGACGAGCAAAGTTGCGCGCGCAGGCTTATCATGGAGGGCGACGGCGGATAGTCCGCCCGATGTAGCGAGAGGAGTTGGCAATGGCAATCGATGCGATTACTTCCGGCGGCGCTGCGGCCGCGGTCGGCACGCAGATGCGTGCGCGGCCGGTTGAGGCGGATGAGCAGACGCGCAAGGCGGAGAACGATCGGGCGCGCTTGGAGCGCGAAGCGGCTGAACGCGCCCGGGTGGACAAGGCTCAGGAACAGCAGAAGGCCCTGGCGGAAGAGGCCAAGCCGACGGTCAATGCCGAAGGTCAGAAGGTCGGTACGCGGGTCAATATCACGGCCTGAGTCACGATCCGGGCCGCATGCCGCCCTGCGACCGGCTGGCCGCAGGGCGCGCGGGTGTCAGGCGATGCGCGCCTGCGACCAGGACATGCCGCTGAACGCGGCGGCAACGACGGCGACGAGCAGCGCGATGCGCAGCGTCGCATAGAGCTTGGGGCTGCTCTCGCGGTCGGCGACCGCCAGGATGTGCAGCGCGCCCCAGCCGACGGCGAGACCGACCAGCAGGGGGACGCCGATCACCTGCATTTCGACGGTGTTGAGCGCGAACATGCGCCCTTCGCGCCAGGGCACGGCGAGGAACATGCCGAAGGTCCAGAACAGCGCGGCGCTGCCGGCGGCGCAGATGGCGGCGACGCCGCGCGTAATCCATTTTTCCATTTTCGTTTCCCTGCTTTCCCTGTGGTGGTTTTAATTGCTCTGTCGGCTGCGCCAGGCGGCGAGGCCGCGCGCGGCCTCCTGGCGGATCGCCCGTTGTACGGAGGGCAGCCAGCCGAACAGCCGCCCCTTCGTGCCGAGGGCCATGCCGGCCCAGCGCCGGAGGTCGAAGCGGTCGTCGTGGCGGACGATCTTGCCGTCGCGGAAGACGAAACGCGCTTCGATCTCGTTGCGCACCCGGCGCCCGGTCTTCGCGAAGGTGTAGGTGGCGATCCAGCGCGCGCTACCGCTGCCGTCGTCGGCCGCGACCCGATCGAGCGCGATTTCGAGATCGCTGGCGCGCGCGCAGAGCATGCTCCACATGGCGCGCACGCCGGCGGCGTCGAGCTCGCCGAAGACCGGGTCGGAAAAGCGCGCGTCGTCGGCGTAGCTCGCGGCCATCGCCGCCGCGTCGCGGCGCCCGAGGGCGGCATAGAAATTCCGGATCAGATCGGCGTTCGCGTGGCTCATCGCAGTCTCCTCGGGGTCAATAGACGAAGCGCTGGCGCAACTCGCCGAGATTGAGCTCGTCGAGGATGCTTTCGAGCCGCTCGACGGCGTTCTTGCGCCGGTTGCCGGTGTATCTGGCGACGATCAGTTCGTTCTTCATCGAGTGTTCCCAGCCGACGAGTTCGGTCACGGTCAGCTGGTAGCCGTGCGCTTCGAGCTGCAGGCAGCGCAGCGCGTTGGTCACCTGGCTACCGAACTCGCGGGTGTGGATCGGGTGGCGCCAGAGTTCGGAAAGGGCCGTCTTGCCGAAGGATTCGTTTTTCTTCTCGCGCAGCTTGGCGGCGACTTCGGCCTGGCAGCACGGCACGAGCACGATGAAGCGCGCCTGCTTGTGCAGGGCGAAGCGGATCGCGTCGTCGGTCGCCGTGTTGCAGGCGTGCAGCGCGGTGACGACGTCGATGCGCGCGGGCAGGGCGGGCGAGGCGATCGATTCCTCGACGCTCAGGTTGAGGAAGCTCATGCGTTCGAAACCGAGCCGCTGCGCCAGTTCGCGCGATTTGTCGACGAGCTCGGCGCGCGTTTCGATGCCGTAGATGCGGCCGCCGGCCTTGTTCTTGAAGAACAGGTCGTAGAGGATGAAGCCGAGGTAGGACTTGCCGGCGCCGTGGTCGGCGAGCGTCGGCTCGGGATTGTCGGCGAGCACTTCGGCGAGCAGCGGCTCGATGAAGTGGTAGAGGTGGTAAACCTGCTTGAGCTTGCGCCGGCTGTCCTGGTTGAGCTTGCCGTCACGCGTCAGGATATGCAGTTCCTTGAGCAGTTCGACGGACTGCTCGGGCTTGATTTCGGGGATGGCCGGCACGGGAGTCCTGGGGCGGGTGAGTGGGTGAGCGCAGCGAAGTCCGGCATTTTACCGCTTGCCGGCGCGCGCGGGGCGGCAGGGCGGCCGAACAATGGGATAATGGCGCCCTTCCCATAGATTCCAGCCTCCCATGTCCATCCAGTGGTATCCCGGTCACATGACTTCGGCGCGCAAGAAAGCCGCCGAGACGATGGCCCGCATCGACGTCGTCATCGAGGTGGTCGACGCCCGCCTGCCCGAAGCCAGCACCAATCCGATGGTGCACGAGCTGCGCCTGCACCGGCAGCGGCCCTGCCTGAAGATCCTGAACAAGGCCGATCTCGCCGATCCGGTCGCGACCAAGGCCTGGCTCGACTATTACAACCGCCAGAGCGGCGTCAAGGCGGTTGCGCTGACCAGCAAGAACCACGGCGAGGTGGCGCGCATTCCCGCGCTCTGCCAGTCGCTGGCGCCGCATCGCAACGACAACGTCAAGCAGCTGCGGATGATGATCATGGGCATCCCCAACGTCGGCAAATCGACGCTGATGAACGCGCTGGTGCGGCGCAAGATCGCCAAGGTCGGCGACGAGCCGGCGGTGACCAAGTCGCAGCAGACCTACGAACTGAGTGTGCGCCATGCGATCACCGACACGCCGGGCATGATGTGGCCGAAGATCGAGCACGACAGCGACGGCTTCATGCTCGCCGCGAGCCACGCCATCGGGCGCAACGCGGTCAACGACGACGAGGTCGCGATCTTCCTCGCCGACCTCCTGCTGGCGCGCTACCCGGCGCTGCTCGCGGCGCGCTACAAGTTCCCGGTCGACGGGCTGGACGGCGTCGCGGTGATCGAAAGCGTCGCCAAGAAGCGCGGTTTCCGCGCGCGCGGCGGCGAGCCGGATTTCGAGAAGGCCGCCAGCGTCGTGTTGCAGGACTACCGTGACGGCGTGCTCGGCCGCGTCAGCCTGGAAACGCCGCAGACGCGGGCCGCGATGCTGGCCGAGGCGAAGGCCCTGGCGCAGTCCCGCGCGGCGCCGGCCGCGGCGGTGCCGGACGGGACGGCTGCCGCTTCGGCCGGCGAAGCCTGACCGTCGGCGAACGGCAGAAGCGCATGAGCGAAACCGTTGCCGCCTACGTGATCGGCCACATCTCCGTGAAGGACGCGGCGCTGTGGGCCGAGTACCGCAGCCGCGTGCCCGCCACGCTGGCGCCCTGGGGCGCCGAGCTGCTGCTGCGCGGCACGAAGACCGCCGTGCTGAGCGGCGAGCACGCCTACGACGACACCGTCGTCATCCGTTTTCCGAACCGTGCCGCGCTCGACGGCTGGTACGCCTCCGCCGCCTATCAGGCGCTGATCCCGTTGCGCGCGCGGGCGGCCGACCTCGTCCTGATCGCCTACGAAGGCTGAGTTCCCCGGCGCGGCGCGGCGGCGCGCATCGCCAGTATCACGCCGAGCGCCGCGACGCCGATTCCGACCTGCGCCGTGGCGTCGATTCCCTGTCCGAACAAGGCATAGGCGCACAGCGCGGCGCTTACCGGCACCAGATAGAAGACGCCGGCCACCCGGCTCACCTCACCGTCCCGGATCAGAATGTAGAGCAGGCTGAGCGCGCCGACCGAGACGATCGCCGCCATCCATACGAGCGCCGCGACGAATTCCGCGGTCCACGCCACGTCGCCGTTCTCGCAGGCGGCGGCGCCGAGTGCCGCGGCGACGGCGCAGGCCGCGCATTGCACGGCGCCGCCGGCAAAGAGGTTCATGTCGGCGCAATGCCGCTTCTGGTAAAGATTCCCGGCCGACAGCCCGAACAGTCCGAGGAGCGAGAGCAGCGCGGCCGGCAAGGCATCCGGATCGACCTGCAGGCGGGCATGCAGGACGAGATAGACGCCGAGCAGCCCGAGCAGCAGCCCGCCCCATTGCCGCGCGCCGACGCGTTCGCCGAGCAGCGGCCCGGCACCGAGGGCGACGAGCAGCGGGTGCAGCGCGATGATCAGGGCCGAAACGGCCGGCGGCAGGCCGAGGGCGATGCTGCAGAAGACGCCCGCCGAGAAGACGCCGACCCCGAGCAGCCCGGCGCAGGCGATGTGCAGCAGTTCGCCGCGCCGGCGCGGCCACGGGGCGCCGACGCAGGCGGCGATGCCGGCGAGCAGCGCGGCGGCCAGCGCGAAGCGCAGCGCGAGGAAGGTGAACGGGCCGGCATGCGGCAGTCCGAGCCGGGCGCCGACGAAGCCGGAGCCGTACAACGCCACGAAAAGCAGCGCCAGCCAGCCGCGCGGGCCGGCGGCGGGCGGATGAGGGGGCTTCATCGCCGTCTCTTCGGCTCAGCGCGCAGCTTGCGCCACGCGGCGCGCGGCCTGCGTCCGTCCCCCGTAGCCCCAGTCGTCGGCGGCGATTTCATGGATGACCGCGTAGCTCGCTTCCGCCAAATCCGCGAGGGTCGCGCGCAGCAGTTCGTGCATGGCCGCGATCAACGCCGCCTTCTCGTCGGCGCCGTTGCTGCCGGCCGTGATGAAGACGGCGCAGTGCGCCGCGCTGCCGGCGACGGCCTCGCCGCCGATGCTCCAGGCGCCGGCTTCGGCGGTTTCGACGAGCGCCGCCGTGACTTCCCGGCGCTTGCCGAGGATGTCGACGACCAGCGTCGTCGCGCGGCGGCCGAGTTCGCGTTTGACTTCAGGCGCCAGGGGGCGGGCGACGACGAGGTGGATGAAGGGCATGGTGGTTCTCCGGTGAGTGGGGTGAAATCCACTTTACCGGCCGCCGAATGATTTGATAAATTGATTATAGATTGTTGATAATTCGATTGGAGAATTATGCTCAGACGCCACCTCGATATCGAAGCCTTGCGCGCGCTGGTCGCCATCGCCGACACGGCGAGCTTTTCGCAGGCGGCCGGACAGCTTGGCCGTACCCAGTCGGCGGTCAGCCTGCAGATCAAGCGCCTGGAGGAAACGCTCGGGCGCACGCTGCTGCGCCGCGTGCAGGGGCGCGTCGACGGGGCGACCGAAGAGGGGCGCGCGCTGATTGCCTACGCCCGCCAGATCCTGCGCCTGAACGACGAGGCCTACCACTGCGTGGCGCGCGAGACGAGCGTCGGCACGCTGCGCGTCGGGCTGCCGGAGGAGTTGATGGAGAGCGTCTTCCCGGCGGCCATGCGGCGCTTTCGCGAACAGTACCCGGGGATGCGCCTGACCCTGCGCTGCGACCTGTCGGCTGCCTTGCTCGCGGCCGTCGACGCCGGAACGCTCGATCTCGCATTGTTCAAGCACTGCGGGGCGGCGCCCGCAGCGCTCGACTTGTGGCAGGAGCCGCTGGCGTGGATGGCCGGCGAGGCGTGGGCGAACGAGCGGCCGACGCCCCTGCCGCTCGCCCTGTTCGGCGAGAACTGTGCGTTCCGGATCGCCGCCACCGGCGCCCTGGCGCGGGAAGGAATCGAGTGGCGACTGGCCTACACCGGCAGCAGCACGACCGGGCTGCGCCATGCGGTGGCTTGCGGGCTGGGGGTGACGGTCCTGCCGCGCAGCCTGCTGGCGCCGGGGCTGAGCGTCGTCGCAGCGGGGCTGCCGGCGCTGCCCGACGCCCACCTCGCGGTGCGCCACGCGGCCGGCGAATCGCATCCGGCCGCCGCACGCTTTGCCGCGCTGATCGGCGAGGAAATGCGCTTGCGCCGGGCGGCGCCCGGCTAAGAAGTCGCGGTGCTTCTTCGTCTACATCCAGGGGGCTTGCATTACGATCTCCCCGACTTGATTGGCCGGGCGACGACCCGCCCGGTTGCAGGAAGGAAGCGGATTGGCGCTACCTGTTCCAGCGCGCGCAATGCCGAAGCCTCGTCGTCGAGGAGGAACACACCGCTGATGCGGATGCTGGCGAGCGTCGGGGCATCCAGGTCAATCGGCGTTTTGCGATAGCGGTTCAGGGCGGAAATCACCTCCGCCAGCGGGGCAGAATCGAAGACGAGCTGCCCCTTCGTCCAGGCCAATGACGCTGCGGTATCCACCGCTTGTATCGGAGAAACCGCCTTGCCATCGAGATCGGCCGTCTCGCCGGCTTTAAGGCGGCGGAAAGCACCTTCGCCATTGGCCGGGACGACTATCTCCACGATTCCCTCGGCTACCGTCACACGAGCAGAGCCCTCGTGGGCGTCGACTTCGAAGCGTGTGCCGATGTCGCGAACGATCCCACCTCCGGCGATCACCTCGAACGGCCGCTGCGGATCGGCGGCAACCTCGACGACGATCCGTCCCTCGTCGAGTTCCAGGCGGCGTTGCGAAGCATCGAACTTGATCCGCAATCGGGTTCGGGGCGCGACATCCAACTCGCTGCCGTCCGCCAGCCGAATATGCTGCCGCTCACCGGGGTCGGTCGCTATCCGGCCGTCGAACCACGCAAGGCCAAACCATGCGCAGAGAAGCACAACACCGATTACTCCCCCCGTATTGCGGAGCAAGTGCCTTCGGCTGGAGTCAGCTTTTGCCTTGGCTGTTGGCGCTAACTGGCGTGATTGATCCCAGATTCGCTCGAGTATTTCGTACTCCCGCCGATGAATTTCGTCGGCGGCAAGCCAAGCCGCAAAGTGGGCGCGCTGTAGCTCGGTAACGCGCTCGCCGCGCATGCGCGCAAACCATAGCGCGGCTTCCTCCTGCGCGCGCTCATCGGCAGGGGAAGGGCGAACCGGGGTGCTGGAAGAGGCTGGTTGCATCCGCCGGATTCTCTGTGGCGGAACTCCGTATGTCAAACCATCCAGATCCAGAATCAGCTGGCCCACTGGCGGCGCAGATGCAGCATCGCGCGAGCCAAGTGCTTCTCCACCATTTTTGCTGAAATGCCAAGACGGTCGGCGATCTCGCCTTGCGTCAATCCTTCGAAGCGCTGCAGAAAGAAGACGCTGCGGCATTTGAGCGGCAGTGCCTCGATGCCGCTCGCCAATGCATGCAGGCGCCGTCGGGCTTCCGTGATGCGCGCCGGATCGGCGGCCGGATCTGACAGGGTGTCCTGATGATCTTCAATGGGTACGAACTGCGGTCGCCGATTGCCGGTGCGCAGCAGGTCGATGGCCAGGTTTCGCGCCGTCCGGAGCAAGAAGCCCCTGGGATTATGAATGGGCGCAAGCGGTGGTTTGGCCAGCAAGTGCAGAAACATGTCCTGCGCTGCATCGCATCCGGCTTCGGGGCAATTCAGCTTGCGGGCGAGATAGCGCCGCAACTCGTCGAAATGATTCTGATAAAGCTGCGACAAAATCGCATCGTGAGGTGGCGCAGAACAGGAGGGAAGCACAGCGGACATGTCACGATACTAGTGAGGGGGGCCATTTCCATCAATGCGGCACGTTGCCGCAGGCAGTAATGCGAAGGTAGGGAGAGCTTTGGAAATTCCGTCTTGGAAAGTAGAGGCGCAAATCACGCCCACATATTCGCTTTCAGGGGGTTTACCAAATGTTCTGCTGCAACGCTTCTCATCGTCATCCACGCAAGCTGGTCGCAACGGCGCTCATTCTGGCTTTTCACGCCAGCGCAGTCCTCGCCGGGCCGACGGCCAGCATCGACATTCCAGCGCAGCCGTTGTCTTCAGCCTTGCGCGCCTTGGCCAGCCAGACCGGTATTCAACTGGTCTTCAGCGCCGATACTGTCGGTGCGGCGAGAGGAAATGCGGTCAAGGGCAATTTGAGCGTCGAGGAGGCGCTACGGCAGTTGCTCGCCGGTAGTGAACTGGAGTACCACCAGGAAGGGGAACGCAACTATGTGGTGATGCGCCCGGCGCAGGTCGAGCACAGCATGGCAGAAATGGTGGTGACGGCAACACGCACGGAGCGTCGAGTCGACGAGGTGCCTGCCAGCGTCAGCGTTATTACATCCCGCGATATCGAGCGACAACAGGTACTGAAGGTCGAGGATGCCCTGAAAAACGTCGAGGGCGTCGATTTCAATACCGTTCCCGGAAATGCTGCCGCCAGCGTGCCGTTGATTCGAGGCGTCGGCGGCTCTTTTGCGGGCGCTACCTCGGCGGTGTTGGTCGACAGCATGGCGACCGATTCATACATCTCCAGCGTAGTTGGTCGCGGTGGCTTCAACTTCCTGGCGACTCAGGACGTCGAGCGCATCGAGGTGGTGCGCGGTCCCGCTTCGGCACTGTATGGGCCGAATGTCGTGGGAGGTCTCGTCAACGTCATTCCAAAAAAGTGGACTGGCGAGACTGGCGCGGAAGTCAATGTCGGGGCTGGCTCCCACAACTCGAAGTCACTTGGCGCCGTAGCTGGAACTGCTAACGATCGCTTCGACATCCGTTTGTCCGCTTACGATTTCAAAACCGATGGCTATGTTGCAAAGCCGGATCCAGACCGCTGGGGACAAAAAGATACCCGTAACAGAGGGTGGCAGGACACCAAGTGGAATCTGAGCGGTGCCGTGCGCCCGAGTGACGATCAGGAGGTCGGCTTTACTATCCAGCAATTTCGGACTACCCAGGATTACATGGGCGGACTGACCGATTCGAGCCAGAAACTGGAGGGCGACGCGTACACAACGGTTTACCGAAAGGATTTCGCCGAAGGCAACAGACTCAAGCTGAGTTATCGGCACGGCAACCTGCTGCAATCCTGGAGTGATTCTCCAGCCGGCATGGGAGTGGGGCATCGGAAAAGTATCACCGACACGATCGAAGGCCAGATCGATCTCCATCCCTTGGCCGGCAATACGTTGAGTCTTGGGGCCTCCTACCAGGCAGCCGATTTTGAGACGGTATCGCTCACCAGCTCGAGCCGTACCACGGCAAGTGCGAAGTCGAGTGGCGTGTTCGTCCAGGATGAACATCGCTTTGGCAACCTCGTTGCCACCGTCGGTGGGCGGTACGACTACATTGATCAAGGTGCCTCGACCAAGAATGGCATGACCGTTCACAACGGTGCTTCCGAGAGCACTTTCAATCCGCGCGGAGGGCTGCGCTATCACTTCTCTCAGGCAACCTCGGTGTATGCATCGGCCGGAACGGCCTTTGTCCCGGCCAACGCCAACTTGAAATACCTCGCGAACGGCAATTGGCGCGACAACCCGGACCTAAAACCGGAAACGTCGGTGAGTTATGAAGTTGGCGCCAATCACACGCTGGGCTATGCCGCCATCCGGGCCGCGCTCTATCACACTGACTATACGGACATGATTTCCGCGGTCTCGGTTGGACCGACAACGTGGCCAAGGCAATACGTAAACATCGGAAAGGTTGCAGTGGACGGCGTTGAGCTTGGTATCGACGGCAACCTGCCGGGGGGCTGGAAACCCTACGCCAACTACACCTATACGGATTCGGTCATCAAAAAAAATCCGACCGATCCGCTAACCGTGGGCAAGCATACGCAGCGGATCGCTCCCCACAAGTTCAATTTCGGTGTCGCGTATGTGCCGAACAAAATCTGGAATGCCAGTTTTGCCGGCCGCTACACAGGCGAACGTTATTTTACTGATCGCAATACGCCCGATCGCCGCGCCTCCGGCTATTTCGTCGGCGATGCGAAGTTCACAGCACGAATTCCGAGTCCCGCCAATGCCGGGCAGTGGAATGCCTATTTGGCAATCAACAACGTGTTCGACAAAAAATATGTCGTCTGGGAGGACGAAAACGCCGACAGACGCAACTTCTGGATCGGCGTGAATGGACGGTTCTGACCGTTGCTCCTCCCCGTCAAGAGACCCCCCCTTTTCTGCCCGGCCATTTCATCAACTCGCATCATCAAACTCAAGGAGTACATCATGGAAATGGAAATCGAAGAAGTTGTGTTCGACTCGCTTGAAGGTTGCAACGAGATGTTCGAAGAAATGACCACCATGGCGTGCTGCGGCACGCAAGGTGGAAGCATGTGCGGCTGTGGGCCGAGTATGTAATCCCCAAAACGGCAAGCAGCACCTTTCCTCTGTAGCAAAGCCCGAAATGGCCGGGCTTCCTTCTTCGGAGCATCCCGATGATTCCAGTCAAGGATTTTCATGTCTTCGCCAAAGGCGATCAGCATTACCTGTTCCTGGCCCAACCGGTCGCGGCTTTCAAAGTGGACCGCGCCACGGGTAGCGTCCTGAAGCGGGTGGAAAACAACGAGCCGCTCACTGACGAGCCTTCACGGAAACGCTGGCAGGAAGTCGAGGCCTTCATCGCGGACTATTGCCGCAAGGCAGCTCCAGCCAAGGTCCTGCGCGGGCCACGAGACATCACGGAGAAGGTGTGCGGCGTCTATCTGTTCGTCTCGCAGGAATGCAACCTCAAGTGCGCCTATTGTTACGGCCACGAAGGGGAATACGGACAACGTGGTCGCATGAACGAAGTCACGATGCGCCGAGCCTTCGACACCTTCTTCGCCGGTGGCGAAGGACGGCATTTCGTTACCTTCTTTGGTGGCGAACCGTTGATGAATTTCCCGCTGATGCGGAAGAGCGCCTCCTTAGCAGAGGAGTTCCGCCGGGACGACAAGGCTGATATCTCCTTCGGTATCGTGACCAACGGCACTTTCTATGACGATGAGATTGCAGCCTTCTTTCGTGACCACATCGACGGTGCCACTTTCAGCCTCGATGGTCCTGCCGACCTGAACGACAGCCAACGTCAAGCCAAGCGAGGCGGTAACGTGTACGGTACCGCCACAGAAAACATCCGCAAATTCACTGCGGACAAGAGTTTCAGTTGGGCCTTCCGTTCCATCGTCACCAGGGCCGGCCATGACAGAGTCGAGGAAATCTACGATGATCTGGAGCGCTATCGGCCCGGCGGTATCGGCATCGTCAACGTGGATGTTCCCGAGGATAGCCCGCTCTACCTAGACGACGAACAGTACCAACGTTTCCTCGCGCAGATCATCGAAATAAATCGCAAGGGGCTGCGCAGCTTCGTCGAAGGCGGGCAGGCCGTTGCCTTCGAATATCCTTTCTATATCCTGTTCCACTTCATTACCCGCAGTCATGCGCTCTACCATTGTAATGCAGGCACCAACCTGTTGGCGGTAACTGCCGAAGGGGACGTGTACCCCTGCCACCGTTTCGTCGGCGAACAGGATTTCAACATGGGTAATGTGGCTGATCCCGAACTGCGTCGGAGCCCGCGCTACCGAGAAATCCGCCAAGCCTTCGTGGATGCCACCGTAGACCATCGGGAAGGGTGTCGCGACTGCTGGGCACGCTACCTTTGTGGCGGCTCCTGCGCCAAGTATTCCTACGCTCAGCATGGGAACATCGCGCCGCCAGTGGCGCGGCACTGCCACTACATCAAGACGGTGATTGAGGAAATTCTGCCGGACATCCTCGATCTGGTCCGAGTGCCGGAAACCCGTCGCATCCTGATGGGGAAATTGAAGACAGCTATTGCCAGCCGCCACGATAGCCGTAGTCTGGGTACCGTCGATGTGGCGTGATTTCCATCTGATCCGGGACGAAACAACGGATATCCTATTCTTTCCCGCCACTTATCGGCTGTTTCGCGTTTCCAAGGCGGAGGGAGATGTGTTGGGTGCGTTTCTCGGCGGCGATTTGGAGGCGTTGCCACAGGGGCCGGCGGCGCAGATCATCGCGGCGGAGGCGGTGAAGGCTGCCGCAATTCCCGAATCGCACCGGCCTTGGGGTGAAACCGACAGTTTGTGCTTGTATGTTGCTCACGACTGCAATCTGAACTGCACTTACTGTTACAACCATCGTGGTCAGGATATCCATCCAGGTCTGATGATGAAGCCCGAAGTGGCTGAAGCTGCCTTCCGACGCTTTTTCATTACCCCCGGCATGCGCTATGCCGTGGCCTTCTATGGTGGCGAACCTTTGCTCAATTTTCGTGCCATCAAGGCCATTGTCGCCATAGGCCGACAGTTGGAGGTGGAGCGGGGTATTCACATCGCGTTCAGCATCACCACCAACGGTACACTGCTTAACCGTGAGATCCAGGCATTCCTGCATGAGCATTTTTTTTCCGTCACGGTCAGCGTCGATGGCCCGCAGGAAATCCACGATTTGCATCGTGTTGGCGCGAAGGGCGGAAGTTATGCCAGGGTTATGACCAACGTGGCTCGGCTTAAAGCGCAGGGCGGTCCCCGTCTGGCTCTCAAGGGAACCCTCGCCCGCGAGGGGGTAGTGCACTACCGCGAATCACTGGAGCACCTGAAGCAATCGGGTTGCCAAGGAGTCGTCCTGACCCCGGTGGACATGTCCGGTGGCTCGGCGGCTGACCTTTCCGATGCGGATTATGAACAGTTCGTCGCTCAGCATGAAGCCCTCAACGCGGAGGCCGTTGACGGCGGCTTCAACGGAAGTGATCACCTCCCCGCGGAGGCCCTCACCGTGGTTGCCAACCTGCTTACTCGTCGCAAGCTGCGGCGCCACTGCAACGCCGGCCGGGATTTGGCGTTGGCAGCGGACGGTTCCCTTTATGCCTGCCACGGTTTGGTGGGGCAGCCAGAGTTCTTCATGGGGAAAGTGGATGATATCGATCACATGGATTTCCAGCGGGTACGCGATATCTTCGCCGGCTTAGAGGTGGATCGCTTGCCGGAGTGTGCCGCTTGCTGGGCCCGCTATTTCTGCGGTGGATCGTGCTACGCCAAGGCTCATGCCGGCACAGGCAGCGTCACCGCTCCCGATCCCCGACACTGTTTACTCGTCAAGCGCTGTGCTGAAACCGTTATCCGTCGCTTTCTTGCTGCGACCGTACAAGAGGAAACGCGCCGGACCCTTTATGCCAACATGTGCAGCTTCATCGGTGCGGAACGGAATGTCGCCCATGCTTGAAGACCTGCGGAACCTGTATCTACTGGTAGCGGGGGACTGCAACCTGGCGTGCGCTTACTGTTACGCGGAAGGCGGAAGTTTCGGCGGTGGTCCCCGCGCCATGAGTCCGGAAACGCTACGGACGGCACTGGATAAGCTCGTACCCGAAGACAGTGCGCTAGTGGTTTCCTTTTTCGGCGGTGAGCCGCTGCTGGAATTTGAGCTCCTGCGCCAAGCCGTGGCCTGGGGCAATGCCTTGGGTGCCGAACGCGGGACGCGGCTGCGCTATGTTCTCACCACCAACGGCACTCTGCTGGACGATGACCGACTGAGCTTTCTTAAGGCCCACGTTAGTCATGTCGCCGTGAGCCTGGACGGTGGGCAGGCCCTGACGGACGCCAGCCGCTGCTTCAAGGATTATGAGGGAAGCGTTTATCGGGTGGTGGTGCAGAACCTTGAACGCCTGAAAAGAGAGGGTATTCCCTTTGGCCTGCGCGGGACCATTCCGGCAGGGCGGGCAGATGAACTCGACGCAGCCGTCGCTTATCTGCAAAGCTTGGGGCCGGTTTCCGTCCGGGTGGAGGCCGCGGCCGGAGCCGAGCCATGGCCTCGGGAGCATTGGCACGCCTGGACCGAAGCCGTGATCCGAAGCAACAAGAGAGCTTTGGAGCGCCTGATGACCGGTAAGGAGCCGGGGCCGGCGGCGGATATCTACCGGGTCGCTGCCCATCGACTCAATGGGCTGGTGCGGCAATATCCCTGCGTTGCCGGCCAGGGCATTCTCGCAGTAAGCACGGGCGGCGACGTGTATCCCTGCGACCATTTTATCGGTGATCCGGCTTTTTGCATGGGTAACGTGCGGCAAGACGATTTCCCCGGAGAGGCCTATTGCCGGATCGTCAATCTTTTGCAAGCCAATAGGGTGGATGACCGGCCGAAGTGCGCCAATTGCCGGGTGCGATACCTCTGCGGCGGAGAATGTCCGGCGCGCTCCCTATCGTGCCAAGGAAATATCGCTGATCCTTCGCCCAGCCATTGCGTCCATACGCGACGCGTGTTGCGGCGGGCGGAAAGGCTGGTGGATACCGTCCTGGCCGATCCTATTGGGCGGGAGCGCTTGGCTGCCTCGGTTCAGAGAACGTGATGCTGGCGGCGGTGCGTATCGAGAACCTGACGTTGCGTTACCCTTCCGGCACCGTTGCTGTAGCTGGTCTTTCTCTCGATGTCCGCCCGGGAGAAATTTTCGGCCTCCTTGGCCTTAACGGTGCCGGTAAGAGTAGCCTCATTAAGGCTATTGCCAGCTTGTTGCGCCCATCTACGGGGCAAGTTCGAATTTTTGGCCTGGATACGAGGACAGATGCGGCGGCGGTAAAACAGCGGATTGGCGTTGTGTCCCAGGAAAACAACCTGGATGCCGCCCTGAATGTGCGCCACAACCTGCTATTCCGCTGTCGCTATGCCGGTATTCCAGGGCACGTTGCATCGCAGCGAGTGAAACGCTGGCTGTCGTTGCTCGGACTGGAAGACAAGGCGGAGGAATCGGTGCTGCACCTGTCCGGGGGCTGCAAACGCAAAGTGATGCTGGCCAAGGCCTTTGTCACGGAGCCGGAGATTTTGGTGTTGGATGAACCTAGCGCCGGCCTCGACCCCGGTGCGCGAGAGTTGCTTTGGGAACAGGTGCGGATTTTCCGTGCAGCCGGGAACACGGTTTTTTTATCCACGCATTACTTGGAAGAGGCTGAAGCGCTGTGTGATCGCATCGGCATCCTGCACCACGGACGGCTGGTTTCCATGCTTGCCGGCGACCAGGGATGCTCCTTCGCTCCGGGCATGGCCGCCGCGACCTTCCGCGCCGTCACGGGGCAAGCGGACACGGATGAAGCGTCATGAGGTTTGTGCTGGCTCTGTTATACCGCAACCTGGTCGTCGGGCGAGCGTCGGCGCAACTGACCTTGATTCGCGTGGTGTTCCAGCCAGCTACCTACCTTTTCGTTTTCGGGCATGTGGTCGGGCGCGTGATTCCCCTTGCCGGCCAGAACGGCTATGGAGCCGTCATTGCACCCGGCATCATTGCCATGGCTACGGTTGGCGCTCCCTTTGTCTCTATAGGAGGGCAGGTGCTTTCCGGCTATTTTTTCCGTACTCTCGAGGAGTGGCTGCTGGCCCCCGTCTCCCTGCGCACGCTGCTGGTTGCCATGCTCCTCGGCGGCGTATGTAGCGGCGTCATCAACAGCCTTGTGGTGGTTATTCTTGCCTGGTTGATCCTGGATTTGACGCCCAGTGATCCTGCCTTTCTGCTACTGGCGGTGGTTGCGGGTGCCTTTCTCTTTTCACTCGTCTCGCTGGTAGTTCTGCTTTTGCCGCAAAGGCCGGACCGGGGGCGAGAGGTATTTTCCTTCCTGATGATGTTGATGACGTTCTTTGGCTGCACTTTCTATTCCTACGCTATGCTGGAGCCGCCCTTCAGTTACTTTGCCTTGCTTCTCCCCACGACCTATATCAGCGAAGGTCTGCGCGCGGCCTACGCGCCTGGTCAGCCGCATCTCAATGCAGATGCCGCCCTGGCCGGCTTGATCCTGATCGCCATTGTGCTTCTTCCCTATGCCGACTGGGTGTTTCGCAGGCGGCTGGGGAATTTTTCATGGTGATGGTGTCCGTTGCCTATCCGATTGTGACATCGGCTGCGTGCAGCCAAGCAGCCATCGGCCAGCATGACGATGCTTCCATCGCCGTGGAAAACGCCTCGTCGTTGCCGCAGATATCCCCTCTTGCCTGCGTTGGAGTGGTAAGGCACGACCCGTTCAACAGGACGTGCAACAAAACGAATTTGGCGCTCGAGCACCAATCAGACGGCAGATCTCGCGATCTGCGCCAAGCTACGCGGGGAAGTGACTTTGCATTACTCACGGAGGATCGAATTCATGCATGTATTCATTCGAGCACTTGTCGCTGCTTTCTGCTGCTTCAGTCTCACAGCACTGGCTTGTCGGCCTTTCGGCTCGTACGAATTCGTCGAGGATAAGAGCGACGGCATCTGGTTCACTGAAGGCGACAATAACGCCATCTCGCGCTTGGGCGCGGACGGCAGCGTCAAGATGCACAAGCTACCCACGCCCAACGCCGAACCGAGTTCGCTCGCTCTGGATCGATACGGCAATCTCTGGTTTGTCGAAATGGAGGGGGCCAAGATAGGCCGCCTCGGTAAGGGCGGACGTATCGTGGAGTTCGCTGTAACGGACGGCCGCCCTGGCCAAGTGGCGGTAAGTCGCTACGGTGAAGCCTGGTTTACTACGATGCCGGGGCATGCGAGCGGCGAAGCGCACGCGGGCCATGGTAGGCATGCGGCTGGGATTGGCCGCATTGATCGCCAAGGCAGGATGTACACCTATCCGCTGCAAGAAGGCTGGCCGACGTCGATTGTGTTCGATCGCGCCGACCAAGCCTGGGTGAGCATCCTGATTCCCGGTGACAAGCCGCTGGGCCGGCTTGCCCGTCTGTCACGCGACGGGCAGTGGACGATTGAGGTGACTTGGGAGAATAGCTGCCCGCGTAATCTAATGGTAGCCCCCAACGGTGCAGTGTACTTCTCCGATGGCTGTCGGGGGATCGCGGGCTACCGAGCCGCGAATGGTGTGCTGACGGAATGGCAATTGCCTGCCGGCACCAACATTCAGCAGATGTCCCTCGCCCGTGACGGAACTCTGTGGTTTACCGACCGTGTGCATCTGGGACGTATTGACCACAAGGGGAAAGCTGTCATGGTCGACCGTCCGGACAACGGCGATGCCCCCATGGCCATTCTTGCCACCCGTAAGGGCGATATCGTGTTCTCGGAGTTCTACAACTACAACATCAATCGCCTGACGAAGAACGGCGAATACGTCGAGCATCTCATCAACGTCGATGAGCGCAGCGGTGTACGTGAGGTGAAGAACGGCGAAGTTTGTTACGTCCAGTTCGGTGCCCGCATCGCCGCCAAGACGGAGATGGACAAGCAGCGCGCGGAGGAAGTAAAAAACGGTCGCTTCAAACCCGACGGTGCCGGTACCGAGAAGCTCGTGGAGCGGAAATGCCTGGCCTGCCACGACAGCCGCCGTTTACTGTTGTCCCGGCGCAGCGACTGGACGCCGAGCATCACACGCATGCATGGTTACCGTAGCGCACGTGGCGTCGAGCCGCTGACCGACGACGAGACGACGCGGCTGGTTCGCTATTTCAACGAGAACTACGGACTCGGCTCCTTTGAGCATCAATCCGCCAACCATTGACTCCGAGCCTTGGCGCTACCTCGCTACGTCTGTCATCAGAGGGTGCAGTGGACGGAAATGCCGCTCTGCATAGCAACCATCTGCCGCATTGACAGTTAGACGCGCAGCAGCGCGATCTTCAGCGGCGGCTTGCCGTCGGGGCTCGGGAAGTCGGCTTCGGGCGCTATCGTCTCGATTTCGCGGATCGGCCGGCCGGCCTTGCGCGCGCTGCGTTCGAGCTGGTCGATCCAGGCCGCGCGCTCGACCTGCGCGACGTTGTTGCAGCAGATCAGCGTGCCGCCTTCGGCGGTGGCGAGCAGCGCCGGCTTGAACAGCGCCGGGTAGTCGTTGACCAGATCGACGACGCCGAAGGGGCTCTTGGCGTAGCGCGGCGGGTCGAGGAAGACGACGTCGAACTGCTGCGCTTCTAGCTTGGGGAAGGGCGGCAGGTGCTTGCCGCGCACGAACTTAGCCTGACCGATGCCGGACAGCTGGCGCAGCGCCGCGAAGGCGTCGCTCTGCACGAAGCGCACGCGGATCGGCAGGTCGTTGAGGCGGGCGTTTTCCTTGCCGACGGCGATGCTCGACTCGGCGAAATCGACGTTCACCACGTGGCGCGCGCCGGCCTTGGCGGCGGCGACGCCGACCCCGCAGGTATAGGCGAAGACGTTGAGCAGCGATTTGCCCGCGACTTCCTGCATGACGCGCCGGCGGCCGGCGCGCAGGTCGAGGAAGAGCCACGGGTCCTGTCCGGCGTGACGTGCCTGGAAGCGGTAGCGGACGCCCATTTCGCTGAATTCGCGAGGCGCCTGCGCGACGACGCTCTTTTCCGGCGGCAGCTTGTTGGCGATGCGCGAGTTCGCCTGGCTGCGGTCGTTCCAGATCAGCGGCAGGCCGGGCAGTGCGTCGGCGTAGAACGCTTCGAGGGCGGCCAGTTCGTCGGCGGCGAGCGCGCGGTGGAAGGTTTGCGCGAGCAGCAGGTCGCCGTAGCGGTCCACGGTCAGGCCCGATTCGCCCTCGACGCTGCCGTGGAAGAGGCGGTAGGCGTCGGTCCGCTCGGCCGCGAGCCGTTCGAGGAGGGGAGCGCGGGCGGCGAAGGCGGCGGCGAGGAGGTCGGACAGGGGCGTGGTCATGGCGGGGCGGGCGGTGGGGCGGTTGACGAAGGCGCCCATCATACAGGCTGGCACGGCGCCCCCCCGGGCTTTCGGCCGGTCGGAGCGGCGTTTCGCCTGACCGGCCGCGTGGCGGGACCTAGGTGGCGCGGGTCAGCGGCCCTGGCCGGGAGTCGTTTCGCCTGCGGCCGGGGCGGCGCCTTGAGTTGCCGCGCCGCTTTCCAGTCGCAGCCACAGCGTCCATTTACCGCACGCGGAGCGTGCCCGCCGTTCGCTGCCGTTCCACGGGCCGTCGATGCACAGTCCGCTTGCCTGCTCGCTCTCGATGCTCACGTTGAGCGGTTCGCTGCCCGGCGCGCGGGCGCCGCTCCAGCGCTGGCACGAGGCGCAGCGGCGCAGGGCGGCGGCGGGCTGGAGCGGCATGCGGCAGCGTCCTCAGATGCCCATGTAGCGGCCGGCCTTGTGATTGACGGCGATCACGAGGTTGAGCGCCAGCGCGCCGAGGATGGAGAGCGCGACGCTGTGCGGGTCGCGCACGAACAGCGCGGCGCCGAGGATGACGACGTCGGCCGCCATCTGGACCTTGCCCGCGCGCCAGCCGCGCGTGTTCTGCAGGTGGATGGCGAGCACGCCGAGGCCGCCGAGGCTGGCCTGGTGGCGGATCAGCATGAGCAGGCCGACGCCGGCGAGAAAGCCGGCCATCACCGCGGCGAAGGTCGGGTCGAGCGACTGCAGGCTGATCAGCGCGGGCAGCGTTTCGGTGTAGATGGCGAGCAGGCTGACGGCGACGAAGGTCTTGAGCGTGAAGGCGCGCCCCAACGAACGGTAGGCGAAGACGTAGAAGGGCAGGTTGACGACGAAGACGACGGCGCCGATCGGCCAGTCGCCGAGGTAGTGGATCAGGAAGGCGACGCCGACCGTACCGCCGGTGAGCAGCCCGGCGTGGCGGAAAAGGAGGACGGCGAAGGCGACGAAAAGCGGGGCGACGAGCAGGGCTTGCGCGTCTTCGAAAACACTGTGGCGGCTGGCGGCGGGGTTCGACATGGAGGCTGGATGGGAGCTTTGAGGACTTGCGCGTGCGATGGAGCGCGGCGGCGCGTTCTGGACCGGGCGGAGTTTACCGGAGGGGCGGGGGGCTCTGCATTACAATCGGCGCCTCAGCGAACGGAAGATGGATCATGGAAGCACGCCTCACCGAACTCGAAATCAAGATGAACCTGACCGAGGATCTCGTCGAGGAGCTCAATCGCACGATTTACCGGCAGCAGCAGCAGATCGACCTGCTGCAGGAGCAGATGCGCTTGCTGCATCGCCACCTGCAGAACCTGAGCAGCAACGCCGACCCGGGCGAGGCGCTCAGCCTGCGCGACGAGATTCCGCCGCACTACTGAGGCGCCGCCGGAGCGCGCCGGATCAGTTGCCACTGCGCGGCGCCGGCCGCTGGCGGTGGAAGACCAGCGGCGCCGCCACGGTGGTTGGCGGCGGCGATTGCAGGATGTGCTTCTTCATCTTGCCGACGACGTGCATCTCGCAGGGCCGGCAGTCGAAGCGCAGCGTGTATTTCTCGCCGCCCGAGACCAGCGTCATCGGTTCGGCGCGAATCTGCCCCTGCACGCCGGTGACGCCCTTGGCCTGCTTGGGGCACAGGTTGAACGAGAAGCGCAGGCAGTGCTTGGTGACCATCAGCGACACATCGCCGGATTCCTCGTGCGCCTCGAAGGCGGCGTCGATCAGCTTGACGCCGTGCTTGGCGTAAAAGGCGCGCGCCGCGTCGTTATAGACGTTGGCCAAGTAGGACAGCGAGTCGTCGGGGTAGGGCGCCGGCGGCTCGACCGCCGCCTTGCGTGGCGGGCGCCGGTAGGCGGCGGCGCGGGCGGTTTCCAGGTTCTCGACCGCCGCGCGGCGCAGCGCGTTGACGCTGGAGGCAGGCAGGAACCAAGGTGCGCTCAGCGCGATCTCAATGCGTCGCGCGGCGAACGGGGTGGCCCCGAGCTTGCCGAGGTTGTCGCGCAGGGCGGGCTCGACCTTGTCGGCCTGCGTCGCCGGCGTCTTGGCGGAGGCGAGCGCCGCTTCGGCGCGTACGCCGTCTTCGTCGACGAGGTGCAGCACGAAGCCTTCGTCGCTTTCGGCGAGCTGCAGGTCGATGGCGATCCGCCGTTCGGCCGATTTCTTTGTCAGCGCCTGTTCCCAGGCGTGGTCGCCGTTGCGCATCAACGCGGTGCCCGGACGGAAACCGGGCAGCTTCGCGACCTCGACGTTGGGCACGATGCGCCACACGGCGCCGCGCTGCTCGGCGGTGTTGACCGGCAGGCCGATCACTTCGCGCTTGTGCATGTAGTTGAGGCCGTCGCCGTTGGCCAGCGGTGCGTCGGCGCTCATCTCGAACCAGTCCGGCCCGACGCGGGCGACGCTGCCGATCGGCAGGCCGACGAATTTCGGCGAGTCGAAGGCGCCGATGTCGGTCTGGCGTTCGGTCACGAAGTAGTCGGTGGTGCCGCGATGGAAGGTCTTTTCCGGGTCGGGCGTGAAGAACAGCGTCGTCCGCCCGCTCGACGCGCGCGCGAGTTCCGGACGTCCGTCGAGGATGCGGTCGATTTCGCGCCGGTAGTGCGCGGTGATGTTCTTCACGTAGCCGACGTCCTTGTAGCGCCCCTCGATCTTGAACGAGCGGATGCCGGCGTCGATCAGCGCTTCCAGGTTGGCGGTCTGGTTGTTGTCCTTCATCGACAGCAGGTGCTTGTCGTAGGCGACGACGCGCCCCTGTTCGTCCTGCAGGGTGTAGGGCAGGCGGCAGTCCTGTGAGCAGTCGCCGCGGTTGGCGCTGCGCTCGGTGTGCGCGTGGCTGATGTAGCACTGGCCGGAGAAGGCGACGCAGAGGGCGCCGTGGATGAAGAACTCGAGCGTGACGTCGTCGGCCGCCGTCGCGGCGCGGATTTCGCGGATCTGCGCGAGCGAGAGTTCGCGTGCCAGCACCATCTGCGAAAAGCCGACCTGCCCGAGAAAGCGCGCCTTCTCGGCGCTGCGGATGTCGCACTGGGTCGAGGCGTGCAGTTCGATCGGCGGAAGGTCGAGTTCGAGCAGACCCATGTCCTGGACGATCAGCGCGTCGGCGCCGGCCGCGTAAACCGCGTGCGCGGCGCGCCGGGCGCTTTCGAGTTCGCTGTCGTGCAAAATGGTGTTGAGCGCGACCAGCACGCGCGCGTTGTAGCGGTGCGCGTGTTCCGCGAGCCGGGCGATGCCGGCGATCTCGTTGCCGGCGTTGGCGCGCGCGCCGAAGGCCGGGCCGCCGATATAGACGGCGTCGGCGCCGTGGTTGATCGCCTCGATGCCGAAATCGGCGGTCTTGGCCGGCGCGAGAAGTTCCAGGCGCTGGCCGGGAGCGGGGGGACGGGGCGGGGCGGACGAGGTGAAGGCGGCGGAGAGGGGCATGCGGGCAGGCTCAAAGCGTGGAAGGGCAAGGGCGCCATTGTAAGGCCTGGGGCGGGATCGGGGCCGGGCGTCAGGTGCGCGGCAGGTCGCCTACCGTGTTCCGTGTAAATTCTTGTCAACCGACGGCGGGCGACTGCGTTAATCGACTCATAGGCGGATGACCGCCATTCTCAACGGAGACCGAAAATGGGTAGTCTGAGCAACGAGTCCTTTGACCAATTCCTGGACTCTCTGAAACAAGCCGGTGTCGCCATCCGCAACGAGAGCGAATTGCGCGAACGTCTGGCCGAAGCCCAGCGCTGGCGTTTCGCTTTCGCCACGCTGGCCTCCAACGGTCGGCCGCTCGGCATCCGCTTCGAGGACAGCAGCGCCGGCCTGAATGAAGCCGAAATCCATCGCGCCTTCACCCAGTTCCAATTTCCGGAAACCCTCGAAGCCGCCTTCTCGGCCAGTCTGAAGGCCGAGCACTGAGCCACCGGGGGCTTGCCCCGGCAGAAATGAGAAACCCGCCTTTGGCGGGTTTTTGCATTCCGGCACCCGTCGGCGCCGGATTCTAACGACGCCCGACGGGTTGGGGCGGCGCCATCGGGTGGCGCCGCTCCCGCGTCAGCGGGCGATCGGCCGGTAGCGGATGCGCTTCGGCTTGGCGCCTTCCTCGCCCAGGCGCTTCTTCTTGTCTTCCTCGTATTCCTGGTAGTTGCCGGCGAAGAAGGTCCACTGCGAGTCGCCTTCGGCAGCCAGGATGTGAGTGCAGATGCGGTCGAGGAACCAGCGGTCGTGCGAGATGATCATCGCGCAGCCGGGGAACTCGAGCAGCGCGTCTTCGAGTGCGCGCAGCGTTTCGACGTCGAGGTCGTTCGACGGTTCGTCGAGCAGCAGCAGGTTGCCGCCGGTCATCAGCGTCTTGGCCAGGTGCAGGCGGCCGCGCTCGCCGCCGGAGAGCTTGCCGACGACCTTCTGCTGATCGCCGCCCTTGAAGTTGAAGCGCCCGATGTAGGCGCGGCTCGGCATCTCGAACTTGCCGATCTGCAGGATGTCGCGCCCTTCGGCGAGTTCGTCGAAGACGGTCTTTTCCGAAGAGAGGTTCTCGCGGCTCTGGTCGACGTAGGACATCTTGACCGTCGGGCCGACGACGACTTCGCCCGAATCCGGCTGTTCCTGCCCGGTGATCATGCGGAAGAGCGTCGATTTGCCGGCGCCGTTCGGGCCGATGATGCCGACGATGGCGCCGGCCGGGACGTTGAACGAGAGCTTGTCGATCAGCAGGCGGTCGCCGAAGGCTTTGGAAACGCCGTTGAATTCAAGCACCTTGTCGCCCAGGCGCTCGGCGACGGGGATGAAGATTTCCTGCGTTTCGTTGCGCTTCTGGTATTCGTAGCTCGACATTTCCTCGTAGCGGGCGATGCGCGCCTTGCTCTTGGCCTGTCGCGCCTTGGGGTTGGAGCGCACCCATTCGAGTTCCTGCTTCATCGCCTTGATGCGCGCGCCTTCCTGCTTGGCTTCGGTTTCCAGGCGGGCTTCCTTCTGTTCGAGCCAGCTCGAATAGTTGCCCTTCCACGGGATGCCGTGGCCGCGGTCGAGTTCGAGGATCCATTCGGCGGCGTTGTCGAGGAAGTAGCGGTCGTGGGTGACGGCGACGACGGTGCCGGGGAAGCGTACGAGGAACTGCTCCAGCCATTCGACCGATTCGGCGTCGAGGTGGTTGGTCGGCTCGTCGAGCAGCAGCATGTCGGGTTTTGAGAGCAGCAGCTTGCACAGCGCTACGCGGCGCTTTTCGCCGCCGGAGAGCTTGCCGATCACGGCGTCCCAGTCCGGCAGGCGCAGCGCGTCGGCGGCGATCTCCATCTGGTGTTCGGTGTCCGAGCCGGCGGTGGCGATGATCGCTTCGAGGCGGGCCTGCTCTTCGGCGAGCTTGTCGAAATCGGCGTCCTCCTCGGCGTAGGCGGCGTACACCGCCTCCAGCTTGGCCTGCGCTTCCATCACTTCGCCCATCGCCGATTCGACCTCCTGGCGCACGGTCTTGGCGGCGTCGAGCTGCGGCTCCTGTTCCAGATAGCCGATCCTGATCCCGGGCAGGTGCTGGACTTCGCCTTCGTATTCGGTTTCGACGCCGGCCATGATCTTCAGCACGGTCGACTTGCCGGCGCCGTTCAGGCCGAGCAGGCCGATCTTGGCGCCGGGGAAGAAGGAAAGGGAGATGTCCTTGATGATCTGCCGCTTGGGCGGCACGACCTTGCTCACGCGGAGCATGCTCATTACGTATTGGGCCATGGCGGATTCTTTGGAAGGTGTGGTGTGGGCGAAAAGCTGCGGGAAACCGGCGATGGACGTCGCAAGGACGTGGCGCCGGTTGGCAAGGCGGGGAGTTTACCCGAGTGCGGGGGCGTTTTGTGCTCGGGCGGCTGGCGAATGCCGGCGCGGGACGAATGCGCTGCGCGCCGGGAGGTGCGTGGCGCGGTGCGCAGGAAAAAGCGCCGTGCTCGGCACAGCGTTTTTCTGATGGCGATACCGGGGCGGGTCAGGCCTTCGTCGCGGCCTTTTCCGCCGGCGCCGTATCCGTGGCCGGTTGCAGCTTGGCGGCCAGGAAGTCGTCGTAGCCCTTCTGGACCAGCGCATATGTCTTCATGACGCCGCTTTCGATTTCGCCGCCGAAGACCTGCAGGCCCTGCAGGATGTCCTTGGCCTCGTTGAAGCCCTTCTCGAAGCCGCCGCGGATCAGTCCGACGAAATCCTTGGCAATCTGCTCGGGGTCGTCGCCCTTGCGCTGCGCGGCGTAAGCGTCGTAGAAGCCGGTCGACAGGCTGAGAATGCGGTTCGCCGTCGCTTCCGGCGAATTGTCTTCGCTCATCTTGCCCTGGATGGCGTCGGCGCCGAGGCTGGGCGACAGCAGTTCGTTGATGCGGTCGATCGCGCTGCGGAAGAGCAGCGCCTGCGATTCGCCGCCGGCCTGCACGGAAACCCTGGCCGAGGCTTCAAGGATCTGCACGTTCAGCTGCTGTTTGGCCGTGGCCACGCTGTTCGCCGGGGAGGCGTCCCGCGCCTTGAGTGCGGATGCCGCCTGATTGGATGCGCTGTCTGCCGGTGCGATTGCCATGATGGTCTCCATTCGTCGGTCTGAGGGGGGAGGCCGGCGCGCCGGCGTCCGGGACGGGGTGCAGCGCGGGCCTTCTTCTATGAGTATCGGCCGCTGCGGAAAAATCCTGAGACAGGGAGGTTCGATCCGCTCCGCGGACGAGGCGCGTGCTTCGGCGGCTATGGGAGGGAATGCGTGGCGGAGGCGTCGTTCCCCGCCCATGGCCGCGAAGCGGCCGGCTGACCGTCATGGCGGGTCAGGTCACCCCTCCGCGTCGCTGGGGGCGCGCCGCGTCGGGGGCAGATCAGGCGTCGTGGACGCTGCGCTCGATGGCTTCGCTGCAGACTCGGTTGCGGCCTTCCTGCTTGGCCTGGTAGAGCAGCGCGTCGGCGCGCGAAATGAAGCTTTCCTTGCTTTCGCCGGGCCGGTAGGTGGCGACGCCGGCGCTGGCGGTGAGGGCGACCGGGCTGCCGTCGATTTCGTGGCGCGCTTTCTCGATGCGCGCGCGGATCGTGTTGGCGACGTCGGCGGCGCCCTGCAGCGGCGTGTTCTTGAGGATGATGAGAAATTCCTCGCCGCCCCAGCGGCAGGCGATGTCGGAGTTGCGCACGCTCTTGCGCAGGATGGCGGCGATGCCTTCCAGCACGCGGTCGCCGGCGAAATGGCCGCGGCTGTCGTTGAGTTCCTTGAAGCGGTCAAGGTCGAGCAGGATCGCCGAGATCGGCGCGCCGGCGCGGGCGGACTCGCGCACGCCCTGGTCGAGCAGGAGTTCGAGCGCGTGGCGGTTGGCCAGGCCGGTCAGGCTGTCCGTCGTCGCCATTTCCTCGAGGCGGTTCTGGTAGCGGTTGACCGTCAGGTAGACGAAGAGCAGGGCGAGGGCCGTGATGCCGGCGCACAGGCCGAGGTTGAGGTAGAGCGTTTTCTGGATCTCGGCGATCGCCTTGTCTTCCTGCTTGACGACGAAGAGCTGCCACTTCAGTTCGGGGATGTAGCGCACGTTGAGGAAGTGGCGACGCCCGCCGTTCCGGTATTCGAACGATCCCTGGCCGGTCTTGAGGATGGCGTCGGCCTGGTCGCGCAGGCCGTCGATCTCGCGGATGCCGGCGTGCGCCGCCTTGTCGCCGGCGATTCCGTCGCGGCCGGTGAGGACGATCTTGCCGCTGGCGTCGACAAAGTAGATGCCGCGTCCGTAACGTTGCTGATACTCGTCGATCAGCTTGACCACGGCGTCTACGGTCAGCCCGACGCCGGTGGCGCCGATGAAGCGGTGCTGGTAGTCGAAGACCCGGTAGTTGATGAAGATGGTCAGCTTGTCGCGGTTGGCGAGGTCAGGATCGACGTTGATCTCGTACGGCTCGTTCATGCCGCGCACGCGGAAATACCAGACGTCGCGCGGCTCTTCGGGCTTCACCGTCTTGAGCAGGCCGCCGGCCTGGTAGTAGTTGTTCGTCGCTTCCGAGACGAAAAAGCTGGTGAAGGCGCCGTAGTGCGACATGACCTCGCTGAGGTAGCGCGTCATCTGCCCGACGTCGTTTTCGCCGCCGACCACCCAGTCGCGCAGGAAGGTGTCGCGCGACATCATCGACGAGATCAGGATCGGGCGGACGAGGTCCTTCATGATCTCGGAGTAGACGTTGTCCGAGGTGAGCGGCAGTTCGGTGGCGACGATCGATTCGCGGATCGCCTCGCGCGACGCGAAGTAGCTGACCAGCGTGGTGGCCAGGAATCCGGCGCTGAGCAGCAGCCAGAGGAGGGTGATCAGTTTGGCCTTGTTGCTGAGCGGGCGAGAGGGCTTCATGGCCGGTGGAACGAGGTCGGAAAGGGTCTGCATGCTATCGCAGATTTCCCGCTTATGCCATTGGAACGCCAAGGCGCCGCCGTGCCATTCCTCGAGCGGTTTGCGGCAACGGGCCGTTGCCGCCGCAACGCGCTGTGCCGCTTCTAGGCGATTTCCAGGGTAAGGATGAGCTGTCCTTCGTTGACCGCATCGCCGGCGGCGACGTGCAGTTCGACGACGCGGCCGTCGCTCGGCGTCGGGATGTCGAGCGCCACCTTGCCGGTTTCGAGCACGATCAGGTTGTCCTCGCGCTCGACGCGGTCGCCCGGCAGCACGAGGACGTCGTCCACGACGACCTCGCCGTTGGCGCAATTGCCGCAGGAATCCCAGCATTCGGGAAATTTCGGGATACGAACTTCGACGATTCGGCTCATTGAAAGGGGGTTCTCGGCGCGCTAAAAAAACAGGGCCATGTCCGTTTCCGGCATGACCCTTGTTGGGTGAGGCGATTGTAGGCTTTTGGCGCCCCGCCTTCTTTGACGGGAAGGCTTGCAATCCTCCCCGTTTTCAGATTTGTGCCGGGCGCGGCCTATTTCTCGACGAAGGCGCGCTCGATCACGTAGTCGCCGGCGGTGCCGATGTGCGGCGAGATGTGGAAGCCGCGGCGGTCGAGCATCTCGCAGCAGTCCTTGAGCATGTGCGGGCTGCCGCAGATCATGGCGCGGTCGGTTTCCGGATTGAGCGGCGGCAGGCCGATGTCGGTGAACAGCTTGCCGGATTCGACGAGGTCGGTCAGGCGGCCCTGGTTGCGGAAGGGCTCGCGCGTCACGGTCGGGTAGTAGATCAGCTTGTCGCGTACGAGATCGCCGAAGAACTCGTGCTCGAAGAGGTCCTTCCCGAGGAAGTCGGCGTAGGCCAGTTCGCTGACCCAACGCACGCCGTGGATCAGCACGACCTTCTCGAAGCGTTCGTAGGTCTCCGGGTCCTGCACGAGGCTCATGAAGGGCGCGAGGCCGGTGCCGGTGGACAGCATGTAGAGATTCTTGCCCGGTTTCAGGTCGCGCAGGACGAGGGTGCCGGTCGGCTTGCGGCTGACGATGACCGGGTCGCCGACCTTCAGGTGTTGCAGCTTCGAGGTCAGCGGACCGTTCTGCACCTTGATGCTGAAGAATTCCAGGTGTTCGTCGTGGTTGGCGCTGGCGATGCTGTAGGCGCGCGTCAGCGGCCGCCCTTCGTGTTCCAGGCCGATCATCACGAACTGGCCGTTGATGAAGCGCAGGCCGGGGTCGCGCGTGGTGCGGAAGCTGAACAGGCTGTCGTTCCAGTGATGGACGGAGAGAACGCGTTCGGTGGCGAGGGTGCTCATGAAAGGTCCGGATCGTGGGTAGGTTAAGGATGTCGGGCATGCTAGTTCGCGCTAACATATCTGTAAAACAGATTGTTTGAATAAACAATATCTACGGAGTGGATATGAAATTCACCTTGCGCCAGATCGAGGTCTTCGTCGCCGTCGCCCGCCACGAAAGCGTTTCGCGCGCCGCGCTGGCGCTCGCGCTGTCGCAGTCGGCGACGAGCACGGCCTTGGGCGAGCTCGAGCGGCTCTACGAGACGCAGCTGTTCGACCGCGTCGGCAAGGCGCTGCGCCTGAACGAACTGGGGCAATCGCTACTGCCGCATGCGGTCGAACTGCTCGAACGCGCCCAGGGCATCGAAACCCAGCTTGAAGGCCGCTCCGGCTACGGCCGGCTGCGCATCGGCGCGACGCTGACGATCGGCAACTATCTGGCGACGCTGATCGTCGCCGACTTCCTGACGCGGCATCCGGAGAGCGAGGTGCGCCTGGAGGTGCATAACACGGCGACCATCGTCGATCAGCTGCTGCGCTACGAGATCGATCTCGGGTTGATCGAGGGGCATTGCCGGCATCCCGACCTGATCGTCGAACCCTGGCTGGCCGACGAACTGGTGGTGTTTTGCGCGCCGGGGCATCGTCTGGCGCGGGCCGGGACGGCGACGCTGGCGGACCTGGAAGGCGAGGCGTGGATCATGCGCGAAGCGGGATCGGGCACGCGCGAGGCGCTCGATCAGGCCTTGCGCGAGAAGCACCAGGAGCCGGTCGTGCGCCTCGAACTAGAGCATACCGAAGCGATCAAGCGCGCCGTCGAGTTCGGGCTGGGCATCGGCTGCATTTCGCGGCTGGCGCTGCGCGAGGCTTTCCGGCGCGGCAGCCTGGTCGCGATCGAGGTGCCGGCGCTCGACCTGCGCCGCCATTTCCATTTCGTCTGGCACCGGCGCAAGTACCAGACGGCCGGCATGCGTGAATTCGTCGCGCTGTGCCGCGCCATGACGGCGGGCGTCGCGCGCAGCGACGAGATCGAGTGGCCGTTCATTCCGTGAGCGGCCCCGGCTGCGCGACGAATCCGAAGCGCGCGGGGACGTCGGCGCGGCGAATCCCGGCCAGCGGCAGGCGAGTCCCGTTCCAGGCGAGGAACAGCGAGTTGGAATGTTCTTCCGGCGCATGTCGGGGCGTTGATGGGTCGAGCAGGGCGAGCAGCGCCGTTTCGGAAGGCTCGGCGCCGGCCGCGTCGCACAGGCGTTCGAGCATGGCCGGCAGGTCGCGGTCGTCGAGCAGGGCGACGCCGCGTTCGGTGGCGAGCAGCAGGTTGCCCGCTTCGTCGATCCACGCCTCTTCGACACATACGATGGCCTCGCCGGTGTGGGCGAGCAGGGCGTCGCTCCCGGCGCCGCTCAGGCGCACGATCCAGGGCGTGTAGTCGAGCGCCGCGAAGACGCGCTGCGGGCCGTTCTGGACGAACCACGCGCCGCCCTCGTCGCAGCCGTACTGGCGGTTGAAGAAGGCGAGCGCGCCGCAGTGGGTGACCGGGTCGCCGCGCAGCCGCCAGCGTCCGCGCCGGTCGAGCGAGAGCCAGCCGTAGACGGCGGGAACGTCGGGCCAGCGCGGGGTGGCGCCGAGGTCGGGAGGGTTCATGCCGGCGCGCCGCAGCGGACGGGCATCAGAGCAGTTTTTCGATATCCCCGGCGATGGCTTCCGGGGGGGTGGTCGGGGCGTAGCGGTCGACGACCTCGCCGCTGCGGTCGACGAGGAATTTGGTGAAGTTCCATTTGATCGCCTCGCTGCCGAGAACGCCGCGCGCATGTTCCTTCAGGTAGCGGTAGAGCGGATGCGCATGTTCGCCGTTGACCTCGATCTTGGCGAACATCGGGAAACCGACGCCGTAGTTCTTCTCGCAGAAGGCGCCGATTTCCTCGGCGCTGCCCGGTTCCTGCGCGCCGAACTGGTTGCACGGGAAGCCGAGAACGACGAGTCCCTGCTCGCCGTAGCGCTGATGCAGCGCTTCGAGCCCCGCGTACTGCGGCGTGAAACCGCACTCGCTGGCCGTGTTGACGATCAGCAGGACCTTGCCGGCGTAGTCGGCAAGCGATTGCGTTCCGCCCTGCAGGCGGTCGACGCTCAGTTGGTAGATCGGTGCTGTCATGGTCTTCTCCGTCGGTGAAGGGGCGACTGCCGCGATGATGGGTTGCCGGCCGCGCGATGGCAAGGTCGTTGTGCGCCGGCGTGCCGCGCGCGGCGGCGGGAATGGAAGGGCGGCCCGAAGTTCTGCTAACCTTGGCGCTCCTTTTTCCGCACACCGTCCGCGTTCAATGAAATCCGTCGTTCTAGCCTTGCCCTGTGTCCTGATCCTCGCGGCGTGTGCGACGCCGCCGGCGGTGTACAAGGCGGAAGCCTTCAGTCAGACAACGCCGTTCGCGCACGATTCCAGCCTGAATCCGGCAGAAGCCTGCGAGGCCGGACGGCGGGCGCTGCTCAGCCAGGGCTACCGGGTCTCCGAGAAGGGCAAGGAAAGAGTCGAGGGCAGCAAGGCCTTCCAGCCGGTCGCCGGGCATCACATGACGCTGGAGATCGCGCTGGTCTGCCTGCCGGTTCCGTCTGGTTCGTCGATCTACGCCAACGCCAAGCAGACCCATTACGAGCTCAAGGCCAACAGTTCCAGCGCCGGCGTCAGCCTTGCGGGGCTGGGGTCGATTTCCCTGCCGTGGTCGGCGAACAGCGAGAATCTGGTGCGGGTCGGCGAGGAAACCGTCGCCGATTCCGATTTCTACGAACGCCTCTTCTCGCTCGTCGAGAGCTATATGTGAGGGGGGGCGGGCCGCCGCGCGGCCCGGCAATCGGCGTGCGCGGCGTTCAGCGGCGCACGATGTCGATCAGTTCGATCTCGAAGTGCAGGGTGGCGTTGGGCGGGATGGCGCCGCCCGCGCCGCGCTCGCCGTAGGCGATGGCCGGCGGGCAGGTCAATTTGGCCTTGCCGCCGGTCTTCATGCGCTGCACGCCCTCGGTCCAGCAGCGGATCACGCGGTTGAGCGGGAACTCCGCCGGCTGGCCGCGCTTGTACGAGCTGTCGAATTCCCGGCCGTCGGGAAAGGTGCCCCGGTAATGGACGCGCACCGTGTCGGTCGCCGACGGGCTGGCGCCGTTTCCTTCCTGCAGCGCGCGGTAAACGAGGCCGCTCGGCGTGACGACGGCGCCGGGTTCGCGCGCGGCCGCGGCCGCCACGTCGGATTGGGCGAACGCCGGGAGGGCGGCGGCGAGCAGCGCGAGGGAAAGCAGGGTCTTCACTGGATGGCTCCTGAGGTGTGGATGGGCGCCCATCATCCCCGTTCGGCGGGGCGGGGGCAATCGCCCGTTTGTTGAGAAACTACTTTAAGTTTTGAGGGCAATGTCATCATCCTGAATGACGACTTCCGCTTATCCACAATTTCTGTGGATAACTCTGTGGATAGGATGTTGGCGGATGCGCCAACTGCCCGGCCCGCAAGGATTTTCCTTACTCTGCAAGTTTCTTGCGCATCGGTTCAGTCTGTTGATTTTTAAAGAATAATTTGTTTTTTACAAGAAGCGTGGCGCTAAGTCCTTGTTGCGCCGCGGGAATGCGCCCGCACACTGCGTGGTGTGAATAAGTCAAGTCTTGACACGCACTTTTTTACCGCCGGAGCACCTAGCCGTAGCGCCGCGCCGCCTGCACGGCGAGGCCGGCGCCGATGCTGCCGAACAGGTCCCCTTCGACGGCGCGGGCGCGCGGCAGCAGCGCGGCGATGCGCTGGCGCAGGCGCGGAACGCCGCTCGATCCGCCGGTGAAGAAAACGGTGTCGATGCGTTCGGCGGCGACGCCGGCGTCGGCGAGGAGGGCGGCGACCGTGCTTTCGACTTTGTCGGCAAGTGTGGCGGTGGCCAGGTCGAACTCGCAGCGCGTCAGCGCGTGCCGAAGGCCCGGGGTCAGCCGGTCGAGCGCGAGGACGCTCGTTTCCTGCGCGGAGAGGGCGATCTTCGCTTCTTCGACCTGATGGGCCAGCCAGTGGCCGGCGCGTTGCTCGATCAGCGCGAGCAGGCGGTCCATGCGTTCGGGGTCGAGCGCGTTGAGGCGCAGGCGCTGCTGTTCGGCCCAGACCTGGCGGGTATAGGCGAAGTTGATCGTGTGCCAGGTGGCGAGGTTGAAGAAAATGCCGGAGGGCATCTCGCGCTCGTTCCGCAGGCGGCTGCCGTAACCGAGCAGTGGCATGACGCAGGCGAGGCTCAGCTGACGGTCGAAATTGGTGCCGCCGATATGCACGCCGCCGTTCGCCAGCACGTCGTCGCGCCGTTCGCCGGCGCGGGCGCGCCGCGGGGACAGGCGGACGAGCGAGAAGTCCGAGGTGCCGCCGCCGATATCGGCGACCAACACCAGTTCTTCGCGCGCGATTTCCGTCTCGTAGTGGAAGGCGGCGGCGATCGGCTCGTACTGAAAGCTGACGTCGGCGAAACCGACGGCGCGGGCGATTGCGGCAAGCGTGTCTTCGGCCTGTTGGTCGGCTGCCGGATCGTCGTCGACGAAGTGTACCGGGCGGCCGAAGACCGCCTGGTCGAAGGCGCGTCCGCCGAGATTTTCGGCCCGTTTCTTCAGTTCGCCGATGAACTGCGCGAGCAGGTCGCGAAAGAGCAGGGCGCGGCCGTGCACCTCGGTCTTGCCGTCGATCAGGCTGCTCCCGAGCAGGCTTTTCAGCGAGCGCATCAGGCGACCTTCGCTGCCGTCCAGATAGGCGCGCAGGCCGGCGCGTCCGAAAGCGATGCTGTCCTCCTCGGCGTTGAAGAACACCACCGAGGGGAGCGTCACCTTGCCGTCCTCGAGGGCGAGCAGCGTCGCCTGCGCCGGGCGCAGCCAGCCGACGGTGGAGTTGGAGGTGCCGAAGTCGATGCCGCAGGCGCGGGCGGGCGAGGCGAGAGTCATGGCGAAGCGGTTTCTGGCGGGGCGGCGATGCTACGCCAGCGCGGCGGCGAAGTCTACGCGCTTGCGTGGCTGTGCGGCTGGGCCGCCGCGAGGGGGGCGGTGCTTGGCGGGCAGGCCGCGGAACGACGGCCTACCTCTTGCCGGCGCCGTGCGTATCCGGGGGGCGGCTGCTTCCGACGGCGCGGCTGGGCTAAGATGCGACCCATCGGCGCGCTTTCGGCGCCTTGCTTGCGGGGAAAACAATTGGATACGGACAGCGCTAAGGAAGGCCGCGCCGGCGGCGCCAACGCCGGCGCCCTGACGGGCGCGCTCACGCCGAGCGCGATCGTTCGCTACCTCGACCAGCACGTCGTCGGGCAGGACGCCGCCAAGAAAACCCTGGCCGTGGCGGTCTATTCGCATTGCCGGAAGCCGGCGACGGCGGACGGCGTCGAGATCGCCAAGAGCAACATCCTTCTCATCGGCCCGACCGGTACCGGCAAGACGCTGCTTTGCGAGACCTTGTCGCGCGCGCTCGACGTTCCCTTCGTGACCGCCGATGCGACCAGCTTGGCGCAGTCGAAGTACGTGAACGAGGAAATCGAGGCGATTCTGCTGCGCCTGCTCGACAAGGCCGGCGGCGACATCGCCCGGGCGCAGAAGGGCATCGTCTTCATCGACGAGATCGACAAGCTGAAAGCGGTCGAAGGCCAGCCGCGCGCGACCTCGGGCGAGAGCGTGCAGCACGCGCTGCTGAAGATAATGGAAGGCGCGCCGGTGAAGCTCGGCGGCGGGCGCTACATCGACACCTCGGACATCCTGTTCATCTGCGGCGGCGCCTTCGTCGGGCTGGAGAAGATCACCGCGAGTTCGCACACCTTCGGCTTCATTTCGACCGGGCAGAGCGAGAACCAGAAAATCCTCGACCGCCTGAACGCGCGCATCAAGCCGACCGATCTCTTCGAGTTCGGGCTGATCCCGGAATTCGCCGGGCGTCTGCCGATCGTCGCGAGCTTCGAGAAGCTGACGCGCGAGATGCTGGTGCGCATCATGGTCGTGCCGAAGAACTCGATCTACCGGCAGTTCCGCGAGCGGTTGAAGAGCGAAGGCGTCGAGCTGCGCATCGAGCCGCCCGTGTTCGAGCAGATCGCCGAGCTGGCTTTCGAGTACAAGGTGGGCGCGCGCAGCCTGCGCGGCATCTTCGAGGAGATGATCACGCCGGTGCTCTACGCCGTTCCCGACCGGCCGGAGGTGCGCCGCGTCGTCATCCGCTCGCTGTTCGAGGAAGCGGTATTCGTGGTCGACGCCGACCAGGCCGGCGCCTGATCGGCGTCTTCCTCCATTTAAGCGGCGATGGCCGGCGCCCTGTTCTCGGCGGCGCTCAGCGACTGAACGTCGCCCGACAACTGGCCGCCCTCGTCGATCAGGATCTTGCCGTAGCGGATCTTGCCGTTGACGCGGCCGGTGGAGTGGATCAGCAGCTGGCTGCGCACGGTGAGTTCGCCTTCGAAGTTGCCGTGGATTTCGGCCACGTCGATGCTGACCTTGCCGCTGAAGGCGCCGTTTTCGGCGATGTGGATGACGCGGCTGTCCATCGTCGCCTCGACGCGGCCTTCGACGACGAGGGTGTCGCAGTCGAGGATCTCGGCGCCCTTGAGCTTGACGTCGGGGCCGACGATCAGGCGGCTGCCGGTCACTTCCGTTCTCGGTTTGTCGCTCTTCGCGGCTTCGTTCGCTGCAGCAGCCGCAGCCGTCGTGCCTGGCGCCGGGACGGACGCGCCGTTCGCACCGGTCGCCGGGCGTACCGTGACGGCGGGCGCGGGGCGGTTGTCGAGAACGGGGGGGCGAGCGGTGAGTGCGTCGACGCGTTCGTCGCGTTTGCCGAACAGATTCTGGCGGTTGAGCATGACTTCTCCTTGAGCTGGGTGGATGGCTGGGTGGATGGTTCAGTCGCGCGCTGCCATGCGCTACAGCCCGGTTCCTTAGCCAGCTTCGTGCCAGTCTCTATTTTTCTTTTTATTACAGTTGCTTGCGATTGTTTCGCCTGCTCTTTTCGAACGAATCTGTCGGGCCGCGCCGACAGGCTTTGCCCCGTATTCCGGGAAGGTCCGCTTTTGCGCCGCGCAGCCTTGTCGCCGCTGACCGACAGCACTGTAGCGCGCGCTTGACTGGGACGCCGAGACGCCTGCCGGGGCGGGCAAAAAAAGGCCCGAAGCCTTGCGCTTCGGGCCTTGAGCGGTTGCCGGGACGGATCAGGCGCTGGCCTCGTCCATTGGCACGCAGGCGCAGAAGAGGTTGCGGTCGCCGTAGACGTCGTCGATGCGGTTCACGCTCGGCCAGAACTTGTCCGCGGCTACCCAGGGCAGGGGAAAGACCGCTTCCTGGCGGCTGTACGGGTGCGTCCATTCGCCGTCGACGACGTCGGCCTGGGTGTGCGGCGCGTTCTTCAGCGGGTTGTCGTCGGCCGGCCAGAGGCCTTCTTCGACCTTGCGGATTTCCGCGCGGATGGCGATCAGCGCGGCGATGAAGCGGTCGATCTCGGCCTTCGATTCGGATTCGGTCGGTTCGATCATGATCGTTCCGGCCACCGGGAAGCTCACCGTCGGCGCGTGGAAACCGTAGTCCATCAGGCGTTTGGCGATGTCGGTCTCGGCGATTCCCGTGGCCGCCTTGAGCGGGCGGATGTCGAGGATGCATTCGTGCGCGACGCGGCCGTTGCGGCCGGTATACAGTACCGGGTAGTGCTCGCCGAGGCGGGCGGCGACGTAGTTGGCGTTGAGGATGGCGACTTCGGTCGCGCGCTTGAGACCTTCGCCGCCCATCATCGCGATGTACATCCATGAAATCGGCAGGATGGACGCCGACCCCCAGGGCGCGGCGGAAACGGCGCCCTGGCCGCCATGCGGGCCGTCGATCGTCTGCACCGCGTGGTTGGCCATGAAGGGCGCCAGATGCGCCTTGAGGCCGATCGGCCCCATGCCCGGGCCGCCGCCGCCGTGCGGGATGCAGAAGGTCTTGTGCAGGTTCATGTGGCTGACGTCGGCGCCGATCAGGCCGGGCGAGGTGAGGCCGACCTGCGCGTTGAGGTTGGCGCCGTCCATGTACACCTGGCCGCCGTGCGCGTGCACGATGGTGCAGATTTCGCGGATATCCTCCTCGAAGACGCCGTGCGTCGACGGATAGGTGATCATCAGGCAGGCGAGCTTGGCGGCGTGCTGCTCGGCCTTGGCCCTGAGGTCGGCGACGTCGACGTTGCCGTTCGCGTCGCAGTCGACGGCGACGACCTGCATGTCGGCCATGTGCGCGGTCGCCGGGTTGGTGCCGTGCGCCGATCGGGGGATCAGGCAGACGTGGCGGTGGTCCTCGCCGCGGCTCGCGTGATAGCGCGCGATGGCGACGAGGCCGGCGTATTCGCCCTGCGCGCCGGAGTTCGGCTGCATGCAGATGGCGTCGAAACCGGTGATTTCCTTGAGCCAGCTTTCGAGGCCGCCGATCATTTCGAGGTAGCCCGGCGCCTGGTCGAGCGGGGCGAATGGGTGGATGTCGGAGAACTCGGGCCAGCTGATCGGAATCATCTCGCTCGTCGCGTTCAGCTTCATGGTGCACGAGCCGAGCGAGATCATCGAGTGGTCGAGCGCGAGATTCTTGTTCTGCAGCTTCTTCAGGTAGCGCAGCATCTCGTGTTCGGTGTGGTGCGTGTTGAATACCGGGTGCGCGAGGATGGCGTCGCTGCGCAGCAGTTCGGCGGGCAGGGCTGGGTCGGCCTGCTGCAACTGCGCGTCCAGCGTCTCGATGTCGGCGGCGACGCCGGCGATCAGCTTGATCAGCGCGGCGGCGTCGTCGCGCGTGCTCTTTTCGTTGAGGGCGATGGCGAGCACGCCGCTGCCCACCTGGCGCAGGTTGTAGCCGGCGTTGGCGGCGGCCTGGAAGACGCTGAGCGCGCGCGTGCCGAGGTCGATGCGCAGGGTGTCGAAGAAGTGCTTGGTGAGCACGGCGACGCCGGCGCGCCTGAGGCCTTCGGCGAGGATCGCGGTCAGGCGGTGGATGCGGCTGGCGATGGCGCGCAGCCCGGCCGGGCCGTGATAGACGGCGTACATGCCGGCCATGTTGGCGAGCAGGACCTGCGAGGTGCAGATGTTGGAGTTGGCCTTCTCGCGCCGGATGTGCTGCTCGCGCGTCTGCAGCGCCATGCGCAGCGCGCTGTTGCCGCGCGCGTCGACCGAAACGCCGATGATGCGGCCGGGCACCGAGCGCTTGTGCTCGTCGCGCGTCGCGAAGAAGGCGGCGTGCGGTCCGCCGAAACCGAGCGGCACGCCGAAGCGCTGCGCCGAGCCGAGCGCGATGTCGGCGCCCATGGCGCCCGGCGATTTGAGCAGGACGAGCGCCATCAGGTCGGCGGCGACGGCGACGACGCCGCCGCGCGACTTGACGGCGGCGATCGGATCGGAAAGGTCGCTGACTTCGCCGGCGTCGTTCGGGTACTGGAAGAGCGCGCCGAAGACCTCCTGGCGGGCGGCTTCCTCGGGGGCGCCGAAAACCAGTTCGAAACCGAAGAAGCCGGCACGCGTTTTGACCACGTCGATGGTCTGCGGGAAGCAGGCGGCGTCCACGAAGAAGGCGTTCGATTGCGACTTGCTGAGGCGCCGCGCCATGGTCATCGCCTCGGCGGCGGCGGTCGCCTCGTCTAGCAGCGAGGCGTTGGCGAGTTCGAGGCCGGTCAGGTCGATCACCATCTGCTGGTAGTTGAGCAGGGCTTCCAGGCGGCCCTGCGCGATCTCGGCCTGATAGGGCGTGTAGGCCGTGTACCAGCCCGGATTCTCGAGTACGTTGCGCAGGACGACCTTGGGCGTCAGCGTGTCGTGGTAGCCCATGCCGATCAGCGACTTGGCGATGCGGTTCTTTGCGGCGATCGCCTTGAGCGCGGCGAGCGCTTCGTTCTCCGGGCGCGCGCCGGGCAGGGCGAGCGGCGCCGGCAGGCGGATGGCGGCGGGCACCGTCTGTTCGATCAGCGCGTCGAGGCTGGAGACCCCCAGCGTACTCAACATCGCAGCGATTTCGTCCGGGCTGGGGCCGATGTGGCGGGCGACGAATTCATCGCGCTGTTCGAGGGCGGAGAGGGCTTCGGTATTCGGCATGGGGCGGGTCCGATGGGCGTCAGATGGCGGCGGCGCTCCGAGCGGGAGGCGCCGGCGGGGTCGCGGCAGCGTCAGGCGGCGTCGACGGTGGCCGTGTAGGCGGCGGCGTCGAGCAGGGCGTCGACGTCGCCCGCGTTGGCCGGCTTGAGCTTGAACAGCCAGGCGGCGTAGGCGTCCTGGTTGACCGATTCGGGTGCATCGGCGGCGGCCTGGTTGACCTCGACGACGGTGCCGGCGAGCGGCGCGTAGACGTCGGCGGCGGCCTTCACCGATTCGACGACGGCCGCTTCCTGCTCGGCGGCGAGAACCTTGCCGACTTCGGGCAGTTCGATGAAGACGAGATCGCCGAGGAGGTCCTGGGCATGGTCGGTGATGCCGACGGTGACGGTGCCGTCGGCTTCGCTGCGGACCCATTCGTGGCTCTTGGCGTACTTGAGGTTGGCGGGGACGTTCATGGTTTGATCCTCGATGAGATGGGAGATGAATATTTGCGGTTGCGGGGTGTGCTCAGGCGAGCTGCGAGGCGCCGTTGCGCACGAAAACGGGTTTGACGACGCGTGCGGCGAGCCGTTTGTCGCGGATTTCGACGCTGACGCTGTCGCCGACTGCGACCCCGAGCGGCAGGCGGGCGAGGGCGATCGAGCGCTGCAGGGTCGGCGAGAAGCTGCCGCTGGTGATTTCGCCTTCGCCCTGCGCGGTCACGACTTTCTGGTGCGCGCGCAGCACGCCGCGATCCTCGAGCAGCAGGCCGAGGAACTGCTTGCGCTGTCCGTGTTCGAGCAGCGCGGCTTTGCCGACGAAATCGCGCGCGGCGGCGAGGTCGACCGTCCAGGCGAGGCCGGCGTCGAGCGGCGAGACGCTCTCGTCCATGTCCTGCCCGTAGAGGTTCATGCCGGCCTCCAGGCGCAGCGTGTCGCGCGCGCCGAGGCCGCAGGGCGCCACGCCGGCGTCGGCGAGCGCCTGCCAGAGCGCGTCCGCGTGCTCGGCCGGGAGCGCGATCTCGAAGCCGCTTTCACCGGTGTAGCCGGTCCTGGCAATGAAGCAGTCGCCGACGACGGCGGCGAAGAAGGGCTTCAGGGCTTCGCTCGCGCCGCGCGTCTCGGGCAGCACCTGCCAGACCCTGGCGCAGGCCTGCGGCCCCTGGACAGCGATCATCGCCAGGTCGCGGCGCGGGCGCAGGCCGACGTCCATTTTCCAGTCGGCGAGGCGGGCGGCCATCCATTCGAGATCCTTGGCCGCGGTGCCGGCGTTGATCACGACGCGGTATTCGCCCGGGGACAGGTAATAGACGATCAGATCGTCGACGACGCCGCCGGCCTCGTTGAGCATTGCGCTGTAGAGCGCCTTGCCCGGCGCCTGCAGCTTGTCGACGTTGTTGGCGAGCAGGCGCAGCAGGAAGGTCTTGGCGTCCGGACCGCTCAGGTCGACGGCGCACATGTGCGAGACGTCGAACATGCCGCAGTCGCGGCGCACGGCGTGGTGCTCCTCGATCTGCGAGCCGTAGTGGAGCGGCATGTCCCAGCCGCCGAAATCGACCATTTTGGCGCCAAACCGACGGTGAGTTTCGTTCAGGACAGTTTTTTGCGTCATATCAATTCCTTGAAGGACATTCTTAAAGTCGATTCCAGAAACGAAAAAGGGGCGAACTCAAATAGAGTTCACCCCTCTGTCCTTGATACCTGAGAGATTACCGCGCCGGATCGGCAAGCGCTGCGATTGCCATTTTCCGCTGCGTTGCCCCATCGGTGGGTGCGCCGCCAAGCCGGGGGCACCGCTCTCCAGAGTTCCTTGCACGAACGGTCCTTTTGCCTGAGCGTTTCCGGGTGGATTGCGCCTTCGGCGGCGGAAAGAGGCAAAGTCGCCGCTTTCCCGCGCTCTCCCATTCGCCGCGGCACTATAGCGCGAGCGTCCGCGGAATCGCAAGAGAGGGCGCTGTTACAAAATTCAAACGAGAACTACTTGCATTTGTCGAGTATATTGATAATAATTCTTGTTAAGAAGTTCGAACGGAGTTTCACCATGTACGTCTGCGTTTGCAATGCCGTGACCACGCGCCAGATTTCCGCCTCGATCGCGGAAGGCGCCGATTCCTTCCGCGCACTGCGCGACCAGCTCGGCGTCGGCACCTGCTGCGGAAAGTGCAGCCAGGACGTGCGCAGCCAGCTGCGTCAGGAGTGCGCGAGCGACGGTTGCTGCCGGAAACGCCAGCCGTCCTGAGCCGTTTCAAGGCGGCTGGAATGCCAGATTCCGCCGCCTTCTTGTGCTAATCTTGGGGCTCCCCGACGTGAAGGAGAGCCGCCATGAAAGGCGACAAGAAAGTCATTCAATATCTCAATAAAGTGCTGGTCAATGAACTGACCGCGATCAACCAGTACTTCCTGCACGCCCGCATGTACAAGAACTGGGGGCTGAGCAAGCTCAACGAGCATGAGTATCACGAGTCGATCGACGAAATGAAGCACGCCGACAAGCTGATCGAGCGGATTCTTTTCCTCGAAGGCCTGCCCAATCTGCAGCAGTTGCACAAGCTCCTGATCGGCGAAAATCCGAAGGAAATGCTCGAGTGCGATCTGAAACTCGAACAGCATGCGCTGCCGCTGTTGCGCGAAGCCGTCGCGTACTGCGAGTCGGTGGGCGACTACGTGACGCGCGAGTTGCTGGAAGACATCCTCGAAAGCGAGGAGGAGCACATCGACTGGCTGGAAACGCAGCTCGAACTGGTCGATCAGGTCGGCATCCACAATTACCTGCAGTCGCAGATGTAAATCCGAGTTGTAAATCCGAGTTCCGCCCCGGTTGCCGGCGCGCGCGCCGCGCGTCCGGGCGCGGCAGAGCAAGGGGTGGCGTGCCCCTGTGCTATCATCCCGGCCTCGCCATCCGCCTCTTTTTCCTGCTTATTCCCGTGCTGAACTGCGATCTTCACTGTCATTCCACCGCGTCTGACGGCTTGCTGCCGGCGGCCGAGGTCGCGCGCCGGGCGGCCGGCAACGGGGTCGACCTGCTGGCCCTGACCGACCACGACGATATCGGCGGTCTGGCGGCGGCGCGCGAGGCGGCGGCCGAACTCGGCATGGCCTTCGTCAACGGCGTCGAAATATCGATCGAGTGGGAAGGTCTGCAGATACACATCCTCGGTTTCGCCTTCGATGCGCAGAACAAGGCGTTCAACGACGGGCTGGCCGGTATCCGTTCCGGGCGCATCGAGCGCGCGCAGCGCATGTCGGCCGAACTGGAGAAGATCGGCATCCGCGGCGCCTTCGAAGGCGCCATGCGTTTTGCCGAAAACTCCAGCCTGATCAGCCGCGCGCATTTCGCTCGCTACCTCGTCGAAAGCGGCGTGTGCAAGGACGTGCGCAGCGTTTTCGAATCGTATCTGGTGCCCGGCCGTCCCGGCTACGTCGATCACCGCTGGGCGACGCTCGAAGAGTCGATCGGCTGGGTGCTCGGCGCCGGCGGCCTCGCCGCGGTCGCGCACCCGGGCCGTTACAAGCTCTCCGGGCGAGACATGCGGCGTTTTCTCGGCGAATTCAAGGATGTCGGCGGGCAGGGCATCGAAGTCATGTCGGGCAGCCACACTCTCGATCACGTCGGCACCTTCGGGCGCCTGGCGCGAGAGTTCGGTTTTCTCGCCTCGCGCGGTTCCGATTTCCACGGGCCGGGCGAGAGCTACGTCGATCTCGGCAAGCTGGCCCCGCTGCCGGACGGCCTGAAGCCGATCTGGGACGCTTTCTGAGGACGCAATGGCGCAGTATCTGTCGATTCACCCGGAAGATCCGCAACCCCGCCTGCTCACGATGGCGGCCGATATCGTGCGCAAGGGCGGCATCATCGCCTTTCCGACCGACTCCTGCTATGCCCTCGGCTGCCATCTCGGCGACAAGGAGGCGGTCGAGCGCGTGCGCGCCATCCGCGGCGTCGACGAGCGCCACCACCTGACGCTGATGTGCCGCGACCTTTCCGAGATCGCCCAGTTCGCCCGCGTCGACAACGCCCAGTACCGCCTGCTCAAGGCGACGACGCCGGGCAGCTACACCTTCATTCTCGAGGGGACCAAGGAACTGCCGAGGCGTCTCCTGCACCCCAAGCGCAAGACCATCGGCCTGCGCGTGCCGGCGCATCCGGTGGCTCTCGAACTGCTGGAAGCGCTGGGCGAGCCGCTGCTCTGCTCGACCCTGATGCTGCCCGGCGACGAGGCGCCGCTGACCGAAGGCTGGGAAATTCAGGATCGTCTCGACGATCATCTGGAGCTGATTCTCGACGGCGGCCATTGCGGCATCGAGCCGACCACGGTCGTCGATCTGACCGGCCACCAGCCGGTGCTGGTGCGAGCCGGGCGCGGCCCGCTGGCGCCTTTCGGGTTCGATTGAAATGGCGGACGTCGGAGGCTTGATCCAGACGGTGGCCATCGCCGCCTTGCCGGTGATTTTCGCGATCACCCTGCACGAGGCCGCGCACGGCTACGTGGCGCGTCATTTCGGCGATCCGACGGCCTGGCAGGAAGGGCGCATCACGCTCAATCCGGTCAAGCACATCGATCTCGTCGGCACGATTCTGCTCCCGCTGCTGCTCTTCGTCATGGCCAGTCCGATCATGTTCGGCTGGGCCAAGCCGGTTCCCGTCAATTTCTCCCGTCTGCGCAATCCCAAGCGCGACATGCTCTGGGTCGCGGCGGCCGGCCCCGGTTCCAATCTGCTCATGGCGCTGTTCTGGGGGGCGGTGATGAAAACGGCCTGGTTGCTGCCCTTCAACTATTTCAGCCTGCCGATGACGCGCATGGCCGAGATCGGCATCACGATAAACATCATCCTGATGGTGCTCAATCTCTTCCCGCTGCCGCCGCTCGACGGCGGTCGCATCGCCGTCAGCCTGCTGCCGCCGCAGGCCGCCTGGCGCTATGCGCAGGTCGAGCGTTTTGGCTTTCCCATCCTGCTGGTCCTGCTGTTCACCGGCATCCTCGGCTCGCTGCTGACGCCGGCGATGCTGCTGGTCGGCGGCCTGATCGATTTCATTTTCCAACTGCCTTCCTGAAGACTCCATGTACGCAGAACGTGTTCTCTCCGGCATGCGCCCGACCGGCAGCCTGCATCTCGGCCACTATCACGGCGTGCTCAAGAACTGGACCAAGCTCCAGAGCGCGTACCCCTGCCTGTTCTTCGTCGCCGACTGGCATGCGCTGACCACGCACTACGAAGACCCGCGCGGCATCGAGCAGGCCTCGTGGGACATGATCGTCGACTGGCTGGCGGCGGGCGTCGATCCCGCGCAGGCGACGCTGTTCATCCAGTCGCAAGTGCCGGAGCACGCCGAACTGCACCTGCTGCTGTCGATGATGACGCCGCTCGGCTGGCTCGAGCGGGTGCCGACCTACAAGGACCAGCAGGAAAAGATCGAGCACAAGGATCTGTCGACCTACGGCTTCCTCGGCTATCCGCTGCTGATGAGTTCCGACATCCTGATCTACCGCGCCGACAAGGTGCCGGTCGGCGAAGACCAGATTCCGCACGTCGAATTCACGCGCGAACTGGCGCGCCGCTTCAACCACATGTACGGGCGCGAGCCCGGCTTCGAGGAGAGGGCGAAGGCGGCGGTGGCAAGTCTCGGCAGCAAGCGCGCCCGCAGCTACGAGCATTTCCGCACCCGTTTCCAGCAGGACGGCGACGCCGGCGCGGTCGCCAAGGCGCACGCGCTGCTCGACGAGGTCGCCACGCTTTCGCACGAGGACCGCGAACGCCTGTGCGGCTATCTCGAAGGCACCGGCAAGATGATTCTCGTCGAACCGGGCGCGCTGCTCACCGAAGCCTCGCGCATGCCCGGTCTCGACGGGCAGAAGATGTCCAAGTCCTACGGCAATACGATCACGCTGCGCGAGGACGAGGCGTCGGTGACGCACAAGGTCAGGCGTATGCCGACCGATCCGGCGCGCGTGCGCCGCACCGACCCGGGCAATCCGGAGAAGTGTCCGGTCTGGCAGTTGCATCAGGTCTACTCGGACGAAGCCTGCAAGGCGTGGGTGCAGCAGGGATGCCGCAGCGCCGGCATCGGCTGTCTCGAGTGCAAGCAGCCGGTGATCGACGGCATCCTCAAGGAGCAGGCGCCGATGCGCGAGCGCGCCCAGCGCTACCTAGACGATCCGAAACTGGTGCGCGACATCATCGCCGACGGCAACGGCAAGGCGCGTGCGCTGGCGCAGGAAACGATGCGCGACGTGCGCGAATCGATGGGGTTGAAGTACAGCTGACGCTGTCGCCCATGAGCGATACGGCCCTTCGCGAAACCGCCGCGCCCGCCGTCGAGCCGGTGGCCATGATCTATGGCCAGCCTATGGCGCAGCTGCCGCTCGACCTGTATATTCCGCCCGACGCGCTGGCGGTGATGCTCGACGCCTTCGAAGGGCCGCTCGATCTGCTGCTGTACCTGATCCGCAAGGCCAACGTGAACGTGTTGGACATTCCGATGGCGCCGCTCACGGTGCAGTATCTCGAGTACGTCGATGCCATGCGCTCGCACAATCTCGAACTGGCGGCCGACTATCTGGTGATGGCGGCGATGCTCATCGAGATCAAGTCGCGCATGCTGCTGCCGCGGCCGAAGGCGGCCGAAGGCGACGAGGTCGAGGACCCGCGCGCCGAGCTGGTGCGACGTCTGATCGAATACGAGCAGATGAAGCTGGCGGCCTACAACATCAACGTGCTGCCGCAAGCCGAGCGCGACTTCGACTGGGTCGAGGTGTGGGTCGAAAAGACGATGCTGCAGCGCCAGCCCGAGGTCAGCGTCGCGGATCTGCAGGGGGCCTGGAGCGCCATCCTGCGTCAGGCCAAGCTGCACACGCACCATCGCGTGCAGCGCGAGGAATTGTCGGTGCGCGAGCATATGGGGCTGATCCTGCGTCACCTGCGCGACGCCGGCGGTTTCGTCGAGTTCGTCGACTTGTTCGACGTGCGGCAGGGGGCGCCGGTGCTCGTCGTGCATTTCCTGGCCATGCTCGAACTGGCGCGCGAGCATCTTCTTCAACTAACGCAGGCGGAAGCATTCGCCCCCATATACGTGAGGTTGGCCGATGGCAGAAACGAAGCCCCGCCGGAACCTGGTTCCGGGCACGGAGAAGGCGGCGAGCGCGACGAGTCTGGCGAACCGGCCGGATCCGGGCGGCCCGCCGGATAACCCGGGAGAACTGAAGCGTGTACTGGAGGCGGTCCTGCTTTCCGCGCAGCAGCCGATCTCGGTGCTTGAACTGAAGAAGGTTTTCGTCGACGAGATTGCGTCGGACGTGCTGCGCGTCCTGCTCGACGACCTGCGCGAAGAGTGGTCGGGGCGGCCGGTCGAACTGGTGCAGTTGGCGAGCGGCTGGCGGTTTCGTACGCGCGCCGAGTACATGCCGTATCTCGAACGCCTGAATCCGGAAAAGCCGCCGAAGTATTCGCGGGCGGTGCTCGAAACGCTGGCCATCATCGCCTATCGGCAGCCGGTGACGCGCGGCGATATCGAGGATATCCGCGGCGTGACGGTGGCCACGCAGGTGATCAAGGCGCTCGAGGAGCGCGGCTGGGTCGACGTCGTCGGCCACCGCGACACGCCGGGCCGTCCGGCGCTGTTCGCCACCACCAAGAAGTTCCTCGACGACCTCGGTTTGCGTAGTCTGACCGAGTTGCCGCCGCTGGAAGAAATCAATCAAACGCTGGAACTGGCTGATGCCCAATAAAACCCGTAAAACCCCTTTCCGTCAGCCGCGCGCGGCGACGCCGCCTGTGTCCGCCGAACCCCGCTTCGATGCGGAGGAATCTGCGCCGGAAGCCGCGCCGCGCCGCGCGCCGCGCGCGCGCAATCCCGATGCTTCCAAGCGCGGCCGACACAAGGAGTTGCCGGGCAAGCCCGAGCGTCTGCACAAATTGCTCGCGCAAAGCGGCCTGGGGTCGCGGCGCGAAATGGAGGAGCTGATCGCCGCCGGGCGCGTCAGCGTCAACGGGCAGCCGGCGCAGGTCGGCCTCTCGGTCAGTCCGGGCGAGCGCGTCAAGGTCAACGGCAAGCTCGTGCATCTCAAGTTCTCGAACCGGTTGCCGCGCGTGATCATGTACCACAAGCCGGAAGGCGAAATCGTCTCGCGCGACGACCCGGATCATCGCCCGACCGTATTCACCTCATTGCCGCGCATGACCGGCGGACGCTGGGTGGCGGTCGGCCGTCTCGACTTCAATACGAGCGGCTTGTTGCTGTTTACGACCTCCGGCGAACTCGCCAACCGGCTGATGCACCCGCGCTACAACCTCGTGCGCGAGTACGCCGTGCGCATTCTCGGCGAATTGCCGGAAGATGCGCGCCAGCGTCTGCTCGACGGCGTCGAGCTGGACGACGGGCCGGCGCAATTTTCGACTTTCGAGGACGCCGGTGGGCAGGGCGCCAACCACTGGTATCGCGTCTCGCTGTTCGAGGGGCGCAACCGCGAGGTGCGGCGCATGTTCGAGGCGGTCGGCATGGTCGTCAGCCGCCTGATGCGGGTGCGCTACGGTCCGTTCCTGCTGCCGCCGAACCTGAAGCGCGGGCAGGTCCGGGAACTGACCGAATTCGAGGTGCAGAAGCTGCTGGCCGAGTTCGGCATGGACGACCCGGTGCCCGGGCGCTCGCCGCGCAAGCCGCGCGACAGGTGAATGGCGATGCATCGCCGAAAGTGACGGAAAATGCGGGGTGCAGATTTACGCTGCCCTCATTTTCCGTTATAATCCAATGGTTTCTTCCGCTGGCCCCGTTTGGGGCGAGTTTTTATCGGGGATGGGCGTTTCGCCCATTTTTTATTTGTGGCTATGAATTTGCACGAACTTCTTGAAAAAACGGTGACCGGCCTCGGTTACGAGCTGGTCGACGTCGAGCAGAGTCCGCGTGGCCGTGTGCTGCGCCTCTTCATCGACAAGCCGGACAAGCCGCGCGGTATCGATATCGACGATTGCACGCTGGTCAGCAATCAGCTGTCGCGCGTTCTGGCCGTCGAGAACGTCGATTACGACCGTCTCGAAGTCTCTTCGCCGGGGCTCGATCGCCCGCTTACGAAAGCGGCCGATTACGAGCGCTTCGCCGGTTCGGAAATTCACCTCAAGCTGCGACTCCCGATGAACGGCCGGCGCAATTTCAACGGCGTCCTGCAGGGTCTGCAGGACGGCAAGGTACGCCTGCAGATCGACTCGGGCGAAGTGGAACTGGAGCTGGGCAATATCGACAAGGCCCGGCTGGTTCCGAAGTTCGACTAGATCGCATCGATTGACAAGCAGGATTAGGAGGTAATGAGAAAATGAGCCGCGAAATTTTGCTGCTGGTGGATGCACTGGCCCGCGAAAAGAACGTGACCAAGGACATCGTCTTCGGCGCACTGGAGTCGGCGCTCGCGTCGGCAACCAAGAAGCGTATCCATGACGAGGCTGACGTGCGCGTTTCCATCGACCGTGAGACGGGGGACTTCGAGAGCTTTCGCCGCTGGCTGGTCGTGGCCGACCAGGATCATCTGAGCGAGACGCTCGAGATTCCGCTGTCGGAAGCCCAGGAGCAGGATGCGGACGTCGAGGTCGGCGACTATCTCGAAGAGGCGCTGGAACCGATCGATTTCGGCCGGATCGGCGCGCAGGCCGCCAAGCAGGTGATCCTGCAGAAGATCCGCGATGCCGAGCGCGAGCAGATTCTCAACGACTTCCTCGATCGCAAGGAGCATCTCGTTACCGGGACGATCAAGCGCATGGAGCGCGGCAACGCCATCGTCGAAGCCGGCAAGATCGAAGCGCTGCTGCCGCGCGACCAGATGATCCCGCGCGAAAACCTGCGCGTCGGCGACCGCGTCAAGGCCTATCTGCTGCGCATCGACCGCGCCGCGCGCGGCCCGCAGCTGATCCTCTCGCGCACCGCGCCGGAATTCATCATCAAGCTGTTCGAGCTGGAAGTGCCGGAAGTCGATGACGGTCTGCTCGAGATCAAGGCCGCCGCGCGCGATGCCGGCATGCGCGCCAAGATCGCCGTCAAGTCGAACGACCAGCGCATCGATCCGATCGGTACCTGCGTCGGCATGCGCGGCACGCGCGTCACCGCCGTCACCAACGAACTGGCCGGCGAGCGCGTCGATATCGTCCTGTGGTCGGCCGATCCCGCGCAATTCGTGATCGGCGCCCTGGCGCCGGCCGAAGTGACCTCGATCGTCGTCGATGAAGACAAGCACAGCATGGACGTGGTGGTGAACGAGGACAACCTCGCCATCGCGATCGGCCGCGGCGGTCAGAACGTTCGCCTGGCGTCGGAGCTGACCGGCTGGACGATCAATCTGATGACCGAGGAAGAGTCGCAGACCAAGGCCGAGGCCGAAACCGCCGCGATCCGCGTGCTCCTGATGGAGAAGCTGGACGTTGACGAGGAAGTGGCGAACATCCTGATCGAGGAAGGTTTTTCGACCCTGGAAGAAGTCGCTTACGTGCCGCTGCACGAAATGCTCGAAATCGAAGCCTTCGACGAGGCGACCGTGCAGGAACTGCGCGATCGGGCACGCAACGTGCTGCTCACCGAAGCCATCGCCACCGAAGAGCAGATCGGCGGCGTGGCGGAAGACATGTTGTCCCTCGAAGGGATGGACAAGTCGCTGGCTGCCAAGCTGGCGACGCACGGCGTCAAGACCCGTGACGACCTCGCCGACCTGGCGATCGACGAACTGACCGAAATGACCGGCGTAGACCAGGACCGCGCCAAACAACTGATCACCACGGCGCGCGCGCACTGGTTTGAGTAAGCAGAAAAGAGGAATTTACATGGCGCAAACAAGTGTTGCCCAATTTGCCACCGACCTGAAGATGCCGGCTGGCGCGCTGCTCGAGCAGTTGCAAAAGGCTGGTGTGGCGAAAAGCAAGGCGGACGATCTCCTGTCCGAGCAGGACAAGTCGCGCTTGCTCGACTATTTGCGCCGTTCGCACGGCGAGGCCGACGCCAAGACGAAGATCACGCTGACGCGCAAGGAAACGAGCGAAATCAAGGCGCAGGATTCGCACGGCAAATCCCGCACCGTCCAGGTCGAGGTGCGCAAGAAGCGCGTGCTGGTCAAGCGCGATACGCCTGAGGCCGCCGCCGAGGCGCCGCTGGCGCCGGTGGCCGAACTCAAGGCGGAGCCGGTCGTCGAGATCGCTCTCGAGCCCGTCGTTGAAGTCGTGCCGGAACCGGTCGTCGAGGCAGCTCCGGCGCCCGAGCCCGTCGTCGAAGTCGTGCCGGAACCGGTCGTCGAGGCAGCGGCTCCGGCGCCCGAGCCCGTCGTCGAAACCAAGCCCGAACCGGTTGCCGAGGCGAAGGGCGAGGCCAAGGCCGAGCCGGTCGTCAAGAAGGCCGCAACCAAGAAGGTGGTGACCCGCGCTTCCATCATCGGCGAGGAGCAGCAGCGTCTGCGCGCCGAGGAAGAGCGCCGGCATGCCGAATTGCGCGCCCGCCAGGAGCGCGAGTTCCGCGAAAAGCAGGAACGTGCCGCCGAGCTGGTGCGCCTGAAGAAGGACGCGGAAGAGAAGGCTGTTGCCGCCAAGGCCGCCGAGGCCGCCAAGCAGGTCGCCGCGCAGACCGCGACCGACAAGCCGAGCGAAGACAAGACCCTGCACAAGCCGGCCGGCAAGCCGGGCGTCGGTGGCGACAAGAAGGCCGCCGACAAGAAGGGACCGTGGAAGAACGAAGGCGCCAGCAAGCGTCCGGGTCTCAAGACGCGGGGCGCGACCGGCGGCACCGGCTGGCGCGAAGGCGCCCGCCACGGCAAGCGCAACCAGCGTGGCGGCGAGGAGGAGCATTCCTTCCAGGCGCCGACCGAGCCGGTCGTGCGCGAAGTGCATGTGCCGGAAACCATTTCGGTGGCCGACCTGGCCCACAAAATGTCGGTCAAGGCGACCGAGGTGATCAAGGCCCTGATGAAGATGGGTTCGATGGTCACCATCAACCAGGTGCTGGACCAGGAAACGGCGATGATTCTCGTCGAGGAAATGGGTCATAAGGCGCTGGCCGCCAAGCTGGACGATCCGGACGCCTTCCTCGAAGAGCACGCCGAGCACCGGGATGTGCCGCTCGAGCCGCGCGCTCCGGTGGTCACCGTCATGGGTCACGTCGACCACGGCAAGACCTCGCTGCTCGACTACATCCGCCGCTCGCGCGTGGCGGTCGGCGAAGCCGGCGGCATTACGCAGCACATCGGCGCCTATCACGTCGAAACCGAGCGCGGCATGGTGACCTTCCTCGATACCCCGGGTCACGAAGCCTTTACGGCGATGCGCGCCCGCGGCGCCAAGGCCACGGACATCGTCATCCTCGTGGTGGCGGCCGACGACGGCGTGATGCCGCAGACCAAGGAAGCCATCCACCACGCCAAGGCGGCCGGCGTGCCGATCGTCGTTGCGGTGAACAAGATCGACAAGCCGGATGCCAATCCCGAACGCGTCAAGCAGGAGCTCGTCGCCGAGGAAGTGGTGCCCGAAGAGTACGGCGGCGATTCGCCTTTCATTCCGGTTTCCGCGAAGACGGGTGCCGGGATCGACGATCTGATCGAAAACCTCCTGCTGCAGGCCGAAGTGCTCGAGCTCAAGGCGCAGAAGGACGCGCCGGCCAAGGGACTGATCATCGAAGCGCGCCTTGACAAGGGGCGCGGTCCGGTGGCGACCATGCTCGTGCAGTCCGGCACCTTGCGTCAGGGCGACGTGCTGCTCGCCGGCCAGGTGTTCGGCCGCATCCGCGCCATGCTCGACGAAAACGGCAAGCCGATCAAGGAAGCCGGTCCGTCGATTCCGGTCGAAATCCTCGGTCTGTCGGACGTTCCGGCGGCCGGCGAAGAGGCCGTGGTGCTGGGCGACGAGCGCAAGGCGCGCGAAATCGCGCTCTTCCGTCAGGGCAAGTTCCGCGACGTGAAGCTGGCCAAGCAACAGGCCGCCAAGCTCGAAAACATTCTCGACCAGATGGGCGAGTCCGAAGTGAAGACGCTGCCGCTGATCATCAAGGCCGATGTGCAGGGTTCGCAGGAAGCGCTGGTGCAGTCGCTGCAGAAGCTGTCCACCGAAGAGGTCCGCGTCAACGTGATTCACGGCGGCGTCGGCGCGATCAGCGAGTCCGACGTCAACCTGGCGCAGGCCTCGAAGGCGGTCATCATCGGCTTCAACACGCGTGCCGACTCCGGTGCGCGCAAGACGGCCGAGAACTTCGGCGTCGACATCCGCTACTACAACATCATCTACGACGCCGTGGATGAGGTGAAGGCGGCGCTGTCGGGCATGCTGTCGCCGGAGAAGCGCGAAGAAGTCATCGGCCTCGTCGAAATCCGTCAGGTCTTCCGCGCCACCAAGATCGGCACGATCGCAGGCTCCTACGTGCTCGAAGGCATCGTGCGCCGCAATTCGCGCGCCCGCCTGCTGCGCAACAACGTGGTCGTGTGGGACGGCGAGTTCGAGTCGCTCAAGCGCTTCAAGGACGACGTCAAGGAAGTGCGTTCCGGTTTCGAGTGCGGTCTGTCGCTGAAGAATTTCAGCGATATCCAGGAAGGCGACCAGCTCGAAATCTACGAAATCCAGGAAATTGCGCGGACGCTCTAAGTGGCTAACAGCAACCGAGGGTTTTCCCGCAAGGACCGGGTTTCCGAGCAGATCAAGCGCGAGCTCGCGGACCTGATCCGCACCGAGCTGAAGGATCCGCGCGTCGGAATGATCAGTCTGACCGACGTCGAAGTGACGCCCGACTATGCCCACGCCAAGGTGTTCTTCAGCACCTTGGCCGGCGGCGAGAATCTGCAGGCGGTGCAAACCGGCCTGCAGAAGGCGTCCGGCTTCCTGCGGAGGGAACTGGGCAAGCGCATCCGCATCCACACCACGCCGCAGCTGCATTTTGTCTACGACCAGTCGCTCGAGCGCGGCGCCGATCTCTCCAAGCTGATCGACGAAGCTTCGGCGATCTCCGACCATACTCCAGAAGACTGAGTTTCGAGTTGGCGACCAAGCGTAGCTGGCAGCGCGTCGACGGCGTGCTGCTGCTCGACAAGCCGTCGGGCATGACCTCCAACGACGCGCTGCAAAAGGCGCGTCGCCTCTTTTCGGCCGCCAAGGCCGGTCATACCGGAACGCTCGATCCGCTGGCCACCGGGCTGCTGCCCGTCTGCTTCGGCGAGGCGACCAAGTTTTCGTCCGACCTGCTCGACGCCGACAAGACCTACGAGGCCGACGTCCTGTTCGGCGTCACCACGGATACCGGCGATGCGCAAGGCGCGGTGCTCGAACAGAGGGCGGTCGCCTTCGACCGAGCTGCGCTCGACGCGGTGCTCGAAAGATTTCGCGGCCCGATCAGCCAGATTCCTCCGATGTACTCGGCGCTCAAGCGCGACGGCAAGCCGCTCTACGAACTGGCCCGACAGGGTATCGAAGTCGAGCGCGCGGCGCGCGCCGTCACGATCCACGAACTCGCCTTGCTGTCCTTCGAAGGCGAGCGCTGCCGCTTGCGCGTCTGCTGCAGCAAGGGAACCTACATCCGGACGCTGGCGGAGGATATCGGCGCCGCGCTCGGCTGCGGCGCGCACCTGACCGCGCTGCGGCGAACGGTGGTCGGCCCGCTGACGCTGATCGGCGCGGCGACGCTCGACGAACTGGCCGCGCTCGACGAGTCGGCGCGGCCGCTCCATCTGCAGGCGCCGGATGCCTTGCTACAGACCTTGCCCGTCGTCCGCCTCGATGCCGATGCGGCGACCCGCTTCACGCACGGCAACCCGGTCGCCTGCGAGGCGGCGGCCGGGCGCTGCCGCGTCTATGGCGACGAAGGGCGCCTGCTCGGCCTCGGCGACGCCGACGCGGCCGGAAAGCTGCATCCGCGCCGCCTCGTCTGCGCCTGAAATACGGCCTTGCGGAGCGGTCGATATCGCTTGCCGCCCGCGTATTCAAGCAGTTATAATCCGCGCCTCGCTTCGCCAAGCGAATAACGAGTTCATCAATCAGGCGTCGGCTCTATCAAACTGGGGCTGCGTCGTTTTTTACGAAAGAGAGTTTGATATGGCGATCAATGTCGCGCAAAGAGCGCAGATCATGACCGATTACCAGCGTGTCGCCGGCGATACGGGTTCCCCCGAAGTCCAGGTGGCGCTGCTGACCGCGCGCATCAACGACCTGACCGGTCACTTCAAGGAGCACGTCAAGGATCACCACTCGCGCCGCGGCCTGCTGCGCATGGTGAGCCGTCGCCGCAAGCTGCTGGACTACCTGAAGCGTACCAACGCCGATACCTATCGCGCGCTGATTCAACGTCTCGGCCTGCGCAAGTAAGACTGCCGACCGATCCGCTATGCGGACGGGAATGCAGACGCTACGAATCGACAACAGCGGCCAGCCCCTCGCGGGCTGTGCCGCTGTTGTTGTTTTTGCCATTATCGGCGCGTCGGTTGAATTGCGTACCGGAGTCGTGGGTACGCGCGCGTCGAACCACTGAGAAAGGTAATAATGTTTAACGTCGCCAAGAAAACTTTCACCTACGGTGCCTATCAGGTCACGCTGGAAACCGGCGAGATTGCTCGCCAGGCCGGCGGCGCCGTGCTGGTGTCGATGGACGACACGGTCGTGCTGGTCTCCGCCGTCGGCAACAAGACCGCCAAACCGGGTCAGGACTTCTTCCCGCTGACCGTCGACTACATCGAGAAGACCTACGCCGCGGGCAAGATCCCCGGTGGCTTCTTCAAGCGCGAAGGCCGTCCGTCGGAAAAGGAAACGCTGACCTCGCGTCTGATCGACCGTCCGCTGCGCCCGCTCTTCCCGGAAGGCTTCTATAACGAAGTCCAGATCGTCGCGATGGTCGTCTCGCTGAATCCGGAAGTCGATCCCGACATCCCGGCCCTGATCGGCGCCTCCGCCGCGCTGGCGATTTCCGGCATCCCGTTCGACGGCCCGATCGGCGCCGCCCGCGTCGGCTACCTGAACGGCGAGTACGTGCTCAACCCGACGCTGACCCAGCTGCAGACCAGCCAGCTCAACCTCGTCGTTGCCGGCACCCAGTCCGCCGTGCTGATGGTCGAGTCCGAAGCGCAGGAACTGTCCGAAGAGGTGATGCTCGGCGCCGTGGTCTATGGTCACGAGCAGATGCAGGCCGCGATCACTGCGATCAACGAACTGGTCGAAGAAGCCGGCAAGCCGGAGTGGGAGTGGGCGCCCGCCGCGAAGAACGAAACGCTGATCGCCAAGCTGAACGAATTGGTCGAAGCCGACCTGCAGGAAGCCTACCGCATCACCAGCAAGCAGACCCGCACCCAGCGCGTCAAGGAAATTTCCGCCAAGGCCGTTGAAGTGCTGACCGTCGGCGAAGATGCGCCGGACGCCAACACGATCAAGAACCTGTTCTTCGACGTCGAAGCCCGCATCGTGCGCAGCCGCATCCTCGGCGGCGAGCCGCGCATCGACGGTCGCGACACGCGCACCGTGCGCCCGATCGCCATCCGTTCCGGCGTGCTGCCGCGCACCCACGGCTCGGCGCTGTTCACCCGCGGTGAAACGCAAGCCATCGTCGTCGCCACGCTGGGCACCGGCCGCGACGAGCAGATCATCGACGCGCTGGCCGGCGAGTACCGCGAGCGCTTCATGCTGCACTACAACTTCCCGCCCTACGCCACCGGCGAGTGCGGTCGCGTCGGCACCCCGAAGCGTCGTGAAATCGGCCACGGCCGCCTCGCCAAGCGCGCGCTGGTCGCCGTTCTGCCGAAGGCGGACGACTTCTCCTACACGATGCGCGTCGTCTCGGAAATCACCGAATCGAACGGTTCCAGCTCAATGGCTTCCGTTTGCGGCGCCTCGCTCGCGCTGATGGACGCCGGCGTGCCGCTCAAGGCGCACGTCGCCGGCATCGCCATGGGCCTGATCAAGGAAGGCAACCGTTTCGCCGTGCTGACCGACATCCTGGGCGACGAAGATCACCTCGGCGACATGGACTTCAAGGTGGCCGGTACCGACGGCGGCGTCACCGCGCTGCAGATGGACATCAAGATCCAGGGCATCACCAAGGAAATCATGCAGGTCGCCCTGGCTCAGGCCAAGGACGCCCGTCTGCACATCCTCGGCCAGATGCAGGCTTCGATGTCCGGTCACCGCGAAGAAGTTTCGACCTACGCGCCGCGCCTCTACACCATGAAGATCAATCCGGAGAAGATCCGTGACGTGATCGGCAAGGGCGGTGCGGTCATCCGCGCGATCACCGAGGAAACCGGCACGACGATCGACATCCAGGACGACGGCACGATCACCATCGCTTCGGTCAGCGGCGACGCAGCCGATGCGGCCAAGGCGCGCATCGAGGCGATCACCGCCGACGTCGAAGTGGGCAAGGTCTACGAAGGCACCGTCCTCAAGCTGCTCGACTTCGGCGCCATCGTCAGCATCCTGCCGGGCCGCGACGGTCTGCTGCACATCTCGCAGATCGCCAACGAGCGCGTCAATGCCGTCGCCGACTACCTCAAGGAAGGCCAGAAAGTGCGCGTCAAGGTGCTCGAGGCCGACGAGAAGGGTCGCGTCCGCCTGTCGATGAAGGCGCTGACCGTGGAAGAGGGCGGTACCGCCGCTCCGGCCCAGGCCCAGTAATTCGCCAGCCGGCCGCAAGGCAACGAAAAGGACGCTTCGGCGTCCTTTTTTTTATTTGCACCGGGCGAAAAAAAAAGCGCGGCAAGCGCCGCGCCTTCTCTTGCGCCGAAGCGCCGGTATTACTTAGCGACCTGCTTCTCGCGCACTTCCTCGAGCGTCTTGCAGTCGATGCACAGCGTCGCCGTCGGGCGTGCTTCCAGGCGCTTGATGCCGATATCGACCCCGCAGCTGTTGCAATAGCCGTAATCGCCGCTGTCGATGCGTCCGAGGGCTTCGTCGATCTTCTTGATCAGCTTGCGCTCGCGGTCGCGATTGCGCAGTTCGATCGCGATGTCCGTTTCTTGACTGGCGCGATCGTTCGGATCGGCGAAAACGGTGGCTTCGTCCTGCATGGTATGCACAGTACGCTCGATATCCTCGATCAATTCCTTCTTGACGTTGTCGAGAATGCTGCGGAAGTGAGCCAGCTGTTTGCTGTTCATGTATTCCTCCCCCTTTTTGGGTGCGTAGGGGACGAAATGTTTGTGGAGCAATTCTTCAGCCATGTTCGGAGACCGTCCGTGTGGTTTTGCAAAAAGACGATTTAATATCAGAAATGCCCGTCCGTCGCAAGCAATCATTCCCGCAGGGAAGGGTGTTCGGAAATTATTTCTCGGATGCATTGACCTTGGCAAATCGGCTCTGTAGAATGCGCGCTTCCTCGGGGTGTAGCGCAGCCTGGTAGCGCATCTGTTTTGGGAACAGAGGGTCGTGAGTTCGAATCCCACCACCCCGACCAGGAAGCGGTAACACACCGAAGCGGTACCGGCGGGAAGCAGTTTGGAACATTCCCAAAAGTCTCGCGACTCGCGCCCGTAGCTCAACCGGATAGAGCACCGGCCTTCTAAGCCGGGGGTTGTGAGTTCGAGTCTCGCCGGGCGCGCCAGACGATGGCGGCATTAGCTCAGTCGGTAGAGCACTGGATTGTGATTCCAGGTGTCACCGGTTCGATCCCGGTATGTCGCCCCAAATAAGGCCCCTGATTCCGAAAGGAAGCAGGGGCCTTCCCTTTTCCTGCGTACCGGACTTTGTAACTTGAAATCGGTTTTTTTGTAAGATCATCTGACCGCCGAGCGTTGGGCGGTGCGCTATTTGGCACTGGTGCCAAATGAATTTTCAAATTTTTCAATCAACTAGGATTTCACCTTGCATGCATGACTTATGCGTGCAAAATGATTTTCTGCATATTTTCTGGCTATTTGGCACTAAACCTCGCTGGAAACCCGCATGAAATCGACCTGTGCCAAAAGGTCTGCAAAACGGTGCCAAATAGCGCACGGCCCCACATTCTCCTCTCCCTGCACAACGCACCCTTCTGCATTTCTCTGCCGGTAGCAAATGGTGAAGTCACGCCTTCGGGGGCCGGCGCCGGTGCTTGCTTGCGGCGAGCCGGCGGCGGCCCTATATTGGCTCGAAACGGAGAACAGGAGCTGCGCTATGGGCGAGTCGCAGGATGTACGGCGCTACCGGGCCAACCTCCAGGACGAAACGGATAGCGCGATTCTCTACCGCGCGATGGCTGCCGTCGAGGCGAAGCCGGAGATTGCCGAGTTGTACCTGCGCCTGGCGCGTGCCGAAGAAGCGCACGCCCTGTTCTGGCAGCGGCGGATCGAAAAGGCGACGGGGCGGACGGTGAAGATCGGACCGAGCGGGCGCGCCCGCGTGATGGTCTGGCTGACGCGCCGCCTGGGCGCCAATGCGGTGCTGCCGTCGGTGATGAATCAGGAGGCCGGCAACCGCGCCGTGTACGACGGCCAGGCGGAGGCTCGGGGAACCGCGATGCCGGCGCAGGAACGCTCGCACGCCCGCCTGCTGGCGCATCTGGCCAGCCGCTCCCGGCACGGCTGGGACGGCAGCCGCTACGCCCAGCTCGAGGGGCGGCACGGCGCCGGCGGCGGCAATACGCTGCGCGCCGCGGTGCTCGGGGCCAACGACGGGCTGGTATCCACCTTCGGCCTGGTGATGGGCGCGGCCGGCGCCGCCTTCGCGCCGGCGACGCTGGTCGCCACGGCGGTGGCCGGCACGCTGGCCGGGGCGTGCTCGATGGCCATGGGCGAATGGATTTCGGTGCAGAGTTCGCGCGAACTCTATCAACGCCAGATCGCCGCCGAAGCCGACGAACTTGAAAGCGCGCCGGCCGAGGAGCGCGAGGAGCTGGCGCTGATCTATCAGGCCAAGGGTTTCAGCGACGAGGAGGCGCACCGGATCGCGGCGCGCGTGATGGAGGACAAGGGCTCGGCGCTGGATACGCTGACGCGGGAAGAGTTGGGCATCAACCCGGACGACCTGGGCGGTTCGCCCTGGGCCGCGGCGCTTTCGTCCTTCGTCGTCTTCGTGCTGGGAGCGCTGATTCCCGTGCTGCCGCTGGCTTTTTTCAGCGGCCGCGAGGCCGTGCTGGCCTGCATGGTGGCGAGCGGCGCCGGCCTTTTCCTGATCGGCGCCGCGATCACCCTGTTCACCGGCGGCAGCGCCCTGCGCTCGGGCCTGCGCCAGCTGGCGATCGGCGCGGCGGCGGCGGGCGTGACCTACGGCGCCGGCTGGCTGTTCGGCGTTTCGCTGGGCGGCTGAGGCGACGTGCCGACCACGCTGCGCGCCAGGCGGCCGATGGTGAGGCCCTGAACGAGGATGGAGAACACCGCCACGCAGTAGGTCAGCGCCAGCACCACCTCGCGTTCGGGGCCGGCCGGCAGGGAGAGGGCGAGCGCGACCGAGACGCCGCCGCGCAGCCCTGCCCAGGTGAGCAGGCGCCAGCTGCCGGGCGGCAGGTCGAGGGCCTTGCGCAGCAGGGTGAGCGGGGCGGCGACGCTGATCGCGCGGGCCGCCAGGGTGATCGCGATGGTGAGCAGCGCGGCGACGAAGATGCCCACGCTGAAATTGACGCGCACGACTTCCAGCCCGATGAGCACGAAGAGCACCGTGTTGAGGAGACCGTCCATCAGCACCCAGAAGCGCGCCAGGTGGTCGCGGGTCTGCGCCGAGAGTTCCTGCGCCCGGCTCCGGGTGCCGACGACGATGCCGACCACGACCATCGCGAGGGGGCCGGAGAAGCCGATTTCGTCGGCCAGCCCGTAGCCGCCGAGCACCGTCGCCAATGTCAGCAGCACTTCGACCTGATAGCTCATCACGTCCTTCAGCATGCCGTAGAGCAGGTTGCCGAGCAGCAGCCCGAGCACGATCCCGCCGCCGCCCTCGCGCAGCAGCAGCCACAGGCCTTCGCGCACGGAAGGCAGTTCGCCGGTGTTGATCATCGACAGCGCCAGCGCGAACAGCACGACGCCGACGCCGTCGTTGAACAGCGATTCGCCGGCGATGATCGATTCGAGTTTCTTCGGCACGCCGGCCGACTTGAGAATGCCGGCGACGGCCACCGCGTCGGTCGGCGAAATGAGCGCGCCGAAGACCAGACAGTAGGCGAGCGGCAGCGCCAGATGCACCATGGGCAGCAGCTTCCACAGGGCGGTGCCGACGAGGACCGCGGTGACCACCGTGCCGAAGACGGCGAGCGCGCCGATCGGCCAGCGGTAGAGGTTGAGGCGCCCGAGATCGACGCGCAGTCCGCCGGCGAAAAGCAGCAGGGCGAGCATGCCGCGCATCAGCATCGCGGGGAAATCGACCGAAGCCATCATCGCCATCTCGTAGCGGCGCGGGGCGCTCCAGCCCAGGTGGTCGAGCCCGATCAGCGCGACGGAGATGGCGAGCGCGATGGTCATCACGCCGATGGTCGTCGGCAGGCCGACGAAGCGGTGGTTTACGTAGGCGAGGACGGCGGTGACGATGAGGCACCAGACGGCGATTTCGAACATGGCGGACACCGGGGCTTGGCGTGGGCGGCGGCGCGCCGGAGTGCGGCGGCCGCCGTGCGGGACGGAAAAGCGCACGGCGGAAAACGCCGCGCATGGCTTGCATTGTCGTCCTCCGCGCGGCGGAAAGGAAACGCTGCGGCGCTGCCTACCGCCTGCAGCGCCGCTCGGCGTCCGGCGCGCGGGCGCTCAATCCCGCCGCCAGTAGCCGCCGTTCGCCCGCCATTGGCCGCGTTCGTCGTGCTCCCAGCGATGCGGAACCCAGTGCTCGCGCTCGCGGCGCGCTTCCCAGCGGCCGTCGACCCAGCGATGCCGATCCGCTTCCCAGAGCCAGTAGCCGGGAATCCAGAAATAGTCCCGGCGCGGCGGCGGCGGGACGACTTCGACGCGCGGCGGTGGCGGCGGCAGCGGCGCCCAGACGGCCACGCCGGGGCCGCCGCTCGGGGGTAGGGCGGCGCCACGACGCAGGCGGACAGGCTGAGGCCGAGCGTGACGACGATCAGCGTTGATGCGATTGGTTTTTTCATGAGCGTCTCCTTGCCGGGGCGAGGACGGCGCGCCCGCTCGCGGACTCGTCTGCGTTCCGCGGCCGCGCGGCGTTCGCCCCGGGCTCAGTGGGCGTTGCGCGCGGCGACGTTGCGCTTGTGAACGTCCTGAGCGCGCTGGCGACGGTCCTGGGAGAGATCCGCGCGGTCGTGCGCGAGATCGCGCTTGTCGCGGTTGATCTCGTTTTGCTCGCGCGTGCGCCGGGCGTCCCATTTTTGCGCGGCCGCGGTATCGCCGCGCCTGATTGCCTGGTCTTCCTTGCGCTGGTCGAAATTGCGCTCGCGGCGATCCTGGTTCAGCCCCTGCCGGTCGCGCGCGATGTCGCGCTTGTCCTGGTTGATGTCGCGCTGGTCGCGGCGGATCTGGGCGTTGTCCTGACGGAGCGTGTCGAGCGGGGCGCTGCCTTGGGCAAGGACCGGAAGCGCGAAGGCGCTCAACAGGGCGACGGCGAGAAATCTGGTTTTCATGACGGACGATCTCCTGGGCGAGTGGGGAATATTCAGCGTTCGGCCGCCGTTGGCGGGCCTTGCTGAAATTAACGCCGGAAAATGACGCGCGTCTGACCGGGAATGTGTAATCGGGGCCGGGATTTCGTAAGGAAATGTAAAGGGCGCCGGGCCGGCGCCGCCGGGTGCGTGCCGGCTTGCACGATCAAGGGCGCGGCGTTTGCCTCCGGAGGGGAGGTCCGGGATTCCCGCTCAGATGTCGGGTTTCAGGCAGTGTGCGCGCTTGGCGGCCTGATAGGTCTGGGCGATGAGTTCAAGGTCGGCGGTCGGGGCCGCGAGGCGTTGCCGATAGGTGGCGCACTCAGAGCGATCCGCGATCAGCTCCGCGGTGAACTTCGCTTTGTTCTCGACGCTCAACGGAAGCTCTTCGGAGCAGGCGGCGAGCGTCAGGAGCATCATGAGCAGGGGGGCGAGGGGAAGGCGCACGAGAGTTTCCGGATCGTTTCGATTGCGCACCTTAGCACGCCGCCGGGGCATGCGATCCGCTCGTTCCGGCGCGTTGCCGCGCCCTCATCGGCGGCTGCTAGAATCGGCGCCGTGCAAGCGTTTCCGTTTGCGCGCCCCGGGCCGCCACCGGCCGATGCCGCCCGGATGCGAGCCCGTCCGATGAACGGGCCGGTCCATCGCGGCACGGCGCCGCCCCGAACAAGAGGAAGAAATCATGAGCCAGCTGTTTTCCCCCTTCGCCATCGGCGATCTGCAGTTGAAGAACCGCATCGTGATCGCGCCGATGTGCCAGTACTCCGCCGAGAACGGCGAGGCGACCGACTGGCACCTGATCCACCTCGGCCACCTGGCGCTGTCCGGCGCCGGCCTGCTGATCGTCGAGGCGACGGCGGTCGAGCCCGCGGGGCGCATCTCGCCGGGCGATCTCGGGCTGTGGTCGGATGCGACCGAAGCCGCGCTGCGGAAGGTGCTGCTCTCCGTCCGCAAGTATTCGGCGATGCCGATCGCCATCCAGCTCGCCCACGCCGGGCGCAAGGCTTCCAGCCACGTGCCCTGGGAAGGCGGACAGCTGATCCCGCCGGCGGAGGGCGGCTGGCCGGCCCTGGCGCCGTCGGCGATCCCGCACGGACCGCAGGAGCCGGCGCCGGTGGCGCTCGACCGGGCCGGCCTGCAGCGCATCCGCGAAGCCTTCGTCGCGGCCGCGCAGCGCGCCCACCGGATCGGTCTCGATGCCATCGAGGTGCACGCGGCGCACGGCTATCTGCTGCACGAATTCCTTTCGCCGCTCGCGAACGCCCGGACCGACGAATACGGCGGCGCGCTGGAAAACCGCATGCGCTTCCCGCTGGAAGTGTTCGAGGCGGTGCGTGCCGCGGTGCCGGCGGCCTTGCCGGTCGGCATCCGCATTTCCGGAACGGACTGGGTCGACGGCGGCTGGGATGCGGAGCAGAGCGTCGTCTTCGGCCACGCCCTGCGCGAGCGCGGCTGCGCCTTCATCCACGTGTCGAGCGGCGGTTTGTCGACGCAGCAGAAAATTCCCCTCGGCCCGGACTATCAGGTGCCGCTCGCCGAAAAGCTGCGCGCGGAAATCGGCCTGCCGACGATCGCCGTCGGCCTCGTCACGGAAGCCGCGCAGGCCGAGGCGATCGTCGCCGAAGGGCGTTCCGACATGGTCGCGCTGGCCCGCGGCATCCTCTTTGATCCGCGTTGGCCCTGGCACGCCGCGGCGGAACTCGGCGCGCAGGTCGACGCGCCGCCGCAGTACTGGCGCTCGCAGCCGCGCGGCCTCAACAATCTGTTCGGCGACGCGAAGATCGGCCAGCGCTGAACGCGCTTTAGCCCCGCCGGAGCGCTCAGATCGCGGCCAGCGCGCGGGCGAGGTCGCCGCGCAGGTCGGCGACGTCCTCGATGCCGACCGAGAGGCGCACCAGCGCGTCGCCGATGCCGAGGCGGGCGCGCTGTTCGGGCGGAATCGTCGCGTGCGTCATGATCGCCGGGTGCTCGATCAGGCTTTCGACGCCGCCCAGGCTTTCGGCCAGCGCGAACAGTTCGCAGGCTTCGAGGAAGCGCCGGCTGCCGGCGAGGTCGGTGTCGAGTTCGAGCGCGATCATGCCGCCGAAGCCGCGCATCTGGCGTTTTGCCAGCGCGTGCTGCGGATGCGAGGCGAGGCCGGGGTAGCGCACGCGGCGCGCGCCGGGCTGCGCTTCGAGCCAGCCGGCGAGTTCGAGCGCGTTCTCGCAGTGGCGCTGCATGCGTACATTGAGCGTCTTCAGGCCGCGCAGCGCGAGGAAGCTGTCGAAGGGGCCGGCGATGGCGCCGACGGCGTTCTGCAGGAAGGCGAGGCGCTCGGCGATTTCCGAGGTCTCTGTGTTGTGTGCCGCGCCGCCGACGACGGCGACGCCGCCGATGATGTCGGAGTGGCCGTTCAGGTACTTGGTCGTCGAATGGACGACGACGTCGAAGCCGAGTTCGAGCGGGCGCTGGATCCACGGCGTGGCGAAGGTGTTGTCGACGACCGAGATCAGCCCGCGCCGGCGGGCGATGGACGCCAGCGCTTCGAGATCGACCAGCCGGAGCAGCGGGTTGGTCGGCGTTTCGACGAGCAGCATGCGCGTTTCCGGGCGGATCGCCGCTTCCAGCGCGGCCGGGTCGGACAGGTCGACGAAGCTGAACGACAGCCCGGCGCTGCGCTTGCGCACGCGTTCGAGCAGGCGGTAGGTGCCGCCGTAGAGGTCGTCGCCGGCGATCACGTGGGCGCCGGCGTCGAGCAGTTCGAGCACGGTGGCGATGGCCGCCAGCCCGGAGGCGAAGGCGAAGGCGCGGTCGCCGCTTTCGAGGTCGGCGACGCAGCGCTCGAAGGCCCAGCGCGTCGGATTGTGCGAGCGGCCGTAGTCGAGGCCCTTGTGCACGCCGGGGCTGTCCTGCACGTAGGTCGAGTTGGCGTAGATCGGCGGCATGATGGCGCCGGTCGACGGGTCGGGCGTCTGCCCGGCGTGGATGACGCGCGTGCCGAAGGCGTGGCGGGCGGCGTCTGGATTGGGATGGCTCACGATAGCGTCCTGCGCAGATGGTTGAGAAGGTCGAAGCGGGTGATCAGGCCGTGGAAGCGTTCGCCGTCGGCGACGATCGCCACCAGCCCGCGGTCGAGCACGGCGCGCAGCGCCGGCAGGCCGGCGTCCGGGCGTAGCGTTTCGATGGCGTGCGTCATCGCCGTGCGGGCGGTCGCGTTGAAGTTGGCCGGGTCGGCCTGCACGCGCAGCAGCACGTCGGATTCGTCGATCAGGCCGACGATGCGGCCGTTTTCGATCACCGGCAACTGCGAGATGTCGGCATGGCGCATGCGCTGGAACACCGTTTTCAGCGTGTCGTCCGGCGCCGCCGCGATCACCGAGCCGGCGCCTTCCTCGTAGCGGCGTCCGACGATGTCGCGCAGGTCGCCGAATTCCTCTCGCGCCAGCAGCCCCTGGTCGATCATCCAGTTGTCGTTGTAGACCTTGGAGAGATAGCGCGTGCCGGTGTCGCAGACGAAGGAGACGACGCGCTTCGGCGTTTTCTGCGCGCGGCAGTAGCGCAGCGCGGCGGCGAGCAGGGTGCCGGTGGACGAGCCGCCGAGCACGCCCTCGGCGCGCAGCAGTTCGCGCGCGGCGGCGAAGCTCTCGGTGTCGCTGATCGAGTAGGCGTGCCTGACCGCCGAGAGGTCGGCGATGGCCGGCACGAAATCCTCGCCGATGCCTTCGACGGCCCACGATCCGGCCTCGCCGATCGTTCCATTTTTCACATACTCGGTGAGGATCGAGCCGGCCGGGTCGGCGAGGACGAATTCGAGCGCCGGATTGGCCTCGTGGAAGAAGTGCGTCAGGCCGGTCAGCGTGCCGCCCGAGCCGACGCCGCAGACGATGGCGTCGAGCGCGTGCCCGCTCTGCGCCCAGAGTTCGGGGCCGGTCGACTGCTGGTGCGCGGCCGGATTGTTCGGGTTGTTGAACTGGTCGGCGAAGAAGGCGCCGGGAATCTCGCGCGCCAGCCGTGCGGCGTAGTCCTGGTAATACTCGGGGTGGCCCTGGGCGACGTCCGAGCGGGTGATGTGCACCTCGGCGCCGAGCGCCTTGAGGTGCAGGATTTTCTCGCTCGACATCTTGTCGGGGACGACGAGGACGATGCGGTAGCCCTTGGCCTGCGCGACCAGCGCGAGGCCGAGGCCGGTGTTGCCGGCGGTCGCTTCGACGATGGTGCTGCCGGGTTTCAGTTGGCCGCTGCGTTCGGCGGCTTCGATCATCCACAGGCCGACGCGGTCCTTGATCGAACCGCCGGGGTTCTGCGATTCGAGCTTGAGGAAGAGCCGGCAGGGGCCGGTGTCGAGACGGGTGACTTCGATCAGCGGGGTGTTGCCGATCAGGTCGAGTACTGCCGGGCGATGGGGCTGAGCCATGGTTTGCCGTTGTCCGTTGGGCGCGCGCGCGCGGTCGTGCGGCGCGGCGCGGGGTTGTGGTTCTTCTGCTTGAAGGCGAGGAGGGCCGGGTGGAAGGCTGCGGCGTCGATCAGGAAGCCGTCGTGGCCGTGCGCCGAATCGACCTCGACGAGGCGGGCGCCGGGGATCAGGCGCGCCAGCTCGCGTTGCTCGTCGGGAAGGTAGAGCGCGTCCGAACTCACCGAGCCGATCAGCACCGGCGGGCGGATGCCGCGCAGGACGTTCTCGTAGTCGCCGCGCCCGCGCGCCAGGTCGTGCGTGTCCATCGCGTCGAGCAGGCGCAGGTAGCTGTTGGCGTCGAAGCGCTCGACCAGCGTCCGGCCGTGGTGGCGCAGCCAGCCGCCGACGGCGAGGCGGTCGGGTGCGTCGGCGCGGGCGCCGAAGGCTTCGCCGCCGGTGGCGCGCCCGAAGCGACTGGCGAGCGATTGCGGGCTGCGGTAGGTGGCCATCGCGATGGCGCGCGCGGCGGCGAGCCCGGCGCGCGGTGGGTCGTTCGGCGGGTAGTGGCCGTCGCGGAACTTCGGGTCGGCGGCCAGGGCCATGCGCTGCGCTTCGCTCCACACCGCGCACCACGCCGAATGGCGGCCGCTGGCGGCGATGCTGGCGACCGCCTGCACGCGTTCGGGATCGAGCAGCGCCCATTCGAGCGCCTGCAGGCCGCCCATTGAGCCGCCGAGTACGAGACGGATGCGCCGGATGCCGAGCGCGTCGGCCAGCGCGATCTGCGCGCGTACCTGATCGCGGATGCTGACCTGCGGAAAGCGGCCGCCCCAGGCCTGGCCGTCGGGCGCCGCGGTGAGCGGGCCGCTGCTGCCGTAGCAGCCGCCGAGCACGTTGCTGCAGACGATGAAATCCTGCGCCGGGTCGAGCGCGCGGCCGGCGCCGAAGAAGGGCGCCCACCACGCGTCGGCGTCGGCCGATCCGGTCAGCGCGTGGCAGACGACGACGGCGTTGTCGGCGTCCGGCGCGAGCCGGCCCCAGCTCCGGTAAACGATTTCGAGACGCGGCAGGACGCCCCCGGCGTCGAGGAAAAACGGCTGCTCGATGAGCAGCCGCCGGGTTTCCCGCGCGAGGGAAAAACCTGTCATGCAGCCTGTCACGCAGCGGCCTCCAGTCCGGCGCGGCGCAGCGCGTGGTCGAAGTCGGCCTTGATGTCCTCGACGTGTTCGATGCCGACCGAGACGCGGATCAGGTCGGCGCGCACGCCGGCGCTCTTCTGCTCTGCGTCGGAAAGCTGCTGGTGCGTCGTCGATGCCGGATGGATGACCAGCGTCTTGGCGTCGCCGACGTTGGCCAGATGGCTCGCCAGTTCGACGTTGTCGATGAAGCGCTGGGCGGCCTGCGAACTGCCCTTGATGCCGAAGTTGAGCACCGCGCCGAAGCCGTGCTTCAGGTACTTCTTTGCCTTGGCATGGTAGGGGCTGTCTTCGAGGCCGTCGTATTCGACCCAGGCGACCTGCGGGTGCGCGCGCAGCCATCTGGCGAGTTCGAGCGCGTTGTCGACGTGGCGCTGGACGCGCAGCGAGAGCGTTTCGACGCCCTGGATCAGCTGGAAGGCGTTGAACGGCGAGAGCGACGGGCCGATATCGCGCAGCCCCTCGACGCGCGCGCGGATGGCGAAGGCGATGTTGCCGAAGGGGCCGCCGCTGCCGAACACTTCCCAGAACTTGAGGCCGTGGTAGCCGGGCGAGGGTTCGGTGAACAGCGGGAACTTGCCGTTGCCCCAGTCGAACTTGCCGGCGTCGACGACGATGCCGCCGACCGAGGTGCCGTGCCCGCCGATCCACTTGGTCGCCGAGGCCACGACGATGTCGGCGCCGTGCTCGATCGGGCGCACGATGTAGCCGGCCGCGCCGAAGGTGTTGTCGACGATCAGGGGGATGCCGTTCTCGTGGGCGATCTTGGCGATGGCCTCGAAGTCGGGGATCGAGAAGCTCGGGTTGCCGATGCTTTCGACGTAGATGGCCTTGGTCTTCTCGTCGATGGCGGCGCGGAAGTTCTCGGGCGTGTCGCCGTCGACGAATTTGACGCCGATGCCGAGGCGGGGCAGGGCGACCTTGAACTGGTTGTAGGTGCCGCCGTACAGGTGGCTGCTGGCGACGATGTTGTCGCCGGCCTGCGCGACGGTGGTGATGGCGAGGAACTGCGCAGCCTGCCCGGAACTGGTGGCGACCGCCGCGACGCCGCCTTCGAGCGCGGCGATGCGCTGCTCGAAGACGTCGGTCGTCGGGTTCATGATGCGCGTGTAGATGTTGCCGAACTCCTTCAGCGCGAACAGCTTGGCGCCGTGGTCGGCGTTGTCGAAGGTGTAGGAGGTGGTCTGGTAGATCGGCACGGCGCGCGCGTTGGTTCCCGGCGCCGGCGACTGGCCGGCATGCACTTGCAGCGTTTCGTAGCGGTAGTTGGCTTTGCGGTCGGTCACGGTTGGCTTCCCTTCGGTTGATGTGATGGCGGTGGTGCGCTGCGGCGCGTCCTTGCGCAAGGCGCGCCGGACGTTGGCGAGAACCTGTTCGAGGCGGCTCACGATTCGCTCCCCTTGCGCTCGTCGCGCGGCAGCGGGTTGAGCACGGCGGCGACGAGAACCGCGAGGGCGAGCAAGGCGATCAGGGTCGATAGAAAATCCATGTACGGCGCTCCATGCGGTTGTCGTTGGCTGGCAAGGTAGCAAGCGGGCGCGGCTTTCCGAACGAAGAAAAACGCATGTGCATATTCGGTCGCGGCGAATTTGCTTAGACGCAAACGAGTGGCGCGCGCGGGCGTCGCGATATGGGAAAATCGGCACTCCCGCATCCCCGCCGTCTCCACATCTCCCCATCCCACCGCGAGAAAACGTCAATGAAACTTTCCCCGCTCAGGTGCGCGCTCCTCGTCCTCGCCGGTGCAGCCGCCGGCTTCGCGGCCCCGGCCGCGCACGCCGGCAAGACGCTGGATGCCGTGCGCCAGCACGGCCGCGTCGTGTGCGGCGTGAGCACCGGGCTGCCCGGCTTTTCAGCCGTGGACAGCAAGGGCAACTGGGTCGGCCTCGACACCGACGTCTGTCGGGCGCTCGCCGCCGCCGTGCTCGGCGACGCGGGCAAGGTCAAATGGACGCCGCTCAACTCGCAGCAGCGCTTCACGCCGCTGCAGGCGGGCGAGATCGACGTGCTCTCGCGCAACACGACCTGGACGCTGACGCGCGACGCCTCGATGGGCCTGCATTTCGCCGCCGTCACCTACTACGACGGGCAGGGGTTCATGGTGGCGAAGAAGTCGAAGGTGACGAACGTCAAGCAACTCAAGGGCGCCGAAATCTGCGTGCAGTCGGGGACGACGACCGAGAAGAACCTCACCGACTATTTCCGCGCGCAGGGGATGAAGGCCAAGCCGGTCGTCTTCGAGAGCTACGAGGCCTCGCTCAAGGCCTTCTTCTCGGGCCGTTGCCAGGCGTACACGACCGACGTTTCCAGCCTCGCGGCGATCCGCGACAAGGAAGTGAAGAACCCGGACGACTACGCGATCCTGCCCGAGCTGATTTCCAAGGAGCCGCTCGGGCCGGCCGTGCGGCGCGGCGACGACGAGTGGTTCGCGATCGTCAAATGGGTGGTTTACGCGCTGATCGAGGCCGAGGAACTGGGCGTCACGCAGGCCAACGCCGAAAGTCTGAAGCGCAGTGCGAATCCCGCCGTGCAGCGCCTGCTCGGAGGCGCCGAGGACATGGGCCGCCTGCTTGGGCTGGATAAGGAGTGGGCGTATCGCGCGATCCGCGCGGTCGGCAACTACGGTGAAATCTTCGACCGCAACCTCGGCGCCAACTCGCCGCTCAAGCTGCCGCGCGGCAGCAACCAGCTGTGGACCAAGGGCGGTCTGATGTATGCGCCGCCGATTCGCTGAAGCGGGCCGGCGCGCCTTTCTCTGGCAGGCGCTGGCGGTCGGCCTGCTGTTGCTCGGCGGCTGGTGGGTGGCCGGGCGCGTCGAGGGCGAGCTGGCGGCGCGCGGCATCCGCAGCGGCTTCGGCTTCCTGCTGCAGCCGGCCGGTTTCGAGATCGGCGAAAGCCTGTTCGACTTTCACGCCGGCCTCGCCTACTGGCAGGCCTTCCTCGTCGGCTTCGCCAACACCTTGCGCGTCGCTCTCCCCGGCCTGCTGCTGGCGACCGTGCTCGGCGCGCTGATCGGCTTCGCCCGCCTCTCGCCCAACTTCCTGCTGCGCGCGCTGGGCACGGCCTACGTCGAAGTCTTCCGCAACGTGCCGCTGCTGCTGCAGCTGCTGACCTGGTATTTCCTGCTCACCGAGAAGCTGCCGCCGGTCGCCGACGCCGTCGAGTTCCTGCCCGGCTTCTTCCTGAGCAAGAGCGGGCTGGCGTTTCCGCTGCCGGCCTTCGCCGTCGCCGCCGGCGAGCTCGCGTGGCCGCAGCGCGGCCTGCTGAACATCGAGGGCGGCGCGACGGTGACGCCCGAATACCTCGCCGTGCTGCTCGGCCTCGCCGCCTATTCGGCGGCGTATCTCGCCGAGATCGTGCGCGCCGGCATCCTCTCGGTGTCGCGTGGGCAGGTCGAGGCGGCCGCCGCGCTCGGCCTCACGGCGCGCCAGCGTATGCGCTGGGTGGTGCTGCCGCAGGCGCTGCGCCTGATCGTGCCGCCGGCCGGCAACCAGTACCTCAACCTGACGAAGAATTCCTCGCTCGCCGTCGTCGTCGGCTATCCCGATCTGGTGTCGGTCGCCAACACGACGCTCAACCAGACCGGGCAGGCGGTCGAGTGCATCGCCATCCTGATCGCCGTCTACCTCGCGCTGTCGCTGGCGACGGCCGCGCTGCTCGCGCTCTACAACGCCCGTCTGCTGCGGCGGGGGAGCGCGGCATGATCGCCTGGCTGCGCGGCAATCTGTTCTCCGGCTGGGCGAGCGGGCTGGCGACGCTCCTCGTTTGCGCCGGCGCCGCCGCGCTGCTGCCGGACCTGCTGCGCTGGGGCGCGACGCACGCCGTTTTCGCGCCCGACGCCGAACAGTGCCGCGCGCTCGACGGCGCCGGCGCCTGCTGGGGCGTGATCGCCGAGAAATACCGCCTCGTCCTGTTCGGCCGCTATCCCCACGCCGAGCACTGGCGGCCGGCGCTGGCGACGGCGCTGGTGCTCGCGGTCCTCGCCGGATTCCTGCTGCTCCCGCGCGCCGGGCGCTTCTTCCTGGGGCGTGCCGTGCCGCTCGCGGCGTTCGCGGCGTTTGGCATCGCGGCGCTGGCCGGCGCGCTCTTTCTGATGGCCGGCGGCGCGCTCGGCCTGGCGGCGGTCGATACCTCGCGCTGGGGCGGTCTGCCGCTGACGCTGCTGCTCGCGCTCGGCGCCGTCGTCGGCGCGCTGCCCGGCGGCATCCTGCTCGCGCTCGGGCGGCGTTCGAGCTTGCCGGCCATCCGCGCGCTGTGCGCCGTCTATATCGAGCTGGTGCGCGGCCTGCCGCTGATCCCGGTGCTCTTCATGGCGGCCTTCCTGTTTCCGCTCTTCCTGCCGCGCGGCCTCGGCGCCGACGTGCTGCTGCGCGTGCTCGTCGCGCTGATTCTGTTCGCCGCCGCGCATCTCGCCGAGGTCGTGCGCGGCGGGCTGCAGTCGGTGCCGCAGGGGCAGTACGACACGGCGCGCGCGCTCGGTTTCACGCCCTGGCAGGTGCAGCGCTACATCATCCTGCCGCAGGCGCTGCGCGCCGCGCTGCCGGCGCTGACCAACAGCTTCATCGCGGTGTTCAAGGACGTTTCGCTGGTCACCGTGGTCAGCCTCTACGAACTGACCGGCGCGCTCCAGCTGGCGCTCGCCGGCGACGCCGACTGGCGCCCGTACTTCCTCGAAGGCTACCTGTTCATCGGCGCGATCTACTGGGCCGGCTGCTTCGCGCTGTCGCGCTGGAGCGCGCGGATGGAGGCGCGCTAGCCGCGCCCCGGCGCTTCCGTCCGGATCGTCCGGATCATCCGGGGCGTCCGCATGGTTCGTATGCTACGCCTTTCCGGCGGCGCGCCGCACAGGGAGCGGGGCGGGAAGAAGCAGCGCACGGCGCATCGAAAACGAGAGAAACGAAAAGGAAAAGGAAATGCCCGAAGGACCCGAAATTCGCCGCGTGTCGGATGCCCTGAACCAGACCATCGCGGGACGGCCGCTGACCGATGTGTGGTTCGCGTTCGATCATCTGCAAGCCTACCGGCCGCGCCTGCTGGGCGCCGAGGTGCTGCGCATCGAGCCGCGCGGCAAGGCGCTGCTGACCCATTTTTCGAGTGGGCTGACGCTGTACAGCCACAATCAGCTGTACGGGCGCTGGGTGACCGCACGGCCCGGCGAGCTTCCGCCGTCCGCGCGGACGCCGCGCGTCCGGCTCGAAACCGCCGCGGCGACGGCGGTGCTCTACAGCGCGTCGGACATCGAACTCTGGCCCAGCGCCGACATCGAGTCGCATCCCTTCCTGCAGCGCATCGGCCCCGACGTGCTGAGCGACGGACTCGATGCGCAAACCGTGCTCGCCCGCCTGCGGCAGCCGGATTTCGCCCGCCGGCGGCTGGGCGCGCTGCTGCTCGATCAGGCATTCCTGGCCGGGCTCGGCAACTATCTGCGCGCCGAAATCCTCTGGTCCGCGCGCCTGAGCCCGGAGCGCAGACCGGCCCATCTCCCGACCGAGGCGCTGGCAGCGCTCGCCGGCGCGATCGTCGACGTGCCGCGGCTTTCCTACGCCACGCGCGGCGCGATCGAGAAAGTGCAGCATCACGATGCGGCGTTCGAGTTCCACGTCTTCAAGCGCGAAGGCGACGCCTGCACGCGCTGCGGAACGACGATCCGGCGGATTGCCGATGCGTCGCGGCCGCTTTATTTTTGTCCGGTCTGCCAGGCGTAGCCCGTTTTTCAGAAAGCCGACGCGGGGCGCTGCAAGCCGGTTTGCCCGTCCTGGAGCGGGGGGCCGCGCCCGGCCGCACATTCGTCCATCCGGCCGCGCGTCCGCCAATGCCCTTCGCGGCGGGGAAGGGCGCTCCTTTCTGACTGCGGAAAAGGCCGGGGCAGACTCCGCCAACAGGTCTTTTCCGGATATCCCTTTGGTATCTTCGGCCTGTCATGACAGGCTATATCCTTATCGAAACATAGTCGTTTGGGCGGCTTGCCCCGCCTGCTAACTTTGTTTCTCCCGAATTTGGTGCCGCGCTGCAAGGCAGTTTTCTTTCTGCCGCAGGCGGCGTCCTCGACCCGTATCGGACGGGTTTTCCACAGGAGAAGATCATGAGTTTGCATCGCAAGCTGTTCCGCCTCGCCGGCCTGGCAGCCGCCCTCGCCGTTGGAAGCGCGCAGGCCGAAACCATCCGGGTCGCCATCGGCACCCAGGACACGACGATCAATTGCGCGACCGGCGGCCTCCTCGTGCGCGAACTCAAGCTGCTCGAAAAATATCTGCCGCGCGACGGAAAGTACAAGGATGCGCAGTACGACATCCAATGGAAGAACTTCACTTCCGGCGCGCCGCTGACCAACGAGATGGTCGCCGGCAAGCTCGATATCGGTTCGATGGCCGACTTCCCCGGTTCGCTCAACGGCGCCGCTTTCGAGAAGGCGGGCAAGAAGAGCCTGTTCATCAACGTGCTGTCGGGCAGCACCATCGGCTCCGGCAACGGCATCGTCGTGCCGAAGGCGTCGAGCGCGCAATCGCTCGCCGATCTCAAGGGCAAGACGATCTCGGTGCCCTTCGCATCCACTGCGCACGGCCTTCTGTTGCGCGCGGTCAAGGCGCAAGGCTGGGACCCGGAAAAGGACGTGAACATCGTCACGCAGTCGCCCGAAGTGGCCGGCTCCGCCCTGCAGAGCAACAAGATCGACGCGCACGCCGATTTCGTTCCCTTCGCCGAGCTGTTCCCGCATCGCGGCTTCGCGCGCAAGATCTACGACGGTTCGCAGGCCAACGCGCCGACCTTCCACGGCTCGCTGGTCGACGCCGAGTTCGCGAAAAAATATCCGGAGATCGTCACCGCCTTTCTGCGGGCCGCGCTGGAGGCGGACCGCCTGTTCGCCGCCGAGCCCGAGAAGTACAGCGAACTGATCGCCAAAGTGACCGGTATCGAGGCCGAGGTGAATTACCTGTTCCACGGTCCGCACGGCCTGCAGACCCGTGATCTGACCTGGAAGCCCGAGTACCGTCAGGCGGTCAAGACCTCGATCGAGACGCTCAAGCTGCTCAAGCGGACCGATGCCGATCTCGACGTCGCCAGCTTCATCGACGACCAGTACATCCGCGCCGCGTTCAAGCTGGCCGGCGCTGACTACGAGGCGCGTCTGAAGAGCTACGTAAAACAGCCGCTGGTCACCAAGGACGCGGCCACCGGCAAGCCGATCGGCGACACCTCGCGCCTGCTGTCGCTGTGGATAGAGGGCGAGCCGCTGGTGCGTCACTACGCGACGCCGGAGTCGGCCTTTGCCGAACTCGCCGCTCTCGAAAAGGCGGGCAGAAAGCTGCGCGTCGCCTATGCCCACGATCGCGGCAACGGCATCAAGCTGTTCGCCGGCGACGCTTGGTTCGTGAGCGCCGGCAAGGGCGAGTTGAGCGCCTTCCTGCTCAAGGACGCCGCCGAAGCCTGGGCGAAGCAGAACAAGGGCAGGGTGCTCGACTTCGCGGCGGCCAAGAGCCTCGCGGCACGCTAGGCGGATGCGTCGATGAGCACGATCAGGCTCCTGCCGGGCACCGGCTTCGTCGCCGCGCTGCGCACCCCCTTCGGCTTCGCCGCCGGAGGCGGGCGGAGCGGGCGCCTGCTGCTGCGGCTGCTTTCGATCGCGGCCTGCGCGGCCGCCTGGCAATGGGCGTCGGCCAAGCACGTCGACCTCGGCGTTGTGACCTTCCGCAACGTCCCCGCGCCCAGCGAGGCGCTGGCCGCCCTGTGGTCGCTGCTGCAGTCGCCGAAGCTGCTGCAGCACCTGTCGAGCAGCGTCGCCCGGGTATTCAGCGGTTTCGTCGGTGCCGCCCTGGTCGGCATCCTGCTCGGTCTCGTCATCGGCCGCTCGCGCTGGGCGGAGGACATCCTCCTGCCGCCGCTCGAAGTGCTGCGGCCAATCCCCGCCGTGGCCTGGATTCCACTGGCGATCCTGATGTTTCCTTCATCCGAGGTGTCGATGGTCTTCATCACCTTCATCGGTGCGCTGTTTCCCATCCTGCTCAACACCGTTCACGGCGTCGAGGGCGTCGATCCGCGTCTGATCGCCTCGGCCCGCAGCCTGGGCAGCGGACGTCGCGCGGTGTTCGCTGAAGTGATCCTGCCCGGTGCGGCACCGAGCATCGTCACCGGTCTGTCGATCGGCATGGGGACGTCGTGGTTCTGCCTCGTCACCGCCGAGATGATCTCCGGCCAGTTCGGCATCGGCTACTACACCTGGGCCTCCTACACCATCCAGAACTACGATCAGATCGTCGTCGGCATGCTCTTTATCGGCATCTTCGGCATGGGTAGCAGCGCGCTCGTACGGAAGCTCGGCAACGCGCTGATGCCCTGGTATCTGCCGCAAGGGAGAAAATCGTGAGCGCCGCCATCCAGGTCGCGCAAGGCAGTATCGAGATCGAGCACCTGCACATTGATCTCGGGACGGGCGGGAAGCGCTTCGAAGCCCTGCAGGACGTTTCCTTCACGGTCGCCGCCGGCGAGTTCGTCTGTCTGCTCGGCCCCTCGGGCTGCGGTAAGTCGACACTGCTCGGCGCGCTGGCCGGGCATCTGCAGGCGAGCCGGGGCGGCATCCGGGTCGACGGCCGGCCGGTTGCCGGTCCGCATCCGGAACGCGCCCTGGTCTTCCAGCAGCACACCCTGTTTCCTTGGCAGCGCGTGGTCGACAACGTCGCCTTCGGTCTCAAAATGAAAGGCGTGCCGCGCGACGAGCGCCGGCGCCGGGCGCGCGAACTGCTCGCGCTGGTCGGCCTAGAAGGTTTCGATCGCCACTATCCGGCCCAGCTTTCGGGCGGCATGCAGCAGCGCGTCGAAATCGCCCGCGTGCTAATCAACAATCCGCGCGTCATGCTGATGGACGAACCCTTCGGCGCGCTCGATGCGCAGACGCGACTGATGATGCAGGAGCACCTGCTCGACGTGTGGTCGCGCGTCCGCACGACCATCGTCTTCATCACGCACGACATCGACGAGGCGCTTTTCCTCGCCGACCGCATCCTCGTCATGAGCCCGCACCCGGGGCGCATCGTCGAGGAAATCCGCCTCGACTTCGAGCGGCCGCGCGATGCCCGTCTCGTCACCTCGGCACGTTTCACGGCGCTCAAGCGGCACTGCCTCGACCTCCTGCATCCGGACGGCAGGCATCCGGTGCACCGGGAGCGTCTCAGCCCGCTCGGCGACGTCGCAGTTCGCGGCCTGCGCTTCGCCGTCTGACGCGCCATGAAATCCCCCATCGACAACGTGGCGGGCGCGCCGGCGAATGTGCGTCATCCGCTTCCGCTCTATGCCCAGATCAAGGCCTCCCTGCGCGACAGAATCATCGACGGCAGCTATGGGCAGCATGCGCGCCTGCCTTCCGAAAGCGCGTTGATGGCCGCGTTCGGCGTCAGCCGCATCACGGTACGCCAGGCGCTGAGCGATCTCGAAAACGAGCAGCTGATCTTCAAGGTGCCGGGCAAAGGATCGTTTGTGGCGAAGCTGCGGCCGTTCCAGCAGATGGCCCGCCTGCAGGGCTTCGGCGAGGCGATGCTGAAGCTGGGCATCACCGTCACCAACCGCGTTCTCGGCCTCTCCACGGTGGCCGCCGACGCGCATGTCGCGGGCCGCTTGCAGGTGCCCGAGGGCAGCCCGCTGACCGCGATCCGCCGCGTGCGTTTCACCGACGGCGAACCGATTTCGCTGGAAATCACCTATGTCCGCCGGGTGCTCGGAGAGCGCCTGGCGCGCGAGGACCTGGCGACCCGCGACATCTTCGCGATCATCGAAAACGACTATGGCATCCCGCTCGGCCACGCCGATCTCGCGATCGATGCGACGCAGGCCGACGCCGGGCTGGCCCGCCAGCTGGGCGTTGCTATCGGGGCGCCGATCTTGCGCGCCGAACGCCTGACCTGGACGAAGGACGGGACGCCGATCGATTTCGAATATCTCCACTACCGGGGCGAGTCGTTCAGCTTCCAGCTGCGCGCCGAGCGCGGCTAGCGCCCCGGCCATCGAACGTAAAGGAAAAAAACATGGACACCAGAAACATCGAGGTCGACATCCTCGTCATCGGCGGCGGTACCGCCGGCCCGCTGGCGGCGATCAAGGCTCGCCAGAAGGCGCCGCATCTGAAGGTGCTGCTGCTCGACAAGGCCAACGTCAAGCGTGCCGGCGCCATCGCAGAAGGCATGGACAGCGTGAACAACGCCGTCATTCCCGGCTTCGCGACGCCCGAGCAGTACGTCAAGGAAATCACCATCGCCAACGACGGCATCGTCAACCAGGCGACGATCAACGCCTACGCGACGCGCAGCTACGACATGATCAAGGAGCTCGACGGCTGGGGCGTCAAGTTCGAGAAGGACGAAACCGGCGACTACGCCGTGAAGAAGGTGCATCACCTCGGTTCCTACGTGCTGCCGATGCCCGAGGGCTACGACGTCAAGAAGGTGATCTTCCGCCAGCTGCGCAAGGCAGGCGTCGAGATCAGCAACCGGCTGGTGACGACGCGCCTGCTGGTCGGTGCCGACGGGCGCATCGCCGGCGCCATGGCGCTCGACTCGCGCAGCGGCGAGTTCGTCGTCATCCGCGCCAAGGCCGTCGTGCTGTGCACCGGCGCGGCCGGCCGCCTCGGGCTGCCGAGTTCGGGCTACCTGTTCGGCACCTACGAGAACCCGACCAACGCCGGCGACGGCTACAGCATGGCCTACCACGCGGGCGCCGAGCTGTCCGGCCTCGAATGCTTCCAGATCAACCCCTTGATCAAGGACTACAACGGCCCGGCCTGCGCCTACGTGACCGGCCCCTTCGGCGGCTACACGGTGAACGCCAAGGGCGAGCGCTTCATCAAGAGCGATTACTGGAGCGGCCAGATGATCCTCGAATTCTGGCGCGAGCTCGAAGGCGGCAACGGCCCGGTCTTCCTCAAGCTCGACCATCTGGCCGACGAGACGGTGACGAAGATCGAGAATGTCCTGCACGTCACCGAACGACCGACGCGCGGGCTCTTCCACGAGGGTCGGGGCGTCGACTACCGCAAGGACATGGTCGAGATGCACATTTCGGAAATCGGCTTGTGCGGCGGCCACAGCGCTTCCGGCGTGTGGGTCGACGAGAACGCGCGCACGACGGTGCCCGGCCTCTACGCGGCCGGCGACCTGTGCAACGTGGCGCACAACTACATGCTCGGCGCCTTCGTGTTCGGCAAGATCGCCGGCGAGGACGCGGTCGACTACGTCGCCGGCAAGGAGCACGCGGCGGTCGACGCGGCACAGATCGAGGCCGAGCGCGCGCGCATTTTCGCGCCGCTGCTGCGCGCCGAGGGCATCCCGCCGACGCAGGTCGAGTACAAGCTGCGGCGCATGGTGAACGACTATCTGCAGCCGCCCAAGGTGACGAGAAAGATGGAGATCGGCCTCCGGCGCTTCGCCGAAATCCGCGAAGACCTTGCGCGCATCAAGGCGAGCAACCCGCACGAACTGATGCGCGCCGCCGAAGTGGCGGCCATCCTCGACTGCGCCGAGCTGGCCGCCAGCGCCTCGCTGTTCCGCAAGGAGAGCCGCTGGGGCCTGTACCACTACCGCACCGACCACGAGGCGCGCAACGACGCGGAGTGGTTCGTCTTCGTCGAGGTCAGGAAGGGCGCCGACGGGCGTCCCGAGTGCTTCACGCGGCCGGTGCCGCCCTATATCTACCCGATCGGCGAGGCCGAGCGCGACGCCTACGACAGCCTGCGCGTCGAAGCACCGGCAACGCTGGCCGCCTGAGGAGACGAATAGCCATGACCGCGATCGTCAATCAAAGCGTCGTTTCCGTCATCGTCGAGCACGACAAGTGCATCGCCGACAAGGGCTGCCGCATTTGCATCGATGTCTGTCCGACCGACATCCTGGCGCTCGACGCCAGCGACGGGAAGGTCCGGATGGTTTACGACGAATGCTGGTACTGCCTGCCGTGCCAGCACGACTGCCCGACCGGCGCGATCCGCGTCGAAATTCCCTACCTGCTGCGCTGAGGCCGCGATGATCACGACGAGCTACGATCCCGCGATCGCCACGCTGCTGCCGCAGCTTACCCATGCCGACCCGGCCGTGCGGCGCATCGCGCTGATCGGCATCGCCGACTACGCGGACGAGTACCCGGAACTCTTCGTCGAAGGCAGCCGCGACGCCGACGCCGGCGTCCGCCTCGAAGCGGCGCGCGCGCTCGAAGGCAGCGCCGACGCCGGGGCCGTCGACGCCTTGGTCGATCTGCTCGGCGACGACGACGCGCGGGTCCGCGAGGCCGCCGCCGTTTCCCTCGCCGAAATCCAGGACGCGGCCGCCGCGCCCGTCCTGCTGCGGCGTCTTGCCGGCGCCGCGCCGGATGCGCGCGCCGGCATCCTCGCCGGTTTGCGCAAGCTGCGCCATGCGCCGGCGCTGGCGCCGGCGCTGGCCAGCCTCGACGATGCCGCGGCCGCCGTGCGCCGCGAAGCGGTCGGCGTGCTCGGCTACCTGAAGGACGCGCGGGCGTTGCCGCAACTCGCGCGGCGCGCGGCGGAAGATCCCGAAGCCTCGATCCGCCAGGCGGCCGCCGGCGCCCTGGCCTACGCGAGCGGCGATGCCGTCCCCGATACGGTCGTGCCGGCGCTGCTGCGCGCGCTGCGCGATCCGGACTGGCAGGTCCGCCAGGAAGCCGCCGTCACGCTCGGCAAGCTGCAACCGCCGGAGGCTGTCGACGGGCTGCTGGCCGCGCTGGCAGATACGGCCTGGGAAGTCCGCCTGCAGGCGGCCAGGGTGCTCGGCCTGTTGCGCGAGGCGAGGGCGGTACCCGGTCTCGTCGACGCCCTCGGGCATCCGGTCGTCAATCTGCGCAAGGAAGCCGCCGGTGCGCTCGGCGTGATAGGCAACCGCGCCGCGCTGGCCGCGCTGACCGCCGCGCTCGACGACCCCGACGTCGACGTGCGCAAGACCGCTGCGCGCTACTTGGGCTGAGCGCGCAGCGCCGTTCGGAAATGCGTCCGTCCGCCTCTTCCGTCCCAGCCATCCGGCATCGCCTGCAGGCCTTCGGCGACGGGCTGAAGCGCCGCCAGGACGTCGTGCGCGGCATCCAGTGGGGTGTCGTCGCGCTCTACGCCTTCCTGCTCGTCGCGCCGGTCGCCGCGCCAAATGGTGTCCTCTCCGGGCTGGCGCGCTTTTCCGAGGCGCTGTTCTGGGGCGTCTGGTGGCCCGGCGTCATCCTCGCCACGCTGCTCTTCGGACAGTTCTGGTGCGGCCTGCTGTGCCCGGACGGCACGCTGACCGAGTTCGCCAGCCGGCGCGGGCGCGGCGGCAAGATCCCGCCGTGGCTGCGCCGGGCCGGCTGGCCGCTGCTCGGCTTCGCCTGGCTCACCGTCTGCGAGCAGCTGACCGCCGCCCATCATTCGCCGCGCGCGACCCTGCTGCTGCTCGGCGGCGCCAGCCTGCTGGCCCTGCTCACCGGCCTGCTGGTCGGACGCGGCAAACGCGTCTGGTGCCGCTATCTGTGCCCGCTTTCCGCCGTCTTCTCGCTGCTCTCGCGCTATGCCGTCCTGCACTTCCGCGTCGACCGCGCGGTATGGGACGCCGCGCCCCGGCAGCCGGGAAATAGCGTGGACTGCCCGCTTCTGCTCGACGTGAGGCGCCTGCGCAGCAATGAAAAATGCAGCATGTGCGGGCGCTGCAGCGGGCACCGGGGCGCCGTGCGCCTCGCCCTGCGCGCGCCGGGGAGCGAGATCGCCGCGCTCGCCGGAGGAGAGGGCGATCCCCGGCGCTGGGAAGCGCTGGCCATTGTCTTCGGCCTCGTCGGTCTGTGCTACGGCGCGCTGCACTGGCGCGGCAGCGTCTGGCATGCGGCCCTGCTAGCGCTGCCGGCACCCGGCGGCGTATCGGCCGCGTGGGCGGTGGGCGCCGCATTGCTTGCGATACTGCTCCCGGCCGCAGTCATCGGCGGCTCGCTGTCGCTGGCGCTGCTGGCTGTCGGCGGTACGCAGGAACGCGCCGTGCGTCTCGCCTACGGACTGATTCCGCTGGCCGGCGTCGGGCTTCTGCTCGGCTCGCTCGAGTATTCGCTCGCCATTCTCGAACGGGAAGGCGTGCGGGTCGCGCAGCTGCTGCCTGCGCTGCGCGCACTCATTCTGGCTCCGGCGCTGTTCTGGAGCGCACGCCTGGGCTGGCTCCAGCTGCGCGCCGATGTGCCGGGAAGGCTCCTCCCGGGTGCTGCGCTGGCCATCCATTCGGCGACGCTGATCCTGCTCGCCGCCTGCTACCAGTTCGCGCCGTCGGCGCTTTGAACGCTTCGGTTTCATGACTTTCGCTTATCTGAATGCTCCGTCGCCGACCCGCCGTCGAAGAAATATGCATCTGCATTTTTCTTCGTTGTCGCGGGCGGGGGCCTCGCTTAGATTGCTTGCAGCCAGGGGCTTCTCCTCAATGCGCTCTCATTTTTTCAACCTTCCTTTTCAGGAGTACCGGATGTCCATCGCAGCCATCAACGCCCGCAACCAGTTCCGCGGCAGGATCAAGGAAATTATTCACGGCCCGGTGGTTTCGGAGGTCGACGTCGAAACGCCGGCCGGCATCATTACCGCCGTCATCACCACGCGTTCGATCAAGGACCTGGAACTGGGCCTCGGCAGCGAGGTGTTGGCGCTGGTCAAGGCCACCGAGGTGTCGATCGCCAAACTGTAGATGCAAGCCACGGGGCCGTGAATTTTCGGCTGTGCGCCGCAAAGGGGGGCATCAACAGGCCTCGCTTCGCCGCTATCGCTTCTTCCCGGTCCGGATCGTCGTCGACGCGATGTGTCTGCGCCGACGGTTCTCTGCCCGCTCGACGCTCGGCGCGCCGCCCTTTATCATCCGCGCCTGTCCCGCCGAAGATTCCCCCATGCCTTACCTTCTCGTCGTCACCCTGATCTGGGCTTTTTCCTTCAGCCTGATCGGCGAATACCTGGCCGGCCGGGTCGATAGCGATTTCGCCGTGCTCTTCCGCGTCGCCGTCGCGGCGCTGGTGTTCGTTCCCTTCACCCTGTGGCGCGGCCTGCCGAAACGCTTGCTCGGCGGACTCTGGCTGGCCGGGGCGCTGCAGTTCGGCGTCACCTATCTGTGCCTGTACCGGAGTTTTACGGTGCTGACCGTGCCGGAGGTGCTGCTGTTCACCGTGCTCACGCCGATCTACGTGACCCTGCTCGACGATGCGCTGGCGCGCCGCTTCAATCCGTGGGCGCTGGTCGCCGCGCTGGTGGCGGTCGGCGGCGGGGTGATCATCCGCTTCGAGCGACTGGAGGGCGATTACCTGCTCGGCTTCCTGCTGCTGCAGCTGGCCAACGCAACCTTCGCCGCCGGGCAGGTGCTGTGCCGCCGGCTGCTCGCGCGCTATCCGACGCCGCAGCCGCTGTACCGCTATTTCGGCCACTTCTTCCTCGGCGCGCTGCTGCTCGCGGTTCCGTCCTTCCTGCTCTTCGGCAACGCCGGCCGTTTGCCGCAGACCGCCGTGCAGTGGGGCGTGCTGGTCTGGATGGGGCTGTTCGCCACGGCGCTCGGCATGTTCTGGTGGGTCAAGGGCAGCGTGCGCGTGGACGCCGGGACGCTGGCGGTGATGAACGAACTGCACGTGCCGGCCGGGCTGCTGGTCAATCTGCTGATCTGGAACCGCGACGCCGATCTGCCGCGCATCGCGCTCGGCGGGGCGGTGATCCTCGCCTCGCTGTGGCTCAACCGCCTCGGGCGCGCGCCGCGCGGCCCCGGCGGACCGTCCTTCGCGCTCAGTCGGCGCGCGCGCTGAGTTCGGGCGCCGGCCGCGCGGACGGGGCGCCGACCGAGGTGGCCTGCGTCACGTTGCTGCCCGGCGGCACGCTGTGCGTCAGCCAGACGTTGCCGCCGATGCTCGATCCGCGGCCGATGACGATGCGCCCGAGCACGGTGGCGCCGGCGTAGATCACGACGTCGTCCTCGACGATAGGATGGCGCGCGCCGCCCTTCGCGAGATGGCCTTCGGCGTCGGTCGGGAAGCGTTTGGCGCCCAGCGTCACGGCCTGATAGAGGCGCACGCGCCGGCCGATCACGGCGGTTTCGCCGATCACCACGCCGGTGCCGTGGTCGATGAAGAAGCTGCCGCCGATTTCGGCGCCCGGATGGATGTCGATGCCGCTCGTCGAATGCGCGATGTCGGCGATCAGGCGGGCGAGGAAGGGCGCGCCGAGCCGATACAGCGCGTGCGCCAGCCGGTGGTTGATGATCGCGACCATGCCCGGATAGCAGAGCAGGATCTCGGCGTAGCTGGTCGCCGCCGGGTCGCCCTGGTAGGCCGCGTGCAGGTCGCTCACCAGCAGGGCGCGGATGTCCGGCAGCTGCGCGGCGAAGGCGCGGGTGATCGCGATGGCCTTCTCGTGCAGCGCGGCGTCGTTCCCGGCGTCGGCGCTGGAAGCGAAGAAGAGGCCGCGCCGCACCTGTTCGGCGAGATCGGTGAGCGCGCTGTTCAGGGTGTTGCCGACGAAATAGTCGACGCTCTCATCGGTCAGGTCGCGGTGTCCGTAGTGGGTCGGAAACAGCGCGCTGGCCAGCCCCTCGACGATCTGCGCGAGCATTTCGCGCGACGGCAGTTCGCGGATGCGTCCGCGGTGCCGGACGCTGTGCGTGGTTTCGCGCGAAGTGCGCAGCGCGCCGACGAGCGCGGCGAGGTCCCAGTGCGGGTGGAGGCTTTCACTGTTGCGGAGCGGTCGAAGGTGCATGGTTTCGCGGTCGGCTGTCGGGTGAAGGGGAGGGCCCATGAAATCTATCAGCCGCGCGCCGCCCGGCGAACGACGGGATTCCTCTATCCATATCCGCGCGCCGAATAAGCGCAATAAGCGCGGGCCTCCGCCGGAGCGTGCCGTTCCCTGCCGCCGCGCTTATGCCTTGCGGCGGATAAGCTACTGAAAACAAGATCGTTCCGGCGCGCCGGCTTTCCCCTTATCGTGTCCTTCAAGGCGCCGTCCGTGCGCCGCCGCATAATCTTTCCGAAGGCCCCGACCATGCCGCTCACCGATTTCGTCCGCTATCTCAACGCGCAGCATCCGCTGCCGGCTTCCGGCCTGCGCTCGACGACGCCTTTCGTCTCCGAGGACGGGCGCGTCTGCGTGCATTTCGCCAACCTGCGTCTCGAATCGGCCTACGCGCCCATCGTCGACACGGCCAGCGGGGAACTGCGCGGGCACGCCGCCGAATTGCACGCCGTCGGCCTGCGCACCCGCCAGCCGCTCGGCGCCGACGCCGTCTTCGTGCTGCCCAGCGACGACGAGGAATTCGTCTATCTCGACCGCCTGGTGCGAACGCTGCACGCGCTCAACTACCTCACCTATCTGAACCGCCACTCGCGCGGCAAGCTGCTGCTCAAGGTGCATCCGCGCCACGTGGCGAGCGTGGCGGCCGACCACGGCCTCGCCTTCGAGGAGATCCTGCGCGCTTGCGGCCTGCTGCCGGAGCAGATCACGCTGGAACTGGAGATCGGCGAGATCGCCGACACAGGAGAAGCGAACGGCAACACGGTGGGCGGCGACGAAGCCGCCGCCCACCTCGTGCGCGCCATCGCCAACTACAAGTCGCGCGGCTACGGCATCGCCGTCGGCCGCTTCGGGCGGCGCGCCGGGTCGCTGGAGCGCGATTTCGGCCTGCTGCGGGAAATCCGCCCGGACATCGTCAAGCTCGATCCACTGCTGCTCGCGGCGGAGCAACCGCTGCCGGCGCTGGTCGAGCGCCTGCACGCGCTCGGCGCGCCGGTGATGGTCGAAGGGCTGGATACCGCGCACCTGCGCAAAGACGCGCGCGCCAGCGGCATCGATCTCTTGCAGGTGCATCCGCCGCTGCGCCGCCTGCTGCACGCCGACGTCGGCGGCCCGGCACAGTCGGCGGCGGCCTGAGCGCCGCCGGCCTCGGTCGGCGGGGACGACCTGGAAAGCGCCGAGCGCAACGCGCCGGGCCGCTTTCCGGGTCTTTCGCCGGGTTTTTCGTTTAGCGCGCCGCCTTGGCGAGCGCCTGGTCGATGTCCCACAGGATGTCGTCCAGCGTCTCCAGACCGACCGAGAGGCGGATCAGGTCGGGCGGCACGCCGGCGGCGATCTGCTGCGCTTCGTCCATCTGGCGGTGCGTCGTCGACGCGGGGTGGATGACCAGCGTCTTGGCGTCGCCGACGTTGGCGAGGTGCGAGAGGAACTGCACGCCCTCAATGAACTTCCGCCCGGCCGCGGCGCCGCCCTTGATGCCGAACGAAAGCACGGCACCGGCGCCGCGCGGCAGGTATTTCTGCGCCAGCGCGTGGTACTTGCTCGACGCCAGGCCGGGGTAGTTCACCCATTCGACGCTCGGGTGCGCTTCGAGGAATTTCGCCACCGCCAGCGCGTTCGCGCAGTGCCGCTCCATGCGCAGCGACAGCGTCTCGACGCCCTGCAGCAGCAGGAAGGCGTTGAACGGCGAGAGCGCCGGCCCGAAGGTGCGCAGTCCTTCCATGCGGCATTTGGCGGTGAAGCCGAAGTCGCCGAAGGTTTCAAAGAAGCGCACGCCGTGATAGCCCGGCGACGGTTCGGTCATGCCCGGGAAGTGGCCGTTGCCCCAATTAAATTTCCCCGATTCGACGATGACGCCGCCGAGCGTCGTGCCGTGCCCGCCGAGGAACTTGGTCGCCGAGTGCACGACGACGGCTGCGCCGTGCTCGAAGGGGCGGCACAGCCAGGGCGAGGCGAAGGTGTTGTCGATGAACAGCGGCAGGCCGGCAGCGTCGGCGATGCGCGCGACGCGCTCGATGTCGAGCACGTTGAGCGAGGGATTGCCGAGCGTTTCGGCGTACAGCGCCTTGGTTTTCGGCGTGATCGCGCGGGCGAAGTTTTCCGGGTCGTCGGAGTCGACGAAGACGGTGTCGATGCCGAGCTTGCGGAAGTTCACGTCGAGCTGCGTGTGCGTGCCGCCGTACAGCGTGCGCGCCGCGACGATCTGGTCGCCGGCCTCGACGATGTTGAGCAGGGCGACCATCTGCGCCGCCATGCCGCTCGCCGTGGCGACCGCCGCGCGGCCGCCTTCGAGCGCGGCGATGCGTTCCTCGAGCACGGCGACGGTCGGGTTGGAGAGGCGCGAATAGACGTTGCCGAAGGTCTGCAGGTTGAACAGGCTGGCGGCGTGCTCGGGGCTGTCGAAGACGTAGGAACTTGTCTGGTAGATCGGCACCGCGCGGCTGCCGGTGGCGGCGTCGGGGATCTGGCCGGCGTGCAGGCTCAGGGTGTCGAATCCGAATTGGTGGTCGGCCATGGCGTTTCCTTTCAAACCTTTCAGATGGGCCGGCGGGCGGAGACGATGCCGGTGTTTACGCCCATCCAGTTGAGGCCGCCGAACAGGCGGGCGTATTCGATCTTGACGCAGCGGTCGGCGACCACCGTCAGGCCGGCGGCTTCGGCGACGCGCTGCGCCTCCTCGTTGATCACGCCGATCTGCAGCCACAGCGCCTTGGCGCCGATGGCGACGGCATCGCGCGCGATCGGCACGCAGTCCTGCGGCTTGCGGAAGACGTCGACGAGGTCGACCGGAAAGGGAATCGATTTGAGGTCGGGGTAGCTCGTCTCGCCGAGGATTTCCGGATATTTCGGATTGACCGGGACGATGCGGTAGCCGCGCTGCTGCATGTACTTGGCGGCGAAGTAGCTCGGCCGGTGCCATTCGGCCGAGAGGCCGACGACGGCGATGGTGCGGCTGTCGCGCAGCACGCGGCGCAGGGTGTCGATGTCGTTCATTGGGTGTCTCCCGACGGAGGAAGCGCGGCGATGCGCGTTTCCGATCTTGCGTGATTTCTCGGCGTTCGGCGAGGGCGCGGCCCGGGGCCGGAGCGAAGGGTGGGGCGAAGCCTATCGGTGCGGGCCGGGCGGACGGCTCATCGTGGGCGGCTCATTCCGGATTCCCCGGCCGGAGCGGGCGCCGGCGCAGGTACCGAAGGGCGCGGCGCGGTCGGGGACGGCGCCCGCTGCCCCGCGTCCGGCACGCCCGGGGCGGCGATTGCTCCGCTCGCCGCCAGCGCGTCGAGCAGGCATGCCGCCAGGCCGGCGGCGAATGCACCGACGCGGGCTACGAAAAAACGCAGCGGAGGCGGCGGCCGGCGCCCGGAAACGCCGGGCAAAGACGGCGACCGCGTCATGTCTGCCGCCGCAGCATGCCGGTTTCGTCTACGCGGCGCAGGGCGGCCAGTTCCTCCGTGCTCGGCGCCGGGAGCACATGCGCGTCGGGCGCGACCTTGAGCGCCCAGCCGGTGCTGGCCAGGACTTCGTCGATACTGGCGAACGGGAACCAGCCGGCGAGTTCGAATTCCTTCGTTTCCGGATGCGGGCGCAGGATGCCCAGCGTCGTGACGATGGCCGACGGGCCGCCGCCGACGAAGCCGTAGCGTTCGCGCGCGTCGCCGCCGTCGAGATAGCCGGGGGAGGAGATGTAATCGACCTGCTCGACGAAGCGCTTCTTCTCGTGGCTGACCATGATCACGACGCGTTTCGCGCCGCTGGCGATATCGTTGGCGCCGCCGGCGCCGGTCAGGCGGGTCTTCGGCGGCGTGTATTCGTTGCCGATGGCGCGGCCCCAGATGCCGGTGGTGTTCACGTTGCCGAACTTGTCGACCTGCGCGGCGCCGATCAGGCCGACGTCGCAGCGTCCGGAGGCGACCAGGCAGCCGAGCGCGTCGAGCGCGCTGGTGAAGCTCACCGCGTTGGCCGAGATGCGGTTGCACTCGATGCCCCAGGGCAGGCCGCCGATCGGCGTCGAGCCGTAGACGCCGCCTTCGGTCATGGCGCGCACGTTCGGCGCGTGGCAGGCCTGCGCGAAGTAGCCGGCGAGCATCGAGAGGCCGACGCCGAAGATCGCCAGTTCGCCGTCGCGGATTTCGCGGCCGGCGGCGACGGCCATCATTTCCTGCCGCGTGCAGGGCAGGGGCGGCGTTTCCGCGCGGCGGGCGATGATTTCTGCGCTGGCGCTCATGCGGCCTTCCTTTCCTGTGCGCCGTGTTTTGCGTTGGCGGCGAGCAGCGCCTCGACCTCGGCGCGCGGCTTGATCCACTGGCGATAGGGGTCGAGCAGGAAGCGCGTCGGGCCGTTGTCCAGCCGTTCGATGAGTTCCGGGCCGATCAGCGCCAGGTAGTCGTCAAGGTCGGTATAGTCGTGCACGAACTGTTCGAGATAGCGCGCCGTGCCTTCCTCGCTCGCCAGCCATTCGTTCATCAGGCGCATGTGCGCCTCGTCGGCGTCGTGCACGCCGGGCGAGGCCTGCGGCCAGGCCGAATACGGCCACCACACGACGGCCTCGACGACGATGCCGGGGATGCGCACGAGGTTGGGGTACTGGCGCATGCAGGCGGTATCGACGATGTGGTCGGCGATCAGCACGACCTTCTTCGCCGCCCGCGACAGCTCGAAGCGGCTCCATTCGGTGCCGATCATGATCGCGTTGCCTTCGACGTCGGCCAGCGTCACGTGGATCGCCGCGAGGTCCGGCGCGAGCGGCGAGAAAGCGCCGAGCGTGCGCCCGGAAAACGGATCGGTGATCTGCGGAATCTTGCCGGCCGCGCCTTGCGGCGCGAAGCCGCTGCGTCGGGCGATGTCGGAACCGATGTTGACGGTGGCCGGGACGAAGGGCCAGTTGAGCGCGCCGCCGAGCAGGCGCAGCGCCATGGCGAGATTGGAATAGTCCTCGAGCGCCAGCGTGCCGCGTTCGACGGCGCGGCGCAGGCCGTTCGCGAAGCCGAAGCCTTCGAGGCCGGTAAAGCCGCATTCGGCCTTGTCGACGGCGCCGGCGGCGGCCAGCAGGTTGAGCTGCTGCGTGTTGCAATGAAAGACGCCGTGCAGGTTCTTGCGGCCCTGGCGCAGCAGTTCGCGGCCGAAGGCGACGGCGTCGGCTCCGACCGGCAGGCCGGCGCCGCTGGCGTACTGGATGCCGTCGGCGGCGTAGCGGCGCGCGGCTTCGGGCAGGGAAAGGAGTTTGTTGAGGCGCATGGGTGTGGGCGTTCAGTGGTGGGCGGCCTGGCCGGGTTGGTCAAGCAGGTTCGTCGGGTCGGCGCGAGTCGTTCGAATCGTTTGCCGCGTATGAAGCGCCTCGCGTTGCGGGCCGGAGGCGGCGCGGCCCTCCGCCGCCAGCGTCCGCAGGTCGGCGGCGAGCAGGTCGAGCGGCTGCCCGTAGGGCGAGACGCCGCGCAGGCGGCCGCGGCGGTCGAAGAGGAAAACGCCGGCCGTGTGGTCCAGCGTGTAGCCCTGGCTCGGCGAAGGCTGCCGTTCGGCGACCAGCGCGAAGCGCCGGATGAAGTCTTCCGTCTGCCGGGCGTTGCCGCGCAGGGCGAGGAAGACCGGGCCGGCGGCGGGGCGGAAGGCGGCGACGTAGGGTGCGAGCACCTGCGGCGTGTCGCGTTCCGGGTCGAGCGTGGCGAACAGTACCTGCACCGTGCCGGCGGCGTCGCCCAGCGCGTCGACCGCGGCCTGCAGCTCGGCCAGCGTCGTCGGGCAGACGTCGGGGCACTGCGTGTAGCCGACGGCGAGCGCGACGTTCCTGCCGCGAAAATCGGCCAGCCGGCGCAGGCGGCCGTGCTGGTCGGCGAGCGCGAAATCGGGCGCCTGGCGCGCGAGCGGGCTGGACGCGGCGTGCAGGGCGCCGCCGCTGCGCTGGCGATACTCGGCGAAAGGTTGGGCGTCGTAGGCCGCCTCGGCGACGAAGCGCCCGAGGCTGACGAAATCGGCCGGGGCGGGCAGGGCGCCGACGTGGCGGTAGCGCAGCCCGCCGTCGCGCTCGAAGAAGGCGAAGGCCGGCGTGCCGGCGATGCGCAGGCGTTCGGCGAGCGCTTGCGGCGTGCGGCGGCGGCCGTCGGTGTCGACGAGTTCGGCGCCGGATGCGAGGTCCACGCGCAGCGTGCGGTAGCGGCGACCGAAGTCGCGCTCGGCGCGCGCGTCGGAAAAGACGTGCCGCTTCATGTCGCGGCAGCCGCTGCAGTCGGGCAGTTCGAAGTAGACGGCGAGGCCGCGCTTCTCGCGTGCGGCGCTTTTCAGTTCGGCGGCAAGATCGACGGCGTCGGCCGAAAAAAGGGCGGCGGCCGCCGGACCCGCTGCCCCCAACAGCAGGGCCGCGACGACCGCCGCGCCAAAGCGCGCGCTGCCGGACGGCAGGCGACGGAGGAGTCGAAAGAATCGAAGGAGTCGGACGCCGCGCGTCGATGCGGGCGCGGCGCCGGGGCGGCGGGAACTGAGTAACACGGCGTTCCCGCTCAGCGCAGCCAGAACAGCGCCCGCCGGCGCAGGGCGTCGAGGCCGCTCATGGCGAGCCAGGTGACGACGCCGGTGTACAGGATGCCGGCGACCATGCGCGGGTAGTCCGCGAAGTCGGCGTAGTACTGCACGAAGCGCCCGAGGCCGGCGTTGGCGCCGAACAGTTCGGCGACGGTGAGCAGGATGAAGGAGAAGGCGAGGCCGACGGCCATGCCCGAGAAGATGTGCGGCAGGCTGGCCGGGAAGATCACCTTGACCAGCGTTTCGAGGCGCGAGAAGCCGAGCACGCGGGCGTTGTCGCGGTGCCGTCCCTCGACGGCCTGGGCGCCCGCCGCGGCGTTCTGGAAGATCGGCCAGAAGGCGCCGATGAAGACGACGAAGGCGGCCGACAGGTGGAAGGTCGGCAGCACGGCGATGGCGTAGGGGATGTAGACGGTCGGCGGCACCGGACCGACGACCTTGGCAAAGGGGAAGAAGGCGCGCCCGAGGCTCGGAACGACGCCGGCCAGAAGACCGAGCGCGACGCCTGCGGCGACCGCCAGCCCGTAGCCCGGGAGCAGGATGAGGACCGACGAGACGGTGCCGGCCCACAGCTCGGGCAGCGATTCGGCGAGGGCGGCGGCGACGCTGGCCGGCGCCGGCAGCAGCGGGTTGGTCGTCTGGTCGATGAACTGCGAGGCGATCTGCCAGGCGAGCAGCAGGGCGCCCCAGAGGGCGAGCGCTTCCCACGCCGGCAGGCGGCTGGGGCGGCGCCGGCGAGGTTTGCGGGCCGCGCCGGGGGCGGCGCTCCCGGCGAGGGGGACGGTTTTGGTCATGGTGGACACGGGGGACTCCTTCACGTTTGCGTCAGGCGGCGGCGAGGCCGGTCAGCACGTCGGCGTCGAGCCGTTCGGCGATGTCCTCGCGCAGCAGGTGGAACGCTTCCGAGGCGAACAGCTCGGCGCGCCGGCGCGGCCGGGCGAAGGGCACGGCGACCTCGGCCAGCAGGCGGCCGGGCGAGGCGCCGAGGACGGCGACGCGGTCGCCGAGGTAGAGCGCCTCGTCGACGTCGTGCGTCACGAAGACGATGGTGCGGCGCGGGCTGGTGCTCTGCCAGACTTCGAGCAGCAGGTCCTGCAGCTTGCCGCGGTTGATCGGGTCGAGCGCGCCGAAGGGCTCGTCCATCAGCAGCACCGGCGCTTCGAGCGCCAGCGCGCGGGCGATGGCGGCGCGCTGCTGCATGCCGCCGGAGAGCTGGAAGGGATACTTGCCCGCGGCGTCGGCGAGGCCGACGCGCCCGAGGTAGGCGCGCGCCTTTTCCCGTCGCGCCCCGCGCGCGAGGCCCGGGTGCGCCTTGGCGACGGCCAGCGCGACGTTGTCCTGCACGCTCAGCCACGGGAACAGCGAGTAGTTCTGGAAGACGACGGCGCGGTCGATGCCGGGGCCGGCGATGTTCACGCCCTTCCAGGCGAGCCGTCCGTCGCCCGGCGTTTCGAGGCCGGCGATCAGGCGCAGCAGGGTCGATTTGCCCGAGCCGCTCGGTCCGAGCAGGGTGAGGAAGCGCCCCTCGGGCACTTCCAGCGTGACGCGGCGCAGGATGATCTCCCCTTCGCCGTAGGCGAAGGAAACGTTGTCGATTGCCAGTCCGGCGCTGGCGTTGCGTGCCTGGGCGCTCATAGCGTGTCGCGTTCCTTGAACTGCTTCAGGCGGGCTTGCCAGAACGGGTCCTTGGGGTTTTCGCGGGCCAGCGATTCGAGCGCGTTCCTGTACAGCGAGAGTTCGAAGATCGGTTCGAGCGGGCGCTTGCCCTCGACGAACTCGGAGCCGATCATCGACAGCCAGAATTTCTGCACGCCCTTCACGTTGGGGTCGCTGCTCTGGTCGAGGTTGGGCGAGTAGTAGCCCTGTTCGAGGATGGCGCGGTCGAGCTTGATGTACTTGGCGATCGCGTCGATCGTTTCCTTGCGGTGCTCGCCGGCGTACTTCTCGGCCTGCAGCACGGCGCGCAGGAAGCGTTCGAGCACGGCAGCGTCCTTCAGCTTGGCGCCGCTGACGATGACGCGGCAGCAAGGATGGCTGGGCGAGAGTTCGCCGGAGCGGACGACGATCTTCAGGCCCTGCTGCTCGGCGCGGATGTCGTGCGGCCCCCAGACCAGACCGGCGTCGACCTGGCCGGATTTCACCGCCTCGATCACGGCCGGCGGATTCTTCAGTTCGAAGATCTTGAGGTCGTTCTTCCAGCTGATCTTCGCGTCCTTCAGCGCGCCGCGCAGCACGGCGTCGCCCGAGGCGAGGCGCACGGTGGCGACCTTCCTGCCCTTGAGGTCCTCGATGCCGCGGATCGTTCCGGCCAGTTCGGGCTTGACGACGAGCGCCGCGTCCTGGCCCATGATGCCGCCGATGATCTTGATGTCCGAGCCCTTCGAGTAGAAGAGCAGGGGCGCCGTGGTGCCGAAGGTGCCGACGTCGAGCTTGCCGGCGATCACCGCGTTGATGCCGTCGGCCGAGTTCTGGAATTCGACCAGTTCGACGTCGAGGCCTTCCTTCTTGAACAGGCCCTGTTCCTGCGCGACGAAATACTTGGCGTGGCCGGTCACCGGCAGATAGCCGACCTTGAGCGATTCGGCCGAGGCGTGGCCGGCGGTGCCGGCCAGCAGGATGCCGGCGGCGATCAGTTTGACGATGGGGGCGGGCAGCTTCATGCGCTTCTCCAGTGTTTTAAACGATTCGGAAATCGGGATCGAGGGACGAGGCGAGGCGGTCGCCGTCGCTTGTTGCGTCGCAATATAGCGAGGCGGCCGACGGGCGCGAACGAAGATGTTTTTCTTTCGATATATCGAATTGCAGAGGTGCGCCTGGGCGCCGGCGCGGTCGCCGCTTATGCCGGATCGGCATATGAAAATCAGGAGAAATTCGTTCGGATCGCCGGCGCCCGCCGCTACGATGGCCTCGCCTGAAGGGACGCACTGGCGCGCTCCCCGGTCCTTGCGAAGGAGAGAGTCATGAGTGCAGTCCTTGCCGAAACCGGCGCAATCAATGACGGCGCGGATGTCGTCGAGTTGGCCGAGCAGCGCGTGTTCGACCGCGTCGCCCAGATCGTCCGCCTCGCCGAAACCCGCGCCCGCGAGCGCGGCATCGCCTACCGCGGCCTGCTCGCGCCGGAGGAAGCATGGACGCTGGTGCAGGAACATCCGTCGGCGAAGCTGATCGACGTGCGTTCGAGCGAGGAGCTGACGCTGATCGGCCGCGTGCCGGGGGCGCTCGAGATCGAGTGGCGGCAGTATCCCGAGTGGGAGCTGAATCCTGATTTCCTGGCCGAGGTGAAGGCGCGCGTCGCGCCCGACGACTTCCTGCTGCTGCTCTGCCGCTCCGGCGTCCGCTCGCGCGAAGCGGCGGAACTGCTGGCGCGCGAAGGTTTCCGCAACGCCTTCAACGTCCTCGAAGGCTTCGAGGGCGACAAGAACGCCGCCAGCCAGCGCATCGTCGCCGGCTGGAAGGCGCGCGGCCTGCCCTGGTCGCACTGAGCGGCGGGCGCGGCAAAGGCGGACGGGCATGCCCATCGACGATCTGCTCAGCTACTTCGACCGGTGGAACGGGCTCCCCGCCGCGCCCGGCCACAATCTCGAATTCGACGATTGCGGCGTTTCCGGCAGCTATCGCGGCCTGCGCCTGTACAGCGTCTTCCAGGCGCTGTTCGCCGCCGACACGCTGCGGCCCGTGGCGCACGAGGCGCTGCTGCGCGCGCGCGACGAAGCGAACCGCGCGGTGCCGCCGGCCGAGGCCTTCAAGCGCGCCGTCACGCCGGAGGACGCGGTCTATTTCGACCGCCTGTGCCGCATGGTGCACGCGCTCAACTTCTTCAACCAGAGCGGCGCCGAGGGCGAGCTTTTCCTCAACGTCAGCGGCCGCCATCTGCTCAGCGTCGGCGGGGGCGGCCACGGGCGGACCTTCGAGACGCTGCTGCAGCATTGCGGGCTGCGGCCGACGCAGATCGTGCTGGAAATCCTCGAATCGCGCGTCGACGATCTGCAGCATCTGCAGGAAGCGATAGCCGCCTACCGCCGCCGCGGATTCCGCGTCGCGATCGACGATTTCGGCTGCCAGCACTCGAACTTCGACCGCCTCTGGCAGCTGACGCCGGACATCGTCAAGCTCGACCGCTCGCTGATCGTGCAGGCCGTCGCCAACCCGCGCGCGCGGCGCATCCTGCCCAAGCTCATCGAGATCATCCACGACCTCGGCGCGCAGGCCGTCGTCGAAGGCATCGAGACGCTGGAGCAGCACGCGCTGGCCTGCGACGCCGGCGCCGATCTACTGCAGGGCTACTACTACGCGAAGCCGTCGGCCGAGGTGGTGTCGCGGCCGGCCGCGCTGGCGCCGTCGTTCGTCCGCGCGGCGCCGGTCGCCGCCTGAGGGGCGCGGCGGCGCGTCCGCCGCGCAAGAAACCCGGGATCGCCGCCGCAACCGGCTCACTCGGGAGGCTTGCAGCGCGGCCCCTGGCCCGCCGCGCGCAGATAGGCGATCAGGTCGCGACGTTCGCGCTCGTCCTTGACCCCGTCGTAGCCCATCGACGTTCCCGGCAACGCCTGCAGCGGCGCCTTGAGAAAGCGGTCGAGGCTGGCCTCGGTCCACACGATCCTCGATCTGCGCATCGCCGGCGAGTAGGGGAAGCCCGGCACGCTGCCGGCGCGCCGGCCGAGCAGGCCGCAGTGGCGCGGCCCGGTGCGGTCCGCGTCGAGCGCGTGGCAGGCGGCGCAGCGCTCGTAGACGCGGGCGCCGCGCTCGACGGCGGCATCGGCGCCGCTCGCGGCAGCCGTCCCCGCGCCCTGGCTGGCGAACGCGAGGCCGGCTGCGAGGAGGGCGGCGAGTAGCCCGGCGCGCCGACGGAAGGCGGGCATGGCGGGCCGTCCGCAAATCAGGAAACGAAGGCCTCGGGCACCGGCACGTCGCCCACGGCGTTGCGCAGGATCGCCCAGTGCATGGCTTCGTCGCCGAGGATGCTGCCGGCCGCCTTCGCCAGATCGCGGTTGCCGAACACCGGGATGGCGCCGAGATAGGCGCTGACCGCGCCTTTTTCGAGGCCGGCGGCGAAGCGCAGCACGTCGACCTGGGTCTTCAGCGTGTCGACCGGGAAGGCGTACTTGTCCCTGGCCGAGACCGGCTTGCCGCCCAGCTTCGCGATGGTGCCGGAAAGCAGTTCGGCGTGCTGCTTGTGGTGGCCCTGGAAGGTCAGCGCCAGATCGAGCGCGGGCTTTTGCAGGAGGCCGCTCTCGGCGCCGACCTGATAGGCGGCGATGGCTTCGAGTTCGGCGCCGAGCGCGGTGTTGAGGATGCGCAGGTCAGATTCGGCGCCGTGGCCGGCCTTGGCGGCGAGGGCGTCGCGGCCGCTCAGGAGGGCGACGGCGGCACCCGAAAGGAGCAGGCCCGAGTGCGCGATGAAGGCGCGGCGGGGGATGGCGTGGACGATGCTGCCGATGTCGACGGCTGGTTTCATGGTTTTTCTCCGGTGGAGCGAGTGCCGGGCAGGTCCCGGAAATCGGGCGCGGCGCGCCGGGATCGCCGGCGCAGACGCCCGAGGACGCCGGCGACGATGCGGTCGCAACGATCTCCGGCAAAGGAAAACGCGTCGTTCAGGGCGAAGTCGATGTCCTTCGCCAGCCCTTCGCGCAGGACGTGGCGGGCGCGGAAGAAGCGGGTGCGCACGGTGGCCTCGGGCAGGCCGAGAACCGCCGCCGTTTCCTCGACGTCGAGCTCCTCGATGCCGCGCAGGACGAAGACTTCGCGGTACAGCTCGGGCAGGCGGTTGATGTGCGCTTCGAGCAGGCGCCGCAGTTCCGCCGTCGATGCCGCGCTCTCGGGCGTCGGCGCGTGGTTGGGCGTCATTTCGCGCACCTCCTCGTCGGACGTTTCCGGCGCCTCGGGTAGGTCGGTCATGTCGACCCGCAGCGCCCGTTCGCGGACCTGCCGCTGCCTGCGGCGCAGCGCCAGATTGACGACGATGCGGATGAGCCAGGTCGACAGTCTGGCGTCGCCGCGAAAGCCGGGCATGGCGCGGTAGGCGAGCAGGTAGGCCTCCTGCACGACGTCCTCGGCGTCCGCTTCGTCGCGCAGGATGCTGCGCGCGGTGCGGTAGAGCGTCTGGTTGTGGCGGCGCATCAGGATCTTCAGCGCCTCTTCGTCGCCGGCGGCGATGTCGCGCGCCAGATCGGCGTCGGACGGAGACGACCGGGTCGCCGGATTGCTCTTCGCTGTCGTCGCACCTGCCATCGCACACCTCCGGGACGCTTGTTCTTGTCCATTGGATGCAGCGTGCGCCCGGCGCGTTTCACGAAATTTCCGTTTTCAGCGTTGCCGGCATGGCGAAGGCCCGCTCGACGCGCACGCCGCAGCGCGCCGTTCGGGCCTTGGCGGCGGAGACCGTCGCGCTGACGCGGCCGCCGCAGCGTCAGCGCGCGCTTCCGTCTGCCTTCCGTCTGCCGAACGAACAGCATCCCTCCCGGGCTTTCACCGCACTCCCGGGGCGCCTTCCTGTCGGCGTTCCGGGGCCGGCGGGGTTTCGCCGGCGCGGTCTATTCGTCGATGCGGATGCTGTTGGCGCTCACCGTCAGGTACGGCGAGTTCATCGCGCCGCGCCCGCCCTCGGGGTTCCGGGCGGCCAGCTGCGTGGGCGGTGCGGAGGGCCCTTGCGCGGTCGCCGCGGGATTCGCCAACGCAATCTGGGCCCCGCCCGGCGCGGCGGACGGCGACCCTCCCGCCGGGGCCACCGGCGCGATGGTCAGGGTGCCGGACCTGAAGGAAATGGCGTAGTTGCCGCTGGTCAGCCCGTTGATCGCGATCACGTAGCTTCCCGTCTCGCGGGCGTCCTGGCTGCTGCCGGCGTAGGTCAGGGTGCCGCCGAGCACGCCCGCCGTCTCGCCGTTGACGAAGCCGCTGTAGCTCACGCCGTTGCCGCCCGTCCACGCGATGCCGTCGTAGGTCTTGGTGGCGTTGTTGGCGGCGACGGTCAGCGGTGCCTGGGTGATGGTGAGGGTGCCGTTCTGGTAGGTGATAGCGTAGTTGCCGGCGCTGCCGCTGGCAAAGGCGGCGTTGTCCGGCGTGAGGGCGAAGGACTGGCCGGCGGCAGAGGTCGCGGTCGCCGAAGACGACAGGCTGGCGTTGCCGAGCGTATCGCCGTTGGCGAGGCTGCCGCCGGTGAGGACGAGGCTGCCGCTGGCGGGATTGGCGCTGCCGTAGGCGCGGGTCTGGTTGCTCGCCTGGACGGTGATCGGACGCTGGGCGATGGTGAGGGTGCCGTTCTGGTAGGTGATGGCGTAGTTGCCGGCGCTGCCGCTGGCGAAGGCGGCGTTGCCCGGCGTGAGGGCGAAGGACTGGCCGGCAGCGGCGGTCGCGGTCGCCGAAGACGACAGGCTGGCGTTGCCGAGCGTGTCGCCGCCGACGAGCGAGCCGGCGGCGAGGATAAGGCCGCCGCTGCTCGGGTTGGCGTCGCCGAAGACGCGGGTCAGATCGCCGGTCTTGACCGTGATGGCCCGGGGCGCGATGGTCAGGGCGCCGTTCTGGAAAGTGATGGCGTAGTTGCCGCTGCTCAGACCGGATGGAGCGATCGCGTAGCTACCAGCGTTGACCGCCCCCTGGGCGCTGTCGGCGAAGCTCAGGGCGCCGCCGAGGGCGGCGGCGGTCTCGCCGTTGACGAAGCCGCTGTAGGTGGCGCCGGGCGCCCCGTTCCAGGCGATGCCGTCGTAGGTCTTGCCGCTGCTGTTGGCGGCGACGGTGAGGGGCGCCTTGGCGATGGTCAGTGCACCGTCCTGGAAGGTGATGGCGTAGTTGCCGCTGGTCAGTCCGGACGGAGCGATCGTGTAGCTGCCGGCGTTGGTGGCGCCCTGGGCGTTGCCGCCGAAAGCGAGGGTGCCGCCGAGGGCGGCGGCGGTCTCGCCGTTGACGAAGCCGCTGTAGGTGACGCCGGGAATGCCGTTCCAGGCGATGCCGTCGTAGGTCTTGCCGCTGCTACTGGCGGCGACGGTGAGGGGCGCCTTGGCGATGGTCAGTGCGCCGTCCTGGAAGGTGATGGCGTAGTTGCCGCTGGTCAGTCCGGACGGAGCGATCGTGTAGCTGCCGGCGTTGGTGGCGCCCTGGGCGTTGCCGCCGAAGGCGAGGGCGCCGCCGAGGGCGGCGGCAGTCTCGCCGTTGACGAAGCCGCTGTAGGTGACGCCGGGAATGCCGTTCCAGGCGATGCCGTCGTAGGTCTTGCCGCTGCTGTTGGCGGCGACGGTCAGCGGTGCCTGGGCGATGGTGAGGGTGCCGTTCTGGTAGGTGATGGCGTAGTTGCCGGCGCTGCCGCTGGCAAAGGCGGCGTTGTCCGGCGCGAGGGCGAAGGACTGGCCGGCGGCGGAGGTCGCGGTCGCCGAAGAAGACAGGTTGGCGTTGCCGAGCGTATCGCCGTTGGCGAGGCTGCCGCCGGTGAGGACGAGGCTGCCGCTGGCGGGATTGGCGCTGCCGTAGGTGCGGGTCTGGTTGCTCGCCTGGACGGTGATCGGACGCTGGGCGATGGTGAGGGTGCCGTTCTGGTAGGTGATGGCGTAGTTGCCGGCGCTGCCGCTGGCGAAGGCGGCGTTGTCCGGCGTGAGGGCGAAGGACTGGCCGGCGGCGGAGGTCGCGGTCGCCGAAGACGACAGGCTGGCGTTGCCGAGCGTGTCGCCGCCGACGAGCGAGCCGGCGGCGAGGGCGAGGGACCCGGACGTCGGGTTGGCGTTGCCGAAGACGCGGGTCTGATCGCCGGTCTTGACCGTGATGGCCCGGGGCGCGATGGTCAGGGTGCCATTCTGGAAAGTGATGGCGTAGTTGCCGCTGCTCAGACCGGATGGAGCGATCGTGTAGCTGCCGGCGTTGACCGCCCCCTGGGCGCTGTCGGCGAAGCTCAGGGCGCCGCCGAGGGCGGCGGCGGTCTCGCCGTTGACGAAGCCGCTGTAGGTGGCGCCGGGCGCCCCGTTCCAGGCGATGCCGTCGTAGGTCTTGCCGCTGCTGTTGGCGGCGACGGTGAGGGGCGCCTTGGCGATGGTCAGTGCACCGTCCTGGAAGGTGATGGCGTAGTTGCCGCTGGTCAGTCCGGACGGAGCGATCGTGTAGCTGCCGGCGTTGACCGCCCCCTGGGCGTTGCCGCCGAAGGCGAGGGTGCCGCCGAGGGCGGCGGCGGTCTCGCCGTTGACGAAGCCGCTGTAGGTGACGCCGGGAATGCCGTTCCAGGCGATGCCGTCGTAGGTCTTGCCGCTGCTGTTGGCGGAAACGGTCAGCGATGCCTGGGTGATGGTGAGGGTGCCGTTCTGGTAGGTGATGGCGTAGTTGCCGGCGCTGCCGCTGGCAAAGGCGGCGTTGTCCGGCGCGAGGGCGAAGGACTGGCCGGCGGCGGAGGTCGCGGTCGCCGAAGACGACAGGCTGGCGTTGCCGAGCGCATCGCCGTTGGCGAGGCTGCCGCCGGTGAGGACGAGGCCGCCGCTGGCGGGATTGGCGTTGCCGTAGGTGCGGGTCTGGTTGCTCGCCTGGACGGTGATCGGACGCTGGGTGATGGTGAGGGTGCCGTTCTGATAGGTGATGGCGTAGTTGCCGGCGCTGCCGCTGGCGAAGGCGGCGTTGTCCGGCGTGAGGGCGAAGGACTGGCCGGCGGCGGCGGAGGCGGTCGCCGAAGACGACAGGCTGGCGTTGCCGAGCGTGTCGCCGCCGACGAGCGAGCCGGCGGTGAGGGCGAGGGACCCGGACGTCGGGTTGGCGTCGCCGAAGACGCGGGTCAGATCGGCGGCCTGAACGGTGATCGGGCGCGGAGCGATGGTCAGGGTGCCATTCACATACACCACATCCCCGAAGTCCTGGTAATCCTGCGCCTCGTTGCGCGTAAAACCGAGGCCGCTGGCGACGATGCTGTAGTTCCCCGCGTTGACGGCGTTCTTGTAGCTGCCGGAGAAACTGACGCTGCCGCTGACGGGCGCCCCGCTGGCGGTGTAGCCGGGGGCGTTCCAGGCGCTGCCGTCGTAGGTCTTGCCGGCGCTGTCGACGGTTACGAAAGCGTCGCGCTGGAATGCCCGGAGCACCGGTGTGGACTGGTCTTCGTAGATGCGCCAGGTCTTGACGAAATCCAAACCGGCGTAGGAGCTCGCCCGAGTGGAATTGCCGATGGAGGTGCCGTAGGCCTGGCTGCTTCCCCAGCCGTCGTTGTAATAACTGGAGAAAACTGTCAAGGGCGACTCGCTGTAGCCGATGATTCCTGAGGTCGGGTTGCCTGAGCAGGGGCTGCAGTAGTTGAACGCATAGCTGCGGATGATGCTGCTCATCGCCCCCGTTCCAGCCGACCCCACGCCCGCCAGGGAGCCGGCGTAGGCGGTTCCCGATTCGTCGCTGACCTGGGCTTTGGTATAGCTGTCCATAATCGATGCGCCGGAGCTCAAATGTCCGACCAGCCCCCCGAGGCCAGCGTACCCGGCCCCGACCAGAGCCTTGACGGTGCCTGTCGCATAGCTGTTGTCCAGCGTGCTGCCGTCGAGGAGACCGACCAGACCGCCGACCCCCGATGCCGTGCTGCTGGTGCCGGTGTCGATGGCGTAAACGTTCCTGATGTTGCTGGATTTTGCCCAGCCGACAATGGGACCGGTCCCCTCGTCGAACACGTAGTAGTCGCTTCCTCCTCTAATCGTCGCCGCCTTGAGTCCGAAATCCCGCAATAAGGCGCTCTGGATCATGCCGAAAAGCCCCACGGTACTTTGTCCCGGAGCGTTGATGGTCAGCTTGCCGATCGTATGCCCGAGGCCGGCGAAGACGCCGCTGAAGGCCGCGCCCTTTGTCCCGATGGGCTGGAAACCCGCGCCGCCGTTCCATGTCTCCGTGGCGGTGGCGTCGATGTCGCTGCCCAGCGCGTAGCGTCCCGAACGGTTGTTGTTCATGGCCTGGAGGGCGGCCAGGGTGTTGATGACCGTGTAGTTGTACTCGCTTCCCGGGTTGCCGATCTTCAGGGTCGGAGCCGCGCCGCTAAGAGTGATCCGGGCGCCATGACCCAGCCGGTAGTCGTATTGCGTCCCCAGCACCAGGCCGGCGGTGTTGCCGGTGGCCGTGATGTCGGCGTTGATTTCGATATAGCGCTGGGCTTGCAGGCTGAGGGTGGTGTTGGCGCTCCAAGTGACGGGAGCGTTGACGAAGATGTCCCCGTTGCCTCCCGACGTGCCCTGGCTGGCCGTGGCAATGGTCACGTTGCTCAGGGCCAGGTCGCTGGAGAGCTGCGCGCCGGTGATGTTGCCGCCGCTGGCGGCGATGGTGTAGTCGTTGGGGTCGATCAGCCAGGTGCCGGTCTTGCCCAGCGGGGCCAGGGTGGTGACCTTGCGCTGTCCTTCCAGGCTCACCGTGGCGGCGCTGGTTTCGACGAAACCGCCGTCGCCGCCGTTCGGGGCCGAGGCGTCGAGCAGCCCGCCGTGCCTGACTTCGCCGTGGGCCATGTCGGCCAGAAGCAGGATCCGGCCTTCGTGCTCCTGCAGGGTCTGCGCCCGGATCGTGCCGCTGTTGGCCACCACCCCCGCGGAAAGGGCGTCCGCCGCGCGGCTGGTCATCAGCACCTGGCCGCCGTCGGCCAGGATCATCTGCCGGTTTTCGACGAGGGTGCGGACGGTGGACGGCTCCACCGCCAGTTGCAGATGGCCGTTGGCGCCGGCCGGGAGCGTCACGCGGTCCCCGGCCGCCAGGGCCACCGTGCCCAGGCGGGCGCTGAGAACCCCCTCGTTCTTCACCGTCGAGGCCAGCAGGGCGACCAGCCCGCCGTCCCCGGCGGTGATTTCGCCATGGTTGGAGATGCCGCCGGTGGCGCCGTTGCGCCTGAAGTCGAGACGGCCCGCGAGGAAATCCTCGTTGGTGATGTCCATGGTGGAGGCGACGAGTCCGCCGACATCGATCTTGCTGCCGGCGCCGAAGACGACGCCGGCAGGGTTGACCAGAAAGACGTGGCCGTTGGCGCCGAGCTTGCCGTAGATCTGGCTGGCTTCGCCAGAGAGCACCCGGTTGAGGGCCACGGCGTTGGTCGACGGCTGGATGAACCGGACGCTGGCCTGGCTGCCGATGTCGAAGGTCTGCCAGTTGAGGATGGCCTTGTCGCTGCCCTGGGTGACGGTCATGGCGCTCCCGCTCTGGGCTACGCTGGCCTGCCCGGCGACGACCTGACCTCCGGTGGGCAGGGCGTTGGCGGCCGGCGGTGCGGCAAAGGCGGGATTTCCCAGCCAGCTCCCCAGGCAGGTTCCCAGCACCAGGGCCAGGGGCTTGAGCCGTCCCTTGCCCGCCTTGCCCTTGCCCCGGGCGCATTCCGGCGCGGCGACGTAGCTTTGGCTCGATTCGTTCCAGGCTAGACGGTAGGAGTGGTTCATGGAAGGCCTCGGGTTTATGGGGTTGGGAAGCGGGCGGCGGGCGGCCGGCTAGGCGGGCGGGGGCGTCTCATGGCGACGGGCATGAATTGGAAACGTGGGGGCTATCGGCGCGAGCTTAAGCGAGGAGCGTAAGAGCACCGTAAGATGAAGCGGGCCGCAGGCCGGCCGTGTCGGCGGCGCTTTCCGCGAAAGGCCGGAAAGGCGCCGGAGCGATGCCGGCGCACGGAAAATCCGGGCGCTCGCCGGCCGGCGACGGTTCCTTGGAAAGCCGAGGATGGCGGCGCAGCCCGGACGGGCCGTGCGTCTTACTGGCGCGGGCGCGAAGAGCGGGCGGATCGCGGAAGGTGGGAAAGTGGGAAGTAGCGGGGAAGGGGGAAGTAGCCCGCCGTTTTTCCGGGGGGAGCCCGGACTGCCCCTCTCAGGCCGGAGCGCGTTTGCCTTTTCGGCGCCGGGGGCTGTCGGCGGCGGCAGCCACGGCGCGGCTGGGGAAGATGCGCCCGCCGGTGCGGTGGAAGCCGGCGGGCGGCGCGATGGCGCAGCGCGGTGCGCGGATTTTTATTCGGCGGCCTCGCGGTCGAGCAGGGCGCGCTTGCGCTCGACGCCCCAGCGGTAGCCGGAGAGGCTGCCGTCGCTGCGCACGACGCGGTGGCAGGGAATGGCCACCGCCAGCGCGTTGGCGGCGCAGGCGCCGGCGACGGCGCGCACCGCGGCGGGGGCGCCGATGCGTTCGGCGATTTCGCCGTAGCTTGCCGTGCTCCCGGGCGGAATCTCGCGCAGGGCCTGCCACACCCGCTGCTGGAAAGCCGTGCCGCGCACGTCGAGCGGCAAGTCTAGGCCGATCCGGGGCGCTTCGACGAAGCCAACGACGCGGGCGACCACCTGCTCGAAGGCGGCGTCGCCGCCGATCAGGTGCGCGGCCGGGAAGCGGTCCTGGAGATCGCGGGCGAGCGCCTCCGGGTCGTCGCCGAGCAGGATCGCGCAGACGCCGCGCGCGCTCTGCGCGACGAGGATGGCGCCGAGCGCGCACTGGCCGATGGCGAAGCGGATCTCGGCGTCGGCGCCGCCGGCGCGGTAGGCGCCGGGCGTCATGCCGAGCACCTGCGCGGATTCCTCGTAGAAGCGCCCGTTCGAGCCGTATCCGGCGCCGTAGATCGCCTCGCTCACCGTCGCGCTGTTCAGCAGTTCCCGGCGGACGCGCTGCGCCCGGTGGGCGGCGGCGTAGGCGCGCGGCGTCAGGCCGGTGACGGCCTTGAAGACGCGGTGCAGGTGCCAGACGCTCATGCCGCCGCGTGCGGCCAGTTCGTCCAGCGTCGGCGCCGACTCGGCCTGCTCGATGTAGCGGCACAGTTCGGCGACGCGGGCGGCCTGCCGTTCGGCGAGCGGCGCGAGGTCGGGCCGGCAGCGTTGGCAGGGGCGGAAGCCGGCGCTCTGCGCGGCGGCCGGCGTGGCGTGGAATTCGACGTTGTCCGGCCGGGCGCGCCGCGACGGACAGCTCGGCCGGCAATAGACGCCGGTGCTCCGGACCGAGTAGACGAAGCTGCCGTCGGCCGCCGGATCGCGCGCGACGACCGCCGCCCAGCGCGGATCGTCCTGCGTCGCGGCGGCGCGGCGTGCTTTTTCGCTGCTCATCCCGTTTCCTTTCATTGCTCGTTCGATGCGTCAACTTTAGCCGCATCGGCGGACGACGGCACTCCGCGCCTTGCTTTCGAATCGCCATGCTGCCGCGCGCCGCCTTCCCGCCTGCCGCCGCGCAGCGGCGTTGCCCCGGCGGGAGCGCTTGCCGGCACGGGACGGCCGGGCGAAAAAAATGGGGGCCGAAGCCCCCTTGCCGCGTCGCCGGGCGCAATGATCCGCGCCCGGCACGCGACCCGCCGTGATGGGTCGCCAGCGCGCTAACGTCCGCCCTTGATGCGCAGCAGCGCCGCGACCAGCGCGTCGAGGTCCTCGCAGGTGTTGTACGGCGCGAGCGACGGGCGCACCGTGCTTTCCAGCCCGAAGCGGCGCAGGATGGGCTGCGCGCAGTGGTGGCCGGAGCGCACTGCGATGCCTTCCTGGTCGAGCCGGGCGCCGACTTCCTCGGTCTTGAAACCGTCGAGGACGAAAGACAGCACACCGGCTTTCTCTTTGGCCGTGCCGACGATGCGCAGGCCGGGCACCGTCTGCAGCGCGCGCGTGCCGTACGCGAGCAGTTCGTGCTCGTAGCGCGCGATGTTGTCGATGCCGATGGCGCTGACGTAGTCGAGGGCGGCGCCGAGGCCCACCGCGTCGGCGATGTTGCCGGTGCCGGCCTCGAATTTCGCCGGCGCCGGCTGGTACACCGTCTTCTCGAAGGTGACGTCGGCGATCATGTTGCCGCCGCCCTGCCAGGGCGGCGTTTCGTCGAGCACCGCCTGCTTGCTGTAGACCACGCCGATGCCGGTCGGACCGAAGACCTTGTGGCCCGAAAAGACGAAGAAGTCGGCGTCGAGCGCCCGCACGTCGGCGCGCAGGTGCGACACCGACTGCGCGCCGTCGACCAGCACGCGCGCGCCGTGGCGGTGCGCCGCCTGCACCATCTCGCGCACCGGCGCGATCGTGCCGAGGGCGTTCGAGACCTGCGTGATCGCCACCAGTTTCGTGCGCGCGTTGAGCAGCTTCTCATATTCCTCGAAGATGATCTGGCCGTCGTCGTCGACCGGCGCGACGCGCAGGCGGGCGCCTTTCTCGGCCGCCAGCTGCTGCCAGGGGACGATGTTGGCGTGGTGCTCGAGCCAGCTGACGACGATCTCGTCGCCGGCGCCGATGTGCTTCGCACCCCAGCTTTTCGCCACGAGATTGATCGCCTCGGTGGTGCCGCGCACGAAGACGATCTCGTTCACCGATCCCGCGTTGAGGAAGGCGCGCACCTTCTCGCGCGCCGCCTCGTAGGCGTCGGTCGCGCGCGCCGCCAGCGTGTGCGCGGCGCGGTGGATGTTCGAGTTCTCGTGCTCGTAGAAATACGCGAGGCGGTCGATCACCGCTTGTGGTTTTTGCGTCGTCGCCGCGTTGTCGAGCCAGATCAGCGGCCGGCCGTTGACCTGCTCGCGCAGGATCGGGAAGTCGTTGCGGATGGCGCGCGGATCGAAGGGACGCGCCGCGAAGCCAAGGTCCGGCGTGCGGTTCGGATGCTTCTCGACGAGTTCCGGCAGCACCGAGATGGCGCCGAAGGCGAAGGGCGCGCGGCCCGCCTCACGCACCGCCGAGACGTCGCCGAGGAAGTAGAAGCCGCTGCCCGCCGGTGAAGAAGCCGCCGACGGCGTCGCCGCGGCATACGCCGGCACCAGCGAGAGCGCGCCGCCGAGCGACGACGGCACGTTGCGCAGATCGTTCGGGCCGGGCGCCAGACCGACCGGCGGCGCGACGGCGGGCGCCGGCGGCGAGGCGGGCAAGGGGATCGGTGAGGCGACTGCCGGCGCCACCGACAAGGCCGGCGAAAGCGACGGCTGGCGCGGCGTCGGCGCCGATGCGGAGCCGGGCAGGGCGGCGAACAGCTGGTTGGCCAGCTGTGCGATCAGCCCGGGGTCGGGCGCGCCGGCGGCCTGCGCCGACTGCGCCTCGGCCGCCGCGAGCAGGGCGCCGCCCGCCGGCGGCGGTCCGGACAAGCCGCCGACGCCGGGCGAAGGGCCGGGCGAAGAAGCGGGCGAAAGCTCAAGCGTAGTCATAGTAGTTGTCGACCTCGACGTTCTGCAGCACGGCGATGGCATCCTCGGTCAGCACGGCGGCCGAGCAGTACAGGGAGATCAGGTAGGAGGCGATGGCCTTGCGGTTGATGCCCATGAAGCGCACCGAGAGGCTGGGGGCGACTTCGCCGGGGACGCCGGGCTGGAAGAGGCCGGTGACGCCCTGCTTCTTCTCGCCGGTGCGCAGCAGCAGGATGTCGGTCTTGCCCGCTTCGTTGATCCGCAGCTTGTCGCTCGGCACCAGCGGCAGGCCGCGCCAGGTCAGGAACTGCGAACCGAACAGCGAGGCGGTCGGGGGCGGCACGCCGCGCCGCGTGCATTCGCGGCCGAAGGCGGCGATCGCCTTGGGGTGGGCGAGGAAGAAGGCCGGCTCCTTCCACACCTTGCTGATCAGCTCGTCGAGGTCGTCCGGCGTCGGGCGGCCCTTGCGCGTCTGGATCTTCTGCGGCGGGGCGATGTTGTTGAGCAGGCCGTATTCGGCGTTGTTGATCAGCTCGTACTCCTGCTTTTCCTTGACCTTCTCGATGAGCAGGCGGAGCTGTTCCTGGATCTGGTCGATCGGGTGGCTGTAGAGGTCGGAGACGCGCGTCTGCACGTCGAGCACGGTGGTCACCGCATTGAGCGAGTATTCGCGCGGGGCGGACTCGTAATCGACGAAGGTTTCCGGCAGGTCCTCGTTGTTGCGCGGGCTGCATTCGACGTCGGCCGAGGCGTCGCCGGGGCTTTCTTCCTTGACGCGGTTGAGGCGGTAGATGCCGGCCTCGACCGGCGTCCACGGCAGGAAGGAAACGAGCCAGCGCGGCGTGATGCCGCCCCACTGGGCGTGCGTCTTGGTGGCGTTGGCGAGCTGGCGGGCGGCCGGTTCGCTCAGGGTGCGGCGGATTTCGTTATCGACGGACATGGCATTTACCTTGAGTGATGGGTTTGGGAAGCGCGCCCGCGCGGCGGTGCAATCGCGTCGACTCGGGGGGCGTTTGCGCCGTGTTCGCACCGGGCGGCGGCATCGGATCGATGCCGCTACGCCGTACTGTCGGCGGTGAAAGCGTCCGAGCCTTGCAACGCGCTGCCGGCTGCGGCAGGGCGAGGCGAAATCTAGCAACGGGCCCGCAGGCTACGAACGATTTGTTTCCTATTTGCATATATGAAGGTGCGCTAAGACCGCGCGGCAGCCGGTGCCGGCGGCGGATCAGCCCGCGCCGCACGCCGCTCGCCAAGCGTCCGGACGCGTCCCGAGCAGGCGTTGCGGATGCCGCGGCGCCTGCGCCGTTTCGAATTCCGCTTCATCCAGCGCGGCGCGCATCGATTCGACGATAGCTTCGCCGAGCGGCCAGCGGCCGTGCCCGGAGGCGACGTTGATATGGCCGGCGTGCCCCAGGTTGACGCATTCGACGCCCCAGCCGGCGGCCAGCGCGAGCGCCTGTTCGAGCGACAGCCAGGGGTCGCTGTCGCTGGCGACCAGCATGCCGGGACGCGCCAGGCGTTCGGCGAACAGGCTGCGCGGCAGGCCGAAGCGCTGCGGGTCGGCCGGCGCGACGAAGAGCGTGGCGCCCACCGGCGTGCCGAAGGCGGTCTGCGCGTGCGCCGCGGCGAGGCAGCCGTAGCTGTGCGCGACGAGCAGCGGCGGGCGGTCGAGCGCGCGCACGGCGCGGTCGATGTTGCGGCTCCAGGCGTCGAGCGCGGGATGGTCCCAGTCGTCCTGCTGCACGCGGCGGGTGTCGGGCAGGAGGTCCTCGACGATCGATTGCCAATGCTCCGGCCCGCTGTTTCCGCGCCCGGGAACGATGAGGATGGCGGCCTGACTCATGGCCGCGCTTCCCGGCCCGCCGTCGCGCGGGCGCCGGCGCCGTGCTTGACGCGCGTGATGGCCTGCCCGAGCTGGCCGATCGAACGGCGGCTGAAGACGACGGGCAGCGCCAACTCGTCGGCGACGCGGCGCATCTTGGTGGCCAGGCTGTGATTGACCTGATCGATCATGATCACGACGAGGCGCGTGCCGACCGGGATGGACCGGTGGCATTCGCTGTTCCGGCGCCCGTTCCAGTGATGCACCGGGCCGAAACCGTGCGCCGCCAGAAAATCCTTGTAGGTGGCGACCCGGTCGCCGCCGACGATGAGTGTGGACATGCTGCCTCCCGCTGTTCGAGTCGATGCTTCGAATTTAGGGGGAGGGAGAGGCCGGCGGAACGATTTTATGAATCGATGGATATGCCTCTGCCGCATAAGGAAAGAGGCGGACGGGGCCGGGCGCCCTGCTGCGATCCCGGCGACGGGCAGCAAGCGGGCAATGCGTCCCCAAAGTCCGGGGTATCGCCAATCGCGCTTTAAAGGCGCGGTTGTGGTTTTTATTTTACGGAGTAAGATAGTAAGCAATTACTATCTTTTGAAGTAGGCGATCGTGGATACTCACCCAAAGCATCTTCCGGCCGACGAACGCCGTGCCGTGACCGTGGAGTCCGTCGTGGCGCTTGCGGGTTTGCAAAACCCCAGTGAGATCACTACGGCGGCTATCGCGAAACACATGAACCTGACGCAGGGGGCGCTGTTTCGGCACTTCCCGAACAAGGAAGCCATCTGGCAGGCGGTCATGGAGTGGGTGGCGGAGCGCCTGCTGGCCCGAATCGATCGCTCCGCGCAAGGGATTGATTCGCCTCTGGCTGCCATGGAGGCGATGTTCATGAGTCATATCGAATTCGTGATCGAGCATCCCGGCGTGCCCAGAATGATGTTCGGCGAGCTTCAGCGTGCCGAATCGACGCCCGCCAAACGCATGGTGCAAACGCTGATCCAGCGGTACGGCGAGCGGCTGCATCGTCTCATCGAAAAAGGCAAGACCGGCGGCGAGTTGTCGCTCTCGCTTGACAGCGAGGCGGCGGCGACGCTGTTCATTGGCACGATCCAGGGCCTGGTCATGCAATCGCTGCTGGCGGGCGATGTGGGGCGCATGCACCGCGATGCACCACGAGTTTTCGCGATTTATCGGCGCGGCATCGGGAGCGCGCAATGAAAAAACTGCCCTTGCAAGGTCGTACCCTGGCGCTGCTTGCCGTGATCGTTCCATTGCTGCTGCTGTTCATCTATGTCGGCCTGCGCTCCGGTCCGCTAGCTCCGGTCGCGGTGACGGTTAGCACCGTGGAGTCGCGGGCGGTCACCCCGGCGCTGTTCGGCATCGGCACGGTGGAGGCTCGCTACACCTACAGGATCGGGCCGACGTTTACCGGGCGCGTCAAACGTCTGGATGTGCATGTGGGCGACCAGGTCAAGGCGGGACAACTCCTCGGTGAAATGGATCCGGTCGATCTCGATGATCGGGTGCGCTCGCAGGAATCGGCACTCAAACGTGTGCAAGCGGCGTTGCGCGAGGCGGAAGCCCGGCAAGCCCACGCGCAAACCCAGGCGAGCCGCTATGAGCAATTGTTTGCGGTGCGCTCGACCAGCGAGGAAATCGTGACGACGAAACGGCAGGAACTGCAGATTGCCGATGCCGCCCTGTCCGCCGCTCGGGAAGATGTCGCCCGGGCACGCTCCGACCGCGAAGCGATGATTGCGCAGAGGAGCAGTCTGCGCCTGATCGCGCCGGTCGATGGTGTCGTCGCCGTGCGCGATGCCGATCCCGGTACGACCGTCGTCGCAGGCCAGGCCGTGGTGGAAGTGATCGACCCCAAGAGTTTGTGGGTCAACGTGCGCTTCGACCAGATCAGCGCATCGGGGCTGGCGGGCGGGCTGCCGGCGCGTATCGTCCTGCGTTCGCGCGGCGGCCAGACCTTGACGGGTCGCGTGCTGCGCGTGGAGCCCAAGGCCGACGCGGTAACCGAGGAAACCCTCGCCAAGGTGACATTCGACAGCAAGCCGGAGCCTTTGCCCCCGGTGGGCGAGTTGGCCGAAGTCACGGTTGACTTGCCGGCGCTCCCGGCTGCTCTGCTGGTGCCCAACGCCGCCGTTCGGCGCGACGGCGGCAAGGTGGGGGTCTGGCGAATCGTGGATGGCGATCTGCGTTTCTCCCCGGTCAAGCTCGGCGCCTCCGACCTGGATGGATACGTGCAGGTGCGCGAAGGGCTCAACAATGGGGACCAGGTCGTGACCTACAGCGAAAAGGCACTGACGGTGCGCAGCCGCATCCATGTGGTCGACCACATCCCGGGAGTCTCGGAGTGATCAGCCTGGCCGGCCGCGACATTCTCCATGCCTGGGGGAAATTCGTTTTCACCGGGGTCGGTCTGGGCTTGCTGATCGGCGTCACCCTGGTCATGGCCGGGGTCTACCGAGGCATGGTGGACGACGGCAAGGCGCTACTCGACAACAGCGGCGCCGACCTTTGGGTGGTGCAAAAGGACACGCTGGGTCCTTACGCCGAATCTTCCAGCGTCAACGATGACGTGGTTCGCGCCATCCTGGCCATGCCGGGAGTCGCCCAGGCGGCCAACGTGACTTACCTGACCATGCAGGTACGCAAGGGCGAAAGCGATGTACGTGCCATGGTGGTCGGCGTCGCGCCCGGCGCGTTGGGGGGCACGCCCGGATGGCCGCCTTACCTCGTCGCCGGGCGCCAGATCACGCGCGGCCACTACGAGGCCGTGGCCGACATCGCCACCGGCTTCAAGCTGGGGGATCGTCTCGCCGTTCGCCGCAACCATTACACCGTGGTCGGGTTGACGCGGCGCATGGTGTCGTCCAGTGGCGATCCGATGTTGTTCATTCCGCTCAAGGACGCCCAGGAGGCCCAGTTCCTCAAGGACAACGACGCCATCTGGAAAAACCGGCGTCGCACCGAAGCCAACCCCGCCTTCAATCGGCCTGGCGTTCCCGGCTTGCTGGATGCGGTGATTGCCTCGCAGAGCAGCAACGCGTTCGTCAATGCGGTCCTGGTCACACTGAAGCCTGGCCATGCGCCGGACGAGGTGGCCGAATCGATCCGGCGCTGGAAGCGGTTGACGGTCTACACGCGGGCACAGATGGAAGGCATCCTCGTCGGCAAGCTGATCGCCACCTCGGCCAAGCAGATCGGCATGTTCCTGGTGATTCTGGCCATGGTCAGCGCGGCCATCGTTGCCTTCATCATCTATTCGCTGACGATGGACAAAATTCGCGAGATCGCGGTGCTGAAGCTGATCGGCACACGCAATCGAACCATCGCCGCGATGATCATGCAGCAGGCGCTCGCCCTGGGCGTGATCGGCTTCGTGGTCGGCAAGATCAGCGCCACTTTCTCGGCGCCGCTGTTTCCAAAGTACGTGCTGCTGGTGCCGTTCGATTCTGTCGCGGGGTTTTTTGCCGTGCTCGCGATCTGCGTTTTAGCCAGCGTCGTCGCCATTCGCATGGCGCTCAAGGTCGATCCGGCGGAAGCGATAGGGTGATCCGATGAGTGGAAAAGGAATCCGCATCGAAGGCCTGAGCAAGCGCTACGGCAAGGGCGATACGTCTGTCTACGCCTTGAAGGACGTGAATATGCAGGTGGCACCGGGCGAAGTGGTCGGATTGATCGGCCCTTCCGGTTCGGGCAAGAGCACGCTGCTCAAATGCCTGGGCGCGGTGATCGATCCGACGGCCGGTCGCATGTCGCTGGGCGACGAAGCGATTTACGACGATGGCTGGAAAGTGCGCGATCTGCGCGCCTTGCGGCGAGACAAAATCGGCTTCGTCTTTCAGGCGCCCTACCTGATTCCGTTTCTCGATGTCACCGACAATGTGGCGCTGTTGCCGATGCTCGCGGGCGTCGCGAATGGAGAGTCGCGCACGAAGGCACTGGAGTTGCTCACTGCGCTCGACGTCCAACACCGGGCGCGCGCCATGCCCTCGCAACTCTCCGGAGGCGAGCAGCAACGGGTCGCCATCGCGCGCGGCCTGGTCAATCGTCCGCCGGTGATCCTGGCCGATGAACCCACCGCGCCCCTGGACAGCGAACGCGCCATGGCCGTGATCCGCATCCTCAACGACATGGCGAGGCGGTTCGAGACAGCCATCATCGTCGTTACCCATGACGAAAAAATCATCCCTACCTTCAAGCGCATTTACCACATCCGCGATGGCGTGACGCATGAGGAAGCCGGTGAGGGGCGGGATGTTCAATGAAAGAACGATTGATTTCCAGGAGGTTTTCATGACCGACCGCAAACGCAGCCGCGCCTCTGGAACCATCTCCCCGAGCCTTGTGGCCTGTCTGGTTGCCGCCGGTCTGGCCGGTTGCGCCGCGGGTCCTGATTTTCAGCGTCCTTCCGCTCCCGCTGCCGCTCGCTACACCGCAAGCGCGGTGGCTGCCCAAACCGCGTCCGCACCGACGCCGCTAGGCGAAGCACAAGGTCTGGTCGAAGGGCTTCCGATTGCGGCGCAGTGGTGGAGCAGCCTGGGTTCGTCCGCACTCGATGGGCTGATCGACGAGGCTTTTCAGGCCAGTCCGACGCTGGCGGCCGTCAGCGCCAATTTACGCCAGGCGCAGGAACTGCTTGCCGCACGGGCGGGCGCGACGCAATTTCCGCAAGCAGACGTAGGGCTGGGCGCGCAGCGCCAGCAAATGAGCCCCAGCAGCCAAGGCTTGAGCGGGGACGCGCGTCAGTTCAGTCTCTACAACGCTAGCGTAGGGGTGCGTTACAACCTCGATCTGCTTGGCGGCAACCGGCGCGCACTCGAGGCCTTGGCGGCTCGCGCCGACTACCGTCGCTTCGAACTGAACGCTGCGCGCCTGACCCTGGCCGGCAACCTGGCTGTCGCTGCCATCAACCGGGCCCGCCTCGCCGCACAACTGGAAGCCAGCACCGACATCGCGCGTGCGCAGGACGAGCAATTGCGCCTGGCCCATGAGCGCGTGCGTATCGGTCAGGCCTCGCCCGACGAAAGCTTGAGCCTGCAAGCCCAGATGGAGCAAACGCGCGCCGAACTGCCGGTGCTGCGCAAACAGCTGCAACAAACCGAACATCTGCTGGCGGTGCTTGCCGGTCGCGCCCCGGGCGCGGGGGACCTCCCGGCCTTCACGCTGGCTGGTTTCACGCTGCCCGCCGAACTGCCGCTCGTCGTCCCCTCGGAATTGCTGCGCCGACGCCCGGATATCCAGGCGGCCGAAGCGTTGTTGCAAGCGGCCAATGCAGACTATGGCGTGGCGGTCGCCAATCTCTACCCACAAATCAAGCTGAGCGCCAACCTCGGCTCCCAAGCGCTGAGCAGCGGAGCCCTGTTCGGCGGTGGTTCGGCGGTGTGGAGCCTGCTCGGGCAACTCACTCAAGCGCTGTTCAATCCTGGATTGTCCGCCGAAAAGCGCGCTGCGCTCGCCGCATTCGATGCCGCCGCAGCCAATTACCAAAGCGTTGTGCTGGATGCTTTGCGCAACGTGGCCGACACCCTGCGCGCAGTAGAGAACGATGCGCAAGCCCTGGCCTTCCTCGCAGCCGCTGATGCGGCGACGCAGGCCTCGTTGCAATCGCTTGAGCGGCAATATCGGCTGGGCGCGGCGAGTTACCTGCAACTGCTCGTGATACAGCAACAAGCGCAGCGAACCCGGCTGGGCATGGCAGCAGCCCAGGCGCAACGGCTGACCGACAGTGTCGCCATGTATCTGGCGATGGGCGGTGCCAATTAGACCCACACCCGCTACGGGCAGCGCATGGGCTTTGCGGCAATGGCCATGCGATGGTGACAGAGGGGGCCCGTTGCCGTAGCGGTGCCCCGCATATGGTTATCAGGATTTATTCGTTGGTCGGCCCGCTGGGCTGGCCTTAGCCTGTTGCCCGTTGCCATCCATGCCTCTTGCATTGCCCACGGGGAGAATCGAATGCCGCCGCCCCAATATCGCTTCCTCGAAGACGCCCGGCCGCCCCGCGCGCCATGAACGACTGTCCGTCCCCTCCCGAGAACCCCGATCCCGCCGCCGTCGCGCAGCTGCCCACGCGCCAGCGCAACGCCTTGCGCCTGCTGCTCGACAAGCCGAGCATTTCGCCCGAGGAAATCGCCCGCCTCGACTACCGCGCACTCGAACGTGCGCCCGGCGTCGGCAAGACCAGCATCGCGATCATCCGCGCCTGGCTCAACGCCCACGGTTACGAACTGAGCGGCCTGCCGGCGGGCGCCTCGTCGTTGCGCGAGCGGCAGCGCAAGCGCAAGCTGGAGCGCGCCATCGACTACCTGCGCTGGCACGGCTACGAGGTGCGGCGGGCGCGTTGAGAGATCATCCGGCGTCGAAGCTTATGAAGGAATGCCGGATAAGCTAATAAGGATTTCATCGTTCGTCGCGCTTTTCTTTTTCCCTAGACTCCGTCCCACATTCAACCGATAGGAGCCTCCCCATGAAATTCCGCAAGCTGCTGAGCGGCCCCGCCGTTGGCGCCTTTTTCGTCGGCGCCCTTCTTTCCGTCGCGCTGCCCGCCGCCCACGCCGACGTGTCGCTGCTCAACGTTTCCTACGACCCGACGCGCGAGCTGTACCAGGAGTTCAACGCGGCCTTCGCCAAGCACTGGAAGGCCAAGAACAACGAAATCGTGACCATCAACCAGTCGCACGGCGGCTCCGGCAAGCAGGCGCGGGCGGTGATCGACGGCCTCGACGCCGACGTGGTGACGCTGGCGCTGGCCTACGATGTCGGCGCGCTGACCTCGAAGAACCTGCTCCCCGCCGACTGGCAGAAGCGCCTGCCGCAGAACGCCTCGCCCTACACCTCGACCATCGTCTTCCTGGTGCGCAAGGGCAACCCCAAGCAGATCAAGGACTGGAACGATCTCGTCAAGCCCGGCATCGCGGTGATCACGCCGAACCCCAAGACCTCGGGCGGCGCGCGCTGGAACTACCTGGCGGCCTGGGCCTACGCGCTGCAGCAACCGGGCGGCAGCGAGGCGACGGCGAAGGACTTCGTCGGCAAGCTGTTCCGCAACGTCAAGGTGCTCGACTCCGGCGCGCGCGGCTCGACGACGACCTTCACCGAGCGCGGCATCGGCGACGTGCTGCTGGCCTGGGAAAACGAGGCCTACCTCGCGGTCAAGGAGCTTGGCCCGGAGAAGTTCGACATCGTCACGCCCTCGCTCTCGATCCTCGCCGAACCGCCTGTTTCGGTGGTCGACAAGGTGGTCGACAAGCGCGGCACGCGCAAGGTGGCGCAGGCCTACCTCGAATACCTCTACACGCCGGAAGGCCAGGAAATCGCCGCGAAGAACTACTACCGGCCGCGCGACGCCAAGGTCGCGGCGAAGTATTCGAAGCAGTTTGCCAAGGTCAATCTGATCACCATCGACGACGTCTTCGGCGGCTGGGACAAGGCGCAGAAGGCCCACTTCTCCGACGGCGGCTCCTTCGACCAGATCTACGAACCCGGCAAGCGCTGAGCGCCGACACACGGCGCGGCGGACCTGCCGCGCAAGGAAATGAAAAGGCCCGCTCCAGTTGTTCGGAGCGGGCCTTTTTTGCGTTCGGGCGCAGCGGCCTTCTTGCTTTCTTGCTCAGACGAATGGTTTTCAAGGTTTTCGCCTTTTCCACCCATTGCCGCCAACTGTTAACACTTTTTGTTAATGGCTTGTATCCGCTGCCGCTGTTTGTTTTGCCGATGAGTTTAGTGGTTCATTGCTTCATTGCGGCTTGAAGCCCAGGTCTACGATTTGCTCGCCGACCCGCCAGTTTGCTGCAAGACCTTGCGCATAGACCAGTTCGCCTCGGTTCAGGTGGCGCTGCGCCATATCCCTCAAATTCGCGGAATTTTTCGATCCATTTTTAGCCGCAATATTCGCCCACGCATAAGCAAGTATATTGTTCCGGCTTACGCCGTTTCCGTCGAAATACATTTGAGCCAGCATATGCTGCGCGCCTTCTTCTCCCTGCTGGGCGGCGACTTTGCACCATTGCGCCGACTTCGGATAATTCTGGGGCGTGTGCGATCCAATGAAATACCAGGTGCACAAATAATTTGGCGCTTGGGCGTCGCCGGCCAAAGCGGCCTTTTCTAGCCAGCCCAGCGCGAGTGCATCGTCGCCGGCGCCTTCTCCCTCGGCATGGGCCAAGGCCAATTTCCGCATCGCGTTGCTATTGCCTTGCTCTGCCGATTTTTTATACCAGAGGAGGGCTTTCCGGATGTCCTTTTCGTATCCGTCGCGACCGTATCGGTAGACATCGCCAAGCGCTGCCTGAAAAACGGCATCGCCGCGCTCGGCCCCTGCCGCTATGTCTGTTGGGGAGTATTTGGCAACCGCCTCGATCGACTGTTTACCCGCATTCGATTTCCCGCCTGAATGATCGGAAAAGGGCGAAAATTTTCCTCCGCCCATGGTCAAGAGATAGGAAGCGCCTGCAACAAGGAGCGCGCCGATCAATACAAACCGGTATTTCCTCAATCGTCCCACTTTTGGTTTAGACACATCGTTTCTTGCCGTCATCAGGCGAATCTCTCGTAAAAATTAGTAAGCAGCGACCCTCGGTAAACTCGGCAACTTTCGCCCGACGGTCGTCTTTCTTGGTGCGTGCCATGTCGTCCGCTGCAACCGTTCAGCAAAAACAGCCCTAGGCCGGAAAGGTCTGTGATCGATTCTACTTCGGCGGCACTCCGTAGGCCGCCATGAAAACGTCGACGGCGCGGGCGGTGAGCGCCTTGAGCTGTTCCGCGCTGACGTCTCCCAGGACCTGAAAGAGGAAACGCTCCAGCAGTTCCGATTCGAGCAGGCTGTACAGATGCCGCGTGGCGATCTGCGGGTCGGCCGGCCGCAACTTGCCCTGAAGCATGGCCCGCTGCAGGAAATCCGCCATCAGCTTCTGGCTGCGCAGGACGCCGCGTTCATACACCAGGCGCCCGAGATCGGTTCGCCCCGACTGGGAGACGACGAGATGCCGTTGCGCCCGGATCTGCGGCGAATAGAGGAAGGCCAGGAACGTTTCGCCGAAGTGGCGCAGCGCATCGGCGATGTCGTCCGCCGTCGGGTCGATGGCGTCGTGGACGGCCTGGAACTCCGCCTCGGTCGAGAGAAAGATGACCTCGGAAAACAACTCGTCCTTGGAAGAGAAGTAGTTGTACAGCGTGGCCTTGGAGCCGCCCACCCGGGCGCAGATTTCGGACATGGAGGTGCGCTCGAAACCCAGCTCCTGAAAGGCCTGGGCTGCTACGTCGAGGATCGCCTGACGCTTCGTTTCCGTCTTCGTTTTCATCCGTGTTCGTGCCTCCAAAAAAAACTGCACCGACGAGTTCAGTTTACTACCAAATACTACCAAAAGCAAAATTATTTGCGTATAGTACCGTACAGTACAGTTTACAAAAGAGACCCGGATGATGACCGATCAGATACCACAAGCGTTCGTTTCGCCGATCAACCCGAAAGTCGCCGCGCTGACCCTGGCCGTGACCTTGGCGCTCGCCGGTTGCGCCCAGTTTCCTTCGATGTCCAAGTTGGTGCGCGCGAAACCGGCCGCCGCCTACGCCAGCGCGCAATCCCTCGCGGGCCAGGCGAGCGCCTGGCCCGCCGAGCGCTGGTGGCAAGCCTACGGCGATGCCCAGCTCGATGCGCTGATCGACGAGGCGCTGCGCGATTCGCCGGACATGGCCGCCGCCTCGGCTCGCCTGCGCCGGGCCGAGGCCTACGGCCAGATCGCCGGGGCGCCGCTCCTGCCGCAAGTCGGGGCCAATGCCTCGGTGAACAGCCAGAAGCTGAGCTACAACTACCTGACGCCGCGCTCGATGACGCCGCAGGACTGGAACGACTACGGCCGGGTCACCCTCGACTTCAGCTGGGACATCGATTTCTGGGGCAAGAACCGCGCCGGGCTGGCCGCGGCGACCTCGCAGCTCGAGGCGAGCCGGGCCGAACTCGCGCAGGCGCGTCTGAGCCTGGCCGCTGCGGTCGCCACGAACTACGCCGATCTGGCGCAGCTGTTCGCCGTCCGCGATACGGCGCAGCGCTCGGTCGAAGTGCGCAGCAAGACGGCGCAGCTGTTCGCCGAGCGTTTCGCCAACGGGCTGGAAACCCGCGGCAGCCTGAGCGAGGCCAAGGCCCGGCTGGCCGCGGCCGAGGGCGAACTGCTGCTGCTCGACGAGCAGATCGGTCTGCAGCGCCATCGCCTGGCCGCGCTGCTCGGCGCCGGGCCGGACCGCGGGCTGGCCATCACGCGTCCGGCCGTCAAGCTCGACCGCGAATTCGGCTTGCCGGGCGAACTGGCCGCCAACCTGCTCGGCCGCCGCCCGGACGTGGTCGCCGCACGCCTGATGAGCGAAGCGCAGCTGCAGCGCATCGACCAGAAGAAGGGCGAGTTCTACCCCAACGTCAATCTCTCGGCCTTCATCGGCGTGCAGGCGCTCGGTCTCGACCTGCTGGGCAAGAGCGGCTCCAGCGTCGGCAGCATCGGCCCGGCGATTTCCCTGCCGATCTTCACGGGCGGACGCCTGCGCGGCGAATTGCGCGGCACGGTGGCCAGCTACGACGAAGCCGTTGCCAACTACAACCGCACGGTGACCCAGGCGCTGCAGGAAGTCGCCAGCGCCGGACTCAGCCAGAAGGCGCTGGCGGCGCAGCTGGCCAAGGCGACGGCGGCCGTCGAGGCGGCGGGCGAAGCGCATCGCGTGGCGCGCAACCGCTATGAAGGCGGCCTCGCCAACTATCTCGAGGTGCTTTACGCCGAAGACGGCCTGCTCAACAGCCAGCGCCACCTCGCCACCCTCCAGTCGCGCGCCTTTTCGCTGGACGTCGCCCTGCAGCGCGCGCTCGGTGGCGGCTACCAGTCGAACACCCTCTAATTTCCCAAGGATTTCAAGATGACCGAAACCAATCTCGTCCTGAATAAAGAACAGCGTCGCAAAAAAATGCTCGTCGGCCTAGCCGGCGTCGTCGGTCTGGCGGCCGTCGGCGCGACCGCCTACTGGGGCCTTTACGCCTCCAAGTTCGTCTCGACCGACAACGCCTATGCGGCGGTCGAGATCGCCCAGGTCACCCCGTCGGTGAGCGGCACCATCGGCGAAGTCCTGGTCACCGATACGCAGGCCGTCAAACGGGGCGACCTCCTCGTCAAGATCGATCCGACCGATGCCAAGCTCGCGCTGGCCCAGGCCGAAGCCGACCTCGGGCGCGCCATCCGCCGCGTCAAGGGCTTCGTCGCCAATGACGGCAGCCTGAGCGCGCAGATCGCCGCCCGCGATGCTGACGAAAAACGCGCCGCCGCCCAACTGCGCTCGGCCGAAGCCGATTTCGAGCGGGCCAGGATCGACCTGCAGCGCCGCGAAGCGCTGGCCGCTTCCGGTTCGGTTTCCGGCGACGAACTGACGCGCGCCCAGAACGCCTTCGCCTCCGCCCAGAGCAATCTCGATGCGGCGCACGCCGCGGCGGCGCAGGCCAGGGCCAATCGCAGCACCGCGCTGAGCTCGCGCGAAGCGAACGCCGTGCTGATCGCCAACAGCACCGAGGAGACCAACCCCGAAGTCGCGCTGGCGCGCGCCCGCCGCGACCAGGCGGCGGTCGATCTCGAACGCACCGTCGTGCGCGCACCGGTCGACGGCGTCGTCGCCAAGCGCCAGGTCCAGCTCGGCCAGCGCGTGCAGGCCGGCATGCCCCTGTTGGCCATCGTTCCCGTGCAGGAAATGCACGTCGACGCCAACTACAAGGAAGTGCAGCTGGAGAAGGTCCGCATCGGCCAGCCGGTCAAGTTGCACGCCGACATCTATGGCAGCGCCGTGACTTATCGCGGCACGGTGGAAGGTTTCTCCGGCGGTTCGGGCGCGGCCTTCTCGGCGATCCCGGCGCAGAACGCCACCGGCAACTGGATCAAGGTGGTGCAGCGCCTGCCGGTGCGCATCAAGCTCGATCCGAAGGAACTGGAGGCCCATCCGCTCAAGGTCGGCCTGTCGATGCATGCCGAAATCGATACGCGCAACTCGAACTAAACCGGGAGTTTTACGATGAGTGAAACGACGCTGGGGACAGCGCAAGCCCACAACCCGCCCGGTGAGGTCGTTCCCCTGACGGGCGGCATGCTCTGGCTGGCGGCCATCATGCTGGCCGCCGCCAACTTCATCGCGGTGCTCAACATGACCATCGCCAACGTCGCCGTACCGAACATCGCGGGCGCGCTGGGCGCGGCGACCAGTCAGGGAACGTGGGTGATCACGGCCTACGCGGTCGGCGAGGCGATTACCGTGCCCTTGACCGGCTGGCTGTCGTCCCGTTTTGGCTCGGTGCGCGTGTTCATCGGCTCGATGATCCTGTTCGGCGTCTTCTCGATCGTCTGCGGCCTGGCCAATTCGATCGGCCTGCTGGTCGTCGCGCGCATTTTCCAGGGGCTGTGCGGCGGGCCGCTGATGCCGCTCTCGCAGACCCTGCTGATGCGCATCTTCCCCAAGGAAAAGGCGGCGGCCGCCATCGGCCTGTGGTCGATGACGACGCTCGTCGCGCCCGTGGTCGGCCCGATTCTCGGCGGCTACCTGTGCGACGAATACAGCTGGTCCTGGGTGTTCATCCTGAATGCGCCGATCGCCTTCGTCTGCGCCTTCTTCGCCTGGAATCTCCTGAAGCGCTACAAGGACTCGCTGAGCCGGGCCGGCATCGATCTGGTCGGGCTCGTCCTGCTGGTCGTCTGGGTCGGCGCCCTGCAGTTGATGCTCGACGAAGGCAAGAACCTCGACTGGTTCTCCTCCAGCTTCATCGTCGGGCTGGCCATCACGGCGGTCGTCGGCTTCGCGGCCTTCATCATCTGGGAGCTGCACGAGGAAAACCCGGTGGTCGACCTCAAGGTCTTCCGCCACCGCGGCTTCTCGGTCAGCGTGCTGACCATCAGCCTAGCCTTTGCCGCCTTCTTCGGCGTCAATGTGCTGACCCCGCTGTGGCTGCAGAACTTCATGGGCTACACGGCCACCCAGGCCGGCCTGGCGACCGCCTGGACCGGGGTCACGGCCTTCTTCGTCGCGCCCCTGGTGGCGCAGGCGGCGAGCAAGGTCGACCCGCGCAAGCTGGTCTTCGCCGGCGTCGTCTGGATGGGCGCGGTCACCCTGTGGCGGACGATCGCCAACACCGACATGGGCTTCTGGGATATTTCCATTCCGCTGATCGTGATGGGTTTCGCCTTGCCGTTCTTCTTCATCCCGACCACCGGGCTCGCCCTGTCGAGCGTCGATGAGCGCGAAATGGATTCGGCCGCCGGCCTGATGAACTTCCTGCGGACCTTGTCCGGCGCTTTCGCCACCTCGCTGGTGACCACCAGCTGGGACAATCAGATCACGCGCAATCATGCCGAACTGGTCGGCATCTCCGACAGCGACCGGAGCGTGCGCACGCTGCTGGAGCAGGCCGGGATGGCAGCCGACGCGGTGAATCAGGCGATCGACTACCTGATCACCGGCCAGGCCGTCATGCTCGCCACCAATCAGCTGATGACGGTCATCGGGGTGGCTTTCCTGATTGCCGCCTCCGCCATCTGGCTCGCGCCGAAACCCAGCCGCGTCGTCGAACCCGGCGCCGGCGGCCACTAGAATTTCAGGGAGAGATCATGTTCAAGCATCTGCTGGTTCCGACCGACGGTTCGCCCTTGTCCGGCGAAACGGTCGAACGCGCCATCGCCTTTGCCAAGGGGGCGGGCGCCCGCATTACCTTCTTCTGCGCGGTGCAGTCCTTCCCGACGATGTATCACGGCATCGGCGCCATTTTCGACGCGCAGGCGCCGGCCCGCTATCACGAGGCGGTCGACGGCGTCGCCCAGGACATCCTCGACGCGGCCGTAAAGCTCGCGACGGCAGCCGGGGTCGACTGCGCGAAACTGACCCTGGCGAGCGCCGAGCCTTACGCGGCGATCATCGAAGCTGCCGAGCGCCAGGCCTGCGATCTGATCTTCATGGCCTCGCACGGTCGCAAAGGCATCAACGCGCTCCTGCTCGGCAGCGAGACGAACAAGGTGCTGACGCATTCGAAGATACCGGTGTTGGTGTATCGCTGATCGACGCATCCGGTGGCCGTCCGCCCCTCGGCGGACGGCGCGTTGCGGGGCGGCCTCTGGCCGCCCCTTTGCATGGCACGTGGGATTCTAGTCGCCGCCAAGGCGCATCCCGGTCAACGCAGCCAGCCGCTCGATGCTCCATTCCTTGCCGAGCAGGATCATGCGCGTGTGCAGGTCGTCGTGGGCCTTCCGGTCGACCTCTCGCCCGAGATAGCGCAGCGTCTTGTCGCGCACGTCGAGGTAGCCGAGTTCGTGGCGGCGCGCGAGGGCGTGCCAGAGCGCGTTGGCGCCGGTCGACTGGCGCGCCCCGGAGATCAGGCAGAAGCCCCGGCCGAGGCCCCATTCGTAGACGGCGGTGGAAATGCCGCGGCGCTGGTAGGGCGTCGCGTATTTGGAATGCGGGGCGCGCAGGTAGGGGTCGGCGCGGCGGCCGACCTCGATCAGGCGGTTGAAGACGGTGTAGCCGGCGAGGCGGCGGCGGGCGACGTCCTCGACGTACACGTAGTGTTCGCCGTCGGCCTCGCGGTAGCGGAAGACGAGTTCCGGAAAATTCGTGGCGATCGTCGCAATGCCGTGCAGCGAGTCGCCGGGCCGGTAGAGGCGCCGGTAGAGCGTTTCGAGTTCCGTATCGAGTTCGTCGGGACGGTGCTTCACGTCGATGCGCAGTTCCAGGCGGAATCCCGCCCACGGCGTGAGTTGCAGGGGAAAGGTCAGGGCCGTCACGTCCAGCCTCCCTGCGCGACGGGGGCGAGCGAGGCGTCGTGGCCGGCGGCCAGACGGTCGCTCGGCGTGAGCGCATAGACAGCCGCGGCGGATGCGGCCGCGCACGATGCGCGCCGACGGTTTTCGGCCGCGCGACGGACGGAGAAGGGAAGGGCGGCGGCGCCGGCGGTGAAGCGGAAAGGCTTTGCCGCGCGGTGGCGCGCGGCATTGACGAAATTCTTGGCGATATCCATGGCTTGGGCGTGTGCAATATCGACGCTGCGTATGCATCGCAGCGACTAAATCGCAGTCCCGGCAGGAATCTTCCATGCCAATGCCTTGCACTCGGCCGAAGGCCGAGGGGAGGGAGTTACCGCGTTTCAGGAAATCCGCGAACGGATCGAGGACATGAGAGACGCTCCCGGGCTGCACTTTGATCAGGGCGCGCGAACGCGTCCCTGGGCAAGGCGCCGTGCGGGGAGGTCAGGGCCGTTCAGCCCTTGCCGTGGCCCCGCACGGCCATGGAAAGCACTGCGAGGGGCCTTGGAATATGAAAGGGAGTCGCCGGCGGGGCGATCCACAAGCGCGCCCATGCCTGCGGCGAGTGCCCACCGACGGTCGCGCTCTGTGGAGCGTGCGACGGGTCGGCGTGGAGGGCGAAGGGCATGGGCGGCGGGAGTTGCGGGGTCGGAAAGGGCGCTAGTTTAAGCCATCGGGCGCCTCCCGGCCAGCCATCGCCGCCATCGCCGCCATCGCCGCCCGCGCGGCGCCTCCTGCGGCGAAGCCGGGCGCGGATTTGCGCGTCTTGCGCGGTACCGCCCGTACATCCGGCGAGGCGGGCAGGGATCGGCTGCCCGGCGCCGGGGACGGGAAAGAAAGGTGCCGGTGTGTGTTTATTCGTTTGAAGAATAACTATCTGCGAATTTATTCGTTTTAACCATAAAAGGCATCCCATAAACTCGGGCTATCAATCAATAAACAGCCCGAGGTCCGATGCCATGGCATCCATCGCACTAGCCGCCCCGGCGCCCCAGGCGCGGCGCGGTTTCTCCACCCTGCTCAAGCGCAAGCACAGCGTGCTGCCCGGTTTTTCGCTGGCCCTCGGCTATTCGGTGATCTATCTCGCGCTGGTCGTCCTGATCCCGCTGGCCGCCGTCTTCCTGAAATCCTCGACGCTCGGCTGGGAAGGTTTCTGGAACGCGACGACGCAGCCGCGCGTACTCGCTTCGTTCAAGCTGAGCTTCGGCGCTTCGCTGATCGCCGCGGCGATCAACGTCGTCTTCGGGCTGATCTTCGCCTGGGTGCTGGTGCGCTACCGCTTTCCCGGCAAGCGTCTGATCGATGCGCTGATCGATCTGCCGTTCGCCCTGCCCACGGCCGTCGCCGGGATCGCGCTGGCCACGCTGTACGCCAACAACGGCTGGGTCGGCAGCGTGCTCGCGCCGCTCGGCGTCGAGGTCGCCTATACGCCGCTCGGCGTGCTCGTGGCGCTCGTCTTCATCGGACTGCCCTTCGTCGTACGCACCGTGCAGCCGGTGCTCGAAGACCTCGAAGCCGAGGTCGAGGAGGCCGCCGCCTGCCTCGGCGCCAACCGCTGGCAGACCTTCAGCAAGGTCATCGTGCCGTATCTGACGCCGGCGCTGCTGACCGGCTTTGCGCTGGCCTTCGCGCGCGCCGTCGGTGAATACGGCTCGGTCATCTTCATCGCCGGCAACATGCCGATGGTCTCCGAGATCATGCCGTTGATGATCATCACCAAGCTCGAACAGTACGACTACGCCGGCGCCACCGCGATCGCCGTGGTCATGCTGATCGCCTCCTTCGTTCTTCTCCTTCTCATCAACGTGCTGCAGGCCTGGACCCAGCGCAGCCACCAGAGGATCTGACCATGGCCGGAAGTGCCGCCCAATCCATCGCCCGCTCCTGGTTTTCCGCCCCCGACGTCAGCCGGCGCCGGCTGGCGACCAGCGAACCCTTCTGGGTGCGCGCAGTGCTCATCGCGCTGGCGCTCGCCTTCTTCGGTCTGTTTCTGCTGCTGCCGCTCGCCGCGGTGTTCGCCGAGGCCTTCAAGAAGGGCTGGTCGGCCTACGCCGCCGGCGTCGTGCATCCCGACGCATTGGCCGCGATCAAGCTGACGCTGCTGGTCGCCGCCACCGCCGTACCGCTCAACCTCGTTTTCGGGGTGGCCGCCGCCTGGGCCATCGCCAAGTTCGAGTTTCGCGGCAAACAGCTGTTGACGACGCTGATCGACCTGCCGTTCTCGGTGTCGCCGGTCATCTCCGGCCTCATCTACATCCTGCTGTTCGGCGCGCAGGGCTGGTTCGGGCCGCTGCTCGAAACCTACGACGTGAAGATCGTCTTCGCCGTGCCGGGCATCGTGCTGGCCACAGTTTTCGTGACCTTTCCCTTCGTCGCCCGCGAACTGATCCCGCTGATGCAGGCGCAGGGCTCCGACGAGGAGGAAGCGTCGGTGGTGCTCGGCGCCAGCGGCTGGACGACCTTCCGCACGGTGACGTTGCCCAACATCAAGTGGGGCCTGCTCTACGGCGTGATCCTGTGCAACGCGCGGGCGATGGGCGAGTTCGGCGCCGTCTCGGTGGTCTCCGGGCACATCCGCGGACTGACCAACACGCTGCCGCTGCAGGTCGAAATTCTCTACAACGAATACAACTTCGTCGCCGCCTTCGCGGTGGCATCGCTGCTCGCCCTGCTCGCGCTGCTGACGCTCGGCGTCAAGAGCTTCATCGAATGGCGCACGGCGCGCGCCGGCTCCGGTGGCAACAGCGGACAACAGAACCAGTTCATCGAAAGAGGCCAACCATGAGCATCTCGGTCAGCAACATCAACAAGCGCTTCGGCGGTTTCACCGCGCTCGACAACGTTTCGCTCGATTTTCCGAGCGGCCAGTTGGTCGCGCTGCTCGGCCCCTCGGGCTGCGGCAAGACGACGCTGCTGCGTATCATCGCCGGCCTCGAACGGGCCGACAGCGGCGAGGTCTTCCTTGAAGGCGCCAACGCCTCGGCGCTGCACGTGCGCGAACGCGAAGTCGGTTTCGTCTTTCAGCACTACGCGCTGTTCCGCCACATGACGGTGTTCGACAACGTCGCCTTCGGCCTGCGCGTCAAGCCGCGCGACCAGCGTCCGAGCGACGCCGAGATCCGGCGCAAGGTGCGTGACCTGCTGCAGCTCGTTCAGCTCGACTGGCTCGCCGACCGCTATCCGGCGCAGCTTTCCGGCGGCCAGCGCCAGCGCATCGCGCTGGCCCGCGCGCTCGCCGTCGAACCGCGCGTGCTGCTGCTCGACGAGCCTTTCGGCGCGCTCGACGCCAAGGTGCGCAAGGAACTGCGCCGCTGGCTGCGGCAGCTGCACGACGAGCTGCACATCACCAGCATCTTCGTCACGCACGACCAGGAGGAAGCGCTCGAAGTGGCCGACCGCGTGGTGCTGATGGATCACGGCCGGGTCGAGCAGGTCGGCACGCCGGACGAAGTTTACGACCACCCGGCCTCGCCCTTCGTCTATGGCTTCCTCGGCTCGGTGAATCTCTTCCACGGCCGTGTCGACGGGCAGGCGCTGCGCGTCGGCGAGCACGCGCTTGAACTCGGCGCGCACGACCTCGCGCACGACGCGTCGGCGGTCGGCTACGTGCGCCCGCACGAAGTGCAGCTGCTGCGCGACGACGGGCTGGTCGACGGCGGCCTGCCGGCGACGGTGCTGCGCATCACGAGTTCGGGCGCGTTGGCGACCGTCGAGCTGTCGCGCCCGGAGAGCCCTGGCGAACGCGTCGAGGTCACCGTCTTCCGCGACACGCTGCGCCAGATCGGCGTCGGCGAGGGCGACCGCGTACGCCTGAAGCCGCTGCGCGTGCGCGTTTTCCCGGCGGAGGCGGCTGCCTCCTCGAACTCTTCGGCCGCCGCGCCGCTGGCCGCCTAGGAGACCCGGATGAACTTCCAGCAATTGCGCATCGTGCGCGAAACGGTGCGCCAGGACTTCAACCTGACGACCGTCGCCAACGCGCTGTTCACCTCGCAGCCCGGCGTTTCCAAGCACATCAAGGACCTCGAGGACGAACTCGGGGTCGAGATCTTCGTGCGCCGCGGCAAGCGCCTGCTCGGGCTGACCGAGCCGGGCAAGGAACTGCTCGCGGTGGTCGAGCGCATCCTGCTCGACGCGCAGAACGTGCGCAGCATCGCCGACCAGTTTTCCAGCCGCGAAACCGGCAACCTCGTGATCGCCACCACGCACACGCAGGCGCGCTACACGCTGCCCGGCGTGATCAAGCGCTTCAAGGCCGAGTATCCGAAGGTGCATCTGGTGCTGCACCAGGGCAGCCCGCGCGAGATCGCCGAACTGCTGAGCGCCGGCGAGGTCGACATCGCGATCGCCACCGAGGGGCTGGACAGCGTGCCGGAGGTCGTCACTTTCCCGTGCTATTCCTGGCACCACGCGTTGATCGTGCCGCAGGGGCACCCGCTGACGCAGGTCGCCGAACCGACGCTGGCGGCCATCGCCGAGTACCCGATCGTCACCTATCACGAGGGCTTCACCGGGCGCGCCAACATCGATCGCAGCTTCGCCGAGGCCGGGGTCGTTCCGGACATCGTGCTTTCGGCGATCGACGCCGACGTGATCAAGACCTACGTCGACATCGGCCTGGGCATCGGCATCGTCGCCTCGATGGCCTACCACCCGGAGCGCGACGCCAATCTCGTGCGCCTCGACCTGCCCGGACTGTTCGGGGAAAACACGACGCGCCTCGCGCTGCGCCGGGGCGTTTACCTGCGCAGCTACGCCTACGCCTTCATCGATGCGCTGGTGCCCGGGCTTTCGGAGGAGAAGATCGGCGAGCGCCTGCGCCGGGACGCGGTCTTGCAGTAGCGCTGGACGCTTCCCGGGGCGGGAGGCGAAGCCCGGAGCGCGGCCTTCCGGCCGTTCTCCGGGCTTCGTTGCATCCGGCGGCGGTTTTTCGCGCTTGCGAGCAGGTCTCGAAAACCTGCGGGAAGGTGCGAAAGCCGGGGAGCGAGAGGTCCGGAAACGCTTACGCCGTGGCGCGCGCGGCTGCCGCGCAGATCGCGTCGGCGAAGACTTCTGAAAGCGCGACCGGGAAGTCGTGCCCCATGCCGGGGACGATGCGCAGTTCGGCGCCGGGTACGTTGGCGGCGACGTCCTCGCCGCAGGCGGGCTGAATCAGCGGGTCGGCGGCGCCGTGCAGGACCACCGTCGGCGCGGCGATCGTGCGCAGCAGCGGGCGCCGGTCGCCGTTGGCGACGATCGCCGCGAGCTGGCGGACGACGCCCTGCGGGTAGAAGGCGCGGTCGTACTCGCCGCCGAACATGCGCTCCAGGTCGGCGTCGGCAGTCGGGTAGTCCGGGCTGGCGACGGCGCGGTAGCGCGCGATGGCGTCGGCGACGATGTTTTCCCGGCTGCGCACGGCCGGCAGCGGCGCGAAGAGCGAGAGCGCGGCGGCCGGCGTCGGCGGCGGCAACGCCGGGTTGCCGCTGCTCGACATGATGCTGGTCAACGACAGCGCGCGCGCCGGATGGCGGGCGGCGATCAGCTGCGCGACGGCGCCGCCGAGCGAGGCGCCGACCACGTGCGCCCGCGCGATGCCGAGCGCGTCGAGCAGGCCGAGGGCGTCGGCGGCCATGTCGTCGAGCGTGTAGGGCACCGCGAGCGGCCTGCCGTTGCGCAGGGCGCCGCCGATGTCGGGCAGCGGCAGGCCGTCGCAGTGCGTCGAGCGCCCGCAGTCGCGGTTGTCGAAGCGGATCGCGCGGTAGCCGCGCGCCGCCAGCAGTTCGCACAGTTCGACGTTCCAGCGCGTCATCTGCGCGCCCAGCCCCATGACGAGCAGGACGGCGGGCGCGTCGGCGGCGCCGAAGGATTCGTACTCGATCTCGATCGGACCGTGCGGATTGGCGAGGGCGCTGGGCATCGGGGGCTTCCTCAGGCCAGCGCGCGGTCGACGATCTCGAACACGTCGCGCGACAGCCCGGCCTTGCCGCGCAGGCTTTCGAGCGCGGCGCGGGCGTGCGTCTGGCGGGCGGCGTCGAACTTGCGCCAGCGGTCGAAGCGGCGCGCCAGGCGCGCGGCGACCTGCGGATTGAGCGGGTCGATTTCGGCGATGCGCTCGGCGATGAAGCGGTAGCCGCTGCCGTCCGCCGCGTGGAAGTGCACGTGGTTGGCGCCGAAGGTGGCGAGCAGGGCGTAGACCTTGTTCGGGTTGCGCAGGTCGAAGGCCGGGTGCGCGAGCAGGCCGGACACTTCGGCGAGCGTGCCGGGCAGCCGGCTGGCGGCCTGCACGGCGAGCCATTTGTCCATGACCAGCGCTTCGCCCCGCCAGCGCAGGTGGAAGGCGTCGAGCGCCAGGCGTCGTTCCGGGCAGTCGTTCTGGGCGAGGGTGGCGAGCGCGGCGAACTGGTCGCTCATGTTGTCGGCCGTTTCGAACTGCGCGAGCGCCAGAGTCCGCGTTTCCACCGTATCGAGTTCGGCGAGATAGCCGAGGCAGAGGTTGCGCAGGGCGCGGCGTCCGGCCTCGGCCGGCGTCGGCGCGTAGGGTCCGCGCGGCGCGAGCTGCCCGTAGGCGGCGCGCAGCCGCGGCGCCAGCGCTTCGGCGAGGAAGCAGCGCAGGCCGTTGCGCGCGGCGTGCAGGGCGTCGGGATCGACCACGTCCATCTGCTCGGCGAGCGTCGCTTCCGAGGGCAAGGTCAGCGCTTCGGCGGCGAAGGCCGGATCGACGGTGCCCGCGAGCGCGCCGTCGAGCACGCGGCGTGCCGCTTCGGCGAAGCTCTCCGGCCAATCCAGCGTCGTTGCGTCGGCAATGGCTTGGGCGGCGCCGAGGATCAGGCGCGCGGCGAGGCGCTGGCCGGCCTCCCAGCGGTTGAACGAGTCGCTGTCGTGCGCCAGCAGGTGCGCGAGGTCGGCGTCGCCGTAGGCGAAATCGAGCACGACCGGCGCCGAGAAGCCGCGCAGCAGCGAGGGCACCGGCGCCGCCGGCACGTCCTCGAAGACGAACTCCTGTTCGGCGGCGGTCAGCGACAGCACGCGCGTGCCGATGCCGGCGGCCGCTTCGCCGGCGAGGCGCAGCGGCAGATCGGCGCCGTCCTGCCCGACCAGGCCGAGCGCGACCGGGATGTGATAGGGCAGCTTTTCCGGCTGGCCGGGCGTCGGCGCGCAGGACTGCGCGAGCGTCAGCACGTAGCGCCGGGCGGCCGCGTCGTAGCGCCCGCGGGCCGCGACGCGCGGCGTGCCGGCCTGCGCGTACCAGCGCTTGAACTGCCCGAGATCGACGTCGGAAGCGTCGGCCATCGCCGCGACGAAGTCGTCGCAGGTCACCGCCTGTCCGTCGTGGCGTTCGAAGTAGAGGTCCATGCCGCGCCGGAAGGCGTCCTTGCCGATCAGCGTGTGGATCATGCGCACGACCTCGGCGCCCTTTTCATAGACCGTGGCCGTGTAGAAGTTGTTGATCTCGATGTAGGAGGCCGGGCGCACCGGGTGCGCCATCGGGCCGGCGTCTTCGGGGAACTGTGCGGCGCGCAGCGTGCGCACGTCGCGGATGCGCGTCACCGCGCGGCTGTGCATGTCGGCGCCGAACTGCTGGTCGCGGAAGACGGTGAGGCCTTCCTTGAGCGAAAGCTGGAACCAGTCGCGGCAGGTCACGCGGTTGCCGGTCCAGTTGTGGAAGTACTCGTGCGCGACGACGCGGTCGATGTTCTCGTAGTCGACGTCGGTCGCGGTGTCGGGGCGCGCCAGCACGTACTTGGTGTTGAAGATGTTGAGGCCCTTGTTTTCCATCGCGCCCATGTTGAAGTCGCCGACGGCGACGATCATGTAGTGGTCGAGGTCGCACTCCAGCCCGAAAGTCTCCTCGTCCCAGCGCAGCGAGCGCTTGAGCGCGTCCATCGCGTGCGGGCACTGGTCGAGCTTGCCCGGCTCGACGTAGATGGCGAGCTGGACGGTGCGTCCGGAGGCGGTGGTGTAGCTGTCGCGCAGCACGTCGAGCTTGCCGGCGACCATGGCGAACAGGTAGCAGGGCTTGGGGAAAGGGTCTTCCCAGGTCGCCCAGTGGCGGCCGCCATCCTCGTCGCCGGCGGCGACCGGGTTGCCGTTGGCGAGCAGCAGCGGCAGCGCCGCCTTGTCGGCGTGCAGGGTGACGCGGTAGCGCGCCATCACGTCGGGGCGGTCCGGGAACCAGGTGATGCGGCGGAAGCCCTGCGCCTCGCACTGCGTGAAGTAGCCGTCGGTCGAGCGGTAGAGGCCGGAAAGGCTGGTGTTGGCGTCCGGGCGGATGCGCACCGAGGTGTTCAGCGTGAAGGCGTCGGGCACGTCGGCGATGCTCAAGTGCTCGGCGTCCTGCGCGTAGCGGCCGGCGGGCAGGGCGGCGCCGTCGATGGCGACGGCCAGCGTTTCCAGTTCGTGGCCGTCGAGGCGCAGCGCCTGCCCGGGGGCGGCCGCCGGGTTGCGGCGCACGGCGAGGCGCGCGTCGACGATGGCTTCGCCGGCGAGAAAGCGCACGTCGAGATCGACCGTGTCGATCAGGAAGGGCGGCGGCGTGTAGTCGGCGAGATGGATGGTTTGCGGCGTTTCGGTCTTCATCGGGAACTCCGGGAAATCTGGGGCAGGGGCGGCGGGCGCGGCGCGGATGTCTCAATGTCCGGCGAGCAGCCCGCTCCGGCGCAACTGGTCGGCGATGCCTTCGGCCAGCCAGCGGTAGCCGGGCGCGTTGGGATGGATGGGATCGGCCTTCAATGAAGGATCGGACAGCACCTCGGCGAATACGTTTGCGACGAGCGGCAGCCGCGCTTCTTCGGCCAGCGCCGCGTAGATCGGCGAGTCTTCGAGGCGGCCGGCGACCGCGCCGAACAGCGAAAACTTCGGGACGGCGACGAGCACCGCCGGGACGTTGCCGGCGCGAACGACGTTGAGGATGGCGCGGATGTCCTCGCGCACCGCCGCTTCCGGACGCTTCTTCAGGAAGTCGTTGCCGCCGATCTCGACGATGACGAGTGCCGGCCGCGTCTCGTCGATCGCCGTGCGGATGCGCTCGCGGGCGGCCTGCGCGGTGTCGCCGGGGACGCCGTGATTGCGCACGTCCCAGCCGGTAAGCGCGCCGAGCTGCGTCGGGTAGTCCGCGCCGGGCGCGGCGCCGGTGCCGAAGGTGACGCTGTCGCCGAAGGCGAGCACGACGGCGCCGGGCGGCAGCGGCGCGAGGGTCGGCACCTTGCCGCAGGCCGCCAGCCAGAGCGCGAGCAGCAGCGGAAGCAGCGAAAAGACTGGCAGCAGGCGCTGCCGGAAAAGGCCGGGCGGCGGGCGCATCGCCGGCCTCAGACCGGCAGTTCTTCGCGGCGCAGCAGGAAGACGTACTGGTCGCCGGCGGCGGTGTCGAGCCAGGTGAAGGGGGTTTCCGGGTAGGCCGCTTCGAGGTCGTCGCGGTTGTGGCCGATCTCGACGACGAGCAGGCCGCCCGGATTGAGGTGCCCGGCCGCTTCGGCGAGGATGCGGCGCGTCAGGTCGAGCCCGTCGTGGCCGCTGCCGAGCGCGATTTCCGGCTCGCGGCGGTATTCCTCGGGCAGGGCGGCGACCGACTCGGCGTTCACGTAGGGCGGATTAGAGATGATGACGTCGTAGCGCTCGCCCTGCACGCCGGCGAAAAGGTCGGCGTTGACGAGGCGCAGGCGCTCTTCGAGGCCGTAGTCGGCGACGTTGCGCGCCGCCACGGCGAGCGCGTCGGCGGAGATGTCGACGGCGTCCACTCGCGCCTCCGGGAAGGCGTGCGCGGCGAGGATGGCGAGGCAGCCGGAGCCGGTGCACAGGTCGAGCACGCGGCCGACCGCCCACGGGTCTTCGACCCACGGCGCGAGTTCTTCGTCGAGCAGTTCGGCGATGAAGGAGCGCGGCACGATGACGCGTTCGTCGACGTAGAAGCGGTGTTCGCCGAGCCAGGCTTCGTTGGTCAGGTAGGCCGCCGGCACGCGCTCGATGATGCGCCGTTCGAGGATGCGCAGGGCGCTTTCGCGTTCGCCGCTGGTCAGGCGCGCGTCGAGGAAGGGTTCGAGGCGATCGAGCGGCAGGTGCAGGGTGTGCAGCAGCAGGTAGGCGGCTTCGTCCCAGGCGTTGTCGGAGCCGTGTCCGAAGAAGAGGCCGGCTTCGTTGAAGCGGCTGACGGCGAAGCGCAGCAGGTCGCGCAGCGTGAGGAGTTCCTGGCGGGCTTGTTCAAACATGGGCAGGCAGCAGCTTTTCGAGAATGCGGCGGTAGATGGCGGAAAGACGGGGCAGCGCGGCGGCTTCGACGCATTCGTCGATCTTGTGGATGGTGGCGTTGACCGGGCCGATCTCGACGACCTGCGGACAGATTTCGGCGATGAAGCGGCCGTCGGAGGTGCCGCCGGTGGTCGACAGCTCGGCGGCGATCCCCGTTTCCTCGCGGATCGCGGCGAGCGCGCTGTCGACGAGGGCGCCGCGTCCGGTCAGGAAGGGCTTGGCGCCGAGCGTCCATTTCAGTTCGTACTGCAGACCGTGGCGGTCGAGGATGTCGTGCACGCGCGCCTGCAGGCCTTCCGGCGTGCTCGCCGTGGCGAAGCGGAAGTTGAACAGCAGGTCGACGTGGCCGGGGATGACGTTGGTCGCGCCGGTGCCGCCGTGGATGTTGGAAATCTGCCAGGTGGTCGGCGGGAAGAACTCGTTGCCTTCGTCCCACACGGTCTGCGCCAGTTCGGCGATGGCCGGGGCGGCGAGGTGGATCGGGTTCTTCGCCAGGTGCGGGTAGGCGATGTGGCCCTGCACGCCCTTCACCGTGAGCTTGCCGGAAAGCGAGCCGCGGCGGCCGTTCTTTACGGTGTCGCCGAGCGCGTTCACGGCGGTCGGTTCGCCGACGATGCAGTAGTCCATCGCCTCGCCGCGCGCGCGCAGCGCCTCGGTGACGGCGACCGTGCCGTCGGTGGCGTCGCCTTCCTCGTCCGAGGTGAGCAGGAAGGCGATCGAGCCCGCGTGTTGCGGCCGGGCGGCGACGAAGTCCTCGACCGCGGTGACGAAGGCGGCCAGCGAGCCTTTCATGTCGGCCGCGCCGCGCCCGTAGAGCAGGCCGTCGCGCAGGGTGGGAACGAAAGGATCGCTGTGCCACTGGTCGAGCGGGCCGGTCGGCACGACGTCGGTGTGGCCGGCGAAGCAGAGCAGCGGGGCGGCCGCGCCGCGCCGCGCCCAGAGGTTGGTGACGCCGTTGCGGTCGATGTGTTCGCAGGCGAAGCCGATGCGTTCGAGGCGCTCGGCGATGATCGCCATGCAGCCGCCGTCTTCGGGGGTGACGGAGCGGCGGGCGATCAGCTGTTCGGCGAGGGCGAGGGTGGGGTCGGAAAGAATTTCGTCAGGCATTTTGTTGTTCTGCGTTGTCGCTGAGGCTCAGCGTGAATTCCTTGAAGGAGGAGCCGTTCGCGTTGGGGGAAAAATCGAGCGGCACTTCGGTGTTGATTTCCTCGCGCGGCGCGGGCGTGTTGAATTCGGAGTTGTTGATCAGCCAGGACAGGTTGGTCGGCGAATCGGCGTTGGCCAGCGCCTCGTCGAGCGTCACGACGCCGTCGCGGTAGAGGCGGAAGAGATCCTGCTCGAAGGTCTGCGAACCGGGCGCCAAGCTCTGCTCCATGGCCTCCTTGACGGCGATCACTTCGCCGCGCTCGATCAGCTCCTGGATGTGGCGGGTGTTGAGCAGCACCTCGGCGGTCGGCGTGCGCTTGCCGTCCGGCTTGCGCACGAGGCGCTGCGAGACGATGGCCTTCAGGCTGACCGAGAGGTCGAGGTAGAGCGAGGTGCGGCTTTCGAGCGGGAAGAAGTTGATGATGCGGTTGAGCGCGTGATAGCTGTTGTTGGCGTGCAGGGTGCCGAGGCAGAGGTGGCCGGTCTGCGCATAGGCGATGGCCGCCTGCATGGTTTCCTTGTCGCGGATCTCGCCGATCAGGATGCAGTCCGGCGCCTGGCGCATGGCGTTCTTCAGCGCCGGTTCCCAGCCCAGCGTGTCCATCCCCAGTTCGCGCTGGTTGACGATCGACTTCTTGTGCTTGAAGAGGAATTCGATCGGGTCCTCGATGGTCAGGATGTGGCCGCTGCGGTTGGCGTTGCGGTGGTCGAGCATCGACGCGATGGTCGTCGACTTGCCCGAGCCGGTCGAGCCGACGATCAGGATCAGCCCGCGCTTTTCCATGATCAGCTCGGCGAGGATGGGCGGCAGCGCGAGCGTGTCGAGCGCCGGGATGTTGCCGAGGATGTAGCGCACGACGATGGAGATCGACGCGCGCTGGCGAAAGAGGTTGACGCGGAAGTTGCCGACCTGCGGAACGCCGAAGGAGAGGTTCATCTCCATGTTCGCCTCGAACAGCTTGTGCTGCTCGGGCGTCATCAGTTCGAAGGCGATCTTTTCGATCATCGCCGGGTCCATCACCTGCTGGTTGACCGGCATGGTGTTGCCCTGGATCTTGATGTGGATCGGCACGCCGGCGGAGATGAAGATATCCGAAGCCTGCTTTTCTGCCATCAGCTGGAAAAGTTTGTCGAGAATCATCCCGTCTCCGCCGGTTGGTGGGTCGTGCCTGAAAGACCGGAAGCCTAGTCGCCGCGCAACAGGTCGTTGATGCTGGTCTTGGCGCGCGTCTTGGCGTCGACCTTCTTGACGATCACGGCGCAGTAGAGGCTGTAGCTGCCGTCCTTCGAGGGCAGATTGCCGGAAACGACGACCGAGCCGGGCGGCACGCGGCCGTAGCTGACTTCGCCGGTTTCGCGGTCGTAGATCTTGGTCGACTGGCCGATGTAGACGCCCATCGAGATGACCGAGCCTTCGCCGATGATGACGCCTTCGACGACTTCGGAGCGCGCGCCGATGAAGCAGTTGTCTTCGATGATCGTCGGGTTGGCCTGCAGGGGTTCGAGCACGCCGCCGATGCCGACGCCGCCCGAGAGGTGCACGTTCTTGCCGATCTGGGCGCAGGAGCCGACGGTGGCCCAGGTGTCGACCATCGTGCCTTCGTCGACGTAGGCGCCGATGTTCACGTAGGACGGCATCAGCACGACGTTCTTGGCGAGGTAGGAGCCGCGGCGGGCGGTGGCCGGCGGCACGACGCGGAAGCCGCCGCGCGCGAATTTCTCGGCGTCGTAGTTCTCGAACTTGGTCGGCACCTTGTCGTAGTAGCGCAGCGCGCCGCTTTCGCTGACCTTGTTGTCCTCGAGGCGGAAGGAAAGCAGCACGGCCTTCTTGATCCACTGGTGGGTGAACCAGTCGCCGTCGATCTTCTCGGCGACGCGCAGCTTGCCTTCGTCGAGCAGGCCAAGCACGGTGGCCACGGCTTCGCCGATCTTGGCGGGCGCGGTGCCCGGTTGCAGCGTGGCACGGTCTTCCCACGCGTCTTCGATGATTTTCTGGATTGCCTGCATTTTATTGTTCCTACAGTGGGGTTTCTACAGCTGGGAGATGAACGAACGGATGCGCTCGGTGGCTTCGACGCAGTCGGCCAGCGGCGCGACGAGGGCGATGCGCACGAAGCCGGCGCCCGGATTGACGCCGTGCGCCTCGCGCGCCAGGTAGCTGCCGGGCAGGACCACGACATTATAGGCGGCGAGCAGTTGCCGGGCGAAGTCGGTATCGGCCATGCCGGACGGCGTGCGCACCCAGAGATAGAAGCTCGCGTCGGGCAGCGTCGCGCCGAGCGCGTCGGCCAGCAGCGGCGTCACCGCGGCGAATTTTTCCGTGTACTGGCGGCGGTTCTCGCGCACGTGCGCCTCGTCGTTCCAGGCCGCGACGCTCGCCGCCTGCACCGCCGGGTTCATGGCGCCGCCGTGATAGGTGCGGTAGAGCAGGAATTTCTTGATCACCTCGGCGTCGCCGGCGACGAAGCCCGAGCGCATGCCCGGCACGTTGGAACGCTTGGACAGGCTGGAGAACATGACGATGCGCTCGAAGCCGCGGCCGAGCAGCTTGGCCGCCTGCAGGCCGCCGAGCGGCGGATTGGCCTCGTCGAAGAAGATTTCCGAGTAGCACTCGTCGGAGGCGATCACGAATCCGTACTTGTCGGAAAGCGCGAAGAGCTGCTTCCAGTCGTCGAGGTTCAACACCTTGCCCGTCGGGTTGCCCGGCGAGCACACGTAGAAGAGCTGCACGCGGCGCCATTCCTCTTCGGACAGGCTGGCGTAGTCGAAGGCGAAACCGTTCTCGGGCAGCGTGTTCAGGAAGCACGGCTCGGCGCCGGCCAGATAGGCTGCGCCTTCGTAAATTTGGTAGAAGGGATTCGGGCTGACGACCAGCGGCACATACCCGCGCGAGGGGTCGATCACCGTCTGCGCGAAGGCGAACAGCGCCTCGCGCGAGCCGTTGACCGGGATGATCTCGCTGTCGGGATTGACGCCGGCGATGCCGTAGCGGCGTGCTATCCACGCGGCGATGGCCGTGCGCAGGGCCGGGATGCCCAGCGTGGTAGGATAATTCGCCAGCCCGCCGAGGCCCGCGCTAAGCGCTTCCTTGATGAAGGCCGGGGTCTCGTGCTGCGGTTCGCCGATCGACAGCTTGATTTCGCGCAGATTCGGATTGGGCGTCACGCCCTGGAAAAGTTGCCGGAGTTTCTCGAAAGGATAGGGGTGAAGCTGGGCGAGATGGGGATTCACGGTGGCGGTCGTTGTCGTGGCGGATTTGGAGTGCGGATTATAAGGGGCATCGCTTGACGGCGAAAGAAAACGCGGGGGAGGGCCGGGACAGCGGGACGGCGGTCGTCGCGCTGCTCGTCGGCGCTCTGGTCTGGGGACTCATCTGGTATCCCTACCGCGTCCTGCGCGACGCCGGCATCGACGGCATCGCCGCCACGGCGGCCACCTACGCCGTCGCCTTCCTGCTCGGCCTCGTCTTCTTCCGCCGCACGCTCGCCGGCTTCCGTCCCTCGTGGAGCCTGTTCTGGCTGGCGCTCGCCGCCGCCGGCTGCAACCTCGGCTACGTGCTCGCCACGCTCAACGGCGAAGTGATGCGCGTCCTGCTGCTCTTCTACCTCGCGCCGCTGTGGACCGTGCTGCTTGCGCGCCTGCTGCTCGGCGAACGTCTCAACCGCTTCGGCGCCTTCGTCGTCGCGCTCTCGCTGGCCGGCGCCGCGACCATGCTCTGGCACCCGGCGCTCGGCGTGCCCGTACCGCGCGACGGCGCCGACTGGCTCGGCCTGGGCGCCGGCTTTTCCTTCGCGCTGTTCAACGTCCTGTCGCGCCGCACCGCCGGCGTCGGCATCGAGATCAAGTCGCTGGTCGCCTTCTCCGGCGTCCTCCTGGTCGGCGTCGTCCTGCTCGCGGCCGGCGCGCAGCCCCTGCCGGCCGCGCCGCCCCCCTCGGCCTGGCTGTTGCTCGGTCTGATCGGCGGCGTGCTGGTCGTGGTCAACCTCGTCGTCCAGTACGGCTTGCGCCGCGTCGCCGCCAACCGGGCGATCGTCATCATGCTCTCCGAAGTCGGCTTCGCCGCGCTTGCCTCCTGGCTGCTCGTCGACGAAGCGCTCGGCCTGCGCGAATGGGCCGGCGGCGCGATGATCGTCACGGCCAGTCTGTTTTCGGCGCGGATGGAGGGGAAATAACGTATCGGTGGTTTGCAGGCAGTTTTGTGATAATCCTGCGGTTTTGGTATTGAATTTCGGTTTTTCCAGTATCAGAAAATATCTGCTGCCTGATAGCAGTCCTTGCAGTATCTGCTTCGCTCTGAAGTCCACCTATTAACATTAATAAATCATCGGGGGCAGGTAATGGGTGTGATTAATGCATAAGAAATTTTGACCTTGCTGAAGTGTTTATTTTAATAACGGTCATAGATCTGGTTTGTTTTTCAAGAAATGATCGCTTGTTAGAAAATCTAATTTTTTGTTATTTGGTTATGAGCACTAAGGCAGATAAAAAGATCAAGCTTCAACAAGAAGGGCTTTGTAGACTGACTGGAATGCGCGGGAGATTTGTGGCTTCTCATATCCTGCCGCGAGCGTTGACCGTGCTATCGCGTTCTGGTGAAAAAGTTCGAGAGGCCTCACTAGGTGCGCGCCCTCGATGGCGACCTGCGACCTGGTATGACGATAGGCTGGTAATAAAAGAAGGAGAGGACATCCTGAGGGAGATAGACACTCCTGCTATTGAAGAGCTACGGAAACATAAACTCGTGTGGAGTTCGTTTAAGTGCGACGCACCATTTTTTCCTGAGGATCTTACTCCCTTAGGTGAAGGTACCAACTTACGTGAAATCTGTCTTGGCTCAGCTGATAAGTTAAGAATGTTTTTTTTAAGCATAGTTTGGCGAGCAGCAGCGTCGTCACGGCCGGAGTTCGTTAACGTCCAGTTAACGGAGGAAATACTTGAAGACCTTCGTCAGCGTGTCCTAGCACAGGATGCAGGGAACGTTTGGGACTACCCGATTGTTCTTGACCAGTTAATTACTCGAGGAGCGGCGCTAAATAGAACGCCAATCATGGAGAACATGGATCTTGCCGTGAACGGAATCAAGGACCACGTGTCTGTGGTAAGCGTTCGGATTTATCTGGATGGGTTAGTGGCGAAGGTGATATTGGCAAAGGGATTAGATCTTGATCGAAGTGCTGGCGGACTATTTCTTGGTGCCTTGGATAAATCCGTCATACTCGCTCGCCCGTTTGAGCAGTCGCGGACAAAGGACGATATGATTGAGGTTATCTCAGACAACCAGCGTCGCGGATATGCATGACCGTCGTTTTTTTTAAAACCACACTTGTCGACAGCTCTATTCAGATATCTGCTGAACTGGAGGGAAAATGGCGCGGAGAAGTCGGCGCCATTTTTCCCGCCTTGCGTTTTAGGCTCTTATTTGCATGACTCCTGCGTTATCTATTCGAGAGCGCCGCCGGACTCCTTGACCGCTTCCCGCTGCCTTCCTACAACGCAATCTTTCCTGGTGTATCCGAGCTTCCCGTCGCGGCGATACATGCTCTGCGGCAGCCAAACCTGTATAGGCGAGGCAACGCCGTTGCATGGAAGAAGCCCCGGATCAGAACTTAGTTTGCCGCCCGAGCAAATTGTCTGGCGACGAAGGACCAGATCATCCGCGAGGCATCGGGGCCTTTGGGGTCGCTGAAGGAATGGCCGGCGGCGCCGCCGCTCCAGGCGTGGCCCAGCCGGTCGATAGCGCACAGCGTCGCGATCAGCCGGCCGCTCTTTCGGTAATCGGTGATCGTCGCCGCATAGCGGGTTCCACGTTGCACCCGGCGCGGCTTGCCTGCGCTGGCGCCGATCCGTTCCCCCCTGCGCATGGCCGCTTCGGCGCCGTTCCCCGGTGCTACCACGTGATCCGCGGCGCCATGGATAACCAGCAAGGCGGGAAATCTCACCTCGGAGGCAACGGTCGGGAGCGGGGATGCCTTCGCGCTTTGTCCGCGCATGGCCTTGAGGGCGCCGGACGACGAGTTCGCAACTCCCGGCGCGATCCCCGAATGCATGACGATTGCCCGAAAGCGCTCCGGATGCCGGGTTGCCAGCAGCGCCGCCATGCCGGCCCCGGCAGACATTCCCGCCACGGCGATCTTGTTCCGGTCGACGGCCTGCGACAGGCAAACCTGCTCGATGGCGGCGTCGATCGAATGCGCTTCGGCTTGCGCGCGGCCGGCGCGGGTGTCGTACCAGTTCCAACACCCGTGCACATTCGCGAGACGATCCTGCTCTGGATAGAGGACGAAAAAACGCTCGCGCGCCGCCACCCTGTTCATGCCGCTGCTGGCGGCCAGCGCTGCGGCATCCTGCCCGCAGCCGTGCAGCATCACCAGGAGCGGAAGTTTCTCGGTGCGCCGCACGCCGGGCGGCTTGTACAGCCAATAGCGCCGAGGCCCGGCAGCGCCGACGGCGAGCCCCGTCGTCCAGTTGGCCGAAGGGGGCATCGCCTTTTTGGCCGGCCTCCGTGTGCCCGTCAGCGGAGCGCTGCGCAAGGTTTCCTTGAGCGCCTTGCTGCCGACGCGCATCGCGCTCCGCGTCATCGTCTTCACCAAACTCTGGAACGATCGGCTCCAGGCTGTTCTTCGTATCCGTCTCGCCATCTGACATTCCTCGCACGGTTCGATCCGTCGCCCGATTATCGGGCCGAGCCCTTGCCGCCTCCGTCTGCTCCCGAACATTTGCCGGTTCGGGCGCCTGTGGGTGCCAGCGCACAGATTGCCGAAACCGTCGGGCCTACTCTTCTCACTTCAGCCGTCGGATCGCGTTTTCTGCGCTGAAGTTCTCGATCGATTTCACCTCCAGGAGCACGCCATGAACAAGGATCAAACCAAAGGACGCATCGAAGAAGTCAAAGGAAAAATCAAGGAAGTTACCGGCAAGGTCGTCGGCAACGACGATCTGGAGGCGGAAGGCAAGATGCAAAAAACCGGCGGAAAAATTCAGAAGGCCTACGGCGATCTGAAAGAAGACGTCAAGGACACCGTCAAGGGCAAGTGAACGTTTGGCGCTTCGGCCGAAGCGCGGCCAGCGCCTGCCTTTTTGTAGCACCTCTATTGTTTTCAGGAGCGGAAAATGAACGAATCGACCAGCACCACCGCAAGCAGTACCGGTCCCCGCGGCACCCGCTTGCTCAGCGCCAGTTCGCTGTGCAGCGACGACGTGTACAACCCGAAGGGCGAAAAACTGGGCAGCATCAAGGAGCTCATGCTGGATATCGGAGACGGTCGGGTTTGCTATGCCGTGCTGTCTTTCGGCGGTTTTCTCAGCCTCGGCGAAAAGCTGTTTGCCGTGCCCTGGAGCGCCTTGACGGTGGACACCGCGAACAAGCGCTTCGTCATGGATACCGACGAAGAGCGCCTGAAGAACGCGCCCGGATTCGATTCCGACCACTGGCCCAACATGGCGGACGAGACCTGGGGCAGGAATGTTCATGCCTATTACGGATCGACGTACTGAAGCAGTCCCGTCCGCCAGAACGGCGCGACGCTGAGGCCGCGGATAGGGGCGCCTGAACGTCGGCGATGCGGAGTTGCCCCTCCCCGGGGCAAAAGCGGAGCAAAAAAATGGCGCGGAGAAATCCGCGCCATTTTTTCAGCCTTGCGTCCCGGGTGTCGATCCGCCCGGTTGCCGCTTCATCGCGCCGTTTACTCGGCGGCGCCGCAGCACTGCTTGAACTTCTTCCCGCTGCCGCAGGGGCAGGGGTCGTTGCGGCCGACCTTGGGGGCGTCGTTGCGGACGGTGGTGGCGCCGCGCTTGGCGCGCCAGAAGGCGTGCATGGCCGAGATGGCGTAGGGCAGGGCGTCTTCGTTTTCGCGCAGCAGGGCGGCGAGTTCCTCTCCTTCCGGCCATTCTTCGCCGTGCTGGCGGGCGGCGGATTCGGCTTCGCCGGTAAGCACCATCAGCGGGAAGAGGTTTTCGTCGAGGAAGTCGATTTCCTCTTCGTCGGAGAGCGAGTCGAACCAGTCCTCGATGGCGCTATCGACGCCGTGCAGGTAGGCGAGGCACCACAGTTCGAAGTCGCTCGGCGCGTCTTCGCTTTCGTCCTTGGGGTAGAGCAGCAGCGGGAAGTTGTCGTCGCTGTCGAGGCTCGCTTCGAGCGCGGCGGCGAAACGGACGAGGAGTTCCTTGGCTTCGCGCGCGGCGTCGCTGTCCTGCGCCGATTCGTCGCCGAGGATTTCCTGCAGGCGGTCTTCGAGCGGAATCTGCACCGGGCCGGCGAGCGCGGCGCACAGGTAGCCCTGGATTTCGTCCAGGCGCATGGCGTCGCCCAGGTCGGGGTCGTCGAGCAGGGTTTCGAGGCGGTCGAGTTCGGCTTCGGTCAATTGGGTCGCGGTGGTCATCAGGTATCAGCCCCGGGTGTTGGATTGGGTGGCGAACTCGGCGAGTTCGACTTTCGGCGCCGGCGTCCAGCCGGTCTGGCGGTGTTCGGCGACGACGTTGGTGAAGATGCCGCCGCGCACGTAGAACTTGGCGGTCAGGCGCATGTAGCGCGGCTGCGTGGCCTGCACCAGATCGTCGAGGATCTGGTTGGTGACGGCTTCGTGGAAGCAGCCTTCGTCGCGGAAGGACCACATGTAGAGCTTGAGGCTCTTGAGTTCGACGCAGGTTTTCTCGGGGATGTAGTCGAGGATCAGCGTGGCGAAGTCGGGCTGTCCGGTTTTCGGGCACAGGCAGGTGAATTCCGGAATTTCCATGTGAATGTGGAAGTCGCGCTGCGGCGCCGGGTTGGGGAAAGTCTCTAGGGTCTTGGAAGGCTGGGTGGTCATGGGAGTCCGTGCTTTGGCGCGTTTCTGGATAGGGCGGGCAAGGTGCTATTATAGACGCCGATTTTCGCCAGTGCGCCGTCATATAAGGCTTCGAGAGAGCCGGGCCGCTCGTTTGGCCACCTTTCGCCCCCCAAGCTCATGCGTCTGACCAAACTAAAACTTGCCGGTTTCAAGTCATTTGTCGATCCGACGACGATCGCGCTGCCCGGGCAGCTCGTCGGCGTGGTCGGCCCGAACGGCTGCGGCAAATCCAACGTGATGGACGCCGTGCGCTGGGTGCTCGGCGAATCGAAGGCGTCCGAGCTGCGCGGCGAATCGATGCAGGACGTCATCTTCAACGGTTCCGGCACGCGCAAGCCGGTGTCGCGCGCCGCCGTCGAACTCGTTTTCGACAACTCGCTCGGACGCATCGCCGGCCAGTGGTCGCAATACGCGGAGCTGTCGGTCAAGCGCCTGCTCACGCGCAGCGGCCAGTCCGAGTACTACATCAACAACCTGCACGTCCGCCGCAAGGACATCACCGACCTTTTCCTCGGCACCGGCCTCGGCCCGCGCGCCTACGCCATCATCGGGCAGGGCACCATCTCGCGCATCATCGAGGCCAAGCCGGACGAACTGCGCGTCTTCCTCGAGGAGGCCGCCGGCGTCACCAAGTACAAGGAACGGCGCAAGGAGACCGAGAACCGCATCGCCGACACGCGCGAGAACCTGATGCGCGTCGAGGACATCCGCGTCGAACTCGGCGCGCAGATGGAGCGCCTCGAAGCGCAGGCGGCGGTGGCGCGCCAGTATCGCGAATACCACAGCGAGCTGACGCGCAAGCAGCAGCTGCTCTGGCTGCTGCGGCGCAACGACGCGCAGGCCGAGCGCGAGCGGCTGGCGCGCGAAGTCGAGCGCGCGGCGACGGACCTCGAAGCGCAGACCGCCGCGCTGCGCGAGACCGAGGCCCGCCTCGAAGAGGCGCGCGAAGGCCATTTTGCCGCGAGCGACGGCCTGCACAGCGCGCAGGGCGACCTGTTCACGGCCAACGCCGAAGTCGCGCGCCTCGAAGCCGAAATCCGCCATCGCCGCGAATCGCAGCGCGAATACGAAACGCGCCTCGCGCAGCTGACCGACGACCGCGCGCACTGGCAGGCGCAGGTCGAAAAGCTGGCCGACGAGGGCGTCCGCTGGCAGGAACTGCTGGAACTCGCCGACGTGCGCGTCGAGCAGGGCGAAATGCGCCTCGAGGCGCAGCAGGAACGCCTGCCGCTGGCCGAGGACGCGTACGCGCAGGCGCAGGACGAGGTGAACCGCCAGCGCGCCGAGATCGTTCGCGCCGAGCAGCAGCTGCAGGTCGAGCAGGCGAACCTAGGCCACGCGCAGCGCTCGCTGCAGATCATCGCCGGCCGGCGCGAACGGCTGGCGCAGGAGCGCGAGGCGCTGCCGGTGCCGGACAGCGCCGAATTCGAATTCAAGCAGGAAGAACTGGCCGAACTGCGTGAGCGCATCGCCGAGGCGCAGGAGCAGCAGACGCTCATGCAGCGCGAGCTGCCGCAGTTCGAGCAGCAGCGCCGCGACGTGCTGGCCGAGGTGCAGCACGCGCAGAAGGAACGCGCCGAAGCGCATGCCCGACGCGCCGCGCTCGAGCAGCTGCAGCGCCGCGTGCAGGGCGACGGCAAGCTCGGCGACTGGTTGCGTCGGCACGGGCTCGATCAGCGCCAGCCGCTGTGGAAGTCGCTGCACGTGGACGCCGGCTGGGAGGATGCCGTCGAGGCTGTCCTGCGCGAGCGTCTCTCGTCGCTGCCCGCCGACGCGGTCGATCCGGCGTGGAGCAAGGACCGCCCGGGCGGCAAGCTGACGCTGATGCTGCCGACCGACGGCGCGGCCGAGGCGCCGGCCGGCGGCGACCGCCTGCTCGCGCACCTGCGCTGCGACAACCCGAAATTCGCCGCCGTCCTCGCCGAATGGCTGCACGACGTGTTCGCCGCGCCCGACCTGGCCGCCGCGCTGGCCCGCCGGGCCTCGCTCGCGCCCGGCGCGTGCTGCGTCACGCCGGGCGGCGATCTCGTCAGCCGACACAGCGTCACGCTGTTCGCGCCGGACGCCGGCGAGCACGGCCTGCTCGAACGCCAGCGCGAGATCGAGGAACTCGGCGCGCTGATCGAGCAGCGCCAGACGCTCGTCGAACAGGCACAGGCCCGGCTGGCCGAAACCGAGACGCGCATGGCCGACGCGCAGCAGGCGCTGCAGGACGCGCGCAAGCAGCTTTCCGACCTGCAGGACCGGGCGCACACGATCCAGGTCGAAACGCTCAAGCTGTCGCAGGCGCTCGACCGCTTCCGCGAGCGGCAGGCGCAGATCGACGACGCGCTGGCCGAAATGGCCGCCGAGGAGGAGGGCGAGCGCGAGCGCCTGTTCATCGCCGAGGAGGCGATCGAACTGCAGCGCGAGCAGGTGATGCAGCTGCAGACCGTGATGATCGGCGTCAAGGGCCGCTTCGAGCAGGCCGAGCGCGCGCTGCGCGACGAGCGCGAGCAGGTCAACGGCGTCGAGCGCGAGCTGCGCGAAGCTCAGTTTTCGCAACGCGAATGCCGCAACAAGCTCGACGAAATCGCCAACAACGGCAATCTGGCGCGCAAGCAGCTCGACCGCATCGTCGACGAGTTGGCGCGCTGCGAGGAAAACGCCGGCGCGATGCAGGCCGAAGACCTCGAACCCAAGCTGCAGGAAGCGCTCGACCACCGCGTCGCGCGCGAACACGCGCTGGCCGCGGCGCGCGATGCGCTGGAGGCGGCGACCGGCGCCCTGCGCGGGCTGGAGGAACAGCGCCTGAAGATCGAGCAGGGCCAGGCGCCGCAGCGCGACCGCATCGGCGAACTCAAGCTCAAGGAGCAGGCGGCCGGCCTCAACTACGAACAGCTCGCCGCCCAGCTGCTCGAAGCGCAGGCCGACGAGGCGGCGCTCGCCGCCGATCTGCCCGGCGCCCGGCCGGCCTCGCTGCAAGGTTCGATCACCTCGCTGCAGAAGCAGATCGAGGCGCTCGGCGCGGTCAACCTCGCGGCGCTCGACGAACTCGAATCGGCGCGCGAGCGCAAGGGCTACCTCGACGCGCAGGCCGAGGACCTGACCCAAGCCATGGAAACGCTGGAGAACGCGATCCGCCGTATCGACCGCGAAACGCGCGACCTCCTGCAGACGACCTACGACGCGGTCAACAAGAGCTTCGGCGAGCTTTTCCCGACGCTCTTCGGCGGCGGCGAGGCGCGCCTGATCATGACCGGCGACGAAATCCTCGATTCCGGCGTGCAGGTCATGGCGCAGCCGCCGGGCAAGAAGAATTCGACGATCCACCTGCTCTCGGGCGGCGAGAAGGCGCTCACCGCGATCGCGCTGGTGTTCGCCATGTTCCAGCTCAACCCGGCGCCCTTCTGCCTGCTCGACGAGGTGGACGCGCCGCTGGACGATACCAATACCGAGCGGTTCTGCGATATGGTGCGGCGCATGTCGACCAACACGCAGTTCCTTTTCATCAGCCACAACAAGATCGCGATGGAGATGGCGCAGCAGCTCGTCGGCGTGACCATGCAGGAATCCGGCGTGTCGCGCATCGTCGAGGTCGACATCGAAGAAGCGCTGCGCATGCGCGAGCAGCTCGCCTAGGAACAGATATGACCGAACTGCAATACGGCCTGTTCGGCCTCGGCGCCACGGCAATCGTCGGCGTCCTGGCCTACAACAAGTGGCAGGAATACAAGCACCGCAAGGTCGCCGAGCAGGTGCTGAAAGCCCGGCACGCGGACGTCCTGCTCGATCCGTCCGAGGCCGCGGGTGCTGCCGGCAACGCGGACGGCGAGCCGTTTTCCGCCCACGACGACGCGGCGCCCGACGCCGCCCGCGCAGCGTTCGCGGCAGCCGCGCCGGCCCCGGCCGAGATGCCCGCCGAACGCCTCGAACCCGTGTTGCGCCTCGATCCGCGTCTCGACGCGCAGGAGCCGGCGACGGCGGCGATGCTCGCCGACGACGATGCCGGCTACGCCGCTTCCGCCGCACCGGCCTGGCGCGCCGACTCCGTCGAGCCGCCGGCGACGGATTACGAAATGCCGTCCGTCGAAACCGTCGCCGAAACTTTCGTCGAGCCGCCGCTTCGGCCCGAGCCCGCCGCCGCTCCGGTCGCCCCGGCGGCCGGCGTTTCCGCGCCGCTCCCGGAGCATCGGGATGCGCCGCGCGAATCCCGCGAGGCGAAGGATTTCCGGGACAGCGCGCCGCCGGCGCACCTGCTGTCGCCGGCCGTCGACTTCATCGCCGCCTTCGAAGCCGTCGAACCGGCCCCGGCCTACCAGATCCTCGAAGCGCAGGGCGCCGCGCTGGCCCGCGTGCGCAAACCCATCCACTGGATCGGCTACAACGAGCGCTCGCGCGAATGGGAAACCATCGTCGACGACGGCGACAGCGAATACCGCCGCATCCGCATCGCCCTGCAACTCGTCGACCGGAGCGGTCCGGCAAGCGATACCGACCTGTCCGTCTTCTCCATCGCGATGCAGGATCTCTCCGACGAGCTGATGGCCGTCGCCGACTTGCCGCCGCGCCAGCCCGCGCTCAACGCGGCGCTCGAACTCGACCAGTTCTGCGCCGGCGTCGACATCCAGATCGGCATCAACGTGGTCGCCCAGGGGCAGAGCTTCGCCGGCACCAAGCTGCGCGCGCTGGCCGAGGCGGCCGGGCTGGCGCTCGACGGCGAAGGGCGCTTCGTGCGCTGCGACGACGAGGGCAACGTGCTCTATCTGCTGACCAACCAGGAAGCCGCCGGCTTCTCGGCGGAAACGATGAAGAGCATGCACACGCATGCGCTGACCTTCCTACTCGACGTGCCGCGCGTCGCGCACGGCGAGCGCGTGTTCAACCAGATGGTCGATCTCGCCCGGCGCTTCGCCGAGGCGCTGCACGGCGCGCTGGTGGACGATAACCGGCGGCCGCTCTCGGAAGGCGCGCTCGAACCGATCCGGCGCCAGGTCGGGCAGTACCAAGCGGCGATGGCGGCGCGCCAGATTCCGGCCGGCGGGCCGCTGGCCCTGCGCCTGTTCGCCTGATTCCGGTCCGCGTCATCCATGTCCACGTCCGTTTCCGCCGCCGAGCGCGTCCGCGCGCTGCGCGCCGAAATCGAAGAGCACGATTACCGCTACTACGTCCTCGACGCGCCGCAGATTCCCGACGCCGAGTACGACCGGCTGTTCCGTGAGCTGCAGGCGCTCGAAGCCGCGCACCCCGAACTCGCCAGCCCCGATTCTCCGACCCGCCGCGTCGGCGGCAAGGTGCTCGACGCCTTCGCGCCGGTGCGCCACGCCGTGCCGATGCTGTCGATCCGCACCGAGACCGATACCGAGGCCAGCGGCGCCTTCGCCTTCGACGCCCGCGTGCGGCGCGAACTCAAGCTCGGCGACGGCGCGCCGCCGGTCGAATACGCCGCCGAGCTCAAGTTCGACGGACTGGCGATCAGCCTGCGCTACGAAGACGGACGTCTGGTACGCGCGGCGACGCGCGGAGACGGCGAAACCGGCGAGGACGTCACCGAGAACGTGCGCACCGTGGCGCAGATTCCGGCGCGCCTGCGCCTGCAGGAGGGCAGGGCGGCGCCGCCCGTGCTCGAAGTGCGCGGCGAAATCTACATGAGGCGTGCCGACTTCGAACGCTTCAACGCGCGCGCGCTGGCCGCCGGCGAGAAGCCCATGGTCAATCCGCGCAACGGCGCCGCCGGCAGCATCCGCCAGCTCGATTCGAAGATCGCCGCGAGCCGGCCGCTGTCCTTCTTCGCCTACGGCCTGGGCGAAGTCGTCGGCTGGCCGCTGCCGGAAACGCACGGCGCCACGCTCGACGCGCTTGCCGCCTTCGGCGTTCCGGTCTGCGCCGAGCGCGCCGTCGTGAAGGGGCCGCAGGCGCTCGCCGACTTTCACCGGCGCATGGGCGAACGGCGCGCCGGGCTCCCGTTCGACATCGACGGCGTGGTTTACAAGGTCAATTCACGCGCCTTGCAGGAGCAGCTCGGTTTCGTGACGCGCGAACCGCGCTGGGCGGTGGCGCACAAGTATCCGGCGGAAGAGGCGCTGACGCGCCTGCTCGGCATCGAGGTGCAGGTCGGCCGGACCGGCGCGATCACCCCGGTGGCGCGGCTGGCGCCGGTCTTCGTCGGCGGTGTGACGGTGACCAACGCGACGCTGCACAACGCCGACGAGGTCGAGCGCAAGGGCGGCCTGTGCATCGGCGACACGGTGATCGTGCGCCGCGCCGGCGACGTCATCCCGCAGATCGTCGGCGTCGTCGCCGAGCGGCGTCCGGCCGACGCCAGGCCCTTCGTCATGCCGACCGCCTGCCCGGTCTGCGGCGCGCACGTCGTGCGCGAGGAAGGGGAGGCGGTGACGCGCTGCTCCGGCGGCTTTTCCTGCAGCGCGCAGCGCATCCAGGCCATCCTGCATTTCGCCGGGCGGCGGATGATGGACATCGAGGGGCTGGGCGAGCGCTACGTCGAGCGTCTGGTCGAATTCGAGTACGTGCACGGCGTGGCCGACCTCTACCGGCTGACGCTGGACGATCTGCTCGAAATGAAACGGCGCGCCGACGAGCGCGACGGCACCGTGCCGGAAACGGTGAAAGCCGGCCAGATCGCCACGCGCTGGGCCGAAAATCTACTCGCCGGCATCGCCGCCAGCAAGTCGCCGAAGCTTTCGCGCCTGCTCTTCGCGCTGGGCATCCGCCACGTCGGCGAAAGCACCGCGAAAACGCTGGCCGACTGGCTCGGGCGGTTCGACTGGGTGCGCCGGGCGCCGGCGCCCCTGCTCGCGGTCCTGCCCGACATCGGCGCGACGGTGGCGGCGGCGATCGCCGACTTTTTCGCCGAGGCGCGCAACGCTTCCGCCGTCGACGCGCTGTTCGCCGCCGGCGTCGCGCCGGCCGACGAGCATGCGCCGCATCCCGGACTGGCGGAGCGCCTCGCCTGGAGCGAGCTGTACGCGGCGCTGGGCATCCCGAAGCTGACGCCGGTTCGCGCCCGCCAGCTGGCGGCCGTCGCCGACGGCGAACGTTTGGCGGACGGCCTGCCCGCCGATCATGAATTGCCGGCCGAGGTGGCCGAAGCGGTGCTCGCCTGGCTGGCGGCGACCGGGAACGGCTCGGCGCTGCGCCGCCTGGCGTCGCTGCGCGGGGAAATCCTCGCGGCACTGCCGGCGGCGGACATTGCCACCGCAGTTCCCCGATCCGCCGTCGCCGGGAAGACCCTGGTGCTGACCGGCACCCTGCCGACGCTGGCGCGCGAGGCGGCGAAGGAAATGATCGAGGCGGCCGGCGGCAAGGTCGCCGGCTCGGTCTCGAAGAAAACCGATTACGTGGTCGCCGGCGCGGACGCCGGCTCCAAGCTCGACAAGGCGCAGGCGCTCGGCGTCGCGGTGATCGACGAGGCGCAGTTGCTGGCCTTGCTGCAATTGGATAACGAGGGAGAAACACCATGAAGAAAATCAAGAAGGCGGTCTTCCCGGTCGCCGGCCTGGGCACCCGTTTCCTGCCGGCGACCAAGGCCAGCCCGAAGGAAATGCTGCCGATCGTCGACAAGCCGCTGATCCAGTACGCCGTCGAAGAAGCGGTGGCGGCCGGGATCACCGACATGATCTTCGTCACCGGGCGCAGCAAGCGCGCCATCGAGGACCATTTCGACAAGGCCTACGAGCTGGAAAACGAGCTGGCGCTCAAGCAGAAGACCGAGATGCTCGAATTCGTGCGCAACCTGCTGCCGAAGAACATCAACTGCATCTACATCCGCCAGTCCGAAGCCCTCGGTCTCGGCCACGCCGTCCTGTGCGCCAAGTCGGTGGTCGGCGACGAGCCTTTCGCCGTGCTGCTCGCCGACGATCTGCTCGACGGCCAGCCGCCGGTCATGAAGCAGATGGCCGACACCTTCGACTACTACCGCTGCTCGGTGCTCGGCGTGCAGGACGTGCCGCGCGCGGACACCAAGAGCTACGGCATCGTCAAGGCTTCGCCGGTGGCCGAGCGCCTGGAGCGCATCGAAGCCATCGTCGAGAAGCCGAAGCCCGAGGAGGCGCCGTCCACGCTTGCCGTCGTCGGCCGCTACATCCTGACGCCGCGCATCTTCCACCACCTGGAGAACGTCACGCCGGGCTCCGGCGGCGAAATCCAGCTGACCGACGGCATCGCCGCGCTGCTCGCCGAGGAGCAGGTGCTCGCCTACCGCTACGCCGGAACGCGCTACGATTGCGGTTCCAAGCTCGGCTACCTGCAGGCGACCGTCGTTTTCGGCAAGCGCCACCCGGAAGTCGGCGCCGATTTTTCGAACTATCTGAACAACCTGGATTGAACATGGCAGAAAACCAACAAGCGCGGGACATTCTCGCCGGCGCGGAACTCATTCACTCGGCCGACACCGTGGCCGCCGCCGTCAGCCGCGTCGCCGCCGAGATCACCGCGAAGCTCGGCGACAGCAACCCCGTCCTCCTCTGCGTGATGAGCGGCGGCGTTCCCTTCGCCGGCCAGCTGATGACGCAGCTCAATTTCCCGCTCGATTTCGATTATCTGCACGTCACGCGCTACGGGCAGGACACTGCCGGCGGCGCGCTGTCCTGGCGCGCCGCGCCGTGGACTTCGGTCAAGGGGCGCACCGTCCTCGTCGTCGACGACATCCTCGACGAAGGCCTGACCCTCGCCGCGATCCGCACGCGCATGCTGGAGCTGGGCGCGACCGCCTGCTACACGGCGGTGGCGACCGACAAGCAGAACGGCAAGGTCAAGCCGATCGCGGCCGACTTCGTCGCGCTCGACGTGCCCGACCGCTTCGTCTTCGGCTACGGCATGGACGTGCGCGGCGCCTGGCGCAACCTGCCGGCCATCTACGCCGTGAAGGAAGACTGAGATGCTGGCGATCATCGGCGGCAGCGGCCTCACCCAGCTGGCCAACCTCGACGTGTCGCACCGCGAGGTCGTGCGCACGCCCTACGGCGAGCCTTCGGGCGCCGTCACCTTCGGCGAGATCTGCGGCCGCCCGGTCGCCTTTCTCGCCCGCCACGGCTACGGCCACACGATCCCGCCGCACGAGGTCAACTACCGCGCCAATCTCTGGGCGCTGTGGAAGCGGGGCGCGCGAGGCATCGTCTCGGTGGCCTCGGTCGGCAGCATCCGCGCCGACCTCAAGCCCGGCGACCTCGTCATCCCGCACCAGATCATCGACTACACCTGGGGGCGCCGCTCGACCTTCCACGAAGGTCAGGACTGCTCGGTCACGCACATCGATTTCACCGAGCCCTACGACCGCGTGCTGCGCCAGAAGCTGATCGACGCGGCGCGGGCGACCGGCGTGCCGTTCAGCGACTCGTCGGTGTATGCCACGACGCAGGGGCCGCGCCTGGAAACGGCGGCCGAAATCGACCGCCTCGAACGCGACGGCGCCGATCTGGTGGGCATGACCGGCATGCCGGAAGCCTCGCTGGCGCGCGAACTCGGCGTGCCTTACGCGGCGATCAACGTGGTCGCCAACTACGCGGCGGGCCGCGCCGACAGCCGCGACGGGATCAGCTTCGAGGCGATCCAGCTCGTGTTGCACGAATCGATGGCGCACGTGCGCACCATCCTCGAACAGGTGGTCAATGGCGATGATCCGGCCGGTTCTTAGAATGGGCGATCCGCGCCTGTGGCAACGGGCGCGGCCGGTCGAGCAGTTCGCCACGCCGGCCCTGCGCGCGCTCGTCGCCGACATGGAGGAGACCATGCGCCACCTCGACGGCGCCGGTCTCGCCGCGCCGCAGATCGGCGTCGGCCTGCGCGTCGTGATCTTCGGCTTCGCGCACAACGCGCGCTATCCCGACGCCGACGAAGTGCCCTACACCGTCCTCATCAACCCGACCCTGACGCCGCTTTCCGAGGAAACGGAAGACGGCTGGGAAGGCTGCCTCTCGGTGCCCGGCCTGCGGGGCGTGGTGCCGCGCTGGCGGCGCCTGCGCTACACCGGCTTCGATGCCGCCGGCAATCCCATCGACCGGAGCGTCGAGGGTTTTCACGCGCGTGTCGTGCAGCACGAATGCGACCATCTGGACGGCATCCTCTACCCGATGCGCATGCGCGACATGTCGCGCTTCGGTTTCGTCGACGAACTGAATCTGGGCGGCACGCCGGACTGAGCGCCGGCGCTACCCGCCGCTGCCGGCGGGTAGCGCGTCTTCACGCCTTCGCACCTCCGCCGGCCGCCGCTAACGGCTTTGCGGGAACCCGGACGGCCCGCCGCCGTCCAATCGTCCGGCGCCGCGCGGCCACTTTCAGTAACTGTTATGGTTCGGGTACGGCACGTCCGCGCCGTTCGCCCGGATTCCCGCTTGCGTTGCACGGCGCCGCCGGCACGCCCGCGTCTCCGCCCGGCCGATCCATCGCCCTTCGACAGGTTTTCCGTGTCCCGCGTCCTCTACCCGCGCTCCTTCTTCACGTTGCTGCTGATTGCCTTCGCGCTCGCGGTGGTGCCGCTCGTCGTCGTGCTCCTGCAGGCGATGGCCGGGGTCGACCGCTTTGCCGAACAGAGCCGGAAGGCACTCGCCGAAACCACCCAGGCGGCGCGTGCCAGCCGCCAGCTGCTCGAGGAGACGACCGGGCTCGAACGCCTGGCGCGGCAGATGCTGATCCTGCGCGACGCGGCGGTGCTCGCCGACTACGAGATCGTGCGCGCGCGCTTCAAGGCGAGCAGCAGCGAACTGTCGCTGCTGCCGCTCGACGAGGAACAGCTGGCGCGCCTCAACCGGATGATCGACACCGAGCAGGCGCTGCTCGAGCGGTTGCGCGCGGAAACGGACGCGCCGACCGACCGCGTCGCGCTGGCCGGCGACTACGCCGATCTGACGCTGCTTGCGCGCGAAATGCTCGACGTGAGCACCGAGCTGATCGACCGCGAAATGGTCATGCTCGAACACACGGCGAACGAAGCTCAGCGCCGTCTGTGGCTCTTCCTGCCGCTCATGCTGCTGCTCGGCGCCAGCATCGCGCTCGGCGCGTCGTGGCTGATCGCGCGGCCGATCCGCGAGCTCGACGCGGCGATCGGCCGCCTGGGCGACGGCGACCTCGAACCGCAGATCGCCATCCACGGCCCGGCCGACCTCGAACGCCTGGGGCTGCGCCTGGACTGGCTGCGGCGCCGCCTGGGCGACCTCGAAGCCCAGAAATCGCGCTTCCTGCGCCATGTCTCGCACGAACTCAAGACGCCGCTCACGGCCCTGCGCGAAGGCGCCTCGCTGCTCGCCGACGGAACCGCCGGCCCGCTCGCCCCGGCGCAGGGCGAAATCGTCGCCATCCTGCAGCACAAGAGCCTGCAGATGCAGCGGATGATCGAACGCCTGCTCGCCGTGCAGCGGGAAATGGGCGGCGGCGGCCTCGGGCGCCTGCGTCCCGAACGCCTGCTGCTCGGAGAACTGATCGAAGGCGTCGTCGAGGAGCATCGCCTCGCGGCCAACGCGCGCAGCCTCGGCTTCAGCCTCGACCTGCAGAAGGTCGGCGTGATGGGCGATCCACGGAAGCTGGCGACGGTGATCGACAACCTGCTGTCGAATGCGATCAAGCACTCGCCGGCCGGTGCTATCATCGGCCTCCGCCTGTGGCGCGAGGACAAGTCCGCCTGTGTCGAAATCGTCGATCAGGGGCCGGGCGTCGCCGAGGCCGACCGCGACAGCATCTTCGACTGGTTCTACAAGGGCGCCGCGCCGCCCGGCGACCAGCTGGCGGGCAGCGGCTTCGGCCTTGCCATCGCCCGCGAGTTCGCCCTCGCGCACCACGGCAGCCTGGAACTGATGTCGGGCGGCGGGCCGGGCGCCACTTTCCGCCTGACGCTCCCGCTGGCCGGCAAGAACACCGAGTTTTGATGATCCGACGCTTTCTTTCCGTTGTTATCCTGGGCCTGCTCGCCGCCTGCGGCAGCGTACCGGCGCCCGTCAGCACGCCGGCGCCGGCAAACCCGACCCCGGCCGTTGCGGACGACGCCCGTCTGGCGCTCGACGCGATCGTCCACGCGCAGCGCGTGAGCGCGGCGACGCCCGACGAGCAGCGGCGCGAAATGAACGCGGCGGCGCAGGCGCTCGCCCGCGACCGCACGACGGCGGCGCGCCTGCGCTACGGCGTGCTGCTGACCCTGCCGGCGCTGCCCGGCGCCGACGCGCAGCGCGCCGCGGCGACGCTGGAGCCGCTGACCGCGGCCGGCCACAGCGCGCAGATCCGCCACTTCGCCAACTATCTCCTGACGCAGCTCGCCGAACGCAACCGCGAGCAGAAGCGCGCCCAGCAGTTCAAGGATCAGCTCGACGAACTGCGCGCCATCGAACGCTCGCTGATCGAGCGCGGACAACCGAAAAAATGAACGAAGCCCCCGACATCCTGATCGTCGACGACGATCCCGACATCCACAAACTGCTCGCCATGCGCCTGCGCGCCGCCGGCTACACGGTGGCCGCCGCCGAGAGCGGCGAGCAGGCGCTGACCCTGTTCGCCCTGGCTCGTCCGCGCCTCGTCATCACCGACCTGAAAATGGGCGGCATGGACGGTCTGGCGCTGTTCGAGGCGATCCAGCGCCAGGCGCCGACGCTGCCGGTTATCGTGCTGACCGCGCACGGCACCATTCCGGACGCGGTCGAGGCGACCAAGCGCGGCGTTTTCGGCTTCATCCCCAAGCCCTTCGACGGCAAGGCCGTGCTCGAACAGGCCGAACGCGCGCTGCGCCTGTCCGGTGCGGCGGGCGCGGCGCCCGAAGCCGACGCCGCGTGGCGTACCGGCATCGTCGCGGTCGGACCGGCGCTGCGCGAACTGCTCGAACGCGCCCGCCTCGTCGCGGCGACCGACGCCAGCGTCTTCATCGCCGGCGCCAGCGGCACCGGCAAGGAGCTTCTGGCGCGCGCCATCCATCGCGCCAGCCCGCGCGCCGGCAAGTCCTTCGTGGCAATCAACTGCGCCGCGATCCCCGAGCACCTGCTCGAATCTGAGCTGTTCGGCCACCGCAAGGGCGCCTTCACCGGCGCCACCTACGATCACCCGGGGTTGTTCCAGGCCGCCGCCGGCGGCACCGTTTTCCTCGACGAGATCGGCGACATGCCGCTGCCGCTGCAGAGCAAGCTGCTGCGCGTGCTGCAGGAGCGCCAGGTGCGCCCGGTCGGCGCCGTGCAGGTCGTTCCGGTCGACGTGCGCGTGATCTCGGCCAGCCACCGCGACATCGAAGCGGGACTGCAGGAAGGCTGGTTCCGCGAGGATCTCTATTACCGCCTGAACGTCGTCGGCCTCAACCTGCCGCCGCTCGCGGCCCGGCGCGAGGACATTCCGGCGCTGGTCAGCCATTTCCTGCGCACCTTTGCCGAGCGTTACAAGAAAAAGGTCGCCGCGCTGGCACCGGAGGCGCTCGAACTGCTGATCGCCGCGCCCTGGCCGGGCAACATCCGCCAGCTGCAGAACGTCATCGAGCAGGCCGTCGCCCTGTCCACCGGCGAACTGGTGCCCGCGCCGCTGATCCAGAGCGCGCTGCGCGCCGAGCCGGCGGGCTGGACCTCGCTCGACGAGGCGCGACGGGACTTCGAACACGACTATCTCGTGCGTCTGCTGCGCCTGACCGGCGGCAGCGTCGCCCAGGCCGCCCGCCTGGCGCAGCGCAACCGGACCGAGTTCTACAAGCTGCTCGAACGCCACGACCTGGATCCCAAGCTGTTCAAGGCGGGCGCCGGCGGGTGAATCCTGTCGTCATCGAGCGACAGGTTTTTTCCATGCAAATCATGCGTTTGCCATGATTTCTTTTCGCCGTGTCGGGCCGGCCCGACTGGAATGTTCCGAAGTCTTTTCCGTTTTCAAAGAAACCGTATTCAATTCAATGGCTTGAATCTCTGGTACGGGCTTTGCTCTATGAGCTTGCGGGGCGCCGGTAGCCGGCCCCCGTACTCACACAAGCCCTACGGGAGATAACAATGAGGCAATTGAATTCAGGCAGTAACCCGGCCGTCCCGGCCACGGCGGTGAAGGCGAGCCGTCCGCATCCGCTGATGATGGGCGCGGCCGTTTCGCTGATCACCTTCAGCCTGCTCGGCATCGGCGCCATCACCGGCGTGATTCCGAGCGCGCGTTCCGACAACCGGCCGGCGGAGGCCGAACAGCCCGCCGCGCCGCAAGGTACCGGTAATTCCCCCGGCGCCGGCAAGCAGCTCGCCGCGGCGCCGGCGTGCGCCAACTGCGGCGTCGTCGATGCGATCCGCACGGTGACGGTCAACGGCAATGCGAGCGGCGTCGGCGCGGTCGCCGGCGGCGTCACCGGCGCGGTGGTCGGCCACCAGATCGGCAACGGCCGCGGCCGCGACGCGATGACCGTCCTCGGCGGCGTGGGCGGCGCCTTCGCCGGCCATGCCATCGAGAAGAACATCAACCAGCGCACCGTCTACCGCATCACGGTGCGCATGGACGACGGTTCCTTCCGCACCGTTTCGCAGTCGCACGCGCCGAGCGTCGCCGTCGGCGGCAAGGTGCGCGTGAGCAACGGTTCGCTGGTGGAGCTGTCATGACCAGCGCGCAGATGAAAAATCGGGCCATGTGCCTGCTGATCGCTCCGGCGCTTCTGGCGGGCTGCAGCACTTCGCCGACGCGCCAGCAGATCGGCACGGCGACGGGGGCGGTGGTCGGCGGCGTGGTCGGCGCGGTCGTGACCGGCGGCAGCACGGTCGGCACGGTGGCGGGTGCGGCGGCTGGCGGCGTGCTCGGGGCCGAGGTGGCGCGCACGCGCCGCTGAAGCGGCGACGGCGGCTCGGGCGGCCTCAGATCTTGAGGCGCTCGAGCAGTTCGGTTTCGAGGCGGATGCGGCCGGCGCTCTCGCCGAGATCGCCGCCGCTGATCAGGAAGGTGTCCTCGACGCGCTCGCCGAGCGTGGCGATCTTGGCCGTGTGCAGGTTGGCATTGTGCGCGGCGAGCGTGCGCGCCACGGTGTAAAGGAGGCCCGGGCGGTCGGCGGCGAGCACGGAGAGGACGAAGCAGGCGCCTTTCTCGTCCGGCACGATGGTGACCTGCGGCTGCACCGGAAAGTGCCTGACCTGGCGCGACAGCCGTCCGGCCGCGGGTTCCTCCGGCGGCGTCTGGTGCACCAGGCGGTCGGTCAGTTCGTGCTCGATGTAGCTGATCATCTCGCGTTCGCTGTCGCGCCCGCTCACGTCGAGCAGCATGAAGCTGTCCAGCGCGTAGCCGTGCCGCGTGGTGTGGATCTTGGCGTCGACGATGGAATAGCCGGCACGCGCGAAAAAGCCGACGAGGCGCGCGAAGAGGTCGCGCTGGTCCTGCGTGTAGACCATCACCTCGAGTCCTTCGCCCTGCGGGTTGATGCGGGCCTTGACCACCGGCTGGTCGTTCTGGATGCGGTAGTGCAGGGCGCGCGTGTGCCAGGCGATCTCCTCGGCCGAGTGGCGCAGGAAATAGACGGTGTCGAGCTGCTTCCAGAGGCGTTCGTGCACCGTGTCGGAAAGCGCGAAGTAGCGCAGCAGGCGCATGGCCTCCTGCTGCCGCTCCTGGATGATGCCTTGCGCCACCTGCGGCTTGTTGCCGGAGAGGAGGAGCGCGCGCGTGGCGCTGAAGAGCTGTTCGAGCAGCTGCCCCTTCCAGGCGTTCCAGACCTTCGGGCTGGTGCCCCGGATGTCGGCGACGGTGAATAGATAGAGCGCCGTCAGGTGGCGTTCGTCGCCGACCGTGGCGGCGAAGGCGCCGACCACGTCGGGGTCGGAAACGTCCTGCTTCTGCGCGACGTTCGACATCACGAGGTGGTGGCGCACGAGCCAGACGATCAGTTCGCTGTCCTCGGCGTCGAGGCCGTGGCTGTCGCAGAACTCCCGGGCGTCGACGGTGCCCAGTTCCGAGTGGTCGCCGCCGCGCCCCTTGGCGATGTCGTGGAAGAGGGCGGCGATGTAGAGCACCCAGGGGCGGACGAAGTCGCTGATCAGGCGGCTGCACACCGGGTATTCGTGCGCGAACTCGTCCATCGTGAAGCGGCGCAGGTTGCGCATGACCTGCAGGATGTGCTGGTCGACGGTATAGACGTGGAAGAGGTCGTGCTGCATCTGGCCGACGATCCTGCCGAAATTGGGCAGATAGCGGCCGAGGATGCCGAACTGGTTCATGCGCCGCAGCTCGTGGACGATGCCCTGCTGCTGCTGGAAGAGCGCGAGGAAGCGGGCGTGGTTGGCCGGGTCGCGCCGGAAATCGTCGTCGATGTGGATGCGGGCGCGCCACAGCGCGCGCAGGGTGCGGGCGGTCATGCCCTTCAGTTCGGGATGCTGCTGCAGGAGCAGGAAGCTCTCGAGAATGGCGCCCGGCGTTTCGCCGAAAACGCTTTCGCGCACCACGTCGAGCAGTTCGTGGGCGTTCTGGAAGCGCTCGTTGATCGGCTCCGGCGGCTGGTCGGGCGGCGGGAAGATCGCCGTACCGATGTTCTGCAGCAGGATGGCGTTGATCTGCGTGACCGTCTTCGCCGTGCGGTAGTACTCCTGCATCAGGCGCTCGCTGGCGCGCCGCGTCGGCGTCGCCTCGAAGCCGAGCTGCCCGGCCAGCGCGGTCTGGTAGTCGAACAGCAGGCGATCCTCGCGCCGTCCGAGGTGCAGGTGCAGACGGGTGCGCAGCTGGCGCAGGAAGCCCTCGCTGCGCTCGAGGTGCAGCTCTTCCTCATGCGTGATGAAGCCGTGCCGTTCGAGGTCTTTCCAGCTGCCGCCGAATCCGGCGGCCTGGGCGATCCACTGGATGACCTGCAGGTCGCGCAGGCCGCCGGGGCTTTCCTTGCAGTTGGGTTCCAGGCTGAACGGCGTGTCCTGGTAGCGGCGGTGGCGCTCGTCCTGCTCCATGCGCTTGGCGCGGAAAAAGGCCTGGGCGTCGAGCTGTTTGCGCAGGCCCGTCGAGAATTTTCCGAACAGACGCTGGCTGCCCGTGAGCAGGCGCGCCTCGATGAGCGCGGTGAGAATGGTGACGTCGCCCGCCGCTTCGTGCAGGCACTCGTCGACCGTGCGCACGCTGTGGCCGATTTCCAGTCCGATGTCCCAGAACAGGCCGACCAGGCGTTCGAGGCGCGCGGCGAGGGCGGCATCCGGCGACTTGGGCAGCAACAGCAGGAGGTCGATATCCGACGCCGGGTAGAGTTCGCCGCGCCCGTAGCCGCCGACGGCGACGAGGGCGAGGGAAGCGGGCAGGGCGATCTCGGCCCAGAGGTCGCGCAGGACCTCGTCGATCAGGCGGCAGCGCCCGTGCAGCAGCGCGAGCGCGTCGCCGTCGGCGAGATAGGTCCGGCAAACGGCCTGCTGTTCTTCCTGCAGGCGCGTTTTGAAGCGGGCAACGAGCGCCTGGCGATCCTGCGACAGCTTGCGCTTGTCCGCCGCGGCGTCGGCTGCCGTCATCGGTGGCCTACTTGACCCAGTCCGGTTGCGGACGCGTGCCGGCGGAAACGCTGAGGACTTCGAAACCGGTTTCGGTGACCAGCACCATGTGCTCCCACTGGGCGGACAGGCTGTGATCCTTGGTGACGATGGTCCAGCCGTCGGCCAGCTCGCGGATCGCCGGCTTGCCGGCGTTGATCATCGGTTCGATCGTGAAGATCATCCCGGCCTCGAGACGGACGCCGGTGCCGGCCTTGCCGTAATGCAGCACCTGCGGGTCCTCGTGGAACTTGGCCCCGATGCCGTGTCCGCAGAATTCGCGCACCACGGAATAGCCGGCCTTCTCGGCATGACGCTGGATGGCGCTGCCGATGTCGCCGAGGTGGGCGCCGGCCCGAACCTGGGCGATGCCCGTCCACATGCATTCGAAAGTGACTTCGCACAGGCGCTTGGCCTGGATCGACGCGTCGCCGACCAGGAACATGCGGCTGGTATCGCCGTGCCAGCCGTCCTTGATCACCGTGATGTCGAGATTGACGATGTCGCCCGACTTGAGCTGCTTGTCGCCCGGAATGCCGTGGCAGATTTGATGGTTGACCGAGGTGCAGATCGACTTGGGGTAGGGCTTGTAGCCCGGCGGCGCGTAATTGAGCGGTGCCGGAATGCAGCCCTGCACATTGACCATGTAATCGTGGCAGAGGCGGTCCAGTTCGCCGGTGGTGACGCCCGGAACGACATGCGGCGTGATGTAGTCCAGGACTTCGGCGGCCAGACGGCCGGCGATGCGCATTTTTTCGATTTCTGCGGGGGTTTTTAGCGTGATGCTCATTTTTTGAAGTCTGGGCGAAAGGCCGAAGGATAATGGAAGGAACGGGCTTAGGCAATTTGCCGGGACGCAGGTTCAGTCGCCCGTGCCGACGGCTGAAATCGCTCCCGGCGTCGCGCGCCGGTTGAGTCCTGCCCGTTTTCGATGCTACAATCCGCTGGTTTTGCCGGCCTGTGCCGGTAAGACTGAAATGCGCGCCACGGTGGCGCGCGGGCGTGCCGGCGACGGTGCGTCAATTACTCACATCCGCCCGTTCAAGGGTGTTCGCCAGTACAAAACAAGGCGGACGTAGGTGGGCGGATGGTGGTTCAACCCTTATGGAGCAATAGTATGTCCACGACCATGCGTCAGATGCTGGAAGCCGGCGTTCACTTCGGCCACCAGACCCGTTTCTGGAACCCCAAGATGGCTCAGTACATCTTCGGTGCCCGTAACAAGATTCACATCGTCAACCTCGAGAAGACCCTCGTCAAATACAACGAAGCCATGGCCTTCGTTCGCAAGCTGTCGTCCAACAAGGGCACCATCATGTTCGTCGGCACCAAGCGCCAGGCGCGCGAGATCGTCGCCGAGGAAGCCGCCCGCGCCGGTTCGCCGTGCGTCGACCAACGCTGGCTGGGCGGCATGCTGACCAACTTCAAGACGGTCAAGCAGTCGATCAAGCGCGTCAAGGACATGGAAGCCATGGTCGAAGACGGTTCCTTCGAGAAGCTGGGCAAGAAGGAAGCGCTGATGATGACGCGCGAACTCGCCAAGCTGCAGAAGTCCATCGGCGGCATCAAGGACATGAACACGCTGCCCGACGCCCTGTTCGTCATCGACGTCGGCTACCACAAGATCGCCATCACCGAAGCCAACAAGCTCGGCATTCCGGTCATCGCCGTGGTCGACACCAACCACTCCCCGGAAGGCGTCGATTACGTGATCCCGGGCAACGACGATTCCTCGCGCGCCATCCGCCTGTACGCACGCGGCGTGGCCGATGCGATCCTCGAAGGCCGCAGCCAGGTCATCAACGAAATCGTTGCTGCCGGGTCGGGCGACGACTTCGTCGAAGTGGAAGACGCCGCCGAGTAATTTTTCGATCGCGCCGGAACATTCAGTTTCCGGCGCTTTCGATTGATTCGGTTCGTTTGACTTGTTTTGAACATGGTACGGCCGGCTATCCCGGCCGTCCCCGTAAGTGGAGAAAGAAAATGGCGGAAATTACCGCAGGCATGGTCAAGGAACTGCGCGAAAAGACCGACGCGCCGATGATGGAATGCAAGAAGGCGCTGACCGAAGCGGCCGGCGATCTGGCCAAGGCCGAAGAAATCCTGCGCGTCAAGCTGGGCAACAAGGCCACCAAGGCGGCCGCCCGCGTGACCGCGGAAGGCGTGGTCGGCATGTACATCGCTGCCGACGGCAAGCTCGGCGCAATCGTCGAAGTGAACTGCGAGACCGACTTTGTCGCCAAGAACGACGACTTCCTCGCGCTCACCAAGAACCTCGCCGAACTCGTCGCCAGCAAGAACCCGAGCGACGTCGAGGCGCTGTCCGCCCTGGAAATCGGCGGCCAGACCGTCGAGGCCGTGCGCACCGCGCTGGTCGGCAAGATCGGCGAGAACATCACCGTGCGTCGCTTCGCCCGCATGGAAGCCAAGGGCAAGCTGGCCTCCTACGTGCACGGCGGTGCCAAGATCGGCGTGCTGCTCGACCTCGTCGGCGGTGACGAACAGCTGGCCAAGGATCTGGCCATGCACATCGCCGCTTCGAAGCCGAAGTCGCTCGATTCCACCGGCGTCGCTCCCGAGCTGATCGAAAGCGAACGCCGCGTCGCCGTCGAGAAGGCCAAGGAAGCCGGCAAGCCGGAAGCCATGATCGAGAAGATCGCCGAAGGCTCGGTGCAGAAGTTCCTGAAGGAAGTGACGCTGCTCGGCCAGGTCTTCGTCAAGGCCGAAGACGGCAAGCAGACGATCGAGCAACTGCTGAAAGCCAAGGCCGCTTCGGTTGCCGCCTTCACGCTGTTCATCGTCGGCGAAGGCATCGAGAAGAAGGTCAACGACTTCGCCGCCGAAGTCGCCGCCCAGGCTGCAGCTGCCGCTCAGAAGTAATCGGAAGACCGTGACGACCATGACCCAAAGCGCGCCGAAATTCAAACGCATCCTGCTTAAACTCTCCGGCGAAGCCCTCATGGGCGCCGATGCCTACGGCATCAATCGCCAGACGATCTCGGAAATCGTCGCCGAGATCAAGGGGGTCGTTGACCTGGGCGTGCAGGTCGGGGTCGTCATCGGTGGGGGCAACATCTTCCGGGGTGTCGCCCCCGCCGCCACCGGCATGGATCGCGCGCAGGCCGACTACATGGGCATGCTAGCCACCGTGATGAACGGGCTGGCGCTGCATGACGCGATGCGCGCCGCGGGCATGGTGTCCCGCGTTCAGTCCGCACTGAATATCGAGCAGGTGGTCGAACCCTACATTCGCGGCAAGGCCATCCGCTATTTGGAACAGGGCCGGACGGTGATTTTCGCCGCCGGGACCGGCAACCCGTTCTTTACCACCGACACCGCCGCTGCCTTGCGCGGTGCGGAAATCGGCGCCGAGATCGTGCTCAAGGCGACGAAGGTCGACGGCATCTACACTGCCGACCCCAAGAAGGACCCCGCCGCCACCCGCTACGACCGCATCAGCTTCAACGAAGCGATCGCGCAGAATCTGGCGGTGATGGATGCAACCGCTTTCGCGCTGTGCCGCGACCAGCAACTGCCGATCAACGTCTTCTCGATCTTCAAGCCGGGCGCCCTGAAGCGCGTCGTGCTGGGCGAGAACGAAGGCACGCTGGTTTATTGCTGACGGAGATTGAAATGTCGATCGCAGACCTGAAGAACACCACCGAACACAAGATGCAGAAATCGCTCGAGGCGCTAAAGACCGACCTCACGAAAGTACGCACCGGCCGCGCCCACACCGGCCTGCTCGACCACGTCCAGGTCGACTATTACGGCTCCATGGTGCCGGTCAACCAGGTTGCCAACATCACCCTGATCGATGCGCGCACGATCGGCGTGCAGGTTTGGGAAAAGACGATGGCGGGCAAGGTCGAGCGGGCGATCCGCGACTCCGATCTCGGCCTCAATCCCGCCTCGCAGGGCGAACTGATCCGCGTCCCGATGCCGGCGCTGACCGAAGAACGCCGCCGCGACCTGATCAAGGTCGTCAAGGGCGAGGGCGAGAACGCCAAGGTCGCCGTGCGCAACCTGCGCCGCGACGCCAACGCCACGCTCAAGGAACTGCTCAAGAACAAGGAAATCTCCGAGGACGACGAGCGTCGCACCCAGGACGAAATCCAGAAGCTGACCGACAAGTACGTCGCCGAGATCGACAAGCAGCTCGCCCAGAAGGAAGTCGAGTTGATGGCCGTCTGACGGCGGTCGGACGACACTGCCGATGGCGATTTTTACGAGCACCACCCAGAACATCCCGCCGACCGCGGCCGTGCCGCGCCATGTCGCCATCATCATGGACGGCAACGGGCGCTGGGCCAAGAAGCGCTTCATGCCGCGCGTCGCCGGCCATCACCGCGGCGTCGAGACCGTGCGCGACACGGTTCGCCACTGCCTCGAACGCGGCATCGAATACCTGACCCTGTTCGCCTTCAGTTCGGAAAACTGGCGCCGGCCCGAGGAAGAAGTCACGCTGCTCATGCAGCTCTTCGTCCATGCCTTGCAAAAGGAAGTCGCCAAGCTGCACCGCAACGGCGTACGCCTGCGTGTGGTCGGCGACCTTTCGCGCTTCGACCCGCACCTGCAGTCGCTGATCCAGGCTTCCGAAGCCAGCACGGCGGAAAACAGCCGTCTGACGCTGACCATCGCCGCCAATTACGGCGGCCGCTGGGACATCCTGCAGGCCGTCAACCGCATGGCGCAGGCGCAGCCTGCAAAGCTCGGAAACTGGACCGAGGCCGATCTCGCGCCCTGGCTGTCGATGAGCTACGCGCCGGAGCCCGATCTTTTCATCCGCACCGGCGGCGAGGAGCGGGTCAGCAACTTCCTGCTCTGGCAGCTTGCCTACACCGAGTTCTACTTCACCGACACCCTGTGGCCGGAGTTCGACGCCACCGCTTTCGACGCCGCCATCGTCTCCTACCAGCAGCGCGAACGGCGTTTCGGACGCACCAGCGAACAGCTGCAGGGCGCGGCCGAAGCCGGCGCGCCGGTATCGCCGAACGGCACCTCCGCCGATGCTTAAAACGCGGGTCGTCACCGCGCTCTGCCTGCTCGCGCTGTTTCTTGCGGCTCTCTGCTTCCTGCCGCCGCTCGGCTGGGCGGCTTTCGCCGCCGTCGTCGCAGCCATTGCCGGCTGGGAGTGGGGAGGTCTGATGCGCCTCAGTGCGCCGGGGCGCATCTTCTTCGGCGTCGGCGTTGCCGTCGTTTGCACAGCCCTGACCATCCTCCATCCTGCCGCGTTCGGGGTCGTTCCCGGTTTTGCCGAAGCGGCGCCGGCGCTGGCGCCTTACCTTTATTGGCCGGCGATCGCGTTCTGGCTGCTGGTCGTTCCGCTCTGGATGCGGCGGCGCTGGAATCTGCCTCGCGGCGTGCCCGGCGTCCTGATCGGGCTCCTGCTGATCGTCCCGACCTGGGCGGCCCTCGTCCAGTTGCGCCAGCTCGGCGCGAGCGGCCTGTTCGGCGTCATGGCTCTCGTCTGGCTGGCCGACATCGCCGCCTATTTCTCGGGACGTACCTTCGGCAAGCACAAGCTGGCGCCGAGCATCAGTCCAGGAAAAACCTGGGAGGGGGCAATCGGCGCCACAGTCGCCGTCGTCCTGTACGGATTTTTCCTTGCTCCTCATTTTTTCGGCGCGGTCGCCCAGAACAAGGCTCTTCTGCTGCTGGCCATGGTGCTGCTCACGGCTGTCAGCATCATCGGCGATCTTTTTGAATCCCTGCTCAAGCGCCAAGCAGGGCTCAAGGACAGCAGCAACGTGCTGCCCGGACACGGCGGCGTCCTTGACCGGATCGACAGCCTGACCTCGACGCTGCCGCTGGTTTGCGGCCTCTGGCTGCTGTTCACCTAACAGGCACTTTAATGGCCCTGCAGAATCTCACCATCCTGGGCTCCACCGGCTCGATCGGCATGAGCACGCTCGATGTCGTGCGGCGCCACCCCGACCGCTACCGCGTGCTGGCGCTCTGCGCCCATCGGCAGATCGATCGTCTGTTTGAACAGTGTCTCGAGTTTCGCCCCGCGCATGCCGTGGTCGGCAGCCCGGAGTTGGCAGCCGCGCTCGCCGAGCGTCTGCGCGCCGCCGGGAGCAAGACGCGCGTCGCGTACGGGCCCGGCGCGCTCGTGGAGATGGCGGCGCTGCCCGAGGTCGACGCCGTGATGGCGGCCATCGTCGGCGCGGCCGGGCTCCAGCCGGCGCTGGCCGCCGTGCGGGCCGGAAAGAAGGTCTTGCTGGCCAACAAGGAAGCGCTGGTCATGGCGGGGCCGGTATTCATGGCCGCCGTGCGGGAAAGCGGAGCCGCTTTGCTCCCGATCGATAGCGAACATAACGCTATTTTTCAATCGCTTCCGCACGATTATTCAGAAAATGCATTAAAAAGCGGCGTGAGCAGCCTGCTGCTCACCGCATCGGGCGGCCCCTTCCGCTGCACAGCCCTCGGCGAACTCGCCGAAGTCACTCCCGAACAGGCCTGCGCGCATCCGAACTGGGTGATGGGGCAGAAAATTTCGGTCGATTCGGCGACCATGATGAACAAGGGCCTCGAGGTGATCGAGGCGCATTGGCTGTTCGGCGTTCCGGCCGAGCGGATACAGGTCGTCATCCACCCGCAGAGCGTCGTTCACTCGCTGGTGCAATACATCGACGGCTCGGTGATCGCCGAACTCGGCAATCCCGACATGCGCACGCCGATCGCACATGCGCTGGCCTATCCGGAGCGGATCGCCGCCGGGGTCGAGCCGCTCGACCTCTTCGCCGTCGCCAAGCTGAGTTTCGAGCGCCCCGACGACGCGCGTTTTCCCTGCCTGCCGCTCGCCTACCGCGCCTTGCGCGAAGGCGGCAGCGCGCCGGCCATCCTCAATGCCGCCAACGAGATCGCGGTGCAGGCCTTCATCGACCGCGAGATCGCTTTCACGGCAATTCCGCGCGTGATCGAAAAGACGCTCGATCGGCTTCCGGGCGCCGCGCTGAGCACGCTCGACGACGTTCTCGCGGCCGATGCGGCGGCACGCAGTGTCGCCCGCGCCTGCATCGCCGAAATGCGCCCGTGAACGGCTTTCTCTACTACCTGATTGCCTTCGCCGTCGTTCTCGGCGTCCTGATCGTCGTCCACGAATTCGGGCATTACATCGTTGCGCGCTGGGCCGGCGTGAAGGTGCTGCGCTTTTCGGTCGGCTTCGGCAAGCCCCTGCTCTGCAGGCGCATGGGCCGTGACGAAACCGAATGGGTGCTGGCCGCCTTCCCGCTGGGGGGCTACGTCAAGATGCTCGACGAGCGCGAAGGCGAAGTGGCGGCGGACGAACTGCACCGCACCTTCAATCGGCAACCGGTCGCGCGGCGCATCGCCATCGTGGCCGCCGGGCCGCTCGCCAACTTGCTGCTCGCCGTCCTGCTCTACTGGGGCGTGTTTTGCTACGGCAGCAAGGAGTTGCGGCCGATTCTCGGAACGCCGCCGGCCGTCAGCGTCGCCGCCGGCGCCGGTATCGTCAACGGCGAGGTGGTGCGGCGGGTCGCCGGCGAGACCGTGCAGACCTGGCAGGATATGCGCTGGATGCTCCTGAAAAAAGCGGCCGACAGCGACTCCGTTGAACTTGAAGTGATCAACGCGAAGCAGGAAATCGCCCTGCGTCGCATCGACCTTGCCTCGATCCGCGAATCGGGCTGGGAAGGCGATGCCTTCGAGCTGCTCGGACTGGTCTTCTATCGCCCGCAAATCCGCCCGCTGATCGCCAAGGTCAGTGCCGGCAGTGCGGCGGCTAGTGGCGGGATGCTTCCGGGAGACGAAATCGTCGCTATCGACGAACTCCGGATCACGACCTGGCCGGACGTCGTCGAACGAATCCGCAAGTCGGCGGACAAGCGCCTGAATGTCGAGGTCCTGCGCGACGGTCATCCGGTATTTCTTCACGTGACGCCGGAAGGCGTCGAAGACCGAGGGAAAAGGGTAGGGCGGATCGGTGCCGCCGTCGGTGACACCGGAGCGTCCGGCGTCGAATTGACGACGCTCGTGCGCTACGATCCTTGGACCGCCTTGCACAAAGCGGCGGTCGAAACCTGGGAAAAGTCGACTTTCAGCTTCGCTATGATCGGGAAGATGCTGACCGGCGAGGTTTCCTTGCGCAACCTGAGCGGCCCGGTGACGATCGCCGACTACGCAGGGCAGTCGGCGCGCCTCGGAATCGACTATTACATCAAGTTCATGGCGCTGGTCAGCATCAGCCTGGGCGTCCTCAACCTGCTGCCCATCCCGATATTGGATGGGGGGCATTTGCTGTATTATGTGATCGAAATCATAAAACGCGGCCCGGTTTCCGAGAAAACGATGGAAATCGGCCAACAAATCGGCCTCGCGCTGCTGCTGATGCTGATGGCGTTTGCCTTCTACAATGACATCAATCGTTTGATTTCCGGCTGAATTTATGAAGAAAAACCTGCTCGCAGGTCTGATTGCCACCCTTTTCGCCACCGGCGCCTCCGCTTTCGATTCCTTTACCGTCAAGGACATTCGCGTGGAAGGCATCCAGCGCACCGAAGCCGGAACCGTCTTCAGTTATCTCCCGGTCAAGGTCGGCGAAACGATGACCGACGAAAAGGCCGCGCAGGCGATCAAAGCTTTGTTTGCAACCGGTTTCTTCAAGGATGTGCGCATCGAGGTCGAGAACGACGTCCTGATCGTCGCACTCGAAGAGCGGCCGGCGATCGCGCAGATCGACTTCGTAGGCCTCAAGGAATTCGACAAGGACCAGCTCAAGAAGGGCCTCAAGGACGTCGGCATCGCCGAGTCGCGCATCTTCGACCGCGCCACCTTGGACAAGGCCGAACAGGAGTTGAAGCGACAGTACCTGTCGCGCGGCAAATACGGCGTCGTCGTGACGACGACCGTGACCCCGCTGGAACGCAACCGGGTGTCGATCAACTTCGGCATCGACGAGGGCGAAGCGGCGAAGATCAAGCAAATCAACATCGTCGGCGCCCAGGCTTTCAGGGAAAAGGATCTGCTTGCACTTTTCCAGTTGCAGACGCCGAACTGGATAAGCTGGTACACCAAGAACGACCAGTATTCGAAGCAAAAGCTCTCCGCCGATCTGGAGGCGCTCCGTTCGTACTACTTCAACCGCGGCTACCTCGAGTTCAACGTCGATTCGACCCAGGTCTCGATCAGCCCCGACAAGAAGGATATTTACGTCACGGTGAGCATCAACGAGGGCGAGCGTTACGTCATTTCCTCGATGAAGCTGGCAGGGGACCTGCTGCTGTCCGAGGATGAGTTCCGGAAGGCCATCAAGATCAAGCCGGGTGACGTCTATTCGCGCGAGAAGCTGAACGAAAGCACGAAGGCGATCAGCGACAAGCTCGGTGCTCTGGGTTACGCGTTTGCCAACGTCAACGCCGCACCTGAACTCGACAAGGAAAAACGGCAGGTCGCTTTCACGATTTTCGTCGATCCCGGTCGGCGCGCCTACGTTCGGCGCATCAACATCACCGGCAACTCGAAAACCCGTGACGAGGTGATCCGCCAGGAAATGCGCCAGATGGAAGGGGCTTGGTACGACGCCGATCGGGTCAAGCTTTCGCGCGAACGGATCGACAAGACCAACTACTTCGGAGAAGTGAACGTCGAAACTCCTCCCGTTCCGGGAACCACCGACCAGGTCGATGTCAACGTCAACGTGACCGAGAAGTCGACCGGCAACATCTCGCTTGGCGCGGGCTTCTCCAGTGCCGAAAAAGTGATCCTGTCCGGCTCCATTTCGCAGGCCAACCTGTTCGGCAGCGGCAAATTTGCCTCGCTCCAGATCAATACCGGTAAGCTGAACCGCACGATCGGTCTATCCTACACCAACCCGTATTTCACGGTTGACGGCATCAGCCAGGGCTTCGACGTGTACCACCGCACCCTGAACCCGACGTCGTTGAGCTATCGCTACAAAACGGCATCGACAGGCGGCGGCATCCGCTTCGGTTTCCCGATCGCCGAGAAGGAAAACCTCTCCTTCGGTCTGGCGATCGACAGCACGACCGTGACCATTTTCGACGAAGGTCTATCCACGGACAGCCCGCAGCGTTACAAGGACTTCGTGAAGGAGTTCGGCAACACCAACGTCAGCTTGCCGGCCACCGTCGCCTGGGCGCGCGACACCAAGGACAGCGCGATCTACCCGACGCGCGGCGCGTTCAGCCGGGCGGGGTTCGAAGTTTCGGTTCCCGGCGCGGATCTTACCTACTATCGCGGCACCTTGCAGCACCAGCATTATTTCCCTGTCACCAAGGATCTGACCTTGATGCTGAACGGCGAAATCGGGTATGCCAACGGCCTGCAGGGCCAGAACCTGGCCTTCTTCAAGAACTTCTACGCCGGCGGGGTGGGGTCGGTCCGCGGCTACGATACGTCGAGCCTGGGGCCGCAAGACCCGACGAATACGGACGTACGCCTGGGCGGCAATCGGCGCGTCGTTATGAATGCCGAACTACTGTTTCCGATTCCCGGCTTCGGCGTGGACAAGTCGGTGCGCGTCGGTGGCTTCGTCGATGCAGGTCAGGTTTGGGGCAAGGATCAGAAGATGGCGATGGGTGATTTGCGCGCTTCGGCGGGCATCGCTGCGGTGTGGACTTCCCCCTTCGGCCCTCTGAAATTCAGCATCGCGCAGCCGTTCAACACCAAGGAAGGTGATAAACTTCAGCGATTCCAGTTCCAGATGGGATCGACCTTTTAACCCAGGAGAGATAGCTTGAACAAGAAGATTGCCACGTTGCTGGTTGCGTTGATGGCCTCGCTGCCGGTGTCCTACGCGTCGGCGGCAGAACTCAAGGTTGGTTATGTGAACACCCAGCGCATCTTCCGCGATGCGCCGGCGGCAGTGAAGGCGGCAAAGAAGATCGAGCAGGAGTTTTCCAAGCGCGATCAGGATTTGCAGCGCATGGCCAAGCAACTGCAGACGATGCAGGAAGGCCTCGAGAAGAACGGCGTGACGATGGCCGAATCCGAGCGTCGCACCAAGGAAAAGGACCTCAACGAGCTGTCGCGCGAGTTCCAGCGCAAGCAGCGCGAGTTCCGTGAAGACCTCAACCTGCGCCAGAACGAGGAAAACGCAGCGATCATCGAAAAGGCCAACAAGGCGATCAAGCAGCTTGCCGAGAGCGAGAAGTACGACCTGATCCTGCAGGACGTCGTCTGGGTCAGCCCCAAGCTCGACGTGACCGAAAAGGTCATCAAGGCCCTGTCCGAAGGCAAGGACGGCAAGTAAGCCGCGCCGCGCAGGAGGTCTATGTGCTCGGAGGTCTGCGGCTAGACGAGATCGTCGCCCGTCTCGGGGGGACGCTCGAGGGTGACGGTTCGGTCGTCGTGTCGCAGGTCGGCACGCTGGCCTCGGCCGGGGCAGGGCAGATCGCCTTCCTGGCCAATCCGAAATACCGGCAGCAGTTGCAGACGACGCAGGCTTCGGCGGTCATCGTGCCGCCGCAGTTTGCGGCCGACGTCGCGTTGCCGCGCATCGTTCATCCCAATTCCTACGCCTATTACGCGCGCGTCGTTGCGCTGCTGAATCCGCCGCCGCAGCGCGCGCGCGGCGTGCATCCCAGTGCCGTCGTGCATGCGGCGGTGCCGGCCTCGGCCAGCATCGGCGAGAACGTGGTGATCGGCGCCGGCGCCGTGATCGGCGAGAACGTCACGCTCTACCCCGGCTGCGTGATCGGCGATGGCGTGACGATCGGCGACGACTCTCTGCTCTACCCGAACGTCGTCGTTTATCGCGATTGCGTAATCGGCAAGCGGGCGGTGATTCAGTCCGGCGCGGTAATCGGCGGCGACGGCTTCGGCTTTGCCAAGGAAGGCGAGCGCTGGATCAAGATTCCGCAGATCGGTCGCGTGGTGATCGGCGACGACGTCGAGATCGGCGCCAACACCTCGATCGACCGCGGCGCGCTCGACGACACGGTGATCGGCAACGGCGTCAAGATCGACAACCAGATCCAGATCGCGCACAACGTGACGCTCGGCGACCATTCGGCGCTGGCCGGCTGCGTCGGGATCGCCGGCAGCACGAAAATCGGGCGGCGGTGTACGGTCGGCGGCGCGGGGATGATCATCGGTCACCTGGAATTGGCCGACGACGTGCATATTTCCGCCGGGTCGATGGTCACCAAGAGCCTGCGCAAACCAGGACAGTACACCAGCATCTTCCCGCTCGAGGCGCACGACGACTGGCTGCACAACGCGGCGCAGATCAAGCGCCTGGCGACGCTCGCCGAGCGGGTTGCGCAGCTTGAAAAAACGCTTGAGAAAAAACTCGAACAATTGGAGAAAACGTCTTGAATTCCATGGATATTCACGAAATTCTGAAGCACTTGCCGCATCGCTATCCCTTCCTGCTCGTCGACCGCGTCGTCGACTTCGAGGTGGGCAAGAGCATCCATGCCTACAAGAACGTCACGATCAACGAACCCTTCTTCACCGGCCATTTCCCGCACCACCCGGTGATGCCCGGCGTACTGATCATGGAAGCGCTGGCGCAGGCTGCCGGCATCCTCTCGTTCAAGACGATGGGGGCGGTGCCCGACGAGAATTCCGTGTTCTACTTCGTCGGCATCGACGGCGCGCGCTTCAAGAAGCCGGTCACCGCGGGCGACCAGCTGCACCTGCACGTCGAGATTCTGCGCAACATGCGCGGCATCTGGAAGTACAAGGCCGAAGCTCGGGTCGACGGCGAGCTCGTCGCCGAAGCCGAACTGATGTGCGCCAAGCGCGACGTCGCCTGACGCAAGGGCGAGGTCCGGCATGATCCATTCCACCGCCATCATTCATCCCGGCGCGCAGCTCGGCGCCAACGTCACGGTCGGCCCCTACTCAATCATCGGCGAACACGTCTCCATCGGCGACGACACGACGGTCGGGCCGTACGTCGTGATCGACGGCCACACGACGATCGGCCGCGAGAACCGCATCTTCCAGTTCTGCTCGCTCGGCGAAGTGCCGCAGGACAAGAAGTACGCCGGCGAGCCGACGCGCCTCGAGATCGGCGACCGCAACACGATCCGCGAATTCTGCACCTTCAACCTGGGCACCGCGCAGGACGTCGGCGTCACGCGCATCGGCGACGACAACTGGATCATGGCCTACGTGCATATCGCGCACGACTGCCAGGTCGGCAACAAGACGACCTTCGCCAACAATTCGCAGCTGGCTGGACACGTGCATGTGGACGACTGGGCGATCCTCGGCGGCTTCACCGGCGTGCACCAGTTCTGCCGCGTCGGCGCGCATTGCATGACGGCGGTCGGCACGGTCGTCCTGCAGGACGTGCCACCCTACGTGATGGCCGCCGGCAATACGGCCAGCCCCTACGGCATTAACGCCGAAGGCCTCAAGCGGCGCGGTTTCTCGGCGGATGCCCTGATGGCGCTGAAGCGCGCCTATCGCACGCTCTACAAGTCCGGCCTCATGCTCGAGGAGGCGCGCACCAAACTCGGCGAGGACGTCAAGGCGCACCCCGAGATCCAGCCCATCCTCGATTTCCTCTCGGTCTCCAAGCGCGGCATCATCCGATGACATCCGGGGTCGTACGCATCGCCATGGTGGCGGGCGAGGCCTCGGGCGACCTGCTGGCCAGCCACCTGATCGCCGCGCTCAAGGCGCGGCTGCCGAACGCAGTTTTCTACGGCATCGGCGGGCCGAAGATGGAGGCGCAGGGTTTCGATGCCTGGTATCCGCTGGAAAAGCTCGCCGTGCATGGCTACGTCGAAGCGCTCAAGCACTACCGCGAAATCTCGGGCATCCGGCGGCAGCTCAAGCGCCGCCTGCTGGCCGATCCGCCGGACGTGTTCATCGGCGTCGACGCGCCCGATTTCAACCTCGCGCTCGAAAAAGCGCTCAAGCAGCGCGGCATCCCCGCCGTGCATTACGTCGGCCCGTCGATCTGGGCCTGGCGCGGCGGCCGCGTGCACAAGATCGGCGCCGCCGTCACGCGCATCCTGGCGCTCTTTCCCTTCGAGCCGCCGCTCTACGAAAAGCACGGCATTCCGGTGAGCTACGTCGGACACCCGCTGGCCGACGTCCTGCCGCTCGAGGACGGCCGGGTCGGCGCGCGCGAGATGCTCGCCATTCCCGCCGCGCAGCCGGTCTTCGCGCTGCTGCCGGGCAGCCGCCAGGGCGAGCTCGAGCACATGGCCGACACCTTCATCGAAGCGGCGCGCGAGATTGCCAAGTCGCTGCCCAACGCACTCTTCCTCGTTCCGCTGGCGACGCGCGAGACGCGGCTGATGTTCGAGACCGCACTGTACCGCTGCAACGCGCGCGAACTGCCGATCCGCATGCTGTTCGGCCACGCCCACGACGCGATGATGGCCGCCGACGCTGTCCTCGTCGCGAGCGGCACGGCGACGCTCGAAGCCGCGCTGCTCAAGCGGCCGATGGCGATCGTCTACAAGATGGCGCCGTTCTCCTACCGCCTGATGCGGCGCATGGGCTACCTGCCTTATGTCGGCCTGCCCAACATTCTGGCCGGGCGCTTCGTCGTTCCCGAATTCATCCAGGACGACGCAACGCCGGAAAATCTCGCACAAGCCCTGCTCAATCTGTACGCCGACAAGGTGAGCTGCGCGCTGATCAGCGACGAATTCCGCGCGATCCACCTGCAACTGCGGCAGAACACCGCCGAGAAGGCCGCCGCCGCGGTCATCGACTGCCTGCCGGCGGCAAAGCGCGACGATGTCCTTGCTTCTGCCTGAGGGCCTGGTCTGCGGGGTCGACGAGGCCGGGCGCGGCCCGCTCGCCGGGCCGGTGGTGGCGGCCGCGGTGATCCTCGATCCGGCGCGCCCGATCGCCGGCCTGAACGATTCCAAGAAGCTCTCGGCGAAAAAGCGCGAGGCGCTGGCCGTGGAGATTCGTGAAAAGGCGTTGGCCTGGGCGGTGGCCGAAGCGAGCGTCGAGGAAATCGATCGCATCAATATCCTGCAGGCCAGCCTGCTCGCCATGCAGCGCGCCGTCGCGGCGCTCGCCACGCCGCCCGAGCACGCGCTGATCGACGGCAACCGCTGCCCGGCGCTGGCGTGCACCGCCGAGGCCGTGATCGGCGGCGACGGCAAGGTGGCGGCGATCGCGGCCGCATCGATCCTGGCCAAGACCGTGCGCGACGCCGGCATGCTCGAACTGCACGCCGCCCATCCGCAATACGGCTTCGACCGCCACATGGGCTATCCGACGGCGGTTCACCTCGCGGCCCTGCGCGAGCACGGCGTCAGTCCGGAGCATCGGCGCAGCTACGCGCCGGTCGCCCGGATCCTGCAACTGGCGCGCTAGTTTCATGCGCCACATCGCCTCGCGCGACAACCCGCATTTCAAGGCGCTCAGGAAGCTCTGCCAGAGCGGGCGCGAACGGCGCAAGACGGGGCTCGTCCTGCTCGATGGCATGCATCTGATCGAAGCCTACGCGGCGCATTGCGGCTGGCCGGCGGAGATCGTCGTCAGCGAGAGCGGTACCCGGCGCGAGGAAATCGCCGCCTTTCTGGCGCGCGGCGCCGACGGCGAAAACCCGCCTCCCGGCACCCGGACCCTGCTCGCCGACGCTCTGTTCGCCGAGCTCGCGGCGGTCGATACGCCGAGCGGCATCATGGCCGTCGCGGCGCAGCCGAAGCCGGCACGCGCGCCCGACATGAAGGCCGACGCGGTGCTCCTCGACGGCGTGCAGGACCCTGGCAACGTCGGCTCCATCCTGCGCAGCGCGGCGGCGGCCGGCATTCGCCAGGTGCTGCTGGCGGACGACTGCGCGCACGCGTGGTCGCCGAAGACGCTGCGCGCCGCGATGGGCGCGCATTTCCTGCTCGACATCCACGAGAACGCCGATCTGGCGAGCTTCCTCGACGGCTACGGCGGGCAGGGTGCGGTCACCGCGCTCGACGCCGCCACCTCGCTCTACGCGGCGAATCTGCGGGGGCCGGTGGCCTGGGTGTTCGGCAGCGAAGGGCAGGGCGTGCGCCCGGAGGTCGCGGCGGCGGCCCGCCTGCGCGTGCGCATCCCGATGCCGGGTGCGACCGAGTCGCTCAACGTCGCGGCGGCGGCGGCCGTCTGCCTGTTCGAAACGCTGCGCCAGCGCCTCTGAACGTTGCGCCCGGCGCCCGGCCTCAGTACGAACTGCGTTCCAGCTTGATTTCCTGCATGATCGTCGTCGAGATTTCCTCGATCGACTTGGTCGACGAATCGAGCCAGCGGATGCCTTCCTTGCGCATCAGCTTCTCCGCCTCGGCCACTTCGTGCCGGCAGTTTTCGAGTGCCGCATAGCGGCTGTTCGGCCGGCGTTCGGTGCGGATCGCCTGCAGACGATCGGGCTGGATGGTCAGGCCGAACAGTTTCTGGCGATGCTTGTCGAGCCCCTCGGGCAGCGCGCGCCGCTCGAAGTCCTCGGGGATCAGCGGATAGTTCGCCGCCTTCAGCCCGAACTGCATGGCCAGATAGAGGCTGGTCGGCGTCTTGCCGCAGCGCGACACGCCGACCAGAATCACGTCGGCTTCCTCCAGACCCTTGTTGGTGATGCCGTCGTCGTGACCGAGCGTGTAGTTGATCGCCTCGATGCGGTCCTTGTACGAATTGCTGTCGGTCGAGCTGTGGAAGCGCCCGATGGTGTGCGTCGACTTCAGGCCGAGCTCGGCTTCGAGCGGGGCGATGAAAGTCTCGAAGAAGGAGAGGTAGAGCGCGTCGGCCTGGCGCAGGATGGCGTTGAGATCGGGCTCGACGAGCGTCGAGAAGACCACCGGCCGCAGGCCGTCCTCGCGCGCCGCCTGCGAGATGCGCGCGGCGCACTCGCGGACTTTTTCGGCGGTATTGGTGAAGGGCATGCGCACCTGGCGCAGCTTGACCCCCTCGAACTGGGTGAGCAGGCTGTGGCCGAGCGTTTCGGCCGTGATGCCGGTGCCGTCGGAAACGAAAAACGCGGTGCGGACGGTGGGAACGTTCATTTCGGGCTCGGCGAATGAAAGACGGGAATTCTAGCACCGGCCGCCCGCCTGCGTCGCCGCGCCGCGCGGAGAACGGCGCCGGTGGCCGTTCTCCGCGCGGACGCCGGCTTAGCCGCTGTTGCGCAGGCCGGCCGCGATGCCGTTGATCGACAGGTGGATGCCGCGCCGCACGCGCTCGTCGAGCGGTTCCGTCGAGCCGCCGGCGCGGTGCCGGCGCAACAGTTCGACCTGCAGGTGGTTGAGCGGGTCCATGTAGGGGAAGCGGTTGCGGATCGAGCGGCGCAGCAGCGGGTTGTCGGCAAGCAACTCGTCCTGCTCCTCGATGGCCAGCAGGAGGCGACGCGTGCGTTCGAACTCGGCGCTGATCCGCCCGAACACCTCGGCGCGCAGCTTTTCGTCGGCGACGAGTTCGGCGTAGCGCGAAGCGATCGCCAGATCGGCCTTGGCCAGCACCATGTCCATGTTCGAGAGGAGGGTGCGGAAGAAGGGCCAGCGCCGGTGCATCTGGCGCAGCGTGGCGAGGCCGTCCGGATTCTCGGCAAGCCAGGCTTCGACCGCCGAGCCGAAGCCGTACCAGCCCGGCAGCATCAGGCGACACTGCGCCCAGCTGAACACCCAGGGAATCGCCCGCAGGTCCTCGATACGCTCGGACGCCTTACGCGACGATGGGCGCGAGCCGATGTTGAGGCCCGATATTTCGGAGATCGGCGTCGACTCGCGGAAGTAGCGGTTGAAACCTTCCGTTTCGTAGACCAGGCCGCGATAGGCTGCAAAAGCGAGCCCCGAGAGGCGTTCCATGATGGTGCGCCAGGCGTGCGGCTCGGCTTCGCGCTCGAGGTCGAGCAAGGTCGCTTCGAGCGTCGCGGCGGCGAGGATTTCGAGGTTGCGGCGGCCGACTTCGGGGTTTGCGTACTTCGACGAAATCACTTCGCCCTGCTCGGTGATGCGGATCTGGCCGGAGACGGCGCCGTCCGGCTGCGCGAGGATGGCCTGATAGCTCGGGCCGCCGCCGCGTCCGACCGAACCGCCGCGCCCGTGGAAGAGGCGCAGGCGAACGCCGGCGGCGGCGAAGACGCCGGCCAGTTCGACCTCGGCCTTGTACAGCTCCCAGCCGGAGGTAAGGAAGCCGCCGTCCTTGTTGCTGTCCGAATAGCCGAGCATGACCTCCTGCTCGTCGCCGCGCGACGCCACGAGCTGGCGATACGCCGGCTCGGCGAACAGGCGCTGCATGACGCCGGCGCTGTGGCGCAGATCGTCGATCGTCTCGAACAGCGGGATGATGTTCATCGCCAGCGTCGGTGCGTCGTCGAGCGTCGCGCCCGGCGTCAGCAGGCCGGCTTCCTTGAGCAGCAGCGCGACTTCGAGCAGGTCGGAGGCGCCGTCGGTCTTCGAGATGATGACGTTGGGCAGCGCCGCGGCGCCGTAACGGGCGCGCAACTCGCGCGCGGCGAAGAAGATCGCGAGTTCGCCGCGCGTTTCCTCGGAATACTCGGCGTAGGGCGAATACAGCGGACGCGGGCAGGCGATTTCGCCGCACAGCAGGGAAATGCGGGCGTCCTCGTCGAGCGTGGCGTAGGTCAGCATGCTCGGGATGCGGCCGGCGCGCGTCAGCAGTTCGGCGACGCTGCGCTCATGCACGTCGGAATTCTGGCGCAGGTCGATCGGCGCCAAATGGAAGCCGAAGACCTGGACGGCGCGGATCAGGCGGCGCAGACGGCCGCCGGCGAGCAGCGGGGCGCCGTGGTGCGCCAGCGACTCGGCGAGCACTTCGAGGTCGGCCTGCAGCTCGGCGGCGTCGGCGTAGGGCTGTGCGGCGCCGACGGCGTGGCGCAGCGCTTCGTGCTGGTCGAGCGCTTGCGCGGTGGCTGCGAGACGGGCATAGAGGCCGGTCAGGGCGCGCCGGTAGGGTTCGTCGGAGCGGTGCGGCGAGTGGTCCGGCGAACGGCCGGCCAGCGCTTCGAGCGCCGCCGAACTGTGGATCAGAAGCTGCGAGAGCGGCAGTTCGGAACCGAGCGTGTGGATTTCGCCGAGGTAGAAGTCGATCGCCGCCGTCGATTGCAGGCGCAGCGCGGTTTTCAGGATGTCGGCGGTGACGAAGGGATTGCCGTCGCGGTCGCCGCCGATCCAGCTGCCGACGCGGAAGAAGGGCGGCAGCTGCCAGTCCTCTTCGGGGAAGCGCTTGCTCAGCATGTCCTGCAGCTGGCCGTAGAGGCGCGGCAGTTCGGCGAAGAAGGTGTCGTCGTAGTAACTGATGCCGTTCTTGATCTCGTCGACGACGGCCAGCCGGTTCGGGCGCAGCATGCGCGTGCGCCACAGGGTGAGCACCGAACGGCGCAGCGTGAGGTCGTTTTCCTCCTGCTCCTCGGGCGTCAGCTGCATGCGGTCGCGCTGGTCGAGCTGGCGGGCGATTTCGCGCTGGCATTGCAGGATGCTCTTGCGCGAGACCTCGGTCGGGTGCGCGGTGAGGACCGGCGAAACGAGGGCGCCGGCGAAGAAGTCGCGGATCTTTTCGGCTGGCACGCCGGCTTCCCGCGCGCGGTCGAGCGCGTGCGCCAGGCTGCCGTCGCGCGGCGCCGACCCCATCAGGTCGTGCGCGCGGCGGCGGCGGATGTGGTGCTGGTCCTCGGCGATGTTGGCCAGATGCAGGAAGTAGCTGAAGGCGCGCACGACCGAGATCATCGCGTCGCGCGGCAGGCCGTCGAGGAGCGATTCCAGCTCGGCGCGCGCCTGCGGGTCGAGTTCGCGATCGAAACGGATCGACGTCTGGCGGATGCGCTCGACGAGGGCGAACACCGCGTCGCCCTCCTGCTCGCGCACGGTGTCGCCGAGCAGGCGGCCGAGCAGGCGGATGTCGTCGCGCAGGGGGAGGTCTTTGTCGGAGGCGGGGACGGTCATGATGGAGGTCGATAGTCCGGTCGTGAAGGAAATTGCCTGCGGGGCGAAGGGTGGAAGAGAGGAGCGGTAGCGGCTCTTCCCGTCCGGCGCCTTGCGCCGCGAAGGCGTCGTGGCTGTGGTTGGTTTACGGGGCTAGTGGGTCTTCCGCCGGCGTTCGGCCAGTTGCTCGCGCAGCGTGCGCGCGGCGGGTTTGAGCGGCGTGCGGCTGACCGTCCACCCGGATTGCGTCGGCGGCGTCAGGAAGCGGAAGCGCGTGGCGAGCCAGCCGAAGGCGCGGTAGAGCGCCGGTCGCGTGTACAGCGCGGCCCAGCCGGCCCATACGGCGTCCATCAGCGCGCTCCGGGCGGCGCCCTGGCCGACCAGCGGCGCGTGGCCGGGGCGCGCTTCGTGCGTCGCTTCGCCGCGCAGGCGGATCAGCAGGTCGGGAATCGGGATCTTCACCGGGCAGACTTCGCCGCAGGCGCCGCACAGGCTGGAGGCGGTCGGCAGCGCGTGCGTCGCGGCCAGCCCCATCATGTGCGGCGAGATGATCTCGCCGATCGGGCCGGGATAGGTGGTGCCGTAGGCGTGGCCACCGATGCGCGTGTAGACCGGGCAGTGGTTCATGCATGCGCCGCAGCGGATGCACTGCAGCGTGGCGCGCATCTGCTCGTCGGCGTAGGCCTGCGTCCGGCCGTTGTCGAGCAGGACGAGGTGCACTTCCTTCGGGCCGTCGAGTTCGGCGCCTTTGCCGTCCGCTCCGCCCTTGCGCGGGCCGCCGATCATGTTGAAGTAGGTAGTGATCGCCTGGCCGGTCGCCGAGCGCGTCAGCAGACCGTAGAGCGGCGGCACGTGTTCGAGCTTCTCGACGACCTTCTCGATGCCGGTGATCGCCACATGCACGTCGGGCACCGTCGTGCACATGCGGCCGTTGCCCTCGTTCTCGACGAGGCACAGGGTGCCGGTCTCGGCGACCGCGAAGTTGACGCCGGAGAGGCCGATGTCGGCGTGCATGAACTTCTCGCGCAGCACGGCGCGGCCGATGCCGATCAGCTCGTCGACCGACTCGGTGTAGCTGACGCCCGGCACCTTTTCGGCGAACAGCCGGGCGATCTGCTGCTTGGTCTTGTGGATGGCCGGCATGATGATGTGCGAAGGCTTCTCGCCGTCGAGCTGGACGATGTACTCGCCCATGTCGCTCTCCAGCGCGGCGATGCCGGCCGCTTCCATCGCGTGGTTGAGCTCGGTCTCCTCGCTGACCATCGACTTGCCCTTGACCATCAGCTTCGCCGAGTGGCGCTGGGCGATGCCGACGATTATCGCGTTGGCCTCTTCGGCGTTCTCGGCCCAATGCACCTGCACGCCCTTGGCGGTCAGATTGCGTTCGAGCTGTTCGAGCAGGTCGGGCAGGCGCGCCAGGCTGTACTGGCGGATCGCCTCGGCGATAGCGCGCTGGCGCTGCAGCGATGCGTCGTCGGGAAACTGCGCGGCGCGCTTGGCCATCAGGAAGTCCATGGCGCCGCGGAAGCTCTGGCGCAGATGCGCGTCGGACGTCGCGTCGACGCTGCGCTGCTTGAACTCGGCGGCGGGAACGAACTGCAGCGGATGCTGGGCGCTCATTGACGGTTCTCCTCGGCCGCGTTCGCCGCAGTCTCTCGCGTCTTGTCCAGCAGCAGCACGACCAGCTCCTTCGGGCCATGCGCGCCGTAGGCCAGCGTCTGCTGGATGTCGGCCGTCTTCGACGGGCCGGAGATCAGCAGCGCATTGGTCGGCAGCGAACGGCCGCCGTCGGCGGACCAGCCTTCCGCGGTCATCGCGTCGAACAGCGTGTCGTGGATGCAATCGGCGTCGAGCAGCGCGAAATGGATCGGCGGCACCAGCGACATCAGGCGCGGCTCGGCGGCGTCCGGCCAGATGATCAGCGTGCCGGTTTCGGCGATGGCGCCGCGCGTCGACGTGAAGCCGGCGTCGGTGGCCTCGAACAACTCCTGCTTCCATTCGCCGACCGGCCGGTCGTAGGCTTTCAGTCCGGGGATGCCGGCGGCGGCGAGCGCCGAGTCATGCACGCCGCGCGGGCCGTGGAGCAGCGAAGCGACGCCCTTGGCGGCGCACAGTTCGCGCAGCGTGTCCGTCCAGCCGTCGGCCGTGACGGGAACGACTTCGCCGCGCCAGAAGGCCATCTGCGCGCAGAAGCGCGCGATCCGTTCGGCGCGGCTGTCGTCCTTGCGCATCGCGGCGTACAGCGCGTGCACGTCGGGTGCGGCGGGTTTGCTTTGGGGGGCGGCGGCGCGCAGGCGGCCGAGGATGCGCTCGCGCGCGCTGACGTTCGCGTTCGCACTCATGCTTCGTCTCCCGTTCCGGCCGGTTCGGTGCGCTCGCGCAGGAAGGTCGCCAGATGCTTGCCCTGGAAGGCGTCCTTGCGCTTCTGCAGCGTGTGGTTGATGTTCAGCAGGCAGCCGCAGTCGGCCGAGAGGAAGGTTTCGGCGCCCGACTCCTTGAGCGCGTCGGCCTTGTCGCCGGCCATCGCGCCGGAGATCGCCGGGTGCTTGAGCGAGAAGGTACCGCCGAAGCCGCAGCATTCGGATTCGTGCGACTGGGTGACGACCGTCACGCCCGGCAGGCTGTCGAGCAGGGCGCGTGCGTGCACGTGCGTGCCCATTTCGCGGCGCGCCGAGCAGGAGGTGTGCAGCGCGACCGTCGTCGGTCGGCGCCCTGTGCTCGATTCCTTCCACTGCACCGCGAGCACTTCGAGCAGGAACTCGGAAAGTTCGAAGACGCGCTCGGCCAGCGCGTCGGCTTTGGCCTTGAGCGACGCGTCGTCGGCGAACAGTTTGTGATAGTGGTGGCGCATCATCCCGGCGCACGATCCGGAGGGAACGACGATCGGCCAGTCCTCCGGAAACAGCGCCATCTGCACCTGCGCCACCGCGCGCGCCTCGTCGGCGTAGCCGCTGGTATAGGCCGGCTGGCCGCAGCAGGTCTGGTTTTCCGGAAAGTGCACGGCGATGCCTTCGCGTTCGAGCAACTCGATGGCGTCCATTCCCGCCTCGGGGCAGAACAGATCGACGAGGCAGGTGGCGAAAAAATAGACGTCCTTTGGACGCGGATCGCGGGTTATCTCTCGGTGCATGGCTTCTCCGTTCTGGCGTGCAGCGGCTTCGTTTGTCTAGGCATTAAGGTCTGAATCGGTCAATGGGTAATTGGTAAGACCAAAACTTTCGGAAGACAAAATGTACGATACAACAGCCATGCAGTCAATTACAAGGAAATTTCCGGGCTTGCAGTTTGGCAATTAGCTGGTTAAAATTTTATGGTCTTACCAGTTATGGCTGCACCCGAAGATCAATCTCGACCCTCCGTTTCGCAGCCTTCGCACCGTTCGCCGACAAGACCACGACCCATGCCGCAATACAAACTGCAGGTTCCGCGCATTTCCGACGCCGTCGCCGCGTCGCTCGAAAAGCGCATCCTGGAAGGTTCGCTGAAACCCGGCGACCGCCTGCCGCCCGAGCGCGAGCTGGCGGCCGAACTGGGCGTTTCGCGCCCGTCGCTGCGCGAGGCGATCCAGAAGCTCGCCTCGAAGGGCATGCTGCAAAGCCGCCAGGGCGGCGGCACCTATGTCACCAACCGCCTGGAGTCGACCTTTCTCGATCCGTGGCAGGAAATGCTGGGCGCGCACCCGACGCTGCGCGAGGATCTGCTCGAATTCCGCCGCATGCTCGAAGGGCAGGCCGCCGAATGGGCCGCCGAGCGCGCGACCGACGAAGACCTGACGCGCCTGACGCAGGCCTTCGACGCCATGAACGACGCCTTCGAGGCCGACGATCTCGACCGCCGTTCGAGCGCCGACATCACTTTTCACCAGGCGATCGGCGAGGCCACCCACAACGCGCTGATCGGCCATCTTTCCGCCGCGCTGCTGCGCCTGATGCAGGACAACATCCGCTTCAACCTCGGCGAGCTGAGCAGCATCCCGGCGGCCACCACGCTGCTCAAGAGCCAGCACGCCGCGATCCACGCCGCCATCGTCGAGCGCCGGCCGGCGGCAGCGCGCGCCGCCGCCGAGACGCACATCGATTTCGTGCGCGAGACGCTGGCCCAGTCGCTGCGCTCCGCCGCGCGGCGCGAAACGGCGACGCGCCGTCTGCATACCGATTTTTCCGAAACATTCTCTTCCTGATCCGCCCCTCTGAAAGGAATCCGCATGGAGCCCCTCGTCATTCCCTTTGAAAAGCTGCGCATGACCGATGTCGAACAGGTCGGCGGCAAGAACTCGTCGCTCGGCGAGATGATCAGCCAGCTGGCCGATTCCGGCGTGCGCGTACCGGGCGGCTTCGCCACCACGGCGCACGCCTACCGCGAATTCCTGGCGCAGAGCGGCCTCGACGCGAAGATCAACGCGGCGCTCGACGCGCTCGACGTGGAAGACGTGAACGCGCTCGCCGCCTGCGGCCAGCAGATTCGCCAATGGATCATGGAAACGCCGTTCCCGACCGCGCTGACCGTGGAAATCTCCGCGCAGTATCAGCGCCTGGTCGCCGAATCGACCTCCGACATGTCCTTCGCCGTGCGCTCGTCGGCGACCGCCGAAGACCTGCCGGACGCCTCCTTCGCCGGCCAGCAGGAAACCTTCCTGAACATCCACGGCCTCGACAACATCCTGCACGCGATCAAGGAAGTCTTCGCCTCGCTGTACAACGACCGCGCCATTTCCTACCGCGTGCACAAGGGCTTCATCCACGCCGACGTCGCCCTCTCGGCCGGCGTGCAGCGCATGGTGCGCTCCGATACCGGCGCCGCCGGCGTGATGTTCACGCTCGACACCGAATCCGGCTTCCGCGATGCCGTCTTCATCACCGCCTCCTACGGCCTCGGCGAGACGGTGGTGCAGGGCGCCGTAAACCCGGACGAGTTCTACGTGCACAAGCCCATGCTGGCCGCCGGCAAGCACGCCGTGATCCGCCGCAACCTCGGCTCCAAGCTGATCCAGATGGTCTTTTCGGAAGAAAAGGTCGCCGGCAAGTCCACGATCACCTGCGATGTGCCCGAAGCCGACCGCCACCGCTTCGCGATCAACGACGCCGAAGTGCAGGAACTGGCGCGCTACGCGATGATCATCGAGCAGCACTACGGTCGCCCGATGGACATCGAGTGGGGCAAGGACGGCAACGACGGCAAGCTCTACATCCTGCAGGCGCGCCCGGAAACGGTGAAGTCGCAGGAAGGCCACGACCGCCTGCAGAAGTTCAAGCTGAAGAGCTTTTCCAAAGTCCTGTCCTCGGGCCGCGCCATCGGCCAGAAGATCGGCGTCGGCCCGGTGCGCGTCGTGCACGATCCGAAGCAGATGGATCAAGTGCAGCCCGGCGACGTGCTCGTCGCCGACATGACCGACCCGAACTGGGAACCGGTGATGAAGCGCGCCTCGGCCATCGTCACCAACCGCGGCGGCCGCACCTGCCACGCGGCGATCATCGCGCGCGAACTGGGCATTCCGGCCATCGTCGGCTGTGGCGACGCGACCGAAACGCTGAACGCCGGCGACATCGTCACCGTCTCCTGCGCCGAGGGCGACACCGGCCACGTCTATCGCGGCAAGCTCGACTTCGAGATCACCGAGCGCGAACTCGGCGTAATGCCCGAGATCCCGACCAAGATCATGATGAACGTCGGCAATCCGGAACTCGCCTTCGAGTTCTCGCAGCTGCCGAACGCCGGCGTCGGCCTCGCCCGCGTCGAGTTCATCATCAACAACGTGATCGGCATCCACCCGAAGGCGATCCTCGACATCGACCGCCTGCCGGCTTCGCGGCGCGAGGAAATCCAGCGCCGAGCGCGCGGCTACGCCAGCCCGAAGGACTTCTTCGTCGAGAAGCTGGTCGAGGGCGTGTCGACCATCGCCGCCGCCTTCTGGCCGCAACCGGTGATCGTCCGCCTCTCCGACTTCAAGTCGAACGAGTACCGCAAACTGCTCGGCGGCGACGTGTACGAGCCGGAAGAAGAAAACCCCATGCTCGGCTTCCGCGGCGCCTCGCGCTACATCGCCAGCACCTTCCGCGACTGCTTCGAACTCGAATGCGTCGCCATGAAGAAGGTGCGCGAGGAGATGGGCCTGACCAACGTGCAGCTGATGGTGCCCTTCGTGCGCACCGTCGGCGAAGCGGCCGGCGTCGAGAAGCTGCTCGCCGAACACGGCCTGAAGCGCGGCGAGAACGACCTCAAGCTGATCATGATGTGCGAAATTCCGTCCAACGCGCTACTCGCCGAGCAGTTCCTGGAGCATTTCGACGGCTTCTCGATCGGCTCGAACGACCTCACGCAGCTCACCCTCGGCCTCGACCGCGACTCCGGCCTCGTCGCGTCCTTGTTCGACGAACGCGATCCGTCGGTCAAGGTGCTGCTCGAAATGGCCATCGCCGCCTGCCGCAAGCAGGGCAAGTACGTCGGCATCTGCGGCCAGGGCCCGTCGGATCACCCCGACCTGGCTGAATGGCTGATGGACCAGGGCATCAGCAGCATCTCGCTGAACCCGGACACGGTCGTCGACACCTGGGTGCGCCTGGCGGCGCACAGGAAGGCCTGACGATTCTTGCGCAAAACAGGAAAACGCCCCGCATGCCGGGGCGTTTTTTATGCCCGGGAGGAATGAACGGAGGGGAGGGCGTTCCGCCTCACTTTCATCCGAAAAAAAGGGCGGCGCTTCGAAGGATGCTCAGGCGCGGGCCGAGAAGGTCGGCAGGCGAATCTTGAAATGGATCGCGGCGGCGCGCAGGGCGAAAATCACCCCCATGGCGATCCAGGCCGAGAGCGCGGGATCGACGCCCAGCGCCTGCAGCGCGATCAGGGTCAGCGCGCCGATCCAGGCAGCCGTCGCATAGAGTTCGCCGGCCATGAAAACGAGCGGCACCTGGTTGCAGAAAACGTCGCGCAGGACGCCGCCGAAGACGCCGGTGATGACGCCGAGCAGGCTGGCGGCGAGCCAGGGCGTCTGCCAGTGCAGACCGACCTGCGTGCCGATGATCGTGAACAAGGCGAGACCGACGGCGTCGGGGTAGAGGAACAGGCGTTCGGAAATCTTGCGCCGCCGCGCCCAGAAGAAAGTGAGGAGGGCGATGCCGATGCCGGTGGCAAGATAGGTCTGGTCGGCGATCCAGAAGACCTGCCGGCCGAGCAGCATGTCGCGCAGCGTGCCGCCGCCAAGGGCGGTGGCGGCGGCGATCATCACCGCGCCGATCAGGTCCATCTGCTTGCGCTCGGCTTCGAGCACCCCGGTGATTGCGTTGACCGCGACGGCGGCGATGCCGACCCAGTAGACCAGCGCCCCCATCGCCGCCCGTCCGTCAGGCCTTGACGCGCATCAGGCGCTGCTTTTCGCGGTTCCAGTCGCGCTCTTTTTCGGTCTCGCGCTTGTCGTGCTGCTTCTTACCCTTGGCCAAGCCGACTTCGACCTTGATGCGCCCGCGCGTGAAATGCAGGTCGATCGGCACCAGCGTATAGCCGGCGCGCTCGACCTGGCCGATCAGTTTGCTGATCTGCTTGGCGTGCAGGAGCAGCTTGCGCGTGCGCACCGGGTCCGGATTGACGTGCGTCGACGCGGTCGGCATTGGCGTGATGTGCATGCCGAAGATGAACACTTCGCCGCCGCGAATGACGATATAGGCTTCCTTCACGTTGGCGCGCCCGGCGCGGATGGCCTTGACTTCCCATCCTTCGAGCACGACCCCGGCCTCGAATTTCTCTTCGATGAAATATTCGTGAAAGGCTTTTTTGTTGTTGACGATGCTCATGACGCGGCTTTCCGGGGTTTGGTGCGTGAGTGCTAGAATGCGCGATTCTACAGGATTCGCAGGGTACGGCTAAGCATGGCCTTGGTTGAAAAATCGGTGCTGATCGAACGTTCGGCGCGGCAAATGTTCGATCTCGTGGATCGGGTCGAAGATTACCCGCAGTTTCTCCCGTGGTGCAGCGAGACCCGGCTCGACTACCGCGACGAGCAAAAGACCGTCGGCACGCTGCATATCAGCTACCTCAGCGTCAAATCGCACTTCACGACCGAGAACGCCAAGGAAGCCCCGTTCCTGATGAACATCCGGCTGGTCGACGGCCCCTTTCGCCGCCTCGAAGGCGTCTGGCGCTTCAAGCCGCTCGCCGAGAACGCGTGCAAGATCGAGTTCCAGTTGTCCTACGAGTTTTCGAGCAAGATGTTCGAGAAAGTCATCGGACCGGTGTTCAGCCAGATCGCCAATACGTTCGTCGACGCCTTCGTGAAGCGCGCCGCCCAGGTTTATGGAGTTCCGAATGTCTGAAACGCTCAGCATCGAAGTGATCTACGCCCTGCCGCACAAGCAGGAGATCGTCGCCCTGAAGTTGCCACAAGGCGCCACGGCCCGTCAGGCGATCGAAGCTTCGGGGCTGCTGCAGAAGTACCCCGAGATCGATTTGGCGAAAAACAAGCTCGGCGTTTTCGCCAAGCTGACCAAGCCCGACGCCGCGCTGCGCGACAAGGATCGGGTCGAAATCTATCGACCGCTGATCGCCGACCCCAAGGAAGTGCGCAAACAGCGCGCCGCCGAAGGCAAGGTCATGAAAAAAGGTGCCGGGGAAGGCGACGCCGAGTAACTGCGCGGCGTCGGACAGTCGCCGGAAGAAGGGCGCGCCTTACTTGCAGAAGTTCTGCTCGGCCTGGCGCATCCGGCCGATTTCCTGCTCGCGCTGCGCGTCGTCGAGGAAAACGCGCTCGCCGTTCGCATCGCGCGTCGCGATGCGTTCGCCCGATTCGAGCCCCTGCCGCGCACGCCGCGCACGCTCGCAGTTCTCCCTGTTCTCGGCGGTGACCGCAGCTTCCTTTTGCTGCTTTTCGTTTTTCTCCCGAGTTTCCTGCTGGCGCTTGCGGAACTCCATTTCGCGGTCGGCCAGCGGCTTCTGCTCGACATTGCCCGGCGCGGGAGCTTCCGCCTCGATCCGCTTCTGCTGGCGCACGTTGCCGACCGGCGGCTTGTCCGAAATGACCATCTTCCCGTTCTCGTCCTTCCATTGGTAAATCTGGGCGTTGACCGCGCTTGCGGCAAGCAGGGCGGCGAGAGTGAGGGCAAAGCGCTTCATGGTCATCCTGTCTTAACTTGGCTTGCTGTATAATACGTTTTTGTGACCCCGGATCAAAGGCCATGCGTTTAATCCAGAAGGCATTGACGTTCGACGACGTCCTTCTTGTCCCCGCCCATTCCTCGATTCTTCCCCGCGACGTCAGCCTGAGAACACGCCTGACCCGCAACATCACGCTGAACCTGCCGCTGGTATCCGCCGCCATGGATACCGTGACCGAAGGCCGTCTCGCCATCACGCTGGCGCAGGAAGGCGGCATCGGCATCGTGCACAAGAATCTCAGCCCCAAGGGGCAGGCCGCCGAAGTCTCGAAGGTCAAGCGTTTCGAGTCCGGCATCCTGAAAGACCCGATCACCATCCCGCCGACGATGCCGGTGCGCGAGGTGCTGGCATTGACCCGCCAGCACAAGATTTCCGGCGTGCCGGTGCTCGACGGCAAGCTGGTCGTCGGCATCGTCACGAACCGCGACCTGCGCTTCGAGACCAACCTCGACCAGCCGGTCAAGAACATCATGACGCCGCGCGAGCGCCTCGTCACGGTGAAGGAGGGCGCTTCGGTCGCCGAAGGCCAGGCGCTGATCCACAAGCACCGCCTCGAACGCGTGCTGGTCGTCAATGACGCCTTCGAGCTGCGCGGCCTGATCACCGTCAAGGACATCCTGAAGTCCTCCGAACACCCGAACGCCAGCAAGGACGCCACCGGCCGCCTGCGTGTCGGCGCCGCGATCGGCGTCGGTGCCGGCACCGAGGAGCGCGCCGAGCTGCTCGCCGAAGCCGGCGTCGACGTGATCGTCGTCGATACCGCGCACGGTCATTCGCAGGGCGTGCTCGACCGCGTCCGCTGGGTCAAGAAGAATTTCCCGCACGTCGAAGTGATCGGCGGCAACATCGCCACCGCCGACGCAGCGCTCGCGCTTGTCGACCACGGCGCCGACGGCGTCAAGGTCGGCATCGGTCCCGGCTCGATCTGCACCACGCGCATCGTCGCCGGCGTCGGCGTGCCGCAGATCACCGCCATCCATCTGGTTTCCGAAGCCCTCAAGGGTACCGGCGTGCCGATGATCGCCGACGGCGGCATCCGCTACTCCGGCGACATCGCCAAGGCGATCGCCGCCGGCGGCAACGTCGTCATGCTCGGCGGCCTGTTCGCCGGCACCGAGGAAGCTCCGGGCGAGGTCGAGCTCTATCAGGGACGCTCGTACAAGTCCTACCGCGGCATGGGTTCGATCGGCGCAATGGCGGCCGGCGCCGCCGACCGCTACTTCCAGGACACCACGGCCAACGTCGACAAGCTCGTCCCCGAAGGCATCGAGGGCCGCGTTCCGTACAAAGGTTCGGTGCTTGCCGTCATTCACCAGCTGATGGGCGGCCTGCGCTCGTCGATGGGCTACCTCGGCTGCGCGACGATCGATGAGATGCACGAACGCGCCACCTTCGTCGAAATCACCTCGGCCGGCGTGCGCGAATCGCACGTGCACGACGTGCAGATCACCAAGGAAGCACCGAACTACCACGTCGAGTAATCGACCAGGCACCAGTCAGGGCGGCTCGGCGAGCCGCCCTTTGTTCATCCAAGGCTAGAAAATGGCTCACCAGAAAATCCTCATCCTCGATTTCGGTTCCCAGGTCACCCAGTTGATCGCCCGCCGCGTGCGCGAAGCCAAGGTCTTCTGCGAAATCCACCCCTACGACGTTTCAGAAGACTTCATCCGCGGCTACGGTGCCCAAGGCATCATCCTCTCCGGCGGCCCGAACTCGGTGACTGAAGGCGATACGCCGCGGGCACCGAAGGTCGTTTTCGAATTGGGCATCCCGGTGCTGGGCATCTGCTACGGCATGCAAACCATGGCGCAGCAACTGGGCGGCCAGGTGATGACCGCCGAGGCCGCCGGCAAGGCACGCGAGTTTGGCTATTCCGAGGTACGCGCGCACGGCCATACGGCGCTGTTCAAGGACATCGCCGACTTCACTACGGCCGAAGGCCACGGCATGCTCAAGGTCTGGATGAGCCACGGCGACTCGGTCATGGAACTGCCGCCCGGCTTCATCAAGATGGCCTCGACGCCGTCCTGTCCGATTGCGGCGATGGCCGACGAGAACCGCAAGTTCTATGCCGTGCAGTTTCACCCGGAAGTCACGCACACCAAGCAGGGCCGGGCTATCCTCGAACGCTTCGTGCATGGCATCTGCGGCTGCGGCACCGACTGGGTGATGGGCGACTACATTGCCGAGGCCGTTGCAGCCATTCGTCAACAAGTGGGCAAGGAAGAGGTCATTCTGGGCCTCTCCGGCGGCGTGGACTCCAGTGTGGCCGCCGCCCTGATCCACAAGGCCATCGGCGACCAGCTGACCTGCGTCTTCGTCGATCACGGCCTCTTGCGCCTCAACGAAGGCGACATGGTCATGGACATGTTCGCGCGCAACCTCGGCGTCAAGGTCATCCGCGTCGATGCCGTCGACGACTTCATGGGCAAGCTGGCCGGCGTCTCCGATCCGGAGCAGAAGCGCAAGATCATCGGCAAGGAATTCGTCGAGGTCTTCCAGGCCGAATCGAAGAAGCTCTCCGCTGCCAAGTGGCTGGCGCAGGGCACGATCTACCCGGACGTGATCGAATCGGCCGGCAAGGGCAAGAAGGGTGCGCACACGATCAAGAGCCACCACAACGTCGGCGGCCTGCCGGAGGACATGCACCTGAAGCTGCTCGAGCCGCTGCGCGAGCTGTTCAAGGACGAAGTCCGCGAACTCGGCGTCGCCCTCGGCCTGCCGCGCGAAATGGTCTACCGCCACCCGTTCCCCGGTCCCGGCCTGGGCGTGCGTATCCTCGGCGAGGTCACGCAGAAGGCGGCGCACCTGCTGCAACGCGCCGACGCCATTTTCATCGATGAACTGCGGTCGACCGTCGCCACCGCGCAGGACGCTGTCGCCGGTCTATGCACCGAGGCCGACGTCGGAAAAAGTTGGTACGACCTGACCAGTCAGGCTTTCGCCGTATTCCTGCCGGTCAAGAGCGTCGGCGTCATGGGCGACGGCCGCACCTACGAGAACGTCGTCGCCCTCCGCGCCGTCGTCACCAGCGACTTCATGACCGCACACTGGGCGCACCTGCCGTACGAACTGCTGGGCAAGGTGTCCAACCGCATCATCAACGAAGTGCGCGGCCTCAACCGGGTGGTGTACGACGTTTCAGGCAAGCCGCCCGCCACCATCGAATGGGAATGATTAGATAGCGTTTCACGCCATCCCACAACGGCCCATTTCATGCAAAGACCCTTGAGAAATCAAGGGTCTTTGCGTTTTTACCGTCCCATGTCGTCTGGTAGTATCCCACTGTTTTTGACGGTAGATGTGACGGTATAATTTTTGAAGTGTAGGACGTTGAACTGTTTACCGTCTTGATACTCTGACGGTAAACGCGATGAAGGGGGTGCAATGGCTCTGACCGACATGAAGCTTAAGAACCTCAAGCCGGAGGAGAAGGCTTATAAGGTTCTAGACAGAGACGGCATGTATGGCGTGGTGTCGCCAAAAGGAACCGTGACCTTCCGCTACGACTACCGTCTGGCCGGTAGACGCGAAACGCTTACCCTGGGGCAGTACGACGAGTTCCAAGCCAGCCAGCCCAAACGTGACCCCGAAACCATCAAGTACGGGGATCCGCTGTCGCTGGCCGATGCGCGCGAACTGCTGGCGCGGGCAAAGAATTCCGTCAGCCGAGGAGAATCACCGGCACGGGACAAGGCTGACGGTAAGAGGGAACTCCGGGAATCGGGTACTTTTCAGACATTTGCCGAAATCTGGCTGCGCGACGCCGGCCTGGCTGACAGCACGGCGGCGATGCGCAAGAGCATCCTCGACCGCGACGTATTGCCCAAGTTCGGCAAGCGCAAGTTGGAGGAGATTACGCCTAGTCAGGTGCTCGGCCTGTGCGAGAAGATCAAAGAGCGCGGTGCACCGGCTACCGCGGTGCATGCCCGCGAAATTATCCAGCAAGTTTACCGTCACGCTATGTCGCGCGGACTCAAGATCGACAACCCCGCCGATGCCGTGAAGGCTTCGGCCATTGCTACGTTCAAGCCGCGAGAGCGGGCTTTGACGCCGGGTGAGATACAGACGTTTTTTTCCGTCCTCGATACCGTCGGCACGTTGCCCACGCTCAAGCTTGCGCTCAAGTTCGTTCTGCTGACCATGTGCCGCAAAGGGGAACTATTGCAGGCGACGTGGAAGGAGGTTGATTTCGATAAGGCCACCTGGACGATTCCTGCCGAGCGCATGAAGGCCCGCCGGCCGCACGTGGTCTATCTGAGCCAGCAAGCCCTCGATCTGCTGGTGGGGCTCAAAACCTGCGCCGGCAGCAGCCCATACCTGCTCCCCGGACGATATGAAACTGACAAGCCGATGAGCGAGGCGACGCTCAATCGCGTGATCGCCGCGGTGGTCGAGAAGGCGCAAAAAGCGAGTCTCGAGCTACCGCACTTCTGTGTCCATGACCTACGCCGGACAGCCTCGACGCTGCTGCATGAGGCCGGCTTTAATACCGATTGGATTGAGAAGTGCCTGGCGCACGAGCAGCGTGGTGTGCGGGCCGTCTATAACAAGGCTGAGTACGCCGATCAGCGCCGGGCAATGCTGCAAAGCTGGGCCGATATGGTCGATGGATGGATTGCCGGGGTCAAAGTGGCGCCGATAAGGGCTGGTAGGGCCGCGTAGGTCTTCACCACCGCCTGGCGGAGTTAGGTACGGCGGGCAGCAGGTCTTGACGGTGGAAATGCAGCAGATGAGTGGCCGCAGGCTTGAAGCGTATGCCGTCAGGTGTAGGCTGAATTCGGGAGGACGAAATGAGAAAACTCATCGTCATAGTTTTCATCGCGCTGGGCGCGCTGATCGGCTTGATCGCTGCTGCGAATACCGATTGGAGAACTCGCATTGTAATGATGGGCGTCGGCGCACTTTTCGGAGCGCCCATTGGCGGGGCGCTGGCTAGCATTGGTAGGAAGGGGCGGCAGCCCCTTGAATGGGACGAGAATCCGCTCCCCGGGATGGGCACCACGCCGAAGGATCTAGCTGCGAACTACTGGCGTGACAAAGGCCATCCTCCATTCATGAAGCCATCTGAAGCCGAACCCGACAAGCACATGTTCGACCCGGATAGGCTCGGCTGACTACTTTCGCAACAAGTCCTTCACTACATCCTTTGCGTTGTCGAGTGTCGCTCCAGCGTCCTTACCGACCTGCTTACCTGACTGCACCAGCAGCGATTTCTTCGATGCAAGCGTTCCGTCATCAGTCTTGATGATCTCAGCCTTGGCGTCAAAGTTTGTGCGGCTCGATTCTGCATCCGATCGTATTTTATTGCCTTTGGTACGAACCTCCTCTCGGACAGGCGACACCATTGGGGCAGTTTCCTGCGACGGCTTGGCGTTTCCAAACCGTGATGTTTGTTCCCGGTTGGATTGGTGCAGCCTGGCTATATCGGGCGTAAGGGCAGCATCGCCTCGCTGATGCACATGCTGGTCCCGGATATCGCCAAAGGAGGCCGGTAATGCGGCCCCGTCGGAGAACACTCGATTCGGGCGAAGAGATTGTCGCGCCAATTCGGATTCCATCAGCGTATGGGCTGCGACGCTGTTGCCGCCGTATTGCTCAGCATAGCGCATGAACATCTCCAGGTTGTGCGGGTCCTGAGCGATGTCGATGGAAATGGTCTCTCCCTTCTCGTGGGCCGCAGACACGCGCTCCGCGAAGGCCGTACGCTCAGCGAGACTCGCCTCAGCGCGCTCCGATCGAGCATGCGTGGAAGCTAGGCGAGCAGTCATGTCGCGCGCTTCGCGCGAATCATTGGCTATCGTGCTCATGAAGCTCGCGTCGCGCGACACCCTATCGCCGAACTGTTTGAACTCTGCCAACTGTTCGTTGCTCATGCTGCCCAGGACCTTTTGTTCCTGGGCCGATAAGCCAGACAGGTAGCTCTTGTCCGCGCTGGCGTTCAGCCGACCCCCAACTGCGCCAGCGTTTAATCCCAGGTGGCCGGCTGCTCCAAACGCGATACTGGCAACTTGAGACTGCGACAGTCCGGTGCTATCGGCCACACTCTTTGATATCTGATCCAGCCTGTTCAGTGTTTCGCCCACCTGCTCGAAACTGCTGGACGTGGAGCCACTGCTCCTGCGCGATGAGTGCAAGTTGGTCAGCCCGCGAGAGAATGCGTCCGATAGTACGGCGGAGCGCTCAGTGCTGGCTGCGACAGCCTCGTTTCGTGCGGCGTCGGCTTGCCGACTGGCCTGCACCACATCCTGCTCGGACACGCGCATCGACACCACCCTCGACGCAAACCCCTGGTTGCGCAGCAGGCTGACGGCGGTTCGCCCGGTCAGCGCATTCGACGAGAACGTGTTCCCGCTCAGATCGTTTTGCCAACTGCCCATGAAGGCCGAGGTGCGGTTGGGTGCCAGTTGCATCTGGTCCATCCCCACATTCCCCATGGAGACGTTGCCGACGGCGGATGACGAGGTGCCACCCGAGATCATCGCCTGCAGGCCCGACAGGCCACCGACCAGGGCCGTCCCGAAGTTTTCCATGCGCTTCAAGGCCGCCCAGGCGATGAAGGGGATGCTGATGGCGAGGTAGCCGACGACGGCCTCGCCCGAGATCGCCCTTGAGTAGATCGTGGAGGCGGTTTGTAGGGCCAGCGCCTTGATGCCGGTGCCCAGGTCCGCCGCGGCCGCCAGATCGTAAGCCGCGTAGATCGAAGCCATGTAATTGAGGATGGCGTAGAGCGGCGGCCAAAGCTGGATCCAGATGAGCACGGCCGCATAGCCCTTGAAGGCCAGCATCGTCTCGCGTCCGCTGGTGAGCAGGAGCAGCAGTACGAAGAGCGGGAACATCGCGTAGGTCACCGCCTCGACCACATTGCGGAAAACCGGCAGGGCCTGCTCGGCCACTTTGCCGTAGTTGAGCCAGGTCGCGTTCTGCTGGGCCACGGCCTGGGCCCGGCCGACCGCCAGCACCATAGCTGCCGGATCGTTGACCTTCTGGCCGACGATCTTGCTGGTGTCCTCGATCGCGTTGAGCACCGCGTTCTGCCGGATGAGGTCGGCAGCCGTGGCCGCGGCGGTGGCGATGCTGTTCTTGAGATAGGCCTGCTGGATCTGCCCGGCGATGACGGCCGCCGCAGTGGCGCTGGGCAGCGTCGGGTTGAGCTGGAAGGCGAGCCGCCCCTGGATGCGGGTAATCTGTGCCGGCAGTCGCCCATTGAGGCTCTGGTACACGTTCGGGCAGGTGTCGACGCCGACGCTGCCGCCCGCGGCGGTCAGCGTGGAAAAGCGCGCGGGATTGGGCGAGGCCATCAGTGGCCAGACATCGTCGGACGCGGAAAAGGTGGCCGGATCGAGGGTGCCGTCGATCAGGTCATAGGTGGTGCAGTTGTGGATGAAGTTGATGAGATCCGTGCGAAACGCCGGGTCCTGGAACACCACGTTGCCGGTCTCGCGGATCAGGCGGTTGCCGAACATCAGGCCGTTCTGCTGGTAGCTCAGCTCAGCCGGGAGTGCCCCCGCGCCCGGGATGACCTGGAAGGCCGTCTCGAAAAGCCCGGTCAGCGTGTTGCCGATGGTGCTTGTGAGGCTGCCTAGCACGGCCACCCCAAAGGGCACGTTGTCGACCACCTTGACCGCGGAGCCGCCCGTCTTGTCGACGATCCCCACGGTCACCTTGGGTACGATCAGCACCGAAAAAACCAGCACCACCGTGCCCAACCATTTCCAGCCCTGCAGTTTCTCGGGGGCGAAGGCGTAGGCGATGAGCGCCGCAACGAAGCCGCAGAAGGCGACAGCGGCTACAGCCGACAGGTAGTCCCCCGATGCATGGATTGCGGCGGCGGCGTTGAAGACACCGAACAGGCTGTCGGCATTCTGGTAGGCGTAGATTTCCCACATGGCGCTCCCTCTCCTCGCGCGATCCGTTCTGCCCTACTGCGATAGATAGGCGGCCTGCTGACCGAGCATGTCCATCACATGCTGCGGCATGCTGGAACGCAGTTGGCGCTCGAGTTGTTCCAGGTGGCTAGCCACCGCCCGGAAGGAACCCACCTTCTGGTAGAGCAGGTTCTTTTCTTGCGACAGTTGCAGCAGCATCGCCTGGGCACGCTGGCGGATCTGGTTGGCCTGGTCACGTTGCGTCTGCTGCAACGTGTAGTTCTTGTCCAGGGCGGTCATGCCCAGACGCAGGTTGCGCTCCAGAAAAACGTAGGCATAGTCGGCGGCGATGACGTCGCGGTACTGGGCGATCAGGCTGTCGGAGAGGCCGGAGCCCGGGATGCTGGTGCCGATGGACAGCATCTTGTAGACCGGCTCGGTGGTCTGGTTCACGAAGCCGACCTCGGTCGAATTGTTGGGAATGGCGGTCCGCGAAGCGATCTTCTCGGCGATGGAACGCATCATGGCCTCGACCTTGGCGGTGAAGGGTGTGTGGGTGTAACCGGTGTTCAGCGTCACCACGTCGCAGTTGGTGTAGTCGTTGCACTTCAGCACGTGCTGGATGACATCCGTGCCGCTCGCCGCACTCTGGCCATACAACAACTGGCTGATCGACGTGAGTGTGGGCGCGATCGGTTCGGGGTCGCGCGCCGATTCTTCCGGGTAGTAGATGATCGTGCCGACCAGGCTCATGATCAGCTCGCGCTCCTGATCGTCGAGGTAGGAACCCGTGTACTGCAGCGCTTTCCAGGTGAGGTTGCCGACGAAGGGGGCCTTGTTCTTCACGTTCGGATCGCTGGACGAACGTGCCGACGCCAGGATGCTGGGCCGGTCGGAGCCACAACGCCGGCGCGCCGCATCCCGGTCGCTCTCCAGGCCCATCTCGACGGCCAAGTCGGCGCAGGTTTCCTGCGAGCTGTAGCCGACAGATTCGGCGGCCGTACTCACGATCGCCTTCGCGGTTTCGCAGGAGTTGATGCGGGCGTTGTTGATCCAGGTCTCCAGCCCCTTGGCCCACTTGGTGAGTCCGCCCAAGAGGGGGGAGACCGCTTCGAGCGCCAGTTGGAAGGCGATGCCCGGCAGGGCGGCGGTGATGTTCTTCAGCATGTTCTTGAACTCGGTCGCCGAGATGTGGCTGAAGCTGCCGCCGAAGACGTCGATGCCGCCGCAGCCGGCCTTGGCGCTGGGGAACTGGATGGCGGCGAGTTGGTAGACCTTGTTGGGCGATCGCATCATCAGGTTGCCGCCGGTGTAGGTATTGAAGGTCTGGCCGCGGAAGGCCCCGGGGGCCGTGTAGTTGCCGATGGCGCCCAGGTTGTTGAACATGTCATTCACTTCCGTGTTGAGGTCGCCGGCACGCAGCGGCAGCGGCGAGATCACCAGCAGCAACGCCAGCAGCGCGGCGGAGGTACGCCACAACGGGGGATGGTCAGGGTGGTTCATGGGGCCTCCTGCGGCAGGGCAAAACGTTGCATCGTTTCGGGCAGCATCGCCTCGGCCTGCGGGCCGGACACGACGGCGATGCGTTCCAGCAACTGGGATTCCGAGAGCACGCCGAAACCGATGGGCGTGATCTTTCCGGTGAAGGGCTGGGCCAGGAAGACGGCGGGCACCTGCGCGACCTTCAGGGTGGTGGCGATGCCGTTGTCCGGGAGCGCGTTGGGGAAGCCCGGCATCGGGCCGCCATCGATGCTGATGGCCACCACCTGGATGCCGTGGCGCGCCTGGAAGGCCGCCAGGGTCGGTGCGAAAGCGTGGCAGTACGGGCAGTCCGAGCGGTAGAAGAAGAACAGCACGTGGTCCTTGCCCAGTTCGGCAATCGAACGGGATCGGTCCACCAACTCGGTCTGCTCGAACACCGCCAGCGCCTTGGCGTTGACCGGCCGACCTTGCAGCGTCGGATCGAGTGCCGGCGTGGCCCAGGCGACCCGCTGCGCCACGTCGGCGAAATAGGAGGCACGCGCGACCACTTGGGATTCCAGTTCCATGTAGCGGCGCACGTTCGCCTCGGTCGGCCGCATGATGGCGATGTTACGGGTGTCCTCCAGCGTCTTCTGCAGGCGTTCGAACTCGACCAATTCCGGGGCTTTCGAGGGCAGAGCCGGTGGTGCCGCGGGCACCACCTTGTCCGGCAGCGGCGGACGTTCCCGTTCCTCGGGCATGGGATCCTCGTAGAAATGCCAGCCGCGCCAACGGTCGGACCAGTAGCGCGCAGCAGCATCCTGGGCCGACGCGGCGCTGGCGCCCAGCATCGAGGCCAGCACCAGCGCCAAGCGGAGGGGTATGGGGAACGCGAAGCGCTTCATATGGGCTCTACTTCAGGGATTGTGGCGGCCGGCCGTCGAGGCAGTAGTTGATGCCGAAATCCATCGTCTGCCGGCGCGGGGTCGTCGCGCCGGGCAGGAGAACGCCGTCTTGCCAGAACGTAACCTTCAGCCGGCGGCAACCCGGTTGGGCGTAGCGCTTCTCGGTCGTCACGTCGATGAAGATCGGCGAGGTGGCACCGAAGCGCCTCGTGATCGCATCGGCCATTTCGCCGGTGAGGACGCCGTGGGCCTGCCCGTCGGTCGCCTGGAGGGCGGCCAGCATCACCGGGCGCGCATCGGGCACCGGCGTGCGGAGCAGGTCGTCGGCGAAGACCGGCAACGCGAATGCGGCGAGCAGCGCAGCGGCATAGACAGGCTTCATTAGCATTTCCCCTGTCCGTAGTAGCAGGTGGTGAGGCGCGAGGCGTTGCTGCCCTGGATCGTTCCGACACTGGGCAGCGTCGGGACGATGGAGGCATAGAACTCAGAGAGGTCCATCGCCGCAAAGTCCAGGCTCTGCAGTTGCGCGATGGTGAAGCCCGAGCAGTCGGGGTTCTTGCCGGAGCCCCAGCACTTGCCCACCTGGACGCGGCCCTGCTCGTTGACGATGCGCGCGAGCTTGCTGTTGAAGCAGCACTTGCCGGTGGTGTGCTCGATGCAGGCGACACAGGCGCCGAGGATGCGGATGCACGACGAACAATAGGTCCCGACGCTATGGCACAGGCCGGCCCCTTCCTTCATCGCGAGCTTGCCTTCGTCCTCGTTGCAGGACGACATCGACATGACGATGTAGATCACCACCGCAATCGCCAGGGACCAGGGATCGAAGGCGATCACCAGGCCGTCGCCGGCGTAGAGAACGGCCGAGCCTGCTGGCAGTGCCGTGCCATTGATGGCGACGGTGACGCCATAGGTCGTGAAGCTGCCGCTGAATCCGCCGCCGAGCAGCAGCGCCTGCATGCCTTGGTACAGGAACTCGCGGTTGTCGGCGTTCATCAGCACGTCATAGACCAGTCGTGAGCCGGTGCCGAACAGGCTCTGGTTGGTCATGCCGGCGCCGGCCGAGTCGGAGTAGCAACAGTTCTTGAAGAGACGGTCCCGGCATTTGTTTGACTCGCCCTTGAAGACCTGCATGTTGTCGGTGTCGAGGTACACGCCGGCTTCGCGTGCGGCTTCCATCAGCGACATCGAACGGGCGAAGTCGGCGTCGTTGGTGTAGCTGGTGTTGAAGCAGTTCGAGCCCAGGCAATAGACGTTGGCGGGGCAGTCCGAGGCGGTGGTGGCGGTTTGGGCGGAGACCGGGCAGGTGTAGGTGTCCTGGGTGATCTCGCACAACCCGGTCGCCGCATTCATCTGCTTGCAGGTGCTGGTCGCCGGGGTACAACCGCTGCTCGCCAGTGGGGCGCACTCATCCACCGGTGCGCCGGAGGCACAGGTGAGGGTACGCTCATAGGACCAGCAGGCGCGCGTGACGGCGCGGCCGTCGATGGTCTTGGTGGCGGGGCCGTCGACGCAGCGGTCGGCCGTGGTCACGGTGCAGCGGCCGCTCTCCGTCAGCGCGGCGCTCCTGTCGACCCAGACGTCCGTCTCGTGCTGCTCCATGGTCGGCTGGACGAAGGACAGGGGCAGACTCCAACCGGAGGCGCCGACCAGGGTCGCGGATCCCGCCGGTAGGGCGCAGTGCGTCCCGGCGTCGTCGTAGATCGTCGTGCTGCCGCCCGGGCAGCCGGCCTCGGCATCGGGGGCGGTGAGGGTGAAGCACTGGTCGGCCGCACCACCGGAGAGGAATTCGCCGGCCCAATAGCCGCTCAGCGTATCGCCGCGCACCGTCCCGGCGGGGCAGGCATAGACCGGCGTGCCGAACTGGAAGGTGTAGCTGCAACTCCCGGCGGTGCAGCCCGAGCCTGGCATCATGACGACCTTGAAGGGGCTCCAGCAGTAGCCCTGCCAATGCGGCGACAGGTCGGTGACGTAGGTCGCCTGGGTAGCCGGTGCAATCGGCAGGTCGAGGGCCTGCCAGCCGATGCAGGCGCCCATGCCACCGGCGGCGTAGAAGCGAAAACGCTGCTTGCCGTCGGCGCGGATGCGGCATTGTGCTTCCGCGATCATGTAGTCCATGCCGTTGCGGTTGACCTGGCCATGGGCGAACCAGGTGCCTTCGGTGCAACTGGGCAGCAATTCCACCTGGACCGTGAGGTCGCGCCGGGTGGTGTAGTTGCCGACACCGCTGTAACGGTTGCAGACCTTGGTGGTCGTGCCGGCGGGGGTGGTGACCTCGGCGGTGGTGCAACCCGAGTAATAGTCGGCGAGACTGCCCAGCACGCTCGACGGATTGCCTGCGATATCGCGGGCGGCGGCGACGGCGGGATCGTAGGCCGAGACCGGGGTGCGCGGCGTGTTGGCCGAAGTCACGGCACCGCGCTGCGCCTGGCAGACGGGATCATCGATACTGGTGGCGCAGGCGGCCAGGCGGGCATTGGCCGCCCCCGACAGGCTGGGCTGGCTGTAGTACGTGGTTTCCGGTGGCGTCGTGGTGTAGCCGGGCACGGCACTCGATGCACTCGGCGTATTCACCGTCCCCCGGATGACGGGATTGGCCGCCTGCCCGGCGGCGGTGCCTTCCTCGAACGGACCGGCGACGGCGGCGGTCTGCGTCGTGACAAAGCAGACGAGCGTGATCCAGGTGACCCAGCGGCGCATCGTGGCCTCCTATCCCTTAATCCGTTTCAGGAAGGTGTCGGCGGGCGGGCCGAACCCGGGTGCCGAGCGCCGCATGTGTTCCAGCGCGTAGTCCAGGCTCACGTCGCCGGAGGTCCGCAGGAAGCTGTCGGCCGGCGCGCAACTGCCGCTGGCGCAGGCAACCGGGCGGGTGCCGTCGCGCACCAGCACGAAGGTCGGTACCTGGGTGACGGCGTAGCGGTCGAAGGCTTGGGGATCGATCTGCACGGCCACCTGGCGGGAGCCGATCAGGCCCTGCACCTGGGCGACGGTGTCGCGCAGCGAGCCGTTGGTGAAGCCCCGGAGGACGATCGAGGCCTTGGCACGCGCGGCCTGGTCGACCAGGCGTTGCAGCGTGGGCCGGGGCATGGACAGGCTGACGAACACCAACAGCCCGGGCCCAATCGCCAGCCCCTGCTCCTGAGTCATTGCATCGGCTTGCGATGCATAGCCCCGCGCCAGCGCCTCGAGATCGATCGGGGTGCGGCTGAGAGGCTGTGGCAGTGCCTCGACGTTGGGGCCGGTCGGCACCGGCGCGGATCGGAGTTCGGCATCGCTGGGCATGCGGTACTTCCGCCGCGCCGCGTCGATGTCCTGATCGGTAACGGTCGGCATTTCGCGGCGGACCCGTTCGATGTCCGCGTCGGTGATGACCGGCGGGTTTTGCCCCAGGGCTTGCGCGCTCGCCACGAGCGCGGCGGTGAGGCCGAGGGCACCGGCAGATAGACGGAGATCAGAAGCCCACACAGCAGTTCCTCTTGCGAAATAACATGAAGGCGAAGTCCTCGCCGCGCACCGGGTATTCCTTGCCGGCGCCCCAGAGCACCGTGGTGCGCCCGAAGGGCTGGCAGCAGCGGCCGGCCTCCTTGTCGGTGTTGGGGATCGGATAGGTGAGTTGGGTCTTGTAGGCAGTCTTGTCCATGACCGGCTCGAAGTACGGTCCGCACAGGCCAGGCGTGCCGTGCCAGCCCCAGGCGATCAGTTCGCGGTGCATTTTGGCGGTCAGGCGCTGGGCCATCAGAGCGGCCGTGCGCACGCCGCCCAGGTGGTAGGACACGTGGCCGTCGAGTGGGTAAATGCCACCCTGGCAGCCGGCGCACCAGAAGAGCTCCTTGAGGCCGAAGCCGACCGAAGCGGCGACGCAGTCGGCGGCGCAGGCGGCGATGGCGACCGGATTGGCGAAGAGCACGGCGTCCGGATTGAGGATCAGGGTGAGTTCGTCGTCGGCCCACAGGGGATCGACTTCGGTGAGGTAGGCGAGATCGAAGGAGCCCTTTTCCAGGCAGGGGAAGTCGGTCACTACCTCCAGCCAGTACATCACCGGGTTCACGTAGAAGTGCGCCTGGTAGAAGCTGCCGCCGTCGCCATCGCCTTCGGGGCGGGTGAAGCGCGCGGCCTCCGGCGCCGGGATGCCCGGGTCGAGATCGACGCCGCCGAGCGACACGAGGCAGAAGGGTTTGCGCACCGCCTCGACATGCCGTGCCGGCTCCCAGAAGCCGATGGAGAGTCCGATGACCGGATTGACGCCACAACTGCAGACGGGGCTCGATGGGTTGTCGGTGTCCTCCTGGTCGCCGAAGTTGGCGATGTGCGCGGCGCCGATGCTGATCGGCAGGATGCACGACCAGCAGATATCGGTGATCGGATTGGGAAACTTGCCGGTGCAGGTGGCCGCACCGGCGGCGAGGCTGGGGCCGGCCACGCAGGCGAGCACGGCGGCGAGCAGGACGGGAGTGACGCAAAATAGGCCGCGATGGGAATTCATGGGGACACCGCCAATTCGTCGATACGCAGCCGCAGCCCGTCCTGCGATACCAGGGCCGGCACCTGGGTGATGCCCAGGCGGCGGGTGAGCAGTCCCTGCTGGTCGTAGTAGACCGGGAGGTGCCAGGACTGCATGAGGTCCAGGTAGGAGCCGCCGACCAGGATCGGCTTCACTCGGCCCTGGTAAAGGGCGATCAACTGCCGGGCGCGGCCGACCTGACGCGGGTCGCGGGCATCGAAGAACAGCAGGTGCCGGGACAGCGACACCACTTCCAGCGGGTTCTTGCGCGTGCCGGCGGCAAACAGCAATTCGCCCTGGGGGCCGAGGATGTTGCGATCCAGGGCGAAGCTCGGATCGAAGTGGAAGGTCCGCACCGTGTCGGTCGGCCGCAGGCCGGTGACCGGTGGCGGATTCTTCACGGTCGCGATGCCCCGTTCCCGGGCTTCTGCTTCCAGGCGCCCGAGTTCGCCGCTGCGTTCCTTCTCGCGCAGGCGCTGCTCGATCATCTGGAGCAGATGGGGTTCGCTGATCTCGTAGGTCGGCCCGATGACGCCCAGATCCATGGCCCGCGCGCCAGCCGCGCCCAGCATCAGACCGAGCACCAGGGGAGCGGACACGATGCAGCGTTTCATCGCGCCCCCCTGGCCCGGCAACGGATCTGTCCGGCGAGTCGTTCGCGGGCGGCGGTATCGCGCAGGTGGATGGCGCGGATCAGTCCCATCAGCACCGGATCGCCGTCACCGTCCGACATCGCTTGGCGCAACTCGGTCGTGGTGAGTGCCCGGCCACAACGCCGCTCGAAAGCGGCGAGATAGTCCTTGGCCCCCACCTCGGCGGCGGGGGCGATTTGCCGCAGGAGGCCGAGATAGTCGCCCAGCGGCATGTCATTGATCCCTGGCGTCGTCGGCGTCCCGTGGATCGGCCCGCGGGCCGGACTGGACTGGCCCCGGGCGGCCGGCTGGGTCAAGAGGCCGAGCAGCGCGAGGAGTAGAAGGGCCTTGGTCATGGCGCGCCTTTCAATACAGCGGAACCACGACACCGACCACCTGCTCGGCCCGTACCAGGCCGCTGTCCTGGTAGCGCGAGTCGAAGGAGTCGGGGCTGGTGCCCTGAACGTAGTAGTGCCCGGGCGGGATGACGGTGGGCGTGATCGGTGCGAGCGGACTATGGTCGTAGGCCTGCAGCTTGGCCACGCCGACCTCCTCGCCGTTGATCGCCACGTGCCGACCGGCGACGGTCACGGCATCGCCCGGCAAACCCCGCACGATCTTGAAGAAGGGCTGGCCGCGCAGTCCCGGGTAACGCGCCTTCGCCTCACCGTCGAACGAGAAGACGATGAAGTCGCCGCGCCGCAGGGGGTGGGGTCCGTGCACCAGCCAGGCGATGCGATACGGCAGGCTTGGCGTCCAGTTGAAGAGCACGGGCAGCCGCGGCGTCGCATCGATGAAGAGCCGGGCATAGGCCAAGCCCCAGATCGCGAAGATCGGCAGGTAGACATACCAGCGGCGGCGCACATGGCGCAGGAAATCGGCAAAGTGTTTGACGACGCGCCGCCCCCTACCGGGTATCGACGCGGCCCGCGGTAGCGCCTGTTGGACCGGTTCGGAATTCATGGCGCGGCCACCTTTCTGCGCAGCTGCGCCGTCAGGTCGACGGTATTCGGCGTCGGTCCGGCCACGGCGGTCCTGAGGATCACCAGGCAGTTGCATTCCCGCGGCAACTCGTCGAGGGCGAGCGGCAGGCGCTGGGCGAAGGCCCGGGCCATGACGAGCGCCTTCTGGCGGTCTTCCTCCGAGCTCGCCTTGGTGAGGATCTGGGTGAACTCGGCTTCCTTGGCGCGGTACACCTCGGCCACATCGACCACGCCGATGACCAGAGCCGGCCGCAGTACCAGGCGGTCGTAGGCCGTGAGCGAGGCGGCCACCACGAACAGGGTGACCAGGCCCTGGGCGAGCCATTGGGGAACGGTGGTCTTCATACCGAATGCCCCCGGCGGCGCAGCAGCTCGCCGATCGCCTCGTCGATGGACAGGCCCTGGGCACGCAGTTCATCGATCGGCGCGTTGTCTTCCAACTTGTTGGAGAACAGCAGATGAGTCGCCGGATCGAGGATGTTGCGGGCGACGCCTTCGCCCACGGGGGAGGAGATGTACACCTCGGAGAACACGCCGGCCTCGGTGCGTAGCGAGTTCAACAGCCGCTTCTTCGGCTCGTCCATGGTGAGCCGGCCCTTGCGGTCGAGCATCTCGATGGATTCCGGCTTCTGCCGCAGCAGGAAGACCCAGTCCGAGCAGTTGAAGGCCGCTTCCATCTGCGCCGAGCCGTAGTAGTCATCGGCGCTCTGGGTCGCGGTGCCGAGTGCGCCGCCATACTTGCGGGCACGGCGGGCGGCTTCCTCAATGACGGCAGCCTTGACCGGATCGTCGGCGCCGATGTCGCCGAGTTGCTGCTTCAACTCGTCGACGAACAGCACCTTGCGCCGGTTGCGCGTCAGGTACATCTCGCCGGTGATCCGGTGCAGCAGCAGGATGTTGACCACCGCGTGCAGGTCGGGGCGGCGCTTCAATTCCTCGTTCTCGATGACGATGAAGTCGTTGGAAAAATCGACGTTGTTCTTGCCCTCGAAGAAGCGCTCGTACTGCCCGCCCTTGGCGTAGGGGTTGAGCATGATGGCCAGATCCTTGATGCGCTGGTCGCCCACCACGCCCAGTTCCTCGATGGTTCCGCCCTTGAAGGCGTCGCGCAGCCCCGTGATGCGTAGCTCGTTGCCGTATTCCCGCCAAAGCTTCAACACCATGGCCGAGATGGCCTTGTACTGGACCTCTTCGAGCGCATGCTGCATCGAGCACATCTTGGCGATGCCCGGCACCAGCATGTCGATGTCTTCATTGATGTCGACGATGTGGGTGAAGGGATCGAGGCAAATATCGACATCGGGGCGGAACTCGATGTAGGTGCCCTGGGCCTTGCGGCACAGCTTCTCGAAACTGCGGCCGAGGTCGAGCATCCAGACCTTGGCGCCGATGGCGCGATAGGACCAGGCCATTTCGTTCATCAATACCGACTTGCCCGAGCCGGGGGCGCCGATGATGGCGAAGTTGTAGTTGCCGAGATCGTTGTCGAAGATATCGAGGGTCATCAACTGGCCACGCCGTCCCCCGAAAACCAGGGCGGGGGTGCGCGTGCCACGCCACTCGGCAATCAGCGGCGCCATATGGATGGCATTGGCCATGGTCTTGCGCGTGACCCGGCGCATCTTGACGAGATCCTTGTGGAATTTCTCGGTCAGCGTCATCGGCAGACTGGCGAGTAATGCCTGGCGGTGCATGTAGGCATCGGCATTGAGCTGGAAGCCGCGGCCACGCCAGATTGCATTGGCGGCTTCGTGGGCGGCGACCGATTTGTTGGGTGCGGTGAATATGGCCAGTTGGTGGTAGAGGCTGACCAGGTTGCCACCGGTGTCGATGGCATCGGCGGCGGCCGTCCAGTCCTGCAGCTTCTTGTTCACGTCTGGCATGACGTCGGCCATCTTCGATTTTGCGTTCTGCGTCGCCCGCACATGGTTGGCGGTGACCACCGACTTGGTGATATTGGGGTCGAGGACCTGGACGCCGAGGGTGAGCAGAAACGGTGCGCTGTACTGCAAGGCCGGCTGCATCAGGTCGCCGATCAGCGAACCCATTTGCCACAGGGCGAAGCGTTCCGGAAAACTCTTGATCGAGTAGAAGCGTGCCTCCAGTACGTCGGGACTGGCTTCCTTCCACAAGGTGAGGCCGCTCGGATGCGGGTCCTGGATGGTGTCGAAGTCCACGATCTGGTCGCGCAGCTCGCGGCCATCGTCGTAGTGCAGGTCCGGCGCATCGGTCTGGGAGATGCGGTCGGGGTTGGTGAAGAGGGCGCACCAGTTGATCAGGTCGGCGGCGTCGCAGACACGGTTGGGGAGCGAGGCCGAGCGCAGGGTGGACGAGATGGAATCGCGCAGCGCCATCAACTCGTCGCGCTTGTTGAGATCCTCGGGGTCGCCGGGGAAGGCGACGCTCAGCATCAGGCGGAAATCCCGGATCGTGTAGTGGAAGCCGGCGGTGAGCGACTTCTGTGCGCCCTGCAGTAGGTGGCCGACGCGCTGGCGGGCGAGCTTCCTGAACAGGTTCCCGTTGCGGGCCGGCCGCCCCCATTGCTTGGCCTGCTCCGCCTGATCCTCGTCCTCGACCCGCAGGTTGGCGTAGTGGCGCAGTTGGGTGCGCACTTGGGGCGAGCCGAACAGGTGGAACTGGATGCCGGTGCCGGGCGGACAGTTGGCATAGAGCGAGACCAGGACTTCCGCCATGCGCCCGTCGGCGCCCGACTGCGGCATGAGCTCGAGCATGACGCCCATGCTGTCGCGGTTGACGAAGATTTTTTCGGGGGCGAGATAGGCGGAGTAGGGCAGCCAGTTGGCGAACTGCTCGGCCGGCGTATCCACGGGCTGGGCGAAGGGGAAGCGCTGCGCCTGCCGGCGGTCGCGATGGGGGGCGATCGGGGAATTGCTGTGGGGGGCGTTCATGGCGACCTCACTGCGCACGGTTGGCATTGGGCCCGGCGAACGGGGGCCGTTGCGGCAAGATCGGCGCGGCCGGCGCGTTGGTGCCCGCGTTCGGCTCGGTGGTGGCTTCCGTTGCCGACTTCGGAGGCGCCTTGAGTGGCGCATAGGCGTCGCGGATCTGGCGCTGGACGTGGTCGATCAGCCACTGGCCGTTATCCACCTGGACATAGACGTAGCCCTGGTCGTAGAGATCGCCGTCGGCGTCTTCCCAGGGCTTGATCCACAAGCGCAGCAGGCGGGCCTGGGAGCGCAAGGGGCTGGGCGTGACCGCCGTGTCGGCATTGTCGGTGGCTACGGACGATAGGGCGGGCAGGGCCGATTCGGGAGGATTCGCTTTGGATGCCTCTTTCCGCGGGGCGGCCGACCGTTTGGCCCGTTGGCTGGGCAGGTTGTTGTGGATTGCGTTGGCGTAGGTGCCCGACACCGAGTCGCAGGCGACACCCTCCGGGGCCTTGCAGGCGTACTTCGAGTCGCCGCCCAATCCGGACATGTTCATGCAGGCGGCCAAGGGGAGCAGCAGGCAGAGGGCGCCCATGCGCAGCACGAGCGTCTTCATGGCTGCTTCTCCGCGGTGGCTTGCGGCGTCGTTGGTGAAGCGATCTGCGCGAGCCGTGCTTCCAGCACCGCACGTCCCACGAAGCCCTCGGTACGGCTGCCGTCCGCCCAGATCAGGGTGGGCGTGCCCTGGACGCCGAACTGCTGGGCCAGGGCCAGGTTGCGGGCGATCGGGTGGTCGCAGGCGGCATCAGTCTTGAGCGCACTGTCGTCTCCGTGGAGCATCAGGCGCTGCCAGGCTGCTGCGCGATCCCCCGCGCACCAGATGGCGATCGGCTTGGCCTCGCCCTGGAAGGGGACGAGGAAGGTGTAGAGGGTGACGTTGTCGAGGCCGGCCAGTTCGGGCTCCAGTTGCTTGCAGTAGGGGCAGTTGGGATCGCTGAAGACGGCCACCTTGCGCTGGCCATTGCCGCGGACCGTCTTGATCGCATCACTGAGCGGCAGTCGATCGAAGCGGACGGGGGCCGCTGCCGTGCGCACGCTTTCCGGGGCCGATCCGCGGGCGCCATTCACACTGTTGGCCTGCGCCAGTTTCGGGCCGGTGATGTCGCGCAGGGTCGCGGTGTCGAACAGGCGGCCGAAGAGGAAGTAGCGCGGGTTGCTGGCCGAGACGTAGGCCACGTTGCCGTTCATCCAGACTTCATAGAGGCCGCCGATGGGCGAGCGGGTGACTTCGGTGAAGTGCGTGCCCGGATGGCCTTTCTGCAGGGCGGCTAGCAGGCGCTTCTCGTCGGGCGTGGCGGCGTCGGCGCCGGCGAATGGTCCGAGGAGTGTCGCGCTCAGGGCCGCGACGAGCACGCGCCGAGGCCGGCGCAGGGGTTCAGTAGTTGCCATCGTCGGAGGTCTCCAGATAGCGGGTTTCGAGGGAGTTCGGGGAGTGGGCGAGGCGCGCGGAAGACGGATCGCCCGCCATAGGGACGTCGATGCGCACGCCCTTGGTGATCACCACGTCGACTTCGCGGCCCGCATCCACCTCGATGACCGGGAAGGTGTTCTCGGCGAGCTTGATGTAGTACTGGGCCAGCCGGTCCAGGGCCTTGCCGACGCCGCTGCCGAGACCGGCGCGGTATGCTTCGGCCCCCGTGGCGCTGGCGACCGTACCCAGCGCCGAGGTGCTGTATTCCGTCGACGAGGTGGCCAAGCCCTGGCCGATGCCGCTGACCACGCCGGCCAGCAGCGCATTGGCGAGCATCTGGCCCTGCTTGGTGACCAGGCGTCCGCGCATGCCGACCTTGCCGTCCTCGCCATAGACGCTGCCCTGGATCTTCACTTCCAGCGTCGCGCCGTCGGCGCGCACGCAGGACAGGCTCTCGGTGCGCAGGTAGGCGCGCTCGGAGCTGATGTCGCCGTAGCCGGCTGCGATTACGAAGCACTCGCGGTATTCGGCGCGGAAGCGGTTGGGCAGGACCGAGTTGTCCGAAAGGCGGATCAGGACCGGGTGGGGATTGGACTGGGACTGTCCGCCGGTCGGCGCATCCAGGCCGCCCAGCAGCGTGCCGCGGGTAAAACTCACCGGCAGGAAGGTGGCGACGGTCCGGGCAACCGTTTGCGAAGTACCGCCCGAAGCCGGGTCCGCATTGACACCGGTGTTCGCGACCAGCGCGCCGTTGCCGGTGCGGGATCGGTCCGCGACGGTGATGCGCGTGATTGCGGGCTGCGGCGCTGCCAGCGGCGTCGAGAGCAAGGCGTCGCTCGGGGTGCCGCTTGGCATCGCGCCGGCGGGCGAGCTCTTGGAAGGCGGCGGGGCCGGGGGCAGGCTCGCCGCCGGCGGCAGGGTGTTCGGCGTGGTCGCGACGGGGGTGGGCGCCGCCGGGGTGGCGGCCGCTTGCTGGGCCGCGGTGAGCCGCTGTTCCAGGTCCGCGAAGCGCTGCATGGTCTTCGCTTCGAAGGCTTGGGCGTTCTTGTTGAGCCGTCCTTGCTCTTCACGTTCGTTCTCGTACTGGGCGAGCTTACGTCCGGCCGTGCCGACCCACTGATCCACCGGATTGACCTGGCCACCGGGCGGCATCACGCCGATGTTGGTGACCGCACTCGGTTGCCCGGCGGACGCTTGGGCGGCGCCGGTCTTCGGAGGGTTGCCGGTAAAGGCGAAGATCAGCCAGAGCAGCCCGACTCCGCCGGCCAGGAGCGTGCCGAGCATGGCGTATTGGCGTTGCCGAGGGGAAAGGTGCTGCATCACGTGCTGCGACAGACGTTGCGGCAGGCCGCGCAGGGACAGGAAGGGCTGTTGCGGCGTGATCATGGCGCCTCTCCTCGGCGGATCACGTAGACGCTGGTGCTGTCGCCGGGGCGCAGGTTGTGCTGCTCGATACTGACGCCGGCGACGCCGCCAGCCTCGCGATCGAACTCCGGTTCGGCCAGCACCATGGGGCCATTGCTGACGTTCTGCAGCAGGTACTTCTCGCCGATCAGGCCGCGTCCTTCGTACTGACGCACCAGCGAGAAGCGCGCCTCGATCCACAGGGGGACCGAGCGATGGGTCTCTTCGACCCGGACGTCGGGCGGCACCCGGTCCGAAGCCATCGCCAACAGCAGCGCCTTCATTGCACGGACCGGGTTGGGTGACGGTCCGGCTCCGGCCCGGGCCGCTGTGGCTGGCTTCAACGCCCTGGGCGTCTTGTCGCGAATGACGATGGTGTCGGCGGGCGTGTCCGCACGGCGCAATAGCAGTGTGTAGGTGGTGCTCGCCGAGGAGACGAACAGGTTGATCGGTTTCACGGAATCGCCGACCGGGCGAACGTAGATTTCGCCCTTGTCGCGGTCGCACTCCAGCACGATCTCACCGGCCGGATTGATCGCCGAACTGATGCCGCTGCCGGGCGCTGTGCTGCTCATGCCCGGCGTGGCGGGAAGGGCCGTCGCCGCGCCGCAATGACTCGAATGGATGTTGCCGAACACGTCGGTGATCGGCGCCCCGTCGATGCGGATGCGGGTCGGCTCCTTGATCGACACGATGGCTTCGACCGACACGCCGTCGCTGGCCTCGACGATCTGCAGCGCGTGGGCGGGCACGGCCGTCAAGGTGGCGATGGCGGCCGTTGCGGCGATGGCGGCACTCATCGCCCATCCGTGCCGAGGCACAAGGACGAACCGATGCGGGGATCGGGCTTGGGTTGGTTCAGTTGCCGGCATTGGGTATCTCCTTGAAACTCTTCAAATGCATGCGCGCACCGGCGTAGCTGAACTCGACCCGATAGGCCTTGAGGTCGTTGGCGGTCTCGAAGCCGTTGACCAGGGTGCGCAGGCGGCCGCGGATGACGATGCTCTGGCCTTCTTCGCTGGGCACCAGTTGCTGGGGCGCGAACACGGTGGCGGCGTTGATGCGCTTCAAGCGTTCGGCCTCCACTTCCTGCCGTGTCCTGAGCGGGCCGTACTGGTCGGGCTCGACGTAGCCGAGCAGGATGTCCTTCTTCCAGTCGATCGAAGCCGGCGTCACGTCGAGCACCAGCCAGGCGATGAAACTGCCCATCTGCTCGAGGTATTCGTTGCTGGCCTGGTCGCGGGTGACCCAGAAGGTTTTGTTGAGCGAAGGCGGTACGACCACGGTGCGCACCGTCCCGAGCAGGTTGAGGATCACCACCAGGGCGAGGATCTGCCCGGCAGCGAGCACGCCGACCGCCAGGCCCAGCCCGCGATTGCGGCGCCGCATCTCCTTGATGTCGCCGTTGAGCCGTTCGAAGTCCATGGGCTTTCTCCAGGCTCAGCCGACCATGCGGCGGATGTGCGACGGCGGCGTGGCGCGCATCGCGGTCATCGGACTGGCGGGCAGATGCCAGTACAGCCAGTGGATGGCGAAGGCCGGGTGCTTGTCCGCCTTGAGGCGCGAAATCCAGCGCGAGACGAAGATGCCCATCGCCATGCAGACGGCGAAGGACAGCTTGCTGCCGGACAGGTAGCCGACGAAGAACATGAACAGGATCGGCGCGGCGACATCGACATCCCAGAAGCCGATCTTCCATTGGTCATCGAGACGCCGCGGGATATAGGTGTCCGCTTGCATGTCGGTCTCCTGGGTGTCGATGCTGGCGTCAGATGACGGCGCCCATGATCGCGCCGGCGATCACGAGACCCACGGCGGCGAAGATGGCGAGGCCAACGTAGAACAGGACCGGGCCGAAGTTGCGTAGCGCGGAGAGCGAGATGAGCGCGACTACGAAACCGACGAATCCGACCAGAGCCTTGATTCCCGGTCCGAGCGCGGCGATCTGGGTCAGGGCCGAGGTGAGCGGTCCGGTGATGCCGGTGAAGGCGACCAGGTCCAGGGCGTAGCCGGGAAAGGCGGTGCCGAGGCCGACGACGATCATCGCCAGCAGCATCGCGACGTTCATCGGCTTGCGGGTGGCGACGCGGGGGGAAGAAACAAGCACAGCAGTGTTCATGAAAACCTCCGGGCATGAGTTGAGCGTTGAAAGTCGGATAGGGGTGGGAAGGCGGGTGGGCGTACGGATGCGCCTGCGGGTGGGAGCGCGAGCGCTCGACGGGTGAAGGACTGGGATGTGAGCGGACGACCGGTGCGGTGTCATGGCAGGTCCTCCTCGGTCATCCGAAAGACCACCTCGGCCCGCCGGTTCTGCGTGCGGCCGGCCACAGTGTCGTTCGAGGCGATGAAGCAGCACGCCCCTCGAGCCTGCAGCGTCAGCGTGGCGGCCAGCGTCGGATGGGTCTTGCGGAAGTGGTCGCGAACCGCGAGGGTGCGGGCGAGGGCCAGCGATTCATTGAAGGCCAACGGCCCGGTACTGTCGGTGCGGCCGATGATCTTGATGCGGCGCACGTGGAGATGGTTACCCATGGCTCCGTTCAGTTGGGAACGCGCGGCGGGGCTCAGCTTGGCGCTGCCCAGGCCGAACTGCACGGTGACCGTGCGCAAGCTTTCCGCCTCCGTCGCAGGGTCTTGCGCCAAGGGTGTGGGGGTGACGGATTCGGCCGATGTGACTGAGTCTGCACGGTGGATCGGCTGGCTGGGCGTTTCCGGCGCGAGCGTCTTGGGTGTGCGGGTGGGGCATGCCGGGGGCACGCACTCCGCGAACCTGGCCCGGCGGCCGAAGTCGAGTTGGGCAAAATGCGGGGCCAACTGCGCAGGCGTCGCCGCGTGCATCCCCAATTTGGTCTCGGCCGGCACCGACGTGCGGAACAGGCTGCACGACGATGCGAGGGCGGTACAACTGGCGACGAGGCTGAGCGTAGCGACGCGGCGCAGGAAGTGGGCCGTCATGGCGAAACCCTCACCGACATCAGGGCGGGAATCGTCGTCGCCGTCGAAACCAAGTGTTTGCCCCACTGCGCGCTGCGTTGTGCGGGTAACTGGCGGTACACCCGCCAGGCGTATTGCGCGCGGGCCTCGATGCAGTCCTTATCCTTGAGTTGGGAGCAGGCCGCGTTGTAGGCGCCGACCGCATCCCACGTCGCCCCCCGCCGAGAAAAGCTGTCGGCCAGCAGCCAGGCGCCGACCCGAATGTTTGTGCAGGGATCAAAGAGATCGGCTTCCTTGATACCGTGACGGGATAGGGTCCGCAGGTGGCCGCTGTTGATCTGCATGAGGCCGATATCGTAGGACCCGGTGCGCTGGAGGTGCGAGCGGTTGACGGCCTGGGGGTTCAGGTTCGACTCGACCCGGGCAACCGCATAGAGTAGGTCGGCCGAGATGCCGTAGCGCTGGGCAACTTCCTGCCAACAGGCCCGTGCCTGGGCGGACGCGGTCGCCAGGACGGCCAAGGCAGCCAGGGCAGCAAAGTGCAGCGGCAGACGCATGAGTCACCTCTCCAACGAAACCGGAACGACCCGCCGGGGGGAGCGGGCAGCGAAGGTCTGGGCCGTCGACGGTGGGCGGACGGTCAGGGTCGGGTTCGGGTAGGTCCGGCGTCTAGCCGGGCAAGCAGACGGTGAGTGAGCAGGTCAGGAACGGGTGGATGCCAGTCAGGGGTACCGGTTGAGGTGTCGCAAGCCTCAGCGGGGCGGCGCATCCCGCCCGGGATGGGAACGTTCGGCCATGTTGCGGCGGGCCTGCCGCAGGATGCCTGCGCCCGAGCCATCCTCTGCCCGGCACAGGGCGACGCAAGCCGTGGTCAATTGGTCGAGTTGGAACTTGGGGTTGGGGTGCCGGTTGGCGGGCGAACGTTGAAGGTCCAGCAGCAACTGGTACTGGTGCCGCCACATCGATTCGCGGCGGCGCGGCGTCTCGGGCGAGCGGAGAACAAGTTCGGTCCCAAGAAACCGGAAGATGCGACAGGGGGCGTCCTGATGCGTGAAGACCAGCGAGACGCTGGCGCTGATGAGATCGGGAAAGCGAAAGGTCGGCGAGACATTGTCTTCGCTGCGCAGCAGGCGGTAGAGCCAGTCGTGTTCCTCGAGCCACAGGCGCGTTTCGATGACATCGTGAGCTTCGCTCTCCTCCGAGGACGATGTGAGATTGTGCTGGCGAGTCGTCGGTGTGGCGGTGAACATGCTGCTTACCTCGATTCAGTGGCGGGGGTATTGCTCGTACGAGCACATGACTGGAGGATAGGCAGTCGACGCTGTCACGTCTCACGAGAATGAGGATCTTATCGGGGGGATTTCGTCATCAAGGCCCAGGATGATCCGAGCGCGTGGACGCTACGATATTGTCGATAGTGTGTGCATGGGCACGGCCGATCAACATGAAGGGGATAGAGGATGGATGCAGGGGGTGCGGTAAAAGGGGCAGCAGAACAAGGATTGCGGCTGCTCGACAAGGTGACCGAATTTCGATTCGCTTTGGCCTTGCTGTCGGTGGCCGTTGCTCTCGATGTTGCCCTGGCGTGGATCGCCAAACGAAACGTCCTAAACATGGACTGGTCGACGCTCGATGCCGGCGGTATGGCCAAGCTTGGCATCGCTGTCGTGGCCTATGTCTTTTGGATGGCGGCGCTTTCGCCGCTGGTGCGCGCCGTCCTTGAGTACGTGCTCATGTTGTTGGGCAATACCCGGCTTGGTCGCGCGCTGAGTAGTGTTGTCGAACCTGAACACGAGACGGCTGAGCGGCGATATTTCTGGGGGCGGGTAAGGGTGAACGACGCCAAGTTGCGCGCGCTGAAGGATAAGGATACGTTCTGGATAGCGCAGGTTGAAAAGGCGGAAGCCAAGGTACGGGAGGAGTGGAATGAGATGGCAGCGCTTGCCAGTCTGTCGTTCTCGGTGGCGGGACTAATGCTGACGGATTGGTGGACGAGCGAGTATTCGATCGCGGGCGAAATATCAGCATGGTTGGGTGGGTACGGTGGACGGATGGAGAGTATCGCCACCCTGGGGACTTTGGCTTGTGTGGTCGTGATTGCGTTTCCATGGCTTTACCGCGTGCGTGCTCACCATCCCAGCGATGCTTGGATGGACCATCCGGAACTGGCCAAAGAATGTTTGGACGATATCGAGGCAATACGCAGGAATGCGCGTCTGTGAAGTTCTCAGGAGCGTGTCGGAGGACGTTCGTGGCTACGCGCGCCGATGAAAACACCCCAGCGCCCGCCCGGCCAGCACGCCGACCACTAACGGGACGCACGGCAGCAGCAGCGGATGCAGCATCGCCGGCAGCACGAAGCCGATGACCGTCGCGCAGAGGATCACGATCCCCAGGCTGGCGTACAGCGCGAACATTTCCGGATCGTGCTGAAGGAATTCCTTGGCCTTGATGAGCCGTGCCAGTCCGCCGTCGACGAGGGCAGCCAAGACGAATACAGCCAGCCAGGGCAGCCATTCAAGCAGGGTGGAGAGTCGATAGCTGGCGAGCAGGAGCAGCGCGTCGACGGCGCGGAAGTAGGCGTTGTTGAAGAGGCGCTGGTTGACCGAGGACATCTCCCGGGACACGGCGCCGTTCACGCCGGCTGGCGAAGGCGCATCCTTGGTTGCAGGAATCGGCGTCACCTGGGCTGTCGAATCTTGCATGCTTATCGCCCGATCCAGCATGCGGGTGGCGGGCTCGGCGCCCCAGTAGGCGGTGGCCGCCTCATGCTCGGCGCGTAACTGCGCGAGGAAGCGCTCCGGGGGATGGGCCGACGGCACGTATAGCACCAGGACCAGTAGGACGAGCAACGACAACACGGCCACGGCGCGGATCATGCGGTTGCCTTTCCCGGGGCGTGGCGCACATCCGCATCGGGATCGAGGATCGGAAACCGTCCCTTGATGATCCGGCCGCCCGACACCGAGGCGAAGTACTGGAGGTTGGGCAACTTGCCCAGCACATCGGCGGGCACCATCTCCTCGAAGCTCTCGGTGAGTTGGGTCGAATAGCTCGACGAGAAGTCGCCCAGGTGGGCATCCGATCCGTGGCTCAGGCCCACCCGCACCGTATGGATCGCCGTCTTGCCGAAGGTCTCGACGACGAAGTCCTGGGTCGGCCGGTCCTTGGTGCGCAGCGCGATCAGGTTGTTGAGATTGCCCAGCGCCATGCGTGCCGCATCCTCGCTGCCCAGCCGCTTGGCCAGGTCGGCCAGGGTTTGCATCGCACAGGTCGTGAAGATGCCGCCTTCGGCGCCCTTGTTGAGGATTTCGATCAGCGGCTGGTTGATAACGTTGGCCACTTCATCGACGAACAGCGCGATGCGCCGGTAAATGCCCAGGTTGTAGCGCATGCCGGCGCGCGCCGCCTGGTCGGCCAGGGCCAGGGCGCCGATGGCCGAGGCGACGGAGGGATCGGGCAGGGAGTCCAGGCACATGTAGAGCACATGGCCGGCCCGCTCGATCTTCTCGAAATTCATGATGGGCCGGGTGTCGTCCGCATCGAAGGGATCGGGCGAGAGGCTGCGGCCCAGGTCGCCCGAAGTCAGCATCGACAGGATGGGCAGCAGGTTGGCGGTGATCTTCTGGTAGTGCTCGCGATTGTGGCGGAAGGTGCGCACCTGGGCGTCGATCACCTTGTTGCGCTGGTTCTGGGCGATGTGGTGCTCGTAGTAAGCGACGAAGGCCATCAGGTCGGCGCTGGCTGCCTCCGACGGCCGCTTCAGGTTGCCGCGATGGGCATCGTGCAGCAACTTCTTCATCTCGGGTAACTCGCGCCAGCCGGCACCCAGGGTCTGGTCGTAGTAGCGGCGCAGCGAGTTCTCCAGCACCGGCTCGATGCCGCCCTCAATGTACTTGGTCAGTTTCATCAGGTTCGGCCGCTCTTCGATCTCGACCAGGCCCTGCACCACGACATTGACGGCATCCCAGCCGAAGGCCGAGAAGGCGCCGGCCGTGTCCGGCGGCATGATGGCCTGGATACGCGAGGCGATCTCGGTGGGTTTCTGCCAGTTGAAGGTGAAATCCAGCCGTACCCCCCGCTCCGGAAAGGCCGGGTGGAACTCCAGGAAGGTGTCCGGCTCGCGGTAGTCCGCGCAGGCGCGCTCCACGACCCGCTTCAGGCGCCGGCTGTTCTTCGGATCGATGACGATCACCACGTCGCCGCGCCGGATCGCCTGGGTGATCAGGTTGGCGAGTGCCACTCCCTTGCCGGACTGGGTGGTGCCCACCAGCAACGTACCGCCCTCGAAGTTCTGCAGCGGCCGCTGCAACGGGTCTTCCTTGGGCTCTACGCCATGGATATAGGGCAGACCGATCTCGGCATCCGGCTGGGGCTTGCTGTCGTAGCCCAAGAATTGCAGCAGGCGCGGCGATACGGCGAACTCCCGGTAGTCGACCTTGGACAGTTCGTAGAGCCGTTGCGAATGCACGGGCCGCCATTCGAAACCGAAGCCCAGGAATACCGAGAACGGGTCCCGGCACCATCGAGCCAGGTCGCCGGTACCGATGACCTCGATGCCGCGCCCGCGCAGCGATGCCCGCAAGACCAGCATGCGCAGGGCTTGGGTCACCCGCAGCACGCCCATCGCGAAGCAGACGAGTGCCAGCGGCAGGGCCAATTGAAGGGGGAGAGCGCCGGCTACGCCTACCCCCAGGAAATAGAGCAGCGCCAGCCACCAGGCGATGCCGGCATAGACCTCATAGGCCCGGCGCCAGGGCATCTCGTAGCGGCGCACCAGCATTTCAGGCGTCTCCTGGCTCGGGCAGTGCAAATCCTGTAGGGTCGAGTCCACTCACGCAGCGTGGGTCGAGCACGATACCGAGCGTGGGCGTGCCGTTGAACTCGCGCGACAGTGTCGGCGGGCCGTTCCCCTTCGGTTTGACCAGCAAATTCGTTTCCGCCAGGGCACGCAAGGCGAGCGACGGTTGAATGCCGCGGCGCACGAATTCCTCCAGCGGCACGAAGACGCCTTGGGCGACGGTGCACACCTTGGGCGGACCCAGGCCGTCGTTGAGCGTGCGAACGGCGTCGGCCAGGACGTCCCGTACCGCCGGGTTCAGGCGCATCGGGGCCTGCAAGGCGATGGTTGCCGCCGGGTCCGTCGAAGCGCTTTCTGCGGGCGCGATGGGCGCGCCGCTGTCGGCAAGCACCTCGGGGGGGATGAGCGGCAACTGGGTGCCGCTCGTCGCCGGCGACGGCTCGGGAACGGGGGGCTGCGGCGTAGCAGAAACAGGCGCCTGCCCCGGTTTGCATTCGAGCGCCTGGGGCAGGGCGACGGGGGGAGGGTCGATTCCCGTCAGGAGAATGGCCGGGGAGGCGAGTTTGACTGCTTCCAGGGGCGCCTTGGCGCCAGGGGGCAGGATGGACCAGGTCGATCGAGTGGGGGCTGCCTCGAACACGCCAGCGGCCAGCAGCAGTTCCAGCATGGTCTCCGCGGCCTTGGGAATGCCGGCCAGTTGATCGTTCTCGAGCAACTGGTAGACATCCTCTGCGCCGCCGGGCCAGATCAGGAATAGCCCGTCCTGCCCGAACCACAGGCGCGACTTTTCGCGATTGGGCACCCAGGCAGAATTGCCGCTGGCCAGTCGCCGCAGGGCATCCACCAGATAGCGTTCCAGATGCGAACCAAACTGCGGCGAACCATAGCGGTCGGCACTGGCGACGAGATTGCGATCGATGACCAGGGCCAGGGAACGGCGCACCAGTTCGTCGAGGATGTTGTGTTCGCGATAGACCGGGATGCCGCCGATGCTGGCCAGCAAGTGGGGCACGATGACGGTGTTGCCCTCGGACAGATCGGCCATCACGGCCGGCGGCACCACCTGGGGCAGCGCGAACAGGCTCAGGCCACGCGTTTCAACGGCCTGCGGTCGCCAGCGCAGGAAGTAGCGATCGGCGCCACGGCTGGCCAGCCAGTCCACCAGGGGCAACAGGAAAGCCGGCCACGCTTCCCCCGTGGCATCGGTGACGATGACATGGCTCATCAGCCGGTGGAGTTCGCAGCACAGGCCGGCGATGAAGGTCGCATGGCGCCAGCGTGGCTCCAGTTGGCGGCGTGCCGAGATGCTCATGCGTCCCGAGAAGATGTGGGCGTCGGTGCCTTGCAGACTGAAGAAGGCGGTTTCCAGCCCGAGCCGCAGGAGGCCGCCGGGCTTGCTGAAATAGTTGTCGGCGGTCGCCGGCAGCAGATGCACGCAGGCCGCATAGCGCCGCACCAGCGTCAGGACATCGCGCTCGAAACTTTCCCGGTCCGTGCCGTAGCACAACTTAATGCGCGCCATCAGGTCCGCTTCGCCGGCTAGCAAGTCGTCGACCGAAACCGCGGTAAAGCCGGGATCGGAAGCGGGATAGGAACTAGCCGGCGTGGGGCTTGTGGCCATGGGTGCGCAGTGACGTCCCGAAAAATGTTAGGTGCTTCATTCTTCGGTCGATGACCCTGCTTGTCGCGATGAAACGGACTCTATTCGGCGGGGGTATCGCCTTCGGCAGCGAAACTCAGCTTGTGGAAGAGGGCGAGCATGCCCAGTTGGCGCTCGGCCATGCTGATTACGGGGCGGACCGGATAGGATGCCTGAATGCGGTGATCGACATGAAAACGTTCCAGCAGTTTGCAGAAGGGGCAGGCTTCGCCGGGGTGGATGGTGGTGCCGATCGCCGCGATGAACTCGCAGCCACAACCTGGGCAGGTCAGCACGGTCAACGCCGGCGTGCGGGCCAGCCAGATGCCATCGATGTGGGAAACCAGGTTGAAGGCCCGGTCCAGGCTGATTCGGTACGGCGACCGGGTAACCGACTGATAGGCGCGATAGGCCAGGATCAACGCTTCGCTGGCGGCCAGTCCCTGGTTGCGCAACTGGCGGTACTTGGCGCCGATGAGGCAGGCGTCGGTGCGCAGGATGAGATTGGCGCTGTGGTACCACTCGGCCGAGTCCGGCGCTCGACCGCGGGGAATCGTGCATGCATCGGGGAAAAACAGCCTTTGCACCTGGCGTGGTGGCAGGCCGGTCATGAGGTGGATCGTCTTCAGCCGGGCACCAAGCGCAGCCAGTTGCTTCGCCTGTTGTATCGCACGCAACTGGCGGTCGCCGCGAGTTGGCATTTGCTGTGATTCCTAACGCCGGCTTTCCATCGGTGCGGGCGGATGAACGAGTGCCATGGGGCCGGCCAAAGGCCGTGGTGCACTGAGGAGCGTTACCAGGTCTGCCCGCGGCGGGAACAGGGTCGTGTCGCCGACATGGAACACCAGTGACCACAGTTCATCGAGGCTCAAGCCTGTAAGGTAGTCAGCCTGTGCAGCGTCGAGTGCGAACTTGCAGCAGGTCGAAGCGCGGTCATGCTGCAGGCCGGCGCGAATGACGGCAAGCACGTTCAAATTGATCCACTCGACATCGCTAAGCGTCACATGACTCATGGTCCTGTCCTCCGGTTGGCCCTGGGAGATGGGGGCATCAGGCATCGGTGGCGAAGGGCCTTGTGAGCTATTCGTCGCGATGTTCTGGTCAGGGCAGCGAGGGGTCAGAATATTTATTGTTGATACGCAATGGCAATAGCATTTTTATGAAGATATTTAGGGGCGGCCTTCTTGCCACATCCAAGGTCCGGGCGAAGCCACTGCTTGGGAAAAATGTCATCGCTCAGTGCTTTGTCACGGCACCTCGGGACATTGGCAAATCGATGAAGTCGATGAGACAGCAGGAATGGCCCAAGGATGGAATCGGACTGCGCTGCCTGTCTCGCCTCCTAAGCTTTGGGGGCCGCGGATGCTTGCTCGCTTCATTCAATGAAAATCGTCGTTTCAGACGGCTGACGCTGTCGTCCAGATCGTCAAAATCCTCAATGACATTTCCTGTCCCAAAGCGCGTGGGCCGATGTCTGGTTTCATTCCTCTGGCGGGGCTGGGAGCCTCCTCTGCTGGCACTTCTCCCTGCGTGACGCCGCTCTGGCGTGTTTGCCAGTTCGGGAGCCTTGGGTCCCGAACTGGTTTTTTTTGATCGGTGTGGGATGTTCGGCTGCGCGACCACGGGTGGTGATGGTAAAGGCATGAAGCGTGTTCTTTTATCGAAGTCAGACATTGCCTGCCGTAGCCACCGGCGTTTAACCCTTCTTCAAGGAAAGCCCAATGAGTACCTACATTGCACCTGTTCGTGACATGCAGTTTGTCCTCAACGAAATCGCCGGACTCGATGAAATCTGTAGTCTCCCAGGCAATGAGGAGTGTTCCGTGGATCTGGTTGACTCCATCCTCGATGAGGCAGCCAAGTTTGCGGCCGGTGTCCTTGACCCCATCAACAGTGTTGGCGATCGCCAGGGAGCGATAGCGAAGGATGGTGTGGTCACCACCTCGCCTGGTTTCAAGGAGGCTTACCAGCTATTTATCGAAACCGGCTGGAACGCCATGCCTTGCCGTCCTGAATTTGGCGGCCAGGGCTTGCCCACTGCCGTGTCTACCGCGGTCAATGAGATGTGGAAATCGGCCAACATGGCCTTCGCGCTTTGTCCCATGCTGAATTCCGGTGCAATTGAAGCCATCGCCCACCATGCTTCCGATGAATTGAAACAGAAATATCTGCCGAAGATGGTCAAAGGCACGTGGACCGGCACTATGAATCTGACCGAGCCATCCGCCGGTTCCGACCTCTCTGCCATCCGGACCAGGGCCGTGCCGGGCCCCAACGGCACTTACCGCATCACGGGCACCAAGATATTCATCACCTGGGGCGAGAACGATGTCGCCGAGAACATCATCCACCTCGTGCTGGCTCGCCTGCCGGATGCGCCGGAAGGGTTGAAGGGAATTTCGCTGTTCATTGTGCCGAAGTTCCTGGTTAACGACGATGGTTCGCTCGGTGCCCGCAACGACCTGATTTGCGCCTCGATCGAGCATAAGATGGGCATCCATGGCAGCCCGACGGCGGTGATGTCCTATGGTGAGAAGGAAGGCGCCATCGGCTATCTGGTTGGTGAAGAAAACAAGGGCGTCGGCTACATGTTCACGATGATGAACCACGCCCGGGTCAATGTTGGCCTGGAAGGCGTCGGCATCGCCGAGCGCGCCTACCAGCACGCGCTGGCCTATGCCCGCGACCGTATTCAGGGCACTCCCATCGGCGATAAATCCGGTGTCGTGAAGTCCATCCTTCACCATCCGGATGTGCGACGCATGCTGATGGACATGAAGTCCCGCACCGAAGCGATGCGAACGCTGGCCTATTACGTCGCTGGAGAGCTTGATCGTGCCTACCGGCACCCGGATGCCGAAATCCGTGCCAAACACATGTCTCGCCTTGAACTGCTGACCCCCGTGGTCAAGGGTTGGAGTACGGAGCAGGGCGTCGAGTTGACTTCGATCGGTGTGCAGATTCACGGCGGTGTCGGCTTCATCGAGGAAACCGGCGCATGCCAGTATTACCGCGACTCGCGCATCACCACCATCTACGAAGGTACAACCGGAATCCAGGCCAACGACCTGATCGGACGTAAACTGGCTCGCGCAAAGGTGCCGGGCGCTGCGATGAAAACGCTGCTTGGTGAAATGTCCGCGACGGTGGACGAACTCGAATGCAATTCGAGGCTGAAGGCAATTGCCGTCAACCTGAAAAACGGTATTGCTGCCTTGTCGTCCGCTACCGACTGGATGCTCGCCACTTATGAGGCCAACCCGCAGGCTGCCGCAGCTGGTGCTGTGTCCTTTCTCAAGCTGACCGGGATTGTCGTTGGCGGCTGGCTGATGGGCAAGTCGGCCGCGATTGCGGTCAAGCGACTTGCCGGGGGCAGTACAGACAATTTCTATTCTGCCAAACTGGTCACGGCCGAATACTTCGCGGCGCACCAGTTGCCCTTTGCTGCCGCTTACGCTGCCGAAGTGGCCGGTGGCAGTGCGGCGACTTTGGGTTTGCCGGAGGACCTGTTTTAAGATGCCACGAAAGCGGGGCTGGTTTGAGTTAGGGTTTGGCAGGGGCTTGTGCCCCTGCCTGCTTCAATATGCTCCTTGATCAGGCTGCTTCGGCCAGTCCTTTCCACTCGTGGGCCGATAACTCGATCAGCCGGCCGCCCAAGGCTTCGAACTCCGTCGCACGGTCATAGTCTTCGACTTCCTGGCTGTAGTGCGTCACTGCATTGACCAGACCGTAGCCCGACAACTGGCCCTCGGCGATCAGATGGCGCAAGACGCCGGCCCGTTCGCCATCGTTCAGGGTGTAGCGCTGGGCAAGCACCTCGACCGTCTTCACTGGGTCGCCCACCAAGGGGATGTTGAGCGTCTTCTGCAACTTCTGCGCCGTCTGGCGGAAAGTCGCATCCGACACTGCCGCCTGTACCACATCGCGCACCTTCAGGAAGAAGGCCTTGTCGTCGGCACGCAGCGTGTCGTCCTGGTAGACCTGGATGCGTTCATCTTCGCCGCCGAGCGCGCGACCGACGTGGGTCTTGCGCAGTGAGCGATCGGGGGCGATCAGGCCGTTGCTGCACACCAGCCGGAACAGCAGCGGCTGTACCGACAGTGTGCCCTGGCCGACCTCGGAGTTCGAGATCACGACCCCAGCCTGTACTACGTCGCCGGGTGCCATCTCGTATTTCAGGCGCGGCGTGATGCACTTCAGGTACATTTTCGTTTCGGTCAGTTCCACCGACTCGAAACGGACCTCGGGTAGTTGCTGCAGGATGGGCAGTACACTCTCGGCCAGGTCGAAGTTGTCCAGGCGGCGGTAGCGATCCGACAGCACGGCGCGCACCTGGCCATCCAGGGTACGCAGCATGCGCCGGTCTTCTTCGTTCTGCAGCCAGGTATTCACATTGCGGTCGAGCAGGGCCGGCTGGTCTTCACGCATGCGCTCGAAATAGGCATACGGGATCTTCAGCTTGTCAGCCAGTTGGCGGCGCGCCAGGGGCGTGACGCCATACTGCATCGGATAGCCGCCTTCCTCAACGGCGAGACGAGTCTCGCCTTGCTCGTCGGTGGCATGGCGTATCAGTGCCGACGGTACGATCAGGTCCTTCTTCGAGTGCAGTTGGCGTTCCAGTTCCTGGGCCAGGCTGACGAGAGAACGTCCGTTTTTCATAGCAATCTCCTTGTCGGAAAAGAAAAGCGGAGACGGCACCACCCGCTCGCGGGGATGCGCATCCCCGCCAGGGTCGATGATGGATCGGCGTATGCCGGTCCGGATAGGGCACGAGGTAAAGCGTGCCGGAACTCCAGGGCTGCCTTTGCGGTGCCGTGGGGCGCCGCCTGGTGTGACAACTACCAGTCGGGAAAACGACCTTTTCAGTGGCACCGCAGGCCGCTGCAGTGCCGCTGAAAAGATGGGTGTGCGCGCCTTGCAGCGGCGCACACCCGGGTTGCTCAAGCGGCCTGTGTGGACAAGGCCTGTACGCGGCGTAGCCACAGATCGCTCCAGTCCACACCGGCGTCCTTGGGCACGAACACCTGTACGTCACGGCTGCCCGTGCGATGCGCTTCACGCTTCAGACGACGGGCCAGTGCAAAGGCACCGGCCTGGCCGGCGAAGTCGCCGTCGGCGTCGTTGTCGGCGTAGATCCAGACCCGGCGAACCGAGTCGGGGATCCACAGCTTCTCCAGATTGCCTGCGTTCAAACCGGCCCAGAACGGCCGTCCCGTCGCGAGATACAGCGCGATGCTCTTCTCTATGCCTTCACTGATCCCCAGGTCCTCGGTCGCCTCGAAGAGACGAACCGCGGACCCGTTGATGCCGGAAGACAGCACCTTCTTCGCATCCGGCACGGCCAGCTTGGCGCCGTCCTGGAGGTAGGTCCGGTGCAAGGTGACCGCATGACCGTCCTCTCCCTGGATGCAAGCCAGCATGGCCGGATACTCGGCGACCTTGTGCGACTTGCCGTCGGCATCCTTCTGGTAGTACCCCAGCGCCGGATGGAAGCGCAGCACCTTCGGATAGACCGGCAGTGCCACGCCCCGGCTGGTCAGGTAGCGATCGACTTCATCGCCCACCGTGACCGGCTTCGCTTCGCTCCAGATCCGTTGCGCCAATTTCTTCATGCGCTCGGCGGGCGGCTCGCTGGCACGCGGTGGCAGACTGGGCATCATGCCCAGCCAGTGCTCGACCGCGCACAGCGCGGTATTGAAATCCATGTCCAAGGTGCCCTGCAGCAACTTGAAGCCGCCGCCGGGGCCGCAACTGCGGCAGAAGTAGTTCCCCTCGCCGAACTTGTCGGTGTACTGGAAACGGTCCGTGCCGCCGCAGAACGGGCAGGGCAGGTTGCGCCGCTTGAGGATGCGTGGATCGACGCCCAAACTGGCCAGGATCTCCGTCCAATGGCCATGGGCACGTTGCTTGGCCGATTCGACGCGGGCGGTGTAGTCAGCCGACTGCATGGCAGTCTCCAACTCCGGCTAGCAAGGCCACCGAATGGCCAGGTGCAACACCATCGCCGACGGTGACCTCGAAAGTCTTGCCGCGCAGCAAGGGATATTTGCCCAGCCCCAGGTCCTGCAACAGCGAGTCCAGCGTTTGCACAGGATCGACCGAGCGCAGGCGACGGATCAAATCGGCCAATGCGTCGCGGTCAGCATCCAGATCAGAGGACATGAACTGTTCGTTCTCGTCAATGAAGGACGAGGCCTGTCGTACCGGCTGGCCGGACATCTCACCCATCGGGATGTAGATCACATCCTCGTGGCAGACGCCCGCATCCGTGATCTCGGCGACCTCCTTGGCGCTACGCAGGATCACCGAGTCGCACAGAATTACCGTGGGCCATACCCAGCGTCCTTCCAACTGGACGCGGATTTGTTCGGAAACCGCTTCGACCCGAACCGTTTCCTGGTCCAGAAAACGCACGTGACGCCATGCCCAGTGCTCGGAACTCAGGCCGATCCAGTCGAAGATCAGAAAGCCCTTGGCCCGGGCCAGCATCCAGCGCGCCGCATTGTCGTCACCCAACCATTCGAGGGAAACCAGGGTCACGGCCCCGCTCTCGATGGCCTCTCGGGTGGGGGCTGCTACAACTTGCCGGACATAGCAGCGATCGTCGTCCTGGATCGGGTAGTCGACGATTTCGTCGAACAACTCGACTGGCAGCACATCGAGGTCGTTGAGTAGGTCCCAATGCCCCCAAGCGCGCATCGCTGCGTAATAGATTGCGACGAATTGCTCGGGCGAAAGACGAGCCTTGGCCGACTCCAGGATTTGCCGCCAACAGGCAGTCAACGCGGCTCTGATGCGCTTGCTCTGCACGTCCTCGTCGATCAACTTGTCGCGATCTGGAAGGCGCGCCATGAATTGACGCGAATCCAGATGCACGACATTGACCTCGTCGTACGGGCTGTAATTGGGCTTCATGACGCAGAAGCCCTGCAGGAAGACCAGGGTGTTGTAGCTGAACTTGCCGTCCTGCATTCCGGTGAGATGGACCGTACCGGCCGGGCTGTCCATGGTCGCCAGATGCGCGGCAGCAAACTGTCGCGTCAAACGCCTGCCATTGAACAACACCTCCACCGGAAAACCCAGGCACAAGGTCTCGATGCGCTCGCCCAAGTCGGGCAGGTCTACGCCGTGAAGTTCTATCCGGGTGCCAGCCACGGCCTCGGTGATGAACTCCAAGTCGATGGGCGTTTTGGTCAGCGCCACCGCGGTGTCGATGTCGACCCGCTGATGACCAGAGGCGACGATACAGCGCGTTGCGGCATAGAGGCACTTCGAGAAGCCGACCCCGAAAGGGCGCTCCTCGGCGCTGGTCGCCGCATCCCAGCCGGACTCATGAAAACTCAGGAGCTTCTGGAAATCGTCCAGCCCGTGGCCATCGTCTCGAATCGCCAAGAACTGCGTGCCGGCGTCGTAATCGACTTCGATCTGCTTTGCTCCGGCGCGGCGGGCGTTCTGCAATAACTCGGAGACGAGCGTAAAACGGTCAGTGAAGGCGTAGCGCTGATTGCGCAAGGCGCCTTCCTCGTTGATGCGAACCTGTATCTGCATGATCAACTCCTTCAGAGCAAGCGGTACCGGTCCCGGCAGGACTGGCCCGCCATGGGGGACGACCGTTCAGCCGAGAGGGCGGAGCGGCGGGGTGAACAACTGGCCGGCGGCCAGGGCTTCCATCAGGCTGTGCCGGCAGAATTCCCCGCGCAGCAGGTGCCGGGTGCTTAGGACCTGGCCGGCAGCGTCGAGACGCTCGACCTTCAGGCCGATCGGATGCCAGTGCACCCGGTAGGCCAGCCAGCCGGCGCCAGCGATGACGAAGGTGCGGCCGGCCCGGCCGGTGAGGACTCCGCTTTCCTTGATGAGGAACTCGATGTCTTCGGGGGCCTGGACGCCCAGCAGGGGCGGGGTAACCTCGACGACGCGCGTTTGGGTGTGCATCGCAGTCTCCTTACAGCGCGCGCGGCGGGCAGGACTGGCCGTCTTCCGGCAGGCCTGCGTCCGTGTCATTGCTTGGTGGATCGATGCGTTGGTCGTTGATCCGGGCCAGGGCTTTGCGGTCTGCTGGCGTCGACGCCAGGCAATCGGCGTTTTGCCGTGACTGCCGGGTCTGCTCCAGCCCGACCGCGTCTTCGTAGTCCAGGCGTCCAGCGATGCCGTAAATGACGAAGATCGCCAGCAGACACAGAACATCCTTGAAGGTGGTCATGAAGACTCTTTGAAAGGGTGGGCAGCCGCATCGGCGACTCGCCCGAAAAAAGAAACGGCGTCAGGCAAACAGGTCGCCTTGTACGGACATCCGCTTGATTTGCTCGTTGATCCACTGCGGGTTCTTGGCCAGCCGCGCCTCGACCCACGCTGGGTTGTGGACGACGGCGTCGCGTACCCATGCGGGATAGCGCTCGAGGCTGGCGTTGATCCAGGCCTTCAGGCTGTAGCGGATGCGGTCGCGGATTTCTTCCGCGTCGACCCGACCGCAATAGGGAATGGGCGACAGGGGGCTGCAACCGACCACGCGCAGGCAACTGACGAAGGAAAACGGCAGACCATCCTTTTCGCGCTCGCTGAACACCCAGCGCAGGGTGTCGAACTTCTCTTCGAGGGGCGTCGCGGGGTCCTCCAGGTGGCTGACCTCTTTGAGCAAGCGCCAGTGCAGGAAGACGATGTCTTCCTCGCTCCACTCGACGGGTGCGTCTTCATCGTCGAGCATCCGTTCCAGGGCTGCACGCTCGGGGGCCGCCGCAGGACGGTGACGCGAGGTGGTCGCATAGGGTGGGAATACAGGACCCACGGGCGTGGGACTGGGAACTCGGGGGGGTGCGCTCTGATTCAGCATCGTTGGCTCCAGGAAAAATGGAGGCAACGCGCACCACGGCAGGGGGCATATGCCCCCGTGGGGTGAGAAACGGCCGGCCCGCAGAGGGCCGGCGGTACTAAGGGAAGAAGCTCCAGGGCCGGCTTGAAGGGGGCGGTGAGAACCGCCGTGATCGGTATGCCGGCGACCGATCGGGGAAGACTTTCGGGGGAAGGACGGATGGACAGGCTTCGCCCCTGCCTCGAAAGCGGACCCGGATTCGGGTGGGCTTCAGGCGGACGGCTCGACGGAAGACTCCAGGGCTTGCCTTGTTTGAATGCAGGGCCAGCTACTGCATGAGGTAAAGGTAGCGGCCCGAATTGCCGCGGTCAATCCCGGAAAACCACCCAAATCGGCCCCGATGCCGAAAGGCCCCTCAGGCGTCAGCCATTTCCGGTGGCGAATGCATGGCCTCCTGCGGAAGATCATCCCGAACGCGCTATTTCAAGGAGCCAGGCATGTCGGAAATCCAGATCGTCAAGGTGGATCAGGGGGGCGTCAATGCCCGCATTCTCGCCAAGGAGGCCAAGGCCGATTTCCGGCGGGTGGAAGCAGCCAGCCTGAAAATCCCGACGCGCTTCACCAGCGCCGAGGGCAAGCGTTTCTTCGCGCGGCTGTTCAATACCCTGCAACTCAACACCCACTTCATCTCGGTCATTGCCCGCACCCGGCTCGACCACGAAGATGTCGCCAAGATCGAAGACATCATTCGTGCCCAGATGGACACCGTGACGGCGAGCCTCAACCAGGCCATCGATGGCGCCGAAGCGCTGTTCCATGCCCACGGCATTACCAGCACGGCGACCTACGACACCGTGCCGTTGGATGTGGACGTCCATGTGCTGTCGTCGATCGGTCGGCGCTTCCTCGAAGTGCTGGGCAAACTCGACCAGTTGATGCCGCTGTTGCAGACCTTGGAGATCCACGAGGTGATTACCACCCAGGCGGTCGACATCCAGCGTGCCAGCCTCAAGCGGCAAGTGCGGGACGTGGCCAATGGCGCCCGCAATTTCGCCATGGGGCTCCGGCGGCGGATGAACGCCATGGACGCTCGCGATGGCGGAGCAACACGTGAAGCGGTCATTGAGCCGGAGGACGTGAATGGCGAATCCGCGACGGAGAAACCCGGTATCGCAATCGATCAAAACGATGTCGATGCAGACCCGGTATCGCCAGAGGCAAGTGCGCCGACGCGCGCTGGAATCGACGAATAGCGTCCGGATGCGTGTTCCACACCCAAGAATCGGCCTGGCCGGCTGTTTTCGGCAGGCTGGTGCCATGGTGTCTTGCTTTGGCTGACAGAGCCTAATAAGGTACGGGCAGGCCCCATGCTGAGGTGATGTTAGGTGATCTCCGAACGCTGTGGGCATGTCCCCGCCCAGGCGGCGTCGCAGTCGATACCTGCCCTCTTATCCGACGATTCCCTGCCATGCGTCCTGTCCGGCGCGATTGCGGATCGGCTGATCTTTCCCGACCAGGATGACCATGCGTCATGCGGCGGGACTCACTCTCTTGCTCATTTATCCATGCCACACGACCGGGACGCCCGCGGCATGCAGTCGAGTTCAGCGTTCCCTATCGGTTTGCGCCATTCTGACCTAGCGCAACCGGGAAAGAACTGGTCATGTCTTTCTCCGGCACAGGCCGGGATGAGGCCAGATCATGCCCGATATCAACTCCAAGGCCGCAGTAACGGCGGCCATTTCCGAACCCACTCCTGCCATTCGCTTTCCTGAAACCGGCTTCCTGCGGCAGCCGCAAGTATTGGCCCTTGTTCCGATTTCAAAATCAAACCTCTGGCGACGCATCCAGGCGCGCACTTTTCCCGAACCGTTGAAACTCTCGCAGAGGGTTACCGTATGGCGTGTCGAGGACATCCGGCGCTGGATCGCCGAACAAGGCCGCCAGCATGAATGATCCGCGGCTTTCCGTTTCCCGAGGCGGTCAGCGCAGGTCCGATAAACCAGGAGAAAACCATGCCGCCAGCAAATGGCGGGATGGGCGTGGATGATGATGCGTACGTCAACTGCCTTGACTACGCAGACCGATCCAGGCCAGCGTCATGGCCGTCAGCAATGTGGCCAGCACTGTGGCCACCACCCCCGTCCAGCCACTCTCGACATAGGCCCAGCCGCACGCCCATGCTCCCAATGCTCCCCCGGCGTAATAACTCGTGTAGTACAACCCCGAGCCGAGGGAGCGGCCCTCCTGGAGGCTCGCGGCAAGAAGACTTATTGAAGCCGACTGAGCCAGGAAGACGCCGCTGCAAGAGATGGCCAAGCCGACGATGATCGCGATCAACTCCGGCCGGAGGGTAATCATCACCCCGGAGGCGGATATGGCCAGTCCCATGATGATGGACATGGAGTAGCCGACCCGGTGAATGAGGCGCCCAGCAAAGGGTGTGACTACAGCGCCAAACAGGTAGATGAAGAACACATTCGCGAGTGCCCCTGCTGATAGACCGAACGGAGGATTGGAAAGCAGGAGAGTGACATAGGTGAAACTGCCGACGAGGGAGAACAGTACGCAGAAACCTATCATTGCGGCGGCGATCAGTCGTCGATTCGTCAGATGCCGAAAAAGAACAGACAGGGTGCCACGCCAATCGTGGTGCGGCTTGAAATTGCGGGATGCCGGCAGCCAGCGAAAGACAGCGAGCGCCCCCACGAAATTCATCCCGGCCAGCACAAGGAAAGCGGGCCTCCAACCCAACAGTTCCCCCAGATGTCCGGTGATGAAACGGCCCGCGAAACCACCCAGCACCGCGCCCGAGGCGTAGGCCGTCATGGCACTTACCAGGCTGATGCCCTTGAACTCCTCGCCGATATAGGCGATCAGTACTACCGTGACACCGGGGATCGCCAACCCTTGCAAGAAACGCAATATGACGATGTGATCCAGTCCGTCGGCATGGGCGATCATGGCTGTCGGAATGGTGAGCAGCAGCAGGGCCGAGGAAAGTATTTCCTTTCTGCCCAGCGCGTCCGACAGCACGCCTACCAGCGGCGCCGCCAAGGCGACTGCCAGCACGGTGGCACCGACCATCGCCCCTGCCTGGGTGGCCGAGGCATGGAAGTCTCCCATCAGGAGGGGCAGCACTGCCTGAATGGGATACATGTTCAGGAAGGCGAAGAAGCCGATCAGCCAAAGAATGGGTCGCGAGGTGCCGGGGCATGGGGTCACGGCGAGATCGCTGGACTCTTGCTCTGTACAGGAATCGCTGCGCTCTGTCGCACGATACGGTTGCCGGCGTCTACGTAGATGAGCTTGGGTGCATACGCCGACAGTTCATGCGCGTCGTAAATGGCATAACTGGCAATGATCAAGATGTCGCCAGCCGCTGCCTTGCGCGCCGCTGCTCCGTTGACCGAAATGATTCCGCTGCCGCGCTCGGCGCTAATAGCATAGGTTGAAAATCGCTCGCCGTTGCTGACGTTATAGATATCGATGGCTTGGTATTCGAGAATATTGGCGGCATCGAGTAGATTCTGGTCGATCGCGCATGAGCCTTCGTAGTGGAGTTCTGCGTGCGTTGCAATTACACGATGGATCTTGGCTTGCAGCATGGTGCGTTGCATTCGATTGTCTCCGACAAGGTAGCAAATTGCATGGCTCGGTGGGTCTACCCTTGCTCAGGCCGACAGCACTTTTACGTGGGTGATGATTTCCGCCACCGCCTGCTGTGCCGAGCCATACAACATGCGGGTGTTCTCTTTGTAGAACAGTGAGTTCTCGATCCCCGAGTAACCTGTTCCCTTGCCGCGCTTGACGACGATGACGTTCTGGGCGTGATCGGCATTGAGAATTGGCATGCCGTAGATTGGGCTCGACTTGTCGGTCCGGGCCGACGGGTTAACCACGTCGTTGGCGCCGATGACCAGGGCTACATCAGTCTGGGCGAAGTCGCCGTTGATCTCTTCCAAGTCGAAGATCTTGTCGTAGGGCACGCCGGCTTCGGCGAGCAGCACGTTCATGTGGCCAGGCATGCGACCCGCCACAGGATGGATGGCGAAGACCACCTCGACGCCTGCCTCTTCCAGCAGTTCGGCCATTTCCCACACCTTGTGCTGGGCGCCGGCGACGGCCATACCATAGCCGGGCACAATGATAACTTTGGCGGCATAGCGCATCATCGCCGCCGCATCGAGGCCGGAGAGTTCCCTCATGGAGCCTTCCACCGCCTCGCCGCCTGTCGCCTCGCCGGAGATCGGCGTGAAGATGACGTTGGAGATTGGCCGGTTCATGGCCTTGGCCATCAGTTGGGTCAACAGGGTCCCGGAGGCACCGACCACGATACCGGCGACGATCAGTGCCGGATTACCGAGTACGTAACCCTCCATCCCTACCGCCAGGCCGGTAAAGGCATTGAGCAGAGAGATCACCACCGGCATGTCGGCGCCGCCGATCGGTACCGTCAGCACCACGCCGAGCGCCAGGGCGAGGGCGAAAAAGCCCAGCACGTACTCCGGCGCCGGGGTGTCGGCGGAGATGATCAGGAAGCCCAGGGCCAGCGCGGCAATCGCCAGTAGCACGTTGGCCGCGTTCTGGGCGGGCAGGCGCCAGGCCCTCTTCATGATGCCCTGCAACTTGGCGAAGGCCACGCAGGAACCGGAGAAGGCCACCGAGCCGATCAGCGCGCCGCATACCGCCAGGGTCGTCACCACGCCGCCATGCACTTCGCCGCGCGCGAATTCGAGGGCCGCGATGGCTGCCGCCGCGCCGCCGCCCATGCCGTTGTAGATGGCGACCATCTGCGGCATGTCGGTCATCGCCACCTTTTTGCCAGAGAACCAGGCCAGGACAAAGCCGATGGCTATCGCCAAGATCATCAGGCCGAAGTTCTGCATGCCCGGCCAGGCAAAGGTTACCAGTGTGGCGGCGATCATCGCGTAGCCGGCCCACACTACGCCGCGGCGGGCAGTGACCGGGGAACTCATGGCTTTCAGGCCGAGGATGAAAACCGCAGCCACCACGAAATACGTGGCCTGGATGAGGGGTTGAACGCTCACTTTGTGCTCTCCTTCTTGCCCTTGAACATGGCCAGCATGCGTTCCGTCACGACGTAGCCGCCGGCTGCATTGGCGGCGCCGAGCAGCACCGCGGCGAAGCCAATGCCGAGTTGCAGCGGCGCCTCCGGGTCGGCGCTGCCGAGGGCCACCATGCCACCCACAAGCACCACGCCATGAACGAAGTTGGAGCCGGACATCAGCGGGGTATGCAGGATTACCGGCACGCGGGAAATTACTTCATATCCGGTAAAACCGGCCAGCATGAAGATGTAGAGGTACACCAGACCGTCCATAGTCATTTCTCCTGATTCAGAGGCCGAGGGCCTGGCGAACGCCGGCATGGCGGACTTCGCCGGAGTGGGTGAGGCAGGTGCCGACGATAACTTCGTCTTCCCAGTCGAGGGCCAGTGCCCCTTCTTTGACGAAGGGACTAAGGAAGTTGAAGACGTTTTTCGCCAGCATTTCCGAGGCGTGGGCCGGCATGCGGCTGGCCACGTAGTTCGGCCCGATCAGCAGCACGTCGTTTATCCAGCGTTTTTCGCCGGCCACCGTGCCTTCCACGTTGCCGCCGCTCTCCGCGGCCATATCCACCACCACCGAGCCGGGTTTCATGCGGGCGATCATGTCGGCGGTGACGATCACCGGTGCCTTCTTGCCGGGAATAGCTGCTGTTGTGATTAGCGCGTCGCACTGCTCTACTGCCCTGGCGAGGCGTTCGGCCTGTTTCGCCTTCTCTTCCGGGGTGAGCTCGCGTGCATAACCGCCGGTACCTGCCGCCGAGACGCCCGTATCGACGAACTTGGCGCCGAGTGATTCGATCTGCTCGCGAGTTTCGGGGCGCACGTCATAGGCTTCGACCATTGCGCCAATGCGACGGGCAGTGCCAATGGCCTGCAAACCGGCCACGCCGGCACCGATTACCAGCACCCTGGCAGGGCGGATCGTACCTGCGGCATAGGTGAGCATCGGGAAAAATCTGGGACTATGATCGGCCGCGATGAGCGCGCATTCATAGCCGGCGACCGCAGCCTGGGAAGACAGTACATCCATGCTCTGGGCGCGAGAAATGCGCGGCAGGAGTTCCATGGCGAAGGCGGTAATTCGTTTCTGCTGAAGCAGTTTTACACGCTCGGCATCCGACCATGGTTGCAGCAGGCCGATCAGCACACTGCTCGCCTTCATTGCCGACAACAGTTCGGACTTGGGCGGCTGAACGCACAGCACTACATCGGCGTCTCGGAATATTACCGTGGGGTCGTCGACGAAACGGACCTCGGAAAACGCTTCGTCACGGTAATGCGCAGGGTTACCCGCACCGGTCTGCATGACCACTCGGGCGCCAAGGGCCTGATACTTTTTCACTACGTCGGGGACGACCGGCAATCGTCTCTCGCCGACAATGGTTTCGGTTGGAACACCAATCAGGAGCGTCATGATTCGGATGAATACCTTGCTTCGTCACAGGTTGTTGAAGAAAAATTGGGAACGAGGGGAATGCCCCTCAGGCGTCGATATTCGACACATCAAGAAAAAGGGTCAGGTTGTGGGAATCACATGCCCTGGTAGATCGGCCCTTCGCCCCCCTGGGGGGGGACCCATACGATGTTCTGCCTCGGGTCCTTGATGTCGCAGGTCTTGCAGTGAATGCAGTTCTGCGCGTTGATTTGCAAGCGAGGACTGCTGCCCCCTTCCGGATCACGCACGATCTCGTAGACGCCGGCCGGACAGTAGCGTTGCTCCGGGGCGTCGTAGATCGCCAGATTGACCTCGATGGGGATCGCGGCGTCCTGCAGCCGCAGATGACAGGGCTGATCTTCTTCGTGGTTGGTGTTGGACAGGAAGACCGAGGACAGACGATCGAAACTGAGCTTGCCGTCGGGTTTCGGGTAGTCGATCTTCGGGCACTCGGCCGCCGGCCGGAGTGTGGTGTGATCGGCACGGTTGCGTAAGGTCCACGGCACCTTGCCCAGCAGAAGCTTTTGGTCGATGCCGAACAGCAGGGAGCCCAGCCACAGCCCTTTCTTCATGTAAGGCTTGAAGTTGCGGGTCTTGCGCAGTTCGGCGTGAAGCCAACTGGCCTTGAAGCTTTCCGGGAAAGCCGTCAGTTCGTCCTGCTGCCGATCGGTGCTGATGGCCTCGAAGGCGGCCTCCGCGGCGAGCAGGCCGGATTTGATTGCGGCATGGGACCCCTTGATCCGCGCGGCATTGAGGAACCCGGCATCGTCGCCGATCAGCGCGCCGCCGGGAAAGACCAGCTTGGGCTGGCTTTGCAGACCACCGGCGGTGATGGCCCGGGCGCCGTAGGCGAGGCGTTTGCCGCCTTCGAGAAAGCCACGGATTGCCGGGTGGGTCTTGTAGCGCTGGAATTCCTCGAAGGGAGACAGGTACGGATTGGCATAGTCCAGTCCGACCACATAGCCGACCGCGATCAGACGGTTTTCAAGGTGATAGACAAAACCGCCGCCATAGGTATCGGATGGCAGCGGCCAGCCGGCGGTGTGCACCACCAGGCCGGGACGATGATTGTCCGTCGGCACTTCCCAGAGTTCCTTGAGACCGATGCCGTAGGTCTGAGGATCGACGCCGTCGCGCAGATTGAAACGGGCTTCGATCTGCTTGCCCAAATGGCCGCGGCAGCCTTCGGCGAACAGCGTGTATTTGGCGTGCAGTTCCATGCCCGGCTGGTAGGCGGGTCCATGGCTGCCGTCCTTGAGGACGCCCACGTCGCCGGTGGCGACGCCTTTCACCGATCCGTCCCCGTTGTAGAGCACCTCGGCGCCGGCGAATCCGGGATAGACATCGACGCCGAGCGCCTCGGCCTGCTCACCCAGCCATTTGGCGACGTTGCCCAGGCGAACGATGTAATTGCCGTGATTGATGAAGCAATCGGGCAGCAGGCTGTTGGGAATCCTGTGCCCGCCGGTTTCGTTGAGAAAGATCACCCGATCCTCGGTGACTGCGGTGTCGAGCGGCGCGCCGCGTTCCTTCCAGTCGGGAAAAAGCTCGGTGAGGGCGCGCGGGTCCATCACCGCGCCGGACAGGATGTGGGCGCCGATTTCGGCGGCCTTTTCGATCAGGCAGACCGCGATGTCCCGGCCTTTGGCCGCGGCCAGTTGCTTCAGCCGGATGGCTGCTGCCAGGCCTGCGGGGCCGCCGCCGACGATCAGCACGTCGAATTCCATGGACTCACGCTCCATCACGCTTCCTTTCTCCATATAAACAAGAATGTCTCCATGGTCATAACTGAAAACTCAAGAATTTCTTCTCCCGACTACGCTAGCTGATCTTGACGAATGAGACCCGCGCTTGCGTCGTCCAAAGCGACAATTCCCCAACGGGAGGTCATGCGTCCCACGGACGTGCGGCAGCCATTCGAGTAAGTATCGATACGATCCCAGGTATGTCACGAGCTGATCGGCTGGCGTTTTGAATGGTGTATCCCTTCTCGAACGAGACCCTCGGCACGGTACGGCCCCCATGCGTGTGCAGGCATTTTTTTGTCTGCTTCGATCGTCGTTTGCGACGACGAGCCGCCAGGTTCCCCCGGATAGGCTGTGTCCGCAGATGGGGCAGCAAGCTTCAGCCTTCATATCTGATCGTTTTACAGCGGAAGGCAGCCGCGAACATAAGCGGGAGCGCACACCAGTGGTGGTCATGGCGGTATTTGAAAACCTACCCAATTTTCGCGACATAGGCGGCATCGAGGCGGCGAATGGTCGCGTCGTCCGCCGTGGTCGGCTGTTTCGATCCGGCTTGATTTCACGGCCGATGAAAAACGGCGCGGATGGATTGTCCGCGCTCGGTATCGATGTCGTTTTCGATCTGCGCAGTATCGCCGAGCGTGTGGCGACGGGCAGCATTGCTCCTGAGTCAGGGGCCGTTCATGAGGTGGTGGCGGAGAGTCAGGCGGGGTTGAAACATGCCAAGCCCGTCGATTGGGTCCGGCGGCTGATGGAGCCTGAGTTCGACGGGGAACTCGCTCGCCGGACGATGCTCGATGCGTACCGGAAAATGCCGCGGGCGCTCGCCGGCGTATTCCCGGCCCTGTTCGACCACTGCTTGTCACCCGCTGCGGGCGGCATGCTCGTTCACTGCGTGGCGGGCAAGGATCGCACCGGATTCGTCTGTGCGATGCTGCTTTGGGCCTTGGGAGCGCCCATTTCGGCCATCCACGGCGACTATCTGAGAAGTGCCGATGGCTTTGCCCGGACGGGTTTCATGGCAGCGATGCTGCGGCGTGCCTTCCCTGGCGATATCCCTGGTCGAGCGGCGGAAGCCGCCGCCGTGCTGGGCGATGTTCGAGCCGAATTCCTGGCGGCGGCGATCGACCAGGTCGTGCGCGATTTCGGTTCGATAGACGCTTATCTCGCCGCCGTCGGGGGGCTGGGCGAAGCGCGCAAACAGCAGTTGCGGCAATCCCTGCTCGTCGATTCCGAATAGGGGTTGAAACGCAGCAGAGGAGGGCCAGGATGACCGCGCTGGAGGTCCGTTTGATGGTGCGCCGCACCATCTGCGAACTGTCGCTTCGGACGATGTGACAGGCTCCGGGCTCCCTTATCGTCCAGCCTGATCTCAGAACAATAACGCCCGCCTTAAGGCTCATTCGGGGAGCCATCGAGTGGGTATTGATGGACGACCCAAAAGGAGCCGCCGGCTCAAACTACAAGGAGGAGTGTAATGGTGCAGAAGACTGAATCAAGAGGGAGCGGCAGGTGTGGCGCGAAGGCCCGGCACGCTGGTCGACACATCAAGTCGTGTGTCGCGGCGGCTGGTATCGCATGCGCGTCCGGAGTGGCGTGGGCCGATTCGTTCGAACTCGACAACGGTGTCCAGGGGCGCTGGGGGCTCGATATGTCCCTTTCCTCTGCGTGGCGCACACGGGACGCCGATCCGGCGCTGATCGGCAAGCAGAATGGCGGTTCGATGCCATCTTCTTCCACCGACGACGGCAATCTGAACTACCGGAAAAAGTACGACAACTATTCGACGATCGCCAAGGTGATCGGCGAAGTTCGACTCGAGAAGGACGGCTTCGGCGTGTTTCTCCGCGCCAAGGGCTGGTACGACTATACCCAGAAGGATCGCGGCGTACCCCACGGCAGCGTTGCCAACGGCTATGCCAGCGGGCAGCCGCTGAACGACAGCACTTTCAACGACCGCCTGTCGAAATTCAGCGGCCTCGAAATGCTCGACTGGTATGGTTTCGGCAGCTTCACGCCCACCGAAAACTCCGTTCTGGGCGTCAAACTGGGCAGCCATGCGGTGAACTGGGGTGAAAGCCTGTTCATCGGCGGCGGCATCAGCCAGTACAACCCGATCGACGTGGCTGCCGCACGGCGGCCCGGCGCCCAGGTGAAGGAAGTCATCCTGCCGACGCCCCAGATTTCGGCCAGCCTCGGGGTCGGCGGACTGAACTTCGAAGCCTTCTACAAGCTGAAAACGCAGCGCACCGTCGTGGAGGGCTGCGGCACCTACTGGAGCCCCAGCGACAGCCTCAATTGCCAGGATGCGAAATTCGCGCTGGTGAACCTGACGCCGGCCACCCCCGATCCCCTGGCCCTGGCGGCCAATCTCGGCAAGATCACCGGCAACAACCAGTATCCAAGGGATTCCGGGTCGTGGGGCGTTTCTGTCAAGAAACTGATCGGGGACGTCGATATCGGCGGCTATTTTGTCAATTACACGACGACGTCGCCGCGCATCAGCCTGCTCAACACGCCTTCGACAGCCGGTGGGCCGCTTTCCGGGGCTGCCTTGGGGATACAGGGGTTCTGGGACTGGAGCGCCAACGACATCAAGGTTTTCGGTCTTTCCGCCGCCACCGAGATCGGTGGCTGGTCCGTGTTCGGCGAAGCCAGTTATACGAAGGATTTCCCGGTCCAGATCAACGGATCCGATCTTGTGGGTGGCTACGGTATCCAGAAGGGCGGGATTCTGGCGCAGACCATTGGTCCTTTCGCGAATAACCCGGCGGGCGGGATCATCCGTGGTTACGATCTGAAGAATAAGACTCAGATCCAGGTTTCCACGATCAAGACATTTGCCAATGTCCTTGGCGCTGAAAACCTGTCGCTGACTGGCGAAGCCGCTTACCAGCACTGGGAGGGAATTGGCGATCCGATGTCGTCGACCCGCTATGGCCGTGGCTTCGAATATGGTGTGGCGCGATGGTCGGCCAACGGCGTGACGGGGAATTGCGTTTCCAATGGTTCCGCCTCCCAGAACGCCGGTTGCGACGCAAACGGTTTTGCGACGTCCAATGCCTGGGGCTATCGGGTTCTGGCCTCCCTGCAATACAACAATGTCGGCGGCGTCAATCTGACCCCGCGCGTCTTCTTTGCCCACGATGTGCATGGCTACTCGGCCGACAACATCTTTCTTCAGGGGCGCAAGACACTCGGCCTGGGGGTGCGGGCGGAATATCTGAAACGGTATTACGCCGACTTCAGCTACACGACTTATGCCCACGATACCAAGTACGACTCCTTCCGGGATCGCGACTTCATATCCTTTGTCGTCGGCATGACTCTGTGATGGCCGATGGGCCGGAAACGAGTGACGGTCGACGCCAGATATCTCGCAAGTATTGGATTGTTCCGGCCTGGTCACCGTTGTGACCAGGGGCATCCAGTGTATTCGTCAAGCAATCAATTCGAGGACATCATGAAATTCCTGAAACTGACAATGCTGTTTGAGTTTTTTTTGATCGCCGGTTTGGCCAGCGGAGCGGCTGCTGCTGCCGGCGACTTTTCGCGTCTTGGCAAGGATTTGACGCCCTGGGGGGCACCCAAGGCCGGCAGTCCGGATGGCACCATTCCCGCTTGGGACGGTGGCATCCAGAAGGCGCCCGCAAGCTATGATCCGAAGAAGGGCTATGCCTCCCCGTTTCCCGACGAGAAGCCGCTGTACACCATCACGGCGGCCAATTACAAGCAGTACGAAGCGAAATTGACCGCCGGTCATATCGAACTGCTGAAGCGTTACCCGAACTACAAGATCAACGTCTACCCCAGCCACCGCACCCATTCTTTGCCGCAAAGCCAGTACGACGCGATTGCCAAGGAAGGGCCGAATGTGAAGCTGACCACCGACGGCAATGGTTTCACGGGAACGAAAAAATCCACCGTGCCTTTCCCGTTCCCGCAATCCGGAGTCGAGGTCTATCACAACATGGTGCTGCGGTATCGGGGCGGCAGCTACAGCCGGACTATCGCCAATTTCCCGGTACAAGCCAATTGGAGCTTTACCCCTGCGGTTTGGAAGGAGGAAACCCAGTTCTACATACACATGGACAATCCTGCGGAGAACCTTGGCTACTATGCAATGGTGTCTTACTTGGCGCCAACGAGCATTGCCGGCGATTTCGCTTTGGTGCAGGAGCCCATCAACAAGAGCGCCGAGGCGCGCCGGGCGTGGGCATACAACCCGGGAAGCCGCCGCGTTTTGCGCGCTCCGCAGATCGGGTTCGACAGCCCGATGACCGGTTCGGATGGTTTGATGACCCAGGACGATTACGACGGGTTCAATGGTTCGCCCGAGCGCTATGACTGGAAGTTGGTGGGCAAGCGGGAAATGATCATTCCCTACAACAACTTCAAGTTGACGGACAAGAGCCTGAAATACACCGACATCGTCGGCAAGCAGAACGTCAACCAGGATCTGGTGCGCTATGAAGTGCATCGCGTCTACGTCCTGGAAGCCACGCTGAAGCCCGGTGCCCGCCACATTTACAGCAAACGGGTGGGTCTCGTCGATGAGGACAGTTTTCAGGTCGCCCATGTGGACAACTACGACGGGCGGGGCGAGTTGTGGCGTTCCCATGAAGTGTTCGCATCGTATTTCTACGATTGCGGATGCACCTGGATCGCCGGCGATGCGCAATACGACTTCCAGTCGGGGCGTTATATCCTGAGTGCGCTGGCCAATGAGCAGCAACCCTTTGTTTTCGGAAAGCAATACAAGCCGGATTACTTCTCGCCCGACAACATGAAGCGGTTGGCGAAATAGGTTCATGCGCCAATCAAGTTGATCGTGGTTGGTGGCAGCCCATGTTTCGGGTGATTCGTGGGCTGCCATTCAAGGCAGCGGCCAAACGACGGGACTGCTTGCCGGGCGTAGCGGAGACGATTACAGGGGGGGATCAGGCAGATACAGGTTATCAGCGCTCCCGCCCCGACAATAAAGGGTGGCTCAAGTGTTCTTTCTTGCAGGATCATTCAAACACATCCGCGTGGCGGCGACCCTGTTGCTGACCGCCGCCATCGCGTCTCCGGCGGCGGCAGCCGGCTCAATCGATCCCTTGTCCCTGCCGGCGCGCCCTTCGACCAGGGCCGCTGCGAAGCTGATGGTCGATGTCGCGGCCTTGAACAACGGGCGCCTGGTGGCGGTCGGCGAGCAGGGCACGATCATCCTGTCCGACGACAAAGGAAAATCCTGGCGGCAGGCCCAGGTGCCCGTTTCGGTCAATCTGACCGCGGTCTTCTTTGCCAATGCCGAATCCGGGTGGGCCGCCGGCCATGACGGCGTGATTCTCGGCACGAAGGACGGGGGGCTGACCTGGAGCCGGCTGTTCGACGGCAATGCGGCCAACGAACAGATCGTGGCCACCGCCGAGCGGCGCATCAAGGAACTGCGGGAGCGCGCAGGGGCGGCGGCCGTTTCGGCCCCGGCCGCGGCGCAAAGCGAACTCGAACGGGCCGAGGATGCGCTGGCGGACGCCAAGGCCGGCGCCCGCTTCGGCCCTGCGCATCCCCTGTTCAGCCTATGGTTCAAGGATGCCCGGCAGGGATTCGTCGCCGGCGCCTTCGGACAGTTGTTCCGTACCGACGATGGCGGCGCCACCTGGCGCTACATCGGCGACCGGTTCGATAACCCGGAAGGCTTCCATTACAACGCCATCGTGCCGACCCCTTCGGGGAAGATCGCGGTGGTCGGCGAGGGAGGGCGTATCCATTTGTCGGCCGATGGCGGAAAGACCTGGCAGCGCCACGAAACCGGGTACAACGGCCAGTTGTACGGCATGCTGGCCTTCCGCGACGCCGGGGGCGGCGAGGTTTTCATCGCCTATGGCTTCGGCGGTCGCATCTTCAGCTCGCGGGACGGCGGTTCCGGCTGGACCGAGGGCAACTCCGGGGTGAAGACGAACATCGTGGCCGGCTTCATTGCCGCCGATGGTTTGCCGCGCCTGGTCGGTGCCAGCGGGCAGATCCTGCGCAGCGACGACGGCAAGCGTTTCGCGGCGGATGCGAGTGCCGGCGCCGTCACCCAGAAGCGGGCCGCCGCCGCCGTCCTCCTCTCCGACGGCACGCTGGTGCTGGCCGGCACAGGCGGTGTCCACCTCGTTTCCAAGAATGAGAAGTGAAATGACCGATCCGATTCAAAGCAAAGAAATCACTCCGTTGTCCGACGTCGATCTCGAGATACACGAGGGCGTGCGCACGATCGCGGGTCGCATCGAACATGTGCTGTTCCATCGCCGGCTCTGGATTCTGGGGGCTTTCTGCATCGTCTCGATCTTTCTGGGTTGGCACGCGGCAAGGATAGGGCTGGAGGCGAGTTTTCAGAAAATGATCCCGGCCAGCCATCCGTACATCGAGAATTACCTCAAGTACGAGGGCGATCTCCGCAAAATGGGGAACGTGCTGCGGATCGTCGTCGAAAATACCGGGGGCGACATCTACGACAAGGATTTCCTGTTCACGCTGAAGAAGATCAACGACGAGGTGTTCTACATCCCCGGCGTCGACCGCGGCAACATGAAGTCCTTGTGGACGCCCAACGTATTCTGGCGCGAGGTGACCGAGGACGGTATCGTCGGCGGCCTGGTGGTCCCCGACGATTTCGACGGCGCGGCGGGGAGCATCGCGCAGGTCCGGCGCAACGTGGCGCGTTCGGGCACCATCGGCAGCCTGGTGGCGAACGATCAGCGGTCCACGGTGATCCTGGTGCCACTGGTCGAAAGGGACCCGCAAACCGGCGCGCAACTCGACTACGGCCTGCTTTCCGAGCGTCTGGAACGGCTGGTGCGCGCCAAGTACGGTGCCGACGGCGTCCGCATCCACATCACCGGCTTCGCCAAGATCATCGGCGACCTGATCGAGGGCGGCCGCGACATGGTCTTGTTTTTTGCCGCCACCTTCGTCTTGACGATCGGGCTCCTGTATTTCTATTCGCGCTGCTGGCGCAGCACCGCGTCGGTCATCTTCTGCTGCAGCCTGGCGGTGCTGTGGCAGTTGGGGATCGTGAGACTGATGGGCTACGCGCTCGATCCCTATTCCATCCTCGTTCCTTTCCTGACCTTCGCGATCGGGGTCAGCCATGCGATCCAGAACATCAACACGATGGCGGCGGAGCGTCTTCAGGGGCTTTCCGACTTCGATGCGTCGAAGGCGACCTTCCGCCTCCTGTTCGTTCCCGGTTCCATCGCCTTGCTGTGCGACGCGGTCGGTTTTTCCACCCTGCTGGTGATCGACATCGGCGTCATCCGGGAACTGGCGATCAGCGCCAGCGTCGGCGTGATGGTCATCATCTTCACCAAGATGTTCCTGCTGCCGGTACTCATGTCCTACGCCGGCATATCGGAACGGGGATTGCGCCATCGTGCCAGCAAGGTGAGCAACGAAGGCACGTCCGCGCTGCGCCGCTGGACCCGCAATACGATGTCCCGCCTTACCGAACCGCGCTGGGCGCTGGGGGTCGTGGTGGTCGGTGTCGGGATTCTCGGGGCGTCGTGGTGGGTGGCCAGGGATCTTCGCGTCGGCGACCTCGATCCCGGCGCGCCGGAACTGCGGGCCGACTCCCGTTACAACAAGGACGTCGCATTCCTGACCGCCAACTACGCGAACAGCGCCGACGTGTTCGTGGTCATGGTCAAGACCAAGCCGGACGCCTGCGGCACCTACCCGGTGACTTCGACGGTAGAGCGCTTCCAGGCGGTCATGGGTGATGTCGAAGGGGTGGTGGGAACCCAGTCGCTGGTCACCGAAATGAAGACCCTGATCGCCGCGGTCCAGGGCGGCAACCTGAAATGGTACGGCCTCTCGCGGGACGAATACATCTCCAGCGGCGCGCTGAAAATGACACGGCAGGATTACTACAACTACGATTGTTCGATGCTGTCGGTCCTGCTGTTCCTCGAAGACCACAAGGCGGATACCCTGGCGCGGGTGGTCACGGCCGCGGAAAAGTTCGCCGCGGAAAACAACAACGAACATGCCGAATTTCTCCTGGCCGCCGGCAATGCCGGTATCGAGGCGGTGACCAACATCGTGGTCAAGCGGGCGGAGCGTCTGATGCTGTTCCTGGTGTACGGCATCGTTGCGCTGCTGGTGTGGTGGGAATTCAAATCGTGGCGAGCGACCGTCGCCCTGATTCTGCCGCTCTACATCACCTCGATATTGTGCGAGGCGATCATGGCCAAGCTCGGGCTCGGCGTAAAGGTGGCGACACTGCCCGTGATCGCGCTGGGTGTGGGCATCGGGGTGGACTACGGAATCTATATCTACAACCGCCTCGAGAACTATCTGCGGATGGGGATGAACCTCAAGGAAGCGTATTACGAAACGCTCAAGACCACCGGCGTGGCCATCTGGGTGACTGCCCTGACGCTGGCACTGGGCGTGTCGACCTGGCTGTTTTCCGATATCAAGTTCCAGGCCGACATGGGCTTGCTGCTGGCCTTCATGTTCCTGTGGAACATGGTCGGCGCCATCCTGATGATTCCCGCAATACTCAGCCTGTTGTCACCCGAGGCCCGGGCGGGTTCGACCAAGCCGGTTTTCGAGTGACGGGCAGCAGCCAGCGGGAAACAGGCTTGCCCGGAACCGGGACCGTCCCACTCGACCTCCATATTCCGGGAGTTTCAATGTTGCGCCGTGAGGCCGATTGTCCCGGCGGCAGATAAGGAAGAGATGAACGTGACGCAAAATCAACTTCCCTACAAGCCGAAGAACAAGGTGCGTTTTGTCACCGCCGCCTCGCTGTTCGACGGCCACGACGCCTCGATCAACATCATGCGCCGCATCCTGCAGGCGACCGGCGCCGAGGTCATTCACCTCGGCCACAACCGTTCGGTGCAGGAAATCGTCAATGCCGCCCTGCAGGAAGACGCCCAGGGCATCTGCATCACCTCCTACCAGGGCGGCCACGTCGAGTTCTTCAAATACATGATCGACCTGCTGAAGGCCAATGGCGGCGGGAACATCAAGGTCTTCGGCGGTGGCGGCGGCGTCATCGTGCCCTCTGAAATCAAGGAGCTGCACGCGTATGGCGTGAGCCGCATCTATGCGCCGGAGGACGGCGTGCACATGGGCCTGCAGGGCATGATCAACGAGGTCGTGCAGAACGCCGATTTCGACTTGGCCGAAGCCGGCGTACCGAGCGCCGACGAAGCGCTGGCCGGCTTCAAGGCCGGCGACAAGCGCCTGCTGGCACGGATCATCACGCTGCTCGAAAACGGCGAGGCGCCGGCCCTGAAGGAGCCGCTGCTCAAGGCGGCGGCGGAACTGAGCGTGCCCGTGCTCGGCATCACCGGTACCGGTGGCGCTGGCAAGTCGTCGCTGACCGACGAACTGGTGCGCCGCTTCCGTCTCGACCAGGGCGACAGCGTGAAGATCGGCCTGGTCTCCATCGACCCCTCGCGCAAACGCACCGGCGGCGCCCTGCTCGGCGACCGCATCCGCATGAACGCCATCGAGCATCCGAACATCTTCATGCGCTCGCTGGCCACCCGCGACACCGGCAGCGAAATTTCCGCCGCGCTGCCCGAGGTGATCGCCGCCTGCAAGCTGGCCGGCTTCGACCTGGTGATCGTCGAAACCTCGGGCATCGGCCAGGGCAACGCCGCCATTGTGCCTTTCGTCGATCTGTCGCTGTACGTGATGACGCCCGAGTTCGGCGCCGCCTCGCAGCTCGAGAAAGTCGACATGCTCGACTTCGCCGATTTCGTCGCCATCAACAAGTTCGACCGCAAGGGTGCTGAGGATGCGCTGCGCGACGTGCGCAAGCAGTACCAGCGCAACCGCGAACTGTTTACGACGCCGACCGACGACATGCCGGTCTACGGCACCCAGGCCGCCCGCTTCAACGACGACGGCGTTACCGCGCTCTATCAGGCGCTGCTTCCCGCTTTGAGCGAAAAGGGTCTGAAGCTGGCCGCCGGCAAGCTGCCGCTGGTCACGGTGAAGCAGTCCTCCAGCCAGCGCGCCATCGTGCCGGCCCAGCGCGTCCGCTACCTGGCTGAGATTGCCGATACGGTGCGCGGCTACCACGCGCACACCGAGAAACAGGTGAAGATCGCCCGCGAACGCCAGTCACTGCGCATCGCCAAGGGCATTTTTGCCGGCTGCGACAAGAACACGGGCGATTTCGACGAAATGCTCTCCTTCAAGGACAGCCAGCAGGACCCGAAGGCGAAGAAGCTGCTCGACATGTGGCCGGCCACCGTCGAAGCCTATGCCGGCGACGAATACGTCGTGAAAATCCGCGACAAGGAAATCCGCACCCGGCTGGTTTCCGAATCGCTGTCCGGCACCAGGATCAGGAAGGTCATCCTGCCCAGGTTCGGCGACGACGGCGAAACTCTGCGCTTCCTGATGCGCGAAAACGTGCCCGGCTCCTTCCCCTATACTGCCGGCGTCTTCGCCTTCAAGCGCGAAGGCGAGGACCCGACCCGGATGTTCGCCGGCGAAGGCGACGCCTTCCGCACCAACCGCCGCTTCAAGCGCGTTTCCGAAGGCATGCCGGCGCATCGCCTGTCCACCGCCTTCGACTCGGTGACGCTGTACGGCTGCGATCCCGACGAGCGCCCGGACATCTACGGCAAGATCGGCAATTCCGGCGTCTCGATCGCCACGCTCGACGATCTCAAGGCGCTTTACGATGGTTTCGACCTGCTGGCGCCCAGCACTTCGGTATCAATGACCATCAACGGCCCGGCGCCGATCATCCTGGCCTGCTTCTTCAACACCGCGATCGATCAGCAACTGGTCAAGTTCGAAAAGGACAACGGTCGCCAGCCGACCGAGGACGAAGCCGAGAAAATCCGCGAATGGACGCTGTCGACCGTACGCGGCACCGTCCAGGCCGATATCCTGAAGGAAGATCAGGGTCAGAATACCTGCATCTTCTCGACCGAATTCGCGTTGAAGATGATGGGCGATATCCAGGAATTCTTCGTCCATAACCAGGTGCAGAACTTCTACTCGGTATCGATTTCCGGCTACCACATCGCCGAGGCCGGCGCCAACCCGATCTCGCAGCTCGCCTTCACGCTGTCCAACGGCTTCACCTATGTCGAGAGCTATTTGGCGCGCGGCATGCACATCGACGACTTCGCGCCCAACCTGAGCTTCTTCTTCTCCAACGGCATGGACCCGGAATACTCGGTGATCGGCCGCGTTGCCCGCCGGATCTGGGCCGTGGCGATGAAGAACAAGTACGGTGCCAACGAGCGCAGCCAGAAGCTCAAGTACCACATCCAGACGTCAGGCCGTTCGCTGCACGCGCAGGAAATGGACTTCAACGACATTCGTACGACGCTGCAAGCGCTGATCGCCATCTACGACAACTGCAATTCGCTGCACACCAATGCCTACGACGAAGCGATCACGACGCCGACCGAGGAATCCGTTCGTCGCGCGATGGCCATCCAGCTCATCATCAACCGCGAATGGGGCGTCGCCAAGAACGAGAACCCGAACCAGGGCGCCTTCGTCATCGATGAACTGACCGATCTGGTCGAGGAAGCCGTGCTCAAGGAATTCGAAGCCATCGCCTCGCGCGGCGGCGTGCTGGGCGCCATGGAAACCGGCTACCAGCGCGGCAAGATCCAGGAAGAGTCGATGTACTACGAGCACAAGAAGCACGACGGCTCCTACCCGATCATCGGCGTCAATACCTTCCTTAATCCCAATGGCATGGCCCAGCAGGAAATCGAGCTGGCCCGTTCGAGCGAGGAAGAAAAGCAGTCGCAGATCAAGCGCCTGCGCGACTTCCAGGCGCGTAACGCCGCCCAGTCGCCGGCCATAATGGCCAGGCTCAAGCAGACCGTGATCGAGGACGGCAACGTCTTCGCGGTGCTGGTCGACGCGGTCAAGTGCTGCTCGCTGGGCCAGATCAGCTCGGCGCTTTACGAGGTTGGCGGCCAGTACCGGCGCAATATGTGATTCCCGGGCCGGTCTGGCGACCGGAAATTCTCCCATGGCTTGTGTCCGGCCTTCTCCGTGCCCTCTGTACCTCGGGGGCGCCTGCCCTGCGCTATGCGGATGCGGAAACGTCGAATTCCTCGCATAACTGCATCATGTTGCCGTCGGCATCGTAGAACAGGAAGGATTTCAGTCGGCCGCCGCCTACGGACCAGACGTACTCGGTCTGCGTTTCGTAGCCCGCTGTCCGGATTCGCTCGAACCAGTTCTCGATGTCGGTGACCCCGAAGGCTAATTCGGCAATGCCGGCAAGCCCGTAACCCAGCGCTTTCCTGCCAATCGTCTGCACGCTGGGCGTCTGTGGCTGTTGCAGTTCGATCTTCGCACCCGAGGGTGAGGCAAGCATCACCATCCGGGATTTTGCGCCGTGTACGCGGAAGATGTCGTCCAGCGTTTTCTGCGCGAACAAGGCTTGTTGCGCATCGGGAATGACGGTGTCGATATATACGGAGAGTCCCAAAGTATCCCGATAAAGTGCGAGGGAGCGCTCCATGTCACTGACCACGAGACAGACGTGGTGAAAGCCCAATACCGAACTCGCCCCTGGGTTTGTCTTCGAGGAATTCTCTTTTGCCATGATGTTCGCGCTCCGTCGTTCCATGCGTTGAAAGTGTGGCGTTCGAGGTGGCGGGCCGGAAGGTGCGGCGGACAGGTCGCCGCTCCTGATTCAGGTCACCCGGTAAATCTCCCAGTGGACGGTAAATCCGGGAAGGATGCGGCCCCGCCCGACGAATACCGACTGTGTCATCCAGGCGTAGCGGGGGTCATCGGTTTCGAAGCGGGGCGTGCTGCGGAAGTAGATGTCCTCGAAGGCGGTTTCGCCGCCGTCGCGGGTCGCGGCCTGGTATTTCTCGTTGTATTCGATGACGCCCAGGTACTGGGCATAGATCACACAGCCGTCGTGGGTACGGAAGTGCGCGCGCACGTCGATCCGGCCCCAACCGTCGGGGCCGTCGAGTATCCAGTCGTGCGCGCCCTCGAGCACCTCGCCGTTAAGTTGCGGGCCGCTGACCGTGCCGGCCCCGCAGCGGGCGACCCTGCGCTGGCCAAACGGACCGCCCACCCGGTAGACATCAAGCACCGAGGCGCGGTAGCCGAAGACATATTCGAGTTCCATCGCAGGATCCTTTGGCATGGCAGTCAGCAGCGCTCGATGATAGTGACGTTGGCCATGCCGCCGCCTTCGCACATGGTCTGCAGGCCGTAACGCTTGCCGCGCTGCTTGAGGGCGTTGATCAGGGTGGTCATCAGCTTGGTGCCGGAAGCCCCGAGGGGGTGGCCCAGGGCGATCGCGCCGCCGTTCACGTTCAGGCGTTCGGGGTCGGCACCGATGGCTTTCAGCCAAGCCAGCGGCACCGGCGCGAAGGCTTCGTTGACTTCGTACAGGTCGATGTCGGCGATCTTCATGCCGGCCTTGCGCAGAGCCGCTTCCGTGGCCGCCAGCGGGGCTTCGAGCATGATCCACGGGTCGCCGCCCAGCACGCTCATGTGGTGCACCCGGGCCAGGGGCGTCAGGCCGAGGGTCTTGAGGGCGCGTTCGCTGACCACCATGACGCCGCTGGCGCCGTCGCAGACCTGGCTGGCGGTCGCCGCGGAGATGCTGCCGCCCTCGGTCAGCAGCTTGACGGCGTGGATGCTTTCCAGCGTCGCGTCGAAGCGGATGCCTTCGTCGACAGTATGCTGCTCGCCGGGCCGCGTGCCGTCGGCGAGGCGCACCTCGACGGGCAGGATTTCGTCGGCGAAGCGCCCCGCGCGGGTGGCTTCGATTGCCTTCTGGGTGGTTGCGTAGGCGAAGCGTTCCAGGTCGTCGCGGGAGAATCCGTGCTTGCGGGCGATGAGTTCCGCCCCGATGAACTGGCTGAAGTCGCCCTCGGGATAGCGCCGGCGGATTTCCGGGCTCATGTATTCGCCGAGGCCGTTCTCCAGGGCGAGCTTCTGCGGCACGAACATCGGCACCCGGCTCATCGCTTCCACGCCCGCCGCGATCACCACGTCCATGGTGCCGGACATCACCGCCTGTGCGGCGAAGTGCAGGGCCTGCTGCGACGAGCCGCACTGCCGGTCCAGCGTGGTGCCGGGCACGGATTCCGGCAGGCGCGAGGCGAGCACCGCATTGCGGCCGATGTTGTTGGATTGCTCGCCGGCCTGCTGCACGCAGCCCATGATGACGTCCTCGACCGCGGCCGGGTCGATCCCGCTGCGGTCGAGCAGGGCGTCGAGAACCGTTGCCGCCAGTTCGACCGGGTGCCAGCCGGACAGGCGTCCTCCCCTGCGGCCGCCGGCGGTGCGTACCGCGGCGACGATATAAGCTTCAGCCATGTGTGTTTCTCCAGTAAGTGGTCAATCGAAAAAGAGCGAAACGCCGATTCAGCGGGGCGACATGCGGATCGCACCGTCGAGACGAACGGATTCGCCGTTGAAGTAGGTGGTGGTGATCATGGTCTCGGCGACCGCGGCGAATTCGTCGGGGCGGCCGAAGCGTTTGGGGAAGGGGACCGAAGCAGCCAGGGCTTCCCGCACGTTGTCGGGGGTGCCTTGCAACAGCGGGGTGTCGAAAATCCCCGGCATGATGGTATTGATGCGAATGCCGTCGTTCATCAGGTCGCGCGCAACCGGCAGGGTGATGCCGACGATGGCGGCCTTCGAGGCTGCATAGGCGGCCTGGCCGATCTGCCCGTCCTGGGCCGCGATCGAGGAGGTGTTGACGATGACGCCGCGCTCGCCGTCCTCGAACGGGGGCAACGTGAGCATGCCGGCGGACGCCTTGGCGATGCAGCGGAAAGCGCCGATCAGGTTGACCTGGATCACCCGTTCGAAGAGATCCAGCGGAAAGTGCCGGGTCTCGCCACTGGCCTTGTCCCGACTGGCGGTCTTCGCCGCGCCACCGATGCCGGCGCAGTTGACCAGGATGCGTTCCTGCCCGTGGACAGCGCGGGCCTTGGCGAAGGCGGCATCGACTTGCGCCTCGTCGGTAACGTTGACCGTGCAGAAGAGGCCGCCGATTTCCCGTGCCAGGGCTTCGCCGAGGGCCTCGTTGAGATCGAACAGCGCGACTTTGACGCCTTGCGCGGCGAGCCGGCGCGCCACGGCAGCGCCGAGTCCGGAGGCGCCGCCGGTGACGACGGCCGATAGAGTGGAATCGAGTTTCATGGGAAATCCTTTCGGGTGGGGGCCTGTTCCGCCACAGGCGTCAGGCGGGATGGAATTTCTGCCGGGCGGCGGCCAGTGCGCGCATTTGCCCGGTGGATTCGTAGTGGCGGCCGAGCGTCGCGTAGTGATCGCACTGGCGAACCACATGGTCGAGGCCGAGCCAGTCCGCATATTTCAACGGGCCGCCGAGGTAGGCCGGAAACCCGAGGCCGAGCAGCAGGGCCATGTCCAGTTCGGCGGCGCTTGCCACCACGCCGTCGGCCAGGGCGTGGGCGGCCTCGACGATCATCGGCAGCATCAAGCGGTCGACGATTTCGGTGTCGGAGAAGGCGCGGTGGGCGGTGGGCTGGATCGTCGCCAGCAGCGCATAGGTTTCATCGCTCACGGATTTGCGCGGTTTGCCGGCGGCGTCCGCGTCGTAGCGGTAGAAGCCGGCGCCGTTCTTCTGGCCGTAGCGCTTGTGCGCCACCATCAGGCGCACCGCGTCATGCTCCGGCAGCACCATGCGCTGCGGATAGCCGGCGCTGATCACCTGCCAGACGTGGGCGCCGGTGTCCATGCCGATCACATCCTGCAGCCAGGCCGGCCCCATCGGCCAGCCGAAAGCTTCCATCACCCGGTCCACCTGGGCGAAATCGGCTCCTTCGGCCAGCAGTTGCAGGAAGGCGATGACGTAGGGGGTCAGTATCCGGTTGACCAGAAAGCCCGGACAGTCCTTGACCACGATCGGCGTCTTGCCCATCGCCACGGCATAGGCCACGGCCGTGGATACCGTTTCGGCGCGGGTCCGGCTGCCCTGCACGACTTCGACCAGGGCCATGGCGGGCACCGGATTGAAGAAATGCATGCCGACCAGGTTCTCGGGGCGGGCCAGGGCCTGGGCGATGTCGTCGATCAGCAGGCTCGAGGTGTTGCTGGCGATGATGGCGTCGCTACGCAGCCGGGGTTCCAGGGCCGCCAGCACTTCGCGCTTGGTTTCGAGGCGCTCGACGATGGCTTCGATCACGATGTCCACGCCATCGAAGCCGGCGTCGTCCAACTGCGGGACGAGACTGTCGCGCACGGTCTTGGCCCGGGCTGCGTCGAGCCGGCCGCCCTTGATCTGCCGCGCCAACTGCCGGTCCACCTCGGCCATGCCGAGATCGAGTTGGGCCGGCGCGAGGTCTTTCAGGCGGGTGGGGATGCCGCGCAGGGCGCTGGTGAAGGCAATGCCGCCGCCCATGATGCCGGCGCCGAGCACCGCCGCCTGCTTGACCGGGCGGCCGTCGCGGCCGTGCTGGCGGAACAGCTTCTTGAGCGCCTGTTCATTGTGAAAAGTCTGGATCAGGGCGTCCGCAGCCTGGGTTTTCGCCACCCGGGCGAAACTTTCGGCTTCCAGGACCAGCGCGGCATCGCGGGGTTGTGCCGCCGCCCGCGCCATCAGGTCGAGGGCGACCAGGGCCGCCGGCTGGTGTTTCGGGCTGCGGGCGGCGATGTCCTCCCGGCGGGCCTGCAATGCCGCCTGTTGTCGGGCGGCTTCATCGGCAGGCAGCAGGCGCTTGCGGGCCTGGCGCTGGCGCCAGTCGATGGCCCCGTCGCGAGCCTGGCGCAGCAGCCCGAGGGCGGTGGCACGCAGTTCCGGCGGGGCGCAGACCGCGTCGACCAGGCCCGCGGCCTGCGCTGCCGGCGCGGTGAGCGGCTTGCCGCCGGTGATCAGATCCAGCGCGACATCGGCGCCGGCGATGCGCGGCGTGCGCAGCGTTCCGCCCAGGCCGGGAATCAGGCCCAGCTTGACTTCCGGCAGGCCGATCAGGGCGTCGGCCGAGATTGCCCGTAGCGCCGCCGCCAGGGTCAGTTCCATGCCGCCGCCCAGGGCGATGCCGTTGATCGCCGCCACGCTGGGAACGGCGAGATCCTCCAGGCCGATGAAGCCCCGGTTGAGTTTCAGGTTGCGTGCCGCCAGGTCGGCCTCCGAGAGGCGAAAGGCCGCGGCGAACTCGTTGATGTCGGCGCCGACCACGAATACGTTCTTGGCGCTGGTGATGAGGACGCCGGCGATCGTGCCGTCGGCGGCGATCGATGCGACGGCTTGCGCCAGTTCGTCGAGAGTGCGTTCGTCGAACTTGTTGATGGCGTCTTCGTTCCGGTCGAAGCAGAGTTCGACGAAACCTTCCTCGATCCGTTGCAACTTGATGCTGTTTCCCTGAAACACAACGATTCTCCTTGTTGGGGTCGGACCTGGGGCCGGAACAAACGACAATTTAGGGCGGTCGGCCGTCGGCTTTCACCGTCGGAAGCGACGATTCAGAGGCGCTGTGCGAAGGTGTCCCAGGTTTCCTGCAGGGCAGGGCGGAATGCCGGCGCGGCGATGCCGATCAGGGCCTGCGCCCTTTGGTGGACGCTGGCGCCGCGCAGGTCGGCGACACCGAATTCGGTGACCACCAGGTCGACGTCGATGCGGGACAGCGATGAAATGGACAGCTCCCCCAGGCAGGGCACGATGCGCGAGGCGGTGCCGCGCTGGTAGGTGGCGTTGAGGGCGACGATGCTGCTGCCTTTGGCAGCGAGACGGGCCGCCCGGGCGAAGTCCGGGGCGCCGCCGGCACCGCTGACCGCCTGGCCTTCGGCGTGTTCCAGGTTGCATTGGCCGAACAGATCCACTTCGAGGGCGGAGTTGACTGCGACGAAGCGGTGCTGGGCGAGCAGGGTGCGTGCGTCGTGGGTCACTTCGCAGCCGAGTACGCGCAGCGGCGCGAACCCGGTGGCCCAGGCGTAGAGGTCGCGGCTGCCGGCGACGACGCAGGCGGTATGGGCGAAGTCGAGGTCCAGGGCCCCGGCCTCGGCGAGTTCCCGCATGCCGTCGGAGAGCATGCCGGAAAACAGCCGCAGGCGCCGATGATTGCGCAAGGCGCCGGCCAGTGCGGTGGGCACCTTGCCCAGTCCCATCTGCAGGGTGCTGCCGTCCTCCACCAGCGCCGCGATGTGGCGGGCGATGGCGCGGGTCGGCTCGTCGGTGTCGGTGCGGTACTCGGGCAGCGCCGAGTCGATCTCGCAGACGTAATCGAAGCGATCGTAAGGTAAGGCGGCGGCGCCCGGGATGCGCGGCAGGCGCGGGTTGATCAAGGCCAGCAACTGGCGGCTCTGGCGCACGGCCAGCGGCAGGAACTCCACGGATGGCCCGAGGGAGCAATTGCCGGCCGCGTCCGGGGGGGCGACCTGGAGCACGCTCAGGTCGAAAGTCGCGCTGTCCTGCAGGTGGCGCACGAAACCGCCGTAGCTCATGGGCAGCAGGCGATAACGCCCGGTGCGTTGTGCCTCGCGCAACGCCGGCTGCATGAACAGGCCGCTGACGACGGCACTGGGATGGAGCCTGTCGACGTCGAAGGGGATGTCGATGCCGGGCGCGATGCTGGTCAGGATGCGCAGATCGCGGCTGCGCTCCGGCCGGTTCTGCAAGTCGGCGAGAAAGGCGACGGGTACCGCGATCCCGCCCGGCACATACACGGATGCGCCGGGCGCCAGAATGTCGGCCAGGCGATCGGCGGAGAGGGCGTGGTTCATTTGCCGCCGTGCAGGCCGAGAATGGAAATCGCGGCGATGCCGAGATAGGGCACGCCGCCCAGGTTGTGGGTCAGGCCGATGCTCGGATTGCTCAACTGCCGCTCGCCGGCCCGTCCCTGCAACTGGTTGTAGATTTCATAGGCCATGCGCAGGCCGGAGGCGGCGATCGGGTGGCCGAAGCACTTGAGCCCGCCGTCCACCTGGCAGGGCAGGCCGCCATCCCGGTCGAAAAAGCGGGTATCCGGATTTTCCGGTGGACGGACGGGGTTAACGGCCTAAAACTGCCCTGAGTCCAAAAGCGCCTCCAGGGTGGACAGGTCGGTTCCTAGGTTGCCCTGCCGAGTCTGAATCCGTAGTTCATA